>JAESFN010000014.1_pt1 | contig 483523 bp, 489 predicted proteins | sample 9269411 | NCBI WGS metagenome assembly JAESFN01 (sample SAMN14505399, study PRJNA617100) | algae metagenome | isolation source: Iphinoe sp. HA4291-MV1 and co-occurring heterotrophs from trail next to... | place: USA: Maunawili Falls, Hawaii | collected 2009-07-25
CGCATTGATGTGGATGCCGCTGCCGACCATGTTGTCGGTCAGGATGGTGGCGTTCTGCTTGTCGGCGGTCACGGTGGTGACGATCTCCGCCCCTTCCACCGCCGCCTGGCTGCTGGCGCAGACCGCGATGTCGAGGCCGAGCCCGGACAGGTTGCGCGCGCATTTCGCAGACGCTGCGCCATCGATGTCGAAGAGGCGGAGGCGGTCGATGCCGAGCAGCGCCTTGAAGGCGAGCGCCTGGAATTCCGCCTGGGCGCCGTTGCCGATGATCGCCATGGTCCGCGCGCCCTTCGGCGCCAGGTATTTGGCCGCGAGCGCCGAGGTGGCGGCGGTACGGAGCGCGGTCAGGATGGTCATCTCGGTCAGCAGCATCGGGTAGCCGCTGCCGACATCGGCCAGCACGCCGAAGGCGGTGACGGTCTGCAGGCCCTGGCGGGTGTTGCGGGGATGGCCGTTGACGTATTTGAAGCCGTAGAGCTGGCCGTCGCTGGTCGGCATCAGCTCGATCACGCCGCCCGGGCTGTGCGAGGCCACGCGCGGCGTCTTGTCGAAGGCGTCCCAGCGGCGGAAATCGGCCTCGATGTAGCCGGCGAGCTCCTCCAGCATGCGCTCGACGCCGATCGCGAGCACGAGCTTCATCATCGCATCCACGCTGACGAAGGGGACGATGTTGAGGGGCATCCGATGACCGGAGGGCCGGATGGCCTGGAGGTCTGAATCGGATGCCCGACTTACAAGGGACTTGGACATCATGCGTAGCTCCGAGTCGGGCGGTCCATGATCCGGCGGCCCATCAGGGATGCGGCGAGGTCGACCATCAACGTCGCGGTGCGGCCGCGTTCGTCGAGGAAGGGGTTGAGCTCCACGAGGTCGAGGCTGCGGACGCGGCCGGTGTCGTGCAGCATCTCCATCGCCAGATGCGCTTCGCGGAAGGTGGCGCCGCCGGGGACCGTGGTGCCGACGGCGGGTGCGATCTCGGGGTCGAGGAAATCGACGTCGAGGCTGACATGCAGGATGCCGTCCTCCGCCACCACGCGCTGGAGGAAGGGGCGGAGCAGCGGCACGATGCCGTATTCGTCGATCGCCCGCATGTCGTGGACGAGGATTCCGGCGCGCGCGAGCGCCCCATGTTCCGCGGGGTCGACGCTGCGGAGCCCGAGGGTGCAGACGCGGCCGGGGTCGACAGCCGCCGGCAGCGGCGGGAAACAGCCCTCGAAGCCGGGCAGGCCGCAGGCATAGGCGAGGCCGACGCCATGCAGATGCCCGCTCTCGCTCGTCGCCAGCGTGTGGAAATCGGGGTGGGCATCGAGCCAGAGCACAAAGAGCGGGTGCGGCCCTTCGGCCGCGCGCCGCGCGACGCCGGCGATCGATCCGGCGGAGACCGCGTGGTCGCCGCCGAGAAAGATCGGCACGCTGCCGTCGGCGCCGGCTTTGTAGCCCGCTTCCATGATCGCCGCCGTCCAGGCCGCGATTTCCGGCAGCGCCTTCAGCGCCTGGTTCGGGTGCGACAGCGGCGTGGTCGGCCCGCGCCGCACGTCGCCGCGGTCCTCGACCTGGTGCCCGAGCCGGGTCAGCGCCGCGACGAGGCCCGCGGTGCGAAGCGCGCTCGGCCCCATCTCGCACCCGAGGCGTGCGGCCCCGTCCTGGAGCGGCACGCCCACGATCACACAGCGCATGCTTGCCTCCCATCCGGCCCGACCGAGGCCTATCACACCGGCCCTGTGCGGCGGTTCGAAGCCGAAAAACTGACAGAAAGCGCATCGGTACTTGCCAGAATGGCAAGCCGGATCGTCATTATGGTCAGGCCATGGACGAGCTGGACCAGAGATTGGTGACCCTGCTGCGCCAGAACGGGCGTCGCAGCGTCTCCGACATCGCGCTGACGCTCGGCGTCTCCCGCGCCACCATCCGGGCGCGGATGGCGCGGCTTGAGCAGGCGGGCGACATCATCGGCTACACGGTGATCCTGCGCGCCGACGCCATGGCGCCGCGGATCCGCGGCATCATGCTGATCGACATCGAGGGCCATGCGACGGATCGGGTGATCCGCGCGCTCGGCAGCGACCCGGAGGTTTCCGCGGTGCACACCACCAACGGGCGCTGGGACCTGGTTGTGGAGATGGGGGCCGCGACGCTGACCGAGTTCGACGACGTGCTGCGGCGCATCCGGCTGATCCCCGGCATCACCGGCAGCGAGACGAACCTGCTGCTGGCGACGCCGCGGACGACCCAGGCGCGGCTGGGCTAGCCGGGCGGCGCCAGCAAGGCGAAGGCCTCGGCGATCCGCGTCGGCGCCTTGGGGCGCGCGTACATCCGGTCGAGATAGGTCTTCAGGTTGGGACTGCCGTCGAGGAGCCGGCATTCGTTCGCCCAATCCAGCGTGTGGGCGAGGACGCAATCCGCCACGCTCATCCTGTCGCCGACGACGAACGCCCGCCCCGCGAGATGCTGATCCATCACCGCCGCCATGTGCAGGAAGTCTTCCCTGGCGAGCGCGATATCCCCCGGCAGGCGCTGCTCTTCCGGATAGAGCATGCTGTGCCTGGTCATGCGCCACAGTGGCTGCTCGAGCTCGGTGACCGCGAAGAACGTCCAGCGATAGGCCTGCGCGCGTTCGGCAAGGTCGGTGGGCATCAGGCCTTTGCCGCCGTATTTCTCCGCCAGGTACAGGACGATGGCGGCGGATTCCGTCAGCACCAGCTCGCCGTCGACCAGCACGGGGATCTTTCCCGCCGGGTTGAGGCGCAGGAAATCCGGGTGGTGGGTTTCGCCGGCCAGCACGTCGACGGGCACGAACTCGAAATCGGCGTCGAGCTCCTGCAGCGCCCAGAGAGCGCGCAGCGAGCGCATCGGGCCCAGCCCGTAAAGCTTCATCATGTTCGAACCTCCTTCCATGTCGGATCTCACGCGTCTTTCGACCACTGCACGTCCAGCACGGTGATCAGGGGCTCGCCGAGCAGCAGCGGCTGCACCTCGGCCTGGTAGGCGGCATAGGCGGCTGTCCGGAGGAAGGCCGCGGCAGCATCGCGGCTGGCGTAGTGCTGGAAGGCGCAGATCGCGTCGGGGTGATCCCCGAAGCCGTAGACATAGGCCGTATGGCCCGGGTTGGCCGTCACCGCCGGCGCCATGTGCTTCTGCCAGACGCGTTGGACCTCGTCGCGCAGGCCAGGCCGCGTGCGGTGCTGGATGAAGAGTGCATGTCCGGACATTGGATCTTCCTTCCCTCGATCAGGTGGCAGCGACAGGTGTCGCCACCTGGCGGTCGCGCGCCGTGGCGAGACAGGACCCGCACAGGATGAGCGCGAAGGCCGCGACGATGCGGGCGTCGAAAGGCTCGGACAGGATCAGGATGCCGGCCGTCACCGCGATCGCGGGCGCGACATAGGTGATGACGGCCGTCCGTTCCGGGCCGATCTCGCGCACCAGCAGGAAGAAGCAGGTGAACGCCAGGGCCGTGCAGAAGACGCCGAGGCCCACGATCGACCCGACCGCCGCCGGCGACGGCATCGCCTCGGGCCAGGACAGCGCCGCCGGCCCCGCATAGGCGAGTGCGGCGCCGAACAGGCACGCGGCCGTCAACGAAGACGCCGGTATGTCGCTGAGCCAGCGCGCGGCGATCTGCGCGCCGATCGCGTAGCAGACGGCAGCCAGGGAGATCTCCAGGATCGCAGGCAGGCCGCCATCCAAGGTGGGCAGGGCCAGCACGAAGACCCCGCAGAGCCCAAGCGCCAGACCCGCCGAACGGCATATCCCGAGCGTCTCCTGCGACCCGGCCATCCTGGCGACGGCGACCGCAGCGACGGGCGTCAAGGCGATCAGCAGGCCGGCGGTCGAACTGTCGATGCTCACCTCGCCATGGGTGATCAGTCCCCAGGGGATGATCATCTCGATGCAGCAGAACGCGGCCGTCGGCAGCCAGCGCGACCGCAGCCAGGCGAAGCCGCCTTGCGCCAGCGCCAAGGGCAGCAGCGCGACGGCGCCGATGGCGGCCCTGGCGAAGACGAGGAACGGGACCGAGACCTCGCCGACCGCGACCTTGATCAGCAGGTAGGGCAGGCCCCAGAGCACGCTCAGGAGCCCAAAAAGCATCAATCCCCGACGTGTCATGGCTGCACCTCGCCGCTCCGTTCGACACCGTCAGCTGATCACGATGCCAGGCCTGTCTCCAGATCGGGTCTGGACAGAAACTGTCCAAATGTGACAATCAAGGTTTATGCGCCGGGCCTTCCCGAACACGCCTGCGACGGCGGATGTCAGCATCCTGATCCTGCCCGAGACGGGTCCGATGGCCCCCTACGGGCTGTATGAGGTGCTGCATGCGGCGGGCGGCCCCGGCGCGGGCCCCCATGTCGCGACGCGGTTCAACCCGCGGCTCGTCGCCTGCGGAACCGATCCGGTCGTCTCGTCCATCGGCATCCCGCTGACGCCGCATCTCTCGATGGAGGCGGATGCCGATGCGGGGCTGATCATCGTCTGCGATGCGGAGCTGGCGCAGGGCCGGTCGCCCAGGGGCCTCTGGCCGGCCGAGGCCGCCTGGCTGCGCCGGCGGCTGCAGGCGGGGGCGATGGTCTGCTCCATCTGCAGCGGAGCGGTCGTCCTGGCCGAGGCCGGTCTGCTCGAGGGGCGGGAGGCGACATCCCATTGGGCGACCGCGGGATTGTTCCGTGACCACTATCCCGCGGTGCGGTTCTGTCCCGACCGCATCCTGTGCGACAGCGGCGACGGAGGCAGGCTGGTCACCTCGGGTGGCGCCTCCTCCTGGCAGGATCTCGCGCTGTACCTGATCGGCGCGTTCTGCGGCTCGGTCGAGGCGGCGCGCATCGCGCGGCTGTTCGTCATCGGCGACCGCAGCAGCGGCCAGCTTGCCTTTGCGACGATGGCACCGCCGCGGACGCATCAGGACGCGGCCATCGCGGAGGCCCAGCTCTGGATCGCGGAGAACTATGCCCAGCCCAATCCCGTCGCGCTGATGGCCAGGCGTTCCGGCCTGCACGACCGCACCTTCAAGCGCCGCTTCCATCAGGCCACCGGCTACAAGCCGATCGATTACGTCCACGCGCTGCGCGTGGAGGAGGCCAAGCAGATGCTGGAGACGTCGAGCCTGTCCGTCGAGGCCGTGGTTGCCGAAGTCGGCTACGCGGATCCGGCGCATTTCAGCCGACTGTTTCAGAGACTGGCCGGCGTGTCGCTCGCGCGATGGCGGCGTCGCTACAACAAGCAGGGGCTGCCGCGCCCGCAGCTGCGCACTGCGGGCTAGCGCGCCAGGAACGCGCGCAACGGCACGACCGTCTCCCGCGGCGCTTCCTCCTGCGGCACGTGGCCGATACCCGGCAGCACCACCAGCGTCGCATCCGGCAGGGCGGCCAGGTAGTCCTGCGCGTTGGAGACCGGAATCATCCCGTCCTTGTCGCCCCAGAGCAGCAGCGTGGGCATGGTCAGCCGCCGCAGCAGCGGCCTGGGATCGGGGAGCACCATTTGCCCCATGCGCGCGACGATCGCCGAACGCACGCCGGGTGCGAGCATCATGTCGTAGGTCCGCTGCACCGTGGCGTCGGTCAGCCGGGACTGGTCGGCATAGGCGATCGCCAGGTTCGCGCGCAGCATCGACCGGGGCAGCGTGTAGGGCAGAATGCGCATCAGCACCGGCACCTGCTGCCGCTGGCCGTAGGTGACGTCGGGGCCCGCGAAGCCGTCCGGCGAGACCAGCACGAGCTTTGCCACACGATCCGGATGCGCGGCGGCGAAGGCCCAGGCGATGCGCCCGCCCATCGAGTTGCCGATGAAGGTCGTGCGCTGCACGCCGAGCCGGTCGAGCAGCGCGATCAGCACGGCGATGCTGCGCGCATCGGTGTAGTCGCCGGTCGGGTCGGCGCCGGTCAGGCCGAAGCCCGGCAGGTCGATGCGGATGACGCGGTGGTCCGTCTGCAGCAGCGCCGCCCAGTCCTCCCAGGTGTGCAGGCTGGCGCCGAAGCCGTGCAGCATGACGATGGCGGGCGCATCGCGCGGGCCGGTGTCGCGCAGATGCAGCCGAACGCCGGCGACCTCGACGAAGACGGAGGGCGCGGCGGCGTAGCTCGCCTCCAGCGCGGCGCGCGGCCTGTCGGGCGTGTAGAGCCAGAAGCCGCCGCCCAGCAGCACGATGCCCAGCAGCACGGCAATGATGGTCACGACGCGCCTCATTCCAATCCCCGCACCGGCGCGGTGGGTTGGTGGGCGGCACCGCACGGGAAGACGTGGTGCGGGTGGTCGGACTCGAACCGACACTCCTTGCGGAACCGGATTTTGAATCCGGCGCGTCTACCAATTTCACCACACCCGCGTTGAGCCCCTTGGCTCCTATGTCGCTCCTAGCCGATTTTGGGCGTTTCCGGGAGAGCCGATATGTCCGTCGTCGAAAGCTTTGAGACAGTTTAGGCGGCTGTCTAACGGAGGCCCTGGCCCATCTGGTGGTGTGAGGTTAGGCGGCGTGTTGCTGGTGGATCGTAAGCGAGGCTACGAGGCCCAGCACCATGGCATGAGCTCGTCGATGCAGTTGTTGGGCCAGCCGTTGACGAGGCGGGTCAGCACGTTGTTGAAGTAGTGCTGCGGGTCGACGCCGTTCAGCTTGCAGGTCTCGACCAGGGAGGCGACGGTCGCCGATCTCGCCCCGCCCTCGTCGCCGCAGGCGAACAGCGCGTTCTTTCGGCTGAGGCAGATCGGGCGGATGGCGCGCTCGACGGTGTTGTTGTCGAGCTCGACGCGGCCGTCGTCCAGGAACCTGACCAGGCCATCACGATGGTTCAGCGTGTAGCGGATCGCCCCCGCCAGCCGCTCCGCGGCATCGACGCCGATCTCCACCAGCGGACCCTGGCAGCAGGGGCAGGAAGTCGCCTTGGGCGCCAGCACCACATCGATGCGCGGCAGGTGCGCGGGCAGGCGGCCGCGACCGGCACGGCGGCGCCTGGCCTGATTGTCGCGCAACATCGGCGATGCCTTGCCCGCCTCGGCCGCCAGCGCCGCCGGGCTGAGTGCGCCTTTGCGAAAGTCGACGGGCTTGGTGGCCAGCAGGATCCGCGCGCCGGCCGGCAGCGCGATCATGCCGCCGAGGTCCGGATTGCCCGCAGCACCATCGTCAGCAGGTCGCCATCGCTGCCGGGCGCAACACGCACAACGGCGCCAGCCACCTCCACCTCGACTGATGGCGGCGAGGGCGATGGCAAAGCGGGCTCGGGCGCGCGCACCGGCGCCTCCGCCACGATCGGCACGAAGTTCAGCGGCGCCACCGCCGCGCGTCGCATCTCACGACGCCACGTGAACAACTGCTGCGAACTGACCTGCCAGCGTCGCGCCACATCGGCCACCACCGTGCCGGACCGGAGCGTCTCCGCCACGATCCGGACCTTGTCGTCCCCAGACCACTTCCGTCGCCGACCAGGCCCGGTCAGTACCTCTACACGCCGATAGCCGCCGTCCTTCGCGTCATCGCTAATGTCGACCATAATGTCGGCCTGAAGCTCCATGCTCCACACCGACCCAGCACATTTACCCGACGCGTCGGAAGACGGGCCTCGTCGCCGCGCTTACGATCGGATCGACCAGGGTAGGGGACATCATGCGCTGAAACCATTCTCCGCTGAGCAGCCGCTTGCCACTCCATTCGCCGTCGGCAGCAAGGAATTCGCCCCTGCGCAGCAGGTCCGCCGTGGAAACGAACAAGCCGCCGCCCCAATGCCCGCCGCCGCTGACGGACCGCATGTGCACGCCGTCGATCGTGCTCCAGGAATTATCGTAGCCGTGCCACTGCCAGGTTCGGCCGCAGCCGATCGGCGCCAGAATAAACGGGCGCGTTGACCGAGATCGCCCCATTGCCCGCATGGCGCTCCAGCAGCGGGCCGATCGGCTCGGGGAAGGCCTCGCCTGCGTTCGAAATGCGCACCATCGTCCCCATGTCTGCCGTTGACTTCGGAACGGTCGCGGCGATCGCGAACTGCACGGCGTCGGCGAAGCTCCCGGCGTAGGATTAGGCTTGGCCGGTGACGCCGTGGACGTCGCCGGTGAACGTTCGGACGGCCGGGATCATGCGGTTGGCCCTACCGCGGCCCTTCGACGACCAGTCTCGTCAGTACCGGACTCGCTTCGATCTCAGCCTCCGCATAGCGCACCCGGAATGTTCCCTGCGTCGCGTTCAGCGAGAGCTGGTCGGTGTAGTGCGGAGAGCTGGGGTCTTCCGACGAGCCGCTGAGAAAGATCATCTCCGCCCGTGGCGTGTCGGGAGCGTCGAATGAAACGATCATGAAGAACCAGAAGCCGCTGGTGCCGGACGTGTCGTCGAACACGCTGCGTACGCCACGCATCAGGTTGTCCCTCTCCGGGTACTCCGGACGGAATGCATTGATGCAGCCTTCACGAAAACTGCAGCCGTGCGCAGCAAATTCCTGACCCGCCCGCCGCAGCCGTTGTCCCTCGCCAACCGGAAGTGCCAATGCGACGCCTTCGCGCCGGAACGCCTGAACGCTGTCCGCCAGCGCGACCAGGATTTCGGGGCGCGTCGCGTCGAAGTCGCGCGGCGTGTTCACCGGATCGCGGGGATCGAAGGGTGCGCGGAACACCTCGTCGCGAAACGTGATCAGATCGGTCGGAAATGGGTGGCGGTAGGGGTCGAGTTCCAGCCAGAAACGCCGCCAAAGAATTTGGCCGCGGCTTTCCGGAGTCGAGCGCAAATCCCAGGCGGCCAGCACCTCGCACGCTTCGCGCAGATCGATCGAAATGCCGTCGGTCGCCCGCGCAGAGCCTGCAGCACGGCATGCCGCGACCACCCCGTCGCGCGCCATCCTCGCACTGCTGTTCGGCTGCTCGAAATAGCTTTGGCGGAGGAGCTCATGGGTGAATCTGCGCCCCGGCAGGCCATCGGTCCCCGCCGCACGATCGTGCACCAGCCAGTGCAGGGCGCGTGTGCGCAGCGTCAGGGCACGGTTCTCGCCGACCTGACCATCCGTGAAGAAGCGCGAATACCCGGCCAGCGGCGTCGTCGCATTGCTGATCCAGTGCGTGTCGTTGCCGTTCACCGTGTACGAGCGATTGAACAGGCGGGGCACGCGCGCGCCGCCGGCAAGACCGGGAAGGGCCGCATCCGGATCCGTCGGCAACAGGCAGTCGGGAACCGAAAGATCGACGATCACGAGGTGGCGCGAAACCAGTTCGCGGTTGGCGGCACGCGTGACGCAGCGTGCCACATAGGCGTCATCCGCGCTGATCGTTGTCATCGAGCCGGAATAATAGGCGTTGCCGGCCGAATCCACCGCCCCGACATTCTGGGTGAACCAGCGCGTCGGATAGCGCGACAGGGCCGCGTCGAACTCTCGCACCGACCGCGCCTTGGCCATGGCGATGGTGAGATCAACGATGTGCGCGCTGCCCAGCAGCGGGTCGACGACGATGTACGCCTCCCGCTCTGTCCAGGGATAGGCGTCGCCGCCCAGCACGAAGCCGAGCGGCGAGTGGTAGAAGGTGTGGCTGATCCTGCGGGTTCCGCCATCGGGCAGCATCGCCTCGACGTCAGTCTCGATCGGGCGGATGCGCATCGACTGGCCGGCAACGGTAAAGGCCATCGGATCGGCCGCATCGAGGCGGACGCGATACACCACGAAGCCGCGCGCCACCGTGACGGTCTGGGACCAGGCGACATTGCCGTTGAACGCCGGAGCCCGCGCAACGCCGGGAGCGAAGACGAAATTCTGCCCGAATGTGTCGAGCTCGCCGGGAATGGTGGAATGGAGTGTGCGCCGGCGGTCGCGCAGCAGCCAATGCGGGTTGGCCAGCAGCATGCCGCGGCCCGTCTCGGTCAGGTCCGCGCCAACCGCAATGACGTTGCTGGCCTCGCCGGTACCGCCATTGCCGAGCGACGCCGCAGCAACCGACCGCGCATGCTCCGCGTTGGCATCCGGCGCGATCCCCCCCTGCCGGCCGGGCGTCTGCTGCGGCGGCGCCGCCTGCCGCATGGGCTGGCCGAAACTGCCGGCGAGCAGGCCGCTTCTGGCCAGCATTGCCCAGACCTGCTCCGCCGAGATTGGCCGCAGCCAGGCCTGCCCGGCGCAGGCCGGCGGCACGTCGTTACCCGCAATCCGCGCAGCCAGCGCCTGATTGTATCCGGCAGCGTAGCCTTCCACCAGCTCGCGCGCATTCTGCGAGGGGCCGCGCGGCGCCGGCTGTGCCAGGATCCCGGCCACCGGATACGCGCGATCGACCGCCTGGATCAGCAGGTCAGCCGCCGCGGCGCGCTCGGCTTCCGCGGCCGATGCCGGGCGGGTCACCGCGGAGGCTCTGCCGGATTGCAGGGCGATCTGGTGCGCGGTGAAGCAGAGCTGGTCCTGCACCGTCACCCATGCTTCGCCAAACCCAAGACCGCCATAGTCGGCCGCCCTGACATGCGGGATACCATATTCGGTGCGGCGTATTTCGGCGCGATACCGGTCGCCCGGCTGTGCCTGCACCTGAACTGCCGCCGTGATCGCCATGCCACCAGCGAGTGCTGCGCGGATTGCAATCGACCTTGCCGTGGTCATGAACTGTCCTTTCTAGCTGCCGCTCTCGTGCGCGGGCTGCCAGGTCGCATCCGCATCCAGCCCGTGGATCGGTCGCGGCAGGTGCGTCCACTGGAAGGTCGCCAGATTCGGGCTGGTCGGGCCGGGGGTGTCGACCTCGATCACATTCTGGTCGGTCGCGAGCCCATCGAAACTCGCGCGGAAATGCCCGCGCGACTTCAGCACGATGCTGCGGCAACGCTGAAGATCGACGCCCTGGCTCTCGAAGAACCCGATATCGTTCGGCGCGTGCCGCCATGTCGAGACCACGACCGTGCCGCCCTCGATCGCCAGCGTGCAGCATGGCCCCATCTCGACCACCCTGCCCGTATAGCCCGCGCGACGCCCGATGAACCGGCCGTCGCTGAGATTCAGCACGCGGGCCGAAACGCTGAAGCGGTACGGCGCACCAGACGGCCCGAAAGCGGCCTTGATCGTCGCACCCGGCAGGGCGGCACGCGCCTGGGCGACGAGCGCGGCATCGCACACAATCCCCAGCGTGAAATCGCGGGCATCGGCCTGCAGCAGCGCCTGCAGCAGCAGGCCGCTGGTGGCCGGCGCGCCGCCGCCCGGGTTGTCGCCCAGATCGGCCAGGATCACGCGCGGCAGGCTGGCATCCCGGCCGGCCGCGGCGGCCCGTGCCACCGCGTCCGCGATCGACGTCAGCGGGCGCGCGAAGTCGTCGCGCCGTGCCCAGGCGGCAGCCGCGATTTCGGTCGCGATCGCCTGGGCCGCCGCGCGGTTCTCGGCCGTGGCCACCACCGTGATCCCGTTCTTGCTGGTGTCGGTGTGCGGGAAGCCGCCCATCACCGAGGCGTGACGCTGACCCTTGCGGCAGGCAGCGGCGGCAGCTGCGACGATGTCCGCGAACGCACCGCCGCCCGGCGCGGTCAGCATCGCGATCGTCGGCACCAGAAGGGGCAGCCGAGCCATCGCGCACGCCAGTCTTTCGCCCGACCGCCCCTCGTCCGCCAGCATCCGGCGCAGCATGATCGCCGCATCGACACCCCGCTCGTACATGTCGATGTGGGGGTTGGTCAGATAGCCGACGAACACATCGAGCGACCCGATCGTGCGTTCGGAGACGTTGGCGTGCAGGTCGAAGGTGGCCACGATCGGCACCTGCGGTCCGACGATCCGACGTACCAGGGCCAGCACTGCGCCATCGGGATCGTCATCGGATTGCGTGGCTGCCGCGCCATGCATCGCGCAATAGACGCCATCGAGCGGGCCGGCCGCCTGCAACTGCTGCGACAACGCATCCTGGAAGGCAGCGAACACCGCATCCTCGACGGGGCCGTTCGGCGCGGCGCAGCCATAGGCGATCGGCACCGGCGTGCATCCGCCGGTATCGGCCATCGCCTGCAGGAAGCCCTGCATCTCCTTGGGAGCGAGCGACGGCGTGGCGGACCAGGCCGCGGCAAGGTCGCTGCCCATCCGCCAGGCATCGATCTGGAAATCGTGCAGCGTCGCCGGCGGACAGAAGCGGTTGCATTCGATCTGGAAGCCAAGCACGGCGATCCGCGGCCTGTTCACGTCAGTCCTCCTTGCCCGACGGCGCGGATGGCGGCGGCGCACAGCGCATCCAGGGCCGGGATGTCCTGGGCATGATCGGTTTCGTTGCCGACCGCGATGACCAGGCGATGGCGCCGCAGCACGATCACGCGCTGGCCGGATGCGCCCGATGCCCAGGCGGCGTCGCGCGGCAGCGATGGCAGGAAGTCGTTCGCGTTGGTGCGGAAGCAGGCGGCATAGTGCGTGCCGGCATGGCTGGGCCGGAGCGCGTACTCCACCCAGCCCTCGGGCAACAGCCGCTCGCCGTTCCAGACGCCATCCTGCGCCAGCAGCAGCCCGAACCGTGCGTAATCGCGCAACGTCGCGAAGCCCGAGCCCGAGGCGATGAAGTTGCCGGCGATGTCGGCGGAATGCTGGTAGCTGGCCATGCCGATCCGGTCGGCCAGCAGCGCATAGATGCCGGCGTGGTACGGCAGGCCCCGCGCTTCGATCCGGTCGCGGATGATCGCGCCCAGCACGTTGATGCCGGTGTTGACGTAGCGATAGGTCGCGCCGGGGACGGTCAGCACGCTGGCCCGCTGGGCCATCAGGAAGGCGTCCTCGCCGTGGCAATAGACCGCGCCGTATTCGAAGCCGGCCCGGCTGCCGCCATTGCCGTCCTGCATCGGGAAACCCAGGCCGGAGCGCATGCGCATCAGGTGATCGAGCGTGATCAGGCGGTGAATGCCGCGGGGATCCTGCCACATCGGCGCGGGCGCGGGATCGAAGACCGAGCCCAGCATGCCCTCGTGCACCAGGCGCCCGATCATCGTGCCGGTGATCGCCTTGGTCATCGACCAGCTCGGGAAACGGCGATCGGGTGCACCGCCGGGGCCATAGCGCTCCAGCAGGATCGATTCCGGCGTCGCGACCAGCACGCCGTAGAGGCCTGGCCAGGTCGCCACCATGCGATCGGCCGCTGCCTCCAGCGCAGTCTGCGCATGCAACTGGGTGCGATCGCCCGCGGGCCAGTCGCGATCAGCGTCGAACCGCGGCCGCGCAACCGGCGATGGCGTGAACTGCGGCGCGGTCGCTTCGCCCAGCACGATGCCGCCATGGTTGTCGGCCGCAAGCGCGTGCCCGATCAAGGGCGGGCCGAACGCGGGGTCGGTCCAGGTCGCGGTCACCAGGCGGCTGGACTGGTCAACGTCGATGCGCAGCACGCCAGGCAGTGCGGGGCGGTCCGGTTCGGTGGCGATCGTCGCCTCGGCCTCGGGCGAGGTCAGGCCGCCAGGGTTCGCCACCTCGCGCAGCCGCAGGCGCCGGTCCGCCTCGGCACGCGACAGGCCGCTCACCAGCATCATGTCGGCGTAGCGCTTGGCGGCGAAATTCACCGTGCGCTGCCGGCGCGCGCGCGGGCTTGCGTCCAGCACCATCGGCTCGACGATGCCGGTCGCGCCCGGCAGCACGGAGTGGTCGATCAGATCGGATGCCAGCACGGCCATGTCGGCGGCGACCTCTCAGTTCTTGACGACGTTCCAGGCGGCCGTATGCCCGACCCGCACACCCTGGACGTTGCGTCGGATCGCCGAGGTTTCGACATAGTGGCACAGCGGGATATAGGGCACCTGGTCGAACGCCAGCAGCTGCATGCGCACGGCGATGCGACGCCGGGCTGCCGCGTCGGGCTCATACAGCCACTCGCCGCGCAGCCGCTCCATCTCCGGAATGTCGGGCCAGCCGACCCAGGCGGTCTGACCACCGGCGCGCATCTGGGTATGGGTCAGCGGGTCGCTGGCCGACCAGCCGTTGCTGAGCGAGATGAACGCATTCCAGCCGCCCTGCTCCGGCGGCTCCTTCTTGGTGCGGCGGACCAGCATCGCCGCCCAGTCCATCGCGGTGTAGTCGAGTGCCAGGCCGATCCGCCGCACCAGGTCGCCCGCGACCTGGCCGACCGCCGCCGGTTCCGGCAGGTCGCCGGGTACCATCAGCACCACCCGGGCCCCCGCGGCACCGGCGGCCGCCAAGGCGCTGCGTGATCCGGCGATGTCGCCACGGAAGTTCTCCAGCCCCGCTTCGCTTGCCATCTGCGATCCGGGGGTGAAGAAGCCGGACGGCGAGCGCCAGACCGCGCGGTCGTCGCCAGCCAGCACTGCCAGGAAATCCTCCTGCCGCACCGCGTGCAGCAACGCGCGCCGTACCTCGGCGCGATCGAACGGCGGGTGCAGGTGATTGGGACGCAGATAGGCAAAACTGCCGAACTCGGCGAAGGGACGCATGATGATGTCGCGAGAGCGGGCGAGCAGCGGCTTGAGGTCGCTGGTGACGACCGGCCACCAGTCGATCTCGCCGGTGCGCAGCGCGGCCGCGGTCGTCGTCGGATCGGCAATGAAGCGCCAGACGACCCGCTCGGTCAGCGCCAGTTTCGGCCCGGCGGTGAGCGTGGGGGTGCCGCCGCTGGTCGGGCTGTAGCGGTCGAAGCGCGTGAACGCCAGCGAGTTTCCGGCATTCCATTCCGCCGGATTGAACCGATAGGGACCCGAGCCGATGATCTCCGGCACCGGCTTGAAGGGATCGAGCTGCGCCAGGCGCTCCGGCATCATCACCGGCACGACGGCAAGTTTGCCCAGCGCCGGGATCAGCCGGGGAAAGGCACGCTTCAGCCGGAACTGGAAGCGCCGGTCGTCCAGCGCCGCCAGCGCGTCGAGGTTGGCCGCGATCTCCTGGCCCACCAGGTCGCGCACCATCCAGCGCCGCAGCGAGGCGACGCAGTCGGCGGCGCGCACGCGCTCCCCATCGTGGAACAGCAATCCGTCGCGCAGCGTGATCGTGATACGGCGGCCATCATCCTCGCTGGTGTGGCCGGCGGCCATCTGCGGCGAGACGTCGCCCGCCGCATCGGTGCCGTAGAGCATGTCGAACACCATGTAGCCGAAGTCGCGGCCGACATTTGCCTGGTTCACCACCGGGTCGAGCACGGCGAGCGTGTCCGCCTGCATGACGAGCTCCTGTGCGCCGGCCCGCTGCGCCAGCGCCGGCGCGGCAAGCAGCCCAAGCCCGGCATTCACAACGGAGCGGCGAGGAAATCGCGTCATCGGGGACTCCATTCCGCAGGCCGGAAGGATCGCTCGACGCCGCGAAAACTGCAAGACTGAAAATTACATAATCATTTTCATGTTCTGGCGGGCGCGGGCACGACGCCTCAGTAATGCGGCGGCGTGATCACCCACACCACGCGGCACAGCAGGCTGCCGGGATTGCGGCAGCGATGCAGTTCGATGCTGCGGAAGGCGAAACTGTCACCTGCCGCCAGTCTGAACATCCTGCCGCCAACCCACAGATCAAGCTGGCCTTCGATCACGAGGCCTGCCTCGGCGCCGCGATGCGCGTAATCGCCGCTGTCGGCGCCCGGTTCGATGGTGCTCAGCAGCAGCTCCAGCGGCCCGGAAAGATCGGGCGACAGCAGCTCTTCCAGCACACCCAGCCTGGTGAAGCGCATGCGCCGGCGGTTGGCTGCGCGCACCACGATGTCACGCTCATCCGACGGCCCAAGCGTTCCCGGCTGGAAGAACCAGTGCATCTCCACGCCCAGCACATCGGCGATCGCGCGCAGCACGCCGATCGGCAGTTTCGACTGGTTCCGCTCGACCTGGCTGAGATAGCCGACCGACTTGCCGGTGCGCGCCGACATCTCCTGCAGCGTGACCCCCCGGATCCGCCGCAGCTCGCGAATCTGCGAGCCGATGCGGGGGTCGTCGGGCACGCCCTCGACGATATCGGCTGCGGCTGCGGCTGCGGCTGCGCTCGCCCGCCCACCACGCTTTGGCAGGTGCTTCATGACCGGGTGCGCTCGCCTTTCGGGTCGTAGAAGGGTTTCAGGGTTGCGGCGGCGGGATAGCGGGTGCCGGCGACCTCGACCTCGTAACGCCCGGCGGCAATGAAGGCGGCATCGGCCGGTGCCTGGCCCGAATCGACGTATCCCAGTCCCAGCGGCGCACCAAGCGTGTGGCCGTACATGCCGGAGGTGATGCGGCCTGCACGCACGCCATTCCGCCAGATCGGCTCGTTATGGTACAGCAACTTCGCGTCCGGCGGGAGCGTGAAGCCGACCAGCCGGCGGCGGACGCCCTGCTCGCGCTGGCGCAGCAGCGCCTCGCGGCCGATGAAGCCGCCCGGCTTCGACCAGGCCAGGGTGAAGCCAAGCCCGGCCTCCAGCGGCGTATCCTCGTCGGTGATGTCGTGGCCCCAATGCCGATAGGCCTTCTCGATCCGCAGGCTGTTCATGGCATGATAGCCGCACAGTGTCAGCCCGAACCGGCCGCCGCCGTCGACCAGCACGTCGAACACGGACGCCGCGAATTCGCTGGGCATCACGAGCTCCCAGCCGAGCTCGCCGACATAGGTGATGCGGCTGGCGCGCACGCGGGCATAGCCAAGGTCGATCATCCGGCTGGCGCCGAACGGCAGTGCCGCGTCGGAAACATCGTCGTCGGTCAGCGATGCCAGCAGCGCGCGTGCGCTTGGCCCCATCAGGCCCAGAACGGCAAGGCCGGACGAGACATCGATCGCCACCGCGCGCGCATCCGCCGGAATCTGGCGCTTCAGCCATCCCAGGTCGCGGGTCTGGCAGGCGCACGCCGTGGTCACCAGGAACCGGTCCTCGGCCTCGCGCGTCACCGTCAGGTCGGCCTCGATCCCGCCCCTGTCGTTCAGCCACGGCGTATAGACGATGCGCCCGGGCGGCACGGCGATGTCGTTGGCACAGATCCGGTTCAGCACGCGTTCGGCGTCGGGGCCGGCCACCACGAACTTGGCAAACGACGACTGGTCGAACAGCCCGACTGCCTCGCGCACCGCGCGGTGCTCCGCTCGGCTGTTGGCAAACCAGTTCTGCGGTCCGTAGGCATAGTCGTACACCGGCTGCTGGCCTGGGGCCGCGAACCAGTTGGGCCGCTCGTAGCCGGCGACTTCGCCGAAGCAGGCGCCGGCCGCGGCAAGGCGATCGTGCAGGGGTGACCGGCGCACGCCGCGCGCGGTTTCCGGCTGGCGCCAGGGCCAGTGCATGGCGTACAGCAGGCCCAGTGACTCGGTGGTACGGTCGTGCAGGTATCGGCGGTTGCGCTGGAACGGCACCGTGCGACGGATATCGACGTCCCAGACATCCATCGGCGGCTGGCCGTCGATGATCCAGTCGGCAAGCACCTTGCCCGCGCCGCCGGCCGACTGGATGCCGATGGAATTGAAGCCGGCGGCCACGAACAGGTTGCGCACCTCCGGCATTTCACCCAGCAGGTAGCGGTCGTCGGGAGTGAAGGATTCCGGGCCATTGAAGAACAGCTTGATCCCGACCCGGTCCAGCACCGGCAGTCGCCGCGCGGCGCGCTCCAGCAGTGGCGCGATGTGCTCCAGGTCATCCGGCAGCTGGTCGAATGCGAACGAGTCCGGAATGCCCCGCATGCCCCACGGCTTGGCCTTCGGCTCGAACCAGCCGAGCAGCAGCTTGCCGGCATCCTCCTTGAAGTAGGTGCAGGCGTCGGGATCGCGCAGTGTCGGCAGCCCGGCAGCCAGGCCCTGCACCGGCTCGGTGACGACGTAGAAATGCTCGGCCGCGTGCAGTGGCACGCCGGCATCGACCCAGGCGCCGATTTCGCGCGCCCACATGCCGGCGCAGTTGACGACGAATTCGGCAGCGATCGGGCCCCGGCTGGTCGCCACGCCGCGCGCGCGTCCGCGATCGACAAGGATCGCCGTCGCCTGCACGCCCTCGAACAGTTTCGCACCGGCGTTGCGTGCGCCCTTCGCCAGCGCCTGGGTCGTGTCGACCGGATTGGTCTGCGCGTCTGCCGGAAAATGCACCGCGCCGCAGATATCGTCGATCGAGGCCAGCGGCCAGAACCGCCGCACGTCGGTTGGGCCAAGCATATGCGCTTCCAGCCCGAAGCCTCGGGCCATGTCGGCCCCGCGCGTGATCTCCTCCAGCCGTGCCGCATTCGTCGCCAGCAACAATGACCCGGTCCGTCGGAATCCGGTCGCCCGGCCGGTCTCGGCTTCCAGGCCGGCGTAGAGATCGGCGGTATAGCGTGCCAGCGCCGTCAGGTTGCGGGTCGCGCGGAGCTGGCCGACCAGGCCGGCCGCGTGCCATGTGGTGCCGCATGTCAGCTGCCGCCGTTCCAGCAGCACCACGTCGGCGCAGCCACGCCGCGCCAGGTGATAGGCGACGCTGCAGCCGACGATGCCGCCGCCGATGATCACGATTTGGGCGCGGGCGGGGAAGTCGGACATGGCGGCCTTCCGATGCGGAGTGAGATGAAAATTATCTTTGCATTTTCAGAGCGGCCGGCGCAACGTGCGCGTGATGCAACCGATGGAGCAGTGCCATGGCCGGCTTCCGCATCGCCGCAGCGCTCCTGGCCCTGAGCATTCTTCCAGGCCCGGTCGCAACCGCGGAGACCTTGACGATCGGAGTCAGCGAGATCCCGACGACAATCGATCCGCACTTCCACCACTGGCCCGCCAATCGCGGGTTCAACCGCCATCTGTTCGACACTCTCGTGGAACGGAGTGATGACGGGACGGCCGATGCGCCCGCGCTCGCCCTGTCCTGGCGAGCGGTTTCGGAGACGATCTGGGAGTTCACGCTTCGCCGGGACGTGTCGTTTGCCGACGGCGCTCCGCTTTCAAGTGCCGACGTCGCGGCAAGCCTTGCCCGCGTGCCGCGCGTGCCGAACAGCCCGGGCCTCTACACCGACTACACACGCACGATTTCCCGGGTCGAGATCATCGACGCGCACCGGCTGCGACTGCACACGGCACAGCCCGCGCCGCTGTTGCCGAACCGCCTGGCCTCGGTCTCGATCATTCCAGCGAGAGTCGCCGAAAGCGCTGCGACCGCCGATTTCAACACGGGCACCGCGGCGATCGGCACTGGCCCGTACCGACTGGTCTCGTTCGTTCCGAACGACCGTGTCGTCTATCAGCGCAGTCCGTCGCATTTTCGGTGGAATCCGCATTTCGACCGTGTCGTTTTCGTGTTGTTGCGCAACGACGGTGCGCGGGTCGCGGCGTTGCTCTCGAGGAACGTCGATCTCATCAACAGCGTGCCGCTTGCCAATGCCGCGGGCCTGGAACGCAACCAGTCCGTCGGCGTTGTCAGCGCGCCGACCGATCGGATCATCTACCTTTGGCCGAACGGTCTGGCGCGGGCCGGCATCGTTCGTGCGCACGACGGATCGCCGCTTGCCGACAACCCCCTTGCCGATCCGAAGGTGCGCCGTGCGCTGTCGCTGGCGATCGATCGCGATGCCATCGTCCTGCGCGTGATGGAAGGCCACGCGCAACCGGTTGGCCAGGTCGGCTGGCTCGGCGGCTTCGGCGCAAGTCCCGACCTGGCGCCGCAGACCCGCGCGGATCCGGCGGCCGCCCGCCAGTTGCTGGAGCAGGCCGGCTGGCCGGACGGGTTCCGCATCTCGCTGCTGTCGCCCACCGGCGCATATGTGCGCGACACCCAGATCGTTCAGGCAGTGGCGCAGATGCTGCAGCGCGTGAACATCGCGGTCGATGTCGATGCAGTGCCGTCCAACGTGTATTTCGGACGCGTGCGCGGCCCGACGGCCGATGCGTCGATGATCATCCGCTCCTATGGGATCGATTCCAGTGGCGATGCGGTGACGGCGCTGGAAAACGTGCTGCACAGCTATGATGCCGCACGCCAGCTCGGTCGCCTGAACCTGAGCTACAGCAACCCGGAAGTGGACGCGCTGACCCGCCTTGCTCTCAGTGACATGGACCCTTCGCGCAGGGCAGCGACGCAGAGAAAGGCCATGGAAATCGCCATGGGCGAGACCGCCCTGATCCCACTGCACCGGCAGGTGGCGATCTGGGCCATGCGGCGCGGCATCGCGTATCCGCCGAACTCCGACAACCAGACCTGGGCGTTTCGTGTCCGACGCGCCGACTAACCCGATGGATGCGGCCGTGCCCGCTGACGCGCTGTGGCGCCGTTCGGCGTGCGAGGTGGTTGAATTGCTGCGCCGCCGCGCCGTCGGGCCCGTGGAGTTGCTGGAAGCGACGATCAAACGCATCGCGGCAGTCGATCCGATGATCAACGCCCTGCCGCTCCGCCGGTTCGACGCGGCGCGGCGCGAGGCGCTGCAGCTGCAGGCCGATCCGCCTGCGCCAGGCTCGGCTGCCTACCTGCTTGCCGGCCTGCCGATCGCCGTGAAGGACATGAGCGACGTCGCAGGCCTGCCAACGACCTATGGCGATCCGGCACTGGCAGACAACGTCGCGACGGCCAACAGCCCATTCATCGGGACGCTGATGCGAAACGGTGCGATCATCGTTGGCAAAACCAACGTGCCGTTCGGCGGGATTTCGCCCGATACCGTGAACCCGCTGTTCGGGCTGACCCGCAATCCGCTCGATCTGCGGCTCAGTACGGCCGGCTCCTCGGGCGGGGCGGCTGCGGCGCTGGCGGCGGGCGAAGTGTGGCTGGCCGCGGGCAGCGACCTCGGTGGCAGCATCCGCATGCCAGCGGCGATGTGTGGCCTGGTCGGGCTGCGCCCCAGCCCGGGTCGGGTTCCGCGCGTCGGGTGGCAAGGCACCTATCAGCCGTTCGATTTCTACACCGTGGAAGGTCCAATGGCCCGCTCGGTAGAGGACGTGGCCCTGTTTCTGGACGCGATGGTCGCGGATGATTCGCGGGCGGCGATCGGCATGCCGGCCCCGGCGACCTCGTTTCTCGCTGCCGCGCAGGCGCCCGCGCTGCCCCGACGAATCGCCTTCACGACCGATTACGGCATGGGCGGTATGGATCCTGCCGTGCCCCGTGCGATCGAAACGGCGCTCGCGTCCCTGGCGGGGCTCGGCGTTTCGATCGAAGCCGACTGCGCGGACTTCTCCGGCGGTGACGAGACCGTCTATGCCCTGCGGCGCGCGATGATGCGAGAGCGCTGGGACATCGCGCGCCTTGAACGAAGCCGCGACAGTCTGCATCCGTCGGCCGTGCGGACGGTCGAGGATTCGCTCGCGCTGACGATCGAGGAACTGACCGAAGCAGCGAAGAATCAGGCACGGATGTTCGCGAGCATGACCGCCCTGTTCGAACGCTGCGACCTGCTCGTCGGACCGGTGCTGCGCAGGCTGCCCTATCGGCTGGGCCAGGCCGCCACAGGTGGAGCGGTCGGCGCCGACATCGCATCGCGGGCGCGGGGTTGGGGCAGCCCGACCTACCTGATCACGACAATGGCCTGCCCGGCGCTGTCGATGCCCGCCGGCTTCACAGCGGACGGCCGCCCGATCGCAATGCAGCTCGTGGCGCCGCCGCGGCACGAGGCACGGCTGCTTGCCTGGGCTTCCGGCATCGAGGCGGCAATCGGCCTCAGCCGGCGGGTGCCGCTCGATCCGGTGCTGCCGCAGACTGGGGATGTTGCGGACGCCGCCGGCGGCCTAACCTGAGGCGCGAGGAGAATCGCATGCTTCAGGCCAAGGATCGCGTCGCGCGGCTTGCCCGTCGCCCGGCTGCCGCCATCAAGCAGCCGCCAATGCATGAGCTGGTCGCCGATCGGCTGCGCGATGCCATCGTCGAGGGCAAGTACCTGCCCGACCAGATCATACCGGAGCTCGATGTCTGCGCCGAGCTGGGCGTGTCGCGCACGCCGGTGCGCGAGGCACTGAAAGTGCTGGCGGCCGAGGGCATCGTCGAGCTCGCGACCGGGCGCGGCGCCGTCGTGGTGCGCCTGACCCGGCAGGACGCGACCGACATGTTCACCGTGCTGTCGCGGCTGGAAAGCCTGGCCGGCAGCCTGGCCGCGCGGCACGCGACCGATTCCGAGATCGAGGAGATCCGGCTGCTGCACGACCGTATGCAGGCGGCCTTCACCGCCGGCCGAAAGCGAGACTACTTCAAGCTCAACCTCGCGATCCACGAGCGGATCCTGGATGCCGGGCACAACCGGCATCTGAAGGCGACATGGCAGTCCTACAACGCCCGGGTTCGCCGCATGCGCTACCTCAGTAACATCGAGGCAGCCGACTGGCGCCGATCGATGCGCGAGCACGTCGCCATCCTGAGAGCCCTGCGGGCGCGCGACGAAGCGACGCTCGCACGGCTGCTGGAAACCCATGTCGCGGCAACGCTGCCCACCGCCCTTGCCGCACATACCGGCGAGATGCCCGGATGACGTGATGCTGGCCGGAAGTCGGTCGCGCCGCCGCTTGACGTTTGTGTAATTATGCAATTACATTGGACCGATGCCAGACCCGCGCATCTCGCTCGCCCGCTCGGGCACCATCGCCACCATCCGGATCGACCGTCCGGACAAGCTGAATGCGATGACCATGTCGATGTTCCTGGCACTTGCCGAAGCCTTCGCCGCGGCTGATGCGGACACGGGCCTGCGTGTCGTGGTGCTGGCCTCGGCCGGTGGCCGCGCATTCTCGGTCGGCGCCGACATCTCCGAATTCGAGGCGCATCGCGGCTCGCGCGCGGCAGCGCTTGCCTATGTCGCGACGCTGCACCGTGCGACCGGGGCGCTCAGCGCCTGCCGCCATCCCGTCATTGCGGCGATCGGCGGCCTGTGCGTCGGCGGTGGGCTGGAAATCGCGGTCAATGCCGACCTCCGGATCGCCGCCACGGGGTCGCGGTTCGGGCTGCCGATCAAGCGCCTGGGCCTGCCGGTGGATTACAGCGAACTGGCGGCACTTCGCCGCCTGGTCGGCCCCGCCCAGGCGCTGGCGATGGTGCTGGAAGGACGTATCTTCGACGCGGCCGAGGCCGAGCGGATCGGCCTCGTGACCCGCCTGGTGCCCGATGCTGCGCTGGACGCCGCCGTGCAGGGGGCGGCCGACGCCATCGCCTCGGGTGCGCCGCTGGCCGCGCGGGTGCACAAGCGGATGATCCGCCGGCTGGACGATCCGCATCCGCTCTCCGAAGCCGAGCGCGAGGAACCGTTCGCCCTGTTCGACAGCGAAGACTACCGGGAGGGCACGCGCGCCTTCCTGGAAAAGCGCACGCCGGAATTCCAGGGAGCCTGAGCATGGCGGCACCGCTCACCAGCATGCGCGTGGCGGACCTGACACACGTGATGGCGGGCCCCGTCTGCACATTGTTTCTGGCCGACCTGGGGGCCGACGTGATCAAGGTGGAACGCGTGCCGGAAGGCGATGACAGCCGCCGCATGGTGCCGCCTTTCGTAGGAGACCAGGCGGCCGGCTATCTGATGCTGAACCGGCACAAGCGCGGCATCGCGCTCGACCTCAAGAAGCCGGCCGGCAAGCAGGTGCTGTCCCGGCTGATCGCCGAATCCGACGTGGTGGTCGAGAACTACCGCAAGGGCACGATGGAGAAGCTTGGGTTCGGCTTCGACACATTGCGCGCAAAGCACCCTGCGCTGATCACGTGCAGCATCTCCGGCTTCGGCCGCACCGGTCCCTATTCCGAGCTGGGCGGCTACGACCTGATGGCGCAGGCGATGAGCGGCATCATGAGTTTCACCGGCGAGGCGGCAGGTCGCCCGCCAGTGAAGGCGGGGGCGCCGATCTGCGACATCACCGCCGGCGTGCTGGCGGCACTGGGCATCGTCGCCGCCTGGGCGCATCGCCAGCGCACCGGCGAAGGCCAGAACGTCGACACATCGCTGTTCGAGGCAGGGATCATGCACGGCTACTGGCAATCGGCCATTGCCTTCGCGACCGGCAGCGCGCCTGGGCCGATGGGCAGCGCGCATCCGCTGGATGCTCCGTACCAGGCGTTCCTGGCGAGCGACGCCTGGCTGGTGGTGGGCGCCGCCAACCAGGCGAACTGGCTGCGCCTGCTGAACGCGATCCAACGCCCCGACCTGCAGGATGATGCGCGCTTTGCCAGCAATGCGGCGCGCGTCGTCAATCTGGCTGCGCTTGTCGACGTGCTGCAGCCGATTTTCCGCGCGCATAGCCGCGCCGATTGGCTGCAGCGCTTGCAGGCGGCAGGCGTCCCGGCTGCCCCGGTCATGGATGTGCGCGAAATGCACGACGATCCTCAGGCCAAGGCGCGCGGAATGGTGGTTTCCGTCGCGCATCCGCGGCTGGGGTCGGTCCAGACGCTGGGCTGCCCGATCAAACTGGGCCGCAATGGCGCAGGACTTGGCGAAGCGGCGCCGGCGCTTGGCCAGCACACGCGCACCGTGCTGCACGAGCTCGGCTATGGCGGCGAGGCGATCAACGACATGATCGCTGAAGGCGCGGTGATGGAAGCAGTCGAGACTTTGCCCGCGTGACCCTGCCCCCTGTGGTGCCCTCGGTTTGAAGTGGGATCCGTCGAAAGGTGATTCGAGCCCATTCGTTGGAGCACCGGAGGATGGAGTTTCCGGGCCTTGTCACGCCGACGGGCTGGTTGCGCCACCGTGGTTCTGCAACGAGATCGGCGACTTATGCCCGATCGCCCATGCGGACGATCCTTGTTGTAGTATCTGAGCCAAGCCTCCAAATTTTCCTGCGCGTCGGCAAGCGTCAGGAACCAATGCGCGTTCAGGCATTCCGCCCGCACGCGCCCGTTGAAGGTCTCGGCGAACGCATTGTCGGTCGGCTTGCCGGGCTGTGAGAAATCCAGCGTCACCCCCTTCGTGTACGCCCACAGATCCAGGTCACGCGAGACGAACTCACTGCCCTGATCAACCCGCACCGTCTTCGGGTAGCCCAGTGTGGCGCACGCCTGCTCCAGCGCCGCCACGACATCCTCGGCACGATAACTGATTCGCGGATCGATCACCGGCGCGTAGCGCGAGAACGTGTCGACCACCGTCAGCACAGGGATCTTCCGCCCCGTCGCCAACTGGTCGTGCATGAAGTCCATCGCCCAGGTTTCGTTGGCCTGGCTCGGTGGCCGACGATCCTCGCGCAGCTTCGCCTTGACCCGTCGCTTCGGCACCTTGTTCCGCAGCTGCAGCCCCAATTCGCTGTAGATCCGGCGCGTGCGCTTGTGGTTCACGCCCCAGCCCTCGCGACGAAGCAGCACGTGCACGCGCCGATACCCGTAGCTCACGCGCGTCGCGCAGATCTCCTTGATGCGCCCCTCGAGGCCGGCCTGGTCGGGTCGACGCGAGCGGTCGTGGCAGGTCGACGTGTCCACTTCCAAAACCCGGCAGGCTCGCCGGATCGACACATCCCATTCCCCGCGCACCGCATCGACGAGCTTGCGCTTGCAACCAGGCCTTAGATTTTTCGGCGGATGACGTCCTGCAGCATCTCCCGATCCAGCGACAGGTCGGCGACCAGCTTCCGCAGCTTGCCGTTCTCATCTTCCAGCTGCTTCAGCCGCCGCATCTCCGGCGGCGTCATGCCGTCGAACTTCTTCTTCCAATTGAAGTACGTCGCCGGGCTGATCCCAGCCTTGCGACAGATCTCCCCGACCAGCACACCTTCCGCACCCTGCTTCAGAATGAACGCCTTCTGCGCGTCCGTGAACTTCGAGGCCTTCATCGGCTCCGCTCCCTCCCAGCCTGGGATACCCGGCGCCAAAAACTCTAACCCCAGATGCTCCAGTTTTCCGGGCTCAGGTCAGCCGCCGGCCGCACCCTTCGGCTCCGGCAGCTTCACCCAGCCCGGGACGTCCGGCGCGACCCGGGCCTCGCCAGCGGTGAGCGGGCGGCCGTCCAGCGCCGCCAGCCGCAGCAGCGCCATGGCCCGGCCGTCGCGGCCGCTGCGCAGCTCGCCCTGGGTGGTGCCGGCTGCGTCGGTCACCGGCGTCCCGGAGGGGGGCAGGGCACCCTCGACCGCGACCGGCAGGATCCGGCGCTTCAGCAGGCCCCGGTAGCGGGTGCGCGCCGTCAGCTCCTGGCCCATGTAGCAGCCCTTGGTCCAGGAGATGCCGGAGAGCTCGTCGAACCCGGCCTCCAGCAGGATGGTGCCCTCGGGCTCCAGGTCGGCCGCTTCCGGCAGGCCGAGCGCCAGGCGATGGCGGTCCCAATCCTCGGCCGTCGCGTCGGCCTCGACGGGGTCCCGGGCCAGCACCCGGAAGCCCGCCTCCGGCAGACGGGGGTCGGCGGCGGCGATGCTGCCGCCCGGCGGCAGGGCGCCGCCCCAGGCGACGTGCACCGCGAGCTCCTCGGCGACCCGCAGCGCCACCTTGGCCCGCAGCTTGAAGCGATTGAGGCGCTGGGCGAGGCCAGCGGCGCCCGCCGCTTCGGTTTCCAGCAGCAGGCGCTCGCCTTCGGTCAGGATGAAAAAATCGGCCAGCCACTTGCCCTGCGGCGTCAGCAGGGCGGCGAAGACGGCGCGGCCGGGTGCGGCGACGGTCACGTCGTTGGAGACGAGGCCCTGGAGGAAGCTCGCCCGGTCCTCCCCGGCGACCTCCACCACGGCCCGCGCGGGAAGGCGGGCGATCGGCATGGGAGAGACATGAGGGCTGGCGGGGCGGGGCGCAACCTGCCCTTCGCCGGCCGGGCATGCTAACCCCGGCCGGTGCGAATCCTCTTCGTCTCCTCGACCCGCATCGGCGATGCGGTGCTCTCGACCGCGCTGCTCGACCATCTGCTGCGCGCCCATCCGGCCGCCCGCGTCACCATCGCCTGCGGCGCCGTCGCCGAGGGCGTCTTCGCCCGGATGCCGAACCGGGACCGCACCATCACCCTGGTCAAGCGCCCCTACGGCCTGCACTGGCTCGGCCTCTGGCGTCAGGTCGCCTTCACCTGGTGGGACCTCGCGGTCGACCTCCGCGCCTCCGCGCTCTCCTTCCTCATCCCCGCCCGGCGGCGGGTGATCGCCCGCGGCGGGCGGCATCCCGGGCATCGGCTGCTGCATCTGGCCGGCCTGTTCGACCTGTCGCCGGCGCCGCGGCCGGTCGCCTGGTTCGCCGCCGCCGATGCGCTCCGCGCCGGCGCGCTGCTGCCCGGCGGCCAGCCCTTCCTGGTGCTCGGTCCCTCGGCCAATTGGGACCGCAAGGTCTGGCCGGCGGAGCGCTTCATCGCTGCCCACCAGATCCTGACCGGCCCGGGCGGCCAGCTCGCCGGTGCCCGGACCGTGGTGCTGGCGGGGCCAGGCTCCGCCGAGCGCGCCATGGCGGCACCGGTGCTGGCCGCCATCCCGGGTGCGGTCGATGCGGTCGGCGCGCTCAGCCTGCCGGAATGCGCGGCGCTGCTGTCCCGCGCCGCGCTGTTCCTCGGCAATGATTCCGGGCTGATGCACCTGGCGGCCGCGGCCGGCGCGCCGACGCTCGGCCTGTTCGGGCCGACGCCCGCGTCCGAATACGCGCCGGTCGGCCGGGCGGCCATGGCGGTCCTCGCCGATGGGCCGCCGGGCGATGCGCCGATGACCGAGCTTCCCGTCGCCAAGGTGGTGGATGCCGCCGCCCGGCTGCTCGCGACGCTTCGGGAGCACGCATGATTCTCTCGGCGCTCGTCGTCGCCCGCAACGAGCAGGAACGGCTGCCCGATTGCCTGGCGAGCCTCGGCTTCGCCGATGAAATGGTGGTGGTGCTCGACCGCACCACCGATGCCAGCGCCGACATCGCCCGCGCCGCCGGCGCCCGGGTGCTGGAAGGGGAATGGGAACTGGAAGGCGAGCGCCGCAATGCCGGCATCGCCGCCTGCACCGGCGACTGGGTGCTGGAAGTCGATGCCGATGAGCGCGTCTCGCCGGAGCTGGCCCACGCCGTGCGCGCCACCATCGCGAGTTCGGCCTTCGCCTGGCACCAGGTCCCGGTCGACAATTATGTCGGCGACCGGCTGATCCGTCATGGCTGGGCCGGCAGTTTTGGGACCACCTCCGTCCCGCGCCTGTTCCGTCGCGGCGCCAAAAGGTGGCGGCCGCAGCGCGTGCATCCCGGCCTCGACTGGAGCGGGCAGCAGGGGCCGAAGATCGAACAGGGCGCGCTGATCCACCTGGTCGACCGCGACATCGCCGACATGCTGAAGCGGCTCGACCGCTACAGCACCGCCAAGGCGCGTGACCTGCTGGCGTCGGGCGAGATCGGCAGCCTCGCCGGCAATTGCCGTCGCTTCGTCTCCCGCGCCTTCAAGAGCTACGTCTCCCGCCGCGGCTACAAGGAAGGCGCCTGGGGCGTGCTGCTCGCCTTCTGCACCGGCGCCTTCCCGCTGCTGTCCTACCTCAAGGCGCGGCTCGAGCCCGGGAAGCACCGGGAATGAGGCTGGCCCAGATCATGGCCGGCGCCCCGATCGGCGGCGCCGAGGGTTTCTATGAACGCCTCTGCCTGGCGCTGCACCGCGCGGGGGATGAGGTGCTGCCGGTGATCCGGCGGGAGGAGGCGCGGGCGCTCCGGCTCGTCACCGGCGGCCTCGTCCCCGTGCAGCTCGGCTTCGGTGGCCTGCTCGATCTGGTCACGGCAGGGCGGCTGCGCCGCGCCGTCGATGGCTTCGCGCCGGATGTCGCGATCGCCTGGATGAACCGCGCCGCGCGCTTCGCCGCCCGCGCCTGGCCACAGCCGCGGCGGGTGCCGCTGGTCGGCCGGCTCGGCGGCTATTACGACCTGAAATACTACAAGGGCTTCGACCACCTGGTCGGCAACACGCGCGGCATCCGCGACTGGCTGGTGGGCCAGGGCTGGCCGCCCGGGCGCGCGCATCATCTGCCGAACTTCGTCGAGGATTTCGCGGGTGCCGCGCCGGCAACGCTGGCGGGGCCGGTGCGTCTCCTCGCCATGGGGCGCCTCCATCGCAACAAGGGGTTCGATACGCTGCTGCAGGCGATGGCGCTGCTGCCGCGGGAGGCGCATCTCTCGCTTGCCGGCGACGGGCCCGAAGGGCCGGCGCTCCAACGCCTCGCGGCGACGCTCGGCGTCGCGGCGCGTGTGAGCTTCCTCGGCTGGCGGCAGGATCGCGGCGCGCTGCTCGCCGGCTGCGACATCTTCCTCTGCCCGTCGCGGCATGAGCCGCTCGGCAATGTCGTGCTGGAAGCCTTTTCCGCCGGAAAGCCGGTGGTGGCTGCGTCCGCCGCAGGGCCGGCCGAGGTCATCCGCGACGATGCGACGGGGATGCTGGTGCCGGTCGACGACGCGGCCGCGCTCGCCGCCGGCGTCGCGGCGCTGATCGGCGATCCGGCGCGCGCTGCGCGGCTCGGCGCCGGCGGGCGTGACGAGTTCGAGGCGGTGCATGCGGAAGCGCCGGTCATCGCCGCATGGCGCGCAGCACTCGGCGACATCGCGAAGGGGAAGGCCTGATGTGCGGCATTGCCGGCCTCGCACTCCGCAACGGCGCCACGCCATCCGTCGCCATGCTCGCCGCGATGAATGCCGCACTCGCGCATCGCGGGCCGGATGGCAGCGGGCAGCATGTCAGCGGGGCGGTGGCGCTCGCCCATACCCGGCTCGCGATCATCGATCTCGCGACCGGGGACCAGCCGCTGCTCGCCGGCTCTGCCGCGCTGATCGGCAATGGCGAGGTCTACAACTACCGGGAGCTCCGGGGCGAGAACCAGCTGGTCTGCGTGACGGGATCGGATTGCGAGCCGCCCTTGCACCTCTATCGCCGCGACGGCCTCGCCTTCGCGGATCGGCTGCGGGGCATGTATGCGCTGGCGTTGCACGACCCGGCGGAGCGGCGGGTGGTGCTGGCGCGCGATCCCTTCGGGATCAAGCCGCTGTATGTCGCGGAGTTCGCCGACGGCATCGCCTTCGCCTCCGAGCTGCAGGCGCTGCTGGCCGCGGGCGTCGTGGCGCCGTCGCTCGATCCCGCGCGGCTGAACGAGCTGCTGCAGATCCAGTTCACCACCGGCGCCGAGACCATCTTCCGCGGCATCACGCGGCTGCTGCCGGGGGAGACGATCGCGATCGCCGATGGCCGCATCGTCGAGCGCCGGCGCCGCGCCGCGCTGCCGGAAGGCGGGCCGGAGGCGATCGGGGAGGACGAGGCGATCGCCCGCCTCGACCGCGCGCTCGAGGAGAGCGTGGATCTGCATCAGCGGAGCGACGTGCCCTACGGGATGTTCCTCTCGGGAGGCACGGATTCGGCGGCGATCCTGGCCATGATGGCGCGGCTGAACGACCGCCCGGTGCTGGCCTTCACCGCCGGCTTCGACGTGCCGGGTGCGGCCGATGAGCGGGAGGCGGCGTCGCGCGCCGCGAAGGCCGCCGGTGCGCGGCATGTCGCGATCGACGTGACGCGGGCGGAGGTCTGGCGGCATCTGCCGGCGATCGTCGCCGCGATGGACGATCCGGCGGCGGATTACGCGATCATCCCGACCTGGTTCCTGGCGCGGCGGGCGCGGCAGGAGGTGAAGGTGGTGCTGTCCGGCGAGGGCGGCGACGAGATTTTTGGGGGCTACGGTCGCTATCGCAGCGCGATGCGGTCCTGGTGGCTCGGCGGCAAGGCGCCGCGGCGGAAGGGGGCCTTCGACGGGCTCGACGTGCTGCGCGCCGAGCCGACCGGCTGGCGAGACGGGATCGCGGCGGCGGAGGCCGAATGCGGGCAGGGCGGCCGCACGCGGTTGCAGGGCGCGCAGGCGCTGGATGTCGCGGATTGGCTGCCGAACGACCTGCTGACCAAGCTCGATCGCTGCCTGATGGCGCATGCGGTGGAGGGGCGGACGCCGTTCCTCGATCCCGGCGTGGCGGCGGCAGCCTTCCGCCTGCCGGATGCGCTGAAGGTGCGGCGGGAGATGGGAAAGTACCTGCTGCGCCGCTGGCTGGAGAGCCGGTTTCCGGCTTCCGAGCCGTTCCGTCCGAAGCAGGGTTTCACCGTGCCGATCGGCGCCTGGATCGCGGAGGATGGGGCGCGGCTGGGTGCCTTGGTGGCGGCGCAGCCGGGCGTCGCGGAGATCGCGAAGCCCGATCGGGTGCAGGCGCTGTTCCGCGCGGCGGCGGGCAAGAAGGAGGCGTTCGCCGCCTGGCACCTGCTGTTCCACGCCCTCTGGCACCGTCGCCACGTGGAAGGCCGCCCGGCGGTGGGCGACGTGTTCGAGGCGCTGGCGGCGCGCTAACCCGCATTTCTCGCCGGAGACATCGGCGATCGCGCCGAGACCAAGCGAGCGTCGGTGTAAACGGTGAGAATTGCGGGTGAAGGTCAGGCCGCCGGGCGCCGCCCTCCGGCTGGCAGCCCCGATGCCGCCGCTGCCAGCACCAGCAGCAGCGCGATCCACCAGCCCTGCCAGATCCCGTAGCTGAGGCAGCCGACCACCGCCGCCGCGAACAGCGCGCCCATCGCTTCCGGCCGCCGCCGCGCCGCCGCCGCCAGCAGCACGACCAGCAGCGACGCCAGCACGGCGCCCACCAGACCGAGCTCCAGCCAGACCTGCAAGGGCCCGTTATGCGGGTGCAGCGGCAGGCGCTGGGCGGCTGGCCGCGCGAACCAGGCAGCGGAAGCAGCCGAGGTCAGGCCGAGCCGGGCCAGCGTCTCGGGCGAGGCTGTGTCGCGCCCGCCGGGCACCGCGCGGCTCGCTTCCATGCCCCAGCCGGCGATCGGCCGTTCCGCGATTCGCGTGAGCGCGAAATCCCAGATCACCAGGCGATGCGCGGCCGAGGGCGGCAGCCGCTCCGCGGGCGGGCCGGCGCCAAGGGTGGCGGTGAAGATCGGGGGCGCGGCCAGGATCAGCACCGCGAGCCCGGCGGCGGCCAGCCGGAAGGTCATGCGCGGCGCCAGCGCGGCGAGGCCGGCGCCCGCGAGCCCGGCCAGGATCGCGAGCTTGGCACTTTCGGCCGGCAGCCAGAGCGCGGCGGCGACCGTGACGACGGCCAGCGCCACCCGCAGCCAGGCGGCGATCGGGGCCGCGAGCGTCAGCGGCAGCAGCACCGCGAAGACCGTCACCGCCGGCTTGAGCCCGAAGCCGAGCGTCGCCGGCGCTTCGTCGAGGCCGCGCACCGCGGCACGGACCGCATGCCCGGTCGCCTGGTCGAACACGGCGAGCCCGACCCCGGCCGCGAGCCCGGCGGCAAGCCACAGCGCCAGGCGGCGCTTCGCCGCCTCCTCGCAACGCGCGACGGCGCCGGCGGCGGCCGCCCCCAGCAGCGCGAAGCCACCGAGCGAAAGCGCGTCCAGCAGCGCCCGCCGCGGCTCCAGCGCCCAGCCAGCGGAGGCCGCGGCCCAGCCGAACAGCGCGAGCGCGGCCCAGAGTGCCGCACCCCGCGGCCGCGGCAGCCGCCGCTCCGCCCGCCAGGCGGCCAGCACGGTCGCGACGAGGGCGGCCAGCGCCAGCGGCGCCACGGCGCGGAATTGCAGGACGCTCGCGGCCGGCATGACCAGCAGCAGCAGCGCGATCGGGAAGGCGGGGGAACGGGCGGTCACGCCGCCGCGATAGCGCCGCCCCCGGCTGCGGGCAACCTCTGGCCCTGACGCGGCACCGGTGCGAAACAGGGGCGCAGGAGGATCTGCCATGGCCCTGTTCGACCTCATCCTGCGCGGCGGCGCCTGCGTGCTGCCCGGCGGCATCGAGACCACCGATATCGGTGTCCGCCACGGCCATGTCGCGGCGATCGGCGACCTCCGCACCGCGGCGGCCGCCGAGACCATCGACTGCGCCGGGCTGCACGTGCTGCCCGGGCTGATCGACCCGCATGTCCATCTTCGCGACCCGGGCGACGCGACGGTCGAGACGCTCGCGACCGGCACGAAGGCGGCGCTGCTCGGCGGCCTCGCCGCCGTCTTCGACATGCCGAACACCCAGCCCTCGATCACCACGCGCGAGCAGATCGACCGCAAGCGCGCCCAGGTCGCGGAAGAGGCCTGGTGCGACGTCGGCATCTATGTCGGCGGCACGCGGGCCAACACGCCGGAGCTCGCGGCGCTGGAGCTGCAGCCCAATATCTGCGCGATCAAGATTTTCGCCGGCTCCTCGACCGGCGACCTGATGATCGAGGATGACGAAAGCCTGGAACGCGCCATGCGGAGCGGCCGTCGCCGCATCTGCTACCACTCCGAGGACGAGTACCGGCTGCAGGAGCGGAAGCCGCACTACACCCGCGGCATGCCGCATGCGAAGCACGCGGAATGGCGCGACGTCGAATGCGCCTTCCTCGGCACCCGGCGGCTGATGGCGCTCGCCCGCAAGACCGGCCGGCCCGCCCATATCCTGCACGTCTCGACCGCGGAGGAGCTGGAATACCTGGCCGACTACCGCGACGTCGCCTCGGTCGAGCTGCTGGTCAATCATTTGTCGCAGACCGACGAGGCCTATGGGCGGCTCGGCGGCTATGCGGTGATGAATCCGCCGATCCGCGACGAGCGGCACCGGGAGGCGGCCTGGGCGGCGGTCCGCAACGGCACCGTCGACACCGTCGGCAGCGACCACGCCCCGCATTCCCGCGCCGCCAAGGAACGCCCCTGGCCGGACACCGCGGCGGGGCTGACCGGCGTGCAGACGCTGGCGCCGCTGATGCTCGATCACGTCAATGCCGGGCGGCTGTCGCTGCTGCGGCTCGTCGACCTGATGTGCGCGGGGCCGGCCCGGATCTACGGCGCGACCGGCAAGGGCCGCATCGCCGCCGGCTACGACGCCGATTTCACGGTGGTCGACATGCAGCGGACCCGCAGGATCGAGGAGAGCTGGATCGTCTCGCCCTGCGGCTGGACGCCCTTCGCGGGACAGAGCGTGACGGGCTGGCCGACCATGGTGGTGCTGCGCGGCGCCGTCGCGATGCGGGAGGACGAGGTGATCGGCACCCCGCGTGGGCGGCCGGTGGCGTTTGCCGAGGCGCGTGGCGCGTGACGAACCCGCCCGATGACCGGAGGGACGCTTGTCCCGGAGGTCTGAATCGGCCGGGCACCCTGGTCTCGGCTGCCGAGGCGATCACGTCGCGCCGCTCGATCCGCGCCTTCCTGCCGACACCCGTACCCCAGGAGACGGTGGCGCAGCTGCTCGCCATCGCCTCCCGCGCGCCCTCCGGCTCCAACACCCAGCCCTGGCGCGTGCATGTGCTGACCGGCGCGGCGCGGGAGGCGCTCTGCGCGGAACTGCTGGCCGCGCACGAGGCCGGCGTGCCGGATGAGCGCGAATACGCCTACTATCCCGACCCCTGGTTCGAGCCCTATCAGGCGCGGCGGCGGAAAGTCGGCTGGGGGCTTTATGCGACGCTCGGCATCGCGCGCGGCGATGCGGCCCGGATGAAGGCCCAGCATGGCCGCAACTTCCTGTTCTTCGGGGCACCCGTCGGGCTGATCGTCACCATGGACCGGCGGCTCAACACCGGGTCCTGGCTCGACCTCGGCATGTTCCTCCAGAACGTCATGGTGGCGGCCCGCGGCGCCGGCCTCGACACCTGCCCGCAGGCGGCGCTGGCGACGCGGCACACGATCATCCGCCGGCATCTGCCGATCCCCGCCGAGGAGATCGTGGTCTGCGGGATGGCGCTCGGCCATGCCGATCCGACGGCGCCCGAGAACGCGCTCGAGACCGAACGCGCGCCGGTCGCGGAATTCGCTGCTTTCTACGGGTTCTGAGCCGGCGACGGCGCGGGGGCCGGTGCGGGTGCCGCAGCCGGCTGCGGGCAGGGGCAGGCGGGCTGCGGCGGGCGCGGCCGCGGCCGGGGCGCTGCCCGGCGGCGCGGCGGGTCCGGGATCGGCTCGGCGCGGACCACGGGGGCCTGTTCGACCGGGGCGATGACGACCGGCGGCGGGACCACGACCACGACTGTCGGCGGCGGCGGCACCGCGACGAGGGCGGCCAGCCCCGGGCCCCAGGCGGTCCGGTCCGCTTCCTGGGCCGGGTTCAGCCGATCGGGCCCGTCCGCGACGCTGCGAAGCGGTGGCCGGGCATAGGGCGGCACCGTCCAGCAATCGACCGAGCCGAGGCTCCGGGTGCAATAGGGCTGGGCGGCCGGCGGTTCCTCGGTCGGCGCGCAATAGCTCTCCCGTCGGTCGAGCCTGACCACCGAGCAGTCCCGCCCGGTGACGAGGGATGCGACGACGTCGACCGGGGTGCGGCCGATCAGCGCCACCGACCCGCCGGCGACGACCGCGAGCGGCCCCGCCGCCTCGCAGGCGGCAAGCAGGGGGAGCAGGCTCAGGAGGACGATGCCAGGGCGCATGCGGCATCCTGCCGTGCCCGGGCTTAACGCTTTGCGACCGAACCTGTATGAAGCCCGCCTTTGCGAGCCAATTCAGGGACGAAGGATCGCCCGTGCCCGATATCTTCGACGAGGTCGAGGAAGAATACCGCGCCGAACGCACCAAGCAGTTCTGGCGCCGTTTCGGACCCTATGCCGCCGTGCTGCTCGTCGTGGTCGCCGGCGCCTTCGCCGGCTGGCAGGGCTGGGAGTACTGGCAGCGCCGCCAGGCCCAGCAGGCCTCGGTCGCCTATCTGGCCGCCGAAGCCGCAGCCACCGCACCGGGCGCCGATGCGGCCGTCGTCGCGCAGCGCTTCGGCGCCGTGGCGGCGGAGGCGCCGGCCGGCTATCGCACCCTTGCCCGGCTGCGCCAGGCGGCGCTGCAGGCCGCCGCCGGCGACCGCGCCGGGGCGCGCGCCACCCTCGATGCGCTCGCCTCCGACAGTGCCGCGGATCCGCTCTATCGGGAGCTCGCGAGCCTGCTCTGGGTGCTGCACGGGCTCGACGATGCCGATCCGGCGGTGCTCGCCGCCCGCATCGCGCCGCTCACCGCCGAAGCCAGCGCCTGGCGCGCCTCGGCGCGGGAGCTGGCCGCACTCGTCGACCTGCGCCGCGGCCAGGCGGCGGAAGCGAAACGGGCGCTCACCGCGCTCAGCCAGGACGTGACTGCGCCGCAGGGCGTCCGCGACAGGGCATTGCGCCTGGCGCGCGAGATCGAAGGGTAGGGGGCTCGATGCACAAGGGGTTCACGCGCCGCGCGGCGCTGCTCGGTGGCGCCGCGCTCGCCGTCTCGGGCTGTGAGACGATCGACGACATCTTCGGCAGCCGCCGGACGCCGCTGCCCGGCAACCGGGTCCCGGTGCTGTCCCAGCTGCCCGACCGGCGCCTGGACGGGGAGGAAGGCTTCAACGCCGCCGTCACCCTGCCGCCCGCCGCCAACCGCGCCGATTGGCCGCAGGCCGGCGGCACCCCGGGCCATGCGCCCGGCCATCTGGAGCTCGGCAGCCAGATCGCGGAAGCCTGGCGCGCCAGCTTCGGCACCGGCTCCGGCTATCGCCGGCGGATCACCGGCGTGCCGATCGTGGCCGGCGACACCGTCTTCGCCGCCGATGCCTTCGGCATCGTCAGCGCCTTCGACGCGGCCCGCGGCGGCCGCCGCTGGCGCTTCGATTCGGAACGCGAGAATGAGAGCGACGGCGCGGTCGGCGCCGGCCTCGCCTTCGCCGACGGCACCCTCTACGTCACGACGGGCCTGGCCGAGCTGATCGCGCTCGACCCCGCCAATGGCCGGCCGCGCTGGCGGGTCAACCTGCCCGCGCCGAGCCGCGGCTCGCCGACCGTCGCGGGCAACCGCATCCTGGTGCCGACGATCGGCAACCAGCTGCTCGGCCTCGATGCTGCCGATGGCCGGCAGGTCTGGACCCATCGTGCGACCGCGACCGCGACGGTGCCGCTCGGCCTGCCGGCGCCGGCGGTCGAAGGCGACACCGCGGTCGCCGGCTTCGCCTCCGGCGAGCTGGTGGCACTCCGCGTCGCCGATGGCCGCGTGCTCTGGACCGAGAGCCTGGCGCCGGCCGGCAGCGTCAGCCTGGCCGATGTCGCCGGCATCCGCGCCCTGCCGGTGATCGCCGATGGCCGGGCGATCGCGGTCGGCATGGGCGGGCTGTCGGTCGCGGTCGACCTCCGCTCCGGCCGCCGTCTCTGGGAACGGGAATTCGGCGGCGGCAATGCGCCCTGCGTCGCCGGCGACTGGGTCTTCGCGGTGACCGATGTCGGCCAGGCGGCCGCGATCGGCCGCGACGACGGCCGCATCCGCTGGGTCGCGACGCTGACCCCCGCCGACCGCGACAACCGCTCGCCGGGGGTGCTGGCGACGCCGCTGCTGGTCGGCGGCCGGCTGATCATCGGCGCCTCGACCGGCCAGCTCTTTGCCCTCGACCCGACCGACGGGCGCATCGCCGGCCGCCAGCGCATGCCCGGAGGCGTCACCCTGCAACCGGCCTACGCAAACGGGACGGTCTACGTCGCCACGGACGACGCCACGCTGGTTGCTTTACGGTAGTTTGTCCTCAAGCGCCGGCGGCCGCATCCGCGGCCCCAGGGCATCGCTGCGCTCGCCCTGCCGGAACGGGTGGCGGCCTGCGGCCGCGGAGGGCTGGGTGGCGTCTGTTGGGGTAGCCCTGCTGGCCGGGTCGGAGTAAGGACGCGCGCGGTCCCAGGGGGCCTGCGTGGAACTGTCATGACCGTCACCGTCGCCGTCCTCGGCCGCCCCAATGTGGGCAAGTCGTCGCTGTTCAACCGCCTGGTCGGCCGCCGGGTGGCGCTGGTGGACGATACGCCGGGCGTCACCCGCGACCGCAAGGAAGGCTTCCAATCCTATGGCGGCCGCCGCATCCGCTTCATCGACACCGCGGGGCTCGAGGAAGCCGCGCCCACGACGCTCGCCGGCCGCATGACCGCGAGCAGCGAGGCGGCGCTGGCCGAAGCCGACCTGGCGCTCTTCATCGTCGATGCCCGGGCCGGGCTGACGCCCAACGACCGCGCCTTCGCCGAATGGCTGCGCCGGGCACCGGTGCCGGTGCTGCTGGTCGCCAACAAGGCGGAAGGACGGGGCGGCGCGACGGCGGCCATGGAAGCCTATGAGCTCGGCCTCGGCGACCCGGTCGCGGTCTCGGCCGAACATGGCGAAGGCTTCGGCGGGCTGATCGGCGCCATCCTCGAAAGGCTGCCGGAAGCCGATCCCGACGCCGAGGACGCGAGCGATCCGGACAAGCCGCTGCGCCTCGCGATCATCGGCCGCCCGAATGCCGGCAAGTCGACCCTGCTCAACACCCTCCTCGGCGAGGAGCGGATGATCACCGGGCCCGAGCCCGGCCTCACCCGCGACGCCGTCGCCGTCGAGTTCCACGATGCCGAAGGCCGGGTGCGGATCGTCGATACCGCCGGCCTCCGCAAGAAGGCCCGCGTCGAGGAGAAGCTCGAGAAGATGAGCACCGGCGCCTCGATCGAGGCGCTGCGGGATTGCGAGGTCGCGGTGCTCGTGGTCGACGCGCTGCTCGGCATGGACGAGCAGGACCTGCGCATCGCGCGTCTCGCCGAACGCGAAGGCCGCGCCGTCGTCGTCGCCTTCAACAAGTGGGACGCGGTCGAGGACCGCGGCGTGGCGCGCCGCCGCCTGGACGACGTGCTGACCGCATCGCTCGCGCAGTCGAAGGGCGTCGCCGTGGTGCCGATGTCGGCCGCGACCGGCCGCGGGGTCGAGAAGCTGATGCCGACGGTGCGCAGCACCCATGCGCTCTGGAACAAGCGGGTGCCGACCGGCGCGCTCAACCGCTGGTTCGAAGGCGCGCTGTCGCGCCACCCGCCGCCGCTGGTCGAAGGCAAGCGCATCAAGCTGCGCTACGCGACCCAGACCAAGGCGCGGCCGCCGACGGTGCTCGTCTTCGGCACCCGCGCCGAACAACTGCCCGAGGATTACCGCCGCTACCTCGCGAACAGCTTTCGCGAGGTGTTCGAGATGCCGGGCGTGCCGATCCGGCTGCAGGCACGGGGGACGACCAACCCCTACGCCGAGGACGAAGGATAGCAGGTCACGTGCCGCCGCCCGTGCCGGTCGCGAACTGCGCGTCGTGGAGCATGCGGTAGACACCGCCCCGGGCCAGCAGCTCGCCATGCGCACCCTGTTCCACGATGCCTTCGGTCGTGACCACCACGATGCGGTCGGCGTTGCGGATGGTGGCGAGGCGGTGGGCGATCACGAGCGTGGTGCGCCCCTTCGCGAGCTCGGCGAGCGAGGCCTGGATCGCGCGCTCGGTCTCGGTGTCGAGCGCGCTCGTCGCCTCGTCGAGGATCAGGATCGGCGGGTTCTTGAGGAACATCCGCGCGATCGCCAGGCGCTGCTTCTGCCCGCCGGAGAGCTTAACGCCGCGCTCGCCGATCGGCGTGTCGAGGCCCTCGGGCAGCTCCGCGATCAGTTGGTCGAGCCGGGCGCGCCGTGCCGCCTCCAGGATCTCGGGGTCGCTGGCGCCGAGGCGGCCATAGGCGATGTTGTCCCGGATCGTGCCGGCGAACAGGAACACGTCCTGCTGCACCACGCCGATCTGGCCGCGCAGCGAGGCGAGCGTCAGGTCGCGGATGTCGGTGCCGTCGATGGTGATGCGCCCGGCATCGACGTCGTAGAAGCGCGGCAGCAGCGAGCACAGGGTGGTCTTGCCCGCGCCTGACGGCCCGACGAGCGCCACCGTCGTGCCTGGCGCGATGGTGAGGTCGAGGTCGCGCAGCACCGGGCGGTCCGCCGCATAGCCGAAGGAGACGTCCTCGTAGCGCACCGCGCCTTTGAGCCGGCCGGCCGGCTGCGCGCCCGGGCGGTCGGCGATGTCCGTGGGCGTCGCCATCAGCTCGAGGTAGGAGCGGAAGCCGGCGATGCCCTTGGGGTAGGTCTCGATCACCGCGTTGATCTTCTCGAGCGGCCGGTAGAACACGCCGACGAGCAGGAGGAAGGCCACGAAGTCGCCGATGCTCATCGCCCCGCGCACGATGAAGATGCTGCCGGCCAGCATCACCACCACCTGCACGAGCCGCATTCCGAGGTAGTTCAGCGTCTGGCTCACCGCCATGATGCGGTAGGCGTCGAGCTTGGTGTCGCGGTAGCGCGCGTTGTCGGTGGCGAAGAGCCCCCGCTCATGCGCCTCGCGGCCGAAAGCCTTGACCACCCGGATGCCGCCGACCGCTTCTTCGATGCGCGCGTTGAAGGCGTAGACGCGGCCGAACTGCGCCTGCCAGTTGAGCGTCATGCGTCCGCCGTAGCGCGCGACGACCCAGCCGATGATCGGCACGATCAGGGCCGTCAGCAGCGCGAGCGCCGGGCTGACATAGAGCATGAGGGCCATGGCGCCGAGGAAGGTGAGCACCGCGATCAGCAGGTCTTCCGGCCCGTGATGGGCGACTTCGCCCACGTCCTCGAGCGCCTTCGTGACCTTGCCGACGAGGTGCCCGGTCTTCTCGCCGTCGTAGAAGCGGTGGGGCAGGGTCAGCAGGTGGTCGAAGGCGCGCCGCCGCAGCTCCGTCTCGATGGCGATGCCGAGGACGTGGCCCCAATAGGTGACCACCGCCATCAGCCCGGCATTGGCGACGTAGACCGAGAGCAGCGCGAGCACCGCCAGCACGATCAGGTTGAGGTCGCCCGAGGGCAGCAGGTGATCCACGAAGACGCGCACCGCCATCGGGAAGCCGAGCTCCAGCATCCCGGAGACCGCCGCGCAGCCGAAATCCAGCGCGACGAGGCGCCGGTGCGGGCGATAGAAGGCCAGGAACTGCCGCAGCATCACCCCTGTCGCTTCAGCGGGAAGAGGGCCGGCTCATCCCTTCACCCGCTCCTCGCGGAACAGGTCGAGCTTCTCCTGCGCGGCGCGGTCGGAATAGCCGAACAGCACGAGCTCGGTCTCGGCGCGGAGCGTCAGGCTGCGCCAGGACGGCACCACCAGGATGTCGCGCTCGGCGAGGGGAAAATCCTCGTCGCCGACGCGGGCATGGCCGCGGCCTTCGACCACGACGAAGACGGCGCCGTCGCTCGATCGCCGCGGCTTCGTTTCGAACCCCGCCGGCAGCAGGCGCACATGCGCCGCGATCGTCGGCATGATCGGGCCGCCATCGCTCGGGTTCAGGAATTCGAGCGCATGGCCGAGATGCGGATCGGGCGCCTCGGCCTCCGCCAGCGCCCGCAGGTTCGCCCGCCACTGGCGGTACGGGTAGTGGAACAGCGGCTGCCGGCCGGAGCGGCGATCGGCGCTGCTGCCGCGGAGCGGGCGCATGTTGCCGCCATAGCGCATCAGGCTGTCGCCGGCCGGCTGGGTCTCGGCATGCGCGGCCTCCGGCAGCTTCTCCGCGAAGCTCGCATCGAAGTGACGCACCGTCGGGATGTCGAGCCCGTCCAGCCAGATCATCGGCTTCGCAGAGCCGTTGCCGTGGTCGTGCCAATGCCAGTTGGGCGTCAACACCAGGTCGAAGGGCGCCATCACCGCCTTCTCGCCATCCACGGCCGTATAGGCGCCGTCGCCCTCCATCACGAAACGGAGCGCGCATTGCGTGTGGCGGTGGCAGGGCGCGACCTCCCCGGGGAGGATGAGCTGCAGCCCGGCATAGAGGCTGGTGGTGGCGGAGGAGGTTCCGGGCAGGCCGGGATTCTCCAGGATCAGCACGCGGCGCTCGGCCTGCTCGGCGCTGATCAGGTCGCCGGCGCGCAGCAGGTAGTCGCGCGCCGCGCCGTATTCCCACTTCACCGCCCGGGTCGTCGATTGCGGCGCCGGCGTCACCAGCGCCGCCAGCACCTCCCACAAAGGATACAGGCTGTGCGGCGCCATCTCCGCATAGAGGGCGCGGAGCTGCGCGCCTTGCGCGTTCGGCCGCGGATCCGTCATCGCTTCCATGGTTGTCCTCCTGTAGGACAACCCTAGCGGGGAGCGGCCGCGTCGTACACCGCATCCCCGGCGCGGAAGGCCGCGATGTCCCGCAGCATGCGGGCGATGATCGCGGCCCGCGTCTCCCCGGTGACGGAGGCGTAATGGGGTGCCAGCACGACGTCGTCGCGCGCCAGGAAGCGGGGATCGATGCCGGGCTCGTTCTCGAACACGTCGAGACCGGCGCCGGCGATGCGGCCCTCGTCCAATGCGGCGAGAAGCGCGGCCTCGTCGACCACCGAGCCGCGTGCGACATTGACCAGGACGCCGCGCGGGCCGAGTGCGGTCAGCACCGCGGCATCGACCAGGTGCCGGGTCTCGGCGCCGCCGGGGCTCGCGAGGATCAGCACGTCGGATTGGGCGGCGAGCGTCAGGATGTCGGGGACGAAGCGCCAGGGCAGCGTGGGCTTCGGCCGCGGCCCGGTCCAGGCGACCGCCATGCCGATCCCCGCCGCCTGCCGCGCGATCGCCTGGCCGATGCGGCCGAGGCCCAGGATGCCGACCGCCTTGCCACGCAGCCCGATCGAGGGCGCCATGCGCTCGCCGGCCGCCCAGCGTCCGGCGCGGACGAAGCGGTCGCCGGCGGCGACGCGGCGCGCGGCGGCGAACATCAGCGCGATCGCGAAATCCGCGACATCCTCGGTCAGCTCGTCCGGCGTATAGGTCACGACGATGCCGCGGCGGCGCGCCGCCACGAGGTCCAGGCGATCGAGCCCCACGCCCATCGAGGCGATCAGCCGCAGCTCCGGCAGCGCCTCCATCAGCGCCGCATCGGCGCCGTCCTTCGCCATGGTGACGGCGATGCGGCAGCCGGGCGGCGCGGCGCCCGCTTCGTGCCGGACCAGCGCGTATTCGGCGGCCAGCGCATCGCGCAGATCCTGCGGGATGGCGGTCAGCAGCAGGAGGGGTTCGCGCGGCGTATCCGGCATCGGTCTCTCCGTCATGTCGCCGCGTCGCGGGCGCGGCGGAGCTCGTCCATGATCGCCGGCAGCCGCGAAGCGGCGTCCTGGCTCAGGCTCTCATAGAGGCTGTTGCCATGCGCATCGATGCCGACGGTGACCGGGCCCAACGCCTCCACCCGCAGCGTGACCAGGCGGTAATGCGAGACCAGGTCGTTCCAATGCACTGACACCACCTCCCGGATCGCATCCGACAGCAACGGGCAGCCGCCGCCGACGAAGGCGAGGTAGACGCAGCCGGACTGACGCATCGCCTCCGCCGAAGCGCGGTCGAGCCCGCCCTTGCCGCCGACGGCGCGCAGGCCGAAATGCCGAATCAGCCGTGGCATCAGGGCGTTGAACCGGGTGCTGGTGGTCGGGTTCATGTACAGCACCTCGAACCCGCCCTCCGGCGTCTCGCGGCTGTAGCTGCCGAGGTGGAACAGGCTGCCGCCGGCGAGGTCGCGCGGCAGCGTCCGGGTGCCGTCCATGCATTCGACCAGGCGGTGATGCGTCGGCAGCCCCGCGGTGATGACGATCTCGCCTTCCAGAAGCACCATGTCGCCGGCACGGAGCGTCAGGATCTCCGCCGGATCGGCCGGCAGCCGCAGCGTCCGGATCGCGTCCTCCATCCCGGCCCTCCTATTCGATGCGTTCGAGGCGGCCGTCGCCGTAGAGGCGGGCGCGGGTGCGGCGGTTGATCCAGCAATTGAAGGCGACGGCGACCGGGGTGAAGCCATGCCCCGCAGAATACTCGACATGGACGCCGAGGGCGGTGGTGTCGCCGCCGGTGCCCATCGGGCCGAAGCCGGTCGCGTTCACCGCCTTCAGCAACCGCTCCTCCATCGCCGCCAGCGCCGGCTCCGGATTGACGGTGCCGTAGCGGCGGAGCGTCGCCCGGGCGGCGAGCTTCGCGCAATGGTCGAAGCTGCCGCCGATGCCGACGCCGATCATCACCGGCGGGCAATGCTGCGACCCGGCCTTCAGCACGCAGTCCATGACGTAGCCCTCGATCTGCTCGAGCGTCGGGAAGGTGAAGATCTCGAGCGCCGCCCAGCGGCCGGAGCCGAGCGCCTTCGGCTGGCAGGTGATCTCGACATGGTCGGCGCCGTCGACCACATCCCAGGTGATCAGCGGCATGTCCTTGCCGCGATAGCCGCGTTCGTTGGTCAGCGGGTTGGTGACGTGCTTGAGCAGCGGCGGGCTGGTTGTCTCGACCAGCTCTGCGAAGCCGTCGGCGACGGCGCGCTTGATGTCGCCTTCGAGGGCGACACCGGTGCCGATGGCGATGACATAGGTCGGCACCCCGGAATCGGAGCAGACCAGGCGGTCGCGGGTCTCGGCGGCGATCGCGCTCTGCAGCAGGATGTTCAGGGTGCGCTTCGCGACTTCCTTGGTCTCGGTCTCGCGGGCGCGGCGGAGCGCGTCCAGCGTGTCGTCCGGCACTTTGCGCAGCGACCACTCGTAGAGCTTCGCCGTCGCCTCCTTCATCATCGCGTAGGTGACGGGCATCTCCTCAGCGCCCCTTGAACACCGGGCGGCGCTTCTCGGCGAAGGCGCGCCAGGCTTCCCTGGTGTCCTCGGTCGCCGACAGCGCCACGGTCTGCGACTGCTCGTAGCGGTAGCCCTCGTGCAGCGGCAACTCCTCCGTGACCGCGAAGGACCGCTTGGCGGCGCGGACCGCGAGCGGCACCTTGCCCGCGATCTCCCGCGCGATGCCCTGCGCCGCGCCGAGCAGCGCATCGCCCGGCAGGCAAGCGGAGACGACATTCATGCGCAGCAGCTCAGGTCCCGTGATCCGCCGCGCCGTCATGATCATCAGCCGCGCATCCGACTGGGAAAAATGCCGCAGCACGTGGCGGACGCCGCCGGCGAGCCCGACATCGACCTCGGTCATCGAGAGGAAGGCCTCCTCGCTCGCAAGCAGGATGTCGCAGCAGAGCGCCAGCACGCAGCCGGCGCCGATCGCAGCACCATTGATCGCGGCGATCACCGGCTTCTCGCATTCCATCACGCAGTCGAAACCCGCGCGCACCAGGCGGTTGTGCCGCGGATAGGCGCCGGCTTCGTCGGCCAGGCCCGGCCGCTCCTTGAGGTCGGCGCCGGCGGAGAAGGCGCGGCCATCCCCGGTCAGCACCACCGCGCGCACCTCCGGACTGTCGTGCAGCGTGTCGAAGATGCGGACGATCTCCTCCCGGAAGCGCCGGTTCTGCGCGTTCACCGGCGGGCGGCGCATCGTCACCGTCGCGACGTGGTCGGCCAGCTCGACCGAGAAGGCCTCCAGATCCGCAAGCCCGTCCATGGTACGTCCTTCCCTCATTCCGCCCGGATGCCGGCCGCGACGATGACCGCCTTCCAGCGATCCGATTCGGCGCGGATCGTCGCCGCCAGCGCCTCCGGCGTGCCGCCCGCCGGCTCTTCCCCGAGCTCCGCCATGCGGCGGCGGAAGCCAGGCTCCGCCAGGATCGCGTTGACGACGGCATTGAGCCGGGCGATGGCGGCGGGCGGCGTCGCCGCCGGCGCGGCCAAATAGTTGAACGGTGCCGCGTCGAAGCCCGGCAGCGTTTCGGCGATCGCCGGCAGTTCCGGCACCAGCGACGAACGCGCCGGCGTGCTGACCGCGAGTGCGCGCAGCAGGCCGCCCTGCGCATGCGGCAGCAACACCGAGAGCGTGTCGATCGCGACCTGCACATTGCCGGCGATCAGCTCGGTCGTCGCCGGCCCGGTGCCGCGGAACGGCACGTGCAGCATGTCGATGCCGGCCATGTGCTTCAGCATCTCGCCGGCGAGATGGCTGGAGGAGCCGATGCCCGAGCTCGCGAAGGCGAGCCGCCCGGGTTGCGCCTTCGCGAGTGCGATCAGCTCCGGCACCGAGCGCGCCGGCAGCGAGGGATGCAGGCACAGCAGGTTCGGCGCCCGCTTGACGCCGACCACCGGCGCGAAGTCGCGCACCGGGTCGTAGGGCAGGCTCGGCATCAGATGCGGGTTGATGATCTGCGGCCCCGGCGTGCCGTAGAGGAGCGTCAGCCCGTCCGGCGCGGCGCGCGCGACGAGCTGCGCGCCGAGGGTGGCGCCGCCGCCGGGCCGGTTCTCGACCACCACCGGCTGGCCGAGGGCGGCGGCCATCGGTTCGGCCAGCATGCGCGCGGTCTGGTCGGCGGAGCCGCCGGCGGCGAAGGGCACGATCAGGCGCAAGGGCCGCGTCGGCACCCAGGACGGCGCGCCTTGGGCCGCGGCGCGGCTGGCGATCGCGGCCGCGGCGAGGACAGCGAGCATCGCGCGGCGGCGGATGGCGTGGGTCATGCCAGCGCTACTCCAGCCGGATATCGGCGGCGCGGACGACCTCGCCCCATTTCGCCGTCTCGGTCCGCAGCAGCTCGGCGAAGGCCTCCGGCGTGCTGCCGACCAGCGCGCCGCCTTGATCGAGCAGCGCCCGCCGCGTCTCGCCATCCTCCAGCGCCGCGACCATCGCGCGCTGCAGCAGGGCGATGCGCGAAGGCGGCGTGCCGGCGGGGGCGAGCAGCCCGTACCAGGTGTCGGAGAACACGCCGTCGACACCGGCCTCTGCGATGGTCGGCACCTCCGGCAAGGCCGCAGACCGCTCCCGCGCAGTGACGCCGAGCGCCCGGACCGCGTTGCTGCGGATCTGCGGCAGCAGCACCGGGATGTCGCCCATCATCATGTCGATCTGGCCGGCGAGCAGGTCGGTCACCGCCGGCGCCGCGCCGCGATAGGGGACGTGCGTCAGCTCGATGCCCGCCCGCAGCCGCAACAGCTCGGCCGCCATCTGCAAGGTGCTGCCATTGCCGGCCGAGCCGTAGGTGATCTGCCGCGGCCGGCGCCGGGCTTCGGCCAGGAACTCGGCCAGCGTCGTGACCGGCAACGCCCGGCCGACCACCATCACCTGCGGCACCGACAGCACCTGGCCCACGGGTGCGAGGTCGCGCAGCGGGTCGTAGGGCATGCGCGGCATCAGATGCGGCAGGATCGCGATCGCGCCGGTGGAGGCGAGCACCAGCGTATGCCCGTCCGGCCGGCTGCGCGCCACGGCCTCGACGCCGACCACGCCGCCGGCGCCGGAGCGGCTTTCGACGACGATCGGCTGACCCAGGCGCTGGCCCATCACCCGCCCGAGCAGCCGGGCGATCGCATCCGCCGGCCCGCCGGCGGCGAAGGGCACGATCAGCCGCACCGGCTGGGTCGGGAAATCCTGCGCCTGGGCACGGCCGGCGGCGAGGCCACCGGCCAGAAGTGCCGCGATCTCACGTCGCGTCGGCATGGCGTCCTCCCTCGTCCTCCGCCGCGCCGCGGAGCCGCGCCGGCGGCAGCGGCGTCAGCCCGCCCGCCGCGGCGGCCAGCGGCTCGAGCGGTGCCGCGACGCCGTCCGGCAGTGGGATCGCATGCGCGTTCAGCGTCATCGAGACCATGGTGTAGTAGCCGATCAGCGCCGTGAGCTCGACGACGCCGACCACGCCCCAGCGCGCCTCGGCGGCGCGGTAGGTCTCGATCGGCACCTGGCCGGCCTGCTGAAGCTGCCGCGCGAATTCGTAGACCAGCGCATCCTCCGGCACGTCGAACTCCGGCGGCGCGCCGATCCGGATCGCGGCGATCGCGGCCTCCGGCAGCCCGGCCTCGGCGGCGGCGCGGGCATGCACCCACCATTCGACCTGGCTGGTCCAGCGCCGCCCGGTGACGATGATCGCCAGTTCCTTCAGCCGCGGTGGCAGCGAGGTGCGATAGCGCAGGAACTCTCCGAGCGCCGACCAGCGCTCGGCCAGGGCCGGGTTGTGGATGACGGCGCGGAGCGGGCCGAGGATGGTGCCGCGCGGGCCGGTGACGACCGCATCGTGCACGGCCCGCTGCGCGGGCGTCATCTCCTCGGGCGTCGGCAATGGGATGCGCGGCATCAGATCGCCCCCGCCGCGGCGAAGCCCGCGATCTCCGCGGCGTCGAAGCCGAGCTCGCCGAGAATGGCCCCGGTGTGCTCGCCGAGCAGCGGCGGCCCGCGCTCGAAGGCGAGCGGTGCCTCCGCAAAATTCATCGGGCTCACCACCTGCGGCACGCTGCCGGCCGCCGCATGCGGCAGGTGCCGCAACATGCCGCGATGCTGCATCTGCGGATCCTCGAAGACCTGGGGGATGGCGTTGATCGGGCCGCAAGGCACGCCGGCGGCGTCGAGTGTTGCGGTCAGTGCGGCCTTGGCGAAGTCGCGAAACCGCTCGGCGAGCAATGCGGACAGCGCGGCGCCGTTGGCGACGCGGCCGGCATTGCGCGCGAAGCGCTCGTCGGACGCCCAGCCCGGCCGGCCGATCGCGGCGCAGAGCTTTGCGAATTGCCCGTCATTGCCGACGGCGAGCACGATCTCGCCATCCGCGCAGGGAAAGACGTCCTGCGGCTGGATGTTGGGGTGCCGGTTGCCGCCCTGCTCCGGCGTGCGGCCGCCGATCAGCCAGTTCATCGCCTGGTTCGCGAGGAAGGCCGCCTGCACGTCGAACATCGCGAGGTCGATCGCATCCCCGCGGCCGGTCTCCGCTCGCCGCGCCAGCGCGGCCAGGATGGCGACCGCGGCATACATCCCCGTCATCAGGTCGACGATCGGCACGCCGACCTTCTGCGGGCCGCCGCCCGGCGCGTCGCGGCGCTCGCCGGTCACGCTCATCAGCCCGCCCATCGCCTGGATGGCGAAGTCGTAGGCGGCCTGGTCGCGGCGCGGCCCGTCCTGGCCGAAGCCGGTGACCGAGCAGCAGATCAGCCGCGGGTTGAGCGCGCGGAGCGCGGCCGCATCGAGGCCCTGGCGCGCGAGCGCGCCGGGCTTGAAGTTCTCGATCATGACGTCGGCGCGCAGAGCCAGGCGTCGGATGATCGCCTGGCCTTCCGGCTTGGCGAGGTCGACGGTGATCGAGCGCTTGCCGCGGTTGACCGACAGGAAGTAGCCGGCGTCGCGGGTCGGGGTAGCTTCGGCGTCGGCGAGGAAGGGCGGACCCCAGCCGCGGGTGTCGTCGCCGGCGCCCGGGCGCTCCACCTTGATCACCTCGGCGCCGAGATCGGCCAGGACCTGCGTCGCCCAGGGCGCCGCCATGATCCGGCTGAGGTCGAGCACCCGGATATGGGCGAGCGGTCCGGTACGTCCTTCAGGCATCGACGGCTTCCGTCGCCTGCGCCGAGGGACGGGCGCGGAAGCTCTCGTGCCAGGCGGCGAGCGGCGCGCGGCCTTCGCGCCAGGCGAGGTCGGGGAAGCGGAAATCGAGGTAGGAGAGGGCGCAGCCGATCGCGACATGGCCGATGCCGAAGCCGGTCGCCGCGAGGTCTGCGGCATCGGCATCGAGCCGGTCGAGCGTCGCGCGGGTGCGGACCGCGAAGCTGTCGAGCAGCGCCGGCAGCCGCGCCGCTTCCGGCTTGTCGCGTTCGTTCCGCCAGAGGATGAGGATGTCGAGCAGCCCGTTGCCGAGGGCATGGCGCGCCAGCGCCCGCCAGCGCGGAGCGCCCGCCGGCGGGAACAGGATGCCGCCGCCGGCCAGCGCATCGAGGTATTCGCAGATCACCGCGGAATCGGTCAGCACCGATCCATCGGCCAGCAGCAGCGTCGGGATCTTGCTGAGCGGGTTGTCAGCCAGCAGCTCCGTGTTCGGCTGCGTCATGCGCACGACGGTGCGCCGGCAGTCGATGCGGTCGGCGAGACCCAATTCATGTGCCGCGACCATCACCTTGCGCACATAGGGCGAGCGCGGCGACCAGTGCAGCGTCATACGCGCGGCGGGCGGAGTGGCTGGTACCGACACGGCGATGTCCTCCATCATGATCTTATGAACTAGTGTTATGACCTTTCTGCGCCGCCCTCCCGCACCTGTCCAGGGGCTACTTCAGCTTGACGTCGAGCCGGACGACGTCGCCGCGATAGATGCCGTGCGCGACCAGGATGCGGACACCGCGGGCATCGACCGCGACGCGATGCACATAGGCGACCGGCGCGTTCAGCGGCAGGTTCAGCGCGGCGGCCGCGGCCACGTCGGCGGTGCCGATCGTCAGCGTCTGGCGCGCATCGCCGATCCGCACGCCCGGGATGCTGGCCGCCAGCTTGAGCGCGGTCTTGCTGCGGAGGTCCTCGTCGCTGACCTTCGGCCTGAGCCGCGCATCGAGATAGACATCGGCCAGCAGGAAGGGCTGGCCGCCCCGCGAATGCCGCCGGCGCAGGTGGCGGTAGCGCGGCGCCGGCCGGCCGATGCCCTCCGGCGCCGGCGCGCCGTCCGGCATCGGCAGATCCGACAGGATCTCGATCTCGGCACCGTCGCGGGAGCGGAGCAGGCCGGACCAGTCGGTCTCCACCTCGCACCACAGCCGCTCCCGCGGCGCGTCGCGGACGAAGGTGCCCTTGGCGCGGAAGCGGTCGATCAGGCCTTCCGCCTCGATCTGGTCGAGCGCCTGGCGGATGGTCGCCCGCGCCACGCCGCATTCGGCGGAGAGTTCGTCGACGGTCGGAATCTGCTGGCCGCTGCGCCAGGCGCCCTGCTCGATCCGGTGCCTGAACAGCGTCGCGAGCTGGATGTAGCGCGGCACCGCGCTGCGGCTGAAGTCGAGCGCCGCGCCGGCAGCCGCGGTCCTGGTGGCGAGGTTCATGGCGTGACCGTAGCGCGTCGTGCCAGTTAGGTCAATCAACTGACCTATTGACATTCCAGCATCGGTCGCGCACTCAACCGGGACAGGGAGAACCGCCGATGACCGAGCGCCGCGCGCCGAAGCCGATCCGCAACGCCGTCCTCGGTGCCTGCGCCGCCATCGCCGCCGCGGTCTCGCCGGCGGCGGGCGAGGGCGGCTCGCGCCGGGTGCTGGAACGCGGGCCGGTGCGGATCGAGGTGCTGGCCGAAGGGCAGGGGCCCGCCATCCTGCTGCTGCCCTCGCTCGGCCGCGGCGCCGAGGATTTCGACGGTATCGCGCCGCTGCTCGCCGCCGCCGGCTTCCGCGTGCTGCGGCCGGAGCCGCGCGGCATCGGCGCCTCCGCCGGTCCGGTGGAGGGGCTGACGCTCTACGACCTGGCGGCCGATGCGGCGCTCGCCCTCGACGCCGAAGCGACGGGTCCCGCGATCGTCGCCGGCCATGCCTTCGGCAATTGGGTGGCGCGGGCGCTGGCGGCGACGCGGCCGGAGCTCGTGCGCGGCGTCGTGCTGCTGGCGGCTTCCGTCGGCACCGACATCGACCCGGCGATCCGCGCCTCGATCGACGGCAGCTTCAACCCGGCTTTGTCGGAGGCGGAGCGGCTGGTCCATCTGCGGCGCGGCTATTTCGCCGCCGGCAACGACGCCCGGGTCTGGCTGCCCGGCTGGCACCCGCCGGTCGCGCGCATGCAGCGCGCCGCGACGGCCGCGACCGCCGACCGCAGCTGGCAGCGGGTCGCCGACCGCGTCCCGGTGCTCTACGTCGCGGCTGCCGAGGACACCATCGCGCCGCCGCCGACGCTGGCGCGGCTGCAGGCGGCGCTCGGGCCGCGGGTCACGCTGACCGAGGTCGCACGCGCCGGCCATGCCCTGCTGCCCGAACAGCCGGAGGCGACCGCGGCGGCGCTGATCGGCTTCGCCCGCAGCCTCCCTTAGTCAGGAGGCGAGCGTGCTTTTGCTATAGCCCGCGACGCGCTTGTAGCGCTCGACCAGCGCCAGCAGCTCGGCTTCGCTGATCACCTCCTCGATGCGGCCGAAGGGCTTGTCGCCGGTGCGCTCCCAGACTTCCTTGATGACGATGTCGGGCGGCATGCTGCGGTTGCTGAGCACCACCTGGCTGGTCGGCCCGAGCCGCTCCGCCTCGTAGGCGCGGAGCGCCGCCGGCGCATCCCCTGGCGCCGCCGCCAGGCAATCGGCCAGCGCCCGCGCATCCAGGATCGACTGGCCGGCACCGTTCGAGCCGCGCGGGTACATCGGATGCGCGGCATCGCCCAGCAGCGTCCGCCGTCCGAAACTCCAGCGCGGCAGCGGGTCCTTGTCGACCATCGGGTATTCCAGCACCTGGCCGGCGGCGCGCATCATCGCCGGCACGTCGAGCCAGTCGAAGCGCCAGTCGGCGAAGTGCGGCAGGAAATCCTCGAGCCTGCCCTCCCGGCTCCAGTCGCTCTCGACTGCCTGCGGCACCTCGACCTCGGCGAGCCAGTTCATCAGCACGCTGCCGTCGGCGTGTTCGCGGATCGGGTAGGCGACGAGCTTGCCCTGCGCGAGCCAGCCGGCGCGCACCATGCTCGGCCCCTCCAGGATCGGGGCCATCACTGTGGTGCCGCGCCACATGGTGACGCCGGAATAGACCAGCGGCCCGTCATCCGGGAAAAGCTGCCGGCGGAGCGCGGAGCGGATGCCGTCGGCACCGATCACCACCTGCCCGGTCACCGGCGGCAGCGTCGCGCCGGTCGTGCCGTCGACGAAATGCGCGATCGCAGCGTCGGCGCCGTCCTCGGCGGCGACCAGCCGGTGTCCGGTCACGACCGCCTCGGCGCCGAGCCGATCGCGCACCGCCGCCAGCAGCACCATGTGCAGGTCGCCGCGATGGATCGAGAGCTGCGGATGCGCATAGCCGGCGCGGCGGCCGAGCGGCTCGGCCAGGATGCGTTGGCCGAAGCGGTTGTAGTAGGCGGCCTGATAGGTGGTGACCGCGACGCGCTCCAGCGCCGGCAGGACGCCGAGCGCGCCCAGCACCGCCGTCGCATGCGGCAGCAGGTTGATGCCGACGCCGAGCGGGCGCAGCTCCGGCGCGGCTTCGTAGACGCGGCACGGGATGCTGCGGCGGTGCAGCGCGAGGGCGAGCGTCAGCCCGCCGATGCCCGCACCCGCGATGATCACGGCCATGATGCGTCTTCCCTCTATTCCTCGGCTGCCAGCAGCGGCACCCGGATGCGGGCGTTGTGGTAGTCGAGCAGCGTGTCGAGCAGCGTGCCGAGCTTCGCCGCCTCGGCGTCCGAAAAGGGTTCCAGCAGGCGGCGGCGGGCGCGCTCGCCGGCCGGGGTGACGGCGGCCAGCAGCCGCTCGCCATCCGGGGTCAGATGCAGCACGCGGCGGCGGCGGTCCACCGGATGCGGGTCGCGGCGCAGCAGGTTGCGCCGCTCCAGGAGGCCGACGACGAGGCCGGTCGTCGAGCGGTCGAAGCCCATCATCTGCGCCAGCCCGATCTGGTCGGTGCCCGGCCGCGCCCGCAGCGCCACCAGCACGCCGTATTGCGTCGTCGTCACGCCGAAGGCGCGGCATTCGTCGGCGAAGACCGAGAGCGCGATCTGGTGCGCGCGGCGCAGCTTGAAGCCCGGGCGGTCCTGCAGCGCTGCGAGCGCATCCGGAGCTTCGATGGCCGGCATCAATCGGCCGTGATGCCGGCGTCACGGATCACCCGCGCCCAGCGGGCCTGGTCGGCGGCGATCAGCGTGGCGAAGGCTTCCGGCGTGTCGGCCGTCGGCACCATGCCCTGCGCCGCCAGCGCCTCCCGCGTCGCGGGCAGCGCGAGCCAGGCATTGCCGGCCTCGTTCAGCCGCACGACCAGCGGCCGCGGCAGGCCGGCCGGCCCCAGCAGCCCGTACCAGAGATCGACCTGGAATCCCGGGAAGCCGGCCTCCTCCAGCGTCGGCAGATTGGGCGCCGCGGCGGCGCGCGTGCTGTCGCCGACCGCGAGCAGCCGGATCTGCCCGGCCTCGGCCAGCGGCAGTGCGACATGGATCGGCAGGAACATCGCAGCGACCCGGCGGCCGAGCAGGTCCTGCACCGCCGGCGCGGTGCCGCGATAGGGCACGTGGTTCAGGCTGACCTGCGCCACCTGGCAGAACAGCGCCATGGCGAGGTGATGCGGCGTGCCGTAGCCCGGCGTCGCATAGGCCAGGCTGTCCGGCCGGGCGCGCGCGAGGGCGGCGAAGCCCGCAACGTCGGTCACCTGCAGATCGACATTGACGGCCAGCGCCATGGTGCCGCGCGCCAGCAGGCCGATCGGCGTGAAGCCGGCGATCGGGTCGTAGGGCATCTGCCGGAACAGGCTCGGGTTCATGACGAAGGTATTGACCTGCAGCAGCAGGGTCCTGCCGTCGGGTGCGGCGCGGGACGCGTATTGCGAGCCGATATTGCCGCTGGCGCCGGCGCGGTTGTCGACCAGCACCGGCTGGCCGAGGCGCTGCCCGAGGAACGGTGCCAGCAGCCGCGCCAGGATGTCGTTGCCGGTGCCGGGCGTGTAGGGAACGACGATGGTGACCGGCCCGTCCGGGCTCTGCGCCGCCGCGGACCGGGTCAGGAAAGGCAGCGCCGCGGCGCCGAGCAGGGCCCGCCGTCCGGGCCGGATTGCGCTGGGCATGGTTCCGCCTGCCTCCTTCGTCTCAAGCCGGATGCTCGGGTATCGTCAGACGTCTGTCAATATCGGCGCCTCACGTCAGCAGACGGTGCGGCTCAGCCGGATGTCGACCTCGCGCGTCACATGCCGCCATTCCGGCGTCCGGCGCAGGCGGCGGACCAGGGTCTCGAAGGCATCGGCATCCTCGGGCGCGTATTCGAACCAGGTCAGGAAGTCGAAGGCCTCGCCGAGGTCGCGGCCGTGATGCAGGCGGCGGGCCACGCCGGGCAGGTATTCGAGCCCGATCGCGATATGGCGGGAGCCTTCCTCCAGGATGGCGCGGCGCTCGTCCTGCGCCATTGCCCACCAGGCCTCGCTCTTGCTGATCGGGATCAGTGCGGCGCGCGTCGCCTGCTTCCGGCCGAGGCCTTCCTGCACGGCGCCGAGCGCGTCGAGCTCGGTGCGATGGCTGTAGCGCGGGTTGCTGGTGGTGCCGCGCAGTACCCAGACGCCGCCCGCCGCGGCGGCGGCGGCGCCTTCCGACACGGCGAGATGCGCAGCGTCCGGCAAACCTTCGCCGAGCACCGCCTCGATCCGGTCGATGCGCCAGGGGCCGGCGGCGCCGGCGGCGAAGGCGACGGGGAGCGGCGGCGGCATCAGGCGGGCACCCTGTCTTCGACCGCCAGGCGCAGCGCGGCCCGGGCCAGCAGGCGGGTGGAATCGAGCGTCGGCAATGGCGAATTCGCGTCGTTCATGATCAGCGGGATCTCCGTGCAGCCGAGGATGACGGCATCGCAGCCGGCATCCTGCAGCCGGGCGAAGGCCTGCTGGAAGCGGGCGACGGCCTCCGGCCGGAACACGCCGCGGACCAGCTCCTCCATGATGATGCCGCTGATCGCCGCGCGGTCCTCGGCCTCCGGCAGGACCGCCTCCAGCCCGCGCGCCGCGAGTGCTGCCGGGTAGACGTCGCTGTCCATCAGCCAGCGCGTGCCGGTGACGCCGAGCCGGCGGAAGCCGCGCGCCGCCGCCTCTGCCGCCACGACCTCGGCGATGTGCAGCCAGGGCAGCGGCGAGCGTCCGGCGATCAGCGGCAGCGCCTGGTGGATGGTGTTGTCCGGGCAGATCAGCAGTCCCGCACCCGCCGCCGCCAGCTTCTCCGCCGAGGAGAGCATCAGGGCGCCGACGCCCGGAAGGTCGCCGCGGTCGAGGCAGGCGACGTAGTCGGCCAGCGAATGCGTGTGCATCGCGACCTCGGGGTGCGCATGCGGCCCGAGCAGCGCCGCACCCTCGGCGCAGATGGTGCGGTAGCAGAGGGCGGCGCCTTCGGCCGAGCAGCCGACGATGCCGATGGGGCGGATCATGATGGCCTTCTTCCTGTTCGGGCGTGACAAGCCGGGCCCGGCATCCTACCAATGGCGCATGCCTTCCGCTGCCGCCCTCGCCGCGCGATTTTATTTTATCCGCAGACATCGGCGGAGGTAGGGACGCGCGCAGGCGCAAGGCAGAGTGAGTTCCCGAACAACCGCCAGTCTCCCTGGCGGTTTTTTTCATCCCGCCAGGCCTGGCCCGACAGGAGCCTGACCGTGATGGAACCGATCGAGGATCTGCGGATCCGAAGCATCAGCGCGCTGACGCCGCCTGCCGGCATCATCGGGGAATTCCCCCGGAGTGCCGCCGTCAGCCGCATCGTCGCCGAAACCCGGCACGCCCTGCATCGCATCCTGCACGGGGCGGACGACCGGCTGATCGTCGTCGCCGGCCCCTGCTCGATCCATGACCCCACGGCAGCCCGCGACTATGCGGAGCGGCTGGCCGGGCAGCGCCGGCGCTTCGCGGGCGAGCTCGAGATCGTCATGCGGGTCTATTTCGAGAAGCCGCGGACCACGGTCGGCTGGAAGGGGCTGATCAACGACCCGCGGCTCGACGGCAGCTTCCGGATCGAGGAGGGGCTGCGCAGCGCCCGTTCCCTGCTGCTCGACATCAACGGCATGGGGCTGCCGGCCGGCTGCGAGTTCCTCGACACCATCACGCCGCAATACATCGCCGACCTCGTGAGCTGGGGCGCGATCGGCGCGCGCACCACCGAAAGCCAGGTGCATCGTCAGCTCGCCTCCGGCCTCTCCTGCCCGATCGGCTTCAAGAACGGCACCAATGGCGACGTGAAGATCGCGCTCGACGCCATCCTCGCCGCCGCGCAGCCGCATCATTTCCCGGCGGTCACCAAGGACGGCCGGGCGGCGATCGCGGCCACGACCGGCAATGAGAATGGCCACCTGATCCTGCGCGGCGGCACCCGGCCGAACTTCGACGCGGAGAGCGTCGCCGCGGCGGCGGCGGGTGCCACCCGTGCCGGCCTCGCGCCGCGCATCATGATCGATGCGAGTCATGCCAACAGCGGCAAGGACCCGGAGAACCAGCCGGCGGTGATCGCGGATGTCGCGCGCCAGGTCGCGACCGGCGACCGCCGCATCATCGGTGCGATGGTCGAGAGCAACCTCGTCGCCGGCCGGCAGGAGCTGTTGCCCGGCCGGCCGCTGACCTACGGCAGGAGCATCACCGATGGCTGCATCGACTGGCCGGCCTCGGTCGCCGTGCTGGAGGTTCTGGCCGAGGCGGTCCGCGTGCGGCGGGAGGCTGCGTCGGCGGACCGGCTGGCCGCTATGGCCGTGTAGCGGCGTGGCGCGTCTCGCCGGGGCCGCAGAGGTCGGCGATCGCCGGCGCCGCGGCGGACGGCGTCGTCAGGCTCTCGCGCGCCTCGCCCGGGAAGGCGATGGCGCGGAGCTTGGTGGCGACCGGGCCCGGATCGTGCAGGTTCACGCGGAGCCGCGTTGCGGCGACCTCCGTCGCCCAGGTGCGAACCAGGTGCGCCATGCCCGCCTTGGCGGCGCCGTACATGCCCCAATAGGGGGTCGGTGCCGCCGCCTGCGCATCGGTCAGGAACACCGCCCGCCCGGCATCCGAGGCGCGGAGCGGCGGGTCGGCGGTCCGGATCAGCCGCCAGGCGGCCGAGAGATTGACGCCGATCACCGCGTTCCAGTCCGCGGGCTCGATATGGGCGACGGGCGTCAGCCGGTTCAGCGCGCCGGCGGCATGCACCAGGATGTCGAGCCTGCCGAAGCGTTCGTGGATCGAAGGTCCGATGGCGTCGATCTGGTCCTGGTCGCGGACGAGATCGAGCGGCAGCAGGGTCGCCGTGCCGCCCGCCGTGCGGATCGCGTCATCCGTCTCCTCGAGCCCGCCCTGGGTGCGTGCGGTGAGCACCACATGCGCGCCGCGGCGCGCGAGCTCGATCGCAACGGCAGCGCCGATTCCGCGCGAGGCACCGGTGACGAGCGCGACCCGCCCCGAGAGAACGCTGCTCACTGGCCGGCAGGCTGTAGCAGCGACAGCTGCTTCTCCGAATTGTCCTGCCAGTCGGTCAGCGGGATCGCGTATTCGCCGGTGAAGCAGGCATCGCAATAGGCCGGCTTCCTGGCGTCGCGGCCGGGCTTGCCAAGCGCGCGATACAGGCCGTCGAGCGAGATGAAGGCCAGGCTGTCGACGCCGATGATCCGCGCCATCTCCTCGATGTCGTGGCGCGCCGCCATCAGCTGCGAGCGTTCCGGCGTGTCGATGCCGTAGTAGCAGCTGTGGGTCGTGGGGGGCGAGGAGATGCGCATATGCACCTCGGTCGCACCCGCCTGGCGCACCATCTCCACGATCTTGCGGCTGGTGGTGCCGCGCACGATCGAATCATCGACCAGGATGACGCGCCTGCCCTCGAGGATCGGCTTGTTCGCGCTGTGCTTGAGCTTGACGCCGAGGTGGCGGATCTGGTCGGTCGGCTCGATGAAGGTGCGGCCGACATAGTGGTTGCGGATGATGCCGAGCTCGAAGGGGATCCGGGCCTCCGCGGCATAGCCCATCGCCGCCGGCACGCCGCTGTCCGGCACCGGCACGACGACATCGGCCGGCACGTGGCTCTCGCGTGCGAGCTCGGCGCCGATGCGCTTTCTCGTGTCGTAGACCGGGATGCCCTCGGTGACCGAATCCGGCCGCGCGAAGTAGATGTATTCGAAGATGCAGAAGCGGTTGTCCTGCCGCCCGAAGGGCTTCACGCTGCGCACGCCGGCATCGTCGATGACGACGATCTCGCCGGCCTCGATGTCGCGCACGAATTCGGCGCCGACGATGTCGAGCGCGCAGGTCTCGGAGGCGAGCACGTAGCCGCCGCCGCCCTGCGCCGGCAGCCGGCCGAGCACCAGCGGCCGCACGCCGAGCGGGTCGCGGGCGCCGAGCAGCGCGCCGTTGTGGAGTGCGACCAGGCTATAGGCACCCTGCACCTGCTTCAGCGCGTCGATCAGCCGGTCGACCACCGTCGAATAGAGGCTGATCGCGATCAGGTGGACGAAGACCTCGCTGTCGGTCGTGCTCTGGAACAGGCAGCCGCGGCGGACCAGCGCGCGCTTCAGCGCATAGGCGTTGGTGAGGTTGCCGTTATGGGCGACGGCGAAGCCGCCGAACTCGAAATCGGCATAGAGCGGCTGCACGTTGCGAAGCGCCGTCTCGCCGGTCGTCGCATAGCGGTTGTGGCCGATGGCGGCGCGGCCGGGCAGCCCCGCCATCACCTTGGCGTCGCTGAAATTGTCGCCGACGAGGCCCAATCCCTTGTGGCTGTGGAACAGGCCGCCATCGTCGAGGCTGACGATCCCGGCCGCTTCCTGCCCGCGATGCTGGAGGGCGTGCAGGCCGAGTGCGGTCAGCGCCGCGGCGTCGGTCGAGCGCCAGACGCCGAAGACGCCGCATTCCTCGTGCGGCTTGTCGTCGTCGTGGGGGTCGGCATGGGCGATGGCGGCGGGCGCATCGGTCATCATGGTCCTCACGGGCGGCTCTGCGCCGGCGGGCGCAGCAGCTCTTCCATTGTCGGCACCGGCCGGTCCGGGGGGGCGGGCAGGCGGGGCCGATACTCCTCGGGCAGGTAGGCGACCAGCCGTGCGGCGGCATCGGCCACGATCGGCAGTGCCCGCGCCTCCCGCACGGGTTCCGGCCACCGCTCCGGCGCCGGGAGCAGCAGGCCACCCACGATATAGGCGAGGACGACCAGGAAGGCACCCCGCAGGATACCGAATACCAGACCCAGCACCCGGTCGAGGCCGGACAGCAGCGAGGCCTGCACGATGCCTGCAATCCAGGAGATCACGATCTTCAGGATGATCAGCACCACCAGGAAGACGCCGCCGGCGGCGATCGCATCGACCAGCCAGGGCTGCTCCACATAGGGGGAGACCATCGGCCGCACCTGCGGCAGGGCATAGAGGGCGACGAGGCCGGCGCCGATCCAGGCCCCGACTCCGAGCGCTTCGCTCACCAGCCCGCGGAAGAAGGCATGCAACGCCGATACGGCGATCACACCCAGCAGAACACCGTCGACCCAGGTCATGGCGGCGGTATAGCCGGGGCACCGCGCCGCACCAAGTGCACGCTCAAGCTCCGGAACGACGCTTCACGCTGGCTTCGGCGAAGCGGGCGACGAGGTCGGCGAGATGGCCGGTCTCCTCGAGCGCCAGGCCCTCCGGGGCGGCCGGCACGCGCCCCGCGCGCGCGGTCCGCTTCGGCAGCGTCGCCTGCAGGAAACCCAGCTTCTGCGCTTCCCGGAGGCGCTGGTCGGCCTGCGCGACCTGGCGGACTTCGCCCGACAGCCCGACCTCCCCGAAGAAGACCCGGTCCGGGTCGGTCGGCCGGTCGGTCGCGGCCGAGACCAGCGCCGCCGCGACCGCGAGGTCGGCGGCCGGTTCCTGGATGCGCAGCCCGCCGGCGATGTTCAGGTAGACGTCGTTCTGCCCAAGGCTGAGCCCGCAGCGCGACTCGAGCACCGCGAGCAGCATCGCGAGCCGCCCGGAATCCCAGCCCACCACCTGGCGGCGCGGGCTGCCGCCGGCGCTCGGCGACAGCAGCGCCTGCACCTCGACCAGCACCGGCCGCGTCCCCTCGACGCCGGCGAAGACCGCGCTGCCGGAGACGTTGCCGCGGCGCTCGGCCAGGAACAGCGCCGAGGGGTTCGCGACCTCGACCAGGCCGGCATCGGTCATCTCGAAGACGCCGATCTCGTCGGTCGCGCCGAAGCGGTTCTTGGTCGCACGCAGGATGCGGAACTGGTGCCCGCGATCGCCTTCGAAATAGAGCGTCGCATCGACCATGTGCTCCAGCACGCGCGGTCCCGCGAGCGTGCCTTCCTTGGTGACGTGGCCGACCAGGATCAGCGCGAAGCCGCGGGCCTTCGCCAGCCGGATCAGCTCGGCGGCGGAGGCGCGGACCTGGGCGACGGTGCCGGGCGCGGAATCGAGCGCGTCCAGCCAGACCGTCTGGATGCTGTCGATGACGACGAGCGCCGCCTCCGTCTCCCGCTCCAGGCTGGCCAGGATGTCGCGGAGCGCGGTCGCCGAGGCGAGTGCCAGCGGTGCGTCCTGCAGGCCCAGGCGCCGGGCGCGCAGCCGCACCTGCTCCACCGCTTCCTCGCCCGAGACATAGAGGGCGCGGCCGCCGGCGGCGGCGATGCGGGCAGCCGCCTGCAGCAGGATGGTCGACTTGCCGATCCCGGGATCGCCGCCGACCAGCACGGCGGAGGCCGGCACCAGGCCGCCGCCCAGCACCCGGTCGAGCTCCGCGATGCCGGTGCCGATGCGCGCCGGCGGTGCGCTGTCGCCCTTTAGGCCCACGAAGGCGATCGCCCGGCCGCCGCCGGATTTCGCGGCCGGGCCGGGGCCGCGGGGCGCCGCTTCCTCGATCAGCGTGTTCCAGGCGCCGCAGGCATCGCACCGCCCCTGCCATTTCGGGCTGGCGGCGCCGCAATCCTGGCAGACGTAGCGGGCGAGGGGTTTGGCCATGGGCCCCGAGATGGGAGGAGAACGAAACGTGGACAAGCCATAGCCGCGGCGCAATGCGGGGAAAAGCCGATTCGGCAAGGGGTCGGTAACGTTTTCCGTCGGATTGTGTACCGACGCGAGATCGACAGGACGCCCGATGAACATGCTTGCACCGCCTGTCGAAGCTGCACTCCTGCAGGCGAGCACTGCCGTGCCGGCGGCGACACCCGAAGCGGTGCTGGCGCTGGCCGACACCGCGGCGCGGATCGCGGCGGCCAAGGCGCAGGCGATCCAGTCGATCACCGCCCAGACCCGCATCCTGGCCCTCAATGCAACGATCGAGGCGGCACGCGCCGGCGATGCCGGACGCGGCTTTGCGGTGGTCGCCGGCGAGGTGAAGGCGGTCTCGGCCGAGGTCGGGCGGCTGGCCGCGCAGATGGAGACCGAGCTCTCCGGTGCCTTCGCGGCCCTTCGCCAGGTGGGCGAGCGCATGGCGGCCGAAGTGCGCGGCGAGCGGATGATCGACCTGGCGCGCAACGCCATCGAGATCATGGACCGCAACCTCTATGAGCGCAGCTGCGACGTGCGCTGGTGGGCGACGGATTCCGCCGTCGTCGACGCCGCCGCGGCACCTGAGCCGGCGGCGATCGCGCATGCCGAGCATCGGCTCGGCGTCATCCTCGGCGCCTATACCGTCTATCTCGACCTCTGGCTCTGCGACGCCGCCGGGCGGGTGATCGCGCATGGAAGGCCGGACCGCTTCGCGGGCGTGCGCGGCCTCGACGTGTCGCAGGACGCCTGGTTCCGCTCGGCGATGGAGAGTGCCTCGGGCGAGGATTACGCGGTCGCCGATGTCGCCGCCTGCGCGGCACTCGGGACCGCGCCGGTTGCGACCTATGCCGCGGCGGTGCGCGAGGGCGCCGCAGCGCGCGGGCGGCCAATCGGCGTGCTCGGCATCCATTTCGACTGGGCGCCGCAGGCCCGCGCCGTCGTGCAGGGCGTGCGGGTCGGCGCCGACAACCGCGTGCTGCTGCTCGACAGCCGCCACCGCGTGCTGGCCGCGAGCGACGGGCGCGGCGTCCTGACCGAGACCGTGCCGCTCCGCACCGAAGGCCGGGAATCGGGCAGCCATCGCGATGCCGATGGCCGCACCGTCACCTTCCACAGGACGCCGGGCTACGAGACCTATCGCGGCCTCGGCTGGTACGGCGCCATCCAGCAGGCGTGATAGCCGAGAATCAGGCCGCGCGCTGAGCGGCCGTCGGTCCGTCGTCCTCGATCGTCACGCGGCGCATGTCGCGGGCATGGGCGTGGTCGTCGAAGGGGCGGGCGCGGTGCATGGTGGTGCGGTTGTCCCACATCACGAGGTCGCCCACCGCCCAGCGGTGGCGATAGACGAAGTCCCGCTGCGTCGCATGCTCGGCGAGGTCGCGGAGAAGCGCGCGCGCCTCCGGCACCGGCCAGCCTTCGATCGTGCCGGCATGGGACGACAGATAGAGCGAGTGCCGCCCGTCGGCATGCCGGCGCACCAGGCGCTGGCGCACCGGCGCGAAGCGCTGGCGCTCCTCCTCCGTGTAGTCCTCGAAGCCGAGCACGGCGCGCGAATAGATCAGCGAGTGATGCGCGATCAGGTCGCGAAGCCTCGCCTGCATCGCGGGCGGCAGCGCGTCCCAGGCGGCGCGCATGTCGGCAAACTCGGTCTCGCCGCCTTCCGGCGGGATCACCCGCGCATGCAGCATGGAATACTTGGCCGGCGTCGCCTTGAAGCTGCTGTCGCTGTGCCAGAGCCGGTTGCCGAGCGAGAACAGGCGTCGCCGGTCGTTCGCCGCCAGCAGAGAGCCGTCGACATCGAGGTTCGAGATGTCGTTCATCGTCTGGTGCTTGAGGCGGTGCTTTGCGACGTCGACGACGGCCCGCGTCGCCTCGATGGTGCCGAGTGCCTGCCCGAACGCCATCTGCTGGTCGTCGTCGAGGCCGGACGCCGGTATCACCAGCACCGCGTGACGCTCCATCGCGGCGTGGATGTCGGCGATCTCGTTCGGGGTCTGCGGCCGGCTCAGATCCAGGCCGTCGGCCCGGGCGGCGAAAAGCGGGTGCAGCGGCGTGAAGGCGATCGGCATGGCACGAACCTCCTGAGCCGAGCCTGCGCTCGGCCCGGCGCAACGGTCAAGCCGGGCCGCCTACTTGCGCAGCTCCATCTGGATCGGTCCCTCGCGCTCGCCGCGTGCGAACTGGTCGACGACCGGGTTGCCGGTCTCGCCGAGTGCGGCGGCCGCGCCGGTCCAGACGATGCGGCCCTTGAACAGCATCGCCGCCGCGTCGCCGATGCGCCTGGCACTCGCCATGTCGTGGGTGATGGAAACGGCGGTGGCGCCGAGCCGCTGCACGCAATCCCGGATCAGACCGTCGATGACGGCACCCATGATCGGGTCGAGCCCGGTCGTCGGCTCGTCGAAGAAGATGATCTCGGGCTCGGCGGCGATGGCGCGCGCCAGCCCGACCCGCTTCTGCATGCCGCCCGAAAGCTCCGACGGGGAGAGGTCGCCGACGCTGGCGGCAAGCCCGACCTGGGCCAGCACCTCGGCCGCCTTGTCCCGCGCCGCGGCGCGGGAGATACGCTTCTGCGCGAGCAGCTTGAAGCAGACATTCTCCCAGACCGGCAGGCTGTCGAACAGGGCGCCGTTCTGGAACAGCATGCCGATGCGGTCGCCCAGCGCCTCCCGCTCCCGCCGCGGCATCGCGAGGATGTCGCGGCCGTCGATCTCGATCGTGCCGGCATCCGGCGTCAGCAGGCCGAGCATGCATTTCAGCGTCACCGACTTGCCGGAGCCGGAGCCGCCGAGGATCACCATCGAACGCCCGGCCGCGATGTCGAGGTCGACGCCGTCCAGCACCTGCTTGTCGCCGAAGCGCCGCCTGAGGCCGCGCAGCCGGATCTTCACCTCGCTCATCGGGCGAAGAACAGCTCGGTCAGCACGTAGTCGAGGGCGAGGATCAGGATCGAGGAGGCGACGACCGCGCTGGTGGTCGCACCACCCACGCCCTGCGCGCCGCCGCGGCTCCGGTAGCCGCACCAGCAGCCCATCAGCGCGATGACGAAGCCGAAGACCATCGCCTTGGCCAGGCCGCTGATCACATCCGCATATTGCAGGAAGTCGAAGGTCGCCTTCAGGTAGCCGGCCGAGGAGAAGCCGAGTTTTGCCGACCCGATCAGCCAGCCGCCCATGACGCCGAGGATGTCGGCAACGATCACCAGCAGCGGCAATGCGACGCTGGCCGCCAGTAGCCGCGGCGCCACCAGGTACTTCATCGGGTCGGTCGAGAGCGTGGTCAGCGCGTCGATCTGGTCGGTGACCCGCATGGTGCCGATCTCGGCCGCGAAGGCGGCACCGATGCGGCCGGCGACCATCAGCCCGGCCAGCACCGGCCCGAGCTCCCGCGTGATCGACAGCACGACGACGTTGGCGACCGCACCTTCGGCGTTGAAGCGTGCGAAGCCGGTATAGGATTGCAGCGCCAGCACCATGCCGGTGAAGATCGCGGTCAGCGCCACGACCGGCAGGCTGAAGAAGGCGATCTCGACAAAGTGCCGCCACAGGATGCGGCCGTAGAAGGGCGGCCGCACCCAGTGCGACACCGCCTCGGCCGCGAAGAGCGTGACCGCGCCGGCGCCGCGCGCGGCGCCGATCAAGCCGCGCCCGATGCCGGCGACGGCATCGAGCGCCATGGTTCCGGCAGCCTGCGGAGCGGCCGTCACGCCGGCAGGTAATCCCGCGCGTAGCGCGCGCCGAGGCCGGTCAGGATCTCGTAGCCGATGGTGCCGCAGGCCGCGGCCAGCGCATCCGGCGACGGCGCAGCGCCGCCGATCAGCGTGACGCGCGTGCCGGGCCCCGCTTCCGGACAATCGGTGACATCGAGCGTGATGAGATCCATCGAGACACGGCCCACCAATGGGACGGGCCGGTCGCCGATCGCGGCGGAGGCGTGGCCCGAGAGAGCCCTTAGGTAGCCATCCGCATAGCCCGCCGCAACGGTCGCAATGCGCGACGGCCGCCCGGCGCGCCAGGACGCGCCGTAGCCGACGGTCTCGCCAGCCGCGATCTCCCGCAGCTGGAGCACCGGGACGTCGAGCCGCATCGCCGGCCGCATCGGGTTGGGCCCTTCCGGCTGCGGGTTGATGCCATAGAGGGCGCAGCCCGGCCGCGCGAGGTCGGAGGCGAAGGCGGGCCCCAGGAACAGCCCGCTCGAATTCGCGAGGCTGCGCGGCACGCCGGGGAACATGGCAGCCGCTTCCGCGAAGCGCCTCGCCTGGGTGGCGTTCAGCGGGTGCGCGGGCTCGTCGGCGCAAGCGAGGTGGGTCATCACGAAGCGGAGGTCGAGGCTGCGCCGGAGCGCCGCATCCCCGGCGAGCACGTCCTGTTCCCGCCGGTCGAGCCCGAGCCGCGCCATGCCGGTATCGAGATGCAGGATCGCGGGCCGGCCGCGATGCCGCTCGACGTCGCCGAGCGTGTTCAGCACCGGCGTCAGCCCGGCCTGTTCATCCGCGCCCGGTGCGAAGCCGTTCAGCACCGCGATCATCGGGCTGTGCCCGATCGCGGCCCTGAGCGCCATGCCTTCGGAGAGATGCGCCACGAAGAAGTGACGGCAGCCGGCGCCGAGCAGCGCCGCGGCGACCGGCCCGGCACCGAGCCCGTAGCCATCGGCCTTGACCACACCGGCGACCGCGCCCGGCGCATGCCGGGCGCAGAGCAGGCGCCAGTTCGCGACGATCGCCGCGAGGTCGATGGTGACGACGCCTTTAGTGTCCATGGCCGTCGTGATGGGTGTCGAGGTCGGCGTAGCGGGTGAACTCGCCTTCGAAGAACAGTGGGATGGTGCCGGTCGGGCCGTGGCGCTGCTTGGTGATGATCAGCTCCGCCTTGTTGTGCACCTGCTCCATGTCCTGCTGCCACTTGCTCAGCGCGTCCTGGAACTTGTCCTCGCTCTCGAAGGCGAGCTGCTTGGGCGTCCGCTGCGCCAGGTAGTATTCGTCGCGGTAGATGAACATCACCATGTCCGCGTCCTGCTCGATCGATCCGGATTCGCGCAGGTCCGACAGCTGCGGCCGCTTGTCCTCGCGCTGCTCGACGGCGCGCGAGAGCTGCGACAGCGCGATCACCGGCACCGCCAGCTCCTTGGCGATCGCCTTCAGCCCCTGAGTGATCATGGAGATCTCGAGCACCCGGCTTTCCGGCCGCGTCCCGGCGGCGGGGCGCATGAGCTGGAGGTAGTCCACGACGACGAGGTCGAGCCCCCGCGTGCGCTTCAGGCGCCGGCAGCGGGTGCGGAGTGCGGAGATGGTGATCGCCGGCGTGTCGTCGATATAGAGCGGCAGGCCGCCGATCTCGCGGCTGACCTCGACGAAGCGGTCGAAGTCGCGCTGGCTGATGTCGCCGCGGCGGATGCGGTCGCCCGAGATCCGCGATTCCTCGGACAGCAACCGGGTCGCGAGCTGATCGGAGCTCATTTCCAGCGAGAAGATCGCGACGCCGCCCTTGGCCTGGGCAGCCGGGTCGGCATCCTGCGCGGCGCGCATCAGGGCGCGCGCCGCGCCGAAGGCGATCTTGGTCGCGAGCGCCGTCTTCCCCATGCCCGGCCGCCCGGCCAGGATGATGAGGTCCGAAGGATGCAGACCGCCGGTCTTGGCATCAAGGTCGCGCAGCCCCGACGGCAGGCCGGAAACGCCGCCCGGGGTCGAGAAGGCGCGCTCGGCCAGCAGCACCGCATCCGACAGCGCGCGTTCGAAGGAGACGAAGCCGCCTTCGCTGCCGCCATCCTTGGCGAGGTCGAAGAGCTGCTGCTCGGCATTCTCGAGCTGGCCCGCGGCGTCGAGCTCGGCTTCGGCGCCGAAGGCGTTGTTGACGATGGTCTCGCCGACATCGATCAGCTGCCGGCGCAGCCAGGCATCGTGCACGACGCGCCCGTACTCGCCGGCATTGATGATGCCGACCATCGCGGTCAGCAGCTGCGCGAGATAGGCCGGGCCGCCCACTTCCGCCAGCACGCCGGTATGTTCGAACTCGGCGCGGAGCGTGACGACGTCGGCGAGTTGCCCGGCCTCGATCCGGCGCTGGATGGCACGGAAGATGCGGCCATGGATCGGGTCGGCGAAGTGGTGCTCGGCGAGGAACTCGCCGATTCGCTCATAGGCCTTGTTGTTGGCGAGCAGCGCACCGAGGAGGGATTGCTCGGCGCGGGCATTGGACGGCGGCATGCGGAGCGACTGCCCGAGCAGCCCGTCCCCCCCGATCTGATCGACGCTGTTCATGGCGGGCAGTGTAGCGCGGCGGCGCGGCGGCGGGCGCATTGTCTGCGCCTGTGAGTCGCGGGGATATCGGGGGCGCCTCGCCGGCGACCTGTGATGAAGGTCAAGCGAGGCCGACAAAAAAAGATGGCGGACCCGTATCCCGGGCCCGCCATCCGATATCCGCGCCCGCGATCCCGCGGCGCGTGGATCAATCCTGCAGCGCGGCGCCGATCTCGAGCTCGGCGGCGAGCTCGGCCTCCAGGCTGCGCTCCTCGGCCTCGGCCTCGGCGGTCAGGCTCTCGCCGCGGGCCTGCTTCTCGGCCTCCTCGACCGAGCGGGCGACATTGACGCTCACCGGGATCGAGACCTCCGGATGCAGGGCGACCCGCACGATCGTCACGCCGAGCGTCTTGATCGGCTGCTCCAGAAGCACCTGGTCGCGGCTCACCTTGAGCCCGCCATCGGCGCAGCCGGCGGCGATGTCGCGCGCGGTGACGGAGCCATAGAGGCTGCCCGATTCGCCGGCCGTGCGGATCAGCACGACCGACAGGCCGTGGACGCGCTCGGCGATCCGCTCGGCCTCTTCGCGGCGCTTCAGGTTCTGCGCCTCGAGCTGCACCCGCTCGCGCTCGAAGCGGGCAAGGTTCTCCTTGCTGGCGCGGATGCCCTTGCCGGTCGGCAGCAGGTAGTTGCGGGCATAGCCCGGGCGGACCTTCACCGTCTCGCCCATCTGGCCGAGCTTCTCGACCCGCTGCATCAGGATGACTTCGATCATGTCGGATTGCCTCCGCGTGGCGCGCGGCGCGCCCACTGGTCGTAGAGGCCCAGCGCCACGACGGCGGGGGCCATGAGTTGCAGGAAAACCACCATCAGGACGTAGAAGCCGGCGAGCACCATGGCGCGCCCGCGGAACGCCGCGGCGCGCCGGTGCACGCCCGCGATCCCCTGGAAGAAGAACGGCAGCAGCAGGATCAGCAGCGCCGGGAACAGCAGCGGGTCGCCGCGGTCGACCAGCCAGATGCCGGCGGCCGCGGCGGGCAGCAGCGCGTACCAGAAGGGCAGCTGCGCCGCCCCCCAGCCCGGCGTCGGGCTGAACGCCAGGTCGCGCTTGGCCAGCGCCCGCTGCGCGATCACCGCATTCGCGGTCCAGACGACCGCCAGCCAGAGTGCCAGCAGCGCCGGCACCAGGCCCGCGACGCGGGACACCATCGCTTCCGGCAGCGCGAATTCCGCCATGACCTGGCGCGCTGTCGCGCTCACCGTGCCGATCAGCCCGCCCGGCCGGTCGGCGAATTCCATCGCCCCCCAGCCGAACAGCAGCAGCGGATAGAGGCCCATGAAGACCAGCGGCCCGCCGAGCGCCATTCCCTGCGGCCGCAGCGCCAGCAGCGGCAGCATTGCGCCGGGGACGCCGATGACGGCCGCGAAGTAGAGCATCGGCCAGCTGCCGGCAGTGAGCCAGAGCAAGGCGGCGCCCAATCCCGCCGCAGACATCGCCGCCGTGGCGCCGGCGAAGAAGCCGGCGGCCAGGATCGGCATGGAGGCGAGCCACAGCATGGCACCCGAGCCCGGCAGGCCGCGGAACGCCCAGAGTGCCGCCACCGCCGCGAGGAATCCCCCCGCGCCGGCGGCGAGCCACCTTGGATCATGCGTGATGCCGCTTCCCGGCCGGGCCGCCATGGCCGTCATCCGTTTCCGCCGGTGTCCCGGCGCTCAGTCGTTGATGACGTAGGGCAGCAGCGCCAGGAAGCGGGCGCGCTTGATGGCCTGGGCCAGCTCGCGCTGCTTCTTCGCACTGACCGCGGTGATGCGCGACGGCACGATCTTCCCGCGCTCCGACAGGAAGCGGGAGAGCAGGCGCACGTCCTTGTAGTCGATCTTCGGCGCATTCGGCCCGCTGAACGGGCAGGATTTGCGCCGGCGATAGAAGGGGCGGCGGGCGCCGACAGCCGGGCGGCGGGCAGCGGGGGAGAGGTCGGTCGTCTCGGACATGGCTTACTCCTCCCCGCCCTGGTCGCCGTCGTCGCGGGCGCGGGCCCGGAATTCCTCGCGGTCGTCGCTGCGCTCGCGACCGCCGCCGCGGCCGGAGCCGAAGCGCCCGGCCGGACGCGGGCCGCGGAAGCCGCGGTCGCGATCACGCTCCTCGCCGCGCTTCGAGAGGATCGCCGACGGCGCCTCTTCGATCGCCTCGACGCGGATCGTCATGCTGCGCAGCACGTCCTCGTGCAGGCCGAGCTGGCGCTCCATCTCCAGCAGCGCCGGCGCCGGGCTGTCGAGGCCGAGGAGCATGTAATGCCCCTTGCGGTTCTTCTTGATCCGGTAGGCGAGGCCGCGAAGGCCCCAGTATTCGCGCTTCTGCACCTCTCCGCCGCCGGCGGACAGGGTGGTGGCGACCAGCTCGGCGATCGCCTCGACCTGCTGTTGCGTGATGTCGTTCCGTGCGATGAACACGGTTTCGTAAAGCGGCATATGGGCTCCCTTCGGCTGTCTCAGCCCTGGGGCGTCCTGGTGCCGGCACCATGCCGACGGGACGCAAACGGGCATAGCCGCGCGCGATGCCTCCGCGCCCGGCAGGGAAGCGGGGCGTAAAGCAGGTTTGGTGCCGCGAGTCCAGGGCGCGATTTGACAGTCGGCCTGCGGCCCCGCTAACCCCGCCCCCCTTCACCGATCACGGAACCGCTCACGCCATGGCGCTCGCCTTCGTCTTCCCCGGCCAGGGCAGCCAGGCCGTCGGCATGGGCCGCGACCTGGCCGCCGCCTTCGCCCCCGCCCGCGACGTCTTCCAGGAGGTGGACGAGGCGCTGAAGCAATCCCTCTCGCGCCTGATCTGGGAAGGCCCGCCGGAGGAGCTGATGCTGACCGCCAATGCCCAGCCGGCGCTGATGGCGGTCTCGCTCGCGGTGCTGCGGGTGCTGGAACGGGAGGGCGGCTTCGACCTCGCTGGCCGCGTGGCGCTCGTCGCCGGCCATTCGCTCGGCGAGTATTCGGCGCTGACCGCCGCCCGCGCCTTCGACCTGCCGACCGCGGCCCGGCTGCTCCGGCTCCGGGGCGAGGCGATGCAGAGGGCGACGCCGCCCGGCACCGGCGCGATGGCGGCCCTCCTCGGCGCCGAGCTCGACCAGGCACGGACGATCTGCGCCGCCGCCGCGACCGATCCCGAGACGGGGGTGGAGGAGGTGGTGCAGGCGGCCAACGACAATGGCGGCGGCCAGGTGGTGATCTCCGGCCACAAGGCGGCGGTCGAGCGGGCGATCGAGGGCGCGAAGGCGGCGGGCGTGAAGCGGGCGATGCTGCTGCCGGTCTCCGCCCCCTTCCACTCCGCCCTCATGGCGCCGGCCGCCGATGCGATGGCCGAAGCGCTGGAGGGTGCGGCCATCGCGGCCCCCATCGTGCCGGTGATCGCCAATGTCAGCGCGGCCAAGGCGACCGACCCCGCCCGGATCCGCCGCCTGCTGGTCGAGCAGGTGACCGGCAACGTCCGCTGGCGCGAATGCGTCGCGGCCATGACCGGCATCGGCGTCACCCGCTTCGTCGAGATCGGTGCCGGGCGCGTGCTGACCGGGCTGATGAAGCGGAACGCACCCGAGGCCGAGGCGCTCGCGATCGGCAATCCGGCCGATATCGAAGCCTTCCTCAAGACCGTCTGAAAGGCGCTGGCGATGTTCTCCTTAGAAGGCAAGGTCGCGCTCGTCACAGGTGCTACCGGCGGGATCGGTGCCGCGACTGCGCGCGCCCTCCACCAGGCCGGTGCTGTCGTGGCCGTCACCGGCCGCCGTGCCGCCGAGCTGGAGGCGCTGGCCGCCGAGCTCGGGGAGCGGGTCGTCGTGGCGCCGGCCGACCTGGCCGATCCCGCCGCCCCGGCGGCGCTGGTCGAGACGGTGGAGAAGGCGGCCGGCTCGCTCGACGTGCTGGTGAACAATGCCGGCTTCACCCGCGACATGCTGGCGCTCCGCATGGGCGATGCCGATTGGCAGGCGGTGCTGGACGTCGACCTGACGGCGCCGTTCCGGCTGGCGCGTGCCGCGCTGCGCGGCATGATGAAGAAGCGCTGGGGCCGGATCGTCTCGATCGCCTCCATCGTCGGCGTCACCGGCAATGCCGGCCAGGCCAACTACGCCGCGGCCAAGGCCGGGCTGATCGGCCTTTCCAAGTCGCTGGCCCAGGAAGTCGCGACCCGCAACGTCACGGTCAACGTCGTCGCCCCCGGCTTCGTGAAGACCGCCATGACCGATGCCCTGGCGGAGGCACAGCGGACCGCGCTGCTCGCCCGTATACCGGCGGCCCGGATGGGGACGCCGGAGGACATTGCCGCTGCGGTCCTTTACCTGGCCTCCCCGGAGGCCGGCTGGGTGACCGGGCAGACCTTGCACGTGAATGGCGGCATGGCGATGATCTAGCGAGAGGCTTGACCCTGGGGGGCGTCACAGCCTAGGCCCCTCGCGCGTTCCATGGTAAGCGCCGCCCGCCGCGGGGGATGTGCGCTGATCCGGGCCTTTCGGGCCGGAAGCCGGCCGGACAGACCCTCCGCGAACGATCGACCGAGTTGCAGCAAGACGCGGGCATGGCCCGCCAGATGGAGAGAATAACCCCGATGAGCGACACCGCCGAGAAGGTGAAGAAGATCGTCGTCGAGCATCTCGGCGTCGAGGAGTCGAAGGTGACGAACGAGGCGTCGTTCATCGACGATCTCGGCGCCGACAGCCTCGACACGGTCGAGCTCGTGATGGCCTTCGAGGAAGCCTTCGGCGTCGAGATCCCGGACGACGCGGCGGAGAAGATCACGACCGTGAAGGACGCGATCGAATACATCGAGAAGCAGAAGGCCGAATAAGGCCTCGTTCCGCGCAACAGCCAGGGAAGCAGCAGCGTGTTCCAGCACGGCTCGTCGTCGCGTCGCGTTGTCGTCACCGGCATGGGCATCGCCTCGCCGCTCGGCCTCGGCGTCGAGCATGTGTGGAAGCGGATGCTGAATGCCGAGAGCGGCATCACCGCGATCCAGTCCTTCGACACCAAGGACCTGCCGGCCAGGATCGCGGGCGCGGTGCCCTCCGGCAGCCGCAGCGAAGGCCGCCTCGACCTCAACGAGTGGATCCCGGTCAAGGACCAGAAGAAGATGGACCGGTTCATCCAGCTCGCGCTGGTGGCCGCGTCCGAGGCGGTCGAGGATTCCGGCTGGCTGCCGGAGGATGAGGACGGGCGCTGCGCGACCGGCGTGATGATCGGGTCGGGCATCGGCGGCCTGCACACGATCTACGACGCCTCGCAGACCGTCGCGTCCGGCAAGGTGCGGCGCCTGTCGCCGTTCTTCATCCCGAGCGCGCTGATCAACCTCGCTTCCGGCCACGTCTCGATCAAGTACGGCTTCAAGGGCCCGAACCATTCCGTGGTCACCGCCTGCGCGACCGGCGTGCACGCGATCGGCGATGCCTCGCGGCTGATCGCGCTCGGCGATGCCGACGTGATGGTGGCGGGCGGCGCCGAATCCACGATCAACGAGATCGGCATCGGCGGCTTCTGCGCCGCCCGCGCCCTCTCGACCGGCTTCAACGAGACGCCGACCAAGGCCTCCCGCCCCTGGGACGAGGGCCGCGACGGCTTCGTGATGGGCGAGGGTGCCGGCGTGCTGGTGCTCGAGGAGCTGGAGCATGCGAAGCGGCGCGGCGCGAAGATCTACGGCGAGGTGATCGGCTACGGCATGTCCGGCGACGCCCACCACATCACCGCCCCCCCGGATGACGGCGACGGCGCCTATCGCGCGATGCAGGCGGCGCTGCGCTCCGCCCGGCTGGAGCCGGCGCAGGTGCAGTACGTCAACGCCCATGGCACCTCGACCTTCGCCGACGATGTCGAGCTCGGCGCGGTGGAGCGGGTGTTCGGCGATGCGGCGAAGGGTGTCGCCATGTCCTCGACCAAATCGGCGATCGGGCACCTGCTCGGCGCCGCCGGCGCGGTCGAGGGCATCTTCTCGATCCTGGCGATCCGCGACCAGGTGGCGCCGCCGACGCTCAACCTCGACAAGCCCTCGCGCGAGAGCGCGATCGACCGGGTCGCGAAGGAAGCGCAGCCGCGCCGGATCGAGGTCGCGCTGTCGAACAGCTTCGGGTTCGGCGGCACCAATGCCAGCATCCTGTTCCGCGGGGCGCCCTGAGCCAGGCTGAGCCCGCCGTCCCGGCGGCGCCGCCGGGACGGCGCGGCCTGCGCTTGCTCGCGGGGCTTGTCTGCATTGCGATGGTGGTTGCCGCCGGCGGCGCCTTCTACGCGCTGCTGGTCTATCGCGCGCCCGGGCCGCTGCCGGCCGCAGCCAACTTCGTGGTCCCGCGCGGCGGCCTCTCCGCCGCCGCCCAGGCGCTGGCCGGCGCCGGCATCGTCGCCGATCCGCGCGCCTTCACCGCCGCCGCCTGGATCACCCGCGGCGAAGGCCCGATCCGGGCCGCCGAATTCGCCTTCCCGGCGCAGGCGAGCCTCGCCCAGGTGCTGGAGATTCTGCGCGATGCCCGCCCGGTGCAGCGCCGGCTGACCATCCCGGAAGGGCTGACCGCACGCCAGATCGCGGCCCTGGTCGACCGCGCCGAAGGCATGACCGGGGAGGCACCGGCGTTGGCCGAGGGCGCCATCCTGCCCGAGACCTACGCCTATGCCTTCGGCGACGCCCGCGCCGGCATCCTGCGCCGGGCCGAGGCGGCGATGGCGCAGACCTTGGCCGAGGGCTGGGCCGGACGGTCGGATGGCCTGCCGCTCGCCTCCCCGCGGGAGGCGCTGGTGCTGGCCAGCATCGTCGAGCGCGAGACCGGCCGGCCGGAGGAGCGGGCGCGGGTCGCCGGCGTCTTCATGAACCGGCTGCGCCGCGGCATGCCGCTGCAATCGGATCCGACCGTCGCCTATGCCGCGGCGGAGGGTGCCGTGCTCGACCGGCCGCTGACCCGGGTCGACCTCGACCGCGACCACCCCTTCAACACCTACCGCATCCGCGGCCTGCCGCCCGGCCCGATCGCGAGCCCGGGACGGGAGAGCCTGCGCGCCGTGCTGCACCCGGAAGCGAACGAATTCCTCTATTTCGTCGCCGACGGCAGCGGCGGCCACGCCTTCGCCCGCACCCTCGACGAGCACAACCGCAACGTGGCGCGGTGGCGGGACCTGGAGCGTCAGCGGGCGGTGCGCTGAAGGGCGCGCTTGATTCCGGCGACCAGGAAGTACAAATTATTGTACGAAACGAGGGTGCCATGCCCCAGGTCAGCTACTCCGATCTCCGTCAGAACCTCTCCGATCACATGGACGCCGTGGTCGAAAGCCGCGCGCCCCTGCTGGTCACGCGCCAGGGCGGCCGCGGCAACGTCGTGATGATCGCCGAAGCGGAGTTCGATAGCTGGCAGGAGACGCTGCATCTGCTGCGCAGCCCTGTGACTGCCGCGCGCCTGCTGCGGTCGATCGCCGAGGCCGATGACGGGAAGGCGGTCGAGCGCGGCGTGTGAAGGTCCACGTCACCACCGATGGCTGGGCCGATCACCGGCATTGGCAGGAGGCCGATCGCGGCATCCTCGACCGATTGCATGCGCTGATCGAAGACACGGGCCGCTCGCCCTTCAAGGGTCTCGGCAAGCCGGAGCCGCTGAAGGGACCGCTCGCCGGCTGGTGGTCGCGCCGCATCACCGGCGACCATCGGCTGGTCTACCGCGTCGCCGGCCAAGGCGCCGAGCTGCGGATCGAAATCGCCGCCTGCCGCCATCACTACTAGTATTGTTCCCAAAGCATCTTCACGCCTTCGGGCGATTCCGCCCTACGGCGATCTGCTTTGATCGCCGCGCCCCTTGGCCGGGAAGGGTCGCATGAGCGCGGAGAGCCAGGCCGGCGGCAGAGCGCCGAGCAGGCGGGCGACGGCGTAGAGGCGGCGCGGGAAGACGACGCGCACGCGGCCGCGGGCGATGCCGTCCAGGGTGCGGCGGGCCGCTTCCTCCGCATCCATGAGGAAGGGCATCGGGAAGGCGTTCCGCGCCGTCATCGGCGTGCGGACATAGCCCGGGCAGACCGCATGCACGCGCAGGCCCCGCGGCCGCGCGGCGCCGTCCGCCGCTTCCGCCCAGGCGCGGGCGGCGAACTTGCTGGCGCAATAGGCGGGGGCGCCGGGGGCGGCGACGAAGGCGGCGATCGAGGCGATGACGGCGACGCGGCCACGCACGCCGTCGGCGCCGGGCGCCTGCCCGGCCATCGCTTCCAGCGCCGGGATCGCTGTGTTCAGCACCCCGCCGACATTGACCGCCATGATCGCCCGCGCCTGGTCGGCGGGCTCGCTTATCCCGCCGGTGCCGGCCGAGATGCCGGCATTGGCGATGACGAGGTCGAGCCGGCCGGCGCCGCCGATCAGCGCCGCCATCGCCGCCGCGTCGCCGGCGTCGACGACCGCCTCGATCGCCTCCGCCCCGCGCGCCCGGCAGGCGGCGGCGGCCTCGGCCAGGCGGACGGGGTCGCGGCCGGTCAGGCGAAGGGTGACGCCCGGCGCCGCCAGCGCCTCCGCCAAGGCCCGGCCGAGGCCGGAGGAGGCGCCGGTGATCAGCACGCTGCGCCACGGATAACCCACTGCTTGCATCCCTTTCCGCGGCGGTGGACAAGCCCCGCATGTCCACACGCCTCGCCTCCATGACCGGCTTCGCGCGCGCTTCGGGCACGCTGCCCGACGGCGCTTCCTTCGTCTGGGAAATCCGCAGCGTCAACGGCCGCAACCTGGAGACCAGGCTGCGGCTGCCGAACGGCCTCGAGGCGCTGGAACCGGCGCTGAAGGACGCCACGGGCAAGCGCCTCCGCCGCGGCAACGTCTCCGCAACGCTGACCCTGAAGCGGGAGGAGCGGGCGCCTCGCCTGACCCCCGATCCCGCGGCGCTCGAGCAGGCGATCCGGCTGGCGCTCGATATCGCCGCCCGCATCCCGGGCGCGCCGCCGCCGCGGGCCGAGGCGCTGCTGACCTTGCCCGGCGTGCTCCGCGCCGAGGCCGCCGAACCCGAGGAGGGCGCGGAGGAGGGCAAGCGCGCCGCCATCGCCGCGGCCTATGCGGAGGCGCTGGCCGGCCTCGAAGCCTCCCGCCGGGCGGAGGGGGAGAAGCTCTTCGGCATCCTGACCGCACTGCTCGACGAGATCGCGGCCCTCTGCGCCGCGGCGGGGCAGGAGGCGGCGCTGCAGCCGGCCGCGCAGAAAGCGCGGCTGACCGAACAGCTTGCGGCGCTGCTCGACGGCGACCGCCGGATCTCGGAGGACCGGCTGGCCGCCGAGGTCGCGCTGCTCGCCGGCAAGTCCGACGTCAGGGAGGAGCTCGACCGGCTGGGCGCGCATCTGGAGCAGGCCCGCGCGATGCTCGCCTCGGGCGAGGCGGTCGGCCGCAAGCTCGATTTCCTGACCCAGGAATTCGTGCGCGAGGCGAACACGCTCTGCTCGAAATCGGCGACCGTCGCACTGACCCGATTGGGCCTCGACCTCAAGGCGGCGATCGAGCGGTTGAAGGAGCAGGCGGCGAATGTCGAGTGACCCGTCCGATCGCGGAGCGCCGGATGGCGCGGAGCGTGAATCGGCCGGGCAGACCGCGTCCGATCGCGGAGCGCCGAAGGGCGCGGAGCGTGAATCGGCCGGGCAGACCGCGTCCGATCGCGGAGCGCCGAAGGGCGCGGAGCGTGAATCGGCCGGGCAGACCGCGTCCGGTCGCGGAGCGCCGGATGGCGCGGAGCGTGAATCGGCCGGGCAAACTATGCCGCAGCGCCGAGGCGTCTGCCTGGTGGTCGCGGCGCCTTCGGGCGCCGGCAAATCCTCGGTCGCGCGGGCGCTGCTGGAGAGCGAGCCGGCGCTGACCCTCTCGGTCAGCGCGACGACCCGCGCCGCGCGCCCGGGCGAGCGCGAGGGCGTGCACTACTTCTTCCGCAGCGAGCCAGCCTTCCTCGCCATGGTCGAGGCCGGCGCGATGCTCGAACACGCGGCGATCTTCGGCCGCCGCTACGGCACCCCGCGCGCGCCGGTGGAGGCCGCACTCGCCGCCGGCCGCGACGTGCTGTTCGACATCGACTGGCAGGGCCACCGCCAGCTGCGCGAAAAACTGCCGGGCGACGTGATCGGGCTGTTCCTGCTGCCACCCTCGCTCGCCGAGCTCGAGCGGCGGCTCGCCGGCCGCGGCCAGGACAGCGAAGCCGAGGTCGCGCGCCGCATGGCGGCAGCGCGGGACGAGATCGCGCATTGGGACGAGTTCGACCACGTGCTGGTGAACGAGGATTTCGCGCTCACGGTCGCCGCGGCGCGGGCGGTGCTGCACGCGGGGCGCAGCGCCGCTGCGCGCCAGCCGGGGCTTCGGGACTTCGTCGCACGTCTCACCGGCTGACGCCGGATGGGCATCCTGCTCGAGATCGTGGCCCCGGTCTTCGCGATCATCGCGATGGGCTACGTCGCCGCGCGGCGACGCTGGATCGGCGAGGCTGGCTTCCGCGGCCTCAATGATTTCTGCTTCACGCTGGCAGCACCCGCGCTGCTCTTTGCCGGCGGCACGGCGGGGCATGGGGGTGCCGGGCCGGTCGCCTTCGCCTATTTCACCGGCGCGCTGATCCTGTTCGGCGTGGCACTCGCGATCGCCCGGCTGGCGCTGCGCCAGCCGCTGGCCGAGGCCGGGTTCTTTGCGCTCAACGCCTCCTACGGCAATTCCGTGATGATGGGGCTGCCGGTGATCGCGGCCGCCTATGGCCAGGCAGGGCTCGCGATCCTGGCCGGCATCCTGGCGCTGCATTCGCTGGTGCTGCTCGGGCTCGCGACCATCGTCGCCGAGATCGGGCTGCACGCACATGCGCCCTGGCGGCGGGTGCTGCGCGCCTCGCTCGGCGGCATGGTGCGCAACCCGATCGTGCTGTCGCTGCTGCTGGCGATGGCGGTGAACCTGATCGGCGTCCCGGTGCCGGGCGCGCTGCGGCGGACCCTCGAGCTGCTCGGCGCCGCGACGCCGGCGGTCGCGCTCTTCGTGCTCGGCGGCGGGCTCGCGGCCTTCGACCCGAAGCGGGCAGGGGGCGAAGCGGCGCTGCTCGTGGCGCTCAAGCTGGTGGCGATGCCGGCGCTGGTCTGGGCCTGCTGCCGGCTGTTCGGATTGGGCGGCTTCGAGACCGCGGTCGCGGTGACCGCGGCGGCACTGCCGACCGGCGCCAACGCCTTCCTGCTGGCGCGGCGCTATGGCGGGGATATCGGCGGATCGGGTGCGGTGGTGCTGCTCTCGACCCTGCTGTCGCTGGTGACGCTGGCGCTGCTGCTCGGCTGGTTCCGGTAAGGCGGCGCGCGTTACCGCGCCGCGACGAGGCGCGCCAGGCGATCGAATTCCGCGACGCTCAGCGTCTCGGCGCGGCGGTCGCCGGCGATGCCCCCCTCGCGCAGCAGGCCCTCGGCGTCGCCGAGCGATTTCAGCGCGCCGCGCAGCATCTTCCGCCGCTGGCCGAAGGCGGCGGCGGTGACCCGCTCCATGGCGGCGAAGAGCGCCGGCGGCGGATCCTCGGCATGCGGGACCAGGCCCACCACCGCGCTCCAGACCTTGGGCGGCGGGCTGAAGGCGCCGGGCGGCAGGCGCATCAGCAGCGCCGCCCGGCAGCGCCACTGCGCCAGCACCGCAAGCCTGCCATAGGCATCGGTGTCGGGGGCGGCGGTGATGCGCTCCGCCACCTCCTGCTGGAACATTAGCACCATGCCCTGGAGGGCGGCGGCGATGCGGAGCCAGCCGACCAGCAGCGGCGTGCCGACATTGTAGGGCAGGTTGGCGATGATGACCCTCGGCGCCGGCAGCAGCGCCACGGCGTCGGCCTTCAGCGCATCCCCCTCGACGACGCAGAGCCGGCCGGGATGCGCGGCGGCGAGCTCGGCCAGGGCCGCGATCGCGCGGCGGTCGAGCTCGATCGCGGTCACATCGGCGGCGCCGGTCGCAAGCAGGGCGCGGGTCAGGCCGCCCGGGCCGGGTCCGACTTCCAGCACGTGCCGCCCCGCGAGGTCGCCGGCGAGCCCGGCGATCCGGGCGCAGACGCCGGGATCAAGCAGGAAGTGCTGGCCGAGCGACTTCCGCGCCTCGAGCCCGTGCCGTGCGATCGTCTCGGCGAGCGAGGGCAGCGCCGCGCCGGTCACGGCGGGGGCGCCCGGTTCAACCGCGGCGGTCGGCCGAGGCCGGGCGGGTCCCGTCGCGGATCTCGATCTGGGCGCGGCGGCGAAGGTCGCGCTGCAGCTGGCGCGACAGCAGCTCGACGCGGTCGCGCAGCAGCTGGCTGCGGATCTGCTCCGGCGTGATCTCCGCCAGGTTGCGGGTCTCGCGCCCGCAGACCATCAGCACGACGACGCCTTCGGGCGCCAGGATCGGCTCCGAGGCGCGGCCGGGGGGCAGGCCCGCCAGCAGGTTGCGGAATTCCGGCGGGTTGACCTGCTCCAGCCGGATCGGGCCGGGATCGGCCGGGCGCGGGCTGCCGCGGGCGGCGGCTTCCATCGCGTCGCAGCTCCGCGCGCTGCCGGACAGCGCGCGCGCCCGCTCCACCACCTCGACGTGGTGGGCGGTCGGGGCCTGCGGGTTGAGCGGCGTCTGGAACGGGAAGAAGACCTGGCGCGCCAGGAGGATGGTCGCGTTGTCGCGCCCGCTCTCGCGCCGCTGGCGCAGCGCCACGATCTGCCAGCCGCCGGGGACGCGCACCGCATTGCTGATCGCGCCGGGCGGCATCTGGGTCACGATGCGGGCGATCGCGGGGTCGAGCTGGTCGGGCTTCACCCAGCCGAGGTCGCCGCCCTGCAGCGCCGTCTGCGCCTGGCTGAACTGGGTGGCGGCGACCGGGAAGGCGAGGCCGCGACGCAGCCGGCCGACCACATCCTCGACGAAGGCCTGGGTCTCGGCGGTCTTCGAGGGGTCGTCGACGGGGATGAAGATCTCGGAGACCAGGAATTCCGGCTCGCCGATCCGGGCGCGGGCGGCGCGGAGCGCTTCCTGCACGTCGTTGTCGGAGAGCTCCGCCTGCGGGCCGAGCAGGGCGCGCAGCAGCCGCGCCCAGCCGATCTGCGCCCGGATCTGGTCGTACATCACCCGCGGCTCGACATCGGCGCGGCGGAGGTCGGCGACCAGGCGGCCGGCCGGCATGTTGTTGCGGCTCTCGATTTCGCGGAGCGCCGCCGCGATCTCCTCGTCGGTCACCGCGATGCGCCGGCGGTTGACCTCCTGCAGGCGGAGCCGTTCGTCGATCAGAAGGCGGAGCAGCTGGGCCTCCACCCCGTCGCCGCCCATCTCGGCGCCGCGGAGCCCGGAGGTGAGGGCGAAGAGGCGCCGGCGGCCCTGCACGTCGGCGCGGCTGATCACGTCGCCGTTGACGACGGCGAGGATGCGGTTGGTGCCGGCCGACGGCGACTGGGCGACCCCCGGCGAGGCCGCGCCCCGCTGCGCCAGCGCCGGTTGGGCAGCGAGCGCCGCACCGAGCGCCGCGCCGAGCGCGAGGAAGGGCAGGAAAGCGGTGGTGATCTTGGCCATGGGGCGCTGTCTTAGCCTCCGTCGCGGTCCGGATGCCAGCCATCGCCCCGCGAGATCAAGCCCTGCAGCGCAGAATCTCCCGATTTTGCACTGCACGCGGTCAGAGCGCCCGGAATCCGAAGTCGCCAACCGTCTTCAAGGTCAAACGAACCAGCAGCAGGGTGCTGCCGGCATAGGTGCGGTCGATCGCCGGATCGATCGCGAAACGGCGCACGAAACGGCCTTCCAGGATGAAGCACTCATCCTCGTAGGCGGCGCTGGCGCCGACCGCGACCGGCCGCTGGATGCCGATGTCGTAGCGGCCGGTGGCGCCGACCCGCCAGTTCTGCCCGATCCGCTGGTTGACGCCGAGCGAGACCTCCTCACGGTCGCGGACCGGGGTGAGGTAGGGCGCGGCGGTCGCGAACAGGTATCCGCCGTTGAGCGAGGTGTTGCCCAGCGAGACGTTCGCCGAGGCATCGATGAAGCGCCGCTCGCCGGTATCGGCGTCGAGCCGGGTGCGGCCCAGGAAGGTCAGCCAGGGCACCGGCGACAGCCGGATCCGCCCGACCCAGTCGCTGTCCCGGTTCTCGAGGCCGGAGCCGGTGTAGAAGGGCCCGCCATCGCCCGCGACCCGGAAGGACCGCCCGCCGAGCGCCTCCATCTGGCCGCCATTCGGGAAGTACCAGGCGCCGCGCAACGCGGCGTCGATGCGGGTGCCGCCTTCCTGCCGGTCGCGGCCGACGAAGCGGTTCAGCTCGAACAGGTTGGCGTCGGTGAATTCGAAATCGAGGCTGTCCTCGTTCGGCACCCGCAGCTGGCTGCCGGTGTTGGGGCCGGTCACGACCTGCACCCGCGGCTCGATCACCTGGCTGCCCCAGTCGCCGGCGCTGCGGACCAGCGGCAGGCGCCAGTCGATCGCGAGCCGGATATTGGCCTGGGTGGTGGAGCCGGAGCCGGTGACGCCGGTCACGAAGTTCGGCGCCAGGTTCAGCTTGTCGTAGGAATAGGCGGCCAGGTCGCCCTGGGCGCGAAAGGTGAAGACCGAACCGGTGAGGCTGTCGGTGACCGGCAGCGAGTAGCTGGCCCGCGTCGCGGCCCGCCGCGTGTCGGTGCCGTTGTCGCGGAAGATCGCGAAGTTCCAGGTGTCGATCGTGAAGGTGCCGCCGATGCCGTCCTGGACCGAATAATCCGCATACATGTTCGGCAGCACGAAGGGGGTGACCGAGAGGTCGTCGCGCGAGCTCAGCCCCTGATAGGCGCGGCCGTCGAGGCGGGCGAAGCCTTCCGAGCCCCAGAAGCCCTCGACGAAGGCCTGGCTCGACAGCACCCGCCGGGCGCCGTAGCGCCAGGTGCGCAGATAGGTCTCGGAGGAGGCGCGGTTGAAGTCGAAGCCGGTGCGCCAGTTCTCGTCGATCGAGAAGCGGCCGCGGCTGAAGATGTGGCCGGCGAAGCCGCGGCGGTCGGAGCCGTCATCGGTGCCGGAATTGTAGCCGAGAGAGCCGTCCAGCTGGATCTCGCCGGAGTTGAAGCGCCGGCGGTATTCGAGGCCGAGATTGGGCACCTGCCGGGTCGAGAAGGTGGGCGTGACCTTCAGATCCTGGTTGTCGTCGATCGCCCAGTAGTAGGGCAGCTCCAGGAAGCCGCCGAGATAGCGGGTGATGCCGATGGTCGGGCTCAGGAAGCCCGATTGCCGCGGCGCCGAGCCGTCCGGATGCTGGAGATAGGGCGTGTAGAGCAGCGGGATGCCGGCGAATTCGATGCGGGCATCGCGGTAGCGCACCTGCCGGGCGGTCTGGTCCCAGGTCGCGACCCGGGCGCGGAGCTGCCAGAGCGGCGGCGCCAGCGGATCGTTCTCGCAAAGATTGCAGCTCGAATAGGTGACGCGCGCCAGGTCGAAGATCGAGCCGTCGGTGCGCCGGGCGCCGGCCGCCGCCATGCGGCCGTTCTGGGCCAGCAGCGCGCGGAGCCCGTCGACCACCGCGTCGCGCATGTTGTTCGACAGCACGGCGCTGTCGGCGAAGATCACCTGCCCGTCGGCTTCCAGGATCTGGACATTGCCGCGCACCGTCGCGATGCCGGTGTTGCGGTCATAGGTGAATTCGTCGGCGCGCAGGATGCGGTCGCCCTGCCAGGCCTCGACCCGGCCGCGGGCGGTGACCAGCGCGCGGTCGCGGTCGTACTCGACCTCCTGGGCGGTGAAGGTCACCGGCGCGTTGCTGTTCGGCTGCGCGAAGCGCCGGCCGCCCGGCGCCGTGGCGGGTGCCGCCGGCGACCGGGCGGGCGGCGGTGCGGGCGTGGCGGTGCCGCTGCCGATCGGGGCCGGCGTCTGCACCTCCGGCACCAGCCCCTGGGCCCGCGCCGCGTCGCCGGTCATGCCGGTCGCCGCGAGGGCGGCCAGCAGGGCGATCCATGGCCCCTGGCTCCTGCTCTCCATCCCCCGGCCCCCTATGCTCTACCCGTCCTCAAGATGCAGCAGCAGCCCCAGCGCGGACAGCATGCCCGCCATCGCCGGCGCCCAGGCCGCGAGGATCACCGGTATCGTTCCCGCCTGCCCGAACTCGTTGGTGATCCTGTCGAGCATGAACAGCGCGAATCCGGCGGCGATCCCGGCCCCCAGCATCGTGGCGGTCCCGCCCCGCCGTGTATGGCGCATCGAGAAGCCGGCCGCCAGCAGCGCCATGGCGGCGGCCAGCAGCGGCAGCGCCAGCAGCGCCTGGAAGCGCAGCCGGTGGCGAACCGCGGAGAAGCCGGCATCCTCCAGCAGGCCGATGAAGGCGGGCAGGTTCCAGAAGCTCAGCGTGTCGGGGCTGGCGAAGCTGTCCTCGATCCGGGCCGGCGTCAGCTCGGTCGGCAGCTCCATCGGCCGCGGCGGCAGCGCCGGTCGGTCGGCGGGGAAGATCACGGCCGCTTCCAGCGCCCAATGGCCCGGCATCAGCCGCGCGACCGGCGCCTCGATCCGCTCGGTCGGCCGGTCGCCCTCCGAAAGGCGCCAGACGCTGACATTGGTCAGCTCGAAGCCGCCGAGCCCGGGAAGCGTCCCGCGCCGCCGCGGCGCCGGCACGCCGGAGAGGATCGCGACCCCCGCCTGGTCGCGATCCGACTGGCGGAGCCACAGCCGGCCGCCGGCGATCGCAGTGACGCCGGCGGTGTTGCGGAGATAGGCGGCATCCAGCCGCTCGGCGCGGGCCAGCATCATCGACGACAAGGGCGAGACGGCGGTGGTCGCCGCGATCCCCATCAGGATCGCGACCAGCACCGGCCCGCTCAAGAAGCTCCAGGCGGAGATGCCGGCGGCCCTGGCCACGATCAGCTCGGAGGAGCGGGAGAGCCGCCAGAAGGCGATGATGCCACCAATGAGCACCGCGAAGGGCAGGATCTGGAGTGCCACGAAGGGCACCCGGAGGCCGGCGATCTGCGCGACGAGGCCGAGGCTCACATCCTGGCGCGTCGCCGCCCGGCGCAGCAGCTCGATCAGGTCGAACAGCACGACGAGGCCGGACAGCGCCGCCAGCATCACCAGCACCATCAGCGCGAAGCGCCGCGCGATATAGGCCGAGAGGGTGAGCGGGATCATGCGTGGCGGCGCGACTGGCCGCGCAACAACAGCATCTGCGCGCCGTCCGAGAGCCAGAGCATCGCGGCGAGGCCGGGCAGCGTCGCCTGCAGCCACAGCAGCGGGATCCACATGTTGTCGCGCGCCGCAAGGCTGCCGGCCAGCAGCCCGGCGGCGAGGAGCGCCACCGCGATGCCGATGCCGACCGAGAGCCGTGCGCTGCCGCCATGGCGGCGGAACTGCCCGGTCAGCCCGACCGCGAGTGCCACGAGGGCGAAGGAGATGACGGTGAGCGGCGCCGAAAGGCGCTGATGCGCCTCCGCCCGGAAGCGCAGGATCTCCCGCTCCCGCAGTCCTTCGGCGGGGTCGGGGTTCAGCAGTTCGTCGATGCTGCGCTCGCGGCTGTCGCGGCTGCGGACCTCGTCGCTGCGGGTGGCGCGGGCGAGGTCGATGCTGTTCTCGGCGAAGGTCAGGACCGAGAGCCTCGGCGCCGGCGGCGTGCCGCTGCGCTCGACGGTCTGGCGCTGACCATTGTGCAGGGTGACGCGGGGTCCCTGCGGCGTCTGGATGATGCGCCCGCTCTCGGCGAGGATGGTCACCGGCGCGCCCGGCTCCCGCCCGTCCTGCACCAGGATGCCGCGCAGCGTGCCGTCGCGGTCGCGTTCCCGCGCATAGACGGTCAGGTCGTTGCCGACCTGGCTGAAGACGCCTTCCTGCAGCAGCAGCCCGGCCATCTGGTTGCGAATCTCGAACTGCCAGGCGCGGAAGGCGGCATGGGTGATCGGCACCAGCCAGACCTGCAGCCAGAACACCAGCACCGCGGTCAGCACCGAGAGGGCCACCGCCGGCCGCGCCAGCCGCCATTGCGACAGCCCGGCGGCGCGCAGCACCACCAGCTCGCGGTCGCCGGCGAGCCGGACATAGACGAAGAGCGTCACGACGAAGCTCGTGATCGGCAGGATGACGGCGAAGAAATTGGGCAGCATCAGGCCGGTGAGTTCGAGGAACACCAGCAGCGACAGGCCGCGGTCCAGCACCAGCTCGATGAAGCGGAGCGACTGGGTCAGCCAGACCAGCGCCGCCAGCCCGATGGTGACGGCGAGGAGGGCGACCAGAAGCTGGCGGAAGAGGTAGGTGTCGATCCGGTTCACGGCCGCCCGTCTAGCTCGGATATCTCGCCGGGGACACTGGCGATCGCGGCTTCACGGTTGCGCGAGGAAGGCGCGGATCGCCGATGCCGGCACCGCGAAGCCGAGCCGCCCGGCCGGATCGCCTTGCCGCGCGCTGACCAGGCCCGCGATGCAGTTGCCGGGCCCGAGCACCGGGCCGCCGGATTCGCCCGCCAGCAGCCGCCCGTCCAGCACCATCAGCGCGCCGTCGATCCGGGCGGGGCCGAGCCGGCCGCTCCGCTCCATGGCCCGGAGCTGGAGCGGCGCGCCGCGGCCGAGCGCCTCGAGCCGGAGTGCCGACCCGGGCGCCGCATCCTCGGCGCAGGGCGCGAGGCTCGGGATCGCCGGCGGCACCGCGACCCGGAGGAGTGCCAGGTCCTGCCAGCCGGGATAGGCCCAGCCCGGCGGCTCGTTGCCGGTCGCGACGCCGGGGACGCGGCGGAGCACGGCGGCCGGCACCTGCCGGCCGCCGATCAGCAGCACCGGCGGCCGCTCCGGCTCCAGCGCCGCGCCGGGGCAGCCTTCGCGCCGCGCGAGGCCGGGATCGACGAGGTGCCCTGCGGTCAGGAACAAGCCCCGGCCGAGATGGATTGCGATGCCGGCGCCGACGCATTCGCCGCCCGCCTCGCGGAACACCACGCGCAGTTCGACGAGCGCCGGATGCGCCGCCTGCGCTGTCTGCGCGGCCCCGAGCAGCAGCAGGGCCGTGAGAAACCCCTTCAGGGCAGCACCTTGCCGGGGTTCATGAGGCCCTCCGGATCGAGTGCTGCCTTGATGCGGCGCATCGCGGCGAGTTCGGCGCCGCCGCGCCAGGCGTCCATCATGTCGGTCTTGAGCCGCCCGATGCCGTGCTCGGCGGAGAAGCTGCCGCCCAATTCGCGCACGATCGCGTTCACGCAATCCATGATGTCGTGCGCGCGGGCCAGGAAGGCATCCGCGTCGCCGCCCTCCGGCTGCTCCAGGTTCATGTGGATGTTGCCGTCGCCCATATGGCCGAAGGGCACCGGGCGGCTGCCCGGGATCAGGGCCGCGAGTGCCGCGCTGCAGCGGCGGATCATCTCCGGCACGCGGGAGACCGGGACCGAGACGTCGTTCTTGACCGAGGCGCCTTCGCGCTTCTGCGCCTCCGGATGCTCCTCCCGGATGCGCCAGAGTGCGGCGCGCTGCGCATCGCTGCCGCCGATCGCGGCATCCAGCACCTCGCCCGCTTCCAGCGCCTCCTCGAGCACGGCCTCCGCCAGCGCGCGCAGCCCCGCCTCCGGGCGGGAGGAGGCGAGGTCGACCAGGACGTAGTGGTCGGCGCGGTCGGCGAGCGGCAGCACGACGCCCTCGATGTGCTTCACGGCCAGGTCGACGCCGGTGCCGGAGAGGTATTCGAAGGCGCGCACCGCGCTTTCGTCGCGGTCGCGGAAGCGGCGGAACAGCGCGAGCGCCGCATCCTCGTCGCGCACCGCGCAGAAGGCGACCTCGCTCTCGCGGGCGCGGGGGAACAGCCGCAGCACGGCGGCGGTGATGAAGCCGAGCGTGCCCTCGGCGCCGACGAAGAGGTGGCGCAGCGCATAGCCGGTATTGTCCTTCCGCAGCGCGCGGAGGCCGTCGATGACGGCGCCGTCGGGCAGCACGACCTCCAGCCCCAGCATCAGCTCCCGCGCATTGCCGTAGCGGACGGTGGTGTTGCCGCCGGCATTGGTCGAAAGGACGCCGCCGATCGTGGCCGTCCCTTCGGCGCCGAGGCTGAGCGGGAACAGGCAGCCGGCCTCGGCGGCCGCATCCTGCGCCGCCTTGAGGACGAGGCCGGCCTCGACCGTCATCGTCATGTCGAGCGGGTCGATGGCACGGATGCGGTTGAGGCGCGCGAGCGAGATGACGACCTGCCGGCCGCTCTCGTCGGGCGTCGCGCCGCCGACCATCGAGGTGTTGCCGCCCTGCGGCACCATGGCGACGCCATGCGCGGCGCAGAGCCGGACCGCTTGCGCGAGTTCCTCGGTGCTGGCGGGCCGCAGGATGGCGGGTGCCGCGCCCAGATACAGGCCGCGCCAATCGGCGAGCGCCGGCGCGATGTCGGCGGGATCGGTCAGCAGCCCCTTCGGGCCGAGCAGCGCCTGGAGTTCGGACAGAAGGGCTGGGGGGAGTGTGTCGGGCATGGCGGGCGAGGCTTGGCGCGGGGCGGCGAGGGGGTCAAGAGGGGCAGCAGCCGTTCGCCTCGACCGTCCTCACAGCGCGGTTGCCAGCCCGACCAGCGCGCCGGCCGCCAGTACCCAGAGCGGCGAGCGGTTGGTGCGCCAGACGAAGATCGTGCTGCCGAGCGCCAGCGCCCCGGTCACCCAGCCGGTCGCGGCGGCGCGGGCGAGCAGCAGGCCGGAAGCGGCGATCAGCCCGACCGCGACCGGCACCAGGCCGCGCTCCACGATGCGGAGCCACGCCTTGCCCGCCATGCGCTTCCTGAACCGCGCGAAGCCGAAGGCGAGCAGGCTCGTCGGCAAGGTCATCGAGAGCGTCGCGGTCAACATGCCGGCCAGCCCCGCGACATGCCAGCCGAGCAGGCCCACCACCAGCACGTTCGGCCCGGGTGCGGCCTGCGCCAGCGCATAGCGATGGGCGAATTCGGCGCTCGTCATCCAGTGATGGGTTTCGACCACCAGCCGGTGCATCTCCGGCAGCACGGCGATGCCGCCGCCGACCGAGACCAGGCTGATGGCGCCGAAGCCGAGCACGAGCTGCCACAGCAGGTCGTCTTCCCCCATCACGCGCCGCCTTGCGACCGCGCCGCATGCCAGGCGGCGAGGATGCCGAGAGGCCCGAGCAGCAGCAGCACCAGCGGCAAGGGCACCCGCACGAGGCCCGACAGCACGAGGGCGCCGATCCCGACCGCCCAGAGCCAGGGCGTCGGCTTCAGCCGCCCGGCCATCTTGGCCGCGGTGCCGAGCACCATGCCGGAAGCAGCGGCCGCGGTGCCGCCGAGCAGCCCATCGACCGCCGGCAGCGCGCCGTAGCGGTCATAGAGCGCGGCGAGCCCCGCGAGCACCACGAGCGGCCCCGCGAACAGCGCGCCGGCGGCGATCAGCGATCCCGCCGCGCCGTGGAAGCGCTCGCCCACCATGATCGCGGCGTTCAGCGCATTCGGCCCGGGCAGCACCTGGCCGAGGCCGAGCGTCTCCGCATATTCCTGCTCGGTCAGCCAGCGCTTCTCCTCGACCAGGGTACGCCGCGCCCAGGCATTGATGCCGCCGAAGCCGAACAACCCGATCCTGCCATAGGTCAGGAACAGCGCGGCCCGGCTCGGGGGCGGGGCAGGGCTCAGCGCATCGGCTCCGTCACTGGATCACCTCCACCGCCAACCCCGGCACACGCCGGAACGCGGCATCATTGGTCACGAACCACGCCGGCTGACCGAGGCTGAGGCAGCACGCCGCCTGCAGCGCGTCCGGCGTTCGCAGCCCATGGCGGGCGCGGATCGCCGTCGCCCGGTCGATGACCGTGGCCGACAGCGGCACGACGTGCAGCCCGCGCGCCGCGAAGAAGCGATCATAGGCGGCGAGCAGGTCGCGCCGCGCATCGCGCAGCGGCAGCACCCTGCACTCCAGCCGACTGAGATCGGATACGGCCACCTGCGTCGCGCCCGAGCGGTGCGACGCGACCAGCCGGACCAGCGTGTCGCGCAGTTGCGCGGCGAAGGGTGCCGCCGCCTCGACGCGATAGATCACCGCGCAGGCGTCCAGGAAGATGACGCTCAGGGCCGCTCCCAGGCCGCCCGCTCGGCGGCCAGGCCAGCGTCCAGCGCCGACCGCTCCTGCCCGCCCCCTGGCGGGTCCGGGTCGGCCAGCAGCAGGTCCCAAACATCGACGGGGCCGCCAGGGGCGCCGCCGCGCGCCTGTTCCGACAGGCGCTCGTACTCTGCAGGGCTCAGCACCACGCAGGCCGGCCGGTTGCGCTGCAGTACCTGCACCGGCCCTTGATCCAGCAGGCCGTCCAGCGCCGCGAGGCCGCGACGCTTGAGCTCCGATCCGGCGATGGTCTGCATCGCGGCGTCCTCTCAGTACTTATTTCGGTACCAGGTTTGGTACCAGATCCAATTTGGTACCAGAGCGGAGAAAGGCAAGGCAAGCCGTCATGCTCAGCGCATCGGCTCCAGCCCGGCGCGCCGGATCGCTTCCACCGCTTGCGGGCCCGCCATGAAGGCGATCAGGGCGCGGGCCGCTTCGGGCTGCTCGCTGCGGGTCGCGATGCCGGCCGAGAAGATCGTCTCCTGCTGCAGGGCCGGCGGCAGCACGCCGATGAAGTCGATGCCGGCGATCGGCAGCAGCTCGCTTACCTGCTGCAGGCCGAGCTCGGCATCGCCGCGGGCGACGACGGTCCCGACCCGTTCGCTCAGGATGCGTCGCGCCTTCGGCAGGACCTCGTCGGCGAGGCCGAGGCGCGGGACCAGCGTCTCGGCGAAGTAGGTGCCGCTGGCGCTCGCCGAATAGGCGATGCTCCGCGCCTGGCGCAGCGCCGCGACGAAACCGGCCTCGGTCGAGATGTCGGGCCGCGGCGCGCCGGCGCGGACCGCCATGCCGATCAGGCTGCGCACCAGGTCGACGCGGCTGCCCGCCGCGCCGTGTCCGGCGGCGATGAGCTGGTCGAGCGCCGGGCCGGCCAGGATCAGGACGTCGGCCGCCTCGCCGCGGGTGAGCCGGACCGGGATCGCATCCGGCGCATTGCCCATCGAGGCGCCCTGGATCACCACCACGCGGTGCCCGCTCGCCTGCTCGAATTGCGGCACCATCTGGCGGAAGGGCTCGAAGAAGCCGCCCGAGATCATCACCCGGACCTCCGCCGCCGCGAGGGTCGCCGGCGTCAGCGCCAGCAACCCCGCCGCGATCAAGCCGAGCATGGCCCGCCGCATCACCATCGCCATCGTCTTCCTCCCCCTTCGCGTCAGGACGCCAGGATAAGTCCCAAAATGCCGCCCGCCGCCAGCACCCAGAGCGGCGACAGGTCGGTGCGCCAGACGAAGACCGTGCTGACCGCGGTCACCGCCAGCCAGACGAGGCCCGGTCCGTCGAAGCGCCCGCCGCTGCTCGCCATCGCCATGGTCAGGCCGGCGGCCAGGATCAGCCCGATCGCGATCGGCACCAGCCCGCCCTGCACCGCCTTCAGCCAGGGGTGCCCCGCCAGGCGCTGGGTCACGCCGCCGACCACCCAGGCGATGGCGCCGGACGGCACCAGCATGCCGATGGTCGCCGCCGCCATGCCCGGCAGGCTGCCGATCCAGTAGCCCATCAGGGAGGCGACCAGGATGTTCGGGCCGGGTGCGGCCTGGGCCAAGGCATAGAGCTGGGAAAAGGTCGCATCGTCGAGCCAGCCGCGGATCTCCACCAGCTGCCGGTGCATCTCCGGCAGCACCGCATTGGCGCCGCCGACCGCAACCAGCGACAGCACCGAGAACACCCACAGCAGCCCCCAGAACACCACCATCAGGCGGCCTTCCGCGCCGCCGGCGGCAGCCGCCGGTGCGCGAACAGGATCGCGACCGGCGCCAGCAGCACGACGATCAATGGCAGCGGCAGCCGCCACCAGAAGGCGGCCGCTGCCGCCGCCAGCCCGACCGCGATCATCTCCGGCGGCGGCTTCAGCTTGGACGTCATCTTGGCCGCCATGCCGATCACCATGCCGGCCGCCGCCGCCGCGATCCCCTGCATGAAGGGGGCGACCGCCGGCAGCTGCCCGTAGGTCTGGTAGGCCAGCGCCAGCAGCATCAGCACGCAGAACGGCCCGGCATAGAGGCCGGAGGTCGCGAGCAGCGTACCGGACAGGCCGTGGAAGCGCCGCCCGATCATCACCGCGGCATTGCCGACATTGGGCCCCGGCAGCACCTGGCCAACGCCGAGCACCTCGGCATAGTCGCGCTCGGTCAGCCAGCGCCGCTCCTCCACGATCACGCGCCGCGCCCAGGCGCCGACGCCGCCGAAGCCGAGCAGCCCGACCTTCGCGTAGCCGAGGAACAGTGCGGCGCGCGTCGGCACCACGGTGTCGGGCAATGCCGGTTCGGCCATGCGGATCGAATCTCCCCCTCGTCGTTGCGCAAGCCAAGGACCGATCGGCGGCGCGCGCAAGGGCGCCCCTTCGCAGCGGCCGGCAGGCGCGCCATGATCGGGCGAAGGGGAGAACGAGAATGCAGAACGCCATCCGCGCCGCAGCCCTCGCCGCAGCGTTGCTGCCCGCTGCCGGCGCCGTCGCCCAGGCGCCGCCGGTCGCCCTCGAACGCTGGGGCAGCTTCCATGTCGGCGGGCGGGAGGTGGTGGTCACCGGCCAGCCGGTGCGCGAGGTGCTGTTCTCCCCGGGCGGCGTGCCGGCCCGCGTCGATCCGAACGGTACCTACCTGATGGGCGGGATGTACGCGCAGTACATGATCCCGGCCAATCCGCGCGGCCAGGCGCCGATGCTGCTCTGGCACGGCGGCGGCCTGACCGGCGTGACCTGGGAAACGACGCCCGACGGGCGCGAAGGCTGGCAGCATTTCTTCCTGCGCCGCGGCTGGCCGGTCTATGTCAGCGACGCGGTGGAACGCGGCCGCGCCGGCTGGACCCAGATCCCCGAACAGACCGGCGGCCAGGCGCTGACGCTCACCGTCGACAACCCCTTCGAGCGGTTCCGGATCGGCGCCGGCCCTGGCTCCTTCCTTCGGCAGCAGGTGTTGCCCGGCAACCAGTTCCCCGCCGACCGCGAGAGCTACCTGAACTTCGTCCGCCAGGTGGTGCCGCGCTTCACGACGACGGATGCGCTGGCGCTCGACGCCTATCTGGCGCTGCTCGACCGCGTCGGGCCCTCGGTCGTCGTCGCGCACAGCCAGGCCGGGCTGTTCGGCTGGCGCGCCGCGCAGGAACGGCCGGCCAAGGTGCGGGCACTGGTGCTGGTGGAGCCGGCGACGATCGGCGATCCGGCGAAGGTCGCGGCGTTGCGCAACATCCCCGTCCTGATGATCTACGGCGACTACATCGCCGAGGATGCGCGCTGGCCGGCGATCCGCGCCAATGGCGTGCGCTTCGCGGAAGCGGTGCGCGCCGCCGGCGGCAGCGTCGACATCGTCGACCTGCCGGAGCGCGGCATCCGCGGCAACAGCCACATGATCATGATGGATCGCAACAGCGACGTGGTCGCCGGCCTGGTGCAGGAGTGGCTGGCCGCACGCGGCCTCTATCGCTGATGCTCCATCGGCGGGCCCTGCTCGCCGGCCTCGGCGCGCTCGGCGCGGCGCCCGCCTGGGCCGATGCCGCCTGGCCGGAGCGGCCGGTGCGGCTGGTCATCCCCTTCGGCGCCGGCGGCCCGATCGACGGCATCGGCCGGCTGCTGGCGGAGATGCTGCGCGAACGCCTGGGCCAGCCCTTCGTCATCGACAACCGCGCCGGCGGCGGCGGTGCCGTCGGCCTCCGCAACGTGGTGCAGTCGGCGCCGGACGGCTACGCCTTCGTGCTGACCAGCTCCTCGCTCGCCGGCATCCACGCGCTGCAGCCGGGCCAGGGGCTGGACCCGCGGGAGGTGACGACGCCGATCAGCCTGGTGGCCGACGTGCCGACCGCGCTCGTGGTCCATGCCGCGTCCGACATCGCCTCTCTGCGCCAGCTGGTCGAGGCGGCCAGGGCGAGGCCGGGCCGGCTGACCTACGGCACCGGCGGCGTCGGATCCTCCAACCACCTCTCGGGCGCGCTGTTCGCCAACCTGGCGCGGGTGGAGCTGACGCATGTGCCCTATCGCGGCGCGGCACCGGCGATGACCGCATTGCTGTCGCGGGAGGTCGACATGGTCTTCGCCAGCACGGTGGAGACGCTGGCGCATGTCCGCGCCGGCCGCGCCCGCATCCTCGGCGTCGCGACGGCGGAGCGCGTGGCCGCGCTGCCGGAGGTGCCGGCGATCGCGGAGGTCGTCACCGGCTACGTCGCGCTCAACTGGTACGCCATCGCCGGCCCGCGCGGATTGCCGGCCGCGATCGTGGAGCGGCTCGCCGCGGCGCTCGCCGGCCTGCGCGCGCTGCCGGAGCTGCGGGAACGCTTCGCCGCCGCGGGCACCGAGCCGCTGCTGACCGGCCCGCAGGCGCTGACGGCGCGGCTCGCGGAGGATGTGCCGTTGTGGCAGCGGCTGGTGGCCGAGGCCGGGATCCGCGTGGAGTAGCGCCGCCTGCAAGGTGCAAGGGAAGGAACGTCGCAATGAGCAAGACCGTCGGGCGCCTGCTGGCCGAGAGCCTGGTCGCGCATGCCGTGGACAAGATCTGGATGGTGCCGGGGGAGAGCTTCCTCGGCCTGACCGACGCGCTGACCGAAGTGCCGGAGCTGCGGCTGGTGGTCTGCCGGCACGAGGGCGGCGCCGGCTTCATGGCGGTGGCCGATGGCCGCATGCAGGGCGGGCGCGCCGGCGTGCTGCTGGTCTCCCGCGGCCCCGGCCTCTCCAACGCCATGGTCTCGCTCCACACCGCCTTCCACGATGCGACGCCGCTCGTCGTGCTCTGCGGCCAGGTGGAGCGGAAGGATTTCGGCCGGCTCGCGCTGCAGGAACAGAATTATGCGAAATTCCTGAGCGACGTGACCAAGGCGGTGATCGAGGTGAACGAGCCGGAGCAGGGCAGCGAGGCGCTCGCCCGCGCCTTCCACCTCGCCGAAAGCGGCACCCCCGGCCCGGTCGCGGTGATCCTGCCCGAGGACATCTTCGACGAGACGACCGCGGCGCCGATGGCGATGCCCCGCCCGCGCGTCTTCGGCGGCGCGCGGGAGGAGGACCTCGACCGGCTGGCGGCGATGCTGGCCCGCGCCGAGCGGCCGCTGATCTGGGCCGGCGGTGCGCTCGCCAACGCCTCGCCGGAGACGCTCTCAAAGCTGCGCCTGCTGGCGGAACGCTGGGTGCTGCCGGTCTCGCCCACGCATCGGCGGCCGCAGCTCTTCGACGCTGCGCATCCGAACTACGGCGGCTACATGGGCATCCGGGTGCCGAAGGACCTGGTCGCGGAGATGCGGAAGGCCGACCTGCTTCTGGCCCTCGGCGAGCGCATCACCGATACCGTCAGCCAGTCCTACGCCTTCCCGACCGCGCCCGATCCGCAGCTGCCGGTGGTGCAGGTCTGGCCGGATCCGAACGAGATCGGCCGGGTGTTCAACGTGACGCTCGGCATCGCGGCCGAGCCGGCGGCGGTGATCGACGCGCTCCTCAAGCGCGCCGTGCCGGCCGATGCGGCGAAGCGGCAGGGCTGGATCAGCGGTCTGAACGCCATCCACACGCGGCTGATGGAGCCGGTCTGGGAGAGCATGCCGGACGGCGTGAACTTCGCCGCGATCTGCGTCGAGACGGCCAAGCACCTGGCGCCGGATGCGGTGATCACCTCGGATGCCGGCAACTTCTCCTCCTTCATCCATCGCTACATCGGCTTCCGGCCGGGGCAGGATTTCCTGTCCTCGGTGGTGGGTGCGATGGGGGCGGGCGTGCCGATGGCGGTCGCGGCCAGCTTGCGACGGCCGGGGCGGCAGGTGGTCGGCTTCTGCGGCGACGGCGGCGCGCTGATGACCGGCAACGAGATCGCGACGGCGATGCAGTATGGCGGCACGCCGATCATCATCGTCTCGGACAACAAGCGCTACGGCACCATCGGCATGCACCACGAGGTGCGCTATCCGAACCGTCCCTACGAGGATGCGGTCCGGCTGACCAACCCGGATTTCGCCGATTGGGGCCGGGTGTTCGGTGCCGAGGGCATCTCGATCCGGACCGAGGCGGAGGTGGAGGCCGGCATCGCCCGAGCCTTCGCGGTCCGCGACCGGCCGGTCGTCGTGCACGTCCAGACCTCCGCCGAGCAGATGAGCGCCTGGCGGCGGCGGGGTGCGGTGCGCGTGCATGGGTAAGGGCTGAATAGTGTACCGGGTCGACGGCGAGGCGAAGCGGAATCCGGTGCGGCGTTGGGCTTTTCCCGACCGCGTCTTCTTCGCCTGCGGCGCCTGCCACATCCTCGCCTGGCCGTCATTCGCGGCATTTCTTTCTGCCGGACCATGACGCTTACCCCCACAAACACGATAGTGGCGCTGCCGCCAACTTGTCGCCGAACGGCACGACCTCCACGCTGTCATAGAGGATGACACCGAAGGCGAAGCGATCGCCGCAGGCCTCGGCCAACGCGCGCAGGCCGCCGAAGTCGCCAGCCTTGACGGTGGCGCTGGCCTTCACCTCGATCCCCACAATCCTTCCGTCATCTTGCTCCAGCACGACGTCGACCTCGCGCATGTCCCGATCCCGGAAATGGTGAGGCGTCAGCCGCAGGTCGGAGGCCGTCATCAGCTTCAGCACTTCCGAGAACGCGAAGCTCTCCAGCAGCGTGCCGAACGTCTCGCGATCCGCCTTCACCCGATCGAAGGTGAGCCCACGCGCGGTTGCCAGCAGTCCGGAATCGAGGAAGTGCAGCTTGGGTGTTTTGACGATCCGCTTCAGCGCATTGGTGAACCAGGGCTGCACCGTGGCGATCAGGAACACCTGTTCAAGCAGCCCCAGGTAACGTTGTCCCGTCTTGTGACTGACGTTGATGCCGGCGCCGAACTGCGAATAGTTGACCAACTGGCCGGAATGCTCGGCCAGCAGGCGCACGAATTTCGGAAGCTCAGTCAGTTTCTCCACATCGGCGATATCCCGTAGATCGCGGGTCAGGATCGAGGTGAGATAGGATCGCAACCAGTCCTGCCGCCGCCGCTCGCTTTCACGGGCGATCGCCTCGGGGAAGCCACCGAGCAGGACGAGTTGGACGAGATCATCGCCGATGATCGCGTTTCGCTGACTTCGTAGTTTTCCCTCGAAGAGGCGCTCCAGAAAGGTCGGTGCCCGGCCTTCGACCTCGGCCTTGGCCAGCGGCAGCATCTGGATGGTCTCCATCCGGCCGGCCAAGCTGTCGGCGACCCGCGGCAAGGTCAGCACATTGGCCGAGCCGGTCAGCAGAAACCGACCCGGCCGATAGTCCTCGTCGACCGTCCTCTTGATCGCCAGCAGCAGGTCAGGAGCGCGCTGGATCTCGTCAATGATGGCCCGGTCCAGGCCCCGGATGAAGCCGACGGGATCAGACTGGGCAGCTTCGAGAATCGTCTGATCGTCGAGCGTGATATAGGTTCGGCCGGCTTCCCCCATCTTTCGGACGAGCGTGGTCTTACCGGCCCGACGCGGCCCCACGATCAGGACCACCGGAGTATCCGAAAGGGCCTCTTCCACCCGCCGCTCTACGAACCGCTCGAACATGCCGTCCCCGAATTCCGGCCAAACGGAATCATCGGGTTCAGCTAATTGGAAGTCAACGATCCGCTAATTGGGAATGGATGGATCGCTATCTGGAAGTGCAGGCGGGAAAGCCTTCCCCTATGGCCGAGCCTGATCGCCCGCGCTACTCGGCGCGCAGGCCGCGGGCGCGCACCACCTCCCCCCAGCGGCGGTATTCTTCCGGCAGCAGGGCGGCGAAGGCGGCGCGGTCGCGGGTCGCGGGCAACGCGCCGAAGGTGTCGATCCGCGCGCGGAGCGTCGGGTCGGCGACCGCGTCGCGCAGCAGGCCAGCGATGCGGGCGACGCCCTCTTCCGGCACGCTGCGCGGCGCGAGCAGAGCCTGCCAGCCATCGACCGCGATGCCCGGCACGCCCTGCTCGGCGAGCGTCGGCGTCTCCGGCAGCGCGGCGAGGCGCGCCTCGCCCGCGACCGCCAGCGCGCGCAGCCGGCCGGCGCGGATGTGCGGCAGTACCGTCGAGAGCGTCAGGAAGCCGAGGCTGACCTGGCCGCCGAGCAGATCCGGCATCAGCACGCCCTCGCCGCGATAGACCACGCTCTCGAGCGCGGCGCCGGTGCGTTCGCTGAACAGCTCCGCAATCATGTGCGACAGCGTGCCGTAGCCGCTGTTGGCGGCGGTGAGCGTGCGCGGCCGCGCCCTTGCCGCCGCGACCAGCGCGGGCACGTCGCGAAACGGCGAGGCCGCCGGCACCACCAGCACGAAGGGCGTCGAGGCGACGAGGCCGATCGGCGCGAAGTCGCGCACCACGTCGTAGCCGACCGGCTGCGCCTGGAGGTGCGGCACGATCGTCATGCTGATGCTGCCGAACAGCAGCGTGTGGCCGTCGGTCGCCTGCGCCGCCGTGGCGGTGCCGAGGATGCCGCCGGCGCCGGCCCGGTTCTCGACCACCACCGGCTGGCCGAGCGCCGGCGCGAAGCCTTCCGCCAGCAGCCGCGCCAGCGCATCCGCCGGGCCGCCGGCGGCGAAAGGGACGATGATCCGCACCGGCCGCACCGGCCAGGCCTGCGCCCGCGCCGGCCGCGCCAGCAGCGGCGGCGCCCCGAGCAGCAAGGCACGGCGCCCGAAACCTGTCATTCCCATCGCCTGTCCTCCGGTCCGATGCGGTCTCATGGCAGGATCGCGCCCGCGTCGCGCAGCCGCGCCTGCAGCGCCGCGACATCGCAATCGGCCGGCGGCGCGTTGCGCCCGGCGGCGAGGGCGGCGGCGATGCCGGCGGCCTCCCCGATCGCCATCACCGTCGGCATCACGCGCGTCGCCGCATGCGCGCGGTGCTCGGCCGAGATGCCGCGCCCGGCGACCAGCGCATTGTCGATCCCGCGCGGCAGCAGGCTGCGGTAGGGGATCGCATAGGCGTGGTCGCGGCCGAGCTCCTCGAAGGTGAGGCCGGCGCCCTTGGCTGGATGGACGTCGATCGGATAGGCGCCCCAGGCGATGCGGTCCGCGAAGGCGATGCCGTCGCGCAGTTCCTGCTCGGTCAGCAAATGCCGGCCGGCGATCCGCCGGCTTTCGCGGATGCCGATCTGCGGCGCCAGCGCGACCACCCGTCCGGCGGCGCAACCCGGCACCGCCTCGGCGAGGTATCCGGCGGCGGCGACCGCCTGGCGGCGCCCTTCCACCTCGGCGGCGGACAACGCCCAGGGATCGGTCGCGTCGAAGGCGACCCGGCCGATGTTGAACCAGGCATCGGCGGTGCCCTCGACCCGGCTCGCATGCAGCGCGGCGCGCGCCAGGCGCCCTTCGGCGACGCCGCGGGCCGCGAGGGCGGCGAGTGCCGGCGCCGGGATCGCGTCGAAGGCGGCGAAGTCGATCGGGCCGAAGCGGAACATCGCCGTCGCCGGCTGCATCGCCTCCGCCGCGCCGAGCGGCAGGAACGCGGCGCCGGCGCGCGCCAGCAGGTCGAGGTCGCCCGAGGCATCGATGACGAGGCGCGGGCGCACCTGCCAGGGGCCGGCCTTGGTGAGCAGCGCGACGCTGTCGATCACGGCGCCCTGGCGTTCGACGCCGAGGATCGCGGCATGGAACAGCAGCCGCACCCCGGCCTCGGTCGCGAGCCCGTCGAGCACCGTCTTCAGGATCTCGGGGTCGTAGCGGACGCGGTCCATGCGATGGCCGGTCGACATGGTGAAGCGACTGTGCCCGTCGCTGGCGCCGAGCGCCTGGAGGCGCGCCGCGATCTCCTCCGCGATGCCGCCGACGACGCGGCGACCGGCGGCCGTCTCCCAACCGACGAACTGACCGACCGCGGCGGCCGTCGCGGCGCCGCCCAGGAATCCCCAGCGTTCGACGAGAAGCGTGTCGGCACCGGCCCGCGCGGCCGCGATCGCGGCGACGGTGCCGGCCATGCCGCCGCCGGCGACGAACACCTCCGCCGCGATCTCCATGCCTTTCCTCCCTGCTGCCAGGCTCAGCCGCGCGGCGCCGCCGCACGCTCCAGCCGGTCGTTGATCGCGGCACCCAACCCGTGCGCCGGCACCGGCATCACGGCGATCCGCCGAAGGCCGCGCCGCGCGCCCTCGGCATCGAGCGCGCGCAGGCCCGCGAAGAGGTTGGCCGCCGCTTCCCGCAGGTCGCCCGCGGCGGAGAGCTGGAAGACGGCGCCGGCGCCTTCGGGCGCGGGGCCGAAGGCGAGCAGGGCTTCCTCGGCCGCGACCGCATGCGCCCCGAGCCTGACCGGCAGCGATGGCGCGTAATGGGAGATCATCAGCCCCGGCGAGCGCAGCCCGCGCGAGGCCTTCAGCGCGCTCTGCGGCAACGGGCGGCCGATCGGGCCGATCACCGCCTCGATCGCTTCCGCCGGCACGCCGCCCGGACGCAGCAGCACCGCACCCCCTTGCAGGTCGAGCACCGTGCTCTCGACGCCGACGTCGCAGCCGCCGCCGTCGATCACCGCCGCGATCCGCCCCTCGAGCCCGTCCAGCACATGCTGGGCGCTGGTCGGGCTCACCTGGCCGGAGCGGTTGGCCGAGGGTGCGGCGATCGGCACCCCGGCGGCCTCGATCAGCGCCTGCGCCAGGGGATGCGCCGGCACCCGGACCGCCAGCGTGTCGAGCCCGGCGCCGGCCAGCAGGTCGATGCCGCAGGTCACCCGCCGCGGCAGCACCAGCGTCAGCGGCCCCGGCCAGAAGGCTGCGGCGAGCGCCCGGGCGCGGTCGTCGGGAACCACCTCCCGGAAGGCGGCATCGGCATCGGGAAAGTGGCAGATCAGCGGGTTGAAGTGCGGCCGGCCCTTGGCCTCGAACACCGCGGCGACGGCGCGGCCCTGCCGCGCATCGGCGCCGAGGCCGTAGACCGTCTCGGTCGGGAAGGCGACCAGCGCGCCCTGCCGCAGCAGCGCCGCCGCGTGCTCGATTTCGTCCGCGCGCAGGATCTCGGTCACGCGCCGCCCGCCACGACATAGGGCGGGTTCTCCCAGCCCGGCTTGCCATAGGGCATGACGCCGCCATCCCAGAGCCGGAGCGATCCGCCGGCCGCTTCCAGCACCGCCTGCGGCGCCGCGGTGTCCCATTCCATGGTCGGCACGAAGCGCGGATGCAGGTCGGCGACGCCCTCGGCCACCCGCAGGATCTTCACCGCCGAGCCGATATTCTCGATCCGCGCCACCTTGCGCCCGGCCAGGAAGGCGGCGATGCGCGGATCGCCTGCGTAATGCCGGCTGCCAAGGACGACCAGGCCGTCGGCCGGCGGCGGCCGCACCGCGATCGGACGCTCGCCGGCGGCGTCGCGCTTGAAGGCCGGAGCCCCCTGGCGGCCGCCGAACACCTCCCCGGTCTCCGGCACCGCGACGGCGCCGAGCACCGGCCGGCCGTCGCGGATCAGGCCGATGTTGACGGTGTAGTGCGGCCGCCCGCTTGAGAATTCGCGGGTGCCGTCGAGCGGATCGACCAGCCAGTAGACCTCGCCCGGTGCCGTCACGATGCCGGCCGCCACCTCCTCCTCGGCCACCACCGGGATCGCCGGCACCGCGGCGCGCAGCCCTTCGACGATCAGCGCCTCCGCGATGCGGTCGGCCTCGGTCACCGGGCTGGTGTCGCGCTTGTGCTCGACCGCGAAGCCGGCGCGCTTGACGGCGAGGATCGCCGCCGCCGCGCGTTCGGCGAGCGTCGCGGCGAGGTCGAGCAGCACGGCATCGGGGGGGATGAGGGCCATGCCCCCCTCTTCGCGCCGGGGGGTGGCCTATGGCAACCCCGTCCCCGGCATGGTTCCCTGTCAAGCGAACGAATCACGGCATTTCCGAGGAGCACCTCATGGCCGACATCGCCTTCGTCAAGCCTGCCCTTCCGCGCCACGGCGCCCTGGTGCTGCTGGTGCCGGAGGCGGGCGAGGCGGGCGAGCTGCACGCGGCGGCCGTCGCGGCGACCGAGGGGCGGCTGCCGAAGGCGCTGGAGGCGGCCGGCTTCAAAGGGCGCAAGGGCCAGACCGCCGTGCTCTGGGCGCCGGGCGGCGGGCTGTCGAAGATCGTCGCGATCGGCCTCGGCAAGCCGGAGGAGGCGACGGCGGAGGCGCTGGAAGCCGCCGGCGGCAGCACCTGGCCGCTGGTCTCCGCCGAGCGTGAGGCGGTCGTCGCCGCGGAGGCGCTGACGCCCGACCTCGCCGCCCGCTTCGGCAGCGGCCTCAAGCTCCGCTCCTACCGCTTCGACAAGTACCGCACCAAGGAGAAGCCGGAGGACAAGCCGAAGGCCGAGCGCATCGCGATCGCGACCGCCGATGCGGCGAAGGCGAAGGCCGCCTTCGCCCCGCTCTCGGCGGTCGCCGACGGCGTGTTCCTCGCCCGCGACCTGGTCTCCGAGCCGCCGAACGTGTTGTTCCCGGCCGAGATGGCGGCGCGCTGCCAGGCACTCTCGGCGCTCGGCGTCGAGGTCGAGGTGCTGGGCCTGCGCGAGATGAAGAAGCTCGGCTTCGGCGCGCTGCTCGGCGTGGCGCAGGGCTCGGTGCAGGAGCCCCGCGTCGTGGTGATGACCTGGAAGGGGGCGGCCAAGGCGGCGCGCGGGCGGAAGGCCGCGCGGCCGCTCTGCTTCGTCGGCAAGGGCGTCACCTTCGACACCGGCGGCATCTCGATCAAGCCGGCCGCGGGCATGGAGGAGATGAAGTTCGACATGGCCGGCGCCGGCACCGTGATCGGGCTGATGGCGGCCCTCGCCGGGCGTCGCGCCAAGGCCGACGTGATCGGCATCGTGGGCCTGGTCGAGAACATGCCGTCGGGCAATGCGCAGCGGCCGGGCGACGTCGTCACCTCCTATTCCGGCCAGACGGTCGAGGTGATCAACACCGATGCCGAAGGCCGCCTCGTGCTCGCCGACATCCTCTGGTACGCGCAGGAGAAATACGATCCGCGCTTCATGGTCGACCTGGCGACGCTGACGGGGGCCATCATCGTGGCCCTCGGGCACGAGCATGCCGGCCTCTTCTCCAACGACGAGGAGCTGGCCCAGAAGATCGAGGCGGCGGGGAAGGCGACCGGCGAGGGCGTGTGGCGGATGCCGCTCGGCGAGGCCTATGACAAGCAGATCAAGTCCGACATCGCCGACATGAAGAATGTCGGCGGCCGGCCGGGCGGGTCGATCACCGCGGCGCAGTTCATCCAGCGCTTCGTCAACGCGAAGCCCTGGGCGCATCTCGACATCGCCGGCACCGCCTGGGCCTACAAGGATGCGGCGATCACGCCGAAGGGCGCTTCCGCCTACGGGGTGCGGCTGCTCGACCGGCTGGTGGCCGACCAGTACGAGGGGTGAGGGCTACGCTCACGCTGCGCGCCGCGCCGCCGGAGACCGGGGAAGCGGTCGCGCTGCCGCTGGCGCTCGGCGCGCCGGCGCCGGCGGGATGCGAAGCCGCGATCGCGCAGGCGGGCTTCGTGCCGGACGCGGGGGAGGCGCTGGCGCTGTTCCGTCCGGCGCCGCTGATCCTCGCGGGTTGCGGTGCCGGCGCGGAGCCGCTGGATCTGGAACGCGCCGGCGGCGCCGCGGTCGCGGCGGCGGCCGAGCTGCGCGGCCTGGTGCTCGATGCGCGCGGCCTGGCGCCGACGCTCGCCGCCGCCTTCGGGGCGGGTGCTGCTCTCCGCGCCTGGCGCTTCGACCGGCACCGCAGCGCGCCGGCGTCCCGCAGGGCGCCGGCGCTGGAACTGCTGGTCGACGACGTCAGGGCGGCCGCATCCGCCTGGCGCAACGCGGACGCGGCGGTGCACGGCACGCTCCATGCCCGCGACCTGGTGATGGAGCCGGCGAATCACCTGACGCCCGCGATCCTCGCGCAGCGGCTGCGCGGGCTGGAGGAGCATGGCATCCGCGTCAAGGTGATGGGCCCGAAGCGGCTCCGGAAGCGCGGCTTCGGCGCATTGTCCGCGGTCGGACGCGCTGCCGCGTCGGGGCCGCGCCTCGTCACCCTGCATTGGGCCGGGCGGCTCGATGCCCGGCCGGTCGCCTTCATCGGCAAGGGCATCTGCTTCGACACCGGCGGCATTTCGATCAAGCCGGCGAAAGGCATGGAGGAGATGCGGGCCGACATGGCGGGGGCTGCCGCCTGCGCGGGTGCGATGCTGGCCCTCGCCCTCCGCCGCTCGCCGGCGCCGGCGGTCGCGGTGCTGGCGCTGGCCGAGAACGCGGTGGGCGAGGATGCCTATCGACCGGGCGACGTGCTGACGACGCTCTCCGGCCGCACCGTCGAGGTGCTGGACACCGATGCGGAAGGGCGCCTGGTTCTCGCCGACGCGCTGCACCATGCGGCCACGCACCACCGCCCGCGCGCCATGATCGACCTGGCGACGCTGACCGGCTCGGTCGTCACCGCGCTCGGCCATCACCGGGCCGGGCTGTTCGGCAACGACGCGGCGCTGACGGCGTCGGTGGCGGCCGCCGGGGCGGCGGTCGGCGAGCCGCTCTGGCCGCTGCCGATCGGGCAGCGGCACCGCGAAGACCTGGAGAGCGCGATCGCCGACCTGCGGCAATGCGCGCCGGCCGGCAGCGGCGCCTGGGGCGGGCGGCTGCTGCCGGATGCGTGTCACGCCGCCGCCTTCCTCCGCGAATTCGCGGGCGAGGTGCCCTGGGCGCATTGCGACATCGCCGGCGTCGAGACGCGGGAGGTGGCGGATGCGCTTGGTCCCAAGGGCGCCAGCGGCTTCGGCGCCCGCATGCTCGACCGGCTGGTCGCGATGCGGTTCGAGACGGAGGAATAGGGCGCCGGGTTCGCTATCTGGCGCTCCCAAGCCTGTGAACCTGTGCCAAGCTCGCGGCCCCCGCCCGAAGGTCCCCGCCATGCGCCTCGCCGCCGCCCTCCTCGCGCCGCTCCTCGCTTTCGCGCCGGTGGCCCGCGCCCAGGCGCCGGAGGCGGCGCTCCGCATCGTGCTGATCAACGAGCTGACCAGCATCGATCCGGTGCAGTCGACCGCCGCCTTCGTGCGCAACCACGGCTTCCTGATCTACGACCAGCTCTTCGCGCTCGACAGCCGGGGCGTCGCGCGGCCGCAGATGGTCGAAGCCCATGCGGTCTCCGCCGACGGCCTCACGCATTCCTTCACGCTGCGCGAAGGCCTGCTGTTCCACGACGGCCAGCCGGTGCGCGCAGCGGATGCGGTGCAGTCGATCCGCCGCTGGGCGGAACGCGACACGGTGGGCCGGACGCTGGCGGCCGCGACCGCGGCGCTCGAGGTGGTGGATGATCGCCGCTTCACGCTGCGTCTCTCCCGCCCCTTCGGCCTGGTGGCGGAGGCTCTGGCGCGGCCGACCGCCAGCGCGCTCTTCGTCATGCCGGAACGCATCGCGCGCACGCCGGCGGCCGAGCAGATCACCGACCCGACCGGCAGCGGCCCCTTCCTGTTCCGCCGCGCCGAATGGCGCGTGGGCGACCGCGCCACCTATCACCGCAACCCGCAGTACCGCCCGCGCGACGAAGCCCCGGACGGGCTGGCCGGCGGCAAGCGGGCGCTGGTCGAGCGCATCGACTGGCTGGCGATGCCCGATGCCGCGACCGCCGCGGCGGCGCTGCAGCGGGGCGAGATCGATTTCTGGGAACAGGTGAGCGCCGACCTGGTGCCGACGCTGGAGCGCAACCGGGCGCTGACCGTCGCACCGATCAACGAGGTCGGCTTCATGGTCTGGCTGCGGATCAACCACCTGCAACCGCCCTTCACCGATCCGCGCGCGCGCCGCGCCCTGCTGCACCTCGTGAACCAGCAGGACGTGCTGAACGGGATCGGCATCCGCCCCGCCGACCAGCGCCCGTATTGCCCGGCCTACTTCATGTGCGGCACGCCGCTCGAGAGCGATGCGGGCGCGGAGGGCTTGCGCGCCGCCGACATCCCGCGCGCCCAGGCGCTGCTGCGGGAGGCTGGCTATGCCGGCCAGCGCGTGGTCTTCCTCAACGCGACCGATTCGCCGATCAACAACGCCGCGACGCTGGTGATGGCCGATGCCTTCGCCCGCGCCGGGATCGCGATGGACGTGCCGGCGATGGATTGGGGCACCGTCACCCAGCGCCGCAACCGGCGGGAGCCGGTGGAGCAGGGCGGCTGGAGCCTGTTCGTCACCGTCGCCAACGCGCTCGACGCCGCCAGCCCGCTGGCGAACCTCTATCTCGCCTCGCCCGGCGCCGCCGGCCTCACCGGCTGGCCCGACGACCCGGAGCTGGAGGCGCTGCGCCGCGCCTGGTGGGAGGAGAGCGACGCCGCCAAGCGCCAGGAGATCCTGACCCGCGTGCAGGCCCGCGCCTATCAGGTGCTGCCCTACATCAACGCCGGCCAGTTCCGCACCATGGCGGCCTGGCGGCGCAACGTCGACGGCATCCGCCCGACCGCGATCCCGGTCTTCTGGGGGGTGTCGAAGCGTTAGCCCGCGCCAGCCGGCGCGGACCGGAAAACGGCCGGAGCACCTGGAGGGAACGGAACCGGCTTCTGCGGTCAGCGGAGCGGCATCCCGATCCGCTCCCAGCCGGCGGACCAGTAGACGAGCTGCGCGACGCCGCGCAGATCGGCGATCGCGACCGGGCCGTTGACGCGGCTGTCCGCCGCGTTGTCGCGGTTGTCGCCGAGCAGGACGACGTGGCCCGGCGGCACCGTGATCTCCTCGGTGTCGTCGAGCGGTCCGTTCGGATCGACCTCCATGACGAGGATGCGGCGGCCGCCGGGCAGCGTCTCCTCGAAATGCCGGTCGCCGGGGGAGCCTGCCGGCGTGCGCGGCAGGGCGACGCCGTCGATATGGGGGATGCCGCCCTGCATCCGGAACCGTTCGCCCGGCAGCGCGACGAGGCGGTGGAGATAGATCGTCTGCGCGGTGCCCGCATTGACGTAGAGCAGGATGTCGCCGCGCGCCGGCAGGGTATCGGCGCGAACCGGCGCCATGACCGCGATGAGGCTGTCGCCGGGGAGGAGGGTCGGGGCCATGCTGCCGCTCGGGACGCGGAAGGCCTGCGCCCGGCCGCCGGGCTCGATCTGCAGCAGCCCGAAGACGGCGAGGGCCGCCAGCACCAGCACGTACCAGCGCCGCCAGGGCGCCGCCGGCGCGGTCGGGTCGCGCCGCACGGAGACCAGTGCCGCGATCAGCAGCAGCAGCGCGGCCGCGAGCAGCGCGACGAGCGCCAGCGGCGCCGCCGCCGTCCGGTCCGGCGCGATGCCCGGCAGCCAGGTCGCGGCCAGGAAGCCGGCGGTCAGCAACAGCGTGCCCGCGACGACCCAGCGCCGCCCGACATAGAGCGCGCCGGCCAGCGGCGCCGCCAGCAACAGCAGCGCCGCCAGCCACCAGCGGATGCGCTTCCGCTCCTGTGCCGTCATTCTACCTCCGCAATGCGGGGCGACCCTGCTGACGGCGTAACCGGCGGTCAATCGCGGGGCGACGGCAGGATGCGGTATGATCCCGCACATGACGGAGATCGGCTTCTACCACCTGACCCGCACCGCGATGGAGGCCGCCTTGCCGAAGCTGCTCGGCCGCGTGCTGGAATCGGGCGGCCGCGCCCTGGTGCTGGCGGGGGGGCCGGAACGACTGGCCTCGCTCGACACCGCGCTCTGGACGTCGGGCGATCCGGACTGGTTGCCGCACGGCACCGCGACTGCGCCGCAGGCCGAGAGCCAGCCGATCCTGCTGGCGCTGGAGGATGCGCCGCCCGCCAATGGCGCGCGCTTCCTGTTCCTGGTCGATGGCGCCGCATGCGCGCGGCTCGAGGCCTTCGACCGCGTCTTCGACATGTTCGACGGCGGCGATGAGACCGCGGTCGCGGCGGCGCGCCAGCGCTGGGCGGCGGCGCGGGAGGGCGGGCACGCGCTCACCTACTGGCAGCAGGGCGAGCGCGGCTGGGAACGCAAGTAGCGTCCCCGCCTCACGCCGGCGCGGGCCGCTTACCGCGGGACGGACTGGCCCGGCACCACCGGGCGCGTCGTGCCGGTATCGAGCTGCGGCGCGGCGTCGCGGCCCGGGGCCGGATAGATGCCGACCGGCAGGCGCGGGTCGGGCTGCTGCAAGGTGCCGCTGTTCGGCAGCGTGCCGCCCTGGGCCTGCGGCAGGGTGCCGGTGAGCCCGCCATATTGCGCGGCAGGCGACGCCTGGCCGCCGGCGGCCGGGATCGACGTGGTCGGCGGGCCGGAAGGCGGCGCGCAGGCAACCGCGGTGGCGCCGACCAGCAGCAGGGCGGCGGTCAGCTTGAGATGCGGATAAGCCATCGATCGTGTCTCCATTGCATAACGGACAGGAGAGCAGACGCGCGATCGTGGATTTGGTTGCTTGTTGCGGTGTGAGAACCGGCTTCAGGGTCGTGGACGACACCCGGGCGCATCCGGCGGCGTTCCATGAAGCCATGGCCGGCCCTGGCGGCGATCGGATCGGATCGTTATCGGCAGAATTGGCGCAGCGACAAGGTGGTGATTCGCCTCCAGGTTGCTGATCCTGGCATGAAATATCGCCGAGCGATCAGGCTGGCAGTTCGTAGCCGATCGCCGCTTCGGCGGCGATGGTCTGCTGCACCGCGTCGCGCGCCAGCATGCGGTCGTGGTGGCGGAGCAGGTTCGGGAAGTCTTCGGGTGCCGGCTGCAGGGAGCGGTTGAAGCGCCAGAACAGGCGGAACAGGTGGATGTCGGCGACGGAGTAGCGACCGACTGCCCAATCCTGACCACCGAGCCGTCGTTCTGCCAGGCCGTAGGCGATGCGGGCGGCCTCGATGCCTTGCCGGCGGGCGGGATGGACCGCCGAAGCCAGGAAGGACATCCAGGAGACGGCCTGCGCTTCGGCCTCCGCATCGCCCGCCGGCAGCAGCCCGGCCTCGGGATGGCGCCGCGCGAGATAGAGCAGGATGGCGGCGACTTCGGTGAGCGGACGTCCGTCCATGACGAGCGCCGGCACCTTGCCTTCCGGATTGATCGCGAGATAGCCGGGCTGCCGGTTCTCCCGGCGCGCGAAGGAGATCGGGCGGAACGCGAAGGGCGCGCCGATCTCGTGCAGCGCAATATGCGGCGCCATGGAGCTCGACCCGGGCGCGCCGTAGAGCGTCAGCATTCGGGTCGCCCTCCGGTGCTCAGTGAAGGAGCTGCCGGTTCCGCCGCCGGATCTCCGCCAGGATGGAGCGGACGAAGAAGATGCTGCCCGAGTCCGCGCGGGCATCCGCTTCGGTCATCAGGCGCCGGCCTTCCTCGGCGCGGCCTTCCGGCAGGATGTCGGAGAGAAGCGCCAGGGCGTAGGGCCGCATCAGCTCGGCGCCTGTCGCGGCGTACTCCTCGATCCCGCGTCGCAGGATGGCCTCACCGTCCGAGTTGCCGCGGCGCGCTGCGGCCCAGCCCTCGAAGATGTCGCCCCAGGCTGACCAGTAGATGAAGTCCTGTGCGGCGGCGATGGCCTGAAGTTCGACCGCGGCTTGCAGACAATCTTCCGGACGGTTCCCGAACTGCGCCAGGGCGCAGCTGAAGGCGAGCGCGAAGCAGAGGCTATGGGGGTGTCCCAGGCCGCGCGCAGCCGTCAGAGCTGACGCATCCGCTTCGAGGGCGGCACTTGCCTGGCCGGTGAACCAGAGCGCCCAGGCGAGATGGGCGCGCGCAAGGATGGCGGGGTCGGAGCCGTAGTCGAAGCGTTGCGGCGCATCCCTGGATGCGTCGTAGAGGTCGAGCGTCCGACGAAGATGCGGGATCGCGTCCTGGAAACGTCCCAAATAGAGCAGGCCCAGGCCAAAGGGGCGATGCGCCTGCACCAGAGCGGCAGGATCGGTTTCGTTTTCCAGAAGTGCCATGATCCGTTCGCCGATGGCATGGCCCTCGGCGATCGCCCCGCGCACCAGATGGAAGGTTTGCAGGCCGCGCAACGCGCGGAGGCGCAGCTTGTGGTCGTCGAGGCGGAGCGCTGCGGCATGGGCGCGGGTATAGGCCTGGCCGACTTCCGGTTCCGCATTGCCGCGAGCGACGGTGACCTGCGTGGCGAGCGCTATGTTCAGGCGCGCCTCCATGACCGCGCGATCGCCATCCTCCGGCAGCTTGGGCACCAACCCGAGTGCGATGCGGCAGTGCGCTGCTGCTTCGGCATGGGCGGATGCGGTAGCGGCGCCCGCAGCGGCACGCTCGTAGGCCGCGATCGCCTCCTGCGTCTGGTTGGCTGACGCGAGGTGAAAGGCGATGAGGTCGAGCCGTGATCCCGTGCGTTCCTCGAGGAGCGCCGCGATGGCGCGATGCAGCGTGACGCGCCGGCTGCGCAGCAGTGTCTCGTAGGCGGTTTCGCGAATCAGCTCGTGCCGGAAGGCGTAGCCGCTCGGCGCTTCGGGAGGCCCTTCCGGCTCCAGCAGCCCTGCTTCGACGAGCCGGCGGAGCGCCCGCCGCGGCGGCGGGGCCGACACCGTTGCCGCCAGTGCCTCGATCAACTCGATCGAGAATGTCTTGCCGAGCACGGAGGCAAGCTGCGCGGTCTGCTTTGCTTCGGAGAGAGCGTCGAGCCGCGAGGTCAGCGCGGCGCGCAGCGTGAGCGGCAGCTCCGCGCTCGCTTCGACTTCCCGCGCGGCTTCCTCGAGGAAGATCGGCACGCCGCCTGCGCGCTCGACGATCCGGCCGACAAGGCTTTGCTCGACACCGGGCGGCGCAGCCGCGATGGCGAGCTGCCGCGACTCCGAATCGTTCAGCGGCGAGAGCCGCAGGGTCAGTGGCGGAGGTCCGGTCGGACGCCGGCCTTCGGTGCGGCGCGACATCAGCAACAGCATGGATGCATCGGGGGCGCTGCAGGCGTCGCCTAGATGGCGAAGGACCGCCAGCGTGCTGTCGTCAGCCCAATGAATGTCCTCGGCGATGATCAAGCGGGTCGGGCCAGCGGCCGCGGCGCGAATCGCCGCGTGCAGCGCCGCTATGCTGCGCCGGCGCCGACGGCGTCCTGCCTGCTCCAGCTCCGCCAGGTCTTCCGTGCTCGCGCAGTCCAGCAGCATGGCGAGCGGGGCCACATGCTCCTGCGCGGAAAGCTCGCGACTCTTGAGCCAGGCAAGCAGCGCATTGCGTCCGCCGAGCGCCGGGTAGGCCAGCGCGATGGTAGCCGCCAGGCAATTGATCAACGGGCGAAAGGCGCTTCCGCCATCGTCAGCGCCGCAGCCGATGAAGATCGCCCCTTCGGCTGCCACGCCGAGACGGGCGCGGAACTCGGCGATCAACCGGCTCTTTCCCATGCCGGGTTCCGCTTCGATCAGCAGCGCGTTGCCGGCTCCGGCCTCGGCGTCGCGCCACGCGGCGAAGAGGCTCCTCAGCTCGCGAACCCGATTCACCATCGGCAGCGCCACAGCGGCGCGGGCCTGCGCGAGCTCGCCTTCGACGCGGTGCGCCAGCACCGGGCGCGGCAGGCCGCGAAGCAAGACCTCGCCACGTGGCGAGAAGGTGAAGCGCTGACCGGCCAGCCGCCGCGTCGCTTCGCTGGCCCAGACCTCTCCCGGCCCCGCGACTTGCTGCAGCCGCGCCGCAATCGTCGTCGTCTCGCCGACCATGGCGCCGGGCTCGCCGGCGGCGCCGCCACCCAACGTCGCCACGACGGCAATGCCGCTGTGCAAGGCGATCCGGACCTGAAGGGCGACGTCGAGCGAGCCGGCGAGGTTCGCGACACCTCCGGTGATGTCGAGCGCGGCCCGGAGTGCGCGCTGGGCATCGTCTTCCCGGGCGAGAGGAAAGCCGAACCGCGCGAGCAGCCCGTCGCCCTGGTGTTGAGCGAGGCTGCCCCGGTGCCGGACGACGCTGTCGGCCGCCATGGTCCGGAAAGCGAGGAGGATACGGCGAAGATCTTCGGGGTCGAGTCGCGCTGCCAGGGCGCTCGATCCAACGATATCGGCGAAAAGGACCGTTACCGGACGGCGCTCACCGACATCCTCCATGGGACGATCCTGCGCGCGCCGCAGCAGCACGCCGCAGGCGCCGCAAAAGCGCATGCCGGGCGGGTTGGCGAAGCCGCAGGCTTGGCAGACGGGGCCGGATGGGTCGGCTGACAGCAGAACATTCCTTCGTGAGCGTGGCGGTGGATTCAATTGACGGCCGATCACTTTAGGAATGCATCGGCGCGTAACGGAAGTCACTGCCAGCCCTCGGATCTCTCTGTTAGCGTCTGCACGGGGCAGAAAATGGCTGGGGGATGGCAGTTTTCGATTTCGCTGCGTGTTTGGGCGGCCGCTCCGCGCTCGCCCTGGACCCGCTTTTGCGGGCCGCGGCGCTCGCGGTTGTGATGCAGCGCAGCCAAACCGAGTTCGGAATGATGGCGCGGATCACCAATCCGAGAGCGGTGCGCCTGCGATCCAATATCCGGATTGGCCACGCGGTGCGCGAGGCGGACGGCACCATCATCCCGCCCGGCTGCGCCTTCGAGGCGGAGGAAGGCCCGGTGCTGACCTCGCTACGGGTCACGCTTCCCGAGGATGTCCGTGACGACGTCTTCGAGAGCATGCGCGCCCTCTCCGCGACCTTCGATGGAATCCACGAGGAAGGCTGGGCCGTGGAGGTGAGAGGGGGGGGATCCTGCGGCATCCATGATCGGCCGCCGCTCACGCTTGAGACCGGCCCCGTCGAGCGGCGCGATGCTTCGGCTCCGCCGGCCGTCGCGGACGGGGCGGGCGTGCTGGTCGGCGCCGTCGATTTCGGTTGCGCCTTCGCCCATCCCGCCTTCCGTATCGGGGATGACGGCATGAGCGGCACGCGGCTGCGCGTGTTGTGGGACCAGAACGCCCCGGCGCAGCCCGGCCAGAACCTTCCCGGCCGCTTCTTCGGACCGGCGCAGATCGACGCTGCGCTCGCGACGCCCGATCCTTATGCGACGCTGGACTACCGGCCTTGGGACAACGGCTATGCGCCGACCGACGCCGTGCAGACGCCACTGACGGAGATGCAGCGGCAGAAGCAGGTCCACGGCACACATGTCCTGTCGGTCGCCGCCGGGCGCCGGCCTGCGCGCGGAATCTGGGCGGCACCGACGCCGGCCGGCGTCGCGCCGGGCGCCGCACTCGGTTTCGTGCATCTGCGTCCGCGGGCATTGATCTCGGAAGGCGACGCCGTCGACGTCTTCGACGGTGTCGCGGCCCTGTTCGCGCTGGCCGATCAGGAAGGCATGCCGGCCGTCGTCAATCTCAGCATCGGCGCCAATACCGGTGCCCATGACGGGCAGGGGCTCATGGATCGCGCCTTCGACGCAATGCTGCGGGCGCCGGGACGTGCCATCACCGTCGCTGCCGGCAACATGCGCAGGGCGGCGCAACACTGGAAGGCGAAGGTGACGGCGGACGCCCCCGTCATCCTCGGCTGGCGCTTCGCCGGGGGCGACCGCACGCCGAACATGCTGCGCGTCTATGCGCCGATGCCCTCCGGCAGGTCGTCACTGTCGATGGCGATCGCCCGCCCCGGCGGTGAACCGGGTTCGGCGCTGGCCTCCGGGGCCCTGCAGGCGATGGAAGTGGATCGTCTGCTGGACGCGGCCGGCAAGCAGATCATCGGGACAGCCGTCGCAACGACGCATCCCTTCTCGACCGAGGAGACCCTGCAGCATTTCGAGGTCCGGTTGCGGCCGTCCGGGGCCGAGGAGATCTGGCAGGTGACCCTCAGCCTCGATGCTGAGAACGCTCCGGCGGAAGTCGCGTTCGATGCCTGGATCGAACGCGACGATCTGCGGCGCGAGGACAGCTCCCGTTTCGATCCGCTCGGCGGACCGGGCGACGATGCCGGATGCTCCCTCGGCTCGCTCGCCTGTTCCGCAGCGTCGATCTGCGTCGGCGCGCATGAATTGCCGGGCGGGGCCGCCGCCGGCTTCAGCTCGCTGGGACCGACGCGGAGCGGGGAGGAGAAGCCCGACGTCGCTGCACCCGGGCGCGGCATCCGCGGCGCCGCCGGCCGCGGCGGGCTGTTGGACGCGAGCGGCGTCGCCTTCGACGCGAGTTTCCGGATGGACGGCACCAGCGCCGCTGCGCCGCACGTCGCCGGCATCGTCGCGCTGATGCTGCAGGCGAGGCCGCGGCTCGGCGCCGCCGCCATCCGCCGAATCCTGCGCGAGACGACGCACGAGCGGCAGTCCGCAGCAGGTCTGCCCTGGGCGCACGATCTCGGCTGCGGTCGCGTGGACGGCAATGCTGCGCTGGCGAGGGCGCTGGAGGAAATGCCATGACCCTGGTCGGCGGTTCTCCGCCGCTCGAGCGCCCGATGAAGGTGACGATCGGCTACACGCAATCCTGCAACCTCGATTGCCGGGTCTGCTATGCGGATTGCACGCGAGACGCGTCGCCGCGGGAATTGTCGGCGGCGACCTGGATCGGGCTGCTCGATGACTTCTTCGAAGCCGGGGTGATCTCGGTGATGATCGAAGGCGGCGAGCCGCTGCACCGGCCGGACATCCTCGATGTCATCGCCCATGCGGCACCGCGCGCCATGACCCGGCTCAGGACGAACGCGACGCTGATCGACGATGCCATGGCATCGAGGCTGAAGCGCATCGGCCTCGGTGACGTCATGGTCGATCTGCTTGGCGCGACGCCCGCGACGCATGACGCCTTGACGGGCGTGCCGGGCAGCTTCGGGCGCAGCCTGGACGGCATACGGGCCGCGCGCCGCGCCGGGCTGCCGGTGACCATCCTCGTCATCATGAACCGCGGCAATCATCGTGAGCTCCAGCAGGTGCTGGATCTTGCCGGGCTGGAGGGTGCCGAGGCGGTCGGTGTGCTGCGCCCCTATCCGCTCGGCCGCATGCGACGGAACTGGCAGGAACTCTCGTTGTCGCTGCCGGAAATGATGGAGGCGATCGCCGGGCTGCGACCGCCCGAAGGCGTCCGGCTGATGCAGTCCTGGCACCCGAACGATGCCAATTGCTGCTGGCAGATGGCGGCGGTGAACGCCTATGGGCGCTCGATCGGGTGCATGTATCTTCGCGACTACGTCGACTACGGCGACGTCACCGTGACGCCTCTGCTCGAGACCTGGGACCATCCGCTCTATCGGCGCCTGCGCGCCGGGAAGGTGGAGAAAAGCTGCTCCGGCTGCGCCTCGACGCAGCACACGCATGGCGGCTGCCGATCCACCGCCTATGCCTTCCATGGCCGCTGGGACGCGCCCGATCCCTTCGACGTCGGCCTGAATGACGGCGTCGACCTGCGGGTGCTCCCTTCGCTGCCTGAGCGGGCTCCGTCCGATGCGGTATAGCCGGGCGGCTGGGGTCAGGTTGCGGCCGGTGCCGGAACTCGGCGCCTGCCTCGCCTACACCCCGTTCGCGCCGAGGCTGCATCAGCTGAACCCGACCGCCTGGCTGATCCTGGAATTGGCCGAGGATCGTGAGGTGGAAGCGATCGCCGAGGAATTCGCGGCCCGCACCGCGCCGCAGCTTTCGCCCGCCCAGGCGCGCCGGACGCTGGAGGCCGGGCTCGCTGATCTCCTCGCCTCCGGGCTCGTGCAGCAACGGGACGATGCTGTCCTTCAGAAGGGGATTCAGAATGACTGACCACAATGATCCTGCCAGTGCGGCGGAGGCGCTGCTGCGTGCGCAGGGCCGCGTGCCGGCAGCGAGCGTCACGCCGCTCGTCTCGGTCGTGCGAAGCGGCGAGCAATTCCTGATTCTGCCGCCGCCGGGCGGCGGCCCGAGCGCCGGCCCGCTCGGGCGCATCCTGCTTGAATGGGGCTACGAGGTGCCGAAGGATCAGCACGCCGCGTTCCAGGGTTTCCTGAAGGCCAGTCACGCGACGCTGCGGGCACCCAGCGTGGCCGGGGTCGAATATCTGGGGACCTATACCGTCTTCCAGCAGAGTGAGCGCAGCCTCGGCAGCTTTCGCACCATCTGGGGCTTCCAGAGCCTCGGCCAGATGGAAGAAATGACCGCGAAAGTCGGCGACGCGAACGATGCCTGGGGGAAAGCCGTGAAGGAGCTGATGCAGTTCCGCGATGGGGATTATGCTGCGGGTCGCAGCCAGGTGATCCTGCAACTCGCGACCGAAACTTTGGTCTGACGGACATCGGCCTCCACCGAACCCTAACCCCCCGACGCCGCCCGGTAGGCGGCGTCGACCTCCGCCTCCAGCGCCTCGGGGTCGGACAACACCAGGCCGCCGCGCGTCAGCTCCATCAGACCCTCCCGCTGCATGGCCCCCATGGTGCGAGAGACCACTTCACGCCGCGTCCCGATGCGCGCCGCCAGCTCGTGCTGCGGGCGCGGGGGGGAGACCACGCGGCCGCCGGTCTTTCGCGGCCGCGACAGGCGCAGCAGCAGCGCGATCAGCCGCGGCCGCACCGGCAGCACCGCCAGCTCCAGCAGCCGCGCATCCTTCTCCCGCACCAGCGCCGCCAGCAGCCGGAGCAATTGCCGCGACGCCTCCGGCGTCGCCAGCGCGAAGGCCATGAAGGGCTCCGCCGGCACCGCGCAGATCCGCGCCTTGGTCAGCGCCACGATCCCGGCCGAGCGCGGCGCCGCGTCGATCGCCGCGATCTCGCCGAAGAAGCTGCCGGGACCGAGCTCGTTCAGGATCATCTCGTGCCCGCCGCTGCTGCGGGAGACGACGCGCACTTCGCCTTCGACGATGAAGAAGACCTCCTGCGTCGGATCCCCGGCCTCCATCACCACCTGGCCTGGCGCATAGGGGCGCCAGCGCGCCACCGCCGCGAGCGGTGACAGCGTCTCCGGCGTGAAGCCGCGGAAGAAGGGAAGGCGGGATAGGTCGTCCATGGCGCCCCGGCAGCATGCCGCCGCCCGGGGCCCGCGACAACCGGGGCGGGTTGTGCTCCAGGGCACCGCGCCGGAAGGCCACCCGGCCGAGACTGGCCGCGCCCCAGCAAGAGGCCGCCGCCGTGACCCCGAAGCGCCTGCCGAGCATGCTCCGTTGCCTGGCATTCGCGGCACTCCTCGCCGCGGCCGGACCGGCGGCCGCGCCGGAGCCTGCGCCCGAATGGCTGGAGGTGCCCGGCGCCGGGCCGATGCCGCTGCTGCTGCCCCGCGGCGCGGCCCCGCTTCCGGTCGTCGTCCTGGTGCCCGATCCCGGGCGCGCCGACCGCCGCCGTGGCCGCTATGCCGCAGGCCTCCGCGCCCGCGGCATCGCGACCATCGACATCGCGCCGGGGCCGGAGGCGGCACCCGCCGCCGAGGTGCTGGCGCAGCGACTGGGCCGGCTGCTCCGCGTGCTGGTCGCCGATCCGCGCATCGATGCCGGCCGCATCGCCCTGCTCGGCTTCGGCGCCGGCGGCCGCATCGCGCTCGGCGGCGCCGGCGGGCTGCCGGTCGCGGCCCTCGGCGCCGGCGGCGTCGCGCCGGGCGAGCCCGGGCGCCTCCTGCTGCTGGAGGAGGACCCGCCATCCGCCGAGGCGCACGTCGTCTCCTTCCTGGCCCAGGCGCTCCGCGCGCGGGAGTGACCCCGGCACCGGTCGCGGCCGATACCCATGTAGTGCGGCATGCAAGCGCGCCGACCGACCTCCGCCGTGCTGCGCGACCTGCTGGGCGACGCGCCTCAGGAGCAAGTGACGCTTGGCTGGCTCCTGGACCGGCTCGGCAGCCGTTCCTTCGGCGTCGCGCTGCTGCTGCTCGGGATGCTCGGGCTCCTGCCCGGCGTCTCGGTGGTTGCCGGCGGGCTGCTGATCCTGCTGGCGCTGCAGATGATCGGCGGCCAGGGCAGGCCGCGCTTCCCGCACCGGGTCGGCCGCCGCCGCATGGGGACGCGGCGCCTGGCCGCCCTCATCGGCCGCGTGGTGCCGGTGCTGCAATGGCTCGAACGGCTGATCCGGCCACGCTGGGCGACGCCCTTCGTCGCGACCGGGCGGGTGATCGGCGCGGTCGTGTTCCTGCTCGGGACCAGCCTCTTCGTGCCCGTGCCCCTGAGCAACATTCCGCCGTCGCTCGCGATCATGCTGCTCGCCCTCGCCTATCTGGAGGAGGACGGCGTGCTTCTCTGCATTGCGCTGGCGATCGCCGCCGGCCTGCTGGCGGGGGCGGCGACCCTGGCCTGGGAAACGATGAGCGCGGCGGGCTGGGTGCCCAGCCTGCTCTGAGGCCCGTCAGGACTTGGCGGCGCCAGGCTTCCAGGGATCGCGCTCGCCCGACAGCAGGCCCGCATCGGCGCGCACCTCGCTTTCGCACACCACCCGCTCATGCCCGTCGCGCGCGTTCTTCACGCGGTACTCGCGGTCCAGGCCGTCATTCGGCAGCAGCCGCAGGACGACGTAGCTGCCGCGCGGGACGTTGTTGCCGGCCCTGCTCGCGACCAGCTCGACGGTCTGTCCGACGGTGAAACTATGCGGGCGCATGCGTGTCTCCGATTGTCCTGGATGGCGATGCGCCGCACCGGTGCCGTCCGGACCTCGTGCGCATCACCGACAGGCGGGAAGGGAACGCGCCGACAGGACCTTGATCGCGGCGCGACCCGTGTCAGAGCATGCGCAACACATGGTGCGGTGGCGGAGCCGCCGCAAGTGAGCTCATGCGGCGCGGATGTCGCCCAGGAAACGATCGACCTTGCCGCGCAACGTCTCCGCCTGCTGCGCGAGCTCGCCGGAGGCGGCGCGGAGCTGGCCGGCGGTGCCGCCGGTCGCCTCGGCATCGCCCTTCATGCCGACGGCATGGCGCGAGACCTCCTGGGTGCCGGCCGCGGCCTCGGCGACCGCACGCCCGATTTCCTGGGTGGCGGCGGCCTGCTGCTCGGCGGCGGCGGCGACCTGCATCGTGGTCGTCGTCAGGGTGCCGATGGTCGCCGCGATGGTGCTGATCGCCTCCACCGCGCGGCCGGTGTCGGCCTGCATCTGCGCGATCTGGGCGCTGATGTCGGTCGTCGCCTTGGCGGTCTGGGACGCCAGCTGCTTCACTTCGGAAGCGACGACGGCGAAGCCCTTGCCGGCTTCCCCGGCGCGCGCCGCCTCGATCGTCGCGTTCAGCGCCAGCAGGTTGGTCTGGCCGGCGATGTCGCTGATCAGCTGCACCACGTCGCCGATCCGCGCGGCATTGCTGGACAATGCCCGGACGGTGTCGTCGGTGGCGCGGGCATGGTCGCGGGCCTGCTGGGCGATCTCGGCGCTCGTCTGCACCTGGCGCGCCACTTCGGCGATGGAGGCGGTCAGCTCCTCGGCGGAGGCGGCGACGGTGCGCACGTTGGCGCTCGCCTGTTCGGAGGCGGCAGCGACCGAGGTCGCCTGCCCGGTGCCGCGCTCCGCCGCCTGGCCCATCTGGTGGGCCGTGGCATCGAGCTCGGTGGCGGCGGAGGCGACGGCACGGAGCACGCCCGCGGTCTCCGCCTCGAACCCCGCGATCAGGGTGCCGACGCGCTCGGCGCGGGCGCTCCGCGCCTGCTGCTGCGCGGCTTCGGCAGCGGCCAGGCGGTCGGCCTCGCGGAGGCCGGTCCGGCATTCCTCCATGCCGCGGGCCAGGTCGCCGATCTCGTCGCTCCGCGCAGCACAGGGCAGGTCGAAGGCGTAGTCGCGGCGGGCGAGCTGGCGCATCGAGCCTGCCAGGCGGATGAGTCGCGCCGTGACCGTGCGGTTGAGCCAGAGCGCCGCGCCGATCGCGACGAAGAGGCCGAGCGAGGAGAACAGGATGGTCATCAGCAGCGCCTGGTCGCGCGCTGCCTGGACCTCGGCCCGCGCCTCATCGGCACTGGTTTCGTTGAACTGCTGGGCGCTGTTCACTGCGGTGCGGAGCGTATCCGCCGCAGTGCTGAAGGTCGTCGCCCGGAAGCGGATCGCGTCATCCCGCCGGCCGGCGGCCAGCAGCGTCCCATACTCGCCGTCCAGGCGGCGATACTCGGCCCAGGCGCGTTCCATCGCGTCGTTCAACCGCCGCTCCTCGGCTTCGACGATGAGCGGCCGGTAGCGCACCCAGGTCGCCTCGACCGCGGCGATCGCCTCCGTCACCTGTCCCCCAATCCTCTGCGCGTCCGCCGCGTCGCTGACGAGCTGGGTCAGGCGGAGGCGGCGATGGATTTCCACGCCTTCGGCCAGGCGTCCGAGCAGCTTGACGCTCGGCAGCGCATTGCCGCCGATATCGTCCGCCAGCGCGCTGACGCGCCGCATGCCATGGATGGAGATGCCGCCGCTTACGGCGAGAACCAGCAGCAGCACGGCAAAGGTGACCAACAGTCGGGTCTTGACTGTCCACGCGGCGACATTCGTCATTTCGAGGATCCCGGCTCTCGGTTGTGGCGCCCCGTTCCTAGTGAACCGAACATCAAGAATTATTTAATCTGGCGAGTTTTTGGTAGAACCCGCGACGGGTTGCGAAACCTCCAGGGGAACCCTGGCATGCTCGTTGCGTCCCCCGCCGCCGAGCCCGGCGCCGCCGGGCCCGGTGCGGCCATTGCCCAAAGGGGCGGCATATTCCGCGCCGGCTGCGAACCGGGAGCGCACCGCCATGCATCGCCGCCATCTTCTGGGCCTTTCCGCCGGCCTTCTCGCCGCGCCCGGCATCGCCTCGGGCCAGGCCGCCTGGCCGGGGCGCGGCAGCATCCGCCTGGTCGCGACCTTCCCGCCCGGCGGCCTCGCCGACACCATCTCCCGCCTCGTGGCGCCGGTGCTCGGGCAGGCGCTCGGGCAGAACGTGGTAATCGAGAACCGCGCCGGCGCCGGCGGGACCATCGGCGCCGACATGGTCGCGAAGGCGGCGCCCGACGGCTACACGCTGGTGATCAGCCACGCCTCGCCGCACGGCATCGCGCCGGGGATCTATCCGCAGCTGCCCTACGACCCGGTCGCCGACTTCACCCATCTCGGCATGCTGGTCGACACGCCGAGCGCGCTGCTCGTCATGGCGCGATCGCCCTATCGCGACCTCGCGCAGTTCCTGGACGCCGCGCGCGGCCCGGGCGTCCGCTACGGCTCCTCCGGCGTCGGATCGACGACGCACCTGTTCGGCGAGGTGCTGGCGCGGGACGCGCGCGCCCAGAAACTCGACCACGTGCCCTATCGCGGCTCCGCCCCGGCCTTGCAGGACCTGATGGGTGGCGCGATCGAAAGCTTCTTCGACCCGCTGACGACGAACATGGCGATGCTGCGCGACGGCACGCTGCGGGCGCTCGCCGTCACCTCCGAACGGCGGCTGGATGCGTTGCCCGAGGTGCCGACCTTCGCCGAGCTCGGCCTGCCGCGGGTCACCGCCGGCGTCTGGATCGGAATCAGCGGCCCGAAGGGCCTGCCGGCGCCGATCGCCGAGCGCATCACGGCCGAGATCCCCCGCATCATCACGCGGCAGGACCTGCGCGCCCGCTTCCTCGACCTCGCGAGCTACCCGCCGGAGCCGCCGCTGGTGGGACCCGCCTATGCGCGCATGATCGCCGATTACGTGCGCGTCTGGACCGCGGTCGCGCGGGAGGCGAATATCGTCGCGAGCTGATCCGGCCCCGCGACCGCTCGGCGCAGCCGATCAGACGGCGCGGATGCCGCCGAGGAAGCCATCAACCTGGCGGCGCAGCGCCTCCGCCTGCTGCGCGAGGGTGCCGGAGGCGGTGCGGAGCTGGCCGGCGGTCACACCCGTCCGCTCCGCTTCCTCGCGCCGGCCATTCTCGATCAAGGTCCGAAGTTCCGTGTCGACCCGCCGATAGGTCGTCCGGGCTTCGGCGATGATGGCGGCAAGCCGCGTTTCCTCTTCCCCGAAGATGAAGGGCTGATAGCCTGTTCAACCCGCTTCGATGGTGGCGAAGGCCTCCGCCGCCTGCGCCTGCACGCGTTGGGCCTCTGCCGCATCGCCAAACAGTTGCAGGCCGCGGATCCGGCGATGCGTCTCGACGCCCTCCACCATGCGGCCGAGATTCAGCACGCTCGGCACGGAGTTGCCGCCGATATCCTCTGCGATCGCGCTGAGCCGCCGCATCCCGAAGATGGAAACCCCGCCGCTCACGGCGAGCACCAGCAGCAGCACTGCGAAGGTCGCCCCAGGGCGGGTCTTCACCGTCCATCCGCCCAGCTTGATCATGACGGAATCTTGGCCTTGGGTTGCACGTCTCTCTGCCTTAGCGAATTCGGGGATAAGAGACCCCCAATTCTTACGCCTGATGCGTATCGGGGGCCGGCCGCCGGCGCTCGCGATCATGCCGCTCGCCTTTTCCTGGGAGGCGATGAGCGCCGCGGGCTGGGTGCGAGGTCTTCTCCGAGACGCAGCCCGCATCCGGCGCACCCTGCGGGACGGGGCGGTCTGTGCTAGGGAGGAACGGTGGACGGCGTCGTGCGCCACCGTGAAGGACGAGACATGACCCGCATGCCGGTCGGCGACGCACGCTTCTTTGCCAGGAGCGGCCCGCATCCGCTGGCCGCGGTCGCGGCGGCCGCCACCGGCACCGCCGCCGATGTCGCCATCATGCTGACTGGCGTGGCGCCGCTCGGCTCCGCGGGTCCGCAGGAGGTCAGTTTCCTCGACAACCGGCGCTACGCGGCGGCGCTGGAAGGGACGCTCGCCGGCGCGGTCATCGTCCATCCGGACATGCTGCCTCGGGTGCCGGAAGGGGCGGTGCCGATCGTCACCAGGGATCCCTACGCCGGCTGGGCGCGCGTCGCGGCCCTGTTCCACCCGCCGCGGCCGGTCTCCCCGGGCCGTCACCCCACGGCCTTCGTCGCTCCGGATGCAGAGGTCGATCCCTCGGCGCAGATCGGGCCTTTCGCGCTGGTCGCATCCGGGGCCGAGATCGGCCCCGGATGCTGGATCGGCTCCCATGCCTCGGTGGGCGAGGGCGTCGCGATCGGCCCGGATTGCCGGATCGGCGCCCATGCCAGCCTCACCTGCTGCATGCTGGGCGCGCGGGTGCAGGTGCATCCCGGTGCCCGTATCGGACAGGACGGGTTCGGTTTCGCCAGCACCGCCAACGGCTTCCTGACGGTGCCGCATCTTGGGCGGGTGATCCTGGAGGACGACGTGGAGGTCGGCGCCAACACCACGATCGACCGCGGATCGGTCGGCGACACGGTCATCGGCGGCGGCACCCGCATCGATAACCTGGTGCAGATCGGCCACAATGTCCGCGTCGGCCGCTGCTGCGTGATCGTGGCCCAGGTCGGCATCGCCGGATCGACCGTGCTCGGCGACTTCGTGCAGCTTGGCGGTCAGGCGGCGCTCGCCGGACATATCGAGGTCGGGCGCGGGGCGCGGATCGGCGCGCAGGCCGGCGTGATCTCGGACGTGCCGCCCGGTGCCGCCCTGGTCGGCAGCCCGGCCCAGCCCCGGCGCGACTTCTTCCGCCAAGTGGCAACCCTCAGGCGACTGGCGCGCCGCGGGGAGTGAGCCTCACCCCCCACGCCCCATCTCCTGCGCGGTGACATCAAGCTCGGTGGCGGCGGAGGCGACGGCGCGGAGCACGCCCGCGGTCTCGGCCTCGAATCCCGCGATCCGGCTGCTGATGCACTCGGCGCCGACGATGAAGGGACTATAGCCGGCCCTTGACGCTCCGGTCATTGCGCCTGGTCATGTCACGACCTCAGCTGTGGGTTGCTATTGCCTTCTTTCGTATTCAAACCGAACTCAGAGAATCACCAATTCGGCTCAGTGCGTCGCCCTGGACGCCATTCGTGCGCGCATGATCGCCGATGACCCTGCGCGTCTGGACCGCGATCGCGCGTGGGGCGAGTATCGCCCCATGCCGGAGACCGATCCCGCCCTGATGTCCGCCGAGGCGCTGCTCGCGCACTACGCCCGTCGGAGCCTGTCGCCGGTCGAGGTGCTGCGGGCAGTGACCGAGCGCGTCGCGCGCTACAACCCGTGGGTCAACGCCTTCGCGGTGATGAACCCGGATGCGCTCCGCGCCGCCGGCGAGAGCGAGCGGCGCTGGGTGGCGGGCCGCCCGATCGGCCCGCTCGACGGCGTGCCGGTGACCGTGAAGGACCTGCTGCACCTGGCGGGCTTCCCGACGCGGCGCGGCAGCCGCACCACGGATGCGGCGCCGGTCGCCGAGGATGCGCCGGTGGTGACCAGCCTGCGCGCGGCCGGTGCGGTCATCCTCGGCAAGACGACGACGACCGAGTTCGGCTGGAAGTCGCCGGGGGATTGCCCGCTGCACGGCGTCACCCGCAACCCCTGGAACCGCGACCGCACGCCGGGCGGCAGCAGCAGCGGCGCGGGTGCGGCGGGTGCCGCGGGCTTCGGGCCGCTGCATGTCGGCACCGATGCCGGCGGCTCGATCCGCATCCCGGCCGCCTGGTGCGGGCTGATCGGCGTGAAGCCGAGTTTTGGGCGGGTGCCGCAATGGCCGCTCGGCGCCTTCGCCAATGTCGCCTGCGCGGGGCCGATGACGCGGAGCGTGCGCGATGCCGCGCTCATGCTCGGCGTCATGGCGCGCCACGACGCGCGCGATCCCTTCTGCCTGCCCGATGAGGGCGCGCATGACTGGCGGGACGGGATCGAGGACGGGGTGAAGGGCCTCCGCGTCGGCCTGGTGCGGCGGCTCGGCTTCGACCCGCCGCTCGACGAGGAAGGTGCGGCCGCACTCGCGGTCGCGGCGCGGCTGCTGGAGAAGGCGGGCGCGATCGTGGAGGAGGCAGAGCCCGAGCTTCCCGACACGCGCTCGATCTTCGGCCGCGTCTGGGGCGTGGCACTCGCCAAACTCGTGGCCGAGACGCCGGAGGACAGGCGCGGCCTGCTCGATGCCGGCATCGCCGAGGTCGCGGCGCGGGAGGCGGGAATGAGTGCCGTCGATTTCCTGCGCGCCGATGCGCTCCGGATCGAGGCGGCGCATGCGATGGCGCGCTTCCACCAGCGCCACGACATCCTGTTGACCGCGGCGACGCCGACCGCCGCGATCGCCGCCGACCAGCCGACGATCCGCCCGTGGGAGGCGCTGTGGCGCGACTGGGCGCCCTGGACCTTCGCCTTCAACCTGACGCGCCAGCCGGCGATCGCGGTGCCGATCGGCCTCGACGAGGAGGGCATGCCGCGCGCGGTGCAGGTCGCCGCCGCCCTCTACCGCGACGACCTGGCCTTCCGCGCGGCACGGGCGATCGAGCATGCAGCGTCGCTGCCGATGGCGCCGATGGACTGAAGACAGCGGATCGGTTCACTTGACCGATCCGAGGCCGCGAATGCGGCCCGCCGCGAGTGCGGCGAGCCAAGGCCGCGGATGCGGCCGCCCGGCGCCTGAGGGCATTGAAAACGTGGGTTGGCAAGCCGTGCGGGTCGCGGCACATGGGCGTCTGAAGCGGGAGGCACTCCGATGCGGCTGGTGACATACAAGCACAAGGGTGCGATCGGCGAGCGCATCGGTGCGCTCGATGCCGATGGCCGGGTGCTCGACCTCGCGGCCGCCGATCCGCGGGTCGACTGGGGCAACATGCCGGCGCTGATCGCCGGCGGTGCGGCCATGCTCGAACACGCGCGTGCCGCGGCGGCGAAGGCGACGGTCGCGACCGATGCCGTGCTGCTGGCGCCGATCCCGCGCCCGCCGAAGAACGTCTTCTGCGTCGGCAAGAACTATCACGAGCACGCGAAGGAATTCGCCGGATCGGGCTTCGACGGCGGCGCCAAGGATGTCGTGCCGCCCTATCCCGTGGTGTTCACCAAGCCGCACACCGCAATCGTGGCGCATGGCGATCCGATCCTCGGTTCGCTCGATCCGACCGGCGGCCTCGACTACGAGGGCGAGCTTGCGGTCGTCATCGGCCAGGGCGGGCGCGGCATCGCGAAGGCCGACGCGCTGCGCCACGTCTTCGGCTACACCATCGTCAACGACGTGACCGCGCGGCACCTGCAGAAGCGGCACAGCCAGTGGATCCTCGGCAAGGGCCTCGACAGCTTCTGCCCGATGGGCCCCGCGATCCTGACCGCGGACGAGGTGCCGGATCCCCGTGCGCTCCGCGTCATCACCCATGTGAACGGCGAGAAGCGGCAGGACGCACCGGTCGCCGACCTGATCTTCGACATCCCGACCCTGATCGAGGCGATCTCGGCCGCGATCACGCTGGAGCCCGGCGACGTCATCGCGACCGGCACGCCGGCCGGCGTCGGCATCGGCTTCGACCCGCCGCGCTTCCTGCAATCCGGCGACGTGGTGCGGATCGAGGTGTCGGGCATCGGCGTGCTCGAGAACCGGGTGGCCTGAGCGTCGGATGATCGAAGGGCTGGACGGCCCGGAGGTCTGAATCTGACGCTCGACTCGCAAGGAGAAGCCATGATCGATCGACGGACATTGCTCGGCGCCACGGCGCTCGGCGCCTTCGCCGCACCGGTTGCGGCACAGACGGAAACCTTCCCGAGCCGCCCGGTCAGCATGGTGGTGGCCTTCCCGCCGGGCGGCCAGGCGGATGTGGTGGCGCGCCCGGTCGCGGCTGCGCTGGAGCGGCTCTGGCGGGTGGCGGTGCCGGTGCAGAACCGCGCCGGTGCGGCGGGCGAAATCGGCAACGGCGCCGTCGCGCGCGCCGCACCCGATGGCTACACCATCCTGATGGCGCTCTCCTCCGTCGTCGTGCTGCCGGAAGCGGCGCGGCTGTTCGGCCGCGCGCCGGCCTATACGCTCGACCAGCTGCAGCCGCTGGCACTCGTCTCCGCCGATCCGGTGCTGCTCGCGGTCCCCGCCGCCAGCCCCTGGCGCACGCTGGAGGAGTTCATCGCGGATGCGAAGCGGCGGCCGGGGGCGATCGCCTTTTCCTCCTCCGGCAACTACTCGGCACTCCATCTGCCGATGGCGATGCTGGCCGCGGCCGCCGAGATCGACATGCTGCATGTGCCCTTCCAGGGCGGCGCGCCGGCGCTGACCGCGCTGATCGGCAACCAGGTGCAGGCGCTCGCCTCCGGTCCCGGCCCGATCTCCCCGCATGTGCGGGAGGGCCGGCTGCGCGTGCTCGCGAGCTGGGGCGCGCAGCCGATCGCCGGCTTCGAGGAGGTGCCGACCCTGCTGTCCAAGGGTTTTGCCGGCGTCGAATACTATATCTGGTGCGGCGCCTATGCGCCGGCCGGCACGCCGGCGCCGATCGCGGAGCGGCTGCGCCAGGGCCTGGCGACGGTGGTGGCGGATCCGGAGGTGGTGCGGGCGCTCAACGCCGCCGGCAGCGCCATCGACCACCGCGACGGCGAGGCTTTTGCGCGTTTCGCACAGGCCGATGCGGAGCGGCTGGCGCGCGTCGTGCAGCGTATTGGCCGCATAGACTGAAGGAAGACTCCATGAGTTCTGAAGCCGCCATCACCGCCTGGCTCGCCGAGCAGCGCGGCGCCATGATCGAGGCCATCGCCGAGATGGTGAACACCGATGGCGGCAGCTACGACAAGGCGGGCGTCGACCGCACCGGCGACCAGGTGAAACGCTTCCTGGAAGCGCGCGGCATTCCGGTCGAGGTGCTGCCGCAGCAGAGGCACGGCGATTGCCTCCGGGCAACGGTGGCAACGGTGGCAACGGTAGCAACGGTCGCGACGGTCGCGGGCGGGGAGATCACTTCCGGCAACCGGCAGAAGAACATCCTGCTGATGGGCCATCGCGACACCGTCTTCCCGAAGGGCGAGCCGGAACGCCGGCCGTTCCGGATCGAGGGCAGCCGCGCCTATGGCCCGGGGGTCGCCGACATGAAGGCCGGCATCGTGATGAACATGTTCGTCCTTGCCGCCTTCCAGAAATTCGGCGGCGCGCCGGGGCCGCTGGTCGGCCTCTTCACCGGCGACGAGGAGATCGGCAGCCCCGAAGGCCGCCCGGTGATCGAGGCCGAGGGGCGGCAGGCGCGCGTCGTGTTCAATGCCGAGCCCGGCCGGCCGACCGGCGCCGTCGTCACCGGCCGCAAGGGCGGCGTCTTCAGCGTGGTCGACATCGAAGGCAAGGCCGCGCATTCCGGCGGCAATTTCGAAGCCGGCATCAGCGCGATCGGCGAGGCGGCGCACAAGATCGTCGCGATCCACGCGCTGACCGACCTGGCGCGCGGCATCACGCTGAATGTCGGGCTGATCGCCGGCGGGCAGAGCGTGAACACGGTGGCCCCCGCCGCCCAGTTCCAGATCGACCTGCGCTACGTGGACCCCGCGGATCGCGACGAGGTCATGGGCAAGCTGCATGCGATCGTCGGCCGCGCCACCGTGCCGGGGACGCGCGCGACGCTGACCATCAAGGGCGAGTTCGCGCCGCTCAACCAGACCGAGGCGAGTGCCCGCGTCTTCGCGCTGTACAGGGATGCGGCCGCGGTCTCCGGCCTTGCGGTCACCGGCGAGTTCTCCGGCGGCTGCGCCGATAGCGGCTTCACCGCCGGGGTGGGCGCGCCGACGCTCTGCGCCGTGGGCCCGGCCGGCGGCAAGGCGCATACGCCGGAGGAATACCTGGAGCTCGACAGCATCGTGCCGCGCGCGCAGTCGCTGGCGCGGGCGATCCTGCGTCTCGAAAGCTCGGGTCTCTAGTTCACGCGCCAGGGCTTGGCGCGCCAGAGGCCCTGCACGCGTTCGTCGATCTCGAGCGCCATCGCGGCGTATTCGCGCCCGACCGCAGGGCGGAGCGGCATGAGCTGGCGCTGCGCCTCCGCAGTGAAGGCCGGGTCCGCCATGGCGTCGCGCAAGGCCTCGACCAGCCGCTCGGCGATGCGGGGCGGCAGGTTGGGGGGACCCACGATGCCGCGCGACGCGCCATAGACGATGTCGAGCCCGAGCTCCCGGAAGGTCGGCACGTCGTCCGCCTCCGCCCAGCGCGTGCGGTTGGCCTGGGCGAGGATGCGGAGCCGGCCTTCGCGCTTCAGCTGCAAGGCGTCGCCGACATTGATGGCGGCAAGGTCCATGTGCCCGCCGAGCAGCTGCGGGATCAGCGGCGCCGCGCCCGCGAAGGGGATGTGGACCATCGGCGGGATGCCCGTCGCCGCCTCGAACCCCACCATGAAGATGTGGTCGTCGGAGCCGATGCCGGTGGTGCCGAAGGTGAGCTGGCCGGGCCGGGCGCGGGCCTGCTCGATCAGCTGCTGGAGGCTGCCGATCGGGCTCTCGCGGCGCACGTAGAAGCAGTTCCCGTCCTCGACGATGTTGGCGAGGAAGGTGAACTCCATCGGCCGGTAGCGCACCGGCCGCTCCAGCGGGATCGAGTTGTGCGCCGGCAGGGTGGTGGCGCCGAGCGCATAGCCGTCCGGCGCCGCGTTGAAGACGTATTCGAGGCCGAGCTGCCCGGCGGCACCCGGGCGGTTGATCACCACCGGGCGCAGGCCCGGGATGCGGGCGGCGACCAAGGGCATGATCAGCCGGGTCATGACGTCGACGCCGCCGCCGGCGGGGAAGGGCACGGTGACGTCGACCGGCCTTTCGCCGGGCCAGGCCGGCTGCGCGCGGATGATCCGCGGCGCGGCGAGGGCTGCGAGCGTGAGCGCGCCGAGGCTGCGGCGTGGGGTCATGACGTCTGTCCCTCCCTTGGTCTTCTTGACCGGAAGCCTGCCCTGTTTGCCCGGCCGGGCGAAAGGGTTTCCGCACCAGCCGCCCTGACGCATCATGCCTGACGCGGTCAGGGGCATGGCGATGGACGAGGCGACGCGGGCGGCATTCCGGGTGGAGGGGGACTGGCCGATGCTGCGCCGCCACCGCATCCGCTGGGCGGAATGCGACCTCTACGCGCATGTGAACCACACCGCCTACCTGACCCTGTTCGAGGATCTGCGCGTCGCTTTCTGGGAAGGGCTCGGCGGCCGCTTCGGGCAGGACGCGATCGGCCCGGTCGTCGGCACGCTGGAGGTGCGCTACCTCAGGCCCGCCGGCTTCGGGGACGAGGTGCTGCTGACCTGCCGCACCGCCTCCGTCCGGCGGTCGAGCTTCGTGCATGAATACGCCATGTGGCGCGCCGACGGGCTGGCCTGCTCGGCGCGCGGCATCATCGTGGTGACGGCGGGGCCCGTGAAGGCCGCGATCCCGGAGGCGATGCGGGACGCGATGATCGCGCAGGGCGCAAGGTCGGAATAGATCAATCCGCGTGCTGGGCGGAGGCGAAGATGCGCGGGCCGTTATCGCCGAAGGTGGTCAGGCTGTAGGATTGCCGCCAGCTGGTCAGCAGGGTCAGGTCGTCGCGCAGCAGCTCCCACGTCACGGTCGCCAGCAGGCAGCGGCGGCCGATGCGGCTGACCGTGAGCTGCGACCAGCGGCAGGACCGGCAGCCGTCATGGTGGTAGTGGTCGAGCGCCGCCTGGTAGTAGCGCAGCACGTCCTGTTCCGAGGTCAGCGCGACGATCGATCCGTCGCGGCGCAGCGTGACGCCCGGCGTGACGAAGAGTGCCGCGATCCGGCCGGCCTCGAAGGTCCTGAAGCCATCCGCGAAGCGGCCGAAGAAGGCTTCCGCCTGGGCCTGGCTGGATGCGCGCGCTCTTGCCATCGCTTTCCCCCGCAGCAGGGCCGCGGCCGGCTCGCCGGCCGGGACATCGGCGGGAGTGTATCGCCGGATCCGCCGGCAGGCGACATCTTCGATGGTCAGGCGGCGTGGCGGGCCGCGGCGCTGGGCCCGGCCAGAATCTCCAGCACCCGGAGCGCATCGGCCCGCGCATAGCGCTCGGACCTTTGCGCCAGCGCCGGCAGGCTGCGTTCCAGAAGCTCGATCGCCGGCAGCAGCGACCGGTCGAAGCCGTTGCCGGGGCGGAGCCCGCGGCCGGAGCTCGCGATGCTGCGGAGCGCCAGGGCGGAGGCCTCCAGCGCATCGACCTCGGCATCGGTGACCGCGGCGGCGGCGATCAGGCGCAGCAGCGGCTGCACGAGGTGGGAGCCCACCTGGTCGGTGAGGCGGGAAGAGCAGGCATCGGCCGCCGCCTGGCGCAGGCTGTGCAGCAGCTGCGCCCGCTTGGGTCGCTCGCGCCCCGGCGCGCGGTCCAGGTCCTGCAGCACGCGGGCGAAGCGCTCGGCGGCGGCGGCGACCGCCGCGAGGTCGGAGAAGTCGAGGTCGGGGTCGATGCCGGCCAGGTACTTGTCCAGCACCTGCTCGGCGACGCCGGCGAGGCTGCGGTCGAGCCCGCCCACGATCGCGATCATCTGCGCCGGGTTCACGACATAGGGCAGCAGGGCCGACAGCACGGTGCCGACCACCTCCGGCCCGTCCGGGGCGATGGCGCGGAACGCGACGCGGAGGTCCTGCTCCCGCGGGCCGTCAGCGCCGGAGAGCCGCAAGCTCCAGATGGCGGCGCCATGGCGCCAGAGCGGCTTGCAGGTCTCGGCGATCGGCGCGAAGGCGGCGAGCGGCAGGCCGGTCTCGTCCCAGCCCGGTGGCGGCTCGGCCGGGAAGCTCCGCGCCGCCGCGGTCCAGAGCGCGGCGCCGAGCTGGCTCATGATCTGGCCGTTGCGCAGGCTCTGTCCGGCCAACGCGTCCTCGACCGCCTGGAAGACGCGCGGCTCCGCGGCACGCAGCGCCGCAAGCAGGGGCGCGATCGCGGTGCGCGGCACCTGGCCGGTGCCCGGCCGCCAGTCGCGCGGGTTCTGCAGCACGGCATCGAGCGGCAGGAACAGCAGCCGCGGCGGGTTCAGCGTCCGCTCGGGCCTGAGATGCTTGAGCCGCGCCCGGACCGGTTCCAGGATGCTGTCCGCCGCCCCGCGCTCCGGCAGGGCATCGACCATGCTGACCAGCTTCATGATCTGGTTGTCGGTCGCCTGGCGGGCGGCGGATCCGAGGTCGCGAAGCGATTTGGGCAGCGTGCTCATGGTGCGTACAGCCAGTCGCAGAGCGCCGCCTCGCAGAGCGGCGTGTCGATGGCGCGGAGTGCCGCGGCCGGCGTCCGCGGCTCCGGCACGCCGCCGAGCCCGGCGCAGCCAGGCCAGGCCAGGGCTTCCGTCGCCGCGGGCGGGGCGAGCGCGAAGGCGCGGCGCAGCGCCTGGACCTGGGCTTCGCCGGTGGCGGCGCGCCAGAAGCAGCCGAGCAGGTCCCAGCCGTCCAGCACCCAGCCGGCGCGCTGGGCGAAGGCGAGCAGCGCGGCGCCGTTGCCGCGCCAGACCGGCAGCAGGGCGGGCAGGTCGGCGGCCAGCGCCCGCATGGCCGCGATCAGGGCGGAGGCGGCTTCGGCGACCGCGGTCGCGCGCGCCGCCAGCCGCGCGGCGCGGTTGCGGTCCTCGTCGAAGGGGCAGGTCTGCCGCCAGAGGGTCAGCATCTGCGCGAATTCGAGCAGCCGGCCGGCGCGGCGCGCCAGCGGCGCGGTGCCGCCGCCGATCCCGCATTCGCGGAACAGCGGCAGCAGCTCGCCGCCGCCGCGCACGCGCTGTTCCAGCTGCGCGATGGTGATTGCATCGAGGCTGCGCATCCCGGCGGCATAGGCCTCCGCGGCGCGGAGCGCGGCACGGCCGGCGAGGCCGGCACCGGCGACCCGGACCGCCGCCGTGGTCATCGTCTCCGGCAGGATGTCCTCGGCACCGAGGCCGGCCACCAGCATGCGGTCGGCGATGGTCGGGCGGAACGCCTCGAGGACCGCGTTCCAGGGCACCACCAGCCAGCCGGCGCGGCCGGAGGGGTTCGGGATCAGCAGCTCGACCTCGCCCTTGGCGGTCGGCCGGATGCGGGCGGCGAACAGGGCAGGGGTCGTGAAGGTGGCGCAGACGCCGCGGTCGGCGCAGCGCTGCGGCGCAGCGGCTTCGGCCGCATAGCGCTCCAGCAGATGGATGTCGGCGGTGTCCATACCCGGTTACAATGCGACAAAATCGCTTGAGTAAAGCTTAAGAGCGCATTTTCCGCCGGTATGCAGGTATTCAGGTGGTTCTCCGGTAGGCGAGCAGCGCCACTGCCTGGCGGGTGCGCTGGTCGCCGGCGGATTGGGCGCCGCCGATCGCATCCGCGTCCAGGAGCAGGGCCAGCGCCGCAATATCGGGGGTGACCGCGACAGGCGCGGTGCTGCGGCTCGCGCCGATCGCCCCGCCATAGAGCGCGGCGAGCTCGGCGAGATCCCGGCTCGGCCCGTCGCTGCCGCCCGCCGCGTTGAAGGCGCCGACCGCGCCGGAGAGCGCTGCGAGCGGCGTCGACGGCGCTTCGGCTTGCCCGACCGAGGTCAGGGTCGGGCGCTTGCCGCTGGCGAGGCCGGTGTAGATGCCGGCGTCGCGGACGACGCGGAGGAAATCCGCCTCGTCGGCGCCGGGCGTGGTGCGGAGCGCCGCGGCGGCGTTGATCGAGCGGGTGCCGGTGACCTCGGCGGTGATCTGGACGGCGGGGCTGTCGACGATGTTGGCGAGGCCGCCGCCGGGCTGGGGCGTGCCGTTGCGGGCGACGACGACGATGTCCTGACGGGCGCCGTCGGGCCCGGCTTCGTAGGTGAGGCCGATGAATTCCAGGGGCGAGAAGTCGATCCGGCTGGTGACGTCCTCCCCGTTCAGCATGAGGCGTCCGCCGGCGGGTGCATCGGGGTCGGAGCGCAGCGCGACGCGGTAGCTGGCGACGGAGTCATAGGCACCGCCGGTCTTGAACAGGTCGAACAGCGCGAAGCGGTCGCCGCCCTCGGCGGTGAAGTTGCCGACGGTCGAGAGTGCCGGGCGCTTGCCGTTGGCGAGGCCCGTGTAGATGGTGGCGTCGCGGACGATGCGGAGGACATCCGCTTCGTCGGCGCCGGGCGTGGTGCGGAGCGCGGCGGCGGCGTTGATCGAGCGCGTGCCGGTGACTTCGGCGGTGATCTGGACGGCGGGGCTGTCGACGATGTTGGTGAGGCCGCCGCCCGGCTGCGGGGTGCCGTTGCGGGCGACGACGACGATGTCCTGGCGGGCGCCGTCGGGCCCGGCCTCGTAGGTGAGGCCGATGAACTCCAGCGGCGAGAAGTCGATGCGGCTGGTAACGTCGGCGCCGTTCAGCATGAGGCGTCCGCCGCCGGGCGCGTCGGGGTCGGAGCGCAACGCCACCCGATAGCCGGCGACGGAATCATAGGCGCCGCCGGTCTTGAAGAGGTCGAACAGCGCGAAGCGGTCGCCGGCTTCGGCGGTGAAATTGCCGACCGTCGAGAGCGCCGGGCGCTTGCCGCTGGCGAGGCCGCTGTAGATGTTGGCGTCGCGGACGATCCGGATGACATCCGCCTCGTCGGCGCCGGGCGTGGTGCGGAGCGCGGCGGCGGCGTTGATCGAGCGCGTGCCGGTGACCTCGGCGGTGATCTGGACGGCGGGGCTGTCGACGATGTTGGCGAGGCCGCCGCCGGGCTGGGGCGTGCCGTTGCGGGCGACGACGACGATGTCCTGACGGGCGCCGTCGGGCCCGGCTTCGTAGGTGAGGCCGATGAATTCCAGGGGCGAGAAGTCGATCCGGCTGGTGACGTCCTCCCCGTTCAGCATGAGGCGTCCGCCGGCGGGTGCATCGGGGTCGGAGCGCAGCGCGACGCGGTAGCTGGCGACGGAGTCATAGGCACCGCCGGTCTTGAACAGGTCGAACAGCGCGAAGCGGTCGCCGCCCTCGGCGGTGAAGTTGCCGACGGTCGAGAGTGCCGGGCGCTTGCCGTTGGCGAGGCCCGTGTAGATGGTGGCGTCGCGGACGATGCGGAGGACATCCGCTTCGTCGGCGCCGGGCGTGGTGCGGAGCGCGGCGGCGGCGTTGATCGAGCGCGTGCCGGTGACTTCGGCGGTGATCTGGACGGCGGGGCTGTCGACGATGTTGGTGAGGCCGCCGCCCGGCTGCGGGGTGCCGTTGCGGGCGACGACGACGATGTCCTGGCGGGCGCCGTCGGGCCCGGCCTCGTAGGTGAGGCCGATGAACTCGAGCGGCGAGAAGTCGATGCGGCTCGTCACATCCTGGCCGTTCAGCATGAGGCGTCCGCCGGCGGGCGCGTCGGGGTCGGAGCGCAACGCCACCCGATAGCCGGCGACGGAATCATAGGCGCCGCCGGTCTTGAAGAGGTCGAACAGCGCGAAGCGGTCGCCGGCTTCGGCGGTGAAGTTGCCGACCGTCGAGAGCGCCGGGCGCTTGCCGCCGGCGAGGCCGCTGTAGATGTTCGCATCGCGGGCGATGCGCAGGACATCCGCCTCGTCGGCGCCGGGCGTGGTGCGGAGCGCGGCGGCGGCGTTGATCGAGCGCGTGCCGGTGACCTCGGCGGTGAGCTGGACGGCCGGGCTGTCGACGATGTTGGTGAGGCCGCCGCCCGGCTGCAGGGTGCCGTTGCGGGCGACGACGACGATGTCCTGGCGGGCGCCGTCGGGGCCGGCCTCGTAGGTGAGGCCGATGAATTCCAGCGGCGAGAAGTCGATGCGGCTGGTGACGTCCTCGCCGTTCAGCATCAGCCGGCCGCCGGCAGGGGTGGCCGGGTCGGAGCGGAGCGCGACGCGGTAGCCGGCGACGGAATCATAGGCGCCGCCGGTCTTGAACAGGTCGAAGAGCGCGAAGCGGTCGCCGGCTTCGGCGGTGAAGCTGCCGCCCGGCCGCGGTGCCCGGACGTCGATGATATCGGCGACGCCGCCGGCTGCGCCGGTGGCGCCGGCCGCGCCGGTCGCACCGGCCGCGCCGGTCGCACCCGAGCTGGTGCCGGTCGGCGTGTAGCCCGGCTGGTAGGTGGCATAGAATGGTGGGATGGCGCCCGGCACCGATGGCATGCGCAACCCGCTCCTGCCCGGATGGCGGCCACCATGCTGACGTAAGCTTAACCCGGCGTTAACCGGGCCGCAGGATGCGGCGGCGACGCAACGATCGCCGCGTCGCCTTGACCCTTCGACGCCGTCCACTAGGTTCCCGCCGAATAGAGTTGGGTGCCCAGGAGTTCCGCATGGCGATCGCCGACCTGTTTCCGGACGCAAAGGGCGTCCTGCACCTGACGCCGGTCGACAAGTCCGAGTTGCTGCGCCGGCTGGCGGCGGAGGCCGCGTCCCGCCTCGGCCGGCCGGAGCAGGAGATACTGGACGCGCTCGAAGGGCGGGAGCGGCTGGGCTCGACCGCGCTCGGCCGCGGCATCGCCCTGCCGCATGCGCGCCTGCCCGGGCTCGGCAGCCATCTCGCGATCCTGGCGCGGCTCGGCCGCCCGATCGAGTTCGACGCCCGCGACGGCGAGCCGGTCGACCTGGTCTTCCTGGTGCTCTGGCCGGAGGAAGCGGCGGAGGGCTTCCTGCCGGCGCTCTCCGGCATCTGCCGGGTGCTGCGCGGCACGCAGTTCCCGCGCGAGCTCCGCCGGGCGAAATCGGCCGAGGAAGCGCTCGCGCTGCTGCACGGAGCGGATGCCGCCGGCGCGGACGACGCTCCGGATTAGACTTGCGGCCGGACGAAGCCGGAGCCCCTCGCCACCCGATAGACCGGAGCCTGCCGCGGTTGACCGATCATGAGCCGTTCCTCGCGACCGCGGTCGCCCTGCCGTTTCTCGGCGCGCTGATCGCGGCGCTGCTGCCGGCCAATGCGCGCAACCTCGAGGCCTGGCTCGCCGGCGGCGTCGCGCTGATCACCCTGTCGATGGTCTGGATCTGCTACCCCGCCGTCGCGGCCGGGCGGGTGCTGCGGAGCGCCATCCCCTGGGTGCCGGAGCTCGGGCTCGAGATCGTGCTCAGGATGGACGGCTTCGCCTCGGTCTTCGCGGCGATGGTCGCGGGCATCGGCTTCCTGGTCGTGCTCTATGCCCGCTACTACCTCTCCCGCGACGATCCGGCGCCGCGCTTCTTCGCCTATCTCCTCGCTTTCATGGGCGCGATGATGGGGCTGGTGCTGTCCGGCAACCTGATCCAGCTGGTCTTCTTCTGGGAGCTGACCAGCCTCTTCTCCTTCCTGCTGATCGGCTATTGGCAGAATTCGGCGGCTGCCCGCGACGGGGCCCGCATGGCGTTGACCGTCACCGCGACCGGCGGATTGGCGCTCTTCGCCGGCGTGCTGCTGCTCGGGCACATCGTCGGCAGCTACGACCTCGACCGCGTGCTCGCCGCCGGCGATGCGGTCAAGCGCCATGCGCTCTATCTGCCGGCGCTGATCCTGATCCTGGCCGGGGCGCTGACCAAAAGCGCGCAGTTCCCGTTCCATTTCTGGCTGCCGCAGGCGATGGCGGCGCCGACGCCGGTCTCGGCCTACCTCCATTCCGCGACGCTGGTGAAGGCCGGCATCTTCCTGATGGCGCGGCTCTGGCCGGTGCTGGCGGGGACCGATGCCTGGTTCTGGATCGTCGGCACCGCGGGCATGGTGACGCTGCTGCTCGGCGCCTATGTCGCGATCTTCCAGCACGACATGAAGGGGCTGCTCGCCTATTCGACGATCAGCCATCTCGGCCTGATCACCCTGCTGCTCGGCCTGAACAGCGAGCTCGCGATGGTGGCCGCGATCTTCCACACGCTGAACCACGCGACCTTCAAGGCCTCGCTGTTCATGGCGGCCGGCATCATCGACCACGAGACCGGGACGCGCGACATCCGGCGGCTGAGCGGGCTCAACCACACCATGCCCTTCACCGCCCGCCTGGCGCTGGTCGCCGCCGCGGCGATGGCCGGCGTGCCGCTGCTCAACGGCTTCATCTCCAAGGAGATGTTCTTCACCGAATCGCTGACCGCGATCGGCAACTACTCCCTGCTGCACGACGTGATGCCGATCGCGGCGCTCATTGCCGGTGTCTTTGCTGTTACCTACTCGCTGCGCTTCGTCCATGGCGCCTTCTTCGGCCCCGACGACGTGGTGCTGCCGAAGCAGCCGCACGAGCCGCCGCAATGGATGCGCGTGCCGGTGGAGGTGCTGGTCTTCGGCTGCATGGTGGTCGGCATCCTGCCGGCAGCGACGATCGGGCCCTTCCTCGACGTGGCGGTCCGCTCGGTGCTGGGCCCGGCCACGCCCGACTACAGCCTGGCGGTCTGGCACGGCTTCAACGCGCCACTGCTGATGAGCCTGCTGGCGCTTGCCGGCGGCATCGGCCTCTACTGGCTGCTGCGCCGGCGCCTCGATGCCGGGATCGAGGGCGCGCCGCTGATCGAGCGCTTCGACGGGCGGCGGATCTTCGACGATGTCATGGTGTTCCTCTCCTGGCGCTTCGCCCGCCGGCTGGAGCGGCTGCTCGGCACCGCGCGGCTGCAGATGCAGCTGCGGCTGCTGATCTGCGGCGCCTTCGCCGCGGCGACGGTCGCCGTGTGGCCGACCGGGCTCTGGCCGGGTCCGGTCCGGCTCACCGGCATCGACCCGGTGATCGCGATCATCTGGGCGGTGGGTGCCGCCTGCGCGATCGGCGCCGCCTACCAGGCGAAGTACCACCGCCTGGCGGCGCTGATCCTGCTGGGCGGCGTCGGCCTGGTCACCTGCATGACCTTCGTCTGGTTCTCCGCACCCGACCTCGCGCTGACCCAGCTGCTGGTCGAGGTGGTGACGACGGTGCTGCTGCTGCTCGGCCTCCGCTGGCTGCCGCGGCGGATCGAAGGCCGCGGCGCCGGCGACCTCCGGGCGAGGGCCAGGCGCTGGCGCGACATCGCGATCGCGGCGACGGCCGGCACCGGCCTCGCGGCGCTTTCCTACGCGACCATGACCCGCGTCTCGCCCGACGGCATCTCCCGCTTCTTCCTGGAACGCGCCTATTCCGAGGGCGGCGGCACCAACGTCGTCAACGTCATCCTGGTCGATTTCCGCGGCTTCGACACCTTCGGCGAGCTCGCGGTGGTCGGCATCGTGGCACTCACCGTCTTCGCGCTGCTGCGCCGCTTCCGTCCCGCACCCGAGAGCATCGGCATCCCCGAGCAGCAGCGCGACCAGGGGGATGGGCGCGACGGCGACTGGCTGGTCGTCGCCGGCGTCATCATGCGCATCCTGTTCCCGGTGATCGGCGCCATCGCCGTCTACCTGCTGCTCCGCGGGCACGACCTGCCGGGCGGCGGCTTCGCGGCCGGCCTCACGCTCTCGGTCGCGATCATCCTGCAATACATGGCCGGCGGCACCCGCTGGGTCGAGGATCACCTGCGCGTCCATCCGCTGCGCTGGATGGCGGGCGGGCTGCTGCTCGCCGCCGGCACCGGCGCCGCGGCGATGCTGCTCGGCCGGCCCTTCCTGACCTCCGCCTTCGCCTATGCCGATCTCGGCTGGCTGGGGCGGCTGCCGATGGCGAGTGCCATGCTGTTCGACATCGGCGTCTTCGCCCTGGTCTTCGGCGCCACGGTGCTGATCCTGATCGCGATCGCCCACCAATCGGTGCGCGGCCCGGGCCGGAAGGAGCAGCGCTGATGGAAATCATCCTCGCCCTCAGCATCGGCGTGCTGACGGGATCGGGCGTCTGGCTGGTGATGCGGCCGCGCACCTTCCAGGTGATCATCGGCCTGGCGATGCTCTCCTACGCCGTCAACCTGTTCATCTTCAGCATGGGGCGGTTCCCGATCGGCGCCGCGCCGGTGCTGGCGCCGGGTGCCGTCGGCGATCCCGAGCTGTTCGCCGATCCGGTGCCGCAGGCGCTGGTGCTGACCGCGATCGTGATCGGCTTCGCGACCACGGCGCTGTTCCTGGTGGTCATGCTCGCCTCCCGCGGCTTGACCGGGGGCGATCATGTCGACGGGCGGGGGCCGCAGTCGTGACCGGCTGGTGGCAACACCTGGCGGTCCTGCCGATCCTGCTGCCGCTGCTGGCCGGCGCGGTGATGGTGCCGCTCGATGACCAGCGCCGGCGGCTGCGCGCCGCGATCGGCATCGGCGCCGCGGTGCTGCTCGTCGTCATCGCGGTGCTGCTGGTGATCGAGGCGGGGGGGGCCGCTGCCGGGCGCACCGCCATCGTCTACAGGCTGGGCGACTGGCCGGCGCGCTTCGGCATCGTGCTGGTGGTCGACCGGCTCTCGGCGCTGATGCTGCTGCTGACCTCCCTGCTCGGGCTCTCGGGCCTCGTCTTCTCGCTGGTGCGCTGGCAGGGGATGGGGGTGCATTTCCACACCCTGTTCCAGTTCCAGCTCATGGGGCTGAACGGAGCCTTCCTGACCGGCGACCTGTTCAACCTCTTCGTCTTCTTCGAGGTAATGCTCGCCGCCTCCTACGGGCTCGCGCTGCACGGCTCGGGCGTCGCGCGGGTCAAGGCGGGGCTGCATTACATCGCGATCAACCTCGCCGCCTCGCTGCTGTTCCTGATCGGCGTCGGCATGATCTACGGCGTGGTCGGCACGCTCAACATGGCCGACCTCGCCGCCCGCATCCCGGCGGTGCCCGCGGTCAACCGCCCGATCCTGGAAGCGGGTGCCGCGATCCTCGGCATGGCCTTCCTGGTCAAGGCGGGGATGTGGCCGCTCGGCTTCTGGCTGCCGACCACCTATGCGGCGGCGAGCCCGCCGGCAGCGGCGATCTTCGCGCTGATGAGCAAGGTCGGCATCTATGCGGTGCTGCGCCTGTCGCTGCTGCTGTTCGGGCCGGATGCCGGCGCCTCCGCCGGCTTCGGCAATGCCTGGCTGCTGGCCGGCGGCATCCTGACGATCGGCTTCGTTGCCATCAGCGTGCTGGCGACCCAGGACCTGCCGCGGCTGGCCGGCGCCGCCGTCGTCATCTCCTCCGGCACCTTGCTGGCCGCGATCGGCGCCGGGCAGGTGAGCGTCACCGGCGGCGCGCTCTATTACCTCGCGGCCTCGGCCTTCGCGACCGCGGCGCTGTTCCTGCTGATCGAGCTGCTGGAACGCGGCCGCGACCTCGGCGCCGACGTGCTGGCGGTGACCCTCGAAGCCTTCGGCGACGGACCCGAGGAGGAGGAGGCGAATGACGGGCAGGAAGTGAGCGTGCCGATCCCGGCGACGCTCGCGATCCTCGGCGCCTGCTTCCTCTGCTGCGCGCTGCTGCTGGCCGGGCTGCCGCCGCTCGCGGGCTTCGTCGCCAAGTTCGCGATGCTGAGCGGAGCGTTGAACCCGGGCGGGCTCGGCGCCGGCGGGGCGGTGCCGACGGGCGCCTGGTGGTTCCTCGGCGCCGTGATCCTGTCGGGCCTCGCGACCGTGCTGGCGACCACGCGCGCCGGCATCCGCAACCTCTGGGCGACCGCCGACCGCGTGGTGCCGCGCGTCAGCATCGTCGAGATCGCACCGGTCGCGCTGCTGCTGCTGCTCGCCGTCGGCATGACCATCCAGGCAGGGCCGGTGATGCGCTACATGCAGGCGACGGCGGCTGCGTTGCATGCCCCGGAAGGCTATGTGCGGGATGTGCTGGCGCCGGTCCGTGCCCGCGGCGCGGAGGCCGCGCGATGAGGCGGCGGCTGCCCTATCCGCTGATCTCGGCCGCGGTGTTCCTGCTCTGGCTGCTGCTGGAGCAGCGCGTCGCACCCGGCCCCGTGCTGGTCGCGGCGGCGCTCGCGCTGCTCGGCGGCTGGTCCTTCGCGCTGCTGGAGCCGGGGCGGGCGCGCGTCCGGCGGATCGGCGTGGCGCTCCGGCTCGCGGGGCTCGTCCTCGCCGATATCCTGCGCTCGAACCTCGCGGTGGGGCGGCTGATCCTCGACCCGAAGCTCGATCACCGCTCCGGCTTCGTCGAGGTGCCGCTCGTGCTCCGCAACCCGCAGGGGCTCGCGGTGCTCGCCTGCATCCTGACCGCGGCGCCGGGCAGCGCCTGGGTCGAGCACGATGCGGAGACGGGGTTGCTGCTGGTGCACCTGCTCGATCTCTCGGGCGCCGAGGACTGGACCCGCGCCGTCAAGCAGCGCTACGAGCCGCCCTTGCTGGAGATCTTCCCATGAGCGCCCTCTTGCTCTTCTGGTCGGTGCTGGTCGCGCAGGTGATGCTCGGGCTTGCGATGGGCTGCGGCGCCTGGCGGGCGCTGCGCGGGCCGCGGGCGCAGGACCGCGTCGTCGGGCTCGATGCGCTCTATCTCAACGGCATGCTGCTGCTGCTCGCCTTCGGGATCCGCAGCGGCACCGCGATCTATTTCGAGGCGGCGCTGATCATCGCGATCCTCGGCTTCGTGGGCACCGCGGCGCTGGCGAAATTCCTGATGCGCGGCGAGGTGATCGAATGACCGCCGCCGCGGACCTGCCGCTCTGGGCCGCGGTTCCGGTCGCCCTCCTGCTGCTGGCGGGCGCCGCGATCACGCTGCTCGGCGCGATCGGCCTGCTGCGCTTCCGCACCTTCTACGAGCGTGTGCACGCGCCGACGCTCGGCAGCTCGCTCGGCGTCGGCTGCGTGCTGCTGGCATCCATGCTGTTCTTCAGCGTCCTGCAGACGCGGCTGGTGGTGCATGAGGTGCTGATCGGCATCTTCGTGCTGGCGACGACGCCGGTGACGCTGATGCTGCTGGCCCGCGCCGCGCTCTACCGCGACCGGCAGGAGAAGCAGGCCGGCATCCCGCAACGCCGCGTTGCAGAGGCGCCGCCGCCCGCCGATTGAGCGGGATTACATTCCGTACGGATTCGTCACGATGTGACGAAGCGCACCGTTGCCGCAACGTTGCCGGTGCAAGCTGCCGCCACCCAGCAGGAGGTGGTCATGAAGGCACCATTGCGCAGCTTCATCTTCGGCCCGAAGAACAACAGCAAGCACGGCAACGACCCCAACGACGCGACCGGCGCCTTCCATGTCGGCATGCGCATCTGGAATCAGCTCTATGGCGGCTCGAACGGCACCGTCATCAGCCACTACTTCCTGAACGAGCAGGGGCTGGGACCTGCCAAGGTGCAGGAAGGCATCGTGAACGCCATGCGGCAGAATTCCGGCGGCCAGTACTACGACGCGATCTGCTATTTCGGGCACGGGACGCCTGGCGCACTCGCGAGCGCCGGCTGGAAGACGGATACGATCAAGAGCTTCACCGATGCGGTCGACGAGCTGGGCTCGGCCGATGTGAAGGTCATGCTCTATGCGTGTTCCTGCGCGGCGCCGAGCGGCATCGCCAACCTGATGGCGAACAACCTGCAGGCCTGGTGGCAATCGGGGACCGAGGTGCATGGCCATGTCTCCCCGGGCCACACCTTCGCCAACCCGCAGTATCGCCGCTTTCCGAACGCCGGCGGCGAAGTGGGCTTCACGGTGGCGCCGCCCACCAAGGTCGGCGCCTGGGTGAAGGCGATCACCAACCAGAAGAACACGCTCTGGGCGCGCTACCCCTTCATGACGCGCGAGGAGATCGAGGCGGAGCTGTAGCGCCGCCTATCGGGGAACGCCGCGCACGAGGGTGCTCCAATAGGCGGCGTAGCAGCCGAGCCAGGGCGGCAGGCTCGGGTAGATTTGGCCGGCGCGGGTGCGCGCGATCTCCCCGTTCGAGGCTTCCGCGACGCCGCGGGCGACGACGCCTTCGAGGCCGCCCGGCGCCTGCTGCCGGACCGCGAGCGATTCCAGCGCGGTGCAGGAATTGCCCCGCGCTTCGTAGGCGAGCGGGAAGACCGCCAGCCCGCCTGCGATCACCGCGATGAAGAAGATCAGCCTACCCATGGAGCCGCCATCCTGCGCCGTTATCGGTTCGGAACGGATAGCACGCGATGGCTATCCTGGGCATGACACTGACGCAGGCTTGATTCAGGCTTGGCGCGCGATGGTCAGGTGCGTCGCAGCCGCCGAAGCGACCTGGCCGGTGCAGGCATAGCCGAGCGCCGGCAGGTCGAGGCCCGCGAACAGCGCCTCGCCGCGGCCGAGCAGGATCGGCGATACCGCGATGTGCATCGCGTCGATCAGCCGGGCGCGGAGATACTGCCGGAGCGTCGCGACGCCGCCGCCGAGCCGGACGTCCTTGCCGCCGGCCGCCGCGCGCGCCCGTTCGAGTGCCGCCTCGATGCCGTCGGTGACGAAGTGGAAGACGGTGCCGCCCTGCATGGTGATGGACGGCCGGGCGTGGTGGGTCAGGACGAAGACCGGCACGTGATAGGGCGGGCTCTCGCCCCACCAGCCTTTCCAGCTCTCGTCCGGCCAGGCGCCGCGGACCGGGCCGAACATGTTCCGCCCCAGGATCCAGGCGCCGATATTGGCGAAGCTTTGGGCCGCGAAATCCTCGTCGATGCCGGTCGCACCACCTTCCTTGCCGACCATGGCGCGGAAGGTGCGCGTCGGGAAGAACCACCTGTGCAGCGCTTCGCCGCCGCGGCCGAGCGGATCGTCGAGACTCTGGTCGGATCCGGCGCCGAAGCCGTCGGCGGAGATCGAGAAGGCACGGACGCAGAGCTTCGGCATGGCGGTCTCCCATCGCGCTGACTGATTGCGAGTTGCAATCAGACAATGACGAGAGCGATTGCAAAACGCAAGCGGTTTATGTCACTGCAGCCGCAGCGCCTGGACGCGCCGGTTCAGGGAGCGGCCGTCTTCCGTGCCGTTGTCGGCGATCGGCTCGTTCTGCCCGCGCCCTTCCGCGCCGAGGCGGCCGGCCTCGATGCCGGAGGCGACCAGCCATTGCCGGACGCTCTCCGCGCGCCGGAGGGAGAGCGGCATGTTGATCGCGGCCGTGCCGCGGCTGTCGGTATGGCCGATCAGCATGAGCCGGAGCCCGGCATCGGCGGCCAGCGCGTCCCGCAGCTGCGCCAGCACCGCGGCGGCCGAGGGATCGAGATCGGCCGAATTGGTGCGGAAGGTGATGTAGAGCTGCACCTGGCCGGTGCGGCGGAGCGTCTCGGCGACCGGCGCCTGCACCGGGCCGCCGCCTTGCACGGCCGCCTGCCCGCCGGCGAAGCGGTAGCTCGCGCGGTAGGCGCCGAAATTCATGCTCTGCACGCCGCGGCGCGTGGTGCCGATGTAGCGCGGCTGGCCGGGCAGCATCTGGAGCGTCACCGTGCCGCCGGTGAGCGGGATGCTGCCGGCATGCACCGCGGCGCGGCAGGTGGCGGAATCGCCGGAATAGGTGTCGGTGCCCCAGACCGAGCCGCGCAGCGTCATCTCTCCCGGGCAGATGCAGGTCAGCGTCTCGTCGCTGCCCTCATAGGCGGTCATGTCGTCCGGGCACTGCGTCGGCCCTGAGGCCGCGGGTGCCGCGGCCTGCGCGGCGGCGGGCAGGTTCTCGAAGCGGTAGCTGGAGCGGTAGGCGCCGAAGCTGATGCTCTCGACGCCGCGTCGCGTCGTGCCCGGGTAGCGGGCCTGGCCGGGCAGCATGCGGAGCGTCACCGTCCCGCCCTGGCGCCCGACCGCGCCGGCATGCAGCGCCGCCCGGCAGGTGGCGGAATCGCCGGAATAGGTGTCGGTGCCCCAGACCGAGCCGCGCGCGACCTGCTCGGCGGGGCAGATGCAGCTCAGCACTTCGTCGCTGCCGTCATAGGCGGTCATGTCGTCCGGGCATTGCGTCGGCGCGGAGGGCGCGGGCGCGGCGGCTTGCGCGTTCGTCGGCAGGTTCTCGAAGCGGTAGCTGGAGCGGTAGAAGCCGAAGCTGATGCTCTCGACGCCGCGCCGCGTCGTGCCCGGGTAGCGGGCCTGGCCGGGCAGCATGCGCAGCGTCACCGTCCCGCCCTGGCGCCCGACCGCGCCGGCATGCAGCGCCGCCCGGCAGGTGGCGGAATCGCCGGAATAGGTGTCGGTGCCCCAGACCGATCCGCGCGCGACCTGTTCGGCGGGGCAGATGCAGGTCAGCACTTCGTCGCTGCCGTCATAGGCGGTCATGTCGTCCGGGCATTGGGTCGGCGCCGCTGTGGTCGTGCCGGGCGATGCCTCGGGGCCTTTCGTCTGCGCCGCGGCGCCGCCGGCCACGACCGAAAGAAGGATGAGGAGAAACCCAAGCCGAACCTTGGCCCGCCGCATCGTCACGATTCCTTCCGCTCGACACCGGGGCTGCACCCATGCCGCAGGGACGACCATGCCTGGCACCAGGACAGCGCGCGGTGATTCCTATCACGTTATGATCCGCGCGCATCTTGACATGGCGTCCATTCGCCTCACTTCTGCTTGCGAGTTGCAAGCGGATTGCGGCCGGAGCGATCGCGAATGCAAGCAGTTTTCCCATGGGGAGCGGCATGAGCCCGGAGGGCGGCGGCCGTTCCGGCTGCCCGATCAACCTGACGCTGGAGATGCTGGGCGATCGCTGGAGCCTGATCGTCATTCGCGACATCATGTTCGGGAACCGCCGGCACTTCCGGGAGCTGTTGGGCGCTTCGGACGAAGGGATCGCGTCCAACATCCTGGCCGACCGCCTGAAGCGGCTGGTCGAGGCCGGGCTTCTGACCCGGCGCGAGGACCCGACCCACAAGCAGAAGGCGATCTACAGCCTGGCGGAGCCGGCGATCCAGCTGGTGCCGCTGCTGGCGCAGATGGCCGCCTGGGGCCGGCGGCATACGCCGGTGACCGAGGCGCTCTCGGTCCGCGCCGCCTTGCTGGAGGACGGCGGGCCGCCGCTCTGGGAAGATTTCATGGCGGAGCTCCGCCATTTGCACCTCGGCGCCCCGCCGCCGGCGCGGTCGGTGCTCTCCGAATTGCGGGCAGCCTTCGAGGCGGTGATGGCGCGGAGTGCGCAGGTTTAGCATCGCATATGACCGATCTCGCCACCATGGGTGAGCTGATCGCGGCGCGGCGCCGGTCGTTGAAGCTGACCCAGGCCAAGCTCGCCGCCCGCGCCGGGGTCGGCCGGGTCACTCTCGATGCGCTGGAGAACGGCCGCAGCGCAGAACTCGGCTTCGGCAAGGTGGCCCGCATCCTGTTCGCCCTCGGGATGGAGCTGCACGCGATGGAGCGGGTGCGGCGGCGCCCGACGCTCGAGGAGCTGGAGGAAGAGAATCGGATCGCCGATCTGGCCCATCGCCGGGCGACGGCGGACCGAGCGGCTCGTCGGGCGGTGCTGCGTACCGCGCGGGCCTCCGCCGTCGCGAAGGCGACGGCCGGGCCGGAGGCCTTGCGCAGCCAGGACGTCCTCCATGACGAGGATGGCCTGCCGCGATGATCGCCGCCGATACGTCGGCGCTGATGGCGACGCTGCTCGACGCCTGACGTGCTTACAGCAGCGCTTCTACTTTTCCCGCCAGCGCCTCCGGCTTCGTCATCGGCGCGAAGCGGCCGCGGACCGCGCCGCTGCGGTCGAGCAGGAATTTCGTGAAATTCCACCGGATGGCGCGGCCGAACAACCCGCGCTTCTGCTGCTTCAGCCAGACGAACAGCGGATGCGCGCCGGCACCGTTGACCTCGACCTTCGCAAAGACCGGGAAGGTCACGCCGAAGCTGCGGTCGCAGAAGCCCGCGATCTCTGCATCCGTCCCCGGCTCCTGCCCGCCGAACTGGTTGCAGGGAAAGGCGAGCACCGCGAAGCCGCGCGACGCGAAGGCCTCGTGCAGCGCCTGCAATCCGCGATACTGGGGCGTGAAGCCGCAGGCCGAGGCGACGTTGACGATCAGCAGCACCTGGCCGCGATAGGTGGTGAGGCTTTGGGCCTCGCCGGTGCCGAGCCGTAGAGTGAAGTCATGGATCGTCATTCGATTGTCTTCGTGGCCAGGGCGCGATCGGCAATCCTTCTCGACGTAATCTTCACCCGTCGCGGCGGGAAACCCGTCATGATCCTCAGCGCCGCCTTCCCGGCGAAAGGCAATCCCAATGCGCGATTTCCTGCTGAAGCTGTCGATCTGCGCGGCCTTGACGGTGGGCGTGATCCTTCTCGGTGCTGCGCTGCCATCGAGCGCGGCCAATCTCGGGATATGGCAGATCGCCGCTTTCGAATGAGCGGCGAAGCAGGGCGCCGTCGCGCCCGCTGACCGGCAGCACAATCCTTGATGCGGACCATGAGATGGTGGCACCGTCGCGGAGGCGCTCATCGTCGCGGCGCGCCGCAACATCGGCGCGGCGTATCGCGCAGACCTATGAACGCTGGGGGAAGGGCGCGCATCCGGCGGCGCTGAATTTCGGCGATTGCTTCGCTGATGAGATGGCCAAGGCGCATGGGTGTCGCTTGCTGTATGTCGGGGCCGACTTCGGGAAGACCGATATCGAGGGGATTCCCTGAGGCGCCGAGTGGCTACCAGCGGCGATAGTGGCCCCGGCCGTAGTGGTGCCCCCGGCGGTAGTGGTGGCCCCGACCATAGTAGGAGCGGCCGCGGTAATGGCGTCCGCTGGACCCGACGATGGCGGCCCCGGCGGCCAGCCCAACCACGCCCGCGGCGACGGCGGTGCCGACATTGGCGTCCGGCTGGGCCTGGGCACGCTCGGCCGAAGCTGCCTGCTGCAGATAGGCGGCATCCGTGCAGGCCTGTTGATAGCCCTGCTGACAGGCAATGCTTGCCTGTGTCGCCTGCTGTTCGACGGGACCGGGGGCCACGGTGCAGGCGGCCAGGCTGGCGGCTGCCACCACGACGATCAGGCGGGATGGCCGGTGCATGGGAACTCCTTTCCAAGGGGCAGCCGCCGGACATCGACCCCGTCGCCCCGACGAGTATTCTGCGACCGCAACTGTCCTGCATGTCATGCGACGAATTGGGCCGGCCTCGCAAGATGCGCGGCCATCAAACATACCGGAGCCAACAATTTCGGCGGCCGTCTGGAAGTGCGTCGAGAGATCGCGGCCTTCGGCGCCGGGTCCGACAAAGAGCATCACGGCGTCGAGCGCGATATCCTTCTTGTCGTGATCCCCAATGTTACCGCAGTGGCGTCCAGGAAATTTCGCCCGCCGGGCCGTCTACATCCCCCGATCCCGCCGCGTCGCCTCCAGGTCATCCTGCAGGAACGCCACCACCACCTCCGACAGGCTTTCATGCGGCGCGAAGCCCAGCGCCAGCGCGCGATCGGTCACGAACCCCGCTGGCCAGCCGCGGACGATCGCCTGTACCTCCTCGTCGGGCGCGAAGCGCACCAGCTCCCGCGTCGCGGGGCCGGTCACGGCCTCCAGCGCGTCCAGCATCTCGCCGACCGCGGCCGTCATGCCCGGCGGGTTGATGCCGCGCTCCAGGCCGAGCGGCGTCGTGTCCATCGTCGCCGCATGCAGGAACCAGCCGACGGCGCTCCGCGGCGAGCAGATCCAGACCCGGAAATCGGGGAAGACGGGGCAGGTGGTCTCGAGGCCGAGCAGCGGCTCCCGCAGCACGGCCGAGGCGAAGCTGGACGCCGCCTTGTTCGGCCGGCCGGGGCGGATGACCACGGTCGGCAGGCGGATCGAGACCGCATCCAGGAAGCCGCGCCGGCTGGCATCGGTCAGCAGCAGCTCCGCCATCGCCTTCTGGGTGCCGTAGGAATTGGTCGGCACCTGCCGCTCTTCCTCCCGCACGCGCGCTTCCTGCCCGCCGCCGAAGCTCGCGACCGAGGAAGGGAAGACGACCCGCGGCGCGGTGCCGAGCGCCCGGCAGCGCCGCACCACCGCAAGCGTGCCTTGCAGGTTCACCCGGATGCCGAGTTCGTAATCCGCCTCGGCGCCGGCGGAGACGACGGCCGCGAGATGGAACACCACCCGCGTCCCCTCGGGGATCGCCTGCTCCAGCGCCTGCGCCTCGGTGATGTCGCCGGCCAGGCACCGGACCGGGAAGGGTGCGGCGACCGGCGCCGGCTCGGCGAGGTCGAACAGCGTGAGGCCGGTGACCGCCGCGCCGCCGAGCGCGCCGTCCTTCGCCAGCCGCTCCGCCAGCTTGCGGCCCAGGAAGCCGCCGCCGCCGAGGATCGTGATCTGCATGGTGCCCTCCGGCAATCGGTTTGGCGCGGGGCACGGCCGCGCGCAATACTCCCCGCATGATCGGAAGCCTGCCCCACCGCCTGCTCGCCAACCGCCATCACGGCACGCCCGGCACCGTCACCCTGCCCGAAGCCGGCTTCCGCCGCGCGAAGCAGGCGATCGCCGCCTGGCCCGGCTATGCGCCGACCCCGCTCGTGTCCCTGCCCGAAATCGCGGCGGCGGTGCGCGTCGCCGCCGTCGACTGGAAGGACGAAGGCCCGCGCTTCGGCCTCGGCAGCTTCAAGGCGCTCGGCGGCGCCTATGCGGTCGAGCAGCTCCTGCTGCGGGAGCTCGCGCGCCGCGGCGTCGCCGAGCATGCCGATGCGGCGGCGCTGGCGGACGGCACCCACCGCGAGGCGACGCGCGCCATCACCGTCACCTGCGCGACCGACGGCAACCACGGCCGCAGCGTCGCCTGGGGCGCGGAGCGCTTCGGCGCGCGCTGCGTCATCTTCGTCCATCCCGGCGTCACCGAAGCCCGCCGCGCCGCGATCGCCCGCTACGGCGCCGAGGTGCGGGAGGTGCCCGGCAACTACGACGACAGCGTCCGCGCCGCCCAGGCGGCGGCCGAGGCGGAAGGCTGGCACGTGATCTCCGACACCTCCTACCCCGGCTACACCGAGGTGCCGCGCGAGGTCATGCAGGGCTATCGCCTGATGGCCGACGAGGCCGCCGACCAGCTCGCCGTGCCCCCGACCCATGCCTTCATCCAGGGCGGCGTCGGCGGCGCCGCGGCCGCGGTCGCGACCGGGCTTCGCGCCCGCTACGGCGGGTCGGTGAAGATCGTGGTGGTGGAGCCCGAGGCCGCCGCCTGCCTGATGGCGAGCGCCGAGGCCGGCAAGCCCATCACCATCGAGGGCAGCCTCTCGACCATCATGGCCGGCCTCGCCTGCGGCGAGCCGAGCCTGCTGGCCTGGCAGGAGCTGGAGCGGAGCGCCTTCGCCTTCATGGCGATCCCGGACGCCGCAATCGCCCCCTGCATGCGCCTGCTGGCGAAGCGCGAGCCCGCCATCGTCGCCGGCGAGAGCGGCGTCGCCGGGCTGGCGGCGCTGCTGCTGGCCGGGCGGGAGCCGTTCGGCCGCGCGGTGCTGGACCTCACGCCCGAGAGCCGCGTGCTGCTCTTCGGCACCGAGGGTGCCACCGACCCCGAGCTCCATGCGCGGCTCACCGCCTGAACCCTGTCACCCGATCGACTTTTATCTGTAAACTGAACGCAATGGCCCGGGGGCTAACCCCGCGCTGCTTCCAAACCAGGGAGAAGCTCCATGCATCGCAGGACCATCATCACCGGCGCCGCCGGCGCCCTTTCCGCGGCCGCGCTGCCGGTCCGCGCCCAGCAGGCCTCCCAGCGGCCGGAGATCCAGTTCTGGTTCGGCCTGGCCGGCGCGCTCGGGGAGCGCGTGCAGGAACAGGTCCAGCGCTTCAACGCCAGCCAGGAAGCGGTCCGCGTCGTCGCCACCTACAAGGGCAGCTACACCGAGGTGCTGACCGGCGCCATCGCCGCCTGGCGCGCCGGCAACCCGCCCCACGTCATCCAGGTCTTCGAGGTCGGCACCGCCACCATGATGGCGGCCGGCCCGGCCATCCGCCCGGTGCACCAGCTCGCCGCCGAGACCGGCGTCGCCCTCGACCCGACCCGCTACCTCGCCGGCGTGCGCGGCTACTACAGCGACACCGAGGGGCGGCTGATCTCGATGCCCTACAACTCTTCCTCGGCGGTGATGTGGATCAACCTCGACGCCTTCCAGCGCGCCGGGCTCTCCACCACCGAGCTGCCGAAGACCTGGGCGGAGATCCGCACCGCCGCCGAGCGCATCAAGGCGGCCAATGCGGCGCCGAACGCCATCACCACCGCCTGGCCGACCTGGGTCATGTGGGAACAGATGGCCGCGATCCACGACGTGCCCTATGCGACCCAGGCCAACGGCTTCCGCGGCATGAACGCGGAGCTGCAGCTCACCGGCGATTTCTTCCGCAAGCATGCGGAGTTCCTGATCCAGCTCCAGCGCGACGGGCTGTTCCGCTATGCCGGCCGCGACAATGCCGGCGACGGGCTGTTCCCCTCGGGCGAGGCGGCGATCAGCTTCAACTCCTCGGCCGGCCGCGCGCGCGTGGTGCGGGAAGCGCAGTTCCGCTGGGCCTCGGTGCCGCTGCCCTACCATGCCGACGTCACCCAATCGCCGAAGAACGGCGTCATCGGCGGCGCCAGCCTCTGGCCCATGACCGCCCGCAACCGCACGCCGGCCGAATACCGTGGCGTCGCCGAGTTCTTCCGCTTCATCAGCCAGGCGGAGCAGGACCAGTGGTGGCATGAGGCGACCGGCTACGTGCCGATCACGACCGCCGCCTATGAGAGCGCCCGCGCCGCCGGCTACTACCAGCGCAACCCGGGTGCGGATGCCGCCATCACCCAGCTCAGCCGCGCCGAGCCGACCCCCAATTCCATGGGCTTCCGCCTGGGCGGCCTGGTCGAGATCCGCGGCATCATCGAGGAAGAGCTGGAGAAGGCCTTCCAGGGCCAGCAGACCCCGGTCCAGTTCCTGGAGGCCGCGAACCGCCGCGGCAACGTGGTGCTGCGCAACTTCGAACGCGCGAACCGCGGCTGAAGGAGCGGCGCCGGGCGGGACGCTTCCCGCCCGGCGCATCCTGCGATGCAACGCCGCGTCATCTTCCCGAACAAGGTCCTGCCCTGGGTGCTGCTGGCGCCGCAGCTGGCGATCACCCTCGTCTTCTTCTTCTGGCCGGCGGGGCAGGCGGTCTGGTTCTCCTTCCTCCGCCAGGATGCCTTCGGCATCCGCACGCTGTTCGTCGGCCTCGAGAATTTCACGGACCTGCTGAGCGACCCGCTCTATCTCGGCACCGCCTGGAACACCGCGGTCTTCTCTGTCCTGGTGACGCTGCTCTCGCTTGGCGCCGCGCTGCTGCTGGCCGTCCTGGCGGACCGCGAGATCCGCTTCGCGCGCGGCTACCGGACGCTCCTGATCTGGCCCTATGCGGTGGCGCCGGCCGTCGCGGCCGTGCTGTGGCTGCTGCTGTTCCATCCCTCGATCGGGCTGGTCGGGCGCTGGCTGAACGCCAATGGCGTCGCCTGGGACTACAAGCTGAACGGCACCCAGGCGATGGGCCTCGTCATCGTCGCCGCCGCCTGGAAGCAGGTCAGCTACAACTTCATCTTCTTCCTGGCCGGGCTGCAGGCGATCCCGCGCAGCGTGCTGGAAGCCGCCGCGGTCGATGGCGCCAGCGCCGTTAGGCGTTTCTGGACCGTGGTCTTCCCGCTGCTGTCGCCGACCACCTTCTTCCTGATGGTCGTCAACCTGGTCTACGCCTTCTTCGACACCTTCGGCATCATCGACGCGCTGACCAAGGGCGGTCCGGGCAAGGCGACCGAGACCCTGATCTACCGCGCCTATATCGACGGCCGGGTCAATCTCGACCTCGGCAGTTCCTCCGCGCAATCGGTGCTGCTGATGCTGCTGGTGGTCGGGCTGACCCTGATCCAGTTCCGCTTCGTCGAGCGCAAGGTGACCTATTGATGCGCCGCCGCGGCATCCTGACCCATGCCATCCTGATCCTGGGCGTGCTGGTCTTCGCGCTGCCGGTCTGGATCCTGCTGATGGGCAGCACCCATGACGCGGCGACGATCGGGCGCGGCGGCGTGCCGCTGCTGCCGGGGAACGACGCGGTGGCGAATTACGCGACGGCCTGGGGGCAGGGCGGGCGCAGCCTCGGCGTGCCGGTCGCCACCATGATGTGGAACAGCCTGCTGATGGCGGTGCTGGTCGCGGTCGGCAAGATCGCGATCTCGCTGCTGTCGGCCTTCGCGGTCGCCTTCTTCAGCTTCCGCGGCCGCGCGCTCGCCTTCTGGGCGATCTTCATCACGCTCATGCTGCCGGTCGAGGTGCGCATCTTCCCGACCTTCCAGGTGATCTCGACGCTCGGCATGATCGACACCTATGCCGGGCTGATCGTGCCGCTGATCGCCTCGGCCACCGCGACGCTGCTGTTCCGGCAATTCTTCCTGACCATCCCGGACGAGTTCGTGGAAGCGGCGAAGATGGACGGCGCCGGCCCGATGCGCTTCTTCCGCGACGTGGTGCTGCCGCTGTCGCTGACCAACATGGCGGCGCTGTTCGTCATCCTGTTTGTCTATGGCTGGAACCAGTATCTCTGGCCGCTGCTGGTGACGACGGCGGGGCAGGTGGAGACGGTCGTGATCGGCATCGTCAAGATGATCGGCACCGAGGCCGGGACGGATTGGAACATCGTGATGGCGACGACGGTGCTGGCGCTGCTGCCGCCGATCGCCGTCGTCGTGCTGATGCAGCGCTGGTTCGTGCGCGGCCTGACGGAGACGGAAAAGTAATGGCGACCCTGACCCTCTCCGGCGTGCAGAAAGCCTTCGGCGCCACCCAGGTCCTGCACGGCGTCGACCTGGCGCTGGCGGATGGCGAGATGGTGGTGATCGTCGGCGCTTCCGGCTGCGGCAAGTCGACGCTCCTCCGTATCGTCGCGGGGCTCGAGAAACCCACCGCCGGCCAGGTCACGATCGACGGCCGCGACGTGACCGCGCTCGAGCCCGCGGAGCGCGACATCGCCATGGTGTTCCAGAACTACGCGCTCTATCCGCACATGACCGTCTTCGACAACATGGCCTATGGGCTGAAGATCCGCCGCCTGCCGAAGGCCGAGATCAAGCGGCGCGTCGAGGAAGGTGCGGCGCTGCTCGGCATCGGGCCGCTGCTGGCGCGCAAGCCCCGCCAGCTCTCGGGCGGGCAGCGGCAGCGTGTGGCGATGGGCCGCGCCATCGTGCGCGAGCCGAAGCTGTTCCTGTTCGACGAGCCGCTGTCCAATCTCGACGCCAAGCTCCGCGTGCAGATGCGGGCCGAGATCCGGCGGCTGCAGAAGCGACTCGGCGTCACCAGCCTGTTCGTGACGCATGACCAGGTGGAGGCGATGACGCTCGGCGATCGCCTGGTGGTCATGCATCAGGGCCATGCGGTGCAGGTGGCGAGCCCGATGGAGATCTGGGCGCGACCGGCCGACACCTATGTCGCGGGCTTCATCGGCAGCCCGTCGATGAACTTCATCGATGCGGTGCTGGTCGATGGCGGGCAGGGCGCGCGGCTGCTGGGCACCGGCGGCCAGGGCGGCGGCCCGGTGATCCGCTTCGCCGATGGCGGCCGCCCGGGCGGCGAGGGGCATCGCGTCACCCTCGGCATCCGGCCGGAGCATCTGGAGCCGGGCGGCGCCGATGCGCTGGCGCTGACGGTCGACCTGGTGGAGCCGCTCGGCTCGGAATCGGTCGTGCATGGCCGGCTCGCCGACGGCACGCCGCTGGTCGCCCGCCTGCCGGGTGCGACGGCCGCCATGCAGGACCTCCGCCTCGCGATCCCGCCCGCTGCGCTGCATGTCTTCGACGCGGAGAGCGGGCGGCGGATCGATCCCATGCCCGTTGACGCGGCGGCACTCTCCGCGCACTAGCTAAGCCACAAAGGCGGGGGACGGAACCTCTGCCGGGAGGGTCTTCCGATGCTGAACCGCCGCCTTCTCCTGGGCGCTGGCGCCCTGGCTCCCTTCGCCGCGCGGGCGCAGGCGCCGGCCTGGCCGAACCAGCCGGTGCGCCTGGTCGTCCCCTTCGCCGCCGGCGGCCCGACCGACGTGCCGGCGCGCCTCGTCGCCGATCGCCTGGGCGAGGCGCTGCCGCAGCGCTTCGTGGTCGAGAACCGCACCGGCTCCGGCGTCGTCATCGGCACCGACCTGGTCGCCAAGGCGCCGAAGGACGGCCATACCCTTCTCTACACCACGATCGCGCATTCGGTGCTGAAGGCGCTGTTCGCACGGCTGCCCTTCGATCCGGACGCCGATTTCACGCCGATCGCCCTCGTCGGCCAGGTGCCGATGGTGGCCCTCGTGAACAAGGACATCCCGGCCCGCACCCTGCCGGAGCTCATCGCGCTGTTCCGCGCCAATCCCGGCAAGTACGACTACGCGAGCAGCGGCAATGGCGGCGCCGTCCATCTCGCGACCGAGCTGTTCCTCTCGATGGCGGGCGGGCTGCAGGTCGGCCACGTGCCCTATCGCGGCTCCTCGGCGGCGATGCCGGACGTGCTCAGCGGCCGCGTCGCGATGATCATCGATGTCGGGCTCTCGGGCCTGGAATACGCCCGCCGCGGCGACGTGCGGGCGATGGCGATCAGCACGCTGCAGCGCACCAGCCTCGCCCCCGACCTGCCGACCTTCGTCGAGGGCGGGGTCGCGGGCTACGAGGCCTATACCTGGCACATGATGATGGCGCCCGCCGGCACGCCCACGCCGGTCATCGCTGCCTGCAACGCGGCGGTCAACCGGGTGCTGGCCAACGACACCGTGGTCCAGCGCCTGACCGAGCAGGGCATGCAGGTGGTGCGCAACTCCACCCCCGACAGCGCCGCCGCCTTCTTGCAGAGCGAGACGCGGAAATGGGGCGCGATCGTCAGGGAGCGCAACATCCAGGTGAACTGAAGGGGACGCAGGCCGACCGGCCGCCGCCTCTGCGACGCGGTGGCCGATAGGTCGATGCGGATGCGTGGCCGATCGTCCGCTGCCATTGCCGGGCTGCCGCAAGGCGCATGGCGCGGCCTTCTCCGGCGTCATGAACGTGCCGCCCCGTCGCGGCGGAGCGCGCCGTCATCGCGCGCCTCCGCCACGGCACGCCGGAGCCGCGCCACCTGGTCGGCATCGCGCGTGCGCGGCATGGCCGGCGAGCCGGTGGCTCACCAGACCAGGGGCAGCAGGCGGTAGCGGACGCACGCCGCATAGGCTTCGTAGCCGGCGTGTTCTGACGAGCAGATTCACGCCGCCCGGCGATTCCGCCCTCCAGCCATCTGCTCTAGCCGCCCTTGCCCGCGAAGAGGATCAGGTTGCCGTCCGGATCGGCGACGATGAAGGTCCGGGCTCCCCAGGGCTCGGTGCGGAGCGTCTGGTGGAAGGGCGCGCCGGCCGCCTGGTATTCCAGGAACAGCGGCTTCGCATCCTCGAGCGTGATGGCAGCGGAGAGCAGCGTCTCCCGCGCGCGCAGCGCCGGGTCGATGACCGGCGCATCGACGCAGCGCAGGTTCAGCCGGGCGCCGTCGCGCCCGACCTGTGCGTAGAAGGGCGGCTCGCCATGGGTGAAGGCCAGGGCGAAGCCGAGCGTCTCCACGAAGAAGGCACAGGAGGCCGCGATGTCGCGGACGAAGAGCTGCGGCTCCGCCTGCAGCAGGACCGGCCGCGGATCGGCCTGTGGGTCGGGGGTGGGCATGGTCTCGATTCCTTGGCGCAGTGCCGCCCAGCTCTCGAATCCCTGCATGCGGGCGACCAGCTCCTGCGCATCGCTCAACTGGAAGCGGCCCGCGAGCACCTCCGCATCCGTGCGGTCGCGGTAGCGCGGCAGCCCGGCGCGGATCTGCGCCGCGACCGGGTAGTGACGATCGCGATGCCAACGCAGGTACTGCTTCGCCTGTTTACGGAGATTTTCGAGGTTGGGCATGACACGTGACGGTTGACGACACGTAGGCGGGCATCGCCCGTCCAGCCCCGTGGCTGATGCGCCCTACCGCGCAAGGACGAACCTAGGCAAAGCCCGTTCCGCGGTCAACATGGCACCGGATCGGACTTGACCTCTCCATCGCGCACACGGATATCCCCGGCAACCAAAGCCTGAGGAAACGCTCCATCCGCATTGCAACGAGGAGGAGACTTCCCATGCTTCGCCGCCAAATCCTGGCCGCCACTGCCGGGCTCGCCGCCGTACCCTTCGCTGCCCGCGCCCAGGCCACCTGGCCGACCGGGCCGGTGCGCCTCGTCGTCCCCTTCGCCGCCGGCGGCCCGACCGACATCCCCGCCCGCCTCTTCGCCGACGAGCTCTCGAAGGCGCTGCCGCAGCGCATGATCGTCGAGAACCGCACCGGCGCCGGCGTGGTCGTCGGCTCCGACGTCGTCGCCAAGGCGCCGAAGGACGGCAGCGTCCTGCTCTACAACACCATCGCCCATTCGGTGCTGCGCGCGCTGTTCCCGCGCCTGCCCTTCGACCCGGTCGCCGACTTCACGCCGGTCTCGCTCGTCGGCGTCATTCCGATGGTCATCACCGTGAACAAGGACCTGCCGGTCCGCACGCTGGCGGAGCTGATCGAGCTGCTGCGGCGGGAGCCCGGCAAGTACGACTACGCCAGCAGCGGCAATGGCGGCGCGCTGCATCTCGCGACCGAGCTGCTGCTCCGCCGCGCCGGCGTGCGCGCCAACCACATCCCCTATCGCGGCACCGCCGCCGCCATGCCAGACGTGCTGAACGGCACCGTGCCGATCATCGTCGACGTGGCCACCACCACGCTGCCCTTCGTGACCCGCGGCGAGACCCGCGCACTCGCGGTGATGGACAGCCAGCGCCTGCCGCAGCTTCCCGACGTGCCGACCACCGCCGAAGCCGGCTTTCAGGGCCTCGAAGCCTATACCTGGCACATGGTGCTGGCCCCCGCCGGCACCCCGGCGCCGATCGTGCAGCAGATCAGCCAGGCCTTCGGCCGCGTCGCGCGCGACCAGTCCGTGCAGACGCGCCTCGCCGACCTCGCGATGCGGCTCGAAGCCGACAGTTCCCCGGCGCGCGCCGCGGCCTGGATGACCAGCGAGACCGAGAAGTGGGAGGCGATCATCCGGGAAGCGGGGATCCGGGTTGATTGAGTAAGAGCGTCGCATGATTCGCCTCGACAACATCGGCAAGCAGAACGGCAAGCAGATCGTCTTCATCGAGGCCTCCGCTTCGCTGCAGAAGGGCGAGAAGGTCGGCCTCGTCGGCCCCAACGGCGCCGGCAAGACCACGCTGTTCCGCATGATCACCGGGCAGGAGCCGCCGGACGAAGGCCAGGTCGCCATCGATCGCGGCGTCACCATCGGCTATTTCAGCCAGGACGTCGGCGACATGGCCGGCCGCAGCGCGGTGGCCGAGACCATGGACGGCGCCGGCCCTGTCAGCGCCGTCGCGGCCGAGCTGAAATCGCTCGAAGCCGCCATGGCGGATCCGGACCAGGCCGACATGGACGCGGTCGTCGCCCGCTACGGCGAGGTGCTGGAGCGGTTCGAGGAGATGGACGGCTACGCGCTCGACGCCCGCGCGCGGGAGGTGCTGGCGGGCCTCGGCTTCACGCAGGAAATGATGGACGGCGATGTCGGCGCGCTGTCCGGCGGCTGGAAGATGCGCGTGGCGCTCGCCCGCATCCTGCTGATGCGGCCCGACGCCATGCTGCTCGACGAGCCGAGCAACCACCTCGACCTCGAAAGCCTGATCTGGCTGGAATCCTTCCTGAAGACCTACGACGGCGCGCTGCTGATGACCTCGCACGACCGCGAGTTCCTGAACCGCATCGTCACCCGGATCGTGGAGATCGATGGCGGCGCGCTGACCGCCTATTCCGGCGACTACGCCTTCTACGAGCAGCAGCGCGCGATCAACGAACGCCAGCAGCAGGCCCAGTTCGAACGCCAGCAGGCGATGCTCGCCAAGGAGATCAACTTCATCGAGCGCTTCAAGGCCCGCGCCTCCCACGCCGCACAGGTGCAGAGCCGGGTGAAGAAGCTCGATAAGATCGAGCGGGTGGAACCGCCGAAGCGCCGCCAGGTGGTGAGCTTCGACTTCCAGCCGGCGCCCCGCTCCGGCGAGGACGTGGTCCTGCTGCGCAAGGTGCGGAAGCGCTACGGCAGCCGGATCATCTACGACGGCCTGGATTTCCAGGTGCGCCGGCGGGAACGCTGGTGCGTGATGGGCATCAACGGCGCCGGCAAGTCGACGCTGCTGAAGCTGGTGACCGGCGCGACCGACCCCGATGGCGGCACCGTGACGCTCGGCGGCAGCGTGAAGATGGGCTACTTCGCCCAGCACGCGATGGAGCTGCTGGACGGCGACCGCACTGTCTTCCAGTCGCTCGAGGATGCCTTTCCCCAGGCGGGGCAGGGCTCGCTCCGCGCGCTGGCCGGCTGCTTCGGCTTCTCCGGCGACGAGGTGGAGAAGCGCTGCCGGGTGCTCTCGGGCGGCGAGAAGGCGCGGCTGGTGATGGCGCGCATGCTCTACGACCCGCCGAATTTCCTGGTGCTGGACGAGCCGACCAACCACCTCGACATGGCGACCAAGGAAATGCTGATCGCGGCGCTGGCGCAATACGAGGGCACCATGCTGTTCGTCTCGCACGACCGCCACTTCCTGGCGGCCCTCTCCAACCGGGTGCTGGAACTGACGCCGGACGGCATCCACGCCTATGGCGGCGGCTACACCGAATACGTGGCAAGGACCGGCCAGGAGGCGCCGGGCCTGCGGAGCTGAGCTCAGAAGGAAGAAAGCGCCGGGGAAGGAATTCCCCGGACCCCTTCTTTTCTTTTTGCTACTTCGTGCTGATCAGAGGGGCATCGATGAGCATCAGCATGCGGCACGTGATGCATGGCGATCCTGGCGCCGGACCGCGTCACCAACCCGGCCCTGATCGCCGAAGAGGCCGGCCGCGCCCTCGGCCTCATCGCCCTCCATATCGCGCCGATGCTGTTCTACCCAATGCCGCTCGCGCGCATCACGACGCTGGTCGTGGGTCCCGACCACCGGAGGCGCGGAATCGGTCGCCGCCTCGTCGAGGCCGCAGCCGCAGTCGCGAGCGACGCCGGCTGCGACACGCTCGAACTCACGACCGGCCTGCACCGTGAGGACGCGCACGCCTTCTATCAATCCTTGAGCTTTTGTCGCGCCGCCTTTGGCATGGTCCGCCCCATTGCCTGACGAATCCACCCCGGCGCGTATCCGGCATGTGAACTCGGCAACACGTCGATCATCCCAAGAACCTGCTTGACGATCAGCGGCACAGGGCCGAGCGATGGTGCGTCGAACGATGCGGGTGAGACCATGCTCGATGCGAAGGCGCCGATGGGTTTGCTGCCCGGCGTTCCGAACCGGTCGCTCGGCCGCAGGGCGCTGCTCCTCTCCGGCATGGCGCTTGCGGGCCTTGCCCCGGCGGCCCGGGGGCAGGGGCGCGGCGGTCCCGTCAAGCTGATCGTGCCCTATGGCGCCGGCAACATCACCGACCAGGTGGCGCGGGTGTTCCTCGAGGTCCACGGCGCGCGCACTGGCCGCCACCTCGTGGTGGACAACCAGCCTGGCGCGGGCGGCATGCTCGGCACCTACAATCTGAGCCGCAGCCCTGCGGATGGCAGCATCCTGGGCATGGTCTCCGTCGCGGCGCTGGCCATCGCGCCGCATGCGTCCCGGCAGCAGATCCGCTACGACCCGTTCACCGACCTGGTCCCGGTCGCCGGCGTCTCCGTCTCCAGCGCCTTCCTCGCCGTGCATGCCTCCCTGCCGGTGAACAGCCTGGCCGAGCTCGCCGCGCATTGCCGGTCGCGGCGGGCGGACGACCCGATCTTCTACTGCTCGCCCGGCAATGCCACGGTGCCGCACCTCAACCTGGAGACGGTCGCGAGGGCGATGGATTGCCCGATGCAGCACGTGCCCTATCGCACCAGTGGCGCCGCCAATACGGACCTGCTGGCCAACCGGGTGCAGGTGACGATGGATTCCGCCAGCATCACGGTGCCGCACATGCGGTCCGGCGCGCTGCGGCCGCTCGCCATCAATGCCGCGCGCCGCAGCCCGGATTTCCCGGAGGTGCCGACCTTCCGCGAAGCGCTGCCCGAGGTGCAGATGCTCAACGCCTGGTCGGGGATCTTCTTCCCGAGGGGCACCGCGGAGGCGCTGGTGCGCCCCATCGCGGCGGAGATCCAGGCCACGGTCGGCGACGCCGCCCTGGCGGAGAAACTGCCGCTCGGTGTCGCAGCCTTCCCGCTCGACGCGGCGCAGCTCGCGCTGCAGATCAGGTCGGACAATGACAGGCTCGGCAGGCTGATCGCCACGATCGGCTTGACCCAAGATTGAGAGGAACAATGGCCAGAGAGATCATCACCTCCCCGCGCGTGACGCCGATGCGTTCCGCGGTCAACCACGCGGTCAAGGCGGGCGGCTTCGTCTTCGTCACCGGCGTCACCCCCTTCAAGGGGCCGGAGCGCCTGGCCGCCGAGATCGCCAAGGGCGACCTGGTCGCACAGGTCCACCAGGTGATGCGGAACATGCAGGCGATCCTGGAGGAAGCGGGCACCTCGTTAGACCGCGCCGTGAAGATGAACGTCGCGCTGACGGACATGGGCCGCTACGCGGAGTTCGACGCAACCTTCCGCGGCTATTTCGCGGAGGGCAACTTCCCGGCGCGGCAGACGACGGAATCGGCGCGACTGGCGCATCCGGATTTCCTGGTCTCCATCGACTGCATCGCCGAAGCATGAATCAGACCCCGAGATAGGCCCGCTTCACATGCGGGTCGCGCAGCAGCGCTGGCCCCGGTCCGCTCATGGCCACGCGCCCGTTTTCCAGCACATAGCCGCGGGTCGCGATCTGCAACGTATGGACGATGTTCTGCTCGACGATCAGCACCGTCGTGCCGGCCGCGACCACCGTGTCGATGATCCCGAACACCTGCTTGACGATGAGGGGCGCGAGGCCGAGCGAGGGCTCGTCGAACATCAGCAGGCGCGGGCTCGCCATCATGCCGCGGGCGATCGCGACCATCTGCTGCTCGCCGCCGGAGAGCGAGCCTGCGAGCTGCGACAGGCGCTCCCGCACCCGAGGGAACAGCGCCAGCACCTCCTCCAGCCGCTGCGGGATGCGCGCGCGGGCGGCGGGCTTGAAGCCGCCGAGCATCAGGTTCTCCCGCACCGTCATGAAGGGGAAGAGCTGCCGCCCCTCCGGGATCATGGTGATGCCGAGGTCGACGATCGCGGGCGGCGCGAGCCGCGCGGTGTCCTGGCCATCGACCGCGATGCGCCCGCCCTGCGGCTTGATCAGGCCGCAGATGGCGCGGAGCGTCGTCGTCTTGCCGGCACCGTTGCCGCCGACGATGGTGACGACCTCGCCCTGGTTCACCTCCAGCGAGACGTCCTGCAGCACGGTGACCGGACCATAGCCGGCGCGCAGCCCCTCAAGCCGCAACATGGACGTAGTCCTCGCCGAGATAGGCCTCGATCACCGCGGGGTTGCGGGCGATCTCGTCGGGCGTGCCGGCCGCGATCATGCGGCCCGAATTGACGACGATGATCCGGTCGGAGATCGCCATGATCGCCGCCATCACATGCTCGATCGCGATCACCGAGACGCCGCTGTCGCGCACCGCGCGCACCAGCTCGACCGCCGCCGCGACATCCGCGGGGTTGAGTCCCGCCATCACCTCGTCGAGCAGCAGGATGCGCGGACCCATGGCCAGCGCGCGCGCCACCTCCAGCCGCTTGGCGCCGCCGACCGTGAGGCTGCGCGCTTCCGCGTCCAGAAGGGCGCCGAGGCCGCAGCGGGTCGCGACCGCGTCGGCGATGCGCCGCGCCTCGGCCGCCGAGCGCGCCTGGTGGAAGGCGCCGAGCATCACGTTCTCCCGCACCGAGAGACCGGCGAAGGGCTGCACGATCTGGAAGGTGCGCGCGACGCCGGCGGCGGCGAAGGCATGCGGTGCGGTCGGCGTCACCCAGCGCCCGTCCGGCAGCATGACCCGGAGGCTGCCGGAAGACGGCGGCAGGAAGCCCGACAGCAGGTTGAACAGCGTCGTCTTGCCGGCCCCGTTCGGGCCGATGACGCCGAGCACCTCGCCCTGGCGGAGCGTCAGCGACACGTCGTTGGTCGCGATCAGCCCGCCGAAGCGCCGCGTCAGACCCTCGGCTTCCAGGATCACCGGACCGATCGGCGGCCGCGCCTGCGGCGGGCCTGTGTCCGGTGCGGCGATCCGCGTCGCATCGGCCGCTCGCCCCTGCCCGAAGCGGCGGCGCAACCAGGGGCCGATCGAGCCCGCCAGCCCATGCGGCATGGTCAGCACCACGGCGACCAGCACCACGCCGTAGACCAGGCCGTGCAGCCCGTTGGCGCCGGCGCCGAGCCAGCCGCGCGCGGCCTCGGCGATCGGCACCACCAGCAGCGTGCCCCAGAGCGGGCCGCTGACCGTGCCGAGGCCACCGATGAGCGCGAACATCGCGACCTGGATCGCGGTCGGCAGGCTGAACATCGTCTCCGGGTCGATGAAGTTCAGGTAGATGCCATGGAAGCTGCCGACCAGCGAGGTCAGCCCGGCCGAGATCGCGAAGGCCGCGAGCTTCACCGCCGTCGTGTTGATGCCGACCGCCCGCGCCGCATCCTCCCGCTCCCGCACCGCGACCAGCGAGAAGCCGAGGCGGGAGCGGCGCACCAGCCAGGAGGCGGCGAGCGCCACCACCAGCAGCCCGAAGGCGATGACGAGGGTGTTTTCCTTCTCCCGGAACAGCATCCAGGCCCAGCCGATCCGCAGCTCGGTGCCGACGAACATCGGCACCGGCAGGCCGGCGCTGCCGCCGGTCCAGTCCTTGAAGTGGATCGCCAGCAGCCGGATCACCTCGAGGAAGGCGATGGTCGACAGGGTGAAGAACGGGCCCCGCAGCCGGAGGCAGGGCCAGGCGACCAGCACCGCGACGACGACCGAGACCGCCGCACCCGCGAACATGCCGATCCAGGGGACCAGGCCGAAATGCTGGTTCAGCAACGCCGCCGCATAGCCGCCGATGCCGTAGAAGATCGTCTGCCCGAGCGAGAGCTGCCCCGCGAAGCCGCCGAGGATGTTCCAGGCGCAGGCCATCGCCGCGAAGACGAAGATGGTGACGAAGATATGCTGCCAGAACCCGGCCGCCTCCGCGTCCCAGGCCGGGATCGCCCAGAACGGCACCGCGAACAGCGCGAACAGGCCGGCCACCGCCGCGGCACCGCGCATCACTCCGCCCCCCGCACGCCGAGGAGGCCCGCCGGCCGCGCGATCAGGATGCCGAGGAAGATGACGAAATAGACCACCTCCTTGAGGTCCGGTGCCACGTAGTAGCCGGCGAGGCTCTCGACCAGGCCGATGATCAGCGCGCCGATCACCGCCCCTTCCAGGCTGCCCATGCCGCCGAGCACGACGACCACGAAGGCGGTCAGCACGAAGAAGCTGCCGACCGTCGGGAAGGCGGGGTAGAGCGGTGCCAGCACCGCCGCCGCGAGGCCGACGCAGCCGGCGCCGATCCCGAAGGTGATCGCGTAGATGCGGTTCACGTCGATCCCCATCAGCGGCGCCGCGTAGCGGTTCTGCGCGACCGCGCGGATGGCGCGGCCGAGATGGGTCCGCCGCAGGAACAGGATCAGCCCCGTGGTCGCGACGCCGGAGACGGCGAAGGCGACGAGGTTGCCGCGGCTGACGGAGGCGAGGCCGAACAGGTCCGTCGCCTGCCGCGCCCAGGGCAGGTCGACGCTGCGGAGATCGGCCGAGAAGATCATCAGCGCACCGTTCGCCAGCGCCGTGCCCACGCCGACAGTCGCAAAGATCTGGATATGCGGGTCGGCGTTCATCAGCGGCTGGATGATCGTCCGCTGCATCAGGGCGCCCAGGAAGAAGAACGCGACGGCCAGTGGTGCGGCCGCCAGGTAGGGATGCAGCCCGAGCTTGGCCGAGAGCAGCCAGGTGGCGTAAAGGCCCACCATCAGCATCTCCCCATGCGCGAAGTTCACCACGCGGACGATGCCGAAGATGAGCGTGAGCCCGATGCTGATCAGCGCGAAGACGCCGCCGAGCAGCAGCCCGTTGGCGATCAGCTGGAGCAGGATATCCATTATGGCAAGGCGCCGGTCGCGGTCATTGCAGGTGGAGCATCCGATTCAGACCTCCGGGCCATCCGGCCCTCCGATCATCGGACGCTCAGGCGCCCATCTGGGTGCGGAGCGTGCCGACCGCCGCCTGCTGCGGGAACACCGTCATCTGCTTGCCGCCCTGCCATTGCAGCAGGAAGGGCCGCACCCGTGTGTTCTGCCCGCGCTCGTCGAAACGCACGCCCCAGCCGGTCGGCGTCGTGCCTTCGGCGATGTCGGTCGCCAGCACCGCGGTCCGGATGCGGTCCTTGTCGGTCGATCCGGCGCGCTGCACGGCGTCGAAATAGACCCGGCCGCCGAAGTAGTTGGCCAGGCTGTGGCCGGAACGCGGGTCGGAGCCGTATTTCCGCTGATACAGCTCGACGAACTGCTTGTTGCCGGGGGCATAGGTCTCGTTCACCTCGAACTGGGTGAAGTCGACGTTCATCACCCCTTCGAAGGCGGGCCCGACGGCGCGCGCCGTGTCGGTCAGGCTGTAGCCGGCGCCGGCGCCCACCACCATGCGCGGCTTCCAATTGGCTTCCTGCATCCCGCGGAAGAACAGCACGATGTCGTTCTGGTAGCCGGTGTGCAGCACGATGTCGGCATTGGCGCTGCGCAGCCGCTGGATGACCGAGGACAGGTCGACCGAGCGCGCCGAATAGGCGAGCTTCTCCACCTGTTGCAGCCCGCGTTGCCGGATCTGCGCTTCCTGGAAGCCGGAGACGGTCTGCCCGTACAGCGCATCCTCGTGCAGGATCGCGATGCGGAGCGTCTTGGGGTCGACGTTCAGCGCCGGCGCCAGCGCATCGACGACGCCGCCCACGATCGCCACCGCGAAATCGGAGCTGCGCGGGCAGGTGCGGAAGGTGTAGCGGAAGCCGCGCTCGGTGATCGGGTCGCTGATCGCGCCCATCTCGAAATAGGGGATGCCCTGCAGCTCGGTCACCTGGGTCGCGGCGAAGGCGAGGGGGGAGGCATAGGTGCCGAAGACGGCCGCGACGCGCTCCACGCTCATCAGCCGGCGCACCTCGCCGATCGCCTGGTTCTGGTCGACCGCGTCGCCCTTCATCAGCCGGACCTGGCGGCCGAGCACGCCGCCGGCGCCGTTCCGCTCATCGGCCGCGATCTCGAGCCCACGGAAGCTCTCGTCGCCGAGCAGCGCGATCGGGCCCGAGAATGGATAGAGTGCCCCGAAGCGGAGCTCGTTGCCCTGGGCGCCGGACGGCCCCGGGGCGACGGCCGCGGCGGCGGCAAGCCCGGCGAGGAGTGGGCGGCGGCGGATAAGTGTCCGATGACCGGAAGGCCGAATGGCCCGAAGGTCTGAATCGGCCACTCCACTGATACGCATCATGGCTGTCCTCCCGGGAGAGCACCCGAATTGATGCGATGGTCAACCGGAACCGCGCTGCCACGCAACCCCGCTTGACGCGCCCGGCGCGGGCGGGAACCTTCGCGCGGCTTTATCCATGAGAGGAATTCGCGATGGCCGCGCTGCCGCAGGAGATGACCTTCATCGACCACGGGGCCGGCGGCGCGCCGGAGGTGATGACGGCCAGGCGCGGCCCGCTGCCGGTGCCGGCGCCGGACGAGGTGCTGATCCGGGTGCTGGCGACCGGGGTCAACCGTCCGGACATCCAGCAGCGCCTCGGCAACTACCCGCCGCCGCCGGGGGCGAGCCCCGTCATGGGCCTGGAATGCGCGGGCGAGGTCGTCGCGACCGGCGCCGCCGTCACCCGCCACAAGCCCGGCGACCGCGTCGCCGCACTCACCAATGGCGGCGCCTATGCCGAGTATTGCGTGGCGCCGGAGACCCAGGCGCTGCCCTGGCCCCGCGGCTACGACGCGCTGACCGCGGCGGCACTCCCCGAGACCTACTTCACCGTCTGGGCCAACCTGTTCGGCCATGGCCGGCTGGCGAAAGGGGAGACGCTGCTGATCCATGGCGGCACCTCCGGCATCGGCGTCACCGCGATCAAGCTCGCGAAAGAATCGGGCGCCCAAGTCATCGCGACCGCCGGCAGCCCCGACAAGGTCGCGGCCTGCCTCCGCCTCGGCGCCGACCACGCGATCGACTACCGGGCCGAAGATTTTGCCGAAGCGGTCAAGCGCATCACCGAAGGCCGCGGCGTCGACGTCGTGCTCGACATGGTCGGCGCCGACTACTTCCAGCGCAACCTGCGGAGCCTGGCGCGCGACGGGCGGCTGGTTCTGATCGCCTTCCTGGGCGGGTTCGAGGCGGCGAAGGCCGATCTGCGGCCGATCATGCTCAAGCGCCTGACCGTCACCGGCAGCACCATGCGGCCGCGCACGACGGCGGAGAAGGCCGCACTCGCCGCCGGCCTCGCGGAGACCGTCTGGCCGATGCTGGAGGCCGGGCGCTGCGGGCCGGAAATCTTCGCGACCTTCTCGCTGGCGGACGTGGTCGCCGCGCACCGGCTGATGGAAAGCAGCCAGCATATCGGCAAGATCATGCTCCGCGTCGCGGAATAGGGCCGGCGATGAACCTCCACGCGAAGCTTGCCGCGCGGGCGGCGGCCGGGCGGCCGATCCGGGTCGCGCAGATCGGCGCCGGCAAGTTCGGCTCCATGTTCCTGCACCAGGCGCGGCTGATGCCGGGCGTGCACGTGATGGGCATCGCCGACCTGGCCGTCGCGCGTGCCGCGGCGGCGCTCGAGCGCGTGCACTGGCCGCCGCACGCGCATGACGCCCCCGATCTCGACATGGCCTTCGCGACCGGCCGCACCCATCTCACCGAGGATGCGATGGCGCTGATCGCCGATCCGCGGATCGAGGTGGTGGTGGAAGCGACCGGCAACCCCGCCGCCGGGCTGCGCCACGCCCGCCACGCCATTGCCCACGGCAAGCATGTGGTGATGGTGAACGTGGAGGCGGACGTGCTCGCCGGGCCGTTGCTGGCGCAGGAAGCGGCCGCCGCCGGTGTCGTCTATTCCATGGCCTATGGCGACCAGCCGGCCCTGGTCTGCGAGATGGTGGACACGCTCCGCGCCGCCGGCTTCACCATCATCGCCGCCGGTAAGGGCACCAAATACCTGCCGCACTACCACGCCAGCACGCCGGCGACGGTCTGGGGATTCTACGGCCTGACCCCCGAACAGGCGCGGGAAGGCGGCATGAACCCGCAGATGTTCAACTCCTTCCTGGACGGCACCAAGTCGGGGATCGAGATGGCGGCGATCGCCAATGCGACGGGCCTCGACGTGCCGGAGGACGGGCTCGGCTTCCCGGCGACCGGCACCGCGGCGCTGCCCTTCGCCCTGCGCCCGCACAACGAAGGCGGCGTGCTGCCGAAGAAGGGCATGGTGGAGGTGGTCTCCTCCCTGCGGCGGGACGGCACCGAGATCACGGACAACCTGCGCTGGGGCGTCTATGCGGTGTTCGAGGGCGAGAGCGACTACGCCCGGCGCTGCTTCGCCGAATACGGCGTCGCGACCGACGACAGCGGCCGCTATGCCGCGCTCTGGCGGCCCTACCACTTCATCGGGCTGGAGCTCGGCGTCTCCGTCGCCTCGGCGGCGCTCCGCCAGGAAGCGACCGGCAGCAGCTCTGGCTGGCGCGGCGACGTCGTCGCGGTCACCAAGCGCGCGATCCGAAAGGGCGAAGTGCTGGATGGCGAAGGCGGGGCGCTGGTCTGGGGCAAGTGCATCCCGGCAGCGCGGTCCGCGTCCCTGCAGGCGCTGCCGATCGGCCTCGCGCATGGCGTGGCACTGGCGCGCGACGTGCCGGAAGGCGTGATCCTGACCGAAAGCGACCTCGGCGCCCTGCCGGAGGACGATGCCTGGCAGACCCGGAGCGCGATGGTCGCGGCCTTCGGCTGATGGCGCCTGCCTTCCGCCTGTTGCCTTTCGCCATCCTGCTGTTCGGCGGGGCCTGGCCGGTGACCAAGGCGGCGCTCGCGCATGCGACGCCGATGTGGTTCGCGGTCGGACGGGCCGGCCTCGCTGCCCTGGTCGCGGCGGCGCTGCTGGCCGGCCTGCGCCGGCTGCACTGGCCGCGCGGCGCCGACTGGCCGTCGGTGCTGGCGCTCGGCCTGCTGCAACTGGGCGGCTTCTTCGCGCTCGCCCATGCCGCGGTCGCGATGGTGCCGGCGGGGCGCACCGCCATCATCTCCGCGGTCACCACCTATTGGCTGATCCCCCTCTCGATCCTGGTGCTGGGGGAGCGGGTCTCGGGCAGGCGCTGGGTCGCGGCCGGGCTGGGCCTGGCCGGCGTGCTGGTGCTGGCCGGGCCCTGGGCGATCGACTGGGGCCAGCCGCAGGTGCTGCTCGGCCATCTGATGCTGATCGGCGCCGCCGGCCTCTGGAGCGTCGCGATCGTCGTGACGCGCGCGCGGCCGCCGAAATCGCCGATGCTGGAATTGCTGCCCTGGTGCTTCGGCCTCGGCTGGCTGGTCCTGGTCCCGATCGCGATGGTGCTGGAGCCGGATGGCGGCATCGGCGGGCCGTCCTGGCCGATCATGCTCTATATCGGCCTGATCGTGGCGCCGATCGGCACCTGGTGCGTGATCGAGATCGGGCGGCGGCTCCCGGGGGCGGTCGCCTCCGTCGCCTTCCTGCTGGTGCCGGCCTTCGGCGTGCTGGTCTCCCTGCTCTGGCTCGGGGAGCCGGTCGGGCTGGATATGCTGCTGGGCGGCGGGCTGATCGTCTGGAGCGTCGCGCTTGCAGCGCGCAGTTGATGAAGGTGCGCTTGCAGCGCGCAGTTGAGGGGACAGGCATGCTGTTGAACGCCGTCGATGTCGGGCAGGGGACGCCGGTCGTGCTGCTGCACGGGCTGTTCGGCGCCGCGCAGAACTGGGGCACCGTGCAGTCGGCGCTGGCCGCCTCGGCGCGCGTGGTGGCGCTCGACCTCCGCAACCACGGCGCATCCCCGCACGAGGCCGCGATGGACTACCGCGCCATGGCGGCGGATGTCGCGGAGACCATGGCCGCGCTCGGCATTCCGCGTGCCGCGGTGCTCGGCCATTCGATGGGCGGCAAGGCCGCGATGGCGCTGGCGCTCACCGAGCCCGCGCGGGTCGCGCGCCTGGTCGTCGTCGACATCGCGCCGCGCCGCTACGGCCCTGCCAACCGCGCGATCGCTGCCGCCCTGCAGGCGCTGCCGCTGCCGCCGAACCTCACGAGGAAAGCCGCCCACGCAGTGCTGGCGGCCAGCATCGCGGACCCTGGGATGCGCGCCTTCCTGTTGCAGAACCTTCGCTTCGAGGCGGTGCCGCGCTGGCGGAACGGCCTCGACGAGATCGCGGCCGAGATGGCGGCGATCGAGGAGTTTCCGGATTTCGACGCGACCTATCCCGGCCCGGTCGGGATCATCCGCGGCAGCCGCAGCGACTACGTGACGGAGGAGGACCTGGCCGCGATGCGCGCCCTGTTCCCGGCCGCCACGGTCGCGACCGTCGCCGCGGGACATTGGGTGCATGCGGAGAACCCCGGCGGCTTCCTGGAGGCGGCGGCGCCGATGCTGGGGATCGACTGGTAAGGGTTCGCACCGTTTGCGTTAATATCGAGGAAAGGACATCGACCTCAGGTTTCGTTGCAACCAAGTGACATAACCGGAAGGTCGTCCATGCTCCGCAAACTATCGATCGGGCGGATCACAGCCATCGGCTATGCCGTGCCGTTGCTGCTGATGGCCCTCATCACCGCGCTCGGCATCCGCGAGGTCAACCGCATCGAGCGCAGCCTGACCACCATGAGCGAGGTGAACGGCGTCAAGCAGCGCCACGCGATCGATTTTCGCGGCAGCGTGCATGACCGGGCGATCAGCTTGCGCGACGTGACCCTGGTCGTGACCGATGGCGAGCGGCGCGAGGCGACGCAGGCGATCGGTCGCCTGGCAGCCAATTACGAGGCCGCTGCCCGGGCGCTGGACGCGATGTTCGCGGCGGCGGCCGACATCAGCGGCGCGGAGCGCGAGATCCTGGAGAGCATCAAGCAGATCGAGGCGGAGACGCTGCCGCTGATCCAGGGCGTGATCGACTACCAGCTCGCCGGCCGCAGCGAGCCGGCCCGCCGGCTGCTGATGGAAGAGGCACGGCCGGCCCTCGTCGAATGGCTGGCCCGCATCAACCGCTTCATCGACTTCCAGGAGGCCGCGAACCAGGGGATCTCCCGCCAGTCCCGCGAGATCGCGGCCCGGTTCACGCTGCTGATGATCATCGCCTGCTGCATCGCGATCGCGATCGGCGCGCTCTTCGCCTTTTGGGGCATCCGCTCGGTGCGGCCGATCCGCACCCTGACCGACCGCATGCGGCGCATCGCCGGCGGCGAGACCGGGGTCACCCTGCCGGAGCCGCGCGGCGCCACCGAGATCGTCGGGATCACCGAGGCGGTCGCCGTGTTCCGCGACAAGATGCTGGAGGTCGATCGCCTGGCCACGGAGCGGGAGGCTGCGCGCATCGCCGATGCGCAGCGCGCGGATGCAATCGGCGGCCTGGTCCGCGGCTTCGAGCAGCGGGCCGGCGACATGGTCGGCATCATGGGCCGCGCCGCCGCCAGGCTGCGCGAGGATGCCGAACGCATGTCGGGCGATGCCAGTCAGGCGAGCCGGGAAGCCGGCAGCGTCGCCACCGCGGCGGAGCAGGCAAGCACCGACGTGCGGTCGGTGGCCGCGACGGCGGAGGAGCTCTCCGCCTCGATCGTCGAGATCTCCCGCCAGATCGCGCTCTCGACCGAGGTCGTGAGCCGCGCGACCGGCGAGGCGGCGCGCACCAACGGGATCGTGCTGGCGCTCTCCGACGGGGCGCAGAAGATCGGCGAGGTGATGCGCATGATCAGCGACATCGCCGGCCAGACCAACCTGCTGGCGCTGAACGCGACGATCGAGGCGGCGCGCGCCGGCGAAGCCGGCAAGGGCTTCGCGGTCGTCGCCGGCGAGGTGAAGCAGCTCGCCTCCCAGACCGCGAAGGCGACGGAGGAGATCGCGGGCCAGATCGGCCAGGTCCAGGCCGCCTCCCGCGACGCCGCCGCCGCGATCCAGGCGATCGCGCAGACGATCCAGGAGGTGAGCGGCATCTCCGCCAGCATCGCCGCCGCGATCGAGCAGCAGGGCGCCGCCACGCAGGAGATCGCCCGCAACGTGCAGCGGGTCGCGACCGGCACCCACGACATGACGCGCAGCATCCAGGGCGTGAACGACGCCACGGCCAAGACCGGCGGCACCGCGAGCGCGCTGCTGCCGGTGGTGGACGAGGTGGCGCAGCAATCCGGCCGCCTCGGCATCGAGGTCGAGACCTTCCTCGCCGGCGTCCGCGCCGCCTGAGGTCAGGCCGGAAACCCTGGCGCGGCGACGTGGTGCGCCCCCCTGGGCGCGCCCACGGGAATGAGATCGCCCATCACCGGCCGGCGATCGGATAGGGCGTGCCGTCCTTGTGCACGAAACGCCCGTCGGCATTGGCGCTCATCAGGTCGATGTCGGAGCAGGTGGTGAGGTCGTCGGGCGCACGCGAGCCGACCTCGAGGTAGACCGCCATCGCGCCGGAGCGGTTGACCAGATGGTGGCCGTTGCCGCTGCCCTTCGGGAAGGCCGCGCAATCGCCGGCGCGGAGCTGCGTCTCGCCGCCATCCTCGATCAGAGTCAGCTCGCCTTCCAGCAGGTAGACGAACTCGTCCTCGTGCGAATGCCAATGGCGCTGGCTCGACCAGCCGCCGGGCGGCAGGCGCATCAGGTTCACGCCAAAGTCGAAAAGCCCGCCGGCATCGCCGAGCCGCTGCCGCAGGCGCCCGGCGCAGGGCGCATCGAAGGGCGGCGGATAGCCCGAGCCCTTGCGCGCGGGCGCGGCGGCCAGGTCGATCCTCGGCATGGCGCCTACTCCGTCGTCACGCCGACGGCGCGGATCACCGGTTCCCACCGCCGGGTATCCGCCTCGCAGTAGCGGGCGAAGGCGGCAGGGCTTTCGGAAGGCTCGATGTTGAGGCCGACCTCCAGCAGCACGCGCCGCACCTCGGGCTCGGCCAGCGTCTCGTTCAGCACGGCGTGCAGCCTGGCCACGCGATCCGGCGGCGTGCCGCCGGTGGTGTGCATCGCGTACCAGGTCGCCGCCTCCACCTGCGGGAAGCCCTGCTCGGCGGCGGTCGGCACCTCGGGCGTCGTCGGCGCGCGGGCATTGCCGGCGATCGCGATCGCGCGGACCGTGCCGGCGCGGATATGCGGCAGCATCGGCGCCGCGGCGTTCGACATCATGTCGAGGCGCCCGGCGATCACGTCGCTCACCGCCGGCGCGCTGCCGCGATAGGGCACGTGCTGCATCTCGACGCCGAGCGCCTGGGCGATCATCGCGCCGGTGGCGTGGCTGGTGCTGCCGACGCCGGAGGAGCCATAGGTCATCGGCGCGCGGGACGCCCGGGCCAGCGCCTGCAGCTCCTGCATCGTCGTGGCGCGCACCGACGGATGGACGACCAGCACGTTGGGCGCCAGCCCCATCATGCCGACGGCGGCGAGCGCGGTCGCCGGGTCGTAGGGCAGCTGGCCGCGGCGTATCAGCTGGTTGATGGTCAGGCTGCCGCTGCCGCTCAGCAGCACCGTGTAGCCGTCGGGTGCGGCCTTCGCGACCACTTCGGCGCCGAGCGCGCCGCCGGCGCCGCCGCGGTTCTCGATCACCATCGCCTGGCCGAGCCGGCGCGACATGCCGTCGCCGACGACGCGGCCGACGATGTCGTTGGTGCCGCCCGGCGTCCAGGGGATCATCAGGCGGATCGGACGGTCCGGATAGGCGCCCTGGGCGCCGGCCACGCCAGGCAACAGCAGCGCCGGCGCGGCGAGCATCGTGCGACGTTTCATTCCTTGTTTCCTCCCCGCGCCGGACCCGGCGCTACTTGTCCTTCTTGGCGGCCCAATCCTCCGGCGTCAGGCGCGGGATGTCGATGCGGTCGGTGGTCTTGGCGTACCAGCCGCGCCCATGCATGCGCCCGACCAGGCCGAGCTTCGGCGTGTCGATGTAGTTCTTCGCCGGATCCATCACCGCGTCGTCGTGCACATGCATCGCCAGCACGCGGCCGAGCACGATGGTGTGGTGGCCGACCGGGATCAGCTGGAAGGTCACGCATTCCAGCGCCACCGGGCTTTCCGCCAGCCGCGGCGGCTTCACCTTGGTCGACGGCACCGGCGTCAGCCCGGCCTCCGCGATCTCGTCCACCTCGGGCGGGAATTCGATGGCGGTGACGTTCATCTGTTCCGCGGCGTCGAAGGAAACCAGGTTGATCACGAACTCCCCGGTCGCCTTGATGTTGCCGAGCGTGTCCTTGGTCCTGCCCTTGGGCGTCGGGCCGCAGCCGATCGCCACCACCACCGGGTCGTCGGTGAAGGCGTTGAAGAAGGAGAAGGGGGCGGCGTTCCGCACCCCAGCCGCATCCTCGGTCACGACCCAGGCGATCGGCCGCGGCACCACGGTCGAGACGATCAGCTTGTAGCGCTCGCGGGTCGGCAGGGTTTCGAAGTCGAACAGCATGTCGGGCCTCGTGGCGTCAGAGTCTTGCGGGCCGGTCCTATACCGGCCCGAGGCCGCGAATGCGGCCCGCCGGTAGTCCGGCGAAGCCAAGCGCGCGGAGCGCGCGCCCGGCGTTTGAGGGCATCATACAGCGTGCGGCGGGGTTTCGCCGCGCAGCAGCACGGCGTCGAGGTTGTCCAAGGCGCGGAAGCCCATCGCGTCCCGCGTCTCGATGGTGGCGCTGCCGAGATGCGGCAGCAGGGCCACGTTCTCGAGCGTCAGGTAGTCGGCATGCAGCCGCGGCTCGCCGTCATAGACGTCGAGGCCGGCAGCGCGGAGATGGCCGGAGCGGAGTGCCGCAACCAGCGCCGCGTCGTCAACCGTGGTGCCGCGGCCGGAATTGACGACGATGGCGCCCTTCGGCAGCAGCGCGATGCGCTCCGCATCCAGCCAGCGCCGCGTCGCGGCACCGCCCGGGATGTGCATCGAGAGGACATCGCAGGCGGCGAGGAAGTCCGCGTCGCGCTCATGGAAGTCCGCACCCTGCTCCAGCGCGGGGTCGAGCCGGCTGCGGTTGCGGTAGTGGATCCGCATGCCGAAGCCGCGCGCCATCTCCGCGAGCGAGCGGCCGATGCGGCCCATGCCGAGAATGCCGAGGCGCTTGCCCTCCAACGTCACGCCCATGAGCTGGGTCGGCGCCCAGCCGTCCCAGGCGCCGGCGCGCACCATCCGTTCCGCCTCGCCGGCGCGGCGGGCGGCCATCAGGATCAGCAGCATGGCGATCTCGGCGGTCGCGACCGACAGCACGTCCGGCGTGTTCGCGACCAGGATGCCGCGCGCCGCCGCGGCCTTGAGGTCGATATGGTCGGTGCCGACCGAGAAGGTCGCGATGACCTTGAGGCTCTCCGGCAGCGCCGCGATCGTCGCGGCGTCGAGCGCATCGCCGGCGGCGCAGAGGATGCCGGAGGCGCCTGCGGCCCGCCGCGCCAGCTCCTGCCCATCCGCTGCCCAGAGCGCGTCATCGGCATTGGCGGTGACGGCATAGTCGCGGGCGGCACGCGCTTCCACCGCATCGGGGAAGCGGCGGGTCAGCAGCAGGGCAGGCTTGGCCATGGGCGATACTCTCCGGCAGGGGCGGGGGGATCCGGGTCCGGCCCGGTATTGCCCCGCACCATACCCAGCCTTCCGGGGCTGACCAGGGGGCGCTTGTCACTGGCGCGGTCACGGGGCAGGGTCGCCGACCTCACCTGACACCTTGGCTTTTGGGAGAAGACGATGGATCTCGGTCTGAAGGGGCGGCGCGCGCTGGTCATGGGCGGCACCAAGGGGCTCGGGCGCTCGATCGCCGATGCGCTGGCCGCCGAAGGCGCGGCCCTCGTCATCAGCGGCCGCAGCCAGGACAGCCTCGACAAGGCGGCGGCCGAGCTCCGCGCGGCCGGCGCGCAATCCTGCATCGGCGTCGCCGCCGACGTGGCCGTTGGCGCCGACATGGACAAGCTCGCCGATGCGGCGGTCGCGGCGATGGGCGGCGTCGACATCCTGGTGCTGAACCATGGCGGCCCGCCGCCCGGCACCGCGCTCGAGATGCAGGAGAGCGACCTCGTCACCTGGTTCCAGCGCATCACCGTCTCGCCGATCCGGATCACCATGAAGCTGCTGCCGGCGATGCGGGCGCAGAAATGGGGCCGCGTGCTGGTGGTCGGCAGCAGCGGCATGCAGCACCCGATCCCGAACATCGCGCTGTCCAACACGCTGCGCGCGACGATCTGGGCCTGGCTGAAGACGCTGTCGGGCGAGGTCGCGGCCGATGGCGTGACCATGAACATCATCGCCCCCGGCACCATCCAGACCGGCCGCATCATCGAGACGGCGACCAAGGCCGCCGCGGCGAAGGGCATCTCGGTCGAGGAGCAGATCGCGCAGGGTGCGAAGGAAATCCCGGCGAAGCGCGTCGGCCAGCCGGAGGAGTTCGGCCCGATGGGCGCCTTCCTGGTCAGCGACCGCGCCGCCTACGTCACCGGCACCATGGCCCGGGTGGACGGCGGCCGCGTGCGCGCGATGCTCTGAGCGACGTACCGGCCATGACCCTTCCGAACCTGGTGCCCGACATCCCGCTCGCGACGCGGCTCTTCGACACGCTCCGCGAGCGCAGCTTCGACGGCGTCGGCATCACGCGGGAGGCGTATGGCCCCGGGGAGCGGATGGCGCACGCGCTGGTCCGCGCGGAGGCGGAGGCGATCGGCCTGGAATGCCAGGCCGATCCGGTCGGCAACCTTCACATGACCTTGCCGGGTGCCGATCGCACGGCGAAGCGGGTGGTGATCGGCAGCCACCTCGACAGCGTGCGCCAGGGCGGCAATTACGACGGCGCCGCCGGCGTGCTGGCGGGCCTGGCGACGGTCGCGGCCATGAAGCGCGCGGGCTTCGTGCCTGGGCGCGACGTGACCGTGCTCGCGATCCGTGCGGAGGAGGCCGGGGCCTGGTTCCCGACCTCCTTCCCCGGCAGCCGCGGCGCGCTGGGCCTCCTGAAGCCCGAGGAACTGACGATCCGCCGCCGCGACAGCGGCCGCACCCTCGCCGAGCACATGCGCGAGGAAGGCTTCGACCCCGGCTTCGTGGAGGCCGGCGGCCGCGTGCTGTCGCCCGACGACACCGCCGCCTATGTCGAGCTGCACATCGAGCAGGGGCCGGTGCTGGAGGCGGAGCAGATCCCGGTCGGCATCGTGACCGGCATCCCCGGCAGCCGGCGGCTCAGCGCGGCCCGCGTCCTCGGCGAGTACAACCACTCCGGCGGCACGCCGCGGCGCTACCGCCGGGATGCCGCGATCGCGCTGGCCGAGCTCGCGGCGCGGCTCGACGATTACTGGGGCGAGCTCGATGCCGAAGGGCGGGTGCTGGTCTGCACCTTCTGCACGCTCGCGACCACCGCCGAGGCGGGCTTCACCAAGATCGCCGGGGAGGCGGAATTCTCCCTCGATGTCCGCAGCGTCGACCGCTCCAATTGCGACCTGGTCTTCGACCGGCTGCACGCGCTGGTGGGCGAGATCGAGGCGCGGCGCGGGGTGCGCTTCGCGCTGGGCGCGGAGGGCGGCACCGCGGCGCGGCCGATGGATGCCGGCGTGCAGTCAGGCCTCGCGCAGGCTGCCGCAACGCTCGGCATCGCGCACAAGATCATGGCATCCGGCGGCGGGCATGACGCCGCGGCCTTCGCGCAGGCGGGGATTCCGGCCGGCATGGTTTTTGTCAGGAACCAGAACGGCAGCCACAACCCCAGGGAAGCCATGCGCATCGAGGATTTCGCCGCGGCGACTGCCGTCGTCGCCCGTTTCGTTCAGGATACCAGCCAGTGACAGCACGCCTGGCCGTCGACATCGGCGGCACCTTCACCGACCTCGCGCTGGAGCGGGGTGAGCAGCGTTGGACGACCAAGGTCCTGACCACCCCGAAGGCACCCGAGGAAGGCGTGCTGGCCGGGGTGCGCCAGGTGCTGGCGACCGCCGGCATCGCGGCCTCCGAGGTCTCGCTGCTGATCCACGGCACCACGCTCGCGACCAATGCGCTGATCGAGCGCAAGGGTGCCCGCACCGCGCTGCTGACGACGGAGGGCTTCCGGGACGTGCTGGCACTCGCGAACGAGACCCGCTACGACCAGTACGACCTCAACATCGAGCTGCCGCAGCCGCTGGTGCCGCGCCGCTGGCGCCTGACGGTGCCGGAGCGGCTCGACAACGAAGGCCGCGTGCTGCTGCCGCTGGACGAGGCGGCGGTGCGCGCGCAGCTCCGCGTGATGCGGGACGAAGGCATCCAGTCGCTCGCGATCGGCTTCCTGCACGCCTTCGTCAATCCGGCGCACGAGCGCCGCGCGGCCGCGATCGTGCGGGAGGACTGGCCGGAGCTGCCGGTCTCGCTCAGCTCCGAGGTCTCGCCCGAGATGCGGGAATGGGAGCGGTTCAGCACCACCGCCGCCAATGCCTATGTGCAGCCGCTGATGGCGACCTATCTCGGCCGGCTGAAGATCGGGCTGCGCGAGGCCGGGCTCGGCTGCCCGCTGTTCCTGATGCTCTCGGGCGGCGGGCTGACCACCATCGAGACGGCGTCGCGCTTCCCGATCCGCCTGGTCGAGAGCGGGCCCGCCGGCGGCGCCATCTTCTCGGCCTTCGTGGCGCGGCAGCGCGGCCTCGACAAGGTGCTTTCCTTCGACATGGGCGGCACCACGGCCAAGGTCTGCCTGATCGACGGCTACGCGCCGCAGGCCAGCCGCACCTTCGAAGTGGCGCGGGTCGGACGGTTCCGGAAGGGCTCCGGCCTGCCGCTCCGCATCCCGGTGATCGAGATGGTGGAGATCGGCGCCGGCGGCGGCTCGATCGCGCAGGTCGACAGCCTGGGCCGCATCCAGGTCGGCCCGGAAAGCGCGGGCGCCGATCCCGGCCCGGCCTGCTACGGCCGCGGCGGCGGGAAGCCGGCGGTGACCGACGCCAACCTGGCGCTCGGCCGCTACGAGCCGACGCTGTTCGCCGGCGGGTCGCTGACGCTCCATCCGGCGCCGGCGCTGGATGCCCTCGGCGCGCATGTGGGCGAGGCGCTCGGCCTGTCGCCGGAGATGGCGGCGCTGGGCGTGATCGAGATGGTCGACGAGAACATGGCCAATGCCGCCCGCGTGCATGCGATCGAGAGCGGCAAGGGCTATGGCGGGCGCACGATCATCGCCTTCGGCGGCGGCGGCCCCGTGCATGGCTATCGCGTCGCGGAGAAGATCGGCGTGACGCGGGTGCTGGTGCCGAGCGGCGCCGGCGTCGGCTCCGCGATCGGTTTCCTGCGGGCCCCCGTGGGCTATGAGGTGGTGAAATCCCTCTACCAGCGTTTTGGGACCTTCGACGTCGCGGCGGTGAACGCGCTGCTCGCCGCGATGGCCGCGGAAGCCGCTGCCGTCGTCGCCGAAGGCGCCTTCGGCGCGTCGACCGAGGAGAACCGCATCGCCTACATGCGTTATGTCGGCCAGGGGCATGAGATCGCGGTGGCGCTGCCGCCACGCGCGCTGACGGAGGCCGACATCGCCGATATCCGCGCTGCCTACGACGCGGAGTACACCCGCTTCTACGACCGTCCGGTGCCTGGCAGCGATGTCGAGGTGCTGTCTTTCGCCGTCACCGTCGCGACCCGCGTCGCCGGCGTGGCGCCGGCCGAGGACGTGCTCGCGCGCCCCGGCCCGGCGCCGGTCCGCTCTCAGCAGGTGCGCGACACCCGCACCGGCGACGTCGCGCCCTGGTCGGTCTTCGACCGCGAGCAGATGGCGCCGGGTGCGACGGTTGCCGGCCCCTGCATCGTCGCCGAGGCGGAGACCAGCACGCTGGTCGGGCCAGGCTGGACCTGCCGCGTCGACGGATTGGGCTACCTCGAACTCACGCAGGAGACGCGGTGATGGACGCGCTCGCAAAGATCCAGCGCCAGATCCAGTGGAACCGCCTGATCGCGGTGGTCGAGGAGCAGGCGCAGACCATGATCCGCACCGCTTTCAGCACCACGGTGCGCGAAGCGGGCGACCTTTCGGCCGGCATCTTCGACTTGCAGGGCCGCATGCTGGCGCAGGCAGTCACCGGCACGCCGGGCCACGTCAATTCGATGATGGAGAGCGTCGGGCATTTCCTGGCGAAGTTCCCGGCGGCGGGCATGAAGCCGGGCGACCACTACATCACCAACGACCCCTGGCTCGGCACCGGCCACCTGCACGACCTGACCGTGGTGACGCCCGCCTTCCGCGCCGGGAAGATCGTCGGCCTCTTCGCCAATACCGCGCACATCATCGATATCGGCGGTCTCGGCATGGGGCCGGAGGGGCGGAGCGTCTTCGAGGAAGGGCTCTACATCCCGATCGTCAAATGCTTCGCGGAAGGTCGGCCGAACGAGACCTTCTTCGACTTCCTGCGCGCCGGCAGCCGCACGCCGGTCGAGCTCGAAGGCGATGTCTATTCCCTCTGCGCCTGCAACGACGCCGGCGCCAAGCGGCTGGTCGAGATGATGGACGAGTTCGCGATGGCGGACATCGACGATCTCGCCGGCTACATCTTCGACAGCTCGCTGGCGGCGACCATCGCCGAGATCGCGAAACTGCCGCGCGGCACCCATGCCGCCGAGATCCGCTCCGACGGCTACGAGGCGCCGGTGACGCTGAAGGCGGCGATGACGATCGGCGCGGACGCGATCGAGGTGGATTTCGCCGGCACCTCCGGCCTGTCGGGGCGCGGCATCAACGTGCCGGCGGCCTATTGCCGCGCCTATGCCTGCTTCGGGATCAAATGCGTGGTGGCGCCGGAGATCCCGAACAACTGGGCGTCGCTCGCGCCCTTCCGGATGACGATCCCGGAGGGCTCGATCCTGAACGCGCCGCGGCCCTATCCGGTCAGCGTGCGGCACGTGGTGGGGCAACTGCTGCCCGACCTGATGATGGGCTGCCTGCACCAGGCGGTGCCGGACCGGGTGAACGCCGAGGGCTCCTCCTGCCTCTGGAACCCGCCGCTGCGCGGCGGTTCGCAGGTGTCGGGCCCGGACGCGGAGGTCGCGGATTTCGAGATCATCACCTTCAATTCCGGCGGCACCGGTGCGCGGCCGGGCAAGGACGGGCTGGACGGCACCGCCTTCCCCTCCGGCGTGCGGACCATGCCGGTGGAGGCGACCGAGAACGTCGCGCCGGTGATCTTCTGGCAGAAACAGCTGCGCCCGGATTCGGCCGGCCCCGGCCGCACCCGCGGCGGCTTCGGCCAGGTGATGGAGATCGGCGCCAAGGGTGATGCCGAATTCGCGGTGAACGCGATCTTCGACCGCGTCGCCAACCCACCGAAGGGCCGCGACGGCGGCGGCGAGGGCGCGGCCGGCTGGGTCGGGATGAACGACGCGAACGGCACCGTGCTGCGCACCAAGGGTTTCCAGGTGATCCCGAAGGGCAAGCGGCTGCTGCTGAAGCTGCCGGGCGGCGGCGGCCTCGGCGACCCGAAGGCGCGCGACCCCGCGCTGGTGGCGCGCGACGTCGCGGACGGGCTGGTCAGCCCGGAGGCGGCGAAGCGCATCTACGGCGCCGACTGAGGTGGTGGAGGTCCGGCGGGCGGGGCCGGCCGATCTCGCCGGCCTCCTGAAACTGTACCGCCATCTCAATCCGGCGGATCCGGCGCCGCCGGCCGAACGCGCCGATGCCGCATGGCAGGCCATGCTCGCGAGCCCGGGCATGACGGTCTTCTTGGCCGAGGACGGCGGCCGGCTGCTCGCCTCCTGCACGCTGATCGTGGTGTCCAACCTCACGCGCGGGGCGTGTCCCTACGCCTTGATCGAGAATGTCGTGACGCATGCCGATGCGCGGCGGCGCGGATTGGGCCAGGCGGTCCTGAAAGCCGCGCTGGCCGAGGCCTGGGCGGCCGACTGCTACAAGGTCATGCTGATGACCGGCAGCAAGGAAGACGCCACGCTCCGCTTCTACGAAGCCGCGGGCTTCGAGCGCGGCAAGACGGCGTTCCAGATTCGCCGTTGATGGCGCAACGCCGCGACGACGCGTGTTCGGCGCGATCTGCGGCCAGAAGCAAGGGAGAAACGCGAATGCCGATCCTCGATCGCCGCGGCCTTCTGCTGGGAAGCCTCGGGCTCGCCGCACCCGCGGCGCTCCGCGCGCAGCCGGCCTGGCCGAACGGGCCGATCCGCCTCGTCGCCCCCTTCCCGCCGGGCGGCAGCGCCGACCTGATCTGCCGTCTGGTGCAGGCGCCGTTGCAGCAGGCGCTCGGCGTGCCGGTGCTGGTCGACAACCGCCCGGGCGGCAGCGGCGCGCTCGGCACCGCGGCCGTCGCCCGCGGGCCCGCGGACGGGCAGAGCTTCGTGCTGGTCTTCGACAGCCATGTCGTGAACCCGGCCCTCAACCCGACCCTCGGCTTCGATCCGGCGAAGGATCTGCGCGCGGTCATGCTGGTGGCGACCGCGCCGATGCTGGTCGCGACCGCGATGCCAAAACCCTGGACCAGCCTCGGCCAGGTGATCGAGCGCGCGAAGCAGGCACCGGAGCAGGTCAGCTACGGCACCGTCGGCGTCGGCAGCCTGGCGCACCTGACGATGGAGCGGCTGCAGGCCGCGACCGGCACCAGGCTGATCCATGTCCCCTATCGCGGCGGCGGGCCGATGAGCACGGCGGCGATGGCGGGCGAGGTCGATATGGCGGTCGCGAGCGTCGTCGGCCTCGGCGGCCAGGTCGACCGCACGCTGCGGCCGCTGGCGCAATCGGGCGCCGCGCGTTCGCCGCGACGCCCCGACATCCCGACCCTGATCGAAGCCGGCGTCGCGGGCGTCGCCTCCGAGGCCTTCTGGGGCTTCCTGGCGCCCGCCGGCGTGCCGGATGCGATCCTCGCGCGCTTCCACGCAGCGCTGACCGCGGCGCTGGCGGAGCCCGCGGTGCGTCAGCCGCTGGAGAGCCAGGGCTGCACCGTCACCGCTTCGACGCCGGAGCAATTCGCCCGATTCCTGGAAGAACAGACGGCGATCTGGACCCAGGTGGTGCGCGAGCGGAACATCACCGCGCATTGACCGATGGGCGGAGGTGGCGGGCGACGAACGCCGCCGCCGCTTCCACCGCGCCGGCCTGGCCGAGCTCGTTGTGGTCGGCCTCCGGTGCGGTCCAGCGTTCGACCGGCGCGCGCGCGGCGGCGGCGAGCGCGTCGCCCATCGCCGGCGGCACCAGCCGGTCGCGGCCGCCGGTCATGATCAGGATCGGCGCCGCGACGCCCGCGATCCGCGACAGGCTGTCGTAGCGGTCGCGCAGCAGCAGCCGCGCCGGCAGCCAGGGGTAATGGAGCTGCGCCAGCGCCAGCATGCTGGTGTAGGGCGATTCCAGCAGCACCGCCGCGACCGCATCTGGTCGCTCCGCTGCCAGCGCGACGGCAATGCCGGTGCCGAGCGATTCGCCCCACAGCACGATGCGCCGAGGGGCGATCCCCGCTTCCGCGATCGCCGCCAGCGCGGCGCGGCCGTCGCGCAGCAGGCCTGCCTCGCCCGGGCTGCCGGGATTGCCGCCATAGCCGCGCCATTCCAGCATCACGACGCCCCAGCCGAGCGCCGCGAAGCGCCGGATCCGCGCCGCGCGGTGCATCAGGTTGCCGCCATTGCCGTGCAGGTAGAGCAGCACCGGCTTGTCGTCGCCCTCCGGCGGCACCGTCCAGGTGAGCAGGCGAAGGCCGTCCTCGGTGGTGACATGGCCATCGATGACGCCATGCAGCCCGGCGAGCACCGGGTCCGGCCGGGCCTGGTCCGGGAAGTACATCAGCCGGTGCTGGAACAGGAAGATCAGCAGCAGGAGCAATGCCGGGATGGCGAGTGCGCCAAGGATCAGCCCCATGCCGCGCCGCAGCCCCGATCGCATCCGGTCACCATTTCGTTCCTTGACGGGAATAATCTGCTGACGAGGATGGCCCCGGTTTCGCGCCCCGGCAACCAAGGGGCGCGTGAGGAAGAGGCTTCCGATGACCGCAGGGCCGAATGGCCCGGAGGTCTGAATCGGATGCCCGATAAAGAAGGGGCAGCTTGATGGTCGAGAGCATCGATTTCACGACGGGCGCCGGCAAGCGCATCGGCCTGATCGTCCGCGGCAAGCTCGGGCCAGATCACCATCCGGACAAGATGGCACAGCATGCCGACTGCATCCTGGCGAACGGCGCCCCGACCGGCTTCTTCGGCGAGGGCAACAACCAGTCCGGCAACACGATCGGGCTCCGCATGCAGGGCATCGTCTACGACTACGCGAAGCTTCAGGTCGAGCGACCCTATTACGTCGACAAGGACCAGGCGGTCGCCAACCGCGTCGTCTCGACGGTGCTGCTGATCGAGGTGGACCAGCCGACCGCGGATCTCTTCGCCAAGGCCTGGGCGGACATGACGCTCCATCCCGGCGACTTCAACATCGTCGGCGGCAATTGCGCGAGCCATGCCTCGGCCGCCTTCATCAAGGCGAAGGTGGTGACCTCGAGCATTCCCTGGCTCGACACGCCGGACAACCTGTACGGCCAACTCGTGGAGAAGGTGGCTTCCGGCAAGCGGCGCAGCATCACCGGCTATTTCGGCTTCACCCCCAAGGGCGGCGGCTACATCATGAGCTGGGAGCCGCATGCGGACAGCCCGAAGGCGAACCGCCCGAACCCCGGCAAGTCCGGCAGCCTGGGCTCCGCCAGCAGCGGCCAGTGATGCGCGATACCGGCAGAGAGGGAACGGCCATGTCCTTCGGCGGGGCTGCGGCGACGGAGCTGACCTGGCAGGGTGCGGCAGGACGCGCGCCGGAGCGCTTCGTGATCCTGCGGGTGACCGGGATCGCGGCGGAAGGCGGCGGCTTCCTCGGCCTCCGTCGGTTCCCGGGCCTGCCGGGCTACATGCCGGACGGCCATCGCCTGACCGGGGAGGTGCTGGCCGGCGGTGCGGCCGGCAGCAGGGTCGCGCTGCGCGCCCCGGGCGGCATGGTCGCGGGGCTCGCCGCGGGCGCGGTGCTGGCGCTCGGCCTGGTCGACGCCACGCATTGCATCAGCGTGCTGCGGGTGCCGGATGGCGTCGCGCCGGATGCCGCGACGGCGTGGGCGGCGCGGCAGCCCTGAAGACGATCACCGCCTTACGGCGGTGACCTCGATCTCGACCAGCCAGCCGGGGTTGACCAGGCCCGCCACCTGCATCACCGAACGCGCCGGCAGGTTCGGCTGCTGGGTGGTGCCGAAATACTCGGTGTAGGCGGCCATGAAGCCCTCGAAATCGAGGCGGCCGCCGCGGCCGGGATCGCCCACCAGGAAGACCTGCATCCGCACGACGTCGCCGAGCGAGAGGCCGATCGAGCGCAGGCTCGCCTCGATGCGGGTCAGCACGCTGACGGTCTGGGTGCGGGTGTCGCCGAAGGCGGCCAGGCTGTTGCGCGGCGCATTGGCGTCGGCGACCGCGGGCACCATGCCGCTCACCATCACCGTCGTGGCGCCGGCCGGCACCTCGACCGCCATGGCGATCGGGAAGTTCGACCCCGGGGTGCGGTGGCGGATCACCTCCTGCGCCGCCGCCGACAGCGAAGCGAGGAGCGCGGCGACGAGCAAGCCTGTGCGGATCATGGGCAATGTTTTCCTTCCAAGCCGAGCGGCGGATGGAGACCTCCGGGCCCTCCGGCCCTCCGGCCCTCCGGTCCTCCGACGCTCATTGTCTGGCCGCCCGCACGTCTTCGGGGCGGGCGGGATCGGCGCGGTAGTCGTTGCCGAGGTTGCTGCGCACCCAGTTCACCACCGCGGCGATCTGCGCGTCGTCGAGCTGGGTCGCGAAGCCCGGCATGCCGCGGAGGCCGTTGACCACGACCTGCACCGGATAGGCGGCGGCCTCCAGCTTCGTATTGCCGGCCAGCGCCGGGTACATGCCGGCGCCGACCGCGCCGCGGCCGTTCGGCATGTGGCAGCCGGCGCAGATCGCGGCGTAGAGCGCGGCACCGTCGCGCTGCCCGAAGCGAGTGGCGCTGACGAAGCCATGGCTGTTGTCGCCGGCGGCGGTCGCCGGCGTGGCGCTCTGCGCACCGGCCGGGCCGTCGCCGGCGGCGAGCAGCGCGACTGCCGCCAGCGCGGCGAGCGTGGAGAGAGGGGTGCGCATCACGCGTTCACCACCCGGCGGTGCAGCCGCCCGATCGCATCGAGGGAGGAGAGGATCGCGCCTTCCTGCCAGGCGGGGATGAAGGAGGCGTGCTCGCCCGCCAGCAGGATGCGGCCATCGAGCGCGCAGAGGTCGTCGTAATGCGCGGCGCGGCGCTCGTCGCTCCACATGCCGTGGCAGCCGAGATTGCCCGGCACCCGGTGCCAGCCGACCGCGACGCCGTTCTCGAAGGCCTCGCGATACTGCGGGTGCAGCACCGCCCCCCATTCGACGGCGCGGCGCACCCGCTCGGCTGCCGGCAGCGCGGTGAACTCATAGGCATAGGGGCCGAAGGCATAGGCGCCGAGCAGCACGCCCTTGCCGCCGGCGCCATAGCCGGTCGAGGGGTAGGAGATCATGCGGATCGGCAGGTCGGTGTAGGAGATGCCGCCATAGATGTGCTCGTCCTCTTCCCAGAAGCGGCGGCGGAACTGCAGCCCGACCTTGACCGAGGCGGAATAGGGCACCGCTTCGATGGCGGCCGCCATGCGCGGGCCGACATTGATCTCCATCTGCGCCAGCACCGAGAGCGGGATGGTGCAGAGGCACCAGTCGGCGCGAACCTGCTGCGGCCCGCTGCCGCCGCGCGCATCCTCGACGGTCGCGGTGACGCCGTTCGCGTCCTGGCGGATGCCGGTGACCTTGGCATCGTAGCGGATGCCGTCGCCGACCTCGCGCGCGAAGGCGCGGGCGATCATGTCCATGCCGCCGACCGGCTGGAACATCGTGGTCTGGAACTCATAGAGCGCCCCGCTCGCGAGGTAGCTCCAGAGGCGGGAGGAGAGGATGTCCTTCAGCGCCACCGGATCGGAGAATTCCGGCCGCGCGGTCAGCCCGCCGCCCGGGTCGCGCGCGAAGCCGCGCCGGTCGGAGGTCGCGAGCGACTTCGCATAGGTCAGGTCGCGGTTCAGCGCGCCGAAGGCGCGGAGGCTTTCCAGCAGGATCTCCTGGTCCTCGCGCGCGACCATGCCGTCCAGCCGGTTCTGCCGCGTCGCCTTGGCGAGCAGCTCGGCGATGCCGCCATGGTAGTCGGCCATCATTGCGCGGTAAGGCTGCGGCCGGCCGCCGAAGGCCGCGCGGTTGTGCACCAGCGCGTTGTGGTTGACCTGCACGAAGGGTTCGAGTGCGACGCCGAGCCGCTTGCAGTAATCGAGCACCGCATGGTGGTGGTAGGGGATGCGCCAGGGGCCGGGATTGAGGTACTGGCCCTGGTCGAAGCCGCACTCCTGGGTTTCGCCGCCGAGCTCCGTGATGCGGTCGCCGCCGCGGATCGTCCAGCAGCGGCCGCCGGGGCGGGCATTGTATTCCAGCACCTGCACGCGGTAGCCGGCGCGCTTGAGTTCGAGCGCCGCGACCAGGCCGGCGAGGCCGGCGCCGAGGATCAGCACGGAGGCGCCGCGCGGATCGCCGTCGAGGCGGATCGGGCCCGTGTAGGGGGATTCGGCGGCGACGCCGAGCGCCGTCATCGCCTGGTACATCGCGGCACCGCCGGCGACCGCGCCGATGCGCGCCAGCAGCGCGCGCCGGCTCGGTACCGGCTCCGCCTCGGGATCCTGCGTCACTGTGCCGTCCTCCGTCTCCGGCCGAGAATGCCGGTTCGCCACGGAGCCTGTCGCAATCGCCCCCGATCGCCAACGACTTTCAGGGCTGCTCCAGAAGGTTTCAGAAGCCAGTGCGGCGCAGCGACGCCGGCGTCACCACATGCTGGCCTGCGCGCGGGCCGGCCATTCGCGGTCATAGGTCTCGCCGCCGACCCGGCCTTCGCTGAGCGATGCGAGAATCCGGCCCGGCGTCGGCAGCGCCTTCGGATCGATGTGGCGCGACGCATCCCAGAGTCCCGCGCGCACCACGGCGCGGGCGCATTGGAAGTAGACCGTCTCGATGGCGATGACGGCGACGCTCCGCGGCGCCTTCTCCTCGATCGCGAAGCTTTCGAGCAGCGCGGGATCGACCGAGAGCACCGCGCGCCCGTTGACGCGGAGCGTGCTGCCCGATCCCGGCAGCAGGAACAGCAACGCGACGCGCGGATCGCGCAGGATGTTGCGCAGCGTGTCGATGCGGTTGTTGCCGCGGCGGTCGGGCAACAGCAGCGTGCGGTCATCTGCGATGCGCACCACGCTCCGCGGTTCGCCGCGAGGCGAGCAGTCGAGCCCTTCGGGACCCGCGGTCGCCAGCGCGCAGAAGGGCGAGGCCTCGATCATCGCCCGGTATTCCGGGATCAGATGGGGCACTTCCTTTGCGGTGGAGGCCTCGTTCGGCGTCCCGTAGAGCGCCTCGAGCTGCTCCAGGCTGGTGATGGTGGACATGCGTGATCTCCGGTTCCGCGGGACCATACCGGCCGGTCCCGCCGCGCGTCGATCCGGATGAGCGGCCGCGGATGTCCGGCGCCCTACCTCCGCATGCTCTCCACCATCGCCCCATAGACCAAATCCTTCCAGATCATCCGGGTGCGGACGCGGGTGCTGGGGCCCTGGGTCATGATGATCGCCACCAGATCCTCGGCGCGGTCGACGGTGAAGCTGGTGCCCCAGGCGCCGGCCCACATCGCATCCCCCGTGCTGCCCGGCGTCGTGCCCATGCCGTCCTGCAGCCGCACCGCGAAGCCGAGGCCGAAGCCGTAGCCCGGCCCGGTCGAGGACATCGGGCTGCCGCCCATGCCCTGGGTGTGGTTCGACAGCATGAAATTGACGACCGGCCCCGCCAGGTAGCGGCGGCCCTGGTGGCTGCCGTTGTTCTCGATCATCTGCGCGAAGCGGACATAGTCGGCGGCGGTGGAGACCAGGCCGGCGCCACCCTTCAGGTAGGAGGTCTCCCGCTCGTCGTTCAGGATGCGGTAGCTCCGCCACATGCCCGCCTTCAACGGGTCGGCATCCAGCGCCTCGGCGATCCGGCCGCGCTTCTCCGGCGTGACGAACCAGGCGGTGTCGCGCATGCCGAGCGGGCCGATCAGCCGCTCCTGCATCAGGCGGTCGAGGCGCTGGCGCGCCACGCGCTCCACCAGCAGGCCCAGCACGTCGACGCCGATCGAATAGAAGAACTGCGTCCCCGGCTGGAAGGCGAGCGGGATGGTGCCGAGCCGGCGCAGCATCTCGTCGCCGGTGATGGCAGCGTCGCGCGCTTCGATGTTGTTGCTCTCATAGGCCTGACGGATGGCGGGCGAGGGCGAGGCCTGGGAATAGACGAAGCCCGCGGTGTGGCGCAGCAGGTCATGGACATTGGGCGCCCGCGTCGGCGCCACCAGCTCGGTCTGGCCGTCGCGCGTGACCTCGACCTTCAGGTCGCGGAGCTCCGGCAGGTGGACGCCGATCGGGTCGTCGAGCTTCAGCCGGCCTTCCTCCATCAGCATCATGGCGAGGACGGAGGTCATCGGCTTGGTCATGCTCGCCTGCAGGAAGATGGCGTCGCGCGGCATGCGCCTTGCCTTGGCCGCGTCCTGGAAGCCATGCGCCTCGAAATGCACGATCTCGCCGTGGCGCGCGATCAGCGTGACGGCGCCGGCGAAGGTGCCGCGCTCGATCTCCGCCTGCATGGCGGTGCCGATGCGGGCCAGCCGCTCGCGGTCGAAGCCGCGGTTGACGCCAGGCGGCCGCGGCGGCCGCGGCTGCGCGAGCGCCGGCGTCGCGCTCGATGCCAGCAGCGCGCCGCCGCCGAAGATCGCGGCCCGGCGGCCGGTGAGTGCGATGGTCATGGTGTTTCCCCCCTTCTTTACAAACAAACGGATCGGTTCACTGGACCGATCCGAGGCCGCGAATGCGGCCCGCCGCCGCGCTGTAAAGCGCGCCTTACGGCACGACCCGGCGAAGCCAAGCGGCCGGAGGCCGCGCCCGGCGCTTGAGCGGCATCCGATGACCGCAGGGCCGAATGGCCCGAAGGTCTGAATCGGATGCCCGACTTACAAGGGCTTACAATGTTCAGCGCCGGACGAGCGGGCAATTGCCCTCCGCCATGGGGCGGAAGGCCTCGGCCGCCGGCACGGTTCCGGCCAGCTTGTAGTAGTCCCAGGGGCCGCGGCTCTCGCCCGGCGCCTTCACCTCGAACAGATAGGCGGGGTGGGTCTTGCGCCCATCGGCGCGCACCTCGCCGGCGCCGAAGCAGTCGTCGTCGGTCGGCATCGCCTTCATGCGTTCGACCACCGCGCGGCCGCTCTGCCTGGCGGCCGCGGCGCCGAGATCGGCCACCGCCTTCAGGTAGTGCAGGCAGGCGGAATAGGTGCCGGCATGCTCCTGGTTCGGCCAGTTGGTCGGCGTCTTCGGCCGCACGCGGTCCATGAAGGCGCGGGTGCGGTCGTTGAGGTCCCAGTAGAACACCTCCGACAGCAACAAGCCCTGCGCGGTGTCGAGGCCGATCGCATGGATGTCGGTGGTGAACATGACGAGCCCCGCGAGCTTCTGGCCGCGCCGCGTCAGCCCGAATTCGCGCGCCTGCTTGATGCAGTTCACGGTGTCGGCGGCCGCGGTCGCGAGGGCGACGATCTTCGCCTGGCTGGCCTGCGCCTGCAGCAGGAAGGCGGAGAAATCGGTGGTGCCGGGGAAGGGGAAGCGCGCCTGGCCCAGCACGCGCCCGCCGGCCGCCTGCACGAAGCGCGTCGTGTCGCGCTCCATCTGGTGGCCGAAGCCGTAATCGGCGGTGATGAAGTACCAGGTGTCGCCGCCGGCCTGCACCGTGGCGCGCCCCACGACATTGGCGAACATCCAGGTGTCGTAGGTCCATTGGATGGTGTTGCTGCTGCATTGCTCCCCGGTCAGCGCCGAGGAGGCGGCGCCGGAGGCGAGCTGCACCTTGTCCTTCTCGCGCGCGAGGTTGGCGACGGCGAGCGCGATCGCCGAGTTGTTGACCTCGCAGACCATGTCGACGCCTTCCTGGTCGAACCAGCGGCGGGTCAGCGCCAGCGCCGCGTCGGGGCGGTTCTGGTGGTCGCCCTGCACGACCTCGACCGCGATGCCGCGGGCCGCTAGGCCCAGATCCTCGACCGCCTGGCGCGCGCAGACGACGGAGGTCGGGCCGGACGTGTCGCGATAGGGGCCGGAAAAATCCGCCAGCACGCCGATCCGGATGGTGGCGTCCCGGCCTTGTGCGCGGGCGGGTCGCGCCAAAGGCGCCGTGGCCAGCGCCGCGCCGCCTGCCAGGATGTGGCGCCGGTCGAGAGTCATCACGCATCCCTCCATGGCGGCGTCGTTGCGGCCGCGTTGCCATGATGCTGCGATGCCGGCGGCGGCGAGGCAAGGGCGACTGGCGTCCCCGGCCGACACCGCTATCATCGCGCCACCACTTCCTTACTGGGACAAGCGATCGCCATGGCCCTCCGCTGCGACCTCATCATCCGCGACGCCACCATCTTCGACGGCACCGGCGCCGCAAGGGTCCTGGGCGATGTCGGCATCACCGGCGACCGCATCGCGGGGGTCGGCGACCTCGGCGGCGCCAGCGCCGACCGGGAGGTGATCGCGACCGGCAAGGCGCTCGCACCCGGCTTCATCGACGCCCATACCCATGACGACCGCGCCGTGCTCTGCGGCCCCGAATGCACGCTCTGCAAGATCAGCCAGGGCGTCACCACCGTCGTCGTCGGCAATTGCGGCGTCAGCCTCTCGCCGCTCCGGCTCGCCAAGCGGCCGATCCCGCCGCTCGACCTGCTCGGCGACGAGAGCTGGTGGAATTTCGACAGCTTCGGCGACTATGCGCATGCGCTGAAGACCCGCGGCGCCGAGGTCAACACCTATGCCTTCGTCGGCCACCAGACGCTCAGGGTCGAGGCGATGGACGGCGACGTCTACCGCCCGGCCAAGGACGGCGAGATCCACCGCATGCACCAGCGGGTGAAGCAGTCGCTGGCCGAAGGTGCGTCGGGTTTCTCGACCGGGCTCTACTATGCGCCGAACGCGGCGGCGACGACCGAGGAGGTGATCGCGGTCGCGGAGGCGCTGCGCCCGACCCAGGGCCTCTACTGCACGCATATGCGCGACGAGGGCGACCGCGTGCTGGCCTCGATCGAGGAGACGCTGAAGATCGGCCGGCGTGCGGGCGTCCCGGTCTGGATCAGCCACCACAAATGCTCGATGCCGGAGAATTACGGCCGCAGCACCGAGACGCTGGCGCTGCTGGAGGCAGCCGCGGTGCGGCAGGACGTCGCCTACGACATGTACCCCTATCCGGCCGGGTCGACGGTGATGATGCCGGACAAGCTGCGTGACGACGTCCGCGTCATCGTCACCTGGTCGGTGCCGCATCCGGAGATGGCGGGCAAGGATCTCGGCGAGGTCGCGCGCGGCTGGAACATGGACCGCCGGGCGGCGGCGGAGAAGCTGCTGCCGGCGGGCGCCATCACCTTCCAGATGGACGAGGAGGATGTGCGCCGGATCATGGCGCATCCGCTTTCGGTCATCGGCTCGGACGGCATTCCGCACGACGCGCATCCGCATCCGCGGCTCTGGGGCACCTTCCCGCGCGTGCTCGGCTTCTATGCGCGGCAGCTCGGCCTGTTCTCGCTGGAGACGGCCGTGCACAAGATGACCGGGCGCACCGCCCGGCTGTTCGGCATGGAAGGCCGCGGCGAGATCCGCGAAGGCGCCTATGCCGACCTCGTGCTGTTCGACCCGCACACGGTGATCGACGCCGCGACCTTCGAGGAACCCAAGCTGGCGTCGATCGGGATCGAGCAGGTCTGGGCGAACGGCATCGCCACCTTCGCGGTGGGCAAAGGCGCCACCGGTGAGCGCCCGGGACGCCTCATCACCCGCCATAGAGCTTAGCTTGCCCTTGTAAGTCGAGCGTCCGATTCAGACCTCCGGGCCATTCGGCCCTCCGATCATCGGACGCTCAAGCGCCGGGCGCGGCCTCCGGCCGCTGGGCTCGCCGGGTCGTGCCGTAAGGCGCGCTTTACAGCGCGGCGGCGGGCCGCATTCGCGGCCTCGGACCGGTCGAAGACCGGTCCGTTGGTGATCAGCGCACCAGCGGATCGACCGAGCGGACCGAGAGCGCGCCGACCGACCGGGCGCCGGGCGCATCCGCCACCACGCCGGCGCAGTTCTGGCCGCGCACGTCGCAGATGACGACGCGCTGCAGCCCGGCCTGGGACTGCGCCGGGCTCACCGCGTTCTGCGCCACGATCGCGCAGAGCGCCGCGGCGATGACGGTCAGGACCGCCTTGCTGTATTTGTCCATGGTCACACCCTTTCCATCCTGGAAGGCCCCGAGGATGCCACGGCAGGGCAGGGATGCGGAGAGCGCGTGGGTACGTCAGCAATACTGACCCATACTGTACCCATGGACACGCTCCTGCCGCTGCTCGGCTTCGCGGTCGCGACCTCGGTGACGCCGGGGCCGAACGTGCTGATGGTCGCGGCCTCGGCCGCCCATCACGGCCTGCGCGCCACCTGGCCGCACATGCTCGGCATCACGCTGGGTTTTTCCCTGATGCTGCTGGTGGTGGGCTTCGGCCTGGCCGGGCCGCTGGCGGCGAGCCCGGCGCTGCATGCGGCGCTGCGCTGGATCGGTGCCGCCTGGCTGCTCTGGATCGCGATCGGCATCGCCCGCGCCGGCGGCCCGGGCGAGGGCCGGGCGCGGCCGCCGATGGGCGTCCTCGCGGCCGGCCTGTTCCAATGGGTGAACCCGAAGGCCTGGATGATCGCGGTCGCCGCTATCCCCGCCTTCACGACGCCCGGCGGTGACCTGCCGGCGGAGGTGGCGCGGATCGCCGCGGTCTTCGCGCTGGTGTCGCTGCCCTGCCTGCTGGTCTGGGCAGCGCTCGGCGCCGCGATCCGCGGCCTGCTCCGCCGCCCCGGCACGGCCCGCGCCTTCAACCTGGCGATGGCGGCGCTGCTGGTCCTGTCGCTGCTGCCGATGGTCTTCTCCGGCTGAGACCCCGGCGGTTGCCACCGCCGCCCTGGAAGACCGATGCCCGTGCCGCGCGGCGGAAGGCGCTGCCCGTGCGCAAGCAGACACGCGATCGGCTCGGCGGCATGGTGTCAGGCAGCGCCCCATTTGCGCAGAACTTCGACGCCGGTTTCAGGGCTGGGCCAGAGGTGGATCACGTAGCGATCCTCGCCATCGAGCTCGTCCTCGCTGAGCGTATCGAGGCCACTGAAGACCACCATGGCGCGGAGATTGCCCGAGGGGACCGCGATGCGAGCCGCGGTGTCGATAGGCTCGGTGCAGCCGATGACAATCAACTGCCCGCCACTGCCCACGCTGCCCAGGACAACGTGATCGGCCGCCGTCGTGTCGATTTGCGGCTCGCGATCGTGCAGTTCGACGCGCACCGGGACGTTCATGTCCCGTGCGGTGGTGACGACCAGCAAATCCGCGTCGCAGTGGATGCGGTTCGCCATGGCTTCGTCGACCCAGTCGTCCGGAATGCTCCAGCCGCGAGCGTCTGCGAGGTAGAACTGATGATAGTCGGCGAAAATATCCCCGTCGAATAGCACGGTCATGGCGTCATGGCCTTCGATGAAACATGAGTCGGTTCCAATCGTTCGGGCTAATCTTCCTCTTCGTCGCGTCCGGGGGGTGCCGCCGTCTGCCGGATCGACTTCTCCGCAAGTTTTCGATACTCATAGGTATCGCCGACGATCAGCCTGCCAATCTTCGGATCGAGATTCAGTGGGGTGTTGGGGGTGCGCTCGACATCGATCTCGTCCCAGTCGACCGCGCCCTCGATCAGGGCGGCCCAGTAGTCCGAGCGCGGGTTGAACGGACGGATGACGTCCCAGACCTCCTTCGGGTCGTACTCGATGTCGTTCGGCTCCTTGGCACCCTCGCGCGTGGTCCTGTAGCGCAGGATGCCCGCGTCCTGCGCTGCGCAGACGGAATGCAGCATGGCCAGCGTGCTGTCGAAGCCGATATAGGTGTTGCGTGACAACGTCCCCAAGGTCATCAGGAGCGGCGTCGCGCCGTCCCGCGCCGCCTCGGGATCGAGCTGCATCCTGAGGCCCCCGGGTGAATGGAAGGCGTCCAGGCGGCCGGTCATCGGATTCCTTTTGCTGAGCATCATGATCCTGGTCGTGGCGGCGATCATGTGGAGCTGCGGCCACCGGAACTCGAAGAAAACCTCCTGCTCCCAGTTTGTGAGCGAGCCCGGCTTGATGCCGTCGTGGTTGTGATAGAGGGCGCGAAAATCCTCCGGGATCGGCAGGTCGAACTCGCGCAGCTGCGACAATTCCTCCCGCCCCTTTCGAGACCGCTTGATGAGCCGGTGAACCCGGCGGCCCCGCGCGGCCTGAAACGACTGGATCCTGCGGACGCAGTCCTCGACGTCCTCCAGCACCTCAGGACGGATTTCGTTCATCTGGCGCCCTTCCATCACATGATGACGCACAAAATGCGATCGCCAGCGACAAAGCCCTGCGCCATGTCCGCCGCGCGAATGAATCCGCCCTGGATCCAGTTCTCGAACAGGGGCACCCGATCGACATGGCTACCCTGCCGGGCGAGGCCACGCGTCGCCGCGAAGGGGTATTCCTCCCAGCTGCCCGGAACAAGCGCGCCGCTGGCGTCCGGCGTCTGCCCGGCCCGGCCCCTGCTTGCAATTGCCGCCCTGCGTCGGCTGGCGGCGTTCAGCGGATCCCATTGAAGCAGATCGCCGTACTCCGCCATGCCGATGGTATCCACCCTGGCGATCATCGGCATGGCCTGACTCGGAATGAGGATGTACTTCAATCCCCGTCGCAAGGTAGCGATTGCATCCTCCGTGCCTTCGAACCTGCCGCGTGGCTGGGAGCGAGTCACGCGAAGCTGATCGTGACCGATCACATCCTCACGGCCGAGGGCGATGCAGAAGGCCCGCTGGCCGGTCAGCGTAGAGGTGGGTGCACTGCGAATTCTCCACATGCCACGCTGCTGCCCTCACGGAGAGCGCCCCATGCCGCCACGCCGGATGCACCTCGTCGCCTATCTGAAGACCGGGCCCACCGCCATGCATGTCGGCGGCTGGCGGCACCCGGAATCCACCCTGGCCGACATCCTCCGCCCCTCGCGCTACGAGCACATCGCGCGGGTGCTGGAGGAGGCCTGCTTCGACGCCTGCTTCTTCGCCGACCTGTTCGGCCTCTACGACGTGCATGGCGGCAGCTACGACGCCTATCTGGGGCGCGGCGGCCAGATCAGCTTCCTCGACCCCACCGTGGTGCTGCCGGTGATGGCGGCGGCCACCCGGCATCTCGGCCTCGGCGCCACCCTCTCCACCACCTTCCACACCGCCTACCACCTGGCGCGCTGGCTCGGCTCACTGGACGCGATGAGCGGCGGCCGCGTCGCCTGGAACGTCGTCACCTCCGCGACCGACCTCGAAGCGCAGAATGCCGGGATGGACGCGCTGCCGCCGAAGGCGTTGCGCTACGACCGGGCGGACGAGGTGCTGGAGGCCTGCTTCGCCCTGTGGGAAGGCTGGGACCCGGATGCGATGGTGCTGGACAAGGCCGCCGGCATCCTCGCCGACCCCGCCAAGGTCCGCTACGCGAATTATGCCGGCCGCTGGGTGAAGACGCGCGGGCCGCTGTCGATCCCGCGCAGCCCGCAGGGGCGGCCGGTGATCATGCAGGCGGGCAGCTCCGACCGCGGGCGGGACTTCGCGGCGCGCTGGGCGGAAGCGATCTTCACCACCCAGCGCGCAGTCGACGACATGCGCGCCTTCCGCGAGGACATGCATGCCCGCATGGCGCGCCACGGCCGCGCGCCGGAGGATTGCGTCATCCTCCCCGGCATCCAGGTCGTGCTCGGCGAGACCGAGAGCATTGCGCGGGAGCGTGCCGAGTACCTCAACAGCCTGATCGATCCCGAGCTGAGCCTCGCCGCCTCCTCCTCCGGGCTCGGCGCCGACCTGACGAAGCTCGCGGAGGGCAAGACGCTCGCCGATCTCGGCCAGGGCAACCAGGGCATGCAGGGCACGGCCGACATGATGGCCCAGGCGATGAAAGCCGAGGGGCTGTCGTTCAGGGAAGCCGCGGTGAAGCGCGGCCAGGGGCGGGAGATCGTCGGCACCCCGGCGATGGTGGCCGATCGGCTCGAGGCGATGTTCGCCGGCGGCGCCTGCGACGGCTTCGTCCTGGCGCCCACGATGTTCCCTGGCATGTTCGAGCAGTTCTGCCGCGCCGTGGTGCCGGAGCTGCAGCGCCGCGGCCTGTTCCGCACGCAGTATCACGGCCGCACCCTCCGCGAGAACCTGCGCGCCGCCTGATCCCGGCAGGGATGCCCGGCCTTCCCTGATCAGGGGCGCCCAGTTGACAGCCCTGCCTCCTCCCCGGCGCAGTGCGCCGGATCGCAATGCCGGAGGAACAGCATGGCCCGATATCTCAAGACCGGGCGCGACGCCGCCGCGGCGGCGGAGGATGACGCCCGCGTCCGCGCGACCGTCGAGGGCATCCTCGCCGACATCGCCGCCCGCGGCGACGCGGCGGTGCGCGAGCTCTCGATCCGCTTCGACAAGTGGGACCGCGCCGATCCGCGGCTGATCGATGCCGAGATCCGCGCCTGCCTGGCCGAGCTCTCGGCCCGCGACCTCGACGACATCCGCTTCGCCCAGGCGCAGGTGCGGAACTTCGCCGAGCACCAGAAGGCCGCACTCCGCGACATCGAGGTGGAGACGCTGCCGGGCGTGGTGCTCGGCCACCGCAACATCCCCGTGGATGCCGTCGGCTGCTACGTGCCCGGGGGCAAGTATCCGCTGCTGGCCTCGGCCCATATGTCGGTCGTCACCGCCCGCGTCGCCGGCTGCAAGCGCATCGTCACCTGCGCGCCGCCCTTCGAAGGCCGCCCCGCACCCGCGATCGTCGCCGCTCAGCACCTCGCCGGCGCCGACGAGATCTACTGCATCGGCGGCGTGCAGGCGGTCGGCGCCATGGCGCTCGGCACCGAGACGATCGCGCCGGTCGACATGCTGGTCGGCCCCGGCAACGCCTTCGTGGCCGAAGCCAAGCGCCAGCTGTTCGGCCGCGTCGGCATCGACCTCTTCGCCGGCCCGACCGAGACGCTGATCATCGCCGATGACAGCGTGGATGGGGAGATCTGCGCGACCGACCTGCTCGGCCAGGCCGAGCACGGCCCGAACTCCCCCGCCGTGCTGCTGACCGACAGCGAGCCGCTCGCCCGCGACACGATGCGGGAGGTGGAGCGGCTGCTGGAAATCCTGCCGACCGCGGCGATCGCCCGGAAGGCCTGGGAGGATTTCGGCGAGGTCATTGTCTGCGAGGACCAGGCGGAGATGGTGCGGGAAGCCGACCGCATCGCCTCCGAGCATGTGCAGGTCATGACCCGCGATCCCGACCATTTCCTGGCGCACATGACGAATTACGGCGCGCTGTTCCTGGGGCCGCGCACCAACGTCGCCTATGGCGACAAGGTGATCGGCACCAACCACACGCTGCCGACGCGGAAGGCGGCGCGCTACACCGGCGGGCTATGGGTCGGGAAGTTCATAAAAACCTGCACCTATCAGCGGGTGCTGACCGACGAGGCCTCGGCCATGGTCGGCGCCTATGCGTCCCGCCTCTGCATGCTCGAAGGCTTCGCCGGCCATGCCGAGCAGGCGAACATCCGGCTCCGCCGCTATGGCGGCCGCAACATCCCCTATGCCGGGGCGGCGCCGTGAGCGCCGCGGTCGAGCTGCCGGAGGCGCCGTCCTTTCGCCTCGACGGCAAGCGGGCGCTGGTGACCGGCGCCGGGCGCGGCATTGGCCTCGCCGCCGCCGGCGCGCTCGCCTTCGCCGGCGCCGAGGTGACGCTGCTCTCGCGGAGTACGGCCGAGATCGAGGCGGCGGCGGCCGCGATCCGCGCCAAGGGCGGCCGCGCCGCGGCGTTGGCGCTCGACGTGACCGACACGGCGGCCGTCGCGCGCGCAATCGCGGCGCAGGGGCCGTTCGAGGTGCTGGTGAACAATGCCGGCACGGCCCGTCACGCCCATGTGCTGGAGGTGACGGAGGCGGATTACGATGCGGTGACCGCGCTCAACACCCGCGCCGCCTTCTTCGCCATGCAGGCGGTCGCGCGCGGCCTCAGCGATGCCGGGCGCGGCGGGTCGATCATCAACGTCTCCTCGCAGATGGGGCATGTCGGCGGGCCGCGGCGGAGCGTCTATTGCGCCACCAAATGGGCGATGGAGGGCTTCACCAAGGCGGCGGCGCTGGAGCTCGCGCCGCTCGGCATCCGCGTCAACACGCTCTGCCCGACCTTCATCGAGACGCCGCTGAGCCGGCCGGGTCTCGCCGATCCGGCGATTCGCGATTGGATCCTGTCGAACATCCGCCTCGGCCGCGTCGGCCAGCCGGGCGACCTGACCGGGGCAGTGGTGTTCCTCGCTTCCGACGCGTCCTCGCTGATGACCGGCACGGCGCTGGTCGTCGATGGCGGCTGGACCGCGGCTTGATCAACCGCCCTCAAGCGCCGGGCGGCCGCATGCGCGGCCTTGGCTCGCCGGACTCCCGGCGGGCCGCATTCGCGGCCTCGGGCCGGTCAAGTGAACCGGCCCGTTGGCGTGACCCCGACGCGATCCTCGATGCCGTGCTGGAAGCACCGGCGGCGACGCTGCCGAGCTACGCCGCGGACGGCCGGCTGTACTGCCTGTCGGACGTCGCCGGTTCCGCCCAGGTGTGGGAGATCCGGCCGGACGGCGCGGCGGCCGCACGCACCGCGCATCGCGACGCCGTCGCCTTTGTCGCCGGCAGTCCCGTCGATGGCAGCGCCGTCTTCGGCCGCGACGCGGCGGGGGATGAGCGCGTGCAGCTCCATCGCCTGCCGCCCGAGGGCGGGGCCGTCGCGCTGACCGCGGCGCCTGCCGTCATGCATGGCTGGGGCGCCTTCGCGCCCGACGGAAGCTCTGTCGCCGTAACCGCCAATGCCCGCGATCCGGCGCATGCCGATCCCTGCCTGCTGCCGATCGCGGGCGGCGCGCTGCGCCGGCTGCGCGCGGTCGAAGGGCCGCACGATCTGGCCGCCTGGCATCCGGATGGCGGCTCGGTCCTGCTGGCGGCGGCGCCGCGCGCCTTTGCGAGCGTGCTCCACCGCATCGACGTCGCGACCGGCGAGAGCAGCGCGGCGACGCCAGGCGGCGACGGATGGCGGCACCAGACCCCGCGCTGGCGCCGCGACGGGGCCGGGTTCTGGCTGCTGACCGATCGCGGACGGGACTTTTTGGGTGTCGCCTGGATGGCGCCGGGCGGCACGCCGCGCTTCCTGCACGCGCCGCACGCCGATGTCGAAAAGCTGGAGGTGTCGCCGGACGGCAGTCGCCTCGCCGTCGTCGTCAACCTCGGCGGCTGGTCTCGGCTGCGGCTGCTGGATGCCGAAACCGGTGCGGTGGTGGCGGAGCCCGGTCATCCGCCCGGCGTGATCCAGAAACTGAGCTGGCGGCCGGATGGCGGCGCCGTCGCTTTCGACCTGCTGCAGCCGACGCGGCCGGGCACCCTCTGGCTGGCCGAAACCGGGCAGGCGGAGGCGCGGCTGTTCTTCGCGGCCGGCAGCCCGCCGGCGATGGCGCGTCCCTGGGAGGAAGCGTCCTTCCCGACCCATGACGGTCGGCACATCCCGGCTTTCCTGATCCGGCCGGACGGCGCGCCGCCCGCCGGCGGCTGGCCGGCGCTGATCTGGGTGCATGGCGGACCGGAGATGCAGGCGCTGCCGGTCTGGCGGCCGGACCTGCAGGCGATCGCGGCGCTCGGCATCGCGGTGCTGGTGCCGAACATCCGCGGCTCCACCGGCTATGGCCGTGCCTATGCGGCACTCGACGACCGCGATCTGCGGATGGATGCGGTGCGCGACGTGGCCGCGGCCCAGGCCTGGCTCGCGGGCCTGCCGGAGATCGACGCGGCGCGCATCGCGGTGATGGGGCAGAGCTATGGCGGCTGGATGGTGCTGATGGCCGCGAGCCACTATCCGGGGCTCTGGGCGGCGGCGGTCGAGTATTACGGCATCGCCCGCTGGAAGACGTTTTTCGAGCGCACCGGGCCCTGGCGCATCGGCCACCGTGCCGCCGAATACGGCGATCCGGTGCGCGACGCCGCGCTGCTGGAAAGCCTGTCGCCGCTGCATAAGGCAGGTGAGATCCGCTGCCCGCTGTTCGTCGCGCAGGGCCTGACCGATCCGCGGGTGCCGCCGCAAGAGAGCGAGCAGATCGTGGCCGCCTTGCGCGGCCGCGGCGTGCCGGTCGAATACCTGACCTTCGCCGACGAGGGTCACGGTTTCCTCAAGCGCGACAACCGCCGGAAGGCCTATCGTGCGGTGCTCGGCTTCCTGGCGCGGCACTTGCTTCGCCGGGCATGACCGATCGAGGAGGCACGCATGCGACGCAGGTCCCTTCTGGCCGCCGGCTGTGCCTGGCCGGCGCTCGCGCGGCCGGCGCTGGCGCAGGATGCGCGCCGCGTGCTGCGCTTCGTGCCGGAAGGCAACCTCAACAACCCGGACCCGGTCTGGACCACGACGACGGTCGCGCGGAACCACGGGCTGATGATCTGGGACACGCTCTATGGGTTGGATGACGGCTTCCAGCCGCGACCGCAGATGGTCGAGGCGTCGGAGATGTCCGAGGATCGCCTGACCTGGCACTTCCGCCTGCGCGAAGGGCTCGTCTTCCACGACGGCCAGCCGGTGCGCGGCATCGATTGCATCGCCAGCATCGGGCGCTGGGGCCGGCGCCGGCCGCTCGGCCAGACGCTGCTGGCGCTGGCCGAGGAGATGACCGCCCCCGACGACCGCAGCTTCGCCATCCGTCTGAAGCGGCCCTTCGGCCTGATGCTGAACGCGCTGGCCGACCAGGTCTTCGTGATGCCGGAGCGGATCGCGCGCACCGACGCCTTCACCCAGGTCACCGAGTATGTCGGCTCCGGCCCCTATCGCTTCGAGCGCGACCAGTGGATCTCGGGCTCGCAGGCGATCTATACGCGCAACGATGCCTATCGCCCGCGGGAGGAGGCGCCGCGCTTCCTCGCCGGTGGCAAACGCGCGCATTTCGACCGCGTCGAATGGCGGATCATGCCGGATCCGGCGACCGCGGTCGCGGCCCTCGGCAACAACGAGGTCGATTGGGTGCAGCAGCCGCAGGTCGACCTGCTGCCGCTGATGCGCCGCAACCGGCAGATCCGCGTGGCCGTGAACGACCGCATCGGCGTGATCGGCATGATCGCGCTGAACCACACCCAGCCGCCCTTCGACAACCAGGCGCTGCGCCAGGCGCTGCTGCCGGCGCTCGACCAGAAGGATTTTGTGACTGCCGCGCTCGGCGCCGAACCGGAGCTCTTCCGGGTGCCGGCCGGCATCTTCACGCCCGGCCTGCCGATGGCCAATGACGAAGCGATCGAGGTGCTGACCGGCCCCCGTGACCTCGATCGCGCGCGGCGGATGGTCGCCGCCAGCGGCTATGCCGGCGGCCGCGTGGTGCTGATGGCGCCGACCGATTATCCGGCGACGATGGCGATCGCCCAGGTCGCGAACGACCTGTTCCGGCGTTTGGGCCTCAACGTCGAGTTCGCCGCCATGGATTGGGGCACGCTGGTGCAGCGCCGCGCGAGCAAGGAGCCGGTCGAGCGCGGCGGCTGGAGCGCCTTCTGCACCACCTATGAGGGGCTGACCGTCGCCGATCCCGCGACCCATATCCCGCTTCGCGGCAATGGCCCCGCGGCCTGGTTCGGCTGGCCGGTCTCGCCGCGGCTGGAGGCGCTGCGCGAGCAATGGCTGGACGCGCCGGACCGCGCCGCCCAGCTCGGGATCGCGCGGCAGATGCAGCGCATCGCCTTCGAGGAAGTGCCGTACCTGCCGACCGGCCAGCACTTCAATCCGACCGCCTACCGGACCGCGGTGCAGGACATCGTGCCGGCATCCTTCCCGATCTTCTGGAATGCGCGAAAGGTTTAACCCAGTCGCGCGTAGTCGAGCCCGCGCGCCAGCCAGCAGCCGACCGTGGCGCCCGCGACGCGCCCCGCGCCATCGCGCCGGAAGGCGAGCGTCCAATCGCCGGGCGGCGTGTGGTCGAGGGCGCGCGGGCAGGGCAGCGCCCAGAGGTCGGGGCCGATCGGCTCCAGCAATTCCATGCGCCCCTGGCCGAGCGCGCCGGAGAAGCCGCCATAGAGGGCGCCCCCGGCATCCGCGACCGTGAGCTCCGCCTCCAGCTCGTCGCAGCGGTAGCGGCCGGCGACGTCGAGGACCGCAACGCCCTCATGCGGGCGGAGCAGGCTGGAAAAATTCTCCTGCGGGCGATCCAGCCAGAGCCCATGCGGCCCCGGACGCAGCCGGGTGCGGCCGCCATCGGCGCTGCCGTCGGGCCGCAGCGTCAGACGTTCCGCCGAATGGCCGAAACGGAGCCGGATCGGGCCGTCTGGCAGCGCGTCGATCCGCGCGGCGAGCCCGGTCTCGGGTTCCATATAGGCGCCGAGCCAGGCGGGCGGCGGCAGCGTCTCCGGCGCCGGCCGCGTCTCGCCGAGGGCGGCCGCCGCGAGGTCGAGTGCGGCGGCATGGGCGTCCGACAGATGGTTGAACAGCACGACGACCGATAGCCGCTCCGCGGGCAGATAGACGCGATGGCTGCGCCAGCCGCGGAGCGCGCCGCCATGGCCGGTCGCGCTACGGCCGAGCACCGGGCCGCGTGCGAGGCCGAAACCGTAATCGGCCGGCGCGCCGTCGGCGAAGGCGACGGGCGCCGAGAGGCGGCGATAGAGCGAACCGTCCTCCTCCCGCGTCGCGTCGACATGCCGCTCCCAGGCGATCATGTCGTCGAGGCTGGCGGCGAGCCCGGCATCGCCGGTCCAGAGGATCCGGTTCTCCGCGGCGCGGAAGCCGCCCGCCTGCGTGCCCTCGTAGCCTTCGCCGCCATCCGGCAGCGCACGCGTGTCGGCGGCGAGGATCGCGCTGTCCATCCCGACGCGGTTGAAGATGCGCTCCCGCAGCAGCTCCGCGAAGCCGCGGCCGCTGCGCGCTTCCAGCATCTCCGACAACAGGCGGAAATTCTGGTTCACGTAGGAATAGCGGGTACCCGGCGCGAAGTGCAGGCTGCGTGTCGCCGCGATCAGACGCGCCGCCTCCGCATCGCCGAACGGCGCCTCGACCGGGGAGCCGAGCAGCATCGCGACCGCCCAGTAGTCGCGCAGCCCCGACTGGTTGTGGCAGAGGTCGCGCGTGGCGGGCGGCTTCTCGAGCAGCGGCAGGCGCGCGACGAGGTCGGCATCCAGCGCCGACGGGTCGGGAAAGGCATCCAGCACCAGCGCGCAGGTGAACTGCTTGGTGATCGAGCACATCCGGAACAGGGACTTCGGCGTGAAGGGGATGCGCCGCTCGGCATTGGCAAAGCCCCAGGAGAGGCGGGCGAGCACTGTGCCCTCGCGGAGCACCGCGACGGCGCCGCCCGGTCCCGGATAGCGGCGCGGCAGGGCGGCGAGGGCGGCGTCCAGGCTGTCGGTCATGGTCGGCAGTCTCGGCCGCGATGCCGCGCTTGTCACCCGGGCCGGCTTGAGGCGCCGGCGTCCCAACGCCTAGTGTGCGACGGAATCGTTCCGGGGAAGGATAAGCCTGCATGCGCCAGATCGGCCTTCTGACACTGCTGCTCGCCGGCACGGCGCTTTCGGCCTCGGCCCAGGACCTGCCGGTGCGGAGCGTGACGCTCTCCTCCGGCGGGCTCGCGCAGATCGAGCGCGCGGGGGAGGTGCCGGCCGGCGGCAGCGTCACCTTCCGGGCGCCGACCGACGACATCGACGACTTGCTGCGCAGCCTGGTGGTCGCCGACCCCGCCGGCACCGTGGAGGGCGTGCGCCTGCCGGCCCGGGATCTCGCCGAGGAAGCCTTCCGCGGCCTGCCGCTGCGCCCCGCCGATTTCGAGAGCCGGGCCGCGCTGCTGAACGCGCTGCGCGGGCAGGAAGCGACGGCGTCGGGTTCGACCGGCCGCATCGCCGATGCGCAGGAGACGCAGCAGGGGCTGCGCGTCACGCTGATCATCCCGCGCGGCCTGGTCACCGCGTTGCTGCGCGAGGGCGAGGAGGTGGTGCTCACCGACGCCTCGCTCGCCGGCCGCGTCGCCCGCGCGGCGGAGGCGCTGGCCGCCGCCCGCACCGCCGACGAGCGCCGGATCGAGATCGGACTGCGCGCCGATCGGGCGCGGGAAGTCGCGGTGCTCTATGTGACCGGCGCGCCGCTCTGGAAGCCGTCCTGGCGGCTGCTGGTGCCCGGGCCGGGCTCGTCCCAGACCCAGGCCCGGCTGCAGGGCTGGGCGGTGGTCGAGAATGCGAGCGGCGCCGATTGGGAGCGGATCCGACTGGCGCTGGTCTCCGGCGAGGCGGCGGCCTTCCACCAGCCGCTCTATGAGCCGATCCGGGTGCCGCGGATCGAGATGCCGGTGCGGGTGCCGGATGCGGTGCGGGTCCAGGCCGATACCGGCACCCGCCCGCCGCCCCCACCGCCGCCGGCGCCGCGGCCCGCTTTGACCGCGCCGATGCCCGCCCCGGCCGGCCAGGCCTTCGGCGGCGCGGCCGAGATGTCGCGCGCGGCCGCACCCGAGACCCGTGCCCGCCAGGAACCGGCGCAGCCGGCCCTGCCGATCCAGGCCGCCGCAACCGCCGGCCGCGTCGCCTTCGCGCTGGGGGAGCCGGTGACGATCCGCGCCGGCGAGACCGCCAATGTCCCCTTCCTCGATGCCAGGCTGCCGGGCGAGCGGGTCTGGTGGATCCAGGATCTCGGGGCGCGCAACCCGCTTTCGGCGATCCGCATCCGCAACACCCTGCCGACCGCGTTGCCGGACGGGCTGGTCACCGTCTATGGCGCCGAAGGCAACGAGGCCGGCGCCTTCCTGGGCGATGCCGAAATCCGCACCCTGGCCCAGGGCGACACCCGCATCCTGGCCTTCGCGCGCGACCGCGACGTGCAGTTCACCACCGCCTCCTCCTCGACCGACCGGATCGCGCGCATCGGCGCGCGCCGCGGCGTGGTCGTGGTCGATATCGCGCGGACCGAGGAGATTGCGATCGCAATCGACCCGCGCGGCGGCCGCGGCCCGATCATCGTCGATGTCGGCCGCCGCCCGGGAGCGACCCCGCGCTTCCCGGTGGTGCAGGAGGGCGATTTCGGCCTGCGCGCCGAGGCGACGCTCGCCGGCGAGCCGGCGACCATGCGCCTGCCCTTCGAGCGCGCGGTCCGGCAGGAGGTGCCGCTCTGGGATCCGGGCCTCGGCGATCTCGTGCTGCTGCGCTGGCGGGAGTTCGACGTCGAGCAGAACCAGCGCCGCCTGCCGGGCGGCCCCGGCACGTTGGAGCGCCTGGCCGAGGTGCTGGAGCGGACGGCGGCCGACGTGCCCGGCCGCGCCGAGCTCGCATCGACCGTCGAGGCGCTGGAGGGCGTGCGGCGGCTGCTCGATGACCTCCGCACCCGGATCCGCGTCTGGCGGGTGGCCGAGGCGGCGCTCGGCCGCGCCCGCCAGGCGGTCGAGGACCGCACCGGGCAGGAGCTGGCGGAGGCGCGGCGACGGCTGAATGTCGCTTCCCGCGAATCGGAACAGGCGGCGGCCGCCGCCGACCAGGCCTGGGAGGGCTGGCTCCGCGCCGTGCAGGCGCTCCTGACCCGGGGGGGCGAGCGGTGAGCGCGGCCAACCCGGCCCCCGAAGCGGGCCCGATCCCGGGCATCTTTCGTGCCGTCGAAGCAGTGGAGGCCCATCGCCACGCGACGCTCGGCCTCGAGCGCGGCAATGATTTCGGCTTCGCCGCCGGGGTGAACGCGATCCCGCTCGGGCTCGGCGAGGTGGTCGCAGCGTCGGAGACGCCGGTCGTGATCTCGGCCGGGGAGACGCCGGTGCCGGTCGCGGTGCTCGGCGTCCGCGCCGGCGAGAACCTGCTGGTCGACCCGGACGGAGGCGGCTGGCGGCCGGGCTATTACGTGCCGGCCTGGATGCGCTGCTACCCCTTCATCCTGCTGCCGGCCTCGGATGCGCCGGAGAAGCTGGTGCTGGCGCTCGAGAAGGGCAGCCCGCTGCTGGTCGATGGCGGCGGCGAGCCGCTGTTCGAGGTGGGCGAGCCCGCGGAGGCGCTGCAGCAGGCGCTGCGGTTCGCGGCCGCCATGCGGGCGACGCTGCAGGACAGCGTCGCCTTCGGGCGGGCGCTGCGCGAGGCGGGGCTGTTGCGCCCGCAGGAAGCGCAGCTCGATTTCCGCGGCGGCGGCCAGTTGCGGGTCGACGGCTTCCTGACCGTCGATCCGGAGAAGCTCGATGCGCTGCCGGACGAGATCTTCCTCGACTGGCGGAAGCGCGGCTGGATCGCGCCGCTCTACGCGATGGTCCATTCGACGCCGCGCTGGGGCCGGCTGCTCGACATGGCAGCCGAGCGTGGCCGTTGAGGCAGGTTACAAGTCGGCTTCCGGCCTCGGCGGAAGGCTTCTAGAAGGACGGCGGGAGCAAGGGGATCGCCCGCCGCATGCCGACCGCTGCCGAATGCCTGATCGCGTTCCTCGCCCGCCAGGGCGTCGACCGCGCCTTCTGCGTGCCGGGCGAGAGCTACATCGCGCTGCTGGACGCGCTGCACCGGCACCCGCGCATGGACCTCGTCATCGCGCGGCATGAGGGCGGCGCCGGCTTCATGGCGGTCGCCGATGCGAAGCTCACCGGGCGGCCGGGCGTCGTGCTGGTCTCGCGCGGACCCGGCGCCTGCAACGCCGCGATCGCGGTGCACACCGCCGAGCAGGATGCGGTGCCGCTGATCCTGCTGGTCGGTCAGGTCGAGAAGCGGGACCTGCGTCGCAACGCCTTCCAGGAGATCGACTACGCCCGCATGTTCCGCGGCATCGCCAAGTTCGTGGGCGAGGCGACGGAGCCCGATCAGGTGCCGGAGCTGATCGCCCGGGCCTATGCGGCGGCGATGCAGGGGGTCCCCGGTCCGGTGGTGCTGTCGCTGCCGGAGGATGTGCTGGCGATGGCCTGTGGGGCGCCGGCGCCGGCGGCGACGCGGGTGCTGCCGGCGGCGGCCGATGCGGCGCCGATCGCGGCGGCGCTGCGCGCGGCGGAGCGCCCGATCCTGCTCGCGGGTCATGGCTTCGACACGCCGGGCGCGCCGGGGGGCGATGGCCGCGCGGCACTTCTTGCGCTGGCCGAAGCCTGGCAGCTGCCGGTCGCGGTCAGCTTCCGCCGCCAGGACCTGTTTCCGAACGACCATCCGCTCTATGCTGGCGACCTCGGCCTCCGGAACCCCGATGCGCAACGCACCGCCTTCGCGGAGGCGGATCTGGTGCTGGCGCTCGGCACGCGGCTGACGGACATCACGACCCAGGGCTGGACTTGGCCGGCGCCGGGTCAGCGGCTGATCCATATCTGCCCCGACCCGCACTTCCTCGGCTGGCAATTCCCGGCCGAGCTGGCGATCGCCGGCGATGCCCGGGCAGTCGCCGCAGCGCTGCTGGCCGAGGCGCCGTCCGCGCCGGCGGCGCGGGCCGGCTGGTGCGCGCGGCTCCGCGCCATCCAGACCGCGGATAGCGAGGTCCATGCCCGCAGCTTCGACGACGGCATCGCCTTCGCGCGCGTGGTGCAGCTGATCGGCCGCGTGGCGCCTGCGGATGCGATCGTGACGCTCGATGCCGGCACCTTCGGCGCGCCCTTCTACCGCAAGCTCGCCTGGCGGCCGCCGCAGCGGCTGCTGGCGCCGATCTCGGGTGCCATGGGCTTCGGCATGCCGGCCGCGGTCGCCGCGGCGCTGCGCCATCCGGACCGCACCGTGATCTGCGCGGTCGGCGACGGCGGCGCGCTGATGACGGGGAACGAGCTGGCGGTCGCGGTCGCGCGTGGGGCGTCGGTCAAGATGGTGCTGTCCGAGAACGGCAGCTACGCCTCGATCCGCATCCACCAGGAGCGCCAGCATCCCGGCCGCGTCTCCGGCACCGACCTCGTCAACCCCGACCTCGCCGCCTGGGCAGCGGCCTTCCGGGTGCCGGTGACGGTCGCGGAGACCGAGGCCGACCTGTCGGCGGTGGAAGCGGCGTTGAAGGCGCCCGGCGCGGCGGCGATCATCGTGCGGACGAGCCTGAAGGCGGTGCTGCCGGGGTGACGCAGGAGCGCCCGGTTTCGGAAGCCGTCTCGGAAGAGCGGACGCTCCTGCTGAACGTCAAGCGTGCCGGCGAGGACATCTCCGAGGGCTGGCACGCGTTCGGCGTCGCCGGCGCGGCGCTTTCAGCGAAGTCCCTCTTCTACCTGACCTTCCACGACAGGTTCGACAATCCGATCACCGAGCAGATGGTCTTCAAACGGCGCGACGCCACATCCTATCGCGACATCGTCGTTTACGTGACGCCCGACGTGCACCGGGTCAAATTCTTCTCGGCGTCGGGGTTCAGGGCGGACAGGGACGCGACCTTCTCCATCAGGCCGATGCGTTCGGGCGTCGCGGCGCTGCACTTCCTGCTCACCTCCAGCATGTCGCTGAAGACGCGCCTGCTCCGCGACGCGATGCGCCGGCCGTTGTCCCTCGCGCGCCATGTCCGCGCGCTTCTCGTCGATGCCGCAAGGGAGAATCGCCTCTCGACCTGGTCCTACGCGGACTGGATCCGCTTCTTCGACGACTGGTCGGCCTTCGCATTACCGGACGGGTCGTTTCCGTCGATCGCCTATGCGGTCTGCTCCGAAAGGGACGAGTCCGAGGCCCTGGCCGCGACGCTGCGCAGCCTGCGGCGGCAGCCAGGCGAGCCTCGGCATGTCGTCATTGGGCCCGCGGCGATGGCGCAGCGGGCCGAGCGGATCGCGGGTCTCGAGGCCGACTATGTCGGCATCCTGCAGGCGGGCGAGATCCTGGCGCCGCACGCGACCGCGCTCGCCGCCTTCGCCCTGGACCGGTGCGGACGCCCCGAGATCGCCATCTGCGATGACGACGAGATCGACCGGGCGGCGGTGAGGCATCGTCCGCATTTCAAGCCGGTGCCGGGCCATGCCCTCATGCTGTCCGGCACCCTCGCGCGCGGGCTCTGGCTGGTGCGGCGCGGGACGCTCGCCGCCCAGCCCTGCCCCAGCGGGTGGGCCGAGGATTGGCGCCTTCGCTGCTGGCTGGATGGCTACCACCGCGATCAGGGGCGATCCTCGGCGCGGCTTCCCTACATCCTGTCGCATCGCGGGCCGGACGTCGAACTGGCGCCGGCGGCGGTCCTGGCCGACGCGGTCGGTTCGCATCTGCGACGCCAGGGCATGCCGTTGACGGCGATGGCGACCTATCCCACCGAGCTTGCACTGGCGGCGCGGTCGGCGTTCCCCAGCATCGATTGCGTCATCCCATCGAAACTGACGAGCGCCGAATCCGTCTCCTGTATCCGATCCGTGCTGGCGACAACGGATTACGGCAACATCGCCGTGAGGATCGCCTTGACGCAGCAGGGCGAACCATCGGCCCTGCAGGCGAGCAATTTCGGAAAGATTGCCGGAAAAAGCACCTCGTTGGAGTGCGTGAAGGCCGCGAGCTTCAACTTCTCGGCGACCAACAATGCGATCGCCCGAGGGTCGTCCGCGGATTATCTTCTGCTACTCAATGACGACGTGATCCCGATCCGCCCCGACTGGCTCCGGTGGATGGTATCGCTCCTGGACGATCCCCAGGTCGGTGTCGTGGGCGCGCGGCTGCTCTATCCCGACGACACGATCCAGCATGCCGGGGTCGTCATGGGGCTCAATGGCTTGTGCACCCATGCCCATCGAGGTCTGGCAAGGCAGGACGCCGGCTACATGGGGCGTGCACGGCTGACGCAGGATGTGACGGTCGTGACCGGGGCCTGCATGCTCGTCCGCCGCAGCCTGTACCAGCGCCTGGGCGGCCTCGACGAGGGCTACCCCAGCGCCTTCAACGACGTGGATTTCTGCTTGCGCGTCCGGGAGCAGGGCTTCTCGGTCGTCTATGCCGCCCAGGCCGAGCTGTACCACGACGAATCGCGGACCTATGGATCGCATTACGCAGGCGACCGGGCTGCCTTCCATGAGGCGGAGGTGGCGCGCATGCGGACGCGCTGGGCGGCGGTCTGCGCGGACGACCCCTTCTACAGCCCCAATCTCGGCCTCGGCTCCGAATCGGAATGGCGGCCGGCCTTCCCTCCCAGAACCTTCGGTCCGGCCCGGTAGCGCCCCGGGGAACCAAGGCCCCGAGCCATGCGTTCCGGGTCGGCATCCCTTCCTCGGGCGGATGACGCGCCGGCTGTCATCGTTCCCGAATGTCAGAGTATATGAAGATTGTGGATATCGGAGGTCCCGTTGGGAACCGAAGCGCCGATGACGTCCGCTGCAACGCCACGGCCGGGTGCCGCATGACGCTGTGGATCGATGTCGAGGATCTGCTCGAATACGCGCGCGTCTCCTCGCGCCCGAGCGGGATCCAGCGTCTCAGCTTCGAGATATATTCGGCGCTCGTCGACATTCCGGGCGCCTCGATCCGCTTCGTCCGTCACGATCCGGCCACCGGTGGGTTTCGCACCGTCGCCTGGGACGATCTCCGCCTCGCTTACGATCGCATGGTGCAGATCCCGCTGCAGGCGAACACGGCAACGGCGCCGGCGTCACCATCCGCCATGCCGAAACGCCGACGCTGGACGACGCGCATTCCGCCCGAGATGCGCAATCCGCTGGGGCGGGCGGCGCGCGCCCAGGCCGCCGCGATCACGGGACTTGGACAGGCGCTTCGGGTGATGCCCACGGTCCTGCGGCGCCACTCCGTCGCCTGGCTTGGCGACGGCACGCTCGACGGCGTTCCGCTGGAGACGGTCGCCAAGCCGGGCGACGTCCTCTGCGCTTTCGGAGCGCCGTGGATCGATGAGGGCCCGGCCATGGTCGAACGGGCGAAGCGGGAGCTGGGCCTCGGCTTCGCGATGCTCGTCTATGACCTCATCCCGGTGCTGAAGACCGAATACGCCTCTCCCTTCGTCATGAAGCAGTACGAGGTCTGGCATCGGAAGTGCCTGCCGATGGCGGACAGGATATTCGCCATCTCGGTATCGACGGCGCGGGACCTCGAGCGATGGGCCCGGCAGGTATCGGTGCCGCTCAGCCATCCGGTCGTGCCGATCCCGATCGGCACGGGCTTTCCGCACGCGGCCGAAGCGGACGCGACGTTGCGGCCCTTGCCGCCGGACGGCAACTACGTCCTGTTCGTCTCGACGATCGAGGCGCGGAAGAACCACGCGCTGGCATTCCGGGTCTGGCGCCGCCTGACGCAGGAGATGCCGATCGATCAGGTGCCGACCCTGGTCTTCGCCGGCCGCATCGGCTGGATGGTGAGCGACCTGCTTCAGCAGATCCGGAACTCCGGCGACCTCGATGGCAAGCTCCAGCTTTTCCAGGATCCGACCGATGCGGAGCTGGCAGCGCTCTATGCCGGCTGCCGCTTCACGATTTTTCCGTCCCATTACGAAGGCTGGGGATTGCCGGTCACCGAGGCGCTCGGCTTCGGAAAGACCTGCCTCGCCGCCAGAACCTCCTCCCTTCCGGAAGCAGGTGGCCCGTTCTGCCTCTATTTCGATCCGGACAACGCGACCGAAGCGACGGCGCTGGTCCGCCGCGCCATCGAGGAAAAAGGGCTGATTGCCGGCCTCGAAGAACGTATCAGGAATGAATTCCGGCCGGTCTCCTGGACCGAGACGGCGCAGGCGCTGCTGGATCAGCTTGAGCCGCCCGAAGAACACTTGCAGGAAGCGGCGCACGAACCTGCCGCTTCTTAGCGATTGGCGGGCGCGACCGCGCCCGCTAGAAGGGCCGACAGTTCAACGGCCGCTGCGGCGGCTTTCCCGGCAAAGGCATCGGCGCTCCGGCGTGGACTGCCGGACGCCGCCAATCTCCGGCGCTGCCGCCTCGGGCTCGCCGGGCATCAGCCAGGATACGGAACAGACATGCCGCGTGCGTTGATCACCGGGGTTACGGGCCAGGACGGCGCCTACCTCTCCCAACTCCTGCTCGAGAAGGGCTACGAGGTGCACGGCCTGCTGCGCCGCTCCGCTTCCGCGGATGTGGTGGGGGAGCGGCTGCGTTGGCTCGGCATCGCCGACCAGGTGCAGATGATCGACGGCAACCTGACCGATCTTTCGACACTCATCCGCGCCATCCAGGAGGTCCGGCCGGACGAGGTCTACAACCTCGCCGCCCAGTCCTTCGTGAAGACCTCCTGGAATCAGCCGCTGCTGACCGGGCAGGTGACCGCGATCGGCGCCCACAACATCCTGGAGGCGATCCGGATCGTCGCACCCGGGACGCGCTTCTACCAGGCCTCCTCCTCCGAGATGTACGGCAAGATCCAGGAGCCGCTGCAGAGCGAGACGACGCCCTTCTATCCGCGCAGCCCCTACGGCGTCGCCAAGCTCTACGGTCATTGGATTACCGTCAACTACCGCGAAAGCTTCGGCCTGCACGCATCGAGCGGCATCCTGTTCAACCACGAGAGCCCGCTGCGTGGCATCGAATTCGTCTCGCGGAAGGTCACCGATGGCGTCGCGCGCATCAAGCTCGGCCTTGCGCGCGATCTGCCGATGGGCAACCTGGACGCCACGCGGGACTGGGGCCATGCGCGCGACTATGTCCGCGCCATGTGGCTGATGCTCCAGCAGGAGACGCCGGACGACTACGTGGTCGCGACCGGACGCACCGTCAGCGTGCGCGAGCTCTGCCGCATCGCCTTCGCCTGCGCCGGCATGAATTATGAGGAGTTCGTCACCGTCGATGAGCGCTTCATGCGTCCGGCCGAGGTCGACGTGCTGCTCGGCGATTCCAGCAAGGCCCGGAAGGCGCTCGGCTGGGAGCCGGTCACCAGCCTTGAGGACATGGTTGCGGAAATGGTGGACGCCGATCTCGCGCGTCACCGGCGGCGCATGGCGTGACCGCGCCGCGGCGCCTGCTCGTCACCGGGGCGACAGGCTTCGTCGGCTCGCATCTGCGGGCGGCGCTGCGTAGCGCCTTTCCGGACACCATCCTGATTGCCGCCGGCCAGGGCGACGCGGCGCCGGGCTGGGACGAGCGCGTACCGCTCGACTTGGCCGATTCCGAAGCCTGCCGTGCCTGCATCGCAACCGCGCGGCCGGACGCGGTGGTGCACCTCGCGGCCATCGCCGCGGTCGCCGACAGCTTCCGCGCGCCGCTTCCGGTCTGGCAGGTCAACCTGATGGGCACGCTCGCGCTGGCCGAAGCGGTGCTCGCGCTCGCGCCTGAAGCGGCCTTCCTTCACGCTTCCTCGGCCGAGGTCTATGGCCTGTCCTTCCAGGACGGAACGCCGCTCGCAGAAGATGCGCCCCTCCGGCCGTCCAATCCCTACGCCGCGTCCAAGGCTGCGGCGGACCTGGCGCTCGGCGAGATGGCGCTGCGTGGCCTCCGCGTCATCCGGCTGCGGCCCTTCACCCATACCGGTCCCGGCCAGACGGAGGCGTTCGTCGTCCCCGCCTTCGCCCGCCAGGCGGCGCGCATCGCAGCCGGGCTGCAGCCGCCGGTGCTGCATGTCGGCGCGCTCGACCGCTGGCGCGACTTCCTCGACGTGCGCGACGTCTGCGCGGGCTATGTCGCGGCGCTGCGGCACGCCGGGGATTGCCCGCCGGGCGCCGCGTTCAACCTCGCCTCCGGCCAGCCGCGCCGCATCGGCGACGTGCTGGAGGCCTTGCTGCGCCTCGCCGGCATCGCGCCGCGGATCGAGATCGAGGCGGCGCGCCTCCGGCCGACCGACGTGCTGCGCACCGTCGGCGATGCGACCGCCGCGCGCGACCAGCTCGGCTGGCAGCCGGCGATCCCGTGGGAGGAGACGCTGGCCTCCGTCTACGGCTATTGGCAGTCGCGCTGCACGACCTGAGTCAGGCCGGCGCCAGCCCCATCGCAGCCAGCGCATGCTGCCCGCAGATCGGGGCGGTGAGCGTCGCGACGCGTTGCCGCCCTGCCTCCGCGAGCGCCTGCCGGCGCGCCGGATCCGCGGCGAGCGCAGCAAGGCAGTCAGCACCCTCCTCAACGTCGGGCTCCGCCCAGACCGCGCCCGGCACGCTGTAGGTGCCGCGCAGGTCCTGCGCCGGGATCAGCCGGAAGCCGACCAGCATCGCCGACTGCGCATCCATGAAATCCATGTTGCCGGACCAGCCGGTCGCGACGACGGGGCGGCCGAGCCGCATCGCCTCCGCCAGCGACAGCCCGACACCTTCCGAGCGATGCAGCGAGACGAAGGCATCCGACAGCCGGATCAGCCCCCAGACCTCCTGCCGCGTCATCTCCCGATCGAGGATGCGGATATTCGGCGCGCCCGCCGCTTCGGCCAGCACCTGCCGCCAGGCCTCGCCGCCCATGTCTGTCTTGTAGGTCTTCAGCACCAGCACCCGGTCGGCGCAGTCCCCGAAGGCGTGGCGATGCGCGCGGATCGCGCCCACCGGATTTTTCCGCTCGACCGAGGAGCTCGCATCGAAGATCGAGACGGCGACGAAGGCATCCTCCGGCAGGCCGAGCTCGGCGCGGGTCAGCGCCGCCGGCTCCGGCTCCGGCACGTGATAGGGGACGACCGTAACCGGCGGCCCGCCCGGACGCCGCACCGCGTCGCCCACGAAGACCGAGGAGGCGAGGATGCCGTGCACGAAGCGGTAGCCGCGGTCCCAATCGGCCGGCAGCTTCGGCAATTCCCAGTTCCAGAAGCCGAGGACGTGCTTGCCGGCGACGCCGCGGGCGCCGAGCACCCGCATCGCCCAGGGCACCATCGGCCCGTTCACGTGCAGGATCAGCGTGCCCGGCCCTTCCGGCGGCGGCTCGGGCGGCGGTCCCGCCGGCCCTTGCCGCATCGCCGCCGTCAGGTCGGCGCGATGCACCGGCACGCCGGCCGCTTCCAGCATCTCGACCAGGCGCCGCGTGCCTTCGCCGAGGCCGCTCGGCGCGCGGAAGTAGCCCGCGACCGTGATCGGCAGGCGCGCTGCGGCGCCGGCGGTTGGCCGCGGCGCGATCGCCGCCATCGCGGTGAACAGCGCCTCCCGCCGGAAGTGCGGCGGCAGCGTCCGCCAAAGCCGGTGCAACAAGCTCACGCGCCGATCCCCGCTGCAACAAGTCCATCCCTGAGCGTGGCCGCATGCCGCGTCCAATCGGCCATCGCTGCACCCTCCGCCTTCGCCCCCGCCGCCAGCCGCGCCCGTCGCTCCGGCGACAGCATCGCAAGAAGCGCATCCGCGAAGGCCTGCGGCTCCGCCGCTGCGCGGATGCCGGTGATCCCGTCGCGCAGCTGCTCGCCGAGGCCGCCGGCGGCCGTCGCGACCGCCGGCACGCCGAGTGCCAATGCGATCGGCAGCACGCCCGACTGGCTCGCCTCTCGATAAGGCAGCACCAGCGCGCCGGCCGAGCCGATGACCGCCGCCATCTCCGCATCCGGCACCCAGCGGCGCTCGATGACGACGCCGCGGAGCGCGCCGAGCCCGGGCGCCACCGCCTCGGCATCGCCGTCGCCGACGATGCGGAGCGTCGCCTCCGGCCGCGCTGCGACGAGGATCGCCCAGGCGTCGCGCAGCAGGTCGAGGCCCTTATAGGCGCGGATGCGCCCGAAGAAGAGGAAGTCGGACTGCCGCTCGACCGTCGCCGCCCCGAAAGGCAGGTGCGCGCCGAGCGGCAACCGGATCAGCGGCAGGCGCGGCGCCCGCACCGCGACCGCGGCGGCGACGGTTTCGCTCAGCACCACCGCGGCGCGCGCCGCCGCGAGCTCCCGCCCGAGGCGCCAGTCGAAGAAGGGCTCCGCATCGCCCGGATGCGGCGCGGCGTCATGCACGACCGGCACATAGGCGAGGCCGGCACGCACCAGCGCCGGTGCCACCAGCGGCGTCCAGGGATGCGTCATCGCGGAAATGACCACATCGGCGCGCGCCGCCTGCGCGAAGCGGCGCAGCCGGCGCGCCAGCAGCGGCACCCGCGCGAGCCCGAGCAGGAAGCCGGCCGCACCCTGATAGGTATCGACCTCCTGTCGCGCTGCCGCGATGCCGCGGAAGGCCTCGATCAGGCTGCCCTGGCGGGAGACGGAGAGCGCGAGTCCGGCCGGCGCCATGGCCTCGGCGAGGCAGAGCGCGAATTGCGCGCCGCCGCCGCGGCGGCCCCAATACCACAGCAATGGCCGCATCCGGGCTCCAGCACGTCGGAGGGTTCGTCTAACCCCCGCGCGGGGCCGGGGCAACCGCCGCCCAATCCCCGGCCTCGGCATGGCGGCGGATCACCGTCTCCAGCACCGCGAGCACCGCTTCCGTCGCGCGACCCGGCGCACGGGCGGGCGGCAACGCCAGCACCACCTGGCGGCGGATGCGCGGGCGATGCAGGCGCGCGATGCCGATCCGGCCGGCGGCCGCCTCGGCGGCGATCGCCGATCGCGGCAGGATCGCGAAGCCGAGCCCCCGCCCGGTCAGGTCGCGCAGCACGGCGAAGCTGTCGGCCTCGAACCGCACCGGCAGCGCGATCCGCGCCGCCGCGGCCGCCGTTTCCACCACCGCGCGCAGCCCATGCGGGCGCGACGGCAGGATCAGCGGGTGCCGTGCCGCCTCCGCCAGCGTCACCGTTGTACCCGGCAGGCTGCCCGGCCGGCCGGCGAGCACAAGCTCCTCGACGAAGACCGTCCGGGCCCGGAGATGCAGGTCGACCGCCGGGCCATAGAGCAGCGTCGCGTCCGTCGCACCCCGCTGCAGCCATTCGATCAGGTGGCCGGTGTAGCCCTCGACGATGCGGAGCGCGATGCCCGGATGCGCGATGGCGACCGCTTCGGCGACCTCCGCCGCCAGCACCGCGGCCACCGTTGGCATCATGCCGAGTGCCACCTGTCCGGCGATGGCACCGGCGAGCGCCCTGACCTCCTCGGCCGCGGCATCGAGCTGCCGGAGCGGTCCTTCGATCCGCGCGAGCAGCGCGTGGCCGGCCTCCGTCAACTGCATGCCGCGGCCGTGCCGGTCGAACAGCCGGGCACCGAGCTCCGCCTCCAGGAGCGCCACTTGGCGGGAGAGGGCAGGCTGCGCCAGGCGCAGCCGGTCGGCGGCGCGGCTGAGCGACCCGGCCGCGGCCACCTCCCGGAAGCTCCTGAGGCGTTTCAGCTCCATCCCGACACCTATCGCGGATCGTTATGCAGCCTATAGCCGCATTCGAATTCCGCGAAGCCTCGCGTGACGGCATAGAGGGTCCCGGATTACGAAGGGAACGCCCATGCAACGCGACTGGCCGCAGGACATCTTCGCCGCGCTGAAGGCGGCGGAGGTGCGCCAGGTGCCCTACGTCCCGGATGGCGGCCATGCCGCGCTGATCCGTGCCGCGCATGCCGAGCCCTCGATGCGCGCGATCCCGCTGACCACCGAGGAGGAGGGGATCCCGCTACTCGCCGGTGCCCATCTCGCCGGCCAGCGGGGTGCGCTGCTGATGCAGTCCTCCGGCGTCGGCAACTGCGTCAACATGCTGTCGCTGACCAGGGTCTGCGCCTTCCCGCTGCTGATGCTGGTGACCATGCGCGGCGAGTGGGCGGAGTCGAATCCCTGGCAGGTGCCGATGGGCTCGACGGTCGAAGCCGCACTCGGGCTGATGGGCGTGCAGGTGCTGCGCGCGACCCGGCCGGAGGAAGCGGGCGAGACCGTCGCCGCGGCGGCGCGCATGGCCTTCCTCGGCGGCAACGCCATGGCCGTCCTGCTCTCCCAGCGCCTGATCGGTGCCAAGCTGTTCACGGAGTGACGCCAATGGATCATCGGATGCTCGATCGCCGCGACGCCGTCGCGCGGCTGCTGGCCGGCCGCCGCGACCTGGTCGTCGTCACCGGCCTCGGCTCGCCCACCTACGACGTCGCGGCCTGCGGCGAGCACGACCGCAACTTCCATCTCTGGGGCGCCATGGGCGGCGCCGTCGCGATGGGGCTCGGCATCGCGCTGGCGCAGCCGGAAACGCCGGTCGCCGTGGTGACCGGTGACGGCGAGGCGCTGATGGGCATGGGCGCCTTCGCGACCGTCGCGCTGCAGCGGCCGGCCAACCTCACCATCATCGTGATCGACAACGGCCTCTATGAGGAGACCGGCGGCCAGGCGAGCCACACCGGCGCCGGCACCGACCTCGCCGCCATCGCCCGCGGCTGCGGCATCGCGGATGCGACGGTGGTGACCGGGGAAGCCGAGTTGCCGGCGCTCGCCGCCCGGCTGCACGCGCCCTCCGGCGGGCCGGCGATCGCGGTCGTGAAGGTCGCGCCGGGCGAGGCGCCGCGCGTGCTGCCGAGCTGGGACGGGCCGGCGCAGCGGCTTCGCACCACAGCCGCGCTGCTTGCCAGTGGGCCGGGCCGGTCCTAAGCCCATCCGCGAGAGAGGAAGCACCATGGACCAGCCGCTGATCGCAGCCGACCCCCATGCCGAAATCCGCGAGGAGGTGCGCAAGCTCTGCGCCCGCTTCCCCGGCGAGTACTGGCGGGCCCTCGATGCCCGGCGCGGCTACCCGACCGAATTCGTCACCGCGCTGACCGAAGCGGGCTACCTCGGCGCGCTGATCCCGGAAGAGTATGGCGGCGCCGGCCTGCCGCTCTCGGCCGCGGCCGCCATCCTCGAGGAGATCCACGCCTCGGGCTGCAACGCCGCTGCCTGCCATGCCCAGATGTACACCATGGGCACGGTGCTGAAGCACGGCAGCGAGGCGCAGAAGCGGGCATACCTGCCACAGATCGCGACCGGCGCGCTCCGCCTGCAGGCCTTCGGCGTGACCGAGCCGACCAGCGGCACCGACACCACCGCACTCCGCACCTTCGCGCGGCGGGAAGGCGAGACCTATGTCGTCAACGGCCAGAAGATCTGGACCAGCCGCGCCGAGCATTCCGACCTGATGCTGCTGCTCGCCCGCACCACGCCGCGCGACCAGGTGGCGAAGAAGACCGACGGCCTGTCGACCTTCCTGGTCGACATGAAGGCCGCACTCGGCAACGGCCTCACCATCCGTCCGATCCGGACGATGATGAACCACAATTCCTGCGAGATCTTCTTCGACAACATGGTGGTCCCGGCGGCGAACCTGGTCGGCACCGAAGGCCGCGGCTTCCGCTACATCCTGGACGGGATGAATGCCGAGCGCATGCTGATCTCGGCCGAGTGCATCGGCGACGCCAAGTGGTTCATCCGCAAGGCCGTGGACTACTCAAAGGAGCGGGTGCTGTTCGGCCGCCCGATCGGCCAGAACCAGGGCGTGCAGTTCCCGATCGCCAAGGCCTATGCGCAGATGCGCGCGGCCGAGGCGCTGCTCCAGAAGGGGCTGGAGAAATTCGAGGCCGGCCTGCCCTGCGGGGAGGAGGCGAACATCGCCAAGATGGTCTGCGCCGAAGCGAGCTGGGCCGCCGCCGAGGCCTGCATCCAGACCCATGGCGGCTTCGGCTTCGCCGAGGAATACGACATCGAGCGCAAGTACCGCGAAGCGCGGCTCTATCAGGTCGCACCGATCAGCACCAACCTGGTGCTGAGTTTTGTTGGCGAGCACGTGCTCGGCATGCCGCGCAGCTACTGAGGGACAAGGTCCATGATCCCCGGAAAGCCGCTGGCAGGCCTTCTCGTCGTCTCCATGGAACAGGCGGTCGCCGCACCCGTCTGCTCGGAGCGCCTCGCCGATGCCGGCGCGCGGGTGATCAAGGTCGAGCGTGGGGAAGGGGATTTCGCGCGCGGCTACGACCAGGCAGCACGCGGCCAATCGAGCTACTTCGTCTGGCTGAACCGCGGCAAGGAGAGCATCGCGCTCGACATCCGCGCCCCCGCCGACCGCGCGCTGCTGCAGCGGCTGATCGCGCGCGCCGACGTCTTCATCCAGAACTTCGCCCCCGGCGCCATGGCGCGCGCCGGCTTCAGCGCGGCGGCGCTGCGCGACGCGCATCCGCGCCTGATCACCGTCGACATCTCGGGCTATGGCGAGGAGGGCGAGTACGCCGCGATGAAGGCCTATGACCTGCTGGTCCAGGCCGAAAGCGGGCTTGCCGCCGTCACCGGCCGCGCCGAAGGGCCGGGGCGCGTCGGCGTCTCCATCTGCGACGTTGCCTGCGGCATGAACGCCCATGCCGCGGTGCTGGAAGCGCTGATCGAGCGCGGCATCACCGGCCGCGGCAAGGGCATCGCGGTCTCGCTCTTCGACGGCATGGCCGACCTGATGAACGTGCCTTTCCTGTTCTACGAAGGCACCGGCCGCGCGCCGTCGCGCATCGGCCTCGCGCATCCCTCGATCTGCCCCTACGGCGCCTTCGCGACGAAGGATGACGCGCTGGTGCTGATCTCGATCCAGAACGAGCGCGAATGGGCGCGGCTCTGCGAGACCTTCCTCCGCGAACCCGATCTGCCGCAACGCGAGGGTTTCCGTCTGAACGTCGATCGGGTCGCCAATCGCGCCGTGGTCGACGCGCATGTCGGCCGCACCTTCGCGGCGCTGACGCGGGCCGAATGCGCCGAGCGGCTGCGGGCCGCCGACATCGCCTATGGCTTCGTGAACGACGTCGCGGATCTGGCGCGGCATCCGGCGCTGCGCCGGCTACCGGTCGCGACGCCCGCGGGGACGGTGGACGTGGCGGCGCCGGCGGCAATCTTCAGTGACGGGCCGCGGGCCTATGGCGCGGTGCCGGCGCTCGATGAACACGGTGCTGCGATCCGTGCCGAATTCCCTGGCTAAAGAACCGGAATCGCAATAAGGTCGAATTCGGAAGGATACCGCGCCATGCGGACTCCGATGGTATGCGATGCTGCGCTGCGGTATCGCGCGTGCCGATCATTCTTGTTGATGAATCAGGCACTTCCTTAACAGCTCCCTTAAAAAATATCAGTTCGGTGCTGCGATGCGAAAAAACGCTTGCATGCGAACGATACCTGTCCTAAATCGGTGTTGGCAGCGAGGCGGTTCGCCGCTTCGCCTGCTTTCTTGGACGTTTCCTCCCTAAACTTGGCGGTGCCCTTGGGTACCGCCATTTTTTTGTCCAGCGGCCGGGGCGTGGCCGATCACGCGGGGATCAGGAAGTCCCAGTCGGTGGCCGCCAGCCGCATCAGCAGCCCCTCCAGGTCCCGCCGCAGGGTGGCGAAGCCTTCGGTCCGCTCGATCCGCGCTTCGTCCATGTAGAGGCCGCGGGCGATCTCGATCTGCAGCGCGTGCTGACCCTCGCGCGGACGGCCGTAGTGACGGGTGACGTAGCCGCCGGCATAGGGATCGTTCCGCCGCACCCGGTAGCCACGGCCGGCGAGATACTCCTCGACAAGCCGCGTCGCGCGCGGCGCGCAGGCGGTGCCGTGCGCGTCGCCCAGCACGATGTCGGGTGCCGGCCCGGACTGGCCGGGATGCGCCGGCATGGAATGGCAATCGACCAGCAGGCAGGCGCCGAAGCGCGCGCGGGTCTCCGCGATCAGCGCACCGAGGGCCGCGTGATAGGGCTGCCAGGCGTCGCGCACCCGCGCCTCGGCTTCGGCGAAAGCGAGCTTGCGGCGATAGACCGGCTCGCCGTTCGCGACGATGCGGGCGATGGTGCCGAGGCCGGCGCCGACCCGCGGGCTGCCGGTGTTCACCCAGCCCGGCAGCGGCCCGTCGAACATCGCCGGGTCGAGTTCCCAGGGTTCCCGGTTCACGTCGCACCAGACGCGCGGGAAGCGCGCGGCGAGCAGCGGTGCGCCCTGATCGGGCGCCGCCGCAAACAGCTCCTCGACAAAACTGTCCTCGCTGCGGCGGAGCGCATGCGCATCGAGCCGCGCGGCCTCGATCAGCGCGGCCGGATACGCGCGCCCCGAATGCGGTGAAGCGAAGACGAGGGGGATGGTTTGCGGCGCCGATCGCAGCAGGGTGTAGGGCAACAGGGTGTCGAGCGGCAGATCCATCGCTCCCCCGTTCAAACCACATGGCTGCGTGCGTGTCATCCGCGAAGCGGCACCGGCGACGCGAGGATCGCCGCGGATGGCTTGTCAGGCGCGGCGTTCCCGCCTAGAACGCCGCTCCCACCCGGGGCGGGCGCTTAGCTCAGCGGTAGAGCACTACCTTGACACGGTAGGGGTCACTGGTTCAATCCCAGTAGCGCCCATTCCTCTTCTTCGACGACTGAAGAGAACCGACCAGTACCCTGGATACCGGCAGGCGCGATACTGATGCGGTTCCCGGCTGGACAATACAGCCCGATAGCAGCACGATGTGTGGGGTTTTCCAGCTCCCACCTCAGGACCTATACCGGGGGCCTGAGATGCGTAGGGCCGGTTGGATTACGGCCGCCGGTTTCACCTGGAGGGCTCCACCTCTCCTAGCTGGTCGGAACCCAAGTGTTTCGTCGCCCGCACGGCTGGACAGCTCAGCCCCTCAACGGCAACCTATTCTGGGCTCTCCAGCTCCCACCTCAGGACCTAAACACGGGGCCTGAGATGCGTAGGGCCGGTCGGATTACCTCTGCCGGTTTTCACCTGGAGGGCTCCGCATTTCGTAGCCGGTGACAACCCAAGTTTCTCGTCGCCCGTCCCGCATGAGCGACAGCAGGACCCGATCGCGACCAAGGACGATCTCCGATCTTCGACCAATTCCTGGCCCGGACAGTCGAACGAGATGGCCGCGAGCTAGCACCTCCGGCAGACGTTCCCGCACCCAATCGTTGCCGTTTATGCCATCCACGGCGCTTCGCTTCGCGACGATATGTTGCAGTCCGAAGCCCCCCTCTGAAATCTCGCGCGCTGTCGCCGGGAGTGCCTGCCAGGAAGCTGATCTCGCCGACGGATTCCGCGCGCTTGTTCCACTCTTTCCCATGTGGAACGCGGGACGTACCCAAAATTCCTGGACGCGATCTCCCCGCCGAACTCGGCAAGGTCCGCGCCGGTTTCCGGCGCCACGCCGGCGAGGAGACCACCGACGGCTTGCGGAACGCCACCGGCTATGGTGAACAGCCGGCCAACAGCCCCGCGCCCGGCGTTGTTGAGCCAGGATCGATCTGCCGCCGCCGGCTCGGCGGATGCTGGACCCGACACCGGAACCGCATTCGCTGTCGCGCGATCGGACGTCGGATCCTCTCTGGCGAAGATCGTCGGATCGGCCTCGACGACCTCGTCGAGCAGCCCGTAGGGTCGCCGTGTCCATACGTCATTCACGGTCCAGAAGCCCTCTCCGCCGCTGCTGCTGCAAGTAGGGATTGCCCGGGATCGCCTGACGCATCGGCAGCGCGCCGCCCTGCGGGCGATGGCCGGGCGGCGCCGGTGCCGGGCCTGGCGTCGATCGCGTGGGCGCCGGTGGCCGCGGCACGATTTCGGCCAGGCCCCGCAGGAACGCCACCAGGTTGAAGGCGGCCGGCGGCTTCACGCTGTTGCCGAAAGCCTCGACCGGCTGCGGCGCATCCTGCGCGGCTGCATCGGGTTCCGCTCCTGCCGGCACCGGTACCGACGGCGGCAAGGCCGGCGGGACAGGCGGTATCGGCAACGGTTCGGGCTGCGGTGCGGCCATGGGCGCCGCCATCGCCGCCGCTTGCTGCTTCTGCCAGAGCTCCAGCAGCTTCGGATCGATGATCATCCCGCTCACCGTTGACCCATGTAGCCGGAGGCGCCGCCGAGCAACCCGCCGGCGATGGCGCCGACCGCGGTCCCGATACCCGGGATGGCCGATCCCATCATGGCGCCGCTCGCGGCCCCGGACATCGCGCCGCCAAGCGCCCCCATCGCCGGATTGCCGCGCGCCTGCGGCACCGTCGACACCGTCGTCCCGCCATAAGGCGTGCCGCCGAGTGCCGCGAGCCGCGTCTGCAACTGCTGCGTCGGGTAGTTCCACTGCTCCAGGAAGCGCTGGTAGTTCTGGTCGAGATTGGCCTGGTCGAGTTGCTGCTGCTGCAACCCGACGCCTTCGAGCGCCGCCAGATCCGTGTAGTTCGCCTGCTGCGCATTCTGCCCGAGCTGCCCCGCGAGGCCGAGCGCCTGCAGGTTCATCCCGGCCCCCTGCAGGCCAGCCGCCTGGTTGGCCGTCGCTGCCTGCAACTGCCGGTTCAGGTCCGCCTGCGCCATCGTCTGCGCGTTCTGGTAGGCGCCGCTCCGCAACTGCCCCGACAGCTCGCCTGCCTTCTGCGCCGCCGTCGCGTCGAGCACGCCCGCCTGCAGCGCCTGGCGGCTGCCGCCGAACGCCTTCGCGCTGACCGCCCGGTCGGCGAGCGAATTCTGCGCCGTCTGCCGCTGCTGCTCGAGCCCGTTCAGCGCGCCGCGCTCCACGCTTTCGAGATAGGGGTTCATGTAGCCGCCGAGGTCGGTCCCGGGCAGCGTGCCCGCGCCCACCTGCTGCGGCTGATAGCCGGCGAGCGCGGAGGCGCCGCCCGCGAGCCCCTGCATGAAGCGCCCCGTTTGCCCCTGCATGCCGCGCACGCCCTGCTGCGCCGCGAGCTGGTCCGGCGTGAAGCCGGCGATCCGCGCACCGTCATACTGCTGCAGCGGCCGGTTCGCGACTTCGCCGGAGAATTGCAGCGTGTCCTGCGCATACGCATCGAGCCACGGCGGCAGCTTCTGCTCCGTCGTCTGGCTGGTGTTCTTCGGTGCCGATCCGCCCATCTCAAAGCTCCTTCACGAACAGGGTGGCGCGCGGCGCATAGCCGTGCCGGCGCGCGAGCCGCGCCCATCCCGGTCGGCCGAGCGCCTCGGCGCGGATCGCGCCCTGCGCCCGGCCCCAATCCTCGATCGGCGGCAGCATCGCCGCCGCCTCCCGCGCTTCGCCGGCCGCGAGCCAATGCCGCAGCGCGAGCCCGCGCGGGTAGCGCAGCAACTCGGTCACCGCGACGGTGCCGCCCTGTCGCCAGAATTGCGCGCGGCCATCCCGGATCGCCTGCACGACGTCGGCAAGCCTCGTCATGCCGCCATCCTCGGCGATTGCGCGCTCCAGCTTGGCGAGCAGCCGTGCCTCCGCCGCAGTCATCCCTGCACCTTCTCGGCCGAGAGCCCGCCATCATCGCCGACCGCGACGCGCCAGATGCCGCCATCCGGCGAGCGCAGCAGCAGGAAGGGTGCGGCTTCCTGCGTCGAGAGCAGCGGCAGGAAGCTGCGGCGCAGCGCTTCGAAGGCCTGGCGCAGCGCGCCGGCATGCGGCCCGGCGCCGGGATCGGGCAGGTCGAGCCTCATCGTCCGGCCCCCGGCTGCGCATCGAGCCGGAGCTCGCCGAGGCTCCAATCCTCGTCCCGCGCCGCTTCGACCCGCAGCCGGATGTCGCGGCCGGAGAAGCGGCAATCGGTCCAGCCATCCGGACCCGGCAGGAACGGGCCTTCGGCATGCTCGGCGCCGTCCGGCATGTCCTTGGCGAAAGCGAGCAGCCGGGTCGCGCCGAAGCCGTGGCCGCTGTCGAACTGCACCTGCTGCACCTCGACGCGGCGATCGCCGCCGGCGATCGCGATATTCGCGGTCTCCGCCCAGACCTGGCCGACCCGCGTCATGCCGGCCGCCGTCCAGCCCTTCTCATGCTCGAAGATGTGGCCGTCGGTGCCGGCCATCACCGGATAGGGTGCGACGCTGGCGCCGAGCATGGCGCTGCGTGCCAGCGCGCCGACCGACCACCAGTTCTCCTGCCAGTTCCAGATCACGTAGCGGTCGCATTCGGTCTGGCCCTTGGACGGGTAGAAGAACCAGGCTTCGGGGAACAGGCCGTTCACCGCGGCATGCACCCGCGGCAGGCCGGAGAATTCGTCGATGCCGGCGAACAGGAAGTTGGCGACGTCGCAGGGCAGCGGCCTGACCGTGCCGCCATCGAAGATCCAGAAGGTCTGCCGGCCCATCCAGATCGCGGTGCTGCCGCTGCCGGCGACGCTCAAGGGGCCATAGAGGCTGCACGCCTCGCCGATCCGCTCGAAGGAATAGACGAAAGGCTGCCCGATGTAGCGGGCCAGCCAGACATCGGCATCGGTGAAGATCAGCACGCCGCCGCGCACCCGGACCGCGTTGACGATGAAGCCGGAGATCGACAGGTCGAAGAAGCCGGCGGTGTTGGTGGTGCTGGCGAAATCCCAGTCGTTGATGTCCTCCCGCGAGCACCAGGCGACGCGATAGGGCACGCCGCCGGCGCCGAACAGCATCACGTGCCGCTCCTCGGTCACGACCATGGCGATGGCGTTGGCGGGTGCGGCCGCAACCGGCGCCGCGCGCGCCGGCAGCGGCAGCACCGTCGTGTCCCAGAGCAGCAGCCGCCCGTCGCTGCCGGAGAGCGCCAGCAGGTTGGCGCCGAAATTGTCGAGCGACCAGATCGTCGGCCGCGCGAACAGCCGGCTGTCGACCGGCGGCCGCGGCGTGCCGTAGCGGCCGGTGTCGTAGGGGCCGGTGCCATAGCCGCCATCCGTGGTGTAGGGCGGCGTCGGGTTGAAATCGACCGGCGTGATGTCGGTGACGGTGCTGCCTTCCAGGATCTGCAAGCGGCCGTCGCTGCCGAGGACGATGCGGAAGATATCCTTGAGGTCGCGCCAGGCGAAGAGGCGCCGCACCGGCTCGGGCAGCGGTGCGGCGGTGTTGCGCTGCCAGCCGCCGACCGGCAGCAGGTGGTCGCCGCGCCAGCGGATCAGGTTCGCATCCCAGTAGCGGTCGCGGGCGCGCGACGGCGTCGCGGCCTTCACGACGCCCGGCGGCAATTTGATCGGCTGCATGGCCATCGGCGCGTACCTCCGCGGATGCTGTCCAGTGGAAGGCCGGGCGCCGCAAGCGTCATTCGCGACCTGCGGCAACGGCGATCGCCCGGCAACGGGCGCGGAGATCGCCGTAATCCTCGATCATCGCGGGCCAGGCGGCGCCGGCCGGCGCCGCCGCCAGCTCGGCCGCGACGAGCGACTGCGTCGCGGCCGGGTAGCGGATCAGCGCCGGGCAGGCGGGCCTAGAAATCTCCGTCGCGCAGCCGCCGAGCAGCACCGCCGTCGCTGCGATAATCGGCGCCCGCCTGGTCCGCCGCCCGTTGCGCATGGTTCTCCTCCCTGAGCTGGTCGTTGCGCGCCGCTGCCTGGCCGCTGCGGCGGCCGGCCACATAGAGCGCCGCCGCCGCGGCGATGGCGCTGCCCGCCGCGAGCAGCGCACGCCCGGTCGCGGTGCCGGTGAACCATGTCCAGGCGGCGAACAGCGCGGTCATGCTGCGGCCCCCCGGCGGCCGAGGATGGCCGCGACCGCGATCGCCGCCGCGGCAAGGGCGATCGCGGCCACCGCCTGCCAGGGCAGGCCGGCGAGGGCCGCGAGACCGGGGCCTGCGGCACCGATCGCACCGCCGATCGTCAGCGGCGTCGCAAGTGCTGCGACCGGGCCCGCCGGCGGCGCCGCTTCCACCGCCTTGCCGGCGACGAAATCGCCCCGCACCCAGAGGCCGGCCTCCGCGGCGCGGCGATTGGCGAGGCCCGCGACGACGCGACCGCCGGCGCGGTTCCACTTCGCGAGCTCGGCCGGCACCGCTTCATGCTCGCCGGCATTCAGCCGCCTGAGCAGCGTCGATCGCGCGAAGGCGCCCTCTCCGACATTGAAGGCGAAGCTCACCAGCGCGCCGAACTGGTTGTCGCTCAGCGCGACGACGACGAGCCGGTCGACCGCCGCTTCGAAGCGCGCGAGATCGGCGCGCAGCAGGCGTCCGGCCTCGGCTTCGGTGATCCGCTGCCCGGCGCCGACGTCGCCGGTGTGCCCATAGCCGATGGTCCAGACCCCGCCGACATCGCGATAGGCGTCGAGCCGCAGCCCTTCCCATTGCTTGATCAGCGCGAGCGTCATGCCGTTGACGTGCCGCGCGGTCACCAGGCCGGTCATTCGTCCCTCCCTTGTTCGGGTGTCGCGAGCCAGATGGCGGCGGTCGAGAGGATCCCGACCGCGGTGATCGGCGAGAGGCCTTCGGTCGTCGCGACCTCGACCTGGCCGTCATCGTTGACCCAGGCGAGGCAGGCCAGGCGGGTGCCGGCCTCGCTGACCCGCTCGGCCATCGCGACCAGCGGGTTCTGCGCGAGCGGTTGCGGCGGATTGCGGCGCATGCGTGCCTGCCTCCGCTCAGCGCAGCCGGGTGAGCCAGGCGAGCGCCGCGCCGAGCGCTGCCGCCGTCGCGACCAGCAGGCCGATCGCCCGCCAGCCGCCGCGCACCTCGTTGAGCAGCCGGGTGAGCGCGGTGACGGAGCTCTTGAGCTCCGCCATCTCCTGCCGGAGGTGCTGCACCTCCGCTTCCAGTGCGCCGAAGGCGCGAGCGTCGACGATCGGGGTCATGCGGATGCCTCCGGGCTTCGGGGTGGGATCGACGGCGTTCACAGCGCGGCCGCCGTCGCGAAGAGGGCGTCGAGCTCGGCGGTGGTCAGGCTGCGCGCCGCCGCGAGCGCGGCGACCAGCGGATCCTCGCGCGCGATGCTGGTCATGCGCGCGAAGCGGATGCGCGCGGCAAAGGCCTGCTCTGCCGGCAGCCCGGCGAAGACCGCATCGATCGCGGCCGGCACCGCGCCGGTCTGTGCCGCCGCGATCGCTTCCGCCTCGGTCGCGAGCCCCGCAGCGGGCAGCACGAGGAAGAGCTGGGTCGATGTGATCGAGGCTTGCAACGCGGGCACGGGCGGCGGTTCGGCCGCGGCGGGCGTCGGCGGCGCTTCGATCGTGAAGCCGCCGCCAGCCTTGGCGATTGCCTCGACGATCGGATCCTCGATCGGGGCCGGGATGCCTTCGGTCGCGCGATGCGCCTCGAGCGCCGCGTGGAAGCCTGCGATGCGGGTCTCGAGCATGCCGCCGAAGCCGTCGTAGACGGCGCGCGGGATGGCGATGGTCATGCGAAGACCCCCGTGTAGATGATCTTGTTCTTGACGATCGCGGGCTGCACGTTCTGGCTGCCGCCGGCGCCCGCATTCTGGACGCCGATGCCGGTGCCGCTGCCGTGGATGCCGATACCGGTGCCGTTGCCGTAGATGCCGATGCCGGTACCGGCACCATTGGTGTTCGGCGTCACGTAGTCGGTCGAATATCCCGACCCTGCCTGAACGCCGGCACTGCCGCCCGCCTGATAGACACCCCGATCGAGGCTGTGCGCGTGCCCGGGATCATAGACGCCATGCCCGTGCCCGGGATCGGCGACGCCGTGGCCATGGCCGGGATCGGCGATGCCGTGCGCATGTGCCTGGAGGGCCTGGTTGCCGCCGGCCGCGCCGAGTGTCGCGCCGGCGATGCCGCAGCCTGCGCTCGTGATCCGTCCGGCGGCGGTGCCGCCCATGGCGTCGCTCCCGATGGCGACGCGCCCGCGGCTGTCCGGCAGGGCGAAGGTGCTCGATCCGTTGCCGGCGCCGTAGGTGGTGCCGATGGCGGCGAAGAGCTCCGCGTAGGTGGTGCGGGAGACGTTGCTGCCGTCCTCCCAGAGGAAGCCGGCGGGCAGGCCGGTGCCGCTGTATTCGAGGGAGGTGCCGATCGGCAGGGCGGCGATCCTGAGGGCGCCGAGTGTCGCCCGTGCCGCGGTCGCGTCCGCGTCGTCGAGCAGCGTCCGCATGAAGGCGGTGACCGCTGCCGCCGGCAGCCGCGCCTCTGCCGCATCCCGCGCCGCCTGCACGGCCGCATCGAGGATATCGGCATTGCCGTTCAGCATCGGCCCCCAGGCGTCGTCGTCGCCGCTCGGGTCGGGCTTGGTCAGCCCCAGATTTGGTGTGGTCGTGGCCATTCCGGCACCTCCGCGATCCCTGTCCAGTTGGTCCGTCGCAGGTGCAAGTGGAAATTAGGCGGCCAGCCGGTTTTGCCTTATCAATCTTCTTCGCTGCAGGAAGCTGTCTTGATTTCGGCTCCAATGTTTATGCAAGTTCATCGTGTGCTAAAGGTGCAGGGAGCGGATTGTGCGTGTTTTCCTACTCGAAAAGGTTCTGCTTTTTTTTATCGTTGTGGCATCGATCGCTCGGGCGCTTTCGTCGGGCAAGGACGTCAATTGGGATTTACAAAACTACCATCACTACGCGCCGTGGGCTCTAATTCATGGTAGATATACTCAAGACGTGCTCGCCGGAAACTGGCAGTCATACCTGAATCCAACAATATACTTAATTCGATATGCCTCACTTTCATTCGGAACTTGGTGGTCAGCAATTATATTGTCTAGTCTACAGTCTATTGCACTTATTCTTACGTATAAGATTTCGAGTAATATTTTTCGCAAAGAGCCGATAAAGACGCGCTTTCAACTCGCATCATCTGCAACGTTTCTTGCCATGCTATCTCCAATTTTCGCATCCGAACTCGGCACTAGTTTCGTTGATGGATTACTTTGTGTTCCAATGGTTGCTGCACTTCTACTTCTCAATGTAGATTCTCGTGGCGATCGAACATGGATTATGCTCAGCGTGTCTGGCGTGATGATGGGTTTTGCCGTTGGATTTAAAGTTACAAACGCTTTATTTCTTCCTGGTTATGCGTTGGCCGCCCTCCTCGGGCAGACATCCGGCGCCGCTATAGTTCGTACTGCATTGGCAACAGCAGTAGGCGGCATTGTCGGATTGATTGTTTCTGCGGGGCCTTGGGCTTATGTCATGTGGCGTGATTTTGGAAACCCATTCTTCCCGCTTGCCGGATTTATTAATCCTCGCGAGGCGCTACTTGTAAACACTTACGATACAAATTTTCTGCCGGATGGAATCATTGGTGCTTTAATCTTGCCTCTGAAATGGGCGCTTGGCATACAATCTACTGCTGAAATGGCGTTTACCGATATTCGTCCTGTAATACAACTATCAATTCTTTTTGCATTTTCTGCAAAAATTCTATTCTTAAAAAGAAGAAAACTACATATTGATGATCTAAATAAATGGCAAATTACTGTGTTCTTAGCGTTGGGAACTGTGATGTGGATTTCGACAAGTTCTATTCACAGGTATGCCGCAATTCTGGAATTGTTATTAGGTCCTAGTATCATCATTGGAGTATATTTTCTCTTTAATGTTAAGCGGGCGCTGCTAGTAGGCGCCGGGCTAATAATTTTGGCTGTATTAACAATCGATGTCCCTAATTGGCGGCATGTGCGGCCATTCGGGCAATCATATTTCGTTAACTCTCTACCATACAATCTTCCAGAAAATCCAACTTTTATTCTGCTGCCTCAACGAGAATTACCTCTCGGATTTTTGGCTGCGGAGTTTCCATTAGGCTCTGTATTTATTCAAAGCGGGGTTGGGGATTTTTTTAGTTCCGACTCTGTTTTATATAGGAGGGCGCACGAAATAATATATAATACTCCTGTTAATAACCTACTGCTTCTAACGGACGGCAATCTGCAAGATAATAACAATATATTGGTGGCGGGCGTCATTATGCGAAGGGAGGTGCCGTGCCAAGAAATACTAACGGTAGTTAGGAGTGTTTGGATATGTCCATTAATCGTCGATAAAAGGTGAATGTTTTTTACGCTATAGTGACAAAGAAAGTGACTTCATTATGAAAGCAAGCGAGTAGTAGGCAGGAGGTGTTTGTAGTGTGATGTTGTGTGTATGTGCCCCATCATTAAATATTCCATGTAGATGCGCCTGATTACCGCCACGGAAATCGGTCGCGATACCATGGGCGTGGGCGCCCTCCGCCGAAGTTCGAAATCCTTGGAAAACAGGGCTGTTATGGAAAATCGGGAAGGCACCGCCGGAGCCACCGGTCTGCCCTGGGATCGGTGCATCATGATCGTGATGGCCTTGGATATCAGTACTACCACCGTGTTGATGGTTCGGCATCTGCGCTTCGGTGATCGCATGCCCCGCCGTCGTTCCACCATGCGCATGCGCCCCCGCCGCCGCCGTACTCACCGTCACGCTGTCTGCGCCCCCGATGCTCCCAACCGGCCGTGTCGGCCCGGCCGCAACGATGAACTTGTCGCGCAGGTTCGGTGTGCCATTGCTGCCGTCGCACAGCCGCCAGCCGGCCGGGACCGCATTCTCCGCCCCGCTCCACATCGCGATGAGCCCCGCCGGCACCGCCACGGCCTCCAGCGCGTCGACGCGGTCCTCGAGCGTCTCCAGCGCCATCTCCGTCTCCGTGGCGAACTGGTCGATCAGGTCCATGTCGCCGTTGAGCTTGTTCCCCCAGGTGTTGATGCTCTGGTTGATCTCCGGCTTGGTCAGGTTGAGCGTCGGCGTGAAGCTGTCGGCCATCTCAGATCTCCTGCGGTGGCCGCGGCGCCCAGGCGGACGGCGGCGGCGGCGTGACGGGGTTCCAGGGGGCGCCGGCGCCCGGCACGGGCAGCGACGGCTGCCATGAGGGCATTGCCGGAAGGTCGTCCGGCCGATCCCACAGCTCGCGCAACCGGCCGCGCAGCGCAGCCTGTCCCAGGGCGCGCCCATTGGCGCCGAGCGTCCGCGCCAGGCCGCCCGTCATGTCGCTCAGCCCAGCCACGGCGGCCCCGCGGATGCCGTCGCGACGCACCGCGCCTTGCACGGCGCTTGAGGCCGCAGCGACGGCACCCGACGCCTTCGGGTTCAGCGCGACGGCCCGCGGCGCACCGGCAGCTGCCGCGAGGCCCTCCGCCTCCCGCACTCGCCGCACGCCGCCACACGCCTGGCCGGCGGCGGCTGCGCGCACGCCGGCCCGGTCCAGGCGCCAGCTGCCGAAGCCGGCGAAGCCGAAGGGGCCGTCGCCGAAGGGCCGCGTCCTCCCCACCACCGGCATCAGTCGAGCGCCACCTGCAGCGCCGCCGGCTCGAACCGGATCGCGTCGCCATAATCCACCGTCTTCGGCAGCGGCGTCACGAAGCCGCTCTCGGGGTCGGTCAGCTGCGCATAGGCCAGCATGTTCCCGCCGCTCGCCGCATCGAACAGCGCGAACCAGCTCACCACGCCCCAGCCGCCGACGCCGGCCACCGGGAACAGCACCGTCCCGCCGTTGCGCGCCGTCCAACGGCCGGAGGCGCCGTCCTGCACAAAGCCGAAGGCGACCGGCTGCCGGGCATAGGCGACGCCGCTCACCTCGGCCCCGCCACCGGCCTCGCCGGGGGGCGCCGTGAACAGCGCCACATGGATCGCCGCCGGCGGCGCGAAGGCGGCGCCCCCGAAGCAGTGTCGGATCAGCTTCTCTTCCAGGTAGTTGGTGAAGCCGGGCATCAGCGGAACCCCCTGCGGACGCGGCGGATCGGCCCGCCGCCGAAGCGGGCGGCCTCCGTCGCCTGATTGCGGCTGTCGATGCGGTCCTTGTAGAGGCCGGCCCAGGTCGGCAGCCGCGCATCGTTCTTCAGATAGGGCTCGGCCTGCACCAGGCTGCCGTAGAGCAGGATCGCGCTGTCCTCCGCGAGCAGCCAGTTGGCCGGCGCTTCGGCGGAGAGGTGCGGCACCTTCTGGCAGTAGACCATCTCGATGGTGACCGGCGCCGATGGCCGCGGAAACACCTCGATCACCGACCCCGCGATCGCGAAGTACTGCGGCACGCCGGCCTCGCCCGGATGCTCGGGCGGCAGCGCATCGAGCGGCGCGCGCCGGCCGCGCAGCGCCTGGATATGCGCCAGCGTGGTCAGGACCAGCGGCCGGTGCCGGCCCTTGACGTTCAGCCGCACCGCCTCCAGCCAGTCCTCCGGCTGCGCCACCGGCTGGTCGCCGATCAGCGCATCGACGTAGCGATGCATGCGGCGGTCGCGCAGCTTGGTGTTGATGTCGTCCTCCGCCAGGCGGATGAAGTCCGGGATCCGCACCGTCAGGTCGCGCCGATTCAACCAGTCGGCGATCGCGCCCTGCAGCTCGGCATAGGTCGAGAGCGCCATCAGACACGTCCCCCGGCGACGCGGAAGGCGCGGTTGTCGGGGTCGTTCAGCCAGCGCCGCCAGGCGGCCTTGTCGTTCATCCAGCCCTCCCGGACGGCACGGTCGACGACCGCGAGCGGCACCCGCGCGGCGAGCCGGAAGGCGCGCTTGCGCTGATCGACCTCCGCATCGCGACGGTTCGCCGCCACGATGCCGTCGCACTCCTGGCGGGTGACGAAATGCATCGCCCCGCCCTGCCGGCTTTCCGTCTCCGCCGGGTTCCAGACCAGCGTGCGCAGGATGCCGCCATGCCGATCGTAGATGTGCCGCCGCGTCGCCATCTGGTTTGCCGTCCTTCGCTGAGGGGAGAGCGGGCGGGGGCTGACGCTCCCGCCCGCTCGGGACTTACGGCTCCTCGGCCGCGGAAGGCGCGATGTCGGCGACCTTGAAATGCGCCGCCTCGTTCGAGAGCTCGAGCCCGTATTCCGCGACCAGCATCTTGGTCTCGGCATCGCCGATCTTCGCGATGTCCTCGGTCTTCAGCCGCCGGTAGTAGGCGACCTTGGCGTATTCGGGATCGATGCCGAACACCGTGCGCGGCCGCTGCCAGCGCGACGGCACCGCCTTCAGCTCCCCGAAGTCCGACAGATAGAAATCGGCGGACGCCACGATCTCGTCGGCATCGACCTTCACCCGGCTGTTGGCGCGGCCGGCGAAGCCCGAGAACTTCCGCTTCGCGTAAGGCCCCATCATCAGCAGCGTCGGCTCGCCGCCATTCTCGTAGGCCTCCTGGATCGCATCCGCGAGCAGCGCCTCGGTGAAGGCGCGGAGCGTGCCGTTGGTGATCGACGCCGTCTCGCTCGCCGGGTTGGCGCCGCCCGCGCCATAGCTGACGTTGGTGGTGATCCAGTGCTCCAGCGCCCGCGTCGCGCGCGCCGTCGGCGTCGCATCCTCGCCGTTGTTGCGCGCCTGCTCGCCCGACAGGATGCTCTCCATGTCGCGCAGCAGCGCCTTGCCGTTCAGCGCGATCTGGTGCGCCATCTCGCCCCGCTTGCCGGCCGCGTCCGCACTCTCCTGGGAGCCGGAGACGGTCGCGTCGCGGGTCGAGATCTGGCAGACATTGGCGCGCCGGACGGTCGGCTGCGCGGCCGAGCGCGTCAGCTCGAACCCTTCCTCCTTCCGGTTCGCCTTGTTCACCGCCGGCAGGTTCTCGGTCTGCCAGTCGAACTGCACGTTGGTGGCGTTGCGGGTGCCGATCGCGGTCATGAACGGCCGGTCGGAGGGGTCGATGTTGTAGATGGCGTTCGCGAGGTCCTCGCGATTGCCCTTCGCCCCATAGGTCGTGAAGGCGTTGGTCACCTTGGCCATGCTTGCGGTTCCCTTGTAAGTCGAGCGTCCGATTCAGGCCTCCGGGCCATCCGGCCCTTCGGTCATCGGGTGCTCAGAGGAGTTTTTCGATCACCGCCCGCGCGTCGCGCAGGCTGTTGGATTTCGCCAGGCGATGCTTGGCGCGCATCAGCTCCCCGGTATGGCGCGGCAGCGGCTGGCTGCCGGGCCGCGCTGCCGGCAGGCCGATGCGCGGCGGCTCCGGCTGCAGCCGCTTCTGCATCGCCTCGTCGTACTTCATCGCCTTGTAGAGGACGACGACGGCGCGGTGATCGGTGACGGAGGAGAGCTCCGCCTCCGACCAGCCGAGCTTGCGGCCATAGTCGCGCACCTTGCCGCGGTCGGCGTTGCGGCGGTCCTTGTCGCGCCAGGCGGGCATCGCCTGGACCAGGAGGTCACCTTCCTGCCGCAGCTTGCCGTGCAGCTCGCCTTCGGCGGCGACCGCCTCGGCGACCCGGATGCGTTCATACTCGGCGCGCGCCGCTTCCATGCGCGCCTGGCCGTCGCGCCATTCCTCGCGCTGCATCACGTAGCCGACCGGGTCCTCCGCCTTCAGCCGCGCCCAGTCCGGCTCCGGCCCTTGCTGCTGCTGGAACTGGAAGGCGAGCGCCGGCAGCAGCTCCGCATACTGGAGCCGTTCCTGCCGCACCGCGGCCGCTTCGCCGTCGAAGGCACGGCGGTCCTCCGCCAGCGCCTGGGTCTTCCGCGTATAGTCGGCCTGGCGGAGATAGCCGCGCGTCAGCTCCGAGAGCGGCAGCCGCTCGGTGCGGCCCTCGAGCTCGACGGCGACGAGCGCCGTGGGATCGGAGGCATCCGCCTCGCCGGCGCTGCGCGCTGCGTCCTCGGTGTCCGGCGCCGCATCCTCGGCGTCGATCGGCATCGCGTCTTCGGCGTCGCCGGTCTCCGCCTCACGCGCCGGCGTCGCGCCCGGCGTGCCGCTGTCGCGGGCCAGGAGGTCGGCGATGCTGGAAGCCGCGGTGCCGAGATCGGTGCCCGGGTTGGCCTCGGGCGTCTCGGTTGCGGCGCTGGTGTCGGGGGCCATGTCAGCTCCTGCTCTGGCGTTGCAGTTCGAAGCGGAGGTTGCGCTTCGCGATCGCGGCGCCGGCGGCCGCCGCCGCGAGATCCGCGCGCAGCGCATCGAGCGCGCGGAGCATGAGGAAGGCGGCCTCCCGCTCCTCCCGCCCATGGGCGGGGTCGGAGTGGCGGATCTGGCCGAGGCAATGCGCTTCGACGTTGGCGAAGGCGCGCTGCAGCCCGGGATGCTCGATCGCCGCGCGCGCCTGGCGCGCGGCGGCATCGGCATCGGCAAGAATGGTATCGGCGTTGCGTGCCATCGCTGTCTCCACCCGGGCGGCTATCCAGAGCGTGGTGGAGCGGTGCAAGCGGGAAGTACGAAGAATCTGCGCGGGGGTGAAAGGGGATCGCGACGGGAGGGCGCGCGCGTGTCGTTCGCTGCGCCGGGAGCGTCGTCTGTTACCGCCCAATCGCGTGTCGGAAGCGGGGATTCTCGGCAGCGCTATCGACGGCTACTGGTAGCGCGCCTCCCGGAACGCGCGCATCGCGGCATTGAGCGCGCGCACAGCCTCCCGCGGCACGGAGCCGAAGATGTGCCTTTCGCGGGGGGAAGGCGGGTCTATCCACTCGATCACGCCCACGAGGTGGGGGATGTCCCTGTGGCCAGGCCAATACGGGGGTGGTTTGTCTCGATTGCCATTGAAGAAGCCATTTATGGGCCCCCGGGCAATGGGGAGGCTCGGAAGGTGCCAGAACGGTCGTATGAAGAACCGTTTGCGGTACACACGGGCGATGTAGCCCCGCTTTATCCAAAGGCGTCCGCGATGGAATGCCGGCAAGCGCTGCCGCTTCATTCGCGTCAGCAAGGATGGTGGGTCATCCATGCCCCGGGGCTGATAGGGGATCGACGGATGCAGTTCCAGGAACGGGCGGCGAGCAGGGGTCTCCATCGGGACTATCCGAAATTTCGCGTGAGATCGAGCTGATCGCCGCCCATTGCTAGCCGTGCCCCCCGGCGCCGTCCAGCACCAGCCGCACCCCACGCTCCCGAACCTCAGGCGAGTAGTTCGCCGCCGTCTTCTTTGCCGTCATCGCTCCATCCTCTCAACGGTTGGAGCCTCCGGCAAACCCGGCGCGGTTCGGACCTTCTCCCCGGCACTGTATCGCCTCCGGCGCTCCCGGCCGGTGATGATTTCGACGCGCTCAATGGGCTTCGACATAGGCGCACGCCTGGGCTTCCACCTGGGCCCTCACGGTTGCGCCGCCTGTCCCGTCGAATTGGGGGCCGCTCCAGCAGCCCCTGCGGTGTCAGCCCTGCGGCGCGGATCGGTATCGTGCCTCGCGAAAGCCGCGCATTGCCGCGTTGAGATCGCGGACCGCTTTGATATCGACGTCGCCGAGCGGCCACCGATACCCAATCCCAGGTGCGGGCGTAAAGAAAAGAACCACTTCGTTCATGTCGCAGGGAATACGCCTGACGCCGGGCTGCAGGGGCCGTTCCTTATGCCTTTCCCCCCGGCAAAAGAAGCCGCCTCGATACGGTCTGACATAGGGCAGGGGAGGGACGTCCCAGCCTGGTCGAAACCTGTACAAGCGGCTGCGCCTAAGGCGGGAGATGTAGCCCTTCTTCTCCCACCGCCGTCCCCGGTAGACCTGACACAGGCGTTGTCGCAGCAGTCGCTTGTAAAGCGGCTGCGGGACATCCATGAACATCGGCAGGTAAGGGATGCTCTGCGGGTTGGACTTTGGCCGGTATAGCCTCATGGCCGGACGATAGCCGATGCCGATCCCGCTTTCACCTCTCAGCGTCTCGCTGCTCCGGATCGGATGACGGCTCGGCGTCCAGAAGGCCACGCGTCGTGCCGGCACCAAGAACCACTGCGGGCCCAAGGCTGTTAAGCCCGACAATTCGACTGAGATAGGGGTGCGTATTGACGACTGAACGCAGGTAAGCCGCAGCATCCTATGGCAGTCGGAGGGTTCAGCTCGGGGCGAATGCGATAGCCCTGTCCCGCCAGTGCCCTGGCCACCCGGTCGATATCCTGCGGGCTCGCCGGCAGATTGGTTCCGTCCTCCAACCGGCCCGAACGATTAGGCGCTGTTATCGGGCGACCTTCCTGGTCCACGTTCATCCGACGCGGATCGACCACGGTGGCGAAGGCCGCCGCTTCCTCCGGCGTTGGTTCATGCGGAGAGGCAGGAAATCGTTCTTCGGAAGCGTCGGGCCCCGGCTCGTTCGATGACAGGGCGGCCCTATCGCCAGTTGGTTCAGACGGACCTGATCGATCGGGGCGCACTGCGTCCGGATTGATCGGAAGCCCAAGCCGTGACCGGGGGACGACAGGGGGAGGCGTTGCCGCCGCTGCAATCTCGTCACCGGGCATCGGTCCTGGCGGCCCGCCATTGTGCCCGATGCCGATCCGCCGGGCGGCGTCCGCGCCGTCCTCCGCGGCGCTCACGCCCAACCGGCGCCCCGCGCCCCAGCCTTCCCGCCTGGCTTGCGCGACGGCTGCCTCGCTCGCGGTGGTGGCGCGCGTCGCGGCCCGCGCCGCGTGGCGCCCTATCCGATCGATCGGGCCGCCTTCCGCCTCGCTCGAATTGCCCAGCAGCAAGCCGCCGGCCGCGAGCGGGATACGCACCTGAGGCGGCATGGGCAAGCCGGTCGCGGCTTGGACAGCGACATCGCCGGCATTCTGCGGCGTCGCCAACTGCGCAGCCAGGCGCGCAGTCCACCAGGGCGCCGGATTGCGCGCTTCCTGGATGCGCCTGCGAAGCGCATCGAAGTGAGGTTGGACGAAAGGGCGATAGGGAACATCACTGTACAGCAGACCTCCGCTCGGATCGTCTCCGGCGACGCTCATCGCATCCTCCCCAGCAGGGTGTTGAAGGCGGGATTGCCGGCGAGCCCCGCCGCGCCATAGCGCGGCATCACGCCGATCTGCTGCAGCCGCGCGAGCGTCGCCGGGCCCAGGCCGTAGCCCGGTGGGGCGTCGCTCGGCAGGCCGAGATTGGGCACCGGCGGCAGGCCGCCGCCCGCGGGCGACGTTGCCGGTCCCGGCGGCGCCGGCAACGGCCGCAGCGCCACGATCGTCGGCGCCGCCGCCGGGAAGGCGCCGTAGTCGTAGCTCGGCACCGGCATCGCCGCCGCCGCGCCGGCATTGGTGCCGCCGGCAATGAAGTTTCGCGGCGTCTGGTCGATCGGCGTGGTCAGCGCGCTGCGCCAGGCGGCCAGTTGCGCGGCGCGCGGATCCGGCCCCAACGGCAGCAACTCGCGGACGGCGTTGCCGAAGCCGGCATCGCCGTTGCCGCCGCTGCCGTCGCTGGTCCCGCTCGGGCTGTTGCCGTGGCCATCCGCCGCACCGGCATCGCCATGGCCATCGGCGGCACCGCTGTCGCCATGCCCGTCGCTGCCGTCGCCGCCATCCGAACCCGCGCCGTCACCGCCATCGCCGCCGCCATCGCCGCCGCCATCCCCGTCGCCGCCATCATCGAAGGCCGGCACGCCCGCCGGCCCGCGCAAGGGTCGGCCGTCCCGCGTCAGGCCGCCGCCGCGCGCCCGCAGCAGCGCCGCTTCCGCTGCGGTGATGTAGGCCAGGTGATGCGGCGTGCCGCGCACCAGCGCGCGTCGCGGCGCATCCACCCGCGCGCTGCGTGCGCCGGGCGGGCCGCCGAGAAGGCCGGGAATGCTCATGGGGCTGCTCCGGATATCGGGGGTGGCGGCGTCGCGTGCCGTCATTGTCTTCACCCAAGCGGCTATCCAGAGCGCAGCGAAGCGGTGCAAGTTCGGACGTGAGGCGGTGGGCAGCCTGTCGGATTCCGAAGCTGCATGTCCGGTCTGATTGGGGGGCGCTCCAACGCGGCGTGCCGGTCCGATGGCCGCCCTGATCATGGAGCCGGCCAAGCTCCGCACCTGCCCGCGACGTGAGACGCGCGTCGCCTGATCGAATCAGATGGGCCAGATGCCCGATCTCGTGCGCCTCCGTCATGTCGCCATAGGGCTGGTCGCGGCGTATGTAGGCTTCCGCCACAGCGCGGGCGCGCTCACCACGGCCCGCCAATCGCCCGTCGGGAATGCGGACCATGCCAAGCGCATCGCGGCGCGGCATTTCCTCCGCCGACAAACCGCGGCGGACGCCGCCGCCCGCAAGATCGTCTAGTAGCGTACCAACGGCCTCCACGGAGGAACGCGGAAGCACGTTCCCGGCCGCGTCCCGTCCGAAAATCCGAGGCGCGGTGAGAGGTCGCCCTTCGGGGTCCACCGTGGCTCGCGGAGGTGCTGCGCCAGAGCCTGTCGGCGCATCCGTTCCCACAGGGTCGGGCGCGGCTGGGCGCCCAGGGGGAAGTATGGGATCATCGCCAACAGTATAACGCACAATCGGCCGTTCCGTACCTCCGGAAGCGCCGCCTGAGCCCTCATCGGCAGCACGCCGTGCGCTGGCCTCTGTGCCGCGCTCCGCGGGAACTGCCGGTACGGGATCGTCCACGGGACCAAGGGCGCGGTTGCGCCGCCTGGCGACGCCGCCCGCTTCACGGGCCACATCCTCAGTCATGCCTTGCGCAGCCAGACGGCCGGCCCTTGCCGTCCCGGCTCGCGCGGCGCCCTCCGCCAGGGACCGCGCACCCTGCCTGACCGGGCCGGCTTCGGCGCGCGAAGCCTCGAGGCTCGCCAGGCCGCCGGCGAGCAGCGTCCGCATCGCGCGGCCGCCAGGACCGAATGCCACCATGAGCGCGGCATCGAGCGGGCTCTGCGGCAGGAGGAGTTCGGACGTCAGATCCGCGGCCTGCCGCCCCGCCTGCGCCAGGGCGTGGCGCTGCTCCTCCCAGCTCGGCATCGTCGTGCGACCCGTGTCGCGCTCCATGCGCGCCAGCAGCCGCGCGTCATAGGCTTCGTCGGACATGGGATCGTCGAGAAGTCCCCTGGAAGTCATGGCTGTGCTCCGGGCTGCATCGGCGGCATCGGCGGCTGCGGCGCTGTGGGCAGCGCCGCCGGCGGCGCCGGCAGCCGCGCGCGCTCCAGCAGCGCCAGGATCGCCGGCAGGTCGACCGGCTGGCCGTGCTTCAACTGCATCTCATAGGCGCGCAGCACGATGTCGGCCTCGGCGCGGTCGCGCTCGCGGTCGTCCGTGCGCTCGGCCTTCCACGCCTCCAGCCGCTGCGCTTCCAGCTTCACCTCCGCATCGAGGCGCGAGGTCGCGATCCGCGCCTCCGCCTCCATCCGCGCATTCGCGACCTGTGCCTGCGCCAGCGCCGCGTTCGGATCGGGCGGCGGCCCGCCGCGCGCCTGCTGCGCCTGCGCACGGAACGCCATGTCCTCCGCGGCACCAGGGTCGAGGAAGAAGCGGTTCGCGTCCTTGTACCCGCCGAGGCGCACGATCTCCGCCAGCGTCGCGCGGAACTGCCGGATGGTGACCAGCGGGTTCTCCGGCCCGATCGTCGTCAGGATCTGCTGCTGCTGTTGCAGCACCATCATCAGGAAGGCCATGCGCTGGCTGTCCGGACCGCGGCCGAGGGCGACGTTCACCGAGACGTCCATCTCCGCATCCCAGACGCGCGGATCGACCGAGACCCATTGCCCGCGCAGCCTGACCGTCCGCGGCCGGTCCTGGTGGCGCACCAGCGCCCGCAGCACGCCGCGGAACACCTGCTTGACCAGCGTCTCGGCCAGCGTCCGCGCGATCATCTCGACCCGCTCCTGCGAGGCCTCGATGGTGTTCTGCACCGCGACCTTGGTCGCCGATTGCAGCGCCTCGGGGTCGAGGCCGCGGCTCGCGCGGGTGATGCCGGTGCGCTGCGCCTTCACATCGTCCACATAGGCGAGCACGCCCATCGCCTCGGCGCCGACGAAAGGCAGCGTCAGCGGCTGCACCATGCCCGGCGCCTTCATCCGGATGATCGCGCCGCGTTCGTTGTTGGCGACGTCGTCGAGGTTCACCGCCCCCTCGACCACGCCCATCTTGGGATCGAGCGCTTCCGCCAGGCTGTCCATCACCGAGCGCAGGATGCCGGTCTTGAGGTCCTGCAGGTCGAGCGTCTGGTCGGCGACCGAGCTGCCGATCACCCGGTGCGGCTGCCTGAGCGGCGAGCCGAGCGCGATCGGCACCTCCGGCACCACCTCGTCGCTCAGCACCAGCGCGCAATCATCGCCGGCGGTGCAGACCCGGTGCAGCTCGGCGATGCCGTCGCCGTCGCCGTCGTAGCGGATGAAATGCTCGATGCTCAGCACCCGCCAGGCGCTGCGGTCGGCGGAGGATTGGTCGAAGGGGAGCGAGCGCGCCGGGTCGCGCTGCGTCGCTTCCGCGTTCAGGGCGAAGTCGGCCTCCGCCGTCGCGTGCCGCGCCAGCGTCTCGAGGTCGCCGGCGCCGCGCGCGACGAGGTCCGAGATCCGCTCCAGGCTGCGATGCGCGCAATAGGTCGCGCCCTCGATGTCGCGGGCATCGCGGGCGATGACGAATTCCTCGGGCGGGATCGCGGCCAGCCGCAGCACCCCGCGCCGGACCGTCCGCCGCACGCGGAGATCGGCCGCCGCCATCGGCGGCAGGCCGGGCTCCGACGGCATCGGCATCTCGTGCCGCTCCAGCAGCGCGATCGCGGGGTCGGCGAGCAGCCGCGCCTCGGTCAGCGGGTCGAGGCCGGAATAGGCGAGCTCCTCGACCCGCACCGCTTCCTCCCACCACCATTTGACGATGCCGGTCTTCTTGAGCAGCGCGTCATGCACCGCGTCGTGCAGGGTCGCGAACCAGGAATTGCCGTCGGCGTTGATGACGTACCCGACATAGTCGGTCATCTGCTCGGCCATCGCCTCGTCCTCCGGCCCGTGCGGGACGAATTCGACGACGCGCTCGCCGGAGGTGAAGATGCGGATCAGCCCGGGCAGCATCTGGTGCACGATGTCGGCGACTTCCCGCGCCACCACCGCGCTGCGGCCGGCGAGGTCCTCAAGCTGCTCCGGCCGGTCCTGCCGGTCGTAGATCAGCCCGTCATAATAGTCCTGCGCCCGTTGGCGTTCCGGCGCCTGTTGGCTGTCGATCGCATCCGCCGCGTCCTGGTAACTCTGGCGGATCAGCGCGCGGACCTCCTCCGGCGACAGTCCCAGCGGCTCCTCCGGCGGCTCTGGTGCCGGCGCCACCAAGGGCACGCCATCCTCCGCGCCCAGGATCGCCGCGGCCGCGGCATCGAGTGCGGCGCGCATGCCGCCGAGCGGCTTCGGCGGCAGCGCCGCCAGGATGTCGCCGAGCCTGCCGTGCTGCCGTGCCGTCACACCGTCGCCTCCTGCCTGGCGCGGCTATCCAGAGCAGGGCAGGGGGATGCAAGCGGCTTACTGGTCGGCCGGACGGGCAAGCACCCGGTGGCAATAGGCCGCATGGTCGCGCGCGTTGAGGGCCCGCATCTGCCCCCAGCGAACCCAGTAGGGACCGATATCGCGGACGCCATGCAGGCTGTTCGGCAGGAAGGACGTGTAGCCGTAGCCGTCGCCATCTTCGGCCCAGGCACCGAGCGCCGGTTCCCAGCCGACGAACAGCGCATGATTGTTCAGATCCGCCACGGCGACCGGCTGTCCTTCGAACCCGGCGCAGCAACGGTCCCCCGACCTTTCCGCCGGGGCCGAGGGCGGCCATCAGCATCAGATCCATCGGCGTCTGCGGCACCAGGATCTCGTAGGCGGCCTCGCCCACCATCCGCACGCCGCGCAGCGCCGCATCCAGCTGTGTCCTTGGACACAGACACCGGCCCCGCCGCCTGCCAGCCTGCGCGCGGCGCGGGAGGCGGACATGCCTGACGAGAGCAAGCGACCACCGGATGCCCAGCCGGCCGAGGACGGCATGACGCCGACCGCGCCGCCCATCGCGTCCCACCAGCAGCAGCCGGAGCGCTGGCCCGCCTGGTACTTCGCGCTGTCCGATGCGCTGACCGCGGCGCGCGCGCCGCTGATCACGGCGATCCTCTACTTCCTCTGCGTGGCACTCCCGGACCAGAGCGCGGAAGCGGCGCGCATCATGCTCGGCTGGAGCTGGTATCTCGCGCTGCCCGGCGTGCTTCTGTGGTTCAGCCTCTCGCTCTACCTCGCGGTCAGCCTTGCGAGCCTTGCCAAGCGCGCCCTCGGCATCAACGGCGACGGCGCCGCGCCGCTGGCGCAGAAGCTGCTGGTCCTCGCGCTGTTCTCCGTGCCCTTCCTCGCCGGCTTCCTCGCCCTGCAGCCGCTCGAGACCATCGCCGGCTGGCGCCAGGTCACCGCGATGTTCGAAGCGCCTTCGCTGCGGCCCTGGTCAGGGGGCTTCGCCGGCGGGGCGGCACAGCTGCAGCCGCGGCGCTGGATCCTGATCTTCGCGCTCTCGCTGTTCGGCGCCTTCTCGCTTGCGATCATCATCCCGCTGCTCCGCGCCTGGCTCGCGGCCCTCTGGGATCTCGTGCGGGCGAAGCGCCGGACCGGCCCGGTGCCGGCGCCGGCCAAAGCCCGCGAGGAAAGCCTCTTCGACATCGCCTGGCTCGCCTCCGGCAGCCGGGCGGAGCCGCTGACCTTCGTCGCTGCCGGCCTCTTCCTGCTCTGGCTGGCCGTCATGGGCGTGCTCGAATACGGCTGGGGCATGCATGCCGAGATCCCGACGCTGCTCTTCCTGCCGCTCTGGGCCATGGTGATCTGCGCCGGGCTGATCCTCATGGTGCGGCTGTCGGAGAAACGGCACGTGCCGGTGCTGATGCCGGGCCTCCTGATCGTGCTGCTCTGGTCCTGCGCCGATGTCAGCGACAACCACGAGATCCGCCACGCCCGGCTGCCGGCCGGCACCGCCGCCGCGCCGATGCCGCTGGAGGACGCCTTCCGCGACTGGTTGAAGGCGCGGGAGCCGGAGGTGGCGCTCTGGGCCGCGGCCGGCCGGCGCTTCCCGGCGCTGCTGGTCGCCGCCGAAGGCGGCGGCGCGCGCGCCGCCTACTTCACCGCCCTGGTGCTGGAGGAGCTGCGTGCCCGCTGCCCGCGCCTTTTGCGCCACACCTTCCTGATGGCCGGCGTCTCCGGCGGCAGCGTCGGCGCGGCGCTCGTCGCCGCGTCCGCCCATGCCGCCGCCCTGCCGCCATTGCCGGGCGAGCCGGAGCCGGAACCGCTCGGCTGCGAGGTCGCCTCGATCGGCGGTCCGCGGACCATCGCCTTCGGCGCCAATGCCGAAGCGACCTTGGCGCTCGATGCCGACCTGCTGTCCCCCTTGGTGCGCGGCACGTTGATCCCCGACCTGGCGGCGCGCCTCTTCCCCGCCGACCTGATGCGGCCGTTGCCGGAAGGCGTGCTGCGCCGCGCCTGGGACGATTGGATCCGCCGCCCCTTCACCGACCTCACCGACCGCTCGCGCTTCCTCGAACGCGCGCTCGATCGGGCCTGGCGAGGCCAGACCGGCCGCAGCCTCGAGAGCCTGAGCTTCCGCTCGGTCTGGCATGGGCCGTGGGGCGAGGTGCCGGCGCTGATGCTGCTCGCGACCGATGTCGCGACCGGTCGGCGCCTGGCCGTCAGCCATCTCGCGATGCCGGGTGCCGCGGCAACGGCTGCCAGCGGCAATTGCGCGCCGCCACTCGCCGCCGACGCCTCGCCGGTCGAGATCGCCCGGATGCGGAGCCTGGGCGAGGAAGTGCCGGGCGTCGACCTGCCGCTCTCGACCGCGGCGCTGCTGAGCGCCCGCTTCACGCTGCTGAGCCCGGCCGGCACGCTGCCCTGCCCGGGGCCGCGGCGGCGCCTGGTCGATGGCGGCTACTTCGAGAATTCGGGGCTGACGACCATGCTCGACGTGGTCGACGGGCTGCGCGACCTGGCAGGCGAACGGGGGATCGCGCTCGTGATCCTGCGCATCGAGAACAGCCGCGCCACCACCAATGCCGACACCGTCGCGGGCGCCGAGCAGCCCAATCCGTCCGGCGCGCTCGCCGAGCTCGCCTCCCCGGTGCGCACTCTGCTCGCGACCCGGGAAGCGCGCGGCGAGCAGGCGCGCGCCGCGGTCGGCCGCGCCGTCACGCAATCCCGCCTGACCTGCGCCACGACGTCGCCCTGCGTCGCGATCGAGGAGGTGGTCTTCGCCCTGGCGCCGGGCTGCGTGCCGATCCCGCTCGGCTGGTCGCTGTCGGATGGCGCGCGGCAGGAGATGCAGGAGCAGCTGCTCGGCCTGCCGCCGTCGAGCGGCGAGCTTTGCGCCCAGCTCGGCGCGCCGGGCCGCGCGCAGAACCGGCTGGCAATGGACCGCGTCTTCCGCTTGCTGGAGCGGCCGTGACTGGTGCTCCATCCCAACGCTTTGCAACCGTCATGGTCAGACAGCTATCGTTCCGGGCCATGACGGAAACCATCCTGATCCGGCCGGGCGCGGCGCAGCTCCCGGCCTATGCGGCAGCACTTGCCGGCGGCTGGTCGCCGCACAGCGTCCGCAGCGCCGAGACGGCGCGCGAGCACCTCGAGCAGATCGCCACCGATCCCGCGGGCTTCCTCGCGAGCCTCGACGATCCGGACGCGAAGGGGCCGCCGATTGTACTGCCGGACGGCTCGACGGTGCCGCGGCTGCCGGGATTCTCGCGCTGGATCTGGGACGGCGCCTTCTGCGGCGCAGTCGGCTTCCGCTGGCAGTCGGGAACCTCCACCCTGCCGCCGCATGTCCTCGGGCATATCGGCTACTCCGTGGTGCCCTGGAAGCGCGGCGCCGGCCATGCGATGCGGGCGCTCGCGCTGCTGCTGCCGGAAGCGCGGCAGCGCGGCCTCGCCTTCGTCGAGCTGACGACCGATCCGGACAACATCGCCTCCCGGCGCGTGATCCTCGCCAACGGCGGCGTGCTGGTGGAACGCTTCCGCAAGCCTGAGAGCCATGGCGGCGCGGAGGGATTGCGATTCCGGATCACGCTCCCGCCCTGAGACATCACTCCGCAGGCGCGGCCGCCGGGCCGGACGGAGCGCGCGCGCGGGTCGCCTTGCGCCGCGCCAGTTGCTGGTCGGCGATGACGCCGAGCAGGATCACGCCCCCCATCACCGCGAAGTTGAGCGAGGACGGGATGCCCAGGATGTTGACCAGGTTCTGCAGGATCTGCAGCAGCACCGTCCCGAGCACGATGCCGAGCACGCTTCCCTCCCCACCACGCAGCGAGCAGCCGCCGAGCACCGCGGCCGCGATCGCATAGAGCTCATAGAAATTGCCGAAGGAGGAGGGCGAGACGGAGCTCGTGTAGAAGACGAGCAGGATGGTGGAGAAGGCCGCCAGCAGCCCGCCCAGCACATAGGCGCCGGTCACCACCCGGTCGGTGCGGATGCCGGAGTAGCGGGCCGCTTCCTCGTTGCGGCCGACCGCGAACAGATAGCGCCCGAAGACCGAGCGGTGCAGGATGATGCCGACCACCACGGCGACGATCATCAGCGCCACGAAACTGTGCGGCACGCCGAAGCTGCGCCCCGCGGCGAGCCAGGCGAGCGTGTCCACTCCTTCCGCGAAGCCGAGGCTGATGGTCGAATCGCCGGTATAGTAGCGGGCTGCGCCACGGTAGATCAGCAGGCCGCAGAGCGTGACCACGAAAGGCTGCAGCCCCGCCCGCGTCACCAGCAGCCCATGCAGCAGCCCCATCAGCAGCCCGAGCGCCAGCACGACGACGAGTGCGATCGGCCACGCGACCTCGTAATTCACCACCAGGTCGAGGAACACCACGCCGAGCAGCGCGAAGATCGAGCCCACGGCAAGGTCGATCCCGCCGGTGATGATGATCAGCCCCTGCCCGATCGCGAAGATGCCGAACAGGCCGATCAGGTTGGCCATGTTCATCAGGTTGACGGTCGAGAGGAATTGCGGGTTCAGCGCCGAGGTCACCGCCGCGATGGCGAGGATCAGCACCAGCAGGCCGAGCTCCTTGCGTCCCATCACGCGTGCTCCACGCCGGCGATCTCCGCCAGCTCGCGCTCCGGCACCTGCCCGGTGGCGAGATGGAGGATGTTGGGCTCATTCACCTCGGCACGCTCCAGCACGCCCGCGATGCGGCCTTCGTGCATCACCGCCACCCGGTCGCTCACGCCGATCACCTCCTCCATGTCGCTGCTGATCATCAGGACGGCAACGCCGCGGTCGGCGAGGCCGCGCATCAGCGCATAGATCTCGCCCTTGGCGCCCACATCCACGCCGCGCGTCGGTTCGTCGAAAACGAGCACGCGCGGCCGCATCGCCAGCCACTTGGCCAGCACCACCTTCTGCTGGTTGCCGCCGGAGAGCGTGCCGGTGCCGGCAGCGACGCTCGGCGCGCGGATCCGCAGGGATCGACGCTGCGCCTCCGCCGCCCGTGCTTCCGACGCGCCCTGCACCAGGCCGCCGCGTGCGTGATTCGGCAGGTCCGGCAGCGAGACGTTGTGCGCGATGCACATGTCGAGCACGAGGCCTGACCGTTTCCTGTCCTCCGGCACCAGATAGAGCCCGCGATCGATCGCCTCGCGCGGCGAGCGGATGCGCAAGGCCTCGCCGTCCAGCCGGATCTCGCCGGCCAGCGCCGGCTCCACACCGAACAGGGCGCGCGCGAGCGAGGTGCGCCCCGCCCCGACCAGCCCGGCCAGCCCCAGGATCTCGCCCGACCGCACCGCGAGATCCACCGCGCGGTCGGGGAAGGCCGCAGTGATCAATCCGCGGATATCGAGACCGCCCGCGCGCGGCGGCGCGGCCGGCGGCGTGTAGAGCGACTTCAGGTCGCGCCCGATCATCAGCCGCGTCATCGCGGCATGCGTGATCTCGTGCCGCGCCAAGTGGCCCGCCACGCGCCCGTCGCGCAGGCAGGTCACGCGGTCCGCGCAGGCCACGATCTCGCCGAGCCGGTGCGTGATGTAGATCAGGCCGGTTCCCGCCGCGCGCAGCGCCGCGACGGCGGCCAGCAGGCGCTCCGTCTCCGAGAGCGTCAGGCTGCTGGTCGGCTCGTCCAGGATGATGATGCGCGCCGCCATTGACAGCGCCCGCGCGATCTCGACCAGCTGACGCTGCGCGATGGAGAGTTCGGCGACCGGCGCGTCCGGGCCGAAATCGGCGCCGAGCCGCGCCAGCAGCGGCGCGACCCGGGCGCGGGCGGCGCGCCGGTCCACCAGGCGGAGCGGGCCGCCCCAGCAAGGCTCGCGGCCCATCAGCACGTTCGCGGCCACGTCCAGGTTGTCGAAGACCGAAAGCTCCTGGTGGACGAAGGCGATGCCCTCGGCGCCGGCCTCCGCCACCGTCAGCCGCGCGTGCTCGCGCCCGTGCAGGTGGATACGGCCCGCATCGGGCCGCACCACGCCGCCGAGCACCTTCATCAGGGTGCTTTTTCCCGCCCCGTTCTCGCCGACGAGGCCGAGCACCTCCCCGGCATCCAGATGGAGCGATACGCCGTCGAGGGCCCGGACGCCCGGATAGGATTTTCCGATCCCCTCGAGCGCGAGCAGCCGCGTCACCCGGTTCAGCTTCCGCGCAGCAGGCCGCGCATGTAGGACTGGAACTCGCCGACATTGGTGCGGTCGATCACCCGCGTCTCGATGATCACCTGCTTGCTTTGCGGGATCCAGCCGCGGTCGCCGGCGAGGACGCGGACCAGGCCCTTCATCGACTGGTAGCCGAACTCATAGGGCTGCTGGACCACGGTGGAGTGGATGGTGCCGTCCGCGACGCCGCGGAGCGTCAGCGCATCCTCGTCGAAGCCCACGATCTTCACCTGGCCCTGCCGGTTGGCCTCGCGCACCGCCTGATAGATCTGCGGCGTGTTGTAGGCCCATAACCCGACCATCATGCCGAGGTTGCGCTCGCGCGCCAGCGCATCCTCCGCGTTGCGGCGGGCCCGGGCGAAGTCGCTCTCGTCGGTGCGGACATCGACGATCTCGATATTGCTGCCGCGGGTGGCTTCCCGGATGCCCTGCACGCGCTCACGGGCATTGTCGGCATCCATGGTGCCGACGAAGAGCATGGCGCGGCCGCCTTCCGGCATCGCTTTCTTCATCTGCTCGCCGGCGGCGCGGCCGGCGGCGACGTTGTCGGTGCCGATATAGACCGCACGGTTGCTGGCCGGGGCGTCGCTGTCGGTCGTGAACAGCACGGATTGCTGGGCGACGCGGTTGAGCACGTCGGTCTGGCTGGCGGGGTTGATGGCGGAGATCGCGACGCCCGCGACCCGGCGGGCCAGCAGCTCGTCCAGTATGCGCCGTTGGTCGGCGGCGCTGGCCTGGGCGGGGATGATCATCTCCATGTCGAAGTCGGGATGCTCTCGGCCGGCCCGTTCGATGCCGCGCCGCGCGATGGTCCAGAAATCCGCCGAGACGTTCACCACGAAGGCGAGGCTGCGGCGGGCCTGGGCGTGGAGCGCCGGTGCGGCGAGGCCGCCGGCAAGTACGCCGCCCGCAAGGACGTGGAAATCGCGCCGCTTCATGTCCGTCTCCCAATCGGTCCGGTGCCTTTGTGACGACCGTTGCGGGGAGGCTAAGGCGATGCACGCCGTGGTGGTATTCAAATGTACGATCACGGCCCTTTCGCCAAAGTGCATACAAGGAGCGTCATGCGCATCCTCCTCACCGGCGGTTCCGGCTGGCTCGGCCGCGTGCTCGCGCCGCGACTCCGTGCCGCGGGCCATGCGGTCATCGGCTTCGACATCGCGGCCGGCGCCGACACCGCGGTGATCGGCTCGGTCGCCGATGCCGCGGCGGTCGACCGCGCCTTCGCCGAGCACGCCATCGAGGCGGTGATCCATGCCGGTGCGCTGCACAAGCCGGATATCGTGCGCCACCCGCCGCAGGCCTTCATCGACGTCAACGTGACCGGAACCTTAAACCTGCTTCAGGCCGCGGCACGGGCCGGGCATGACCGCTTCGTCTTCACCTCCACCACCTCGCTGATGATCTCGGACGCGATCCGCGCCGAGGCCGGCGAGGCCGCCGCCTGGCTCGATGAGGCAGCGGGGCCGCTCGCGCCGCGCAACATCTATGGCGTCACCAAGCTTGCCGCCGAGGGACTCTGCCGCCTCCATCACCGGGAGCATGGGCTTGCCGCCGTGGTGCTGCGCACCGCGCGCTTCTTCCCGGAGGAGGACGACACGTTGCGCGACCTCGCCGGCGCCAACCTGAAAGCCAACGAGTTCCTGCATCGCCGGCTGACGGTCGAGGATGCGGCGGACGCGCATCTCGCCGCCCTCGACCGGGCACCCGGCATCGGCTTCGGCGTCTTCGTCGTCTCGGCGCCGACCCCGTTCCGGCGCGCCGATGCAGCGGCGCTGCGGCAGGATGCCGCCGCCGTCATCCGCCGCCTGTTCCCGGAAGCGGAGGCGCTCTATGCCGCACGCGGCTGGCGCCTGCCGGAGCGGATCGGCCGCGTCTACGATGCGGGCCTCGCGGAGCGGCAGCTCGGCTTCCGCTGCCGCACCGATTTCGCCGCGGTGCTGGCAGCGCTCCGCGCCGGCGGCGCGCTGCCTTTCGTGCATGATCCTTGCTACGTGGCGCCCAAGGATCGGCGCTGACTCAGCCGCCGGGCGCCAGCTTGTCCTGCGTCCGGGTCTCGAAATCCGCCGCGTCGTGACGCTCGTGAAGCTGGCTTGCGGGTTCGCCCTGGACGCGGTTGACCATGCGCCCGCGCCGCACCGCCGGCCGGGCATGGATCGCCTCGGCCCAGCGCTGCACGTTCTTGTAGTCCTGCACGCTCAGGAACTCCGCGGCGCCGTAGAGCCAGCCCTTCACGAGCCCGCCATACCAGGGCCAGATCGCGATGTCGGCGATGGTGAAGTCGGGGCCGGCCACGTATTCGCTCTCCGCCAGGCGGCGGTCGAGCACGTCGAGCTGGCGCTTCACCTCCATCGCGAAGCGATCGATCGGGTACTCCATCTTGCTCGGCGCATAGGCATAGAAATGACCGAAGCCGCCGCCGAGATAGGGCGCGCTGCCCATCTGCCAGAACAGCCAGGAGAGGCATTCGGCGCGCGCCGCCGGCTCGGTCGGCAGGAAGGCGCCGAATTTCTCGGCGAGGTACACCAGGATGGCGCCCGATTCGAAGACCCGGATCGGCTCCGGGCCGCTGCGGTCGACCAGGGCGGGGATCTTCGAGTTCGGGTTGGCGTCGACGAAGCCGCTGCCGAACTGGTCGCCATCGCCGATCCGGATCAGCCAGGCATCGTATTCGGCGCCGCGGTGACCGAGCGCCAGCAGCTCCTCCAGCATCACCGTCACCTTCACGCCGTTCGGCGTGCCGAGGGAATAGAGCTGCAGGGGATGCCGGCCGACCGGCAGCGCCTTCTCCTGCGTCGGGCCGGCGATCGGCCGGTTGATGCTGGCGAAGCGGCCGCCGCTTTCCTTGTTCCAGGTCCAGACCTGGGGCGGGACGTAGTCCGGTGTGTCGTTCACGTGCGTCGGAGCTCCGAGAGGGATGAGGGGCCATATGGCCCCGTCCTGCGGCCTGACGAGTGGCGGCCGGCTTGACGCACTTCCCCGTCGCGCCCAGCAGGGGCACGGCCCAGGACGGGCGGGAGACGATGGATGACGCCACGATGACGACCGGCCGCTGGCGCGCGCTCGCTTTGGTTCCGGCGGCGCTGCCGGCGCTGTTCTTCCTGGGCGTCGTGCTGGCGCCGCCGCTCAACCAGGACGTTGCGGCAGTGCTGAGCTTCGCGCAACGCATGGCAGCGGGGGAGGCGCTCTATGCGCACCTGATCGACGTCAACCCGCCGCTGATCTTCCTGCTCAACCTGCCGGCCGCCTGGCTCGCCGCCGCGACGCCGCTATCCGCCGTGCAGGCGCTGCTGCTGATCCTCATGCTGTTCCTCGCCGGCATCGTCGCGCTCTGCCTCGGCCTGCGGCACCCCGCGGGGCCGGCCGAAGCCGCGATGCTCCCGGTGCTGCTGCCGCTGACGCTGCTGCTCGCCGGCTTCGATTTCGGCCAGCGCGAACATCTGATGGCAGCGGCCGCCATTCCCTATTTGTTCCTTGCGGAACGGCGCATCGAAGGCTTGCGCACCGCATCGGCGCTCGTGGCCATCGTCACCCTGATCGCCGCCGCGGGCTTCGCGCTGAAGCCGCATTTCCTGGCTGTCCCCGCTCTCGTCGAAGCGGTCGTGCTCTGGGCGGCGCTACGCCGGGGCCGGCCCGGCCGCGCGCTGCGGGATCCCGTGCCCTGGGGCATGGCGGCGCTCTGGTTCGCCTATCTGGCGCTGATCGCCTGGCGCTTCCCGGCCTATGCGGAGACCATCCTGCCGCTGATCCGGGGCGAGTATCTCGGCTTCGCCGGCCCGACGCTCGGCCAGGCGCTGCTCGCCGTGCATCCCTTCACCGCGACCATCGCCACCCTTGCGGTGCTGCTCGCTGCGGCGTGCATGCGCGTCGCGGTGCTGGGCTGGCTGCCGCGGCTGCTCGCGGCCGCGGCGCTCGGCGGCCTCGCCGCGGCGCTCGTGCAGCTCAAGGGCTGGAGCTACCACGTTCTGCCGGTCTGGATCTTCGCGGGCCTCTTCTGCGGCCTCGCCGCCGCCCGCGCCGCGGACCGTGCGCTGCCGGCGGATGCCGCACGCCGCCTGGCGCCGATGCTGGCGGCCGGCCTCTGTGTCGGGCTCGCACTGCTGACCATGCGCGGCAGCGAAGCGCCCTGGCGCGAATTCGGCTATCGCGACGCGGCCGCCGGCCGGCTCGCGGCCTGGCTCCGGGACCAGGCCCCGGGCGCTGGCGTCATGGCGCTGACGCCCGACATCTACCCCGCCTATCCGGCGATGAACGACGCCGGCAACCGCCCGGTGCTGCGCTTCATGAGCACCTGGCTGCTGCAGGCGGTCTATGCGAGCTGCCCCGCGGATGGCGCCCGCTTCCGCGCGCCGGAGCGGATGCCGCCGGAGGAGCGCTTCCTGTTCGATGCGGTCGCCGAGGACCTCGCGACGCAGGCACCGCGCGCCGTTCTGGTGGCGCGCGATGCCCACATCGCCTGGTGCGGCGGCCAGCCCTTCGACATCCTCGCCTATTTCCAGCGCCATCCGCGCTTTGCGGAGGCCTGGGGCCGCTACCGCCCGGCCGGCGAGATCGACGGCCTGATGCTCTTCCTGCGCCAGCCGTAACGCTCAAACCACCGGGCGGTGCGCGCGTAGAAAACTGCGGATGTGGCGCAGCGCGAGCGGGATCCGCTCCGGCAGATCCTTCCAGGGATAGAGGCTCACCTGGGCGTTGGGTGCCAGCATCGCCGCCTCCATCGCGACGGCATAAGGATGCGCCGGGATGTCGTCCGGCAGGATCAGCACCGGCGTCTCGCAGCCGCGCACGAAGTCCCGCGTCACGGTGAAGACGAAATCGGGATCGGTGCGGTACATGCGGGTCAGGAAGGCATCCACCGTCGCCGCGTCGACCTCCGGCCGTCGTGCGCGCAGCTGCCGCCCCCAGCCGGCCATGTTGGTCTCGTAGAACAGGTCCCGCAGCTCCGGCCGCGACCCGCTCGGCTGCGCCAGCACCGCGGCCGGGATGCGCGGCGCCGCGCGGCGCAACAGGTTCCAGATGAACGGGCCGCCGATGCAGAAGCCCAGCACCAGGAACCGCTCGATCCCGAGATGGTCCATCAGCCCGAGATGGTCGTCCGCATAGGCATCCCAGGGCCGGTCGACCTCGAGCGGACCGCTCGACCCACCGCCCTCGGCATTGCGCAGGTCGAGCGTGATGCAGCGATACTCGTCGGCCAGCAGCGCCAGAGGATCGAAGGGCGATCGCAGATGGGCGATCGTCGAATTCAGCCCGCCGCCCGGCAGCACCAGCAGGGGAAAGCCCGACCCGGCCTCCTCGTAGCGGATGCGGACGTCGCCTCTGTCGTAGAACGGCATCGGAGCCTCCCTGGCTTCTGTATCAACCTGCGGTCACATGCACGCCCGGCACCCGGCCCTGGTTCCAGCGCCCGTCGAGCGCGCGTTCGACCTGCGCCGCGAGCTGGAGCAGCAGCCCGTCATGGGCCTGCCGCGCCTGCGCCTGGATGCCGAGCGGCAGCCCGTTCCCCTGCATCGCGATCGGCAGCGAGATGCCCGGGATGCCGCAGAGATTGGCCAGCGGCGTATAGGCGAAGTTGCGCCAGAGATTGGCGAACCAGTCGAGCACCGAAGGGTTGTCGCTGGTGGTCAGGAACTCGGTCGTGCCGATCCTGGGTGTCGGCAGCGCGGTGATCGGGGTCAGGATGATGTCCCAATCCTCGAAGAACTGCCCGAACCCGCGGGAGGTCGCGTTGAACGCCGCCTGCATCCGCGCCCGTTCGGTGTAGCCCACGCCGATGCCGGCTTCCCAGATCCGGATGTTGATCGGCTCGACCAGCTCCGCCGGCGGCCGGTCGAGCCCGCGCGCCGCCAGCAGGTTCGCGATGGTCTGCGCGAAGTTGCTGACGTAGCAGGTGGTCTGCGCCGCGAAGGCCGCGCGGAAATCGATCGCCGGCAGCGCCCAGTCGACCTGGTGGCCGAGCCCTTCCAGGAAACGCCCCGCCGCCTCCAGCGCCGCCACCCGTTGCGGCTCCGCGCGATGCTCGCCCCATTCATGCGACAGCGCGATGCGCAGCCGCCCCGGGTCGCGCTTGATCAGCTCGGTGTAGGGTTCGGGCGTCGTCCAGAAGGGCATGAACTCGCCGGGCGCGCCGCCGCGGCAGGCGTCGACGAAGGCCGCCGTGTCGCGCACGCTTCGCGTCAGGCAGCCCTGGATGGAGACGAGGCCGGTGAGGTCGGAGGCCGCCGGCGCGATCGAGAATACGCCGCGCGAGACCTTGAGCCCGATCAGCCCGTTGACGCCGGCGGGGATACGGATCGACCCGCCGCCATCCGTCGCATGCGCGATCGGCAGCGCCCCGGCGGCGACCATCGCCGCACTGCCGGCCGAGGAGCCGCAGGTGGTGTGGTCGAGGTCCCAGGGATTGCGCGTCACGTAGACCGCCGGGTTCTCGGCCGAGCTGCAGCAGCCGAATTCCGGCGTCGTGGTGCGGCCGAGGATATTGAGCCCGGCGCCCCGGATGCGGCCGGTGAGATAGCTGTCCGCCGCGGCCCGGTTCCCGCGCATCAGCAGCGACCCCATCTCCTGCAGCCGTCCCTTGAGCGTCGGCCCGAGGTCCTTCATCAGATAGGGCACGCCGGCGAAGCGGCCCTCGGCATCCATCCCGTCACGGAGCGGGTCGGCGACGACATCCTCGAACAGCTCGACGACGGCGCTCGTCGCCGGATCGGTCCTCGCGATGCCGGCCGCCGCCTGCGCCGCGAGCTCGGCCGGCGTCACCTCCCGCCGCCGCACCCGTTCGGCGAGCGCCGTCGCATCGTGCCGCGCCCATTCCTCCCAGCTCATCGCCAAGGTCATCGCTCGCGCCCATCTCTTGCTTCCCGTCGAGCCTAGGCCAGAGCCGCGGCCTCCGGAACCGCGGCCGCCGCTGTCCATCGGCGCGGCCGGGCGATAGAAGCGATCCACCGCCGCCTTGGTCACGAAGCCGCGAAGGACGCGAATGCCATGAGCCTCTCTTTGTCCCGCCGCGCGGCACTCGCCGGCCTCTTCGCTGCCGCCGCGGCGCCGGCCATCGCCCAGGACGGTTACCCGAGCCGCCCGGTCAGCATCATCGTGCCCTGGGCGCCGGGGGGCTCGACCGACATCCTGGCGCGCATGCTGGCCGATCCGCTGCGCGCCGCCTTCGGCCAGCCCTTCGTGGTCGAGAACCGCTCCGGCGCCTCGGGCAATATCGGCTCGGCCGCGGTGGCGCGCGCCGCCCCCGACGGCCAGACCCTGCTCTTCGGGTCGATGAGCACCCACGCCATGAACGGCGCGCTGTTCCGCAACATGCCCTTCGACGGTGCGGCGGATTTCTCGCCGATCGCGCTGCTGGCCTATGTGCTGAACACCATGGTCGTCCACCCGTCGGTGCCGGCGACCACGGTCGCCGAGTTGATCGCCTATGCGAAGGCCAATCCCGGCCGCTTGACCTACGCCTCCGCCGGCGCCGGATCGACCAACCATCTCTGCGCCGCGATGTTCGCGCGCATGACCGGGATCGAGATCGTGCACGTGCCCTATCGCGGCGGCGCGCCGGCGGTGCTCGACACCGTCGCCGGGCAGACGCAGCTCTTCTTCTCCGCCGGCACCCAGACCCTGGAGCATGTGAATGCCGGCCGGCTCCGGTTGCTCGCGGTCACCGAAGGCCGGCGCTCCCGCCTGCTGCCCGCGGTGCCGACGGTCGCCGAGACGGTGCCGGGCTACGAGATGGCGGTCTGGTACGGGGTGCTCGGCCCGAAGGGCATGGCGCCGGCGCTGGTCGCGCGGCTGAACCAGGCGATCAACCGCGCGCTGATGCTGCCCGAGGTGCGCGACCGGATGGCGGCGATCGGGATCGAGGTCGCGAACGAGGGCGCGGATGCCTTCGCCGCGACGCTCCGCGCCGATGCGGTGAAGTGGGCCGGGGTGATCCGGGACCTCGGCATCGACATGTCCGATGCCTGATGCCGCGGCGTTCGCGCCGCTGCTGGATGCGGTCGAGGCCGCGGCGCGCGGCCCCGCCGGCGGCTTCCCGCGGCTCCGCGCGGCGGAGGCGGCGCTCGCCCCGATCGCGGGCCACGGCCTCTGCACCGCGATGGTCTTCGACGCCGCCGCGATGACGGTCCGGCGCGTCTTCAGCTCCCGCCCCGATGCCTATCCGGTCGGCGGCGCCAAGCCGAAGCGCGACACCGCATGGGGCCGCCAGGTGCTGATCGAGGCCCGTCCGTTCCTGGGCGAAGGCGAAGCCGCGATCCGTGCCCATTTCGACGATCACGCGGTGATCGCGGGCCTCGGCCTGGCCAGTATCGTCAACGTCCCGGTGCTGCTCGGCGGCCGCTGCGCCGGCACCGTCAACCTGCTGTGGCCGGCGCCGCGCCTCGACCCCGCCCGGATCGCCGCCGCGCGCCTGCTGGCGCTGCTGGCGGCGCCGGATTGGCAGGCGGAGGCAGCTGGATTGTAATGCTGTTTTGCATTATTATCTGTTGCCAGGCATGGAGCAGGGACGCATGGCCATCCTGACCGTCACCGCACGCGGACAGGTCACCTTCCGCAAGGACGTGTTGCAGCACCTCGGCATCGGTCCGGGTGACAAGATCGCGCTGGACAAGCTTCCGGATGGCCGGGTGGCGCTGCGGGCAGCGCGGCCGGCTGGAACGATCGACGGCTTCCTGGGGCTGCTCGCCGGCCGGACCCGGAAGACCGCGACGCTTGAGGAGATCGACGCCGCGGCCGCCGCCGGCTGGGCCGGCAGGGAGTGAGGGTCACCGCCGACACCAACATCCTGGTCCGCGCCGTCGTGCAGGACGATGCCGGGCAGGCCGAAGCCGCGTCGCGCCTGCTGCGGGAGGCGGAGTTGATCGCGGTGCCGCTGCCCTGCCTCTGCGAGTTCGCCTGGGTCCTCCGCCGTGCCTACGGTTTTGGCGCCTCGGACATCGCCGCTGCGATCGCAGCCCTGATCGAAGCCGGGAACGTGGCGGTGGACCGGCCCGCCGTGGAAGCCGGCCTGGCGATTCTCCGCGCCGGCGGCGACTTCGCCGACGGGCTGATCGCCCATGAGGGGCGCTGGCTCGGCGGCGAAGCCTTCGTCTCCTTCGACAAGTCGGCCGTCGCGCTCCTCGCCCGGCACGGCCAGGAGGCGAGGCTGCTCGCGTGACGAGGGATCAGAACCGGATGGTCAGCGCCGGGATGTAGCTGATCGCGACCAGCAGGGCGATCGCCGTCCAGAAGAACGGCCAGAGGGCGCGCACCGTCTGCGACATGCTGCTGCCGGCGATGGTCGACGAGATGAACAGCGTGGTGCCGACCGGCGGCGTATAGAGGCCGATGCCGAGGTTGAGGATCATGATCAGCCCGAGCTGCAGGGGATCGAGCCCGATCTGCGCCGCCAGCGGCACGAAGATCGGCGCCAGCAGCAGGATCGCCGGCGCGAGGTCGAGCGGGCCGCCGATCACCAGCATGATCAGGTTCATCGCCAGGATCACCAGCCAGGGCTCCTTCAGCGTGCCCGCGATCCATTCGGCGAAGCGCTGCGGCACCTGGTCGAAGGTGAGGATCCAGCTCGCCGCCGCGCTGCCCATGATGACCAGCATGACGATGCCGGTCGCGATGCCGGCATCGACCGTCGCCTTGCGGAAGCGCCGCCAGGACATGTCGCGGTAGATCAGCAGGCTGGCGATCAGCGCGTAGAGCACCGCCATCACCGCGATCTCGGTCGGCGTCGCGAAGCCGAAGCGGAGCGCCACCAGGATCAGCACCGGCAGGATCAGCGCCGGCAGCGCGAACAGCCCGAGCCTGGCCACGCGCCGCCAGTCGATCGGCTTCGGCTCGGCGCCGAGGCCGAGGCGCCGCGCCTGCCACCAGCAGACGACGACGAAGCCCGCTGCCATCATCAGGCCGGGGACGATGCCGGCGAGGAACAGGTCGGCGATGCTGACGCCGCTGACGACCGCGTAGAGGATCATCGGGATCGAGGGCGGGATCAGGATGTCGATCACCGCCGCGGTCGCGTTGTTGGCCGCACAGAGCCCGGCCGGATAACCCTGCCGCTTCTGCCACGGGATCAGCACCGAGCCGAGGGCGCTGGCATTGGCGACCGCGCTGCCGGAGACGCCGCCGAACACGACCGAGCCGACGACCGTCGTCGAGAGCGCGCCGCCGCGCAGCCGTTGCATGATCTCGCCCGAGAAGCGCAGCAGGTCCTCGCCGAGCTTGCCTTCCATGATCAGCGTGCCGGCCAGGATGAAGAAGGGCAGCGCCAGCATCGGGAAGGACTGGGTCTGCTGGAACATCTGCTGCGCCACCAGCAGCAGCGGCAGCCCGCCATCCCAAAGGAGCGCGATGCCGGACGCGATGACCAGCGCATGCGCGACCGGCACCACGACGACCATCAGCACGCAGAAGGCGAGGACGAGGACGAGGCTCATGTCGGCATGGCTTCCGGCGTCGGTTGCGGCATCGCCTCCGGTCCGAGGAATGCGATGCGGATCGCGTTGGTCGCGGTGCCGAGGGCCAGCAGGGCGCAGCCCGCGGCGATCGCCCAGTAGCCGTAGCTCCGCGGCAGGCCGAGGGCGGGGCTGCGCTCGATCGCCACGATCTCGGCGACCACCAGGGCCTGCTGGCAGAGCACGACATAGGCCAGCAGGACGAGGGCATGGCCGCCGAGCAGGATGAAGCGCTTGCCGCCGCGGCCGAGCAGGCCGAGCAGCCATTCCACCGCGATATGCCCGCCCTGCCGCACGGCGAGTGCGACGCCCGCCATGATGAACCAGGGGAAGATCTGCTCGGGGACTTCCTCCGCCCAATCGAAGCCGCCGGTCGAGAGCACGTAGCGGGCGACGACGTTCGCGGTCAGCGCGCCCATCAGCGTGATGCCGGTGACGAGCAGCGCGGCTTCGCAGAGCCGCGCCGTCAGCCGGTCCACCGTATCGGCCAGCCGCACCGGCCAGGCCCTGGCGGCGACGCCTGCCGCGGGCAGGCCAGCGGATGCGCCGTCGCCCGGCATGCTACGCCGCGGCGGCGCGGAGGCGCCGGACGAAGTCGCCGAACGGCCGGCTCTCCCAGCGGTCGGCGACGGCGGCGGTCGCGGCGCGGAACGGCGCCTGGTTCACCTCGTTCACCGCGACCGCGGCATTGGCGCGGAATTCGGTCACCAGCCTGGCGTCGCTCTGCCGCGACGTCTCGCGTTGCAGCACCTCCGCCTCCGCGGCGGCTTCCTGGACCAGGCGCTGGTCGTCCTGCCGAAGCCGCGCCCAGGCGACGCGGGAGACCAGCACCGGCGTGCATTCCCATTTGTGCCCGCTCAGCGAGATGAAGCGGTTGACCTCGAAGATCTTCGCCGAATGGATGTTGGTCAGCGGGTTCTCCTGCCCGTCGACCACCCCTTGCTGAAGCGCCACGTAGAGCTCGTTGAAGTTGATCTGCTGGGTGGCGGCGCCGAGCGCCTGGAAGATGTCGATGGTGACCGGGTCGGGCGGCGTGCGGATCTTGAGGCCGCGCAGATCCTCGGGCGCATTGATCGGGCGCTTGCTGTTGGTGATGTGGCGGATGCCGTTGTCCCACCAGCCGAGCGGCACCAGGCCGACGCGGTCGAGCCGGCGGGTCAGATCCTCGCCGATCGACCCGTCCATGACGCGGAAGGCGGCCGCGGTGTCGGCGAACAGGAAGGGCAGGCCGACGGCGGCGAGCTCCGGCAGCACCGCGGAGGTGGCGCCCTGGCTGTTGACCGAGAGATCGAGCGTGCCGGTGCGCAGCGCCGTGATCATCGCCGCGTCGTCGCCGAGCTGGGCGGAGCCCGCCACCCGCATCTCGATGCGGCCATTGCTCCGCTCACGGAGCACGGTCGCCATGCGGTCGGCCGCGATGCTGCGCGGGTTGCCCGGCGCCGCGCCATGGCCGAGCGTGAGCCGGATCTGGCCCTGGGCGCGCGGCAGCGCCGGCATGGCAAGCACGCCGGCGGCAGCCAGCAGCCCCGCGCGCCGCGTCGTCCTGAAGATGCTCGTCATTCCTGTTCCCCTCCGCTCGTGCGGCCTGGGGCCGCATGCCGCTTCTATCCTGGCGGCCGTGTTCTATTTCCTAATGCCCGGTATAGTTTTCGCTCAAAGCCAGCTTTTCAGGCTCCTCGTCATGGCTTCGGCCGAGATCCCGTAGCGGTCGTGCAGTGTCGGCAGCGCCCCGGCATCGAGGAAGGCATCGGGCAGCGCGACCTGGCGGAAGGCGGGAGCGACGCCTCCGCGCAGCAGCGTCGCCGCGACCGCTTCCCCGAGGCCGCCGATCAGGCTGTGGTTCTCGGCCACCACCACCAGGCGCCCGCCGCGCCCGGCCTCGCGCAGGATCGCCGCCTCGTCCAGCGGCTTGATCGTCGGCACGTGCAGCACCGCGGCATGCACGCCATCGGCATCCAGCAGCTTCGCCGCCTCCAGCGCGCGCATGGTCATGAAGCCCGAGGATATGATCAGCACGTCGCCGCCGTCGCGCAGCAGCGCGGCACGCCCGAGCTCGAAGCGGTAGCCGTATTCGTCCAGCACCAGCGGCACGTTGCTGCGGAGCAGCCGCATGTAGACCGGCCCGTCATGCGCCGCGATCGCCGCTGTCGCCTGCTCGATCTCGAGCGCGTCGCAGGGGTCGATGATCGTCATGTTCGGCAGGCCGCGGAAGATCGCGATGTCCTCGGTCGCCTGGTGGCTCGGCCCGTAGCCGGTGGTCAGCCCCGGCAGCGCGCAGACCAGCTTGACGTTCAGCCGTTCCTCGGCGATCGCCATGCAGATGAAGTCGTAGGCGCGGCGCGCCGCGAAGACCGCATAGGTGGTGACGAAGGGCAGCGAGCCTTCGCGTGCCATGCCGGCGGCGGCCGACATCAGCACCTGCTCGGCCATGCCCATCTGGTAGAAGCGGTCGGGATGGGCTTTGGCGAAGATGTGCAGGTCGGTGTACTTGCCGAGGTCGGCGGTCATGCCGACGATCTCCTGCCGCGTCTCCGCCAGCCGCGCCAGCGCGTGCCCGAAGGGCGCGGCCATGGTCCGCTGCCCTTCGGCGGCGAGGGAGGCGATCATCGCCGAGGTGGTCAGCCGCGGCTTTGCCGAAGTGCTCATGCCGGTCGCCCCGCATCGTGATGCGCGAGCGCTTCGGTCCACTCATGCGCTTCGACGCGCAGGAAATGCGTCATCTCGCGGGCTTCCAGGAAGGGGATTCCGCGGGCCATCCTGGTGTCGCAGATGATGACCCGCGGCTTCGGATCGGCGAGCGTCCGGGCGGCGTCGAAGGCGGCGGTCAGCGCGCCGAGGTCGTTGCCGTCGACCCGCTGGGCATGCCAGCCGAAGGCTTCCCACTTGGCGGCCAGCGGCTCGAAATCCAGCACGCCGGTCGAGCGGCCATCCGCCTGCATCAGGTTCACGTCGACCAGCGCGATCAGGTTGCCGAGCTTCCAATGCCCGGCCGACAGCGCCGCTTCCCAGGTCGAGCCCTCGTTCAACTCGCCATCGGAGAGCAGGTTGTAGACGAAGGACGCCGAGTTCTTCCGCCGGAGCCCGAGGCAGGCGCCGACCGCGATGCCGAGGCCGTGGCCGAGCGAGCCGCCGGTGATCTCCATCCCCGGCGTATAGGCGGCCATGCCGGACATCGGCAGCCGGCTGTCGTCGCTGCCATAGGTCTCGAGCTCCTCCTCGGGCAGCACGCCGGCCTCGATCAGCGCCGCGTAGAGCGCGATCGCGTAATGCCCGATCGAGAGATAGAACCGGTCGCGGCCTTCCCACGCCGGCTCCTCCGGCCGGTAGCGGAGGGCGTGGAAATAGGCGACCGCCAGCACGTCGGCGATGCCGAGCGCCTGGGCGATGTAGCCCTGGCCCTGCACCTCCCCCATGCGCAGCGCGTGGCGACGGATGCGCCAGGCGCGGCACGCGAGGCTCGGTGAATTGGACAGCGTCGTCGGGGCCTGCATGGCGCGTCTTCTCCCTGTCGCCCCGGTCAGTGGATCAGCATGCCGCCATTCACGTCGATCACCGCGCCGGTGACGTAGGAAGAAAGGTCGGAGGCGAGGAACAGATAGATGCGCGCCACATCCTCGGCGTCGCCCAGCCGGTTCAGCGGGATGCCCTTCAGGATCTCGGTCTTCATCTCGGCGGTCAGCTTGCCGCCGGTGATGTCGGTCTGGATCAGGCCCGGCGTCACGCAATTGACGCGGATGCCGTCTGGGCCGAGCTCGCGCGCCATCGCCTTGGCAAGGCCGAGCACGCCGGCCTTCGCCGCCGAATAATGCGGCCCGCCGAAGATGCCGCCGCCGCGCTGGGCGGAGACCGAGGACATGCAGGCGATCGCGCCGCGGCCGCGCGCGCGCATGTGCGGCACCAGCGCCTGGCTGAGGTTCAGGACGCCGGAGAGGTTCACGTCGATCACCTGCGCCCAGTTCTCCGGCGCGATCTCCATGAGCTTCAGCGGCTGCGTGATTCCGGCATTGTTGATCAGGATGTCGACTGCGCCGAAGGCCGCGATCGCCTGTTCGGCGGCGGCGCGGCAGCTGGCCGGATCGGTCACGTCGCAGCCGATGCCGAGATGGTCGGGGCCGAGTGCGGCCGCCGCGGCGGCCGCACCGGCTTCGTCGCGGTCCAGGATGGCAACGCGGGCACCATGCTGCGCAAAGAGCTTCGCCGTCGCGAGCCCGATGCCGCGCGTGCTGGCGGCCCCGGAAATAACGGCGGTCCTGTCGGCGAGTAGCATGCGGCGAGCGTCCTGGAAGTTTCCCGAGCGGATTGAGACGGCAAGGCCGGCTCTTCGACAAGCGAGAAATAAACGCCGAAGGGTGATCTCAATTCATGCCAGATGCCGCGTCCGCGGGGACGCACCGCCCGCCTGGTCCGGCCCGACGGGACGCAGGCTGTCGAGGTCGATTTCGAGCCCGAGCTCCCGCGACAGCCAGCCGAGGAACAGCACCATCGACCGCGCATAGCGCTTGGCTTCCGGGAAGACGAGCCAATGCCCGGTATAGACCACGTCCTCCGAGGCGCCCTGCAGGGGCCGCACCAGGCGACCCGAGGCGATCTCCCGCTCCGCCAGCAGGGTCGATTCCAGCGCGACGCCGAGCCCGTCGACGGCGGCGTTCAACGACATGAAGCTGCGGTCGAAGCGCGGGCCGTGCGGGGCCGGCGCTATCAGCCCGTTCGCCGCGAACCAGGCCGGCCAGCGCACCTTCTTGTTGTCGCTTTCGATCAGGACCTGGTCGTAGAGGTCGCGCGCGCTCCGGATCAGCGGCGCCAGCGCGGGGGCGCAGAGCGGCGTCACCTCCTCCATCCCGAGCGGCATGATGATCATGCCGCGGCGGCTCGCATTGCCGTAGAAATCCTGCGGCGGCGCGCCGTAGACGATGTCGGCGTCGAATTCGTCGGCGAGGAAGCGGGTGTAGTCGGCGCCGGCGGCCAGCCGCAGCTCCAGCCCGGCGCATTCCTCCAGCAGCCGCTTCAGCCGCGGCATCAGCCATTGCGCGGCGAGGCTCGGGGCGCAATGCAGCCGCAGCAGCTGCGGCCCCCGCGCCGCGACGCTGCCGATGCCGAGCTGAAGCTCCCCGAAGCCGCGCTCGACATGGCGCATCAGGGTCTCCCCCTCGGCGGTCAGCCGGATCGAACGCCCCTCGCGCTCGAACAGCACGGTGCCGAGGTCGCGCTCGAGGCCGCGGATGGCGTGGCTGACGGCGGATGGCGTCAGGCCCAGATCGTCGGCGGCCGTGCGGAAGGAACCGGTGCGCGTCGCTGCCTCGAAGGCGCGAAGGGCGGACAGGGGCAGATGCCGGGGCATAAATCAATGAACCTGATTCAGGTTACTGCGCGTTTTTTTCTCTTGTCGATGAGATGCGCCCTCGGCACATCACCACGCCGCGATCAGGGAGTGCAAGCATCATGACGAGGGGCGTCGATCCGCGTCGGATGGCCGATGCCATCCGCTTCCTCTCCATGGACGCCATCGAGCGGGTGGGGGAGGGGCATCCCGGCACGCCGCTCGGCGCCGCCGAGATCGTCACCGCGCTTTTCACCCGGCACCTGAAATTCGACCCGCAGGATCCGCTCTGGTTCGACCGCGACCGCTTCGTGCAGTCGAACGGGCACGGCTCCATGCTGCTCTATGCGACGCTCCACCTCGCCGGCTACGAGGCGATGCCGCTCGAGGAGATCCGTCGCTTCCGCGAACTCGGCTCGCGCTGCGAAGGCCATCCGGAATTCGATCCTGCCGCCGGCATCGAGACGACGACCGGCCCGCTCGGCCAGGGCATCGCCAATGCCGCCGGCATGGCGCTCGCCGAAGCCTGGCTCGGCCACCGCTTCGGGCCCGGGATCGTCGACCACGCGACCTGGGCGCTGGTCGGCGACGGCTGCCTGCAGGAAGGCGTCGCGCAGGAGGTGATGGCGCTCGCTGGTCATCTCGGCCTCGGCAAGCTCTGCTTCCTGTGGGACGACAACCTCATGACCGACGATGGCGACATCGCCCTCGCCTCGTCGGAGGACATGCCGGCCCGGTTCCGCGCCAGCGGCTGGCATGTGCAGGAGGTCGACGGGCATGATGTCGAGGCGCTGTCGGCCGCGATGCTGCTCGCGAAGCGCGATCAGCGGCCGTCGATGCTGGCCTGCCGCACGGTGATCGGGCTCGGCATTCCGGGCGTCGAGGGCACCCGCGCCGCGCACAGCGCACGGCTGGAGCGCCGCCACACCGATGCCGCCCGGGCGGCCCTCGACTGGCCGTATCCGGCCTTCACGGTCCCCGACGAATTGCTCTACGCCTGGCGGGAGGCTGGGCGGCGCTCGGTCCCCGAACACACCGCCTGGCGGGCGCGGGTCGCGGCGCTGCCGCCGGAGCGCAGGCGGGAGCTCGATCGCCTGCGCGAAGGCCGGCTGCCGCAGGGCTGGGAAGCGGGGCTGCGCGACTTTGCGACGCGTGCCGCGGCAGCGCCGCGCGCCGATTCCGGCATCGCGCTCTCGGCCGAGCTCCTCGACCTCGCCGCCGCGGCGATCCCGGAGCTCGTCTCCGGCGCGCCCGACCTCGAGGGCGCCACGCAGCACAAGCGCGCGCTCGGCGCCTTCACCGCAGCCGACCGCGGCGGCCGCTACGTCCATTACGGCATCCGCGAGCACGCGATGGGGGCGATGCTGAACGGCATGGCGGCACATGGCGGCGTGGTGCCGGTCGGCGTCACCTACCTCGTCTTCTCGGATTACGAACGCCCGGTGCTGCGGCTGGCCGCGATGATGAAGCTGCCGTCGATCTTCGTCTTCAGCCATGATTCGATCGGCATCGGCCGCAACGGCCCGACACACCAGCCGGTCGAGTACCTGGCGGCCCTCCGCGCCATTCCGAACATGCTGGTGCTGCGCCCGGCCGATGCGGTGGAGGCGGCGGAGTGCTGGGAGATTGCGCTGGCGAACCGGACGGGGCCCTCCTGCCTGATCTTCGCCCGCCAGGCACTGCCGCCGCTCCGCCGGGACGCGGCGGAGAACCGCTCCGCACGCGGCGCCTACGTGCTGGCCGAGGCCGAAGGCGCCCGTCGCGCGACGCTGCTCGCCACCGGGTCCGAAGTCGCAATCGCGATGGCGGCCCGCGACCTGCTGCAGGCGGAAGGCGTGCCGACCGCCGTCGTCTCGATGCCGTCCTGGGAATTGTTCGAGCAGCAGGACGCCGCCTGGCGGGACGCGGTGCTCGGCCGCGCCGGCGTCCGCGTCGCTGTCGAAGCCGCGGTGCGGCTCGGCTGGGATCGCTATGTCGGCGCCGATGGCGGCTTCGTCGGCATGCGGGGTTTTGGGGCCTCCGGCCCCGGCCCCGCCCTCTACGAACATTTCGGCATCACCGCCGAAGCGGTGGCGGCGGAGGCCCGGCGCCGACTTTCCTGACGGCAGGCTCGACGCCCGGCCCACAATCCCGATATCGTCGCGCATGGCCGGCGATGCGCAGAGCATGGTGATCCCGCAGGAATTCCCCGAGCTGCGGCTGCTCGTCTGGAACCGCGATGCCGCGCATCCGATTCCCCGCGCCGAAGCTTTCGAGATCTACGAACGCCAATGGCGCCACGTCGACGCCGATCGCCTCACCGCTGCGGGAGCGGCGTTGATCCGCGGCCTTGCCGAGGAGTTCGGCCGCGGGCACCTGCTGGTCGGCTGACGAACCGCGAGGGCCCACCGCTTGGCTTTCCTCCGTCCCGAGCATCGCGCCGTCGCCGCCTTGCTCGGCGCCATGGATGCCGCGTCGCTGCTGCGCACCGCTGCTACTTCGGCGGCGGCACGGCGATCGTCCTCCAGCACGGCGAGTATAGGCTGTCGCTCGACATCGACTTCCTCTGCGCCGATCCCGACGGCTACCGGGCGCTGCGCGGGCTGGCCCATGGCGGCGCCGGCGCCGGCGACCTCGTCGCGCGCGCGTTGCGGGACGTCCTCGCCCGGCTCGCCCTGCCGGAGGAAGCGGCGCGCGCTGCCGCGGCCGTCCGGATGGCTCCGGATGCCTTCCGGGATGCGGCCGAGGCCCTGCGCCAGGCGATGCCGGCGGCTTGGCCCCCCGGCGCCGGATAGGCGCGCGACCTGTGCCCGGCGGCACAGCCGGGGCGCCCGGTGGTCGCCGATGCTGCGACGCTGCCCGAACCCGGGCGGGGTGTCGCGGAGGGTGTCGCCATGGCGAACGGATCGGGCTGGAACAGCGGCCAGAAGCTCTCGCTCGACCGCTACCGCGGCCTGGAATTCCGCAAGTGCTACGGCGCCGTCCATGATTTCCTCCGCGACGAGGGGCAGGTGCGCGGCGGCCTCGCGCGGCTCGAAGCCGCCACCGGCGGCATGGACCGCGCGCGCTTCCGCGCCTATCTCGGGCAGGAAGAGCGGCGCTTCGGCTTCGCCCCCGATCCCGGCGTGATCCCGAAGGAGGAATCGCTCCTCAAGGCCAGCCGCTTCTGGGGCTACCTGATGCGCGGCCAGCCGCTGGTCGATCTTGGCGCCGGCGATGCCGGCGGCCATGGCGTGCTGACCCATCGCGTGCAGTGGCTGCTGGTCGGGCAATGGGACGAGCAGGCGCGGGCGCTGAAGACGCCGATCGTCTCGCTCTACCGCAACCTGGCCGCCGGCAATGCGCGGGTGCTGTCGACGGCGGGTGCGGCGCTGGTCGCCGGCGGCGGCAAGATCGACACCGGCCGCGGCCGGCCCTTCGATTCCGTCTGGGACGAGGTGGTCGATTCCGAAGCCGAGAATGCGACCAGCCCTGAGCAGCTCTTCGGCTACCTCCAGCGCCACTACGCGCCGCTCTCCGACCGCATGCGCTGGCCGCAGTAGTCAGCCCTTCGCCGCTTTCCCGAGGGCCATCCGGAAAGCGGCCTGGCCCAGAATGCCGGCGCCGACCAGGATCGCCGGCGCCGCGATCGCGGGATCGCCGCCGATGCCGGCGAGCGCGGTGCAGAGCGCGCCGACCGCCATCTGCGTGCAGCCGTAGAGGCCGGAGGCCGAGCCGATCACCCGCGGGTCGACGCCCATCGCCTGGGTGAGCGAGGCGGGTGCGGCGATGCCGACGCCGACCGTATAGGCGAACATCGCACCCACCGTCAGCGCGACCGAGAGCTGCCCCGTGAGAGCTGCCGCGAGCAGCAGGCAGGCGGCCAGCACGCTCACCAGGTTGGCGCGCAGCAACAGGCGCGGCAACGCGGCGCGCGCGATCAGCCGGCTCGCGAGGGCGGAGCCGAGCCACACGCCGGAGACCAGGACGGCGAGGTAGATCCCGGCCTCGTGCGGCGGTCGGCCGAGCGCATGGACGAAGATGAACGGCGCGGAGGCGACGAAGGCATACATCGCGGTCGTCGCGCAGCCGCCGCCGATCGCGAAGCCCAGGAAGGCGCGGTTGCGCAGCAGGCCCGCGGCATGGCGGAGGAAGGCGCCGCCGGCGCCGGTCCCGGGCGGCCGCGTCTCCGGCAGCAGCCGCCAGGCGAGGATGAGGTTCAGCAGGCCGAGCAGCGACAGCACCTCGAAGATCGCGCGCCAGCCGAAGGCTGCCGCCAGGCCGGCGCCGGCGATCGGCGCGACCGCCGGACCGACAGTCATCATCAGGTTCATCAGCGCCAGCCGCCGCGCGGTATCCTCGGGCGAGGCGGTGTCGCGCACGATGGTGCGGCCGAGCACCAGGCCGGCGCAGCCGCCGAGCGCCTGGAACAGCCGCGCCGCGACCAGCGCCTCGATGCTGGGTGCGATCGCCGCGGCCAAGCCGGCGGCGGTGTAGAGGGCCAGTCCCGCCATCAGCAGCGGCCGCCGCCCGAAGCGGTCGGAGATCGGCCCGTAGACGAGCTGCCCGGCGGCGAGGCCGAGGATATAGAGGCTGACGGTGAGCTGCACCGCGGCGATGCCGGCCGAGAGGTCGGCGGCCGCCAAGGTCAGCGCCGGCACGAAGATATGCATCGCGAAGGTGCCGGTGAAGGCGAAGAGCGCCGGCAACCAGAGTGGCGGTGCCGGCGCGGCACTGGGGCTCACGGCCTCGCGGCCGCGCCGATCATCGTCCATGGCGCATTATGGCGGCGCCGGCGACGCTCCTGCAAACGAGGCCCGGCCTTACTTGCCGACGAAGCCGCCGCCATAGCCGGCACCATAGCCGGGCGTCTGGCCGTAGCCGGGCGCGTGGCCATAGGCGGGGGCGGCGCCGTAGCCGTTCTCGCGCTGGGCGCGGCGCCAGGCGCGGCGCTGCTCGCGCTCTTCCTCGATCCGCTGCGCCTCGCGCCGCGCCGCTTCGGCGATGCGGTCCTCGTCGCGGGCGCGGCGCATCTCGCGCCATTGCCGGCGGCGCTCCCATTCGGCTTCGTCGTCGGCGCCGGCCGCGAACTGGGCCGGGATGGCCTCCGCCCGTGGCGCGGGGATCGGGGGCCGGCCGGCGGGGCGGGCATGGACCTGGGTGCTGCCGACCGCAAGGATGGCGATGGCGGCGGCGAGCGGGATGGCGAGGCGGCGCATGATGGGATCTCCCTGCACGAGCGGCAGCATCGCCGGCCGTCATGGCGGCGCCCGGGCGGGATCATGTCGGCGGCAGGGCAGGAGGACCGGAACTGTTAGCGTTTCGGTAACGCTTCTGTCGGTAGCGTGACCGTGGTGACAAGAGGTCACCGTGACGGAGCAGGACGCCATGGCCGGATTCCCCGAGCTTTCGCAGATCTTCAACGCCGGGCCCTGGTTCCTGGTGGTGCTGAGCCTTGTCGCCCTCTGCACGGGCGGCGCCCGGCAGTAGCGCGTCGCCGGCCGCATTCGCAGGCCGGCTCCTGGGGTAGGGAACACACAGTGGCCAATTGCCTCGACTACGCGAAGATCGCCTATGCCGCCTATTTCACCGGCAAGGGGCAGTATTACGAAGAGCCGGCCGGGCACATGGTGGACGACTGGACCTGCCAGCACTGGCAGACCGGGGGCTTCTTCGACACCGGCTTCCAGGGCGGCATCTGGCAGAGCCGGGACAGCGTGGTGGTCGGCTGCTGCGGGACCAACCCGAAGCAGAAGGGCAAGTTCCTCTCCGACATCGCCGCCGACATCCGCATCACCTTCAAGATCCTGCCCAACCAGGCGAAGCCGGCGCGCGACCTGGTGCGCATGGCGAAGTCGATCGCCAGGGGCCGGCCGGTGACCGTCACCGGCCATTCGCTCGGCGGCGGCCTGGCGCAGGTCGCCGGCCTCTGGGAAGCGGTGCCCTTCGTGACCTTCAACGCCCCGGCGATGCGCCAGGCGCTGCAGGCCGCGCGCGTCAACATCTTCAAGCCGCAGATGGCGATGCGCACCGCCAAGGCGATGGCGGTCCGCGACGCCTCCGGCCTCAATTTCCGCATCCAGGGCGACGTCGTCAGCACCAGCCTCGCCGGCCAGCATCTCGGCACCATCGTGACACTCGCGAACACGACGGGCATGGGTGCGCATGGCAAGGGCAATATCTGGCAATCGGTGCTGGAAACCGACTGGGCCTTCATGAACCCCTTCGAAGTGCACCCCTACGCCGCCTGACGCGGGCGGCGCCCTTGCGGCGCGTCAGCCGCGCACCCGCGCCGGATTGCCGACCGCGGTCGCGCCCGCCGGCACGTCGCGGGTGACGATGCTGCCGGCCCCGATCACCGCGCCGTCGCCGATCGCCACACCGGGCAGGATGATCGCCCCGCCGCCGATCCAGACATCGCAGCCGATCATGACCGGCCGCCCGAACTCCAGCCCGGCCGCGCGCGTCGCCGCATCCCGCGGATGGTCGGCGGCCAGGATCTGCACGCCCGGCCCGATCTGGGTGCGGTCGCCGATCGCGACCGCGACGACGTCCAGGATCACGCAGTTGAAGTTCAGGAAGGCGCCGGCGCCGAGCCGGATGTTGAAGCCGTAGTCGCAGTGGAAGGGCGGGCGGATCACCGCGCCGTCGCCGACCGCGCCAAGCCCTTCCAGCAGCAACGCATGCCGCTCGGCGGCCGGCATCGCGAGCGTCGCGTTGTAGCGCGCGAGCCAGCGATGCGTCGCCAGCAGTGCCGCCTGCAGCTCCGGCGCGGCGGCGTCGTAGAGTTCGCCCGCCAGCATCTTCTCCATCTCGGTGCCGGTCATGATCACTGCCCCCGCTGGCGGCTGAGCGCCTGCCGTGCCTGTTGCGCGGCGGCGTTCTCCGGCTGGAGCGCGAGCGCCGCATCGAGATCCGCGGCCGCCTCCTCCAGCCTGCCTTCGGCGCGGTTCAGCTCGCCGCGCGCGACCAGCGCGTCGACGCTTTCCGGCACCAGCCGCAGCGCGGCGTCGAGGTCGGCCCGTGCCGCGGCGGAACGCCCGGCCCTGCGATGCACCTCGCTACGCCGCATGCGGATATCCGGATTGTCGGGCTCCAGCCGCAGCGCCGCGTCGTAATCGCTGATCGCTTCATCGATTCGGTTCTCGATCACCAGCATCCAGGCGCGTGCGAGCCAGAGCTCGGTGTTTCCGGGATCGAGCGCGATGGCGGCGGTATGGTCGCCGATGCCGTTGACGCGGTCGCCCAGGTCGAAATAGGCGGCGCCGCGAAGGGCGAAGGCGACGGCGCGGTCCACCCGCGTCTCCCGCGCGCCGCGGGCCAGCACCGCGGTGCAGCCGCGGATCACCCGCTCGTCCGCCTCCTCCTGCCGGCAATCCGTCCAATCGGGATCGATCGGCGCCCGCGTCGGCGCGGGCGCCTGCGCGGTCAGCAGCAGGCAGAGCGCGGCCGCAACTGGCCGGGCGATGCGATCAGCGTCCAAGGCGCGCGAACTCCTTCTGATCCTCGGTGACCTGCGCCGCGGCGGCCGCGGCGGCGGCGGCGAGCCAGGCCGCGTCGCGCCGCCGCAGATCCTCCTCCAGCGCCGGCAGCCGGCGGCGGTCGTCGGCGTGGCAGGCCGCGACCTCCTGCCCCATCAGCGCCAGCATGCGGTGGGAGAGCAGCAGCGCGGCATCGGCCGCATCCTCCACCTCGATCTTGCGGCTGTTGGGCGACAGGCGGCGGACCAGGATGTCGTCCACCACCCGGTAGTGCGGATCGGGCGCGCGATGGCGGCCGCCGGCGATCTCGGCGGCGCGGATCGGGCTGCCGCGCCGCGCATGCCGCCGCGCCCAGGAGGAGATCAGCAGCGCCTTGGCCTCCCGCAGGATGGGTCCGCCGCGCCAGGCGCCCTGTGCCACGAATCGCGGCCGGCCGAGGCTGCCGGTTCCGGCACGGCGCGGCGCGAAGCTCAGCGCCAGGTCGGGATCGGGCATCGCGGCGCGGAGCACGTTGCGATAGCGCCGCCGCACGCGGCCCGGCTCCAGGCCTTCCATCTTCGCCCAGAACGTCGCCCGCTTCGCCTCCGGCAGCAGCACCGCTTCCCGGAGCCAGGCGTGGTCGCGCTCCATCACCACCGGCTGTGGATGCGCCAGGCCCTTCGCATAGCCTTCGAGGAGGACCGCCGCGACCGCTTCCGCGGTCGTGCCGGGCCCGCCTGCCAGCAGCGCGCTGGCGGCGAGGCGCAGCAGGTCGAGCGGCCAGGGCATGATCGCCGCCTCGTCGAAATCGTTGGCGCCCCAGATCAGCCGCCCTTCCGCATCGCGCCAGGTGCCGAAATTCTCGAGATGGGTGTCGCCGATCGACAGCACCCGCGGCGCCTCGGCGATCTCCGGCCGGATCTCCAGGATCGTCTCCGCCCAGCGCCAATAGGTCGCGCGCAGGAAGGGGAAGGTGCCCTGGCGCATCCGGCGGTGCTTCTCCAAGAGGTCGGCCTCGACGAGGTCCTCCCCGAGCTGCGCGCGCAACCAGGCCTCATAGGCACGGGCCGAGGCCCGGATCGATGTCATCGCGGGTTCCGGGATGGCGACCGGCCGAGGCTACCCGCTGTGGCGGCCGCGGGAAATCCCAATCCGGGATCGTCTACCGCATGAAGGTCAGCGGCCAGAGTGCGATGGCCGGCCAGATCAGCAGCAGCGCGACCGCCAGGAGATAGGCGGCCAGGAAGGGCATGACGCCGGCGAAGACGTCGGTGATCGGGCCGCGGTCGCGCCGCATGCCCTGCAGCACGTACATCACCGTGCCGTCCGGCGGGCTGATCTGCGCGATCTCCACCAGCATGGTGACGACGACGCCGAACCAGATCGGATCGTAGCCGAGCGCGACCACGATCGGGAACACCACCGGCACCGTGGTGATGATCATGGAGAAGCCTTCCATGAAGGTGCCGAGCGCGAAATACATGCCGATGATCGCCAGCATGATCGCCCAGGGCGGGACCGGCAGCCCCGAGATCGTCCGGGCCAGCGCCTGCGGCACGTCGATCGCGGTCAGGACGTAGTTCAGCAGGTAGGCGCCGAGGATGATGAGGCCGAGCAGCGCCGTGTTGCGCGCCGTCGCCTCGGCCGAGGCATTCAGCATCCGGAGGCTCAGCCTGCCTTCCACTGCGGCGAAGAACAGCGCCCCCGCGACGCCGAGCGCTGCCGCCTCCGTCGGCGTCGCATAGCCGCCATAGATCGACCCGAGCACCATGACGATCAGCGCGGCGGTCGGCACCAGCCCGCCCAGCGAGCGCAGCTTCGCCGAGAGCGGCAGCGGCGGCGGCTTCTCCAGCGGATGGCGCAACCCGTGCAGCGCGATGACCGCGACGAACAGCAGGATCACCAGCACGGAAGGCAGGATGGCCGCGATGTAGAGCGCGCCGACGGAGGTCTCGGTGATCAGCCCGTAGACGATGAAGGTGATCCCGGGCGGGATCAGGTTGCCCATGGCGCCGCCGGCGGCGAGCGAGCCGAGCACCATGCGCTGGCTGTATCGGGTGCCGCTGAAATAGGGCAGCGCCACCGAGCCCATGGTGGCGGCGGTCGCGACCGAGGAGCCGGAGATCGCGGAGAACACCGCGCAGGACGCGATGTTGGTGTGCAGCAGGCCGCCCGGCAGCCGGTTCAGCCAGACGTTCAGCGCCTTGTAGAGCCGGTCCGACAGCCCGGCCCGCAGCATGATCTCCCCCATCAGCAGGAAGAGCGGCACCGCGATCAGCACGAAGTTGCTGGACGGCCCCCAGAAGGTCTGCCCGGCGAAGGCCCACCAGGGCCGGTCGGAGAACAGGAGGCCGGTCAGCGCCGCGAGGATGCCGAGCACCGCCGCGACATGCACGCCGGCGCCGAAGAAGACGAGGAAGACGGCGATCAGCCCGAGGATCTCGGCGACCGGGAGCGACTGCCCGGTGCCGGCCGCCGCGAAGACGAGGACGCCGAGGAGGGTCAGGAGGAAGCCGATCGCGATCATGCCGGCTTCTCCTCCCGCGCCATCGCCACCGCTTCCAGCGCTTCCTCGGTCTCGTCGTCGACGGTGCGCGAGCCGAGCAGGGCATCGACCGCGGAGGCCCGGCCGAGTGCGAGTGCGAGGGCGGATTCGAGCAGCAGCACCAGCGCCATCGCCAGGAAGGCAGCGAGGCCCGCCGCCCAGATCCCTTGGGGAAGCGCCATCGGGATGCGCAGCGCGCTGTTGTCGTGCGCGCCGAACAGCAGCGATTCGTCGACCAGCTGCCAGCCTGCCCAGGCGATGAAGCCGGCGAAGCCCGCCAGCAGCGCCAGCGACAGGACGTGCAGCGGCGCGCGGGCGCGCAGCGACAGGCGGTTCACCAGCACGTCGACCCGGATATGGGCGCGGCGCGCCAGCGTATGCGCCAGCGACCAGGCGATGCCGCAGGCCAGCATGTAGCTGCTGAGCTCGACCGTCGCGGCGCTCGATGCGCCGAACAGGTTGCGCCCGACGACATCGGCGGTGATGAGGGCGGCGCAGGCGACGTAGTTCCAGCCGGCGGCATGGGCCATGACGGCGGCGGCCAGCGTCACGCCGCGCCTCAGGCGCTGCGCCGCCCGGAGAAGCCCTGGCGGCGGTGCGGGGACGGCCTCGTTCAACGGCGGTACTCCACACCGCTGATCGGGGCGATCACCTGGTTGTAGACCTCGCCGCAGCGGGCACCGCAGCGCTGCACCCAGCCGGGCAGCACGGTGTTGCGGAAGGTAGTCCGCACCAGTTCGCGGTCGGCCGCGGTCGCGCGGACTTCGGTCATCGGTCGTGCCGCGACCGGCGTCAGCCGGCATTCGGCGGCCAGGCCGGTATTGCAGGCGATCCCGTCCCGCGTGGCGGCGCCGCCAAGTTCCCAGAGCGTGTCGCCCATCTCGCCGAAGGTGGCTTCCAGGAAGGCGCGCATCGCGGGATCGAGCCGGTTCCACCAGGCCAGGTTGACCATGTACCCGGCCAGCGCCCAGGAAAGCGGCAGGTCGGAGATGTGGGTCGAAACCTCCGCCCAGCGCGCCGCGGCGCCGCTGCCGGTGCCGGTGACGGCGCAGTCGACCACGCCCCGCTCCAGCGCGCTGTAGACCTCGGGGAAGCCGATGCTGACCGGGCTGGCGCCGAGCGTCGAGACGAAGTCGTTCAGGGAATTGCCGAAGGTGCGGATCAGGCGGCCGCGCAGGTCGGACAAGGTGGCGAAGGGCTGGCGGCAGAACAGCACCTGGGCCGGGAAGGGGTAGATCGTCATGATCCGGACGCCGAAGCGCTCCAGCTCGCGGTTGGCGGCGGGCAGGATCGCCGCCGCGATCGCCTTGGCCACGTCCAGGTCCGGGCTGAGGCCCGCCAGGTCGACGCCGTCCAGGATCGGCACGTCGCCCGAGAGGGTGGTCAGCGTGCCGGCGCCGATATCGACCTGCCCGGACCGCACCAGGCGCACGATCTCGTTGCCGCCGAGGTTCCGCTCCGCATGGGACGAGAGCTGCATGGCGATGCGACCATTGGACCGCTGCACCAGCATCTCCCGCAGGTAGGGGATATCCACCCGCGTGAACTGCGGCTGCGTCGGCAGCGGCTGCGTCACCGCCGAGATGCGGATGGCAGGGCCTGCGGGAAGGGTCGCCGGCATCTGCGCGATCGCCGGGGCGACCGCCATGGCGAGGCAGGCCGCCAGCGTGCGGCAAAGGGTACGATGGTTCATGCGTCTCGGTCCTCCGATGCGTCGAGGGCCGTGCGGTCTGGCGCTGGCCGGGCCTCCCTTCTGGCGGGTGGTCCCTCGGGCACACCGAGTAGGGCCGCCCTGCGGCGGTAAGATCAAATCGTCATTCCGAACCCCGCAGCATCAGGGCAGCTTATGCGTCGCCGCATAGGCCTGCGCCGCATCGACCGCCATCCGCGCGAGCGTCGGCATCAGCGCATCCTCGGGCGCCGCGCGATAGGTCGCGGTGAAGCGGATCGGCGGCATGGCGAGGCCGGTCTCCACCAGCCGCAGCTCGCCCTTCGCGAGCTCCGCGCGCATCACCGCCTCCGGGATCACGCAGATGCCGATCCCATCGACCGCCATCCGGATGATGGTGGCGATCGAGGCGCTGACATGGATGCGCGGCGCCTTCTTCGTCCGCTCCCGCAGCACCTGCTGGAGCTGGTGGTAGTTCGGCGTGTTGCGCGAATAGGTGACGAAGGCCTGGCGCATCAGCTCCTCGTCGCTGAGCGGCCCCGGCCCGATGCCGAGCTTCGGGGCGCAGGCGAAGGCATGCTCGAAGGAGCGCAGCTCGAGGTCGACGAAGCCGGGCTCCGAGATCGGACCGGCCAGCATCGCGAGGTCGAGCTCGTGCCGCACCAGGTTGCGCCGCATGCGGATCGTCAGGTCCACCTCGATGTCGAAGGTGACGAGCGGATGCGCGCGGCTGACCGTCTCGACGAAATCCGGCAGCCAGGTCTGGGCGATGGTCTCGGAGACGCCGAGCCGCACCAAGCCGCTGAAGGCGACCGGCGCCGCCACCGCCTTCAGCATGTCGGTCCGCAGTTGCAGCAGCCGGTCGGCATGCTCCAGCAGCACCTTGCCCTTCGCGGTGACGACCGCGGCGCGGCGGGTGCGCTCCAGCAGCCTGCCGCCGAGCTCCTGCTCCAGCGCCGCGATGCGCTGGGAGACGGCGGGCTGGGTGGTGTAGAGCCGCTCCGCCGCGCGGCCGAAGCTCCGCAGCGTCGCCACCCAGTAGAACACCTCCAGGCTGCGGAACTCGACCAAGCGCCTGATCCCTTGCTGCGCAGCGCCTCAGAAGCGGGCGGGCGCGTAGGGTGCCGGATCCAGGAACGGTACCGCGCCGGTCATCATCTCGGCCAGCAGCCGGCCGGTGGTGGGGCCGAGCGTCAGCCCCTGATGCGCGTGGCCGAAGGCGGCCCAGAGGCCGTCCTGCCCTGGGACCGGGCCGATGATCGGCAGCATGTCCGGCGTGCAGGGGCGGGTGCCCATCCAGGGCCGCTCCTCCACCCGGTCGCCGAGCGGCAGCAGCCCGCGCGCCACCGGCTCCGCGCGTTCGAGCTGGATCGGGCTCGGGCCCGCATTCTCGCGCGCGAATTCGGCGCCGGTGGTCAGCCGGATGCCGGCCCGCATCGGCGCCAGCAGGAAGCCGCTGTCGACGTCGATGAACGGCGTGTGCAGCACCGCGTTGCCGACCAGCCGGTAATGCATGTGGTAGCCGCGCTTGCCGAAGGTGGGCGGCGCATAGCCGAAGGTGCTGGTGATGCTGGCGGAGCCGGCACCGAGGGCGACGACGGCGCTCGCCGCCGTCGCCGGCCCGTCCGCCGTCTGCACCCGCCAGCCGGATCCGGCGCGCGCGAGCGTCGCCGCGTCGCCGGTCGCGAAGCTGCCGCCTTCGGCGCCGAACGTCCCGGCATAGGCGAGGGTGAGGGCGTGCGGGTCGCTGACCGAAAGCGGGTCGGTCCAGTGGATGGCGCCGGCGCGTTTCACCAGGAGATGCGGCTCGGCGGCCGCCAGCGCTGCGCCGTCCAGCAGCCGGTGGTTGATGCCGTAGTCGCGCCGCGCGGCCTCGGCCTGCGCCGCCGCGGCGTCCAGCGCTTGCGCCGAGCCAAAAAGCCGCATCCAGCCGATCGGCCGCAGCAGCGCCGTGGCACCTGCGTCGCGCGCCAGCGCCAGGTGCTCGTCGAGGCAGGTGGCGATCAGGCGCGAATAGGCGAGCACGGCGTGCAGATAGCGCTCCGGCTCCGAATTCCACCAGTAGCGCAGCAGCGGCGAGACGAAGCCGGGCAGCGCGAGCGGATGGTAGTGGACGTCGATCGCCCGGTTGCGCGCGATCCGCATGAGCTCCGCCAGCGCGCGGGGAAACGGATGGGGATAGACCGCCTCGCGCTGGATCAGGCCGCCATTGCCGAAGGAAGCGCCTTCGCCCGGCCCCTGCCGATCGACCAGGACGACGTCGCAGCCGCGCCGGCGGAGGTGCAGGGCCACCGAGACGCCGACCATCCCGGCACCCAGCACCATCACGGAACGCGCCATGGATCCCGCTCTCCGCAGCCGCCGCGATCCTTCTACGCGCCGATGCCGGTGTCGATGGCGATGTTGCCCTGCGCATCGAGGCGCGCGGTCATGCCGGGCGGCACCAGGCAGGTGCAGTCATATTCCTCGATCACCACCGGCCCCTGCCAGTCGCGCCCGACCAGATGGCCGCGGCTCAGGACCGGCGTCGCCATCCAGCCATGCTCCGGGCCGAAATAGGCCTGGCGCTCGCCGGGTGCGGCGGCCTCAGCCGGCACTCCGGCGCCGTCGTCGCGCAACCGGTCGAGCGCGCCGGTCGCCGCGAGGTCGAGGCTGACGAGCTCCACCGGTTCGCCCGGTCCGGCGCGGTGGCCATAGGTGCGCTCGTGCTCGTCGCCGAAGGCCTGGTCGAGCCGCGCCGCCGTCGCCTCCGTCACCGGGCCGTCCGGCATCGGGACCGCAAGCTCATAGGCCTGGCCGCGGTAGTGCAGCTTGGCGAAGCGTCGCAGCCGGATCTGGTCCGGGCGGAAGCCGTCCGCCGCCAGCTTCCGCAGCGCCTGCTCCTCCAGCGCCTGCCAGGCGGCGACCAGCGCCGGCAGGTCGAGCGCCGTGGTGCGCTGCCGGTATGTGCGGGACAGGTGGTACTCCACATCCGAATGCAGCAGTCCGACCGCCGAGAAGACGCCGGCCGAGGGCGGCACGATGACGCTGCTAATCCCGATCGCGCGCGCCATCCCGGCGGCGAAGAGCGGACCGTTGCCGCCGAAGGCGACCAGCGCGAAGTCCCGCGGATCGCGCCCGCGTTCGGAGGAGACCGCCTTGATCGCGCGGATCATGTTGGCGGCGGCGACGAGGTGCGCGCCATGCGCCGCGCGCTCGACCGCGATGCCGAGCGGCGCCGCGACCTTCTCCGCGAGCGCCAAACGCGATTTCTCCGGATGCAGCGTCACGGCGCCGCCGGCGAGCTGGCCCGGGTTGATGTAGCCGAGCACGACATTGGCATCGGTCACCGTGGGCTCGGTGCCGCCGAGGCCGTAGCAGACCGGCCCGGGGAAGGCGCCGGCGCTCTGCGGCCCGACCTGCGGCGCGCCGCCGGCATCGATCGCGATGATCGATCCGCCGCCGGCGCCGACCTCGGCCAGGTCGATCGCCGGCACCTTCAGCACGTAGCCGGCGCCCGACATCAGCCGGGACCCGATCATGATGCCGCCGCCGACCGAATACTCCTCGGCCCTGGTCACCTCGCCATCCTCGACCAGCGCCGCCTTGGCGGTGGTGCCGCCCATGTCGAAGGAGATGACCTTGTCGAAGCCGGCGCGGCGGGCCAGCGCGCGGGCGCCGATCACGCCGGCGGCGGGGCCGGATTCGATGATGTGGACCGGCATCTCGGCCGCCACCTCGGCCGGCGTCAGGCCGCCATTCGACTGCATCAGCAGCAGCGGCGCGGTGATGCCGATGCCCTTCAGGTCGGTGGTCAACGCCTTCAGGTACCGGCCGACCACCGGCTTGACATAGGCGTTGACGACGGTGGTCGAGGTCCGCTCGTACTCCTTGATTTCGGGCAGCACCTCGGAGCTGATCGAGAGCACCATGTCCGGCGCCTTCCGGCGGATGACGTCGCGGATCATCGCCTCATGCGCGTCGTTGGCATAGGCGTGCAGCAGGCAGACCGAGATCGCTTCCACCTTCTCCGCCAGCAGCCGGTCCAGCACCGCCTCGACCTCGGCGGGGTCGAGCGGCCGCAGGATGGTGCCCTTCGCGTCGATGCGCTCGTCGACCTCGAGGCGCAGGCTGCGCTCGACGAGCGTCGGCGGCTTCTCCCAGAGCAGGTCGTAGAGCCTGGGCATGCGCAGCAGCCGGAGTTCCAGCACGTCGCGGAAGCCCTTGGTGGTGATCAGCCCGGTGCGCGCGCCCTTCAGCTCCAGGATGGCGTTGGAGGCGACGGTGGTGCCGTGCAGCAGCTCCGCCACGTCGGCGCCGCCGAGGCCATTCTCCCCGAAGGCGGCCGCCAGCCCCTCGCCGATGGCGCGGGCATAGTTGTCGACGGTCGAGGAGATCTTCCGGGTGACGATGCCGCCCGCGGCATCCATGATGCTGATGTCGGTGAAGGTGCCGCCGATGTCGACGCCGATCCGGACCTTGCCCGTGCTCATGCCCGTGCCTCCGGCGCCGCGGCAGGCGTCTCGCGCAGCACGTAGGGCGTTTCCTGCCAGCCGCGCGCGGCGCGGATGCGGCTGCGCAGCGCCTCGGTCGCCGCCAGGTCGACCGCGCGCCCGTCGGCCGCGAGGACGACGCCGTACAGCGCGCGGGCCTGCTCCGCGCCGACGAATGCGTTGCGGACATCCTTCAGCACCCGGTCCGGCTCGCGCCGCAAGGGATCGCCCCAGCCGCCGCCGGCCGCCGTCTCGTGGACGAAGAGGTCGCCGCGGCGAAGCTGGCCGTAGAACTTGGCCGGATAGACCTCCGGCGCGCCGCCGGCACGGGTCAGGATGTTCATCGAGACGCCGCCCGGATAGCCGCCATAGAGGCCGTAGGGCCGGATGTCGCGGCGATCCGAGCGGACCGAGATCACCGCTTCGTCGCCGAGGAAGCGGTAGGCGCGACGATAGGGCGCGCCGCCGCGGAACTGGCCGGCGCCGCCGCGGTCGCCCACCAGCTCGTAGCATTCGACGAACAGCGGCTGCTCGGCCTCGATCACCTCGCTCGACTGGCCGGCCATGTTGGCGAACATGTGCGAATTGCCGTCGAGCCCGTCGGCGAAGGCGCGACCGCCCCAGGCGCAGCAGGTGAAGTCGCAGAAGATGTAGGGCTTGCGATCCGCATCGTAGCCGCCGATCGAGATGTTGGTGTTGCCGCCGTCGCCGGCCGCGGTGACCTTGCCGGGGACCATCTGCGCGAGCGCGCCGAAGACGGTGTCGACCATGCGGAAGCCGGTGAGGCCGCGGGCCGCGACCGATGCCGGATGCACGCAGTTCACGATGGTGCCGGGCGGTGCCACCACTTCGATCGCACGGAAGGCGCCTTCGTTGTTGGGGATCCGGTTCTCCATCACCGAGAGCACGCCGCAATAGGAGGCCGATCGGGTGAAGGAGAGGGTCGCGTTCAGCGCCCCCCGCACCTGGGGGGAGGAGCCGGTCCAGTCGAACAGGATATGGTCGCCGGTCTTGTGCACCGCGACCCTGAGCCGGATCGGGCGGCCGACATCGATCCCGTCATCGTCGAGGAAATCCTCGAAGGTGAAGGTGCCGTCCGGCAGCTTGGCGATCTCGGCGCGCGCCATCCGCTCCGAATGGTCGAGCATCGCATCCGTGAGGCTCTGCACCTTCGGGACGCCGTGGCTGCGGCAGAGGTCGGTGAAGGCGACCTCCGCCACATGGCAGGCGGCGAGCTGGGCGCGGATGTCGCCGGCCACCATCTCCGGCACGCGGACGTTCAGCTCCAGCAGCTCGAAGAAGGTCTCGTTGCGGCGGCCGCCCTCGTAGATGCGCATCGGCGGGATGCGCACGCCTTCCTGGTAGATCTCGATCGAATCCGGCGCATTCGATCCCGCGACGCGGCCGCCGACATCGGTGTGGTGGGAGATGGTGCCGGCGAAGGCCACCAGCGCATCCGCCACGAAGATCGGCTTGAAGATGAAGATGTCGGGCAGGTGCATGCCGCCGTGGAAGGGATCGTTCAGGGCATAGACGTCGCCCGGCCGGATCGCGCCCTCGAAGCGGGCCAGCACCGCGGCGAGCGCGGTCGGCATGGAGCCGAGATGCGCCGGCAGCGAGAAGCCCTGGGCGATCATCCGGCCACGCCCGTCGAAGAAGGCGGTCGAATAGTCGAGGTTGTCGCGGAGCACGGTCGAATAGGTGGTGCGGTGGATGGTCAGCGCCATCTCGTCGGCGACGGAGAGAAGGGCGTTGCGGAACAGCTCGAGCTCGAAGGGGTCGAAAGAGGCTGTCGTCATCGGCGGGCTCTCCGGAAGGTGGGCACAGGGCCTGCGGAAAGCTCAGCGGAAGCGGGGCGGCCTGTCCAATCCTCAAGGACGACGCTGATGCATAAGGGCTGCTTATCGAGGACGGCGGCTCAATACACCCGGAGCTTCCGCCGCACAGGCTCCCCATCGCGCGGCCCGCGGCGCACCACCGCGGCGAAGCGCTCCATCATCAGCGCGTAGCGCATCGCGGCGATCACGTCGTCGCGCTCCTTGACCAGCCTTCCCTCCTTGCGGTGATAGCCGCGCATTTCCTCGAGCAGGTCGGTCAAATGGGAGAAGACCTTGAGCCGGCCGCTCTCCAGCCGGTCGATCACCTCGGCGACCGACGCCTCCAGCCCGTAGCCGCCATCCGCGAAATGGGCGTGTTCCCACAGCATCCCCAATCCGTGCTGGCGGTAGAGTTCGGCATAGGTTGCGGCACTCTGGCGGTCGTGCTGGGCGCCGTCATGCGGCCAGGCGACCGGCACCGGGCCCCAGCCCTTCAGCGCCGCGGCATGCTGCGCGATGGTCTGGCGCGAGGCCTGGTGGGTGTGGGTCACGTACGCGGTGTCGGCATCGCGGTCGAAGGCGAGCTGCGCCGCGCCGAAGGGATGGTCGAAGCCGAGGTCGATGCCGATGATGCGCGGCCAATGCGCCGGCACCGCGAAGGCCGGCACCACGAAGGCGCTCTCCGGCACGGTGAAGACGGCGCCGCTGCCGAGCATGGGCAGGCCGCGGGTCCGCGCCTCCCGCTCGTGCGGCGGATAGCTCGCGACGATGCGGGCGCGCTGGGCGGCATCGATGTGCTCGGCATCGTCGATCGACATCCTGACCAGGAAGCGGTCGGGCGTGTTCGGGCGCGGGTGGAACAGGCGCACCACCGCCGACATGCCCTCGAGCGGCGTGAAGGTGGTCCAGACCAGGCCGCCCGTCGCGTTGGTGCGGGTCAGCGCCTCGCTGTAGAGGTCGGCCGGCGGCTCCTCGTCCATCCAGACCCAGTCGAGCGTCTCCGCCTGCCACTTGGACCGCTTCTCGGCATAGCTCTTGAACGTCACCTGGGAAGTGCCGCCGCTGCGGTGCTCGACGAAGACGGTGTCGAGCGCGTCGGCGACGCCGCGCGCCGCGGCGGCGCCGCGGATCCGCACCTTCGGGATCATGCCGGTGCCGAGTGCCTCGGCGCGGCCGCAGAGCACGCGCTGCGCGGCATCCCGCGTCAGCTCCTGGGTGACGCCCGCCGCCCAGCCGATGGTGGGTTCGGCGAAGCGGCGGCCCTTCCACCACTCCGGATAGTCGCCGGTCAAATGGAAGGCGGCCTCGGCGCCTGCCGTCCAGGTCTTGCCGACCTGGTTGCCGGCCATCAGCAGGCGCTCGCGGAAGGCGCTTCCGGCCTCGTGGAAGGCGGCCTGCTTCGGGTAGGGGCGATAGAGCGCCAGCTTCGCCTCGTCGAGCCGCTGCTGCACCTCCCGCCGCAGCACGCCGCGGGTGGCCGGATCGGCCAGCACGGCGGCGACCGCCGGCGGCAGCCGCATGCGGCTCACGCCGCGGCTCCGCCGATATCCGCGAGCCAGGCGCGGAGTGCCAGCAGGCCGTCGGTATCGAGGCCGGCGAGCGGGTTGTCCGGCCGCGCTTCCGACCGCTGGCCGAACATGCCGAGCTCCTTGCCCATCAGCTCCAGCGCGCGGAGCTGGGCCATGATGTTGCCCTGGCCGCGTGCTTCGCCGAGCGCGTCCGCCAGGCCGCGCAGCACCGTCTCCCGCGTCGGCAGCGCCGCCGCCGGCGCCTCGGGCATCGCGATCGGGCCAGCGGCGGGGAGGGCGACGGCACGCAGCGCCTCGATGCGCGCCGCGACCTCCGGCCGCGTCGCGAGGCGGCGGCCATTGGCGGCGGCGGTCGAGGGCGCATAGCCGGCATCGATCGCCGCCTGGGCCGTGCTGCGGCCGGCGGCGAGCGCCTGGGCGAAGGCTTCGTGGCGGGTGTCTTCGAGCGGTTCCATGCGGGATCCCTGCGGCTGAACGGCGTCGCGTCCGGCTGTCCAGAGCCGGTGCCCGCCTGTCCAGCACGCCGCGAAACGCGGTTGCCTGCCGCGGCCATGGATGCGATGAGGGCGTCGGGTGTCCGCGCCGCATCGGGTGGTCGGGCAGGGTCATGGGCTGGTCGGGCCGCCGCCCGGGAAACCCGTGCCCATGCGCCCACTTATCCATGCGTGCCCCTATCCGATCGTGCGAAGCGCATGATCGCGAAACGCTCTCCGCGCCGCGCGATCTCGGTCCTGCGCAGCTTCCTCGACAGCGAGGCCGCCGGCGGCCTGGTGCTGATGGCGGCCGCGGCACTCGCGCTCCTCGTCGCCAATTCGCCGCTGGCGCCCGCCTATGCCGCCGCACTCGGCGCCTATCTCGGGCCGATGAGCGTCGCGCATTGGATCAATGATGGGCTGATGGCGGCGTTCTTCCTGCTCGTCGGGCTCGAGATCAAGCGCGAGATGCTGGACGGCCAGCTCGCGCTCTGGCCCAACCGGGCGCTGCCCGGCATCGCGGCCGCCGGCGGCATGGCGGTGCCGGCGATGATCTACGTCGCCTTCAATGCCGGGTCGCCGGAGACGCTTCGCGGCTGGGCGATCCCGACCGCGACCGACATCGCCTTCGCCCTCGGCGTGCTGTCGCTGCTCGGGCCGCGGGTGCCGGCCTCGCTCAAGGTGTTCCTGGCCGCGCTCGCGATCATCGACGACCTCGGCGCCGTGGTGATCATCGCGCTGTTCTACACCGGGCAGATCGCGACGCCCGAATTGGCGCTGGCGGCGCTCGCCTTCGGCGGCCTGGTGCTGATGAACCGTGCCGGCGTCACCCGTCTGACGCCCTATCTGCTGCTCGGCGTCCTGCTCTGGGCGCTGGTGCTGCGCTCGGGCGTGCATGCGACGATCGCCGGCGTGCTGCTCGCCCTCGCGATCCCGTTGCGGCGTGCCGCGGGGCGGCCGGACGACATGGCCGGGTCGCCGCTGCACCGGCTGGAGCATGCGCTGCACAAGCCGGTCGCCTTCCTGGTGGTGCCGGTCTTCGGCTTCGCCAATGCCGGGGTCGCCTTCGGAGGCGTCGGCTGGGGCACGGCGCTCGACCCGATGACGCTCGGCGTGGCGCTGGGGCTTCTGCTCGGCAAGCTCGTGGGCGTCCTCGGCGCGGCGGCGCTCGCGATCCGGCTCGGGCTTGCCGCCATGCCGTTCCGCGCCACCTGGCTGCACGTGACCGGCGTCGCACTGCTCTGCGGCATCGGTTTCACCATGAGCCTCTTCATCGGCCTGCTGGCCTTTGCGGATGCGCCGCGTCTGCAGGAGGATATGAAGATCGGCATCCTCTGCGGCTCCGGCCTCGCCGGGCTGCTCGGCTGGCTGGTGCTGCGGCTGGCGCCGCCGCCGGCGGAGGTGCGGCGGCACGAAGAGCGATGAAGGTCACTTCACAAGCAACTGGGCCGGGAGATTTTCTTGCGGCGCCTAACTTTTGCGCGTATCGCCGAAGGAAGATTCCCGGGAAAGGGGCGACCCATGCCCGAAACGCCACATTATGCCTATGTCATCCCTTCGATGATGTTCGGCTGGGAGCATCTGCCGACGGTGGTCGAGTACCTGCAATCGGTCACCCGGCGGCAGGATGGCGGCGTGCCGCGGGAATTGCGTTCCTTTCACGCCTTCTACGATGCCTGCATGGGACTGGGTCTCGCCAAGGGCTGGACCGGGACCTTCAGCACCGGCTACGAGCCGCGCATCGTCATCATCCCGGCCTCCCCGGAGCCGCGCCTGGCGCTCGCCTGGCGCGCGGGAGAGGCGGACGCGACCATCGTCGCCTCCGAGGTCCCGATGCCCTGGCTGGAAGTGGGCGCCCGGGCGGCGTGATCCGGCCGTACGGCCCCATCCTCACGCCGCATCGTGGAAGATGATGCCGAGCGTGTGCCGCTGCCCGCTGCGCACCCGGCTGACGCCGTGGCGGAGGTTGACGCGGTAGTCGCCGCGGCCACCCGCGACCGGCCGGTTGGCGACCGCGAAGGCGACGGCGTCGCCCTGATGCAGCGGCACCACCTCCGCCCGGCTCTGCATCCGGGGCCGCTGCTCGGTCAGCACGAACTCGCCGCCGGTGAAGTCGCGCCCCGGCGCCGAGAGCAGGATCGCGACCTGCAAGGGGAAGGCGAGGTCGCCATAGAGGTCCTGGTGCAGGCAGTTGAAGTCGCCCGGCCCGTATTGCAGGAGCAGCGGCGTCGGCCGCGCCTGGCCCGCCGCGTGGCAGTCCGCGAGGAAATCCGCATGCGCCGCGGGGTAGCGGTGCGCAACGCCCATGCGCGCGTTCCAGCCATTGGCGATGCCGGCGAGGCGCGGGTAGAGCGCGGTGCGAAGCCCCTCCAGCAAGGGCGGCAGCGGGTAGCGGAAGTAGCGGTACTCGCCGCGCCCGAAGCCGTGCCGCGCCATCACGACATGGCTCCGGAACCGCGCCTCCTCGGCATAGAGTGCCGCGAGTTCGTGGCATTCGGCGGGCGTCAGCAGCGCGTCCAGCATCGCCGAGCCCCCGGCATCGAGCTCGGCCGCCTTCGCTTCCCAATCGAAGCTCGCGATGCGCGCGGCCTCGGTCACCGGCGTGCCTCCCGCGCCAGCAAAGCGCGCTTGCGCGTGATGCCCCAGCGATAGCCGGCGAGGCTGCCATCCTGGCGCACCACGCGGTGGCAGGGGATGACGATCGCGACCGGATTGGCGCGGCAGGCGGCCGCGACCGCGCGGGCCGATTTCGGTGCACCGATGCGCCGCGCGATCTCGGCATAGCTCGCGGTCTCGCCGAGCGGGATCGTGCGCAGCGCCTGCCAGACGCGGCGCTGGAAGGGCGTGCCGCGGAGGTCGAGCGGGAGGTCGAGGCCGGTCTCGACGTGCGTTTCGGTGGTCATGTCGCTGCTCCTTGCTAGGTCCGCCCCCGATCTAGGCGCTCCACCGCAGCCGCGCCCTCCGCCCGTTGCTACAGCGCGCGGCGGAAGGTCAGGTTGATGCGCTGCGCGCCGAGCCGCTCGTGCTCACCCGCCTTCAACGCCGCGACGCCGTGGAAGCGCAACCGCGCCGGCCCGCCCCAGACCGCGACGTCGCCATGGCGGAGCGCGTGGCGCGCCACCGGATCGCCGCGCGTCAGGCCGCCGAACTGGAACACCGCCGGCAGGCCGAGCGAGACCGAGACGATCGGCTGGCCGAAATCGCGCTCGTTCCTGTCCTGGTGCAGCGTGAGGCGCGCCCCCGGCCGGTAGCGGTTGATCAGGCAGGCATCCGGCGCGAAGCCCGGGAAGCCGGCCTCCGCCGCCGCGTCCCGCGCCAGCGCCGCGAAGGCCTCGGGCATCGCCGGCCAAAGCAGGCCGCTCTCCGGGTCGCTGGCGTCGTAGCGGTAGCCGCGGCGGTCGGTGACCCAGCCGGCGACGCCGCAATTGGTCATCGCGACCGACATCGTGAAGCCGCCCGGCGTCACCATGTGCCGGAAGGGCGCGGCCGCGATCACCGCCGCCAGCGCCTCCAGCAGCGCTGCCTCCCCGGCCAGCGCAGCGCCGCGCAGCAACACGGCCCCCTCGGCAAGCGGCACCCGTGCCGGCTCGGTGGCGGCGAAGAGGTCACCCGTCATCGCCGTGTTCCGACCGGGCACCGGGCATGACGACGACGCCCGCCGCCGCCAGCCGGTCGATCGCCGCATCGTCCACGCCCGCTTCGCGCAGGATGGCGCGGGATTGCTCGCCGAGGCGCGGCGCCGGCAGCGGATCCTCCCGCATGCCGCCGCTGAAGCGGTTCGGCGTCGCGGTGCGGCGGATGCGGCCCTCGCTCGGGTGTTCCTCGGCGGCGAAGAAACCGGTCGCCGCGAGGTGCGGATCCTCCAGCAGGCTCTCGAGCGTGTTGTAGGCGGCCGCCGGCACGTCGCGCTCGCCCAGGATCACCAGCCATTCCGCCGTCGTCTTCCCGCGCATCGCCGCGGCGCGGATCTCGAGGTAGTCCGCCGCATGCGCGGTGCGCGACGCGGCGTCGCGGAAGCGCGGGTCGGAGGCCAGCTCCGGCCGGCCGATCGCGTCGAAGAAGGCGCGGGCATGGGCATCGGTGTTCGGCCCCACCGTGATGTAGCCATCCGCCGTCGCCACCGGCCGGTAATCCGGGCTCAGCAACCGCCCATCGCCGAGCGGGCCGAGCGGCGGGTCGAAGGTGCCCGGGCCGAGATGCTCGCTCATCACGAAGCTCGCCATGTTCTCGAACATCGGCACCTCGATCGCTTCGCCGAGGCCGCTCCGCTCGCGCCGGAACAATGCGAAGCCGATGCATTGCGCGGCGATCAGGCCGGTGACGTGATCGGTCATCACCATCGGCACGAAGCGCGGCTCGCCGCTGGCGCGCTCGAAGGTGCCGGCGACGCCGGAGAGGGATTGGATGATCGGGTCATAGGCCGGGCGGTTGAAATAGGGGCCGCCGCGGCCGAAGGCCAGGATCGAACAATGGATCAGCCGCGGGTTGCGGGCGCGGAGCGCCTCCCAGCCGAGGCCGGCGCGTTCCAGCGCCAGCGGGCGGATGTTGCTGACGAAGACATCCGCCGTCTCGATCAGGCTCAGCAGTGCGGCGCGGCCTTCGGGGTGCTTGATGTCGAGGGCGAGCGAGCGCTTGTTGCGGTTGAACTGCATGAACTTGCCGGACATTCCGGGATTGCGCGATCCCTGCGCGAGCCGGCGCAGCAGGTCGCCGTCGGGCGCCTCGACCTTGATCACCTCGGCACCCTGGTCGGCCAGCACGCGGGTGCAGATCGGCCCGACCACGATGGCGGTCAGGTCGATGACGCGGATGCCGGCCAGCGGGCCGCTCATGCCGCGAACTCCAGGCTCATCTCGGCGGCCAGGCTGCCATCCGGTGCCGCCACCCAGCAGTCCATCCGGTTGCCCTCCGGCGCCGCGCCGCAGAACTGCGCGGTCTGCCCGACGAAGAGCGGCCGGCGCAGCCGCGCGGTGAAGCCCGCGAGCCGCCCGGGCGCCCGCCGCATCGCCGATTCCAGCATCAGCTGCATGGTCAGCCCGCCATTCTGCACCGCGGCCGGATAGCCTTCGACCTCCCGCGCATAATCGGCATCGTAGTGGATGCGGTGCCCGTTCCAGGTGACGGCGGAATAGCGGAACACCAGCACGGGATCGAGCGGCACCGCATCCGTCCAGGCGGCGCCGGCGGGGGCCGGCACCGGCGGCGTGGCGGTGCTGCTGCTGCCGGGCGGCACCGCTTCGCGGTAGACGGCGTCGAACTCGTCGACCGCGACGAGCTCGCCGCGCGCGCGGATGGTCTGGCGCATGGTCAGCACGACGATGCGGCCGGTGCGCGCCTGCTTCGGCACGATGTCCGCGACCTCGATCGTCTTCTCCGCCGCGTCGCCGACATGCAGCACGCCATGCAGCCGCGCGCGCCGCCCGGCGCCCATCCGGCGCGGCAGCGGGATCGGCGGCAGGAACTCGCCCTTGCGCGCATGACCATCGGGTCCGATCGCCGATTGCCGCGCCAGGTCGGCGAAGAACAGGCCGAACCAATGCGCCGGCAGCGGGTCGCCGCGATGCCAGGCATCGGGATCCTGGTCGAGCATCGATGCGATGCGCCGCACCGCGGCCAGGCCGATCTCCTCCTCCTGGAGGCGGCTGCGCCCGATCCAGGGACGAAGGGCGGCGATCTCGGGGTCGTCGGACATGAGTGCTCCCGTCATTGGGCGGAGAGGTTGAGGCGCCGGATCAGCGGCAGCCAGATCGCGGCCTGGCGGCGGCCTTCGGTATCCGCGTCCTCCGGCGTGTTCGCGGCCATCGGCTCGGCGCCGACGCGGGCAAAGGCCTCGCGCAGCCGCGGGCTGGCCAGCGCCTCGTTCAGCGCCTGGTTCAGCCGCGCGACCGCCTCGGCCGGCGTTCCGGAGCGCGCCATCAGGCCGAAGATGTTGCGCGCCTCGTAGCCCGGGATGGTCTCGCCGATCGCCGGCACCTCGGGCCAGTTGGCGGCGCGGTCGCGGCTGGTGACGCCGAGGGCACGGATACTGGGATCGCTCCGCACCGGCTCGGCTTCCGGCAGGCCGAGGGCGCGGGCCTGGACGCGGCCGGCGAGCAGGTCGGTCATGCCCTGGGTGCTCTGCCGGTAGGGGATGTGCACCATCTCCAGCCCGGCCTTCTCCATCAGCAGCTCCATCGAGAGATGCGTCGTCGCGCCGATGCCGGAGGAGGCGAAGGAGAGGCGGCCGGGATGGGCGCGGACGTGGCGGATGAACTCCGGCAACGTCGCCGCCGGCACCGAGCGGTGCACGAGCAGGATGTTGGCGGTCGCGGCATGCAGGCCGATCGTCGTCAGCGCCTCCTCCTGCCGGTAGGAGATGGTCGGGCGCAGCGCCTGGCTGACCGCTTCCGAGCTGCGGTTGGCGACCAGCACCGTGTAGCCGTCGGCCGGCGCCTGCAGCGTCGCCTCCGCCGCCACGACGCCGGAGGCGCCGGGGCGGTTGTCGGGCAGCATCTGCTGGCCGAGGGCATGCGACATCGCTTCCGCCAGGATGCGCGCGACGACGTCGGTCTGCCCGCCGCCGCCATAGGGGATCAGCAGGCGGATCGGCCGGTCCGGCCAGGCGGCGCGGGCTCGCCGCGGCAGCGCCAGCAGCGGCGCGCCAAGCAGCAGGCGGCGCGGCAGGCCTGCGATCCGCGATCCGATCATGGCGTCCCTTCCCTTGGCATTGTGTCGGAGACTAATCCCGGGCGAGGCTTCGCGGCCGATCACGGATGTGATTTCGCGAGGAGGGGAAGGGATGGCCGCAGCCGGCGTCGTCAAATCGGCGGCACGCACGCTCGAGGTGCTGGAGTACTTCGCCGCGAGCCATGCGGCGGCGGGCGTCGGCGAGATCGCGCGTGCGCTCGGCTATCCGCAATCCAGCACCTCCGTGCTGCTCGGCGACCTGGCGCGGCTCGGCTACCTGGAGCAGGACGCGGCGCGGCGCTACCGGCCGACGCTCCGCGTCATGCTGCTCGGCGGCTGGATGCAGGATCGGCTGATCGGCGACGGGCGCCTGCTGCGCCGGATGGAGGCGTTGCGGGCCCGGCACGGCGTCACCGTGCTGATCGGCATGCAGGCGAGCGCCGAGGTGCGCTACATCCTGACCCTCCGCCGCCCGGGCGCCGATGCGACGATGCGCGCCGGCATGACCCGCCCGATCGGCCGTGCCGCGGTCGGCAAGGCGCTGCTGATGCCGAAGCCGGATGCCGAGGTGCAGCGCATCCTGCGCCGTGCCAATGCCGAGGCGTCGGAGACGCATCGCGTGCGCATCGCGGCCGTCATCGAGGATCTGCGCGCCTCCCGCCTCCGCGGCTGGACCGAGAGCGGCGGCGCGGTGCGGCCCGGGCAGAACGTGCTGGCGATGCCGTTGCCGCCGCTTGCCGGCCAGCCGCCGATGGCGATCGGCCTCGGCGCGGCACTGGCCGAGAGCGAGCGGCAGCGGACGAGCCTCGTCGCGGCCCTCCGCCAGACCTGCAATGCGCTGGGGCGCGAGGCGCGGGTCGGCTGACGATTTCGCTTGCCTTCGTCCTGACGAACGACATATCGTAAGATATGTTCAACGATAGACATGACTTCCATCATCCTCTTCGCCATTGGATCCGCGCCATCGGCCGGCATGGCGGCCGACACGGCTTCGGCCCCGGCGGACCAGGCTTCTTCGGCGGTCGCGGCCGCGGCGGCGGGCCCTTCGGCGGCCGCCGGCTCGGCTCTGCCGAATTGCAGCTCGTGCTGCTGGCGCTCCTCGCCGAGCAGCCGGCGCATGGCTACGAGCTGATCCGCACGCTGGAGGAACGGTCGGGCGGCTTCTATGCGCCGAGCCCGGGCGTGATCTATCCGGCGCTCACCTACCTCGACGAGATCGGCCATGCCGAGGCGGAGGCGGAGGGTACCCGCAAGCTCTACCGCATCACCGAGGCCGGTCGGACGCACCTTGCCGCCAACCGCGCGACCGCCGATGCGATCCTGGAGGCGCTGTCCCGCATCGGCGGCCGGATGGATCAGGTGCGGGAGGCCTTCGCGGGCGTCGGCGACCCCGATGGCGGCGCCTCGGACGAGGTGCACCGGGCGCGGCACGCGCTGCGCCATGCGCTGCACCGCAAGCGCGGCTGCGACGCGGCAGAGGCGCGGCGGATCGCCGCCGTCCTCGACCGCGCCTCGGCGGAGATCCTTGGCGGCGGCAGCCAGGGCTGACGAATTTGCTTGGATGCGATCACGGATTCGTGTATCACGGACTCGTGATCATCCACCGCTCTTCCCAGCCCCAGGCGAATGCCACGTCGCGCCTGCGATCGGACCGCCTCGGCAGCCTGTCGCTGCTGGCCGCCCTCGGCTTCGCGGGCCTGGCCGGCGCCGCGGCAATGCTGGTCGCCTGGCCGAGCGCGCTGGCGCTCGGCGGCCTTGCCCTGACCTATGGCGTGGCGGCGCTGGCGCGCGGCTGACTGAACCGCGCGCGAAGGCCAGCAGGTCGGCGTTCAGGCGGTCCTTCCCGGTGAAGAACAGGCCGTGCGGTGCGCCGGCATATTCGCGGTACTCGGCGTTCGGCAGCAGCTTCGCCGCGGCCCACGGTTGCCGGTTGATTGATGAGCCGTCGGGATCAGGCCATCGGAACGCCGGGCCCGCGATAGTAGCGGTCGACATCGCCGGTCCAGTCCGCGTTCCGCGTCGACCAGTCGCGGTCGGTCGCGTAGTGCGGCGCGCCCTGCAACTGTTCCTTCGTCAGGCCGACGACATAGCCGTCCTGCCCGGTGTCGTAGCGGAGTTCCGACCACGGGATCGGATAGTGGTCGGTGCCGATGCCGAGGAAGCCGCCGAAGGACAGGACTGCATAGGCGACGCGGCCGTCAGTCTTGCCGATCATCACGCTGTGGACCGAGCCGAGGCTGTTGCCGGAAGGATCGTAGACCGAGGTTCCTTCCACCTTGTCCGAGGATATCAGCGACGAGGTCTCGCGCCGCGCCACGTCGCCGCCCTGATCCGCAACGCCCATGCCCTGAGAGCCGGTGCTGCCCATGCTCGTCTCCTTCCGTTCGGGTGTGCGGGGAGAACGGGCGGCAGCGGCGCGCCGTTGCCGGTCAAGCAAAACGTTATCCGGGGCCGCCCGGCAGGACGCTACTCGGCGGCGAGGCGCGGCGCGCGCGCCAGCCGCACCAGCGCGTCGTCGGCGACCGGCTCGATCGGCGTGAAGTCGCGATGCGCGATGAACTCCGGCCGGGTCGGCGTGCGGATGTGGTTGGAGACGGCGTTGAGCGTCAGGTAGACGATCTTCCGCGGATAGGGCGTGATGTTGCCGGCCGAGCCGTGCACCAGGTTGCCGTGGAACATCAGCATGCTGCCGGCGGGACCGGTCGGTGCCACGATGCCGCCTTCGGCCACCAGCCGCGTCACCGTCGCCTCGTCGAGCGTCCAGAGCGGGTAGGAGGTGGTCTCCAGGTCGTGCGAGGCCTGCAGGTCGCCGGCGGTCTGGCTGCGCGGTACCAGCATCAGCGGTCCGTTGATCGGCATCACCTCGTCGAGGAAGACCGAGATGTTCATCGCCCGCGGCTCCGGCATGCCGTCATCCCGCTTCCAGGTCCCGTAATCCTGGTGCCACTGCCAGACCTCGCCGGTGAAGGCCGACTTCGCGTTGATCTTGTACTGATGCATGTAGACCTTCTCGCCGAACACCTGCTCGACCGGGGCGATCATGCGGGGATGCGCGCCGAGCAACCGGAAGGCCTCGTTGTAGGTGTGGGCGGCGAAGGCGGTGCGCGGCGCGCCGGTCTTCTCCCGCCACACCTCCGGGCGCTGCTCGGCATAGATCGCCTCCGCCTCGCGGCGGAGCAGCGCCACCTCCTCGGCATCGAACAAGCCGGGCAACAGCAGCCAGCCCTCGGTGTGGAACTGGTCGAGCTGCGCTTCTGTCAGCGTCATCGTGTCCTCCTGCTTCGTTTGGTCCGGTTTCAGGCGGCCTGCTGCCGCGACAGCAGCCGCGCCTCGGTCGTCGCTCCGGCGACGAGCGCATGCGCCGCCGCCGCCGCCCCGGCGCCCGCGGCATCGCCCGCGAGGATCAGGTCAGCGATCGCGGCATGCTCGGCCCAGGCGCGGCCGCGATACGCGGCATCCGCCAGCACCGCCGCCATCGAGCGGCGCATGTGCGGCCAATGCGGCGCCGCCATCTCCTCGATCGCCGGATTGCCGGAGAGCCGGTAGATCGCCTGGTGGAAGGCGACGTCGGCGGCGATGCGCTCGCCGAGCGGCGCCGTGGCGTCGACCCGGTCCCCGGCAGCGAGTGCCGCGCCGAGCGCCGCGCGGCCGGATGCATCGGCCGCCGCGCGCCCTGCCGCCAGCCGCGCCGCAAGCCCGTCCAACGCACCCCGCACCTCGTAGAGCTGGCGGATTCGCGCCGGATCGAGCGGCGTGACCGCGACCCCCTTGCGGCCGCTGTCGATGACGAGGCCCTGCCGGTGCAGCAGGTGCAGCGCGTGGCTGACCGGCTGGCGGGAGACGCCGAGCGCCTCCGCCAGCGCCTGCTGCCGGATTCGCTGCCCCGGGGCGAGGCTGTGGTCGACGATCGCCGCCAGGATGCGGTCATAGACCTGCTGGATCAGGTTGGGGGCGAGGCTCAGCGGGGTCGGCACCTGGGTCCACCGGTTTGGAATTCCGAATTCCAACATACGCGATGCGCGATCGCGGTTCGGTCACAGTGTCGCGATCATCCGACCCCTGCGCGATCCTTTTCCGGCTGGGCGTGACCGGCTGCGGCGACAAGCCCCGGTTGTACGGGGCTTGATTGCCTGGGTGACACACCATCCATTTTTTAAAACAAATTTGACAAATTAACGCCGCTGTCTCTATGGTCGGCTCCGGAACGATAACTCGTTCGTCAGGAAGACGGCGAAAACACTGAAACGAAATGTTGCCGGCCACGTTTCCGTGCACGCAAGGCGATCGGCAATCTGCTCATTGGAGGGGTAATTGTATAAAAAAGAGACGATCGGCGAAGCCGCCTCCAGCAGCCTGCGCCGGGCGGTGGCACTCCACCTTGCCCTGCTGGGCGCTCCGGCAGCCCTCGCTTTGGCGCCCCTCACGGCATCCGCCGCCTGCGTCACCAACGGCCTCACGACGACCTGCGACGCCAATGCGCCGGCGACGGTCACCACCCCGATCGGTGCCGGCAATGTCGCCGCCGAGGACAACCGCCGCGTCACCATCGGCGCCGGCGCCACGGTGAGCGTCGGCGACGAGGCGGCGATCAGCCTGCGCGACAACGCCAATGTGGTGGTCCAGGCCGGCGGCACCGTCCGCAACGTCGCGGTCGCCAACAACGGCAACTACCCGCTGGCCGGCGCCAACACGATCGAGTTCCGCGACAACGGCTTCCTCACCGTCCAGCAGGGCGGCGAGGTGCGTGCGACCGGCACCCAGACCCAGGGCGAGGCGGTCAACCTCCAGGGCGTCGGCAACCTGATCACCAACAACGGCGTGATCCGCGCCGACAACGCCGCCGCGATCTGGTTCCAGACGACCAGCGGCCTCAACACCATCGTCAACAACGCGACCGGCGTGATCCAGGCGCCCGGCAACGTGATCGGCGGCCAGGGCAATGCCGCGGTCGACTTCACCAACCGCGGCACCGTCATCGGCAACCTGGTCTTCGCCGGCGGCGACGACATCATCCGCCTCTTTGCCGGCCAGACGATCACCGGCACGCTCTCCGGCGACGGCGGCTACGACCGCGTGTTCCTGAGCGGCGAAGGCACCGGCACCGTCACTGGCACCTTCACCGATTTCGAGGAGCTGACGAAGAACGACGCCGGCACCTGGACGCTGACCAGCGCCATCTCGGGCCCCACCATCATCACCGTCCAGCAGGGCACCCTGATCCTGACCGGCGACAATTCGGCCTATGCCGGCACCATGACCGTCAATGCCGGCGGCGTCCTGCAGGCGCGCGCGCAGAGCATGGTGCCGGTGATCACCGACAACGGCCTGGTGCGCTTCGCCCAGCCCGATGCCGGCACCTATGCCGGCCTCATCACCGGCACCGGCGCGGTCGAGAAGACCGGGGCCGGCGTGCTGACCCTCGCCCCCGCGTCCCCCGGCGGCAACACCTATTCCGGCGGCACGACCATCACCGAAGGCGTGCTCGCGATCGCCCGCGACGCGGCGATCGGCGCCACGACGGGTGCGCTCACCTTCAATGGCGGCACGCTCCGCTTCGATGCCGCGTTCAACCTGGCGGCGACGCGGCCGATCTCGATCACCGCGGCCGGCGGCACCATCGACACCAACGCGCTGACGACGACGATCGCCCAGGGCATCACCGGCGCCGGCGCACTCACCGTCGCGGGCGCCGGCACGCTGATCCTGACCGGCGCCAGCACCTATGCCGGCGGCACCACGATCGCCGCCGCGACCAGGCTGCAGATCGGCAATGGCGGCATCGGCGGCAGCATTGCCGGCAACGTCGCCAATGCCGGCGTGCTCGCCTTCAACCGCAGCGACACGCTGGTCTTCGCGGGCGCCGTCTCCGGCACCGGCACGCTGCGCCAGGAAGGCACCGGCACCACCGTGCTGACCGGCGCCAGCACCTATACCGGCGGCACCACCATCACCGCCGGCACGCTGCAGCTCGGCAATGGCGGCACCAGCGGCAGCATCGCCGGCAACGTCGCCAATGCCGGCACGCTCGCCTTCAACCGCAGCGACACGGTGGCCTTCGGCGGCGTCGTCTCCGGCACCGGCGGCGTCCGCCAGGACGGCACCGGGACCACGGTGCTGACCGCCGCCAGCACCTATAGCGGCGGCACCCGGGTCAATGCCGGCACGCTGCGCGCCGGCGGCACCAACGTCTTCAGCCCGGCTTCGTCCTTCAGCGTCGGCCCGGCGGGCGAGCTCGCCCTCGGCGGCTTCGACCAGACCATTCCCGGCCTCACCAATGCCGGCCTCGTCACGCTCGGCGGCGCGCCCGGCACCCGCCTCACGGTCGCCGGCAACTATGTCGGGCAGGGCGGCGTGGTCGCGCTGAACACCGTGCTCGGCGGCGACAACGCCGCGACCGACCGGCTGGTGATCCGTGGCGGCACCGCGACCGGCGATACCCGCCTCCGCGTCGTCAATGTCGGCGGCATCGGCGGCCGCACGGTCGAGGGCATCCGCGTCGTGCAGGCGACCGATGGCGGCACGACCGCCGCCGGCGCCTTCCGCCTCGACACCCGCGTCGCCGCCGGCGCCTTCGAGTACCAGCTGTTCCGCGGCGGCACCGGCACGCCGGACGACTGGTACCTGCGCAACTTCTCGCCGCCGACGGTGCCGCTGTTCCGGCCGGAAACCGCGCTCTACGCGCCGATCCCGGCGATCGGGCGGCAGATGGGGCTCGCGACGCTCGGCACCCTGCACGAGCGCGTCGGCGAGGAGGAGAACATCCGTGACCTGGTCGGCGGCAGCCCCTATGCCAATGGCGGCTGGGCGCGCGCCTTCGGCGAGCGCAGCCGCAACCGCTGGGACGGCACCGTCGACGCCAGCGCGGTCGGCAACCTGATCGGGTTGCAGGCGGGCTTCGACATCCTCCGCACCCAGCCCTATGCCGGCGGCCATCGCGACCATGTCGGCGTCTACGTCGCCTATACCGACTACAACGCGCCGAACGTCTCGGGCTTCGTGCTCGGCCAGCAGCAGCGCGCCGGGCGCCTGCTGATGAGCGGCCCCGCGGTCGGTGCCTACTGGACCCATTTCGGGCCGAGCGGCTGGTATGTCGACGCCGTCTTCCAGGCCAACTGGTTCGAGGCCACGGCGCGGTCGGACAGCAACGCCGGCTTCCAGACCAATGGCCGCGGCTATGCCGCCTCGCTCGAGGCCGGCTACCCGATCCGCTTCGGCCAGAACTGGCAGATCGAGCCGCAGGCGCAGGTGATCTGGCAGGGCGTCTCGGTCGATGGCGGCCGCGATCCCTTCTCGACCGTCAACTGGGACGAGGGCGATGCGGTCACCGGGCGGCTCGGCGCGCGGCTGCAATACACCGGCCGCGACGAACGCACGCTCTGGCAGCCCTATGCGAAGGTGAACCTCTGGCACGCCTTCTCCGGCACCGACCGCGTGCGGCTCGGCAGCAGCGCGCCGATCGAGAACCGCTACGGCGACACCGCGCTGGAAGTCGGCGCCGGCATCACCGCGCGGGTCGACCGCACGACCAGCTTCTACGCGCATGCGGATTACCGCTGGTCGCTCGACGGCGGACGTTCCCGCCAGAGCGTGACCCAGGCCTCCTTCGGCATCCGCGTGAACTGGTAGTCGCAGGGATCGGGGCACTCGCCATGGCATCGGATGAGGCATCGCGCAGCGCCAGGCTCAGGCGGGGGAATGGGGCTCGCCCCCTCCGCCTGGTCCATGCCCGGCTGCGCGGCGCCGAGCGTGCCGATCGGCCGCTCCGGGGCGCGCATCGCACGTTGCGCGCCGCGGTGCCTTCGATCACCGTCGCGATCTGCACCCATGATCGCGCCGAGCATGTCGCGGAATGCCTGCATCACGTCGCCGGGCAGGCGGCGGCGGCCGGCTTCCCGATCCTGCTGGTCGACAGCCTCTCTTCGCCCACGCATGCCGCCCGCCTCCGCGCTCTGGCGGCGGAGATTGGCGCCGGCTATCACCGCGCCGGCGCCAAGGGCCTGTCGCTCGCCCGCAACATCGCCCATCGCGCGGCAAGGACCGAGTGGATCGTCTTCCTCGACGACGATGCCGTGCCGCGGCCCGATTGGGCGCAGCACCTGTGCCAGGCCGTGTCGGAGGCGGAGGCGGATGTCGCCATCATCGGCGGCCGCATCGCGCCGCTGTGGCCGGAGGGCGTCGACGCCTCCCATGTCTCGCCGCAATGGAAGCTGCTGCTCTCCTGCGTCGAGCGCGACGGACGCGGCACGGTGGGCGAGGGGCACGAGGTCTGCGGCGCCAATTTCGCGATCCGCCGCGCCGCACTCGACCAGGTGGGGCTGTTCCCCGAAGCGCTCGGGCGGTTCGGCCAGCAGCTGATCAGCGGGGAAGAGCCCTTCGTGATCGAGAAGCTGCGCCGCCTCGGCCAGCGCGCGATCTACGACGACCGCTTCGCGGTCGGCCACCGCATCGATGCCGAGCGCCTCACCTGGCGCTGGGCGCATCGCCGCGCCTATTGGGAAGGCGTGTCGCGGGCGCGACTCTATCGCCTGCTCGGGCAGGGGCTGCCGCGCGACCTTTGGGCACCGAAGCTCGCCGCCTCGCTGCCGGTGCTGCTGCTGCTCCGCCTGCTGCGCCCGCACACCGATTACGGGCTGCGCTTCCAGCGCGCCTTCGGCGCGCTCCACGAGCAGGTGTCGGGCAGATTCTAGATCGCCCTCAGTCGCCGGGCGCGGCCTCCGGCCGCTTGGCTCGCCGCACTAGCGGCGGGCCGCATTCGCGGCCTCGGATCTGTCAAAGCGACCGATCCGCAAGTGTCAGGGTCGGCAGAGCCCGGCGCCGAGGAAGCCGCCATCGACTGCCAGCACGTGCCCGGTCACGAAGCTCGCTTCCTCCGACAGCAGGAAGACGCCGGCGGCGGCGACTTCCTCCGGCGTGCCGTAGCGGCCGAGCGGCATGGTGCGCAGCCAGGACTCCTTGGTCGCGCTGGTGTGCACGGTCGCGACCAGCGGCGTCTCGATCGGACCCGGGGCGATCACGTTCACCCGGATCCGGTGCGCCGCGAGGTCGACCGCCATCACCTGGCTGAGCAGCACGAGGCCGCCCTTCGACGCGCCATAGGCGGCGCGGCCGAGATTGCCGCGCATGCCGGAGACGCTGGCGATGTTGACGATCGCGCCGCCGCCGCCGGCCACCATCAGCCGCGCCGCGGCCTGGCCGACCAGGAAGCTGCCGCGCAGGTTGATCGCCAGGATGCGGTCGAACTCGGCGACCGGCGTCTCCAGGAAGTGGATGTCCTTGGCGACCCCCGCGGCATGGAACACGCCGTCGAGCCGCCCGAGGCGGGCGGCGATCAGCGCCATGCCGTCGCGGACCGCCGCTTCCTCCGCGATGTCGATCCGCAGCGCCGCGACCTCGCCCGGTTCGGGTGCGGCGGCCAGGTCGCCCTCCGCGGCGCGGTCCGCGGCAACGACCCGCGCACCCTCTGCCGCGAAGCGTTGCGCGGCGGCGGCGCCGATGCCGGATGCACCGCCGGTGACCAGGACGACCTTGTCCTGCAGTCGCATCAGGAGAGGCCGCCGACCGCGGTCTCCAGGATGCGCCAGGCGTCTTCGCCGTAGCGGCCGCGCCATTCGCGGTAGAATCCGCCGCTCTGGAGGCGTTCGCGGAAGGGCGCAGGATCGACTGCGTTGAACTGCATGCCGGCGGTCGCGAGCTTGCCCTGCAGCTCGCCGTTCAGCTTCGCGACATCCTCCCGCTCCGCGAGGCCGGAGGCGTTGAGCTCGCGCTCGGCGATCTGCTGGACGTCGCGCGGCAGCCGCCCCCAGGCGCGCGCATTCGCCAGGCACCAGAAACCGTCCCACATGTGGTTGGTCAGCGAGCAGAAGCGCTGCACCTCATAAAGCCGCGCGGTGTCGATGATCGCCAGCGGATTCTCCTGCCCGTCGACGATCCGGGTCTGCAGCGCCGAGTAGACCTCGGAGAAGTTGATCGAGGTCGGCGCCGCGCCGAGCGTCGTGAACATGTTGGTCCAGAGCGGGGAGGGCGGCACGCGCAGCTTGAGGCCGCGAAGGTCGGCGGGCGTGGTGATGGCGCGGTTCGATGTGGTGGTCTGGCGGAAGCCGTTGTCCCAGATCTTCTCCATGGCGTAGAGGCCGCGCTTGGCGATCTCCGAGCGGATGAAGGCGCCGAGCGGGCCGTCCATCGTGCGCCACACTTCCGGGTAGCCGGCGAAGGCGAAGCCCATGCCGTTGATCGAGGCCGGCGGCACCAGCGTCGCGAGGATCAGGCCCGAGAGGTTGAAGAACTCGACCGCGCCGGAGCGGAGCTGGCTCAGCGTGTCGGTGTCGGAGCCGAGCTGGTTGTTCGGGAAGACCTGGATCTCGAGCCGCCCGCCGGTGGCTTCCTTGATCCGCGCCACCGCTTCCGCAGCACGGACATTGACCGGATGCGTCATCGGCAGGTTGTTCGCCCATTTGTACTCGAACTCGGCGGCCGCGGCAGGGCGCGTCCGGATCGCGAACAGCGGCAAAGCGAGGGCGGCGGCAGCGATCCCGCGCCGGGTCACGTCGGTCATGGATATCTCCTCATCGGCGTCTTGTTGCGCGTCGCACGCCGTTTCTGGACAGGAATGCGTCCACGGAAGCCGGATCGCCGCAAGAAAAATCCGAACGGTCCAGTATGTGAACCCGAATTTCTTCTGCAGGACGCCCCGTTGACTTCTCCCGTATAGAAGGCGCAGAACGCAAAGAAAAGGCGTTTCTGCGCGCCGCCGAAATGGTCCACATCGTGAAAGCAGGATGGACGCCGAGGCGGTTGCGACATTCCAGGGGGACGTGTCCATGACTGCACCATCGCCGGCACTCGGCATCGGCCTGCCCGACGCGCCTGCCCGATCGGGGCTCGCCCAGCGTCTCGCGCGCGTGGAGCGCGCGATCGGCACCGCGGCCGCCGGCATCGCGGCGCTGCTGCTCGGCGGCGCCTTCCTGTTCCTCTCGGTCTCGGTCGCGGCCCGCTACGTCTGGGACCGGCCGATCCCCTGGGCCGACGAGTTCTGCACCTTCCTGCTGCTCTGGATCGCGTCGCTCGGCTTCGTCGTCGCCGCGACCCGCGACGAGCATATGCGCCTGGGTCTCGGCCTCACGCTGCTGCCGGCGACGGCGGCGAAGCTTGCCGCGCGGGCCGTCGAAGGCGCCTGCCTCCTGCTCTATGCGGCACTCGCCGTCATCATGGCCGAGTATGCGCTGCACGAGAGCGACGTGGTCTCCCCAGGCATGGAGCTGAACCTGTTCTGGAAGGCCTCGGCCCTGCCGGTCGGCTTCGGCCTGCTCGCCTTCGTGCAATGGATCCGCGTCCAGCGCGTGCAGGGCAGCATCGCCGCCATCCTCTGGCTGCTGGCGGCCCTTGGCGTGGGTGTCCTCGCCGAGGCTTCGCGCGGCACCTTCGGCGCGGCGGCGCCGCTGCCGCTCGCCGGCGCCTTCGTCGCCGCGACCCTGGTGCTCGTGTTCCTGGGCGCGCCGATCGGCGCCGTCTTCGGCGGCATCTCGCTGTTCTATCTCGCCTTCCACACCCGCGTACCGTTCGAGCTGATGGGCTCGCGCATGGACGAAGGCACCTCCAACTACACGCTGCTCGCGATCCCGCTCTTCGTCTTCCTGGGCGTCGTCATCGACAAATCGGGCGTCGCGCGTGCGCTGGTCGATTTCCTGGCGCTGATCCTGGTCCGGGTGCGCGGCGGCCTTTCCTACGTGCTGCTCGGCTCGACCTATGTCGTCTCCGGCATCTCCGGCAGCCAGGCCGCCGACATGGCGGCCGTCGCACCGGCGCTGTTCCCGGAGATGAAGCGCCGCGGCGCCGACGAAGGGGAACTCGTCGCCCTCCTGTCCTCGGCGGGGGCGATGTCGCTGCCGGTGCCGCCGAGCCTCGTCATGATCGCGATCGGCTCGGTCTGCGGCGTCTCCATCGCCTCGATGTTCGCGGCCGGCTTTCTGCCGGCGGCCGTCAGCCTGCTCGCACTCTGCGTCGTCGTCTGGTGGAAGGAACGCCGGCGCCCGGTGCCGGAAGCGGCGCGCATGACCTTCTCCTGGCTGGCGCTCGCCCGCGCCGGGCTGTGGGCGGCGCCGGTCGTGGGCCTCGTGCTCATCATCCGCGCCGCCGTCGTCGGCGGCGTCGCGACCGCGACCGAGGTCTCGACCATCGCGGTCTTCCTCTCGGTCCTCCTCGGCCTCTTCGTCTATCGCAGCTTCGACTGGCGGGAGATCTATCCGGGCCTGGTCGCCACCGTCTCGCTCTCCGGCGCCATCCTCTTCATCATCGCCGCCGCCACCGCGATGTCCTGGATCCTGGCGCAGAGCGGGCTGTCGCGGCAGATCGTCGCTTCGATGCAGGGCGTGCCGGGCGGCGCCTGGACCTTCCTGGCGCTCACCGTCCTGGTCTTCATCCTGCTCGGCTGCGTGCTGGAAGGGCTGCCCGCCATCGTGCTGCTCGGGCCGCTGCTGTTCCCGGTCGCCCGCGCCTTCGGCATCAACGATGTCCATTACGCCATGGTCGTCATGCTCTCGATGGGCATCGGCCTGTTCATGCCGCCGATCGGCATCGGCTTCTACGCCGCCTGCGCGATCGGCGGCGTCGATCCCGGCCGCGCCATGCGCGCGACCTGGGTGCCGCTGCTCGCCTTGTTCGTGGCGCTGGTGATCGTCGCCGCCTTCCCCTGGATCACCCTGGTGGCGATCCAGTGACGGCGCAGGGCGGCACCCAGAGCCTCGACCGGGCGCTCGCGCTGCTGCGCCTGGTCGCCTCGCGCTGCGGGCGCGGCATCCGGCTGGTCGACCTGGTGGAGGCCTCGGGCCTCGCGAAGCCGACCGCGCACCGGATGCTGCAGGCGCTGGAGCGCAACGGGCTCGTCCTGCTCGACGCCGCCGAACGCCGCTACCATCTCGGCCCCGAGGCCTATGTGATCGGCACGCTGGCCGCCGATCGCTTCGGCCTGCATCGCGCGGCGTTGCCCTCGCTCAGCCGACTGGCGCTGGTGTCGGAGGACACCGCTTTCCTCTCCGTCCGGCGCGACTGGCAGGCGGTCTGCCTGCACCGGGAAGAAGGCCCCTATCCGATCCGATCGCATGTGCTGCAGGCGGGCGACCGCTTCCCGCTCGGCGTCGGCGCCGCCAGCCTGGCGCTGCTGGCCGCCCTTCCGGATGCGGAAGTGGAGGAGGTGCTGGCCGAGGCGGCGCCCGAGATCGCCGCGCGCTACCCGCGCTATTCGCTGCCCCTGTTGCGGGAGGAGGTGGCGCGCACCCGCGATGCCGGCTTCGCGCTCAACCGCGGGCTGGTGCAGGCGGAGAGCTGGGGCATCGGCATCGTCGTGCGCAACCGCCAGGGGCGCTGCGAAGGCGCGCTCTCGATCACCGCCATCGAAAGCCGGCTGGCGGCCACGGCGCGCCAGCAGGAGCTCGCGGCGCTGCTGCGGGAGGAGGCGGTGCGCCTGGCCGACCGCCTGGCGCAGCCCCCGGGTGCCGCCCGCCCCGCCGCCGGCCGGGTGCGCACGCCGGCGAACCCCGTCATGGCCCAGCAAGGGAGATGATCCGATGACCGAGGCCTGCATCGTCGGCTGGGCGCACAGCCCCTTCGGCAAGCTCGAGGATCCCGATATCGAGGGCCTGATCGCCCGCGTCGCCGGCGCCGCGATCGAGGATGCCGGCATCGCTGCCGCCGAGGTCGACGGCGTCTTCGTCGGCCACTTCAACAGCGGCTTCAGCAAGCAGGATTTCCCGGCCTCGCTCGCGATGCAGAGCGTGCCGGAGCTGCGCTTCAAGCCGGCCTCCCGGCACGAGAATGCCTGCGCCTCGGGGGCGGCCGCGATCCATGCGGCGCGCGACTTCATCGCCGCCGGGCGCGGCCGCTTCGCCCTCGTCGTCGGCGTCGAGAAGATGACCGCGACGCCGGGCCCCGCGATCGGCGACAACCTGCTCGGCGCCGCCTACCGGCGCGAGGAAGGGGAGGTGCCGGGCGGCTTCGCCGGCGTCTTCGGCCGCATCGCCGAAGCCTATTTCCAGCGCTTCGGCGACCAGTCGGACGCGCTCGCGACCATCGCCGCCAAGAACCACCGGAACGGCGTCGACAACCCCTATGCGCAGATGCGCCGCGACCTTGGCTTCGACTTCTGCCGCACCGCATCGGACCGCAACCCCCATGTCGCGGGGCCGCTCAAGCGCACCGACTGCTCGCTCGTCAGCGACGGCGCCGCGGCGCTGATCGTCGCCGATGCGGAGACGGCGCGCGGCATGGCCCGCGCCGTCCGCTTCCTTGCCGCGGTGCATGTGAACGACTTCCTGCCGCTCTCCCGCCGTGACCCGACCCGCTTCGAGGCGGCGGCCCTCGCCTGGTCGCAGGCGCTGACGCAGGCCGGGCTCACGCTCGGCGACCTCTCCTTCGTCGAGACGCATGACTGCTTCACCATCGCCGAGCTGATCGAATACGAGGCGATGGGCCTCGCGCCGCACGGCCAGGGGGCGCGCATCGCGCTCGACGGCGTCACCGCCGCGGATGGAAGGCTGCCGGTCAACCGCTCCGGCGGGCTCAAGGCCAAGGGCCATCCGGTCGGCGCGACCGGCGTCTCCATGCATGTCATGGCGGCGATGCAGCTCACCGGCACGGCCGGTGCGATGCAATTGCCGCGCGCCGACCTCGCCGGCGTCTTCAACATGGGCGGCGCCGCGGTCGCCAACTACGTCTCCATCCTCGAGCGCCAGCCATGACCGCGACGCCGCGCGGCGGCATGGCGCCGATGAGCCGGCGGGTGATGAACCTGTCCCACTTTCTGCGCCAGGCGGCGCGCCGGCATGCCGAGGCGATCGGCTTCGTCTGGGGCGAGCGGCGCTGGAGCTGGGCCGAGCTCGACCGGCGCGTCGATGCCATGGCGGCGGCACTGGCCGCACAGGGCATCGGCAAGGGCGACCGCGTGCTGGTGCAGGCGAGGAACGGCAACCAGATGTTCGAGAGCATGTTCGCCTGCTTTCGCCTGGGCGCCGTCTGGGTGCCGACCAATTTCCGCCAGACGCCGTCCGAGGTCGCCTGGCTCGCGACCGCGAGCGGCGCCGCGGCGATGATCTGCGGCAGCGATTTTCCGGACCACGCGGCGGCGGCCCGGGCCGCGGCGCCCTCGATCGGCTTCGTGGTCGCGATCGGCGCCGCGCCCTTCGGCGAGGAGTACGATGCGCTGGTCGAGCGTTTCGTGGGCCAGCCGGTCGCGGTGGCGGGCGTCGAGCATGACGACCCCTGCTGGTTCTTCTTCACCTCCGGCACCACCGGCCGGCCGAAGGCCGCGGTGCTGACGCATGGCCAGATGGGCTTCGTCGTCACCAACCACATCGCCGACCTGATGCCCGACCTGACGGCGGGCGACGCCTCCCTCGTCGTCGCCCCGCTCTCGCATGGCGCCGGCGTCCATCAGCTCGTGCAGGTGGCGCGCGCGGTGAAGACCGTGCTGCCCGGCGGCGACCGCTTCGACGCGGAGGAAGCCTGGTCGCTCGTCGCCCGCTGGCGCATCACCAACATGTTCACCGTGCCGACGATCATCAAATTGCTGATCGAGCATCCGGCGGTCGACCGGCACGACCATTCCTCGCTCCGCCACGTGATCTATGCCGGCGCGCCGATGTACCGGGAGGACCAGAAGCACGCGCTGAATAAGCTCGGGCCGGTGCTGGTGCAGTATTTCGGGCTGGGCGAGGTGACCGGCAACATCACCGTGCTGCCGGCGGCGCTCCACGAGGCCGAGGATCGGCCGGGTCTTCGCATCGGCACCTGCGGACATGAGCGCACCGCGATGCAGGTCTCGATCCAGGACGATGCGGGGCGGGAGCTGGCGCCCGGCGAGACCGGCGAGATCTGCGTCTGCGGCCCCGCCGTCTTCCCCGGCTACTACGACAATCCGGACGCCAATGCGAAATCCTTCCGCGACGGCTGGTTCCGCACCGGCGACCTCGGCCATCTCGACGCCGCCGGCTACCTCTTCATCACCGGCCGCGCGTCCGACATGTACATCTCCGGCGGCTCCAACATCTATCCGCGCGAGACCGAGGAGAAGCTGCTGACCCATCCGGCGATCGCCGAGGCCGCGATCGTCGGCGTGCCGGACCGTGCCTGGGGCGAGGTCGGCATCGCGGTCTGCGTGCTGCGCGGCGGAGAGACGGTGACGGAAGCCGCGCTGCTCGACTGGCTGGGCGCCAAGGTCGCCCGCTACAAGCTGCCGAAGCGCGTTTTCTTCTGGGAGGAGCTGCCGAAATCGGGCTACGGCAAGATCACCAAGAAGCTGCTGCGCGAAGCGCTGGAAGCGCGGGGCTGCCTGGCGGAGCCGGCGCGGTGAGGGGTGCGCCCGGCGACGCCCCGATCGAGTTCTGGTTCGACTTTGCCTCGCCCTATGCCTGGCTCGCTTCCGGCAGGATCGAGGCGCTGGCGGCGCGTTGCGGGCGCGCGCTCCTCTGGCGGCCGATGCTGCTCGGCATCGTGTTCCGGGAAACCGGCATGGCGCCGCTGCCGGCGCAGCCGCTGCGCGGCGCCTATGCGGAACGCGACGTCGCGCGGCTGGCGCGGCATCACGGGCTTGGCTTCGCGACCGCCTTCGCGCCGGACGGCGTCTCGCTGACCCTTGGGCGGATCTTCTACGCGATCGCAGGTGCAGTGCCGGAGCAGGCGCCGCGCTTCGCCCGCGCGGCGCTCGATGCCACCTTCGCTGGTGGCGAGGACCTGTCGCAGGTGCCGGCGGCGCGACGCTTCGCGCGAAGTCTCGACGCCGCGGCGGGCGACGCGGCCGACGCCTCGGATGCGCCGGCGCCGCGCGCCGCCTTGCGGGAAGCGACCGCGGAGGCGATCCGCCGCGGCGTCTTCGGCGCGCCCTTCTTCCTGGTGGGCGAGGAGCCGTTCTGGGGCCAGGACCGGCTGCCGCTGCTCGAAGCCTGCCTGCGCGGCGATCAGTAGGATTTCGGCAGGCCGAGCACGCGCTCGGCGATGAAGCTCAGGATCAGCTCGCGGCTCACCGGCGCGATGCGCGGGATCAGGCTTTCGCGCAGGTAGCGCTCGACATGGTATTCCTGCGCGTAGCCCATGCCGCCATGGGTCATCACCGCGGTCTCGGCGGCAGAGAAGCCGGCTTCCGCGGCGAGGTACTTGGCGGCGTTCGCCTCGGCACCGCATTCCTCGCCTGCATCGTAGCGGGCGGCCGCCTTCATCACCATCAGCTCCGCGGCTTCGAGATGCGCCCAGCATCGCGCGAGCGGGTGCTGGATGCCCTGGTTCTGCCCGATGGCGCGGCCGAAGACGCGGCGGTCCTTCGCATAGTCCGTCGCGCGCTTCAGCGCCGCGCGGCCGATGCCGACCGCTTCCGCCGCGATCAGGATGCGTTCAGGGTTCATGCCGTGCAGGATATAGTGGAAGCCGCGGCCTTCCTCGCCGATGCGGTCCGCCTCCGGAACCTCCAGGCCGTCGAAGAAGACCATGTTCGAATCGACCGCGTGGCGGCCCATCTTCTCGATCAGCCGCACCTCCACCTTGCCGCGGTCGAGTGCGGTGTAGAACAGCGACAGCCCGTCGGTCTTCCGCCGCACCTGATCGAGCGGCGTGGTGCGCGCGAGCAGCAGCATGCGGTTGGCGACCTGGGCGGTGCTGATCCACATCTTCTGGCCATGCACGACGTAGCGGTCGCCGCGCCGCTCGGCGCGGGTCTTGAGCGCGGTGGTGTTCAGCCCGACATCGGGCTCGGTCACCGCGAAGCAGGGCTTGTCCTGCCCGGCGATGAGCGGCGGCAGCGCGCGCGCCTTCTGCGCCTCGGTGCCGAACACCACGACCGGGTTGAGCCCGAAGATGTTCATGTGGATGGCCGAGGCGCCGGACATGCAGGCGCCGCTCTCGGCGACCGCCTGCATCATCACCGCGGCCTCGGTGATGCCGAGGCCGCCGCCGCCGTATTCCTCCGGCATCGCGATGCCGAGCCAGCCGCCGGCCGCCATCGCGGCGTGGAACGCCTCCGGGAAGCCGCCGTCGCGGTCCCTCTGCAGCCAGTAATCGTCGCCGAACCCCGCGCAGAGCTTTGCGACCTCCGTGCGGATGTCGGCCTGTTCGGGCGTGAGCGCGAAATCCATGGACCTGTCCCTGCGGCAACCGGCGATCGATGCCGCCGAGGCGGCGACCTGTCAACGCCGGGATTGACGCCGACGGTCGGATTTCGCAGGATTGTTCGGATATTCGAATACCTTTGGAGTGACCGGATGGATGGCGTCGCGCATGCTGCGCTCGATCCCGGCCAGGGGCCGCGCTCCGTCGCGCGCGTTCTGCTGCTGCTGGACGAGCTCGCCCGCGCGCCGGAAGGCGCCGGGCTCGCTGTTTTGTCGCGGGCACTCGCCGTGCCCAAGACCACGCTGCTCGGTCTGCTGCGCGCGCTCGCGGTCGAAGGCTATGCCGTACAGGCCGATGGCGCCTGGCATCTCGGCGCCGAGGCGCATGGCCTGGCGCGCGCCATCCTCGGCAGCCGCCGCGATGCCGGCCTCGCCGCCACGGCGCGCCCGCTGCTGGAGGCGCTGGCCGAGGCGACGGGCGAGAGCGCCATGCTCTCGGTGCTGGCGCCGGACCGCAGCGCCATGGTCTATCTCGACAAGGTCGAAAGCCGCACCGCGCTGCGCTTCACCGCGACGATCGGCGACCATCGCCCGATCCACTGCACCGCCTCCGGCCGCGTCATGCTGGCTTTCCTGCCGCCGCCCTGGCCGGCCGAGTTCCTGCGCAGCGCGCGGCTGCCGCCGGCGACGCCCGCCAGCATCACCGACCGCCGCCGGCTGCGGCAGCTGGTCGCCGAGGCGCGGGACCAGGGCCATGCGACGACGCTTGGCGAGGCGACAGAAGGCGCGATCGGCATCGCGGCACCCGTCTTCGATGCCGGCGGTCAGGTGGTGGCGGCAATCGTGCTGGCGGCGCCGCTGGCCCGGGCCGAGCCGCGCCGCGCCGGCCTCACCCGCCAGGTCTGCCGCGCGGCCGCCGCACTCTCCCGCCGGCTCGGCCATCGGCCGCCGCGCGGCGCGCAATTCTTGGAGGCATGAGATGCCAGGACTCTTCTACGAGGACTTCTTCGACGGCCAGGTCTTCGAGCATCCGCTGAGCCGGACGGTGACGGAGATGGACAACACGATGTTCAGCCTGCTGACCATGAACCCGCAACCGCTGCACATCGATGCGCATTTTGCCGAGGGCACCGAATGGGGGCAGCGGCTGTTCAACAGCATCTGCACGCTCGGCATCATGATCGGCATGTCGGTCGCCGACACCACGCTCGGCACCACGATCGGCAATCTCGGCATGACCGAGGTGCGCTTCCCGAAGCCGGTCTTCCACGGCGACACGCTGCGCGCCCGGACGCGCATCCTCTCCCGCCGCGAAAGCCGGTCGCGCCCCGATGCGGGCCTCGTCGAGTTCGAGCATGAATGCCTGAACCAGCGCGGCGAGATCGTCGCGACCTGCCGCCGCACGGGCCTGATGCGAAAGCGCCCGACCTGATGCCAGGATCGATGCGGAATCTCGCAATTTACGCAAAATTCCATCAATCGATGCGGGATTGAATATATACATTAGCAAAGGATTCAGCTTTACCTCGGTATACGAGAGTGCCGCAGCCGGGGTGGATCCCATGGTCTTCGAGGTTTTCCGCAGCGCCGGATCGGTGCTCACGCGCGTCGGGGTCTGCGACCTCCGCTCGCTGTCGGCCCGGTCCTTCGAGGTCCTGCACGAGCCGACCGATCCGGTCGCCGGCACCCGGCGGCCGATCGAGGCGCATGCCTTCGAGGTGATCGACCTCCGCGACGAGCGCGGCGAGCGCCCGGGGCTGCTCGCCCGCGACCACGCCAACCCGAGCGTCCTGCCCGGCTGGCGCGCCGTCTAGACACCCGCGTCGAGCCAGTCGCGCAGGAAGCGCCGCACCGCCGCGTCCGAGGCGAGGCCGATCGCCGTCTCCGCCGCTGCCCGGGCGCCGGCCTCCTCACCGTTGGCGCGCAGCACCCGCGCCCGGGTCGCCCAATAGGGCTGGTAGGCGGCGACCGGCTCACCGGCGAGCGCTTCGAGCGCCGCGGCCGCGGCCGCCGCATCGCCCGCTTCCAGGATTGCCGCGGCGCGGGCGACGCGGATGCCGAGCGTCGGGCAGCGCGCCGCCAGCAAATCATAGAGCTTCCGCAGCGCGGCATGGTCGGTGCGTCCGGTCGCAGCCCGTCCGGCATGCACCGACTGGATCGCGGCCTCGCATAGAAAGCGCCCGAACTGCCGGGCGCGCGACGCCTCGACCAGCAGCGCCTCCGCTTCCCGGATCATCGCCTGGTTCCAGCGGCGCTGATCCTGGCGGGCCAGCGGCACGAAGCGGCCTTCGGCGTCCCGGCGCGCGTCGCGCCGCGCCTCGCAATGCAGCATCAGCGCGAGCAGGCCCTTGGCCTCGGCCGCCTCCGGCAGCAGCGCGGCGACGAGCCGCCCGAGATGGATCGCCTCCGCGGCGAGCCCACCCGCGGTCGGGTCGGCGTCCTCCAGCGCATCCCAGCCGGTGCCATAGCCGGCGTAGATCGCTTCCAGCACGTCCCCCAGGCGGCCCGGCAGCGCCTCCGGCTCCGGCACCTCGAAGCGGAGGCCGGCGTCGCGGATGCGGGCCTTGGCGCGCACCAGGCGCTGGCCCATGGCCGCGGGGGCGACCAGGAAGGCGCTGCCGATGCGCGCGGCATCGAGGCCGAGGATCGTCTGCAGCATCAGCGCCGTCCGGATGCCGGGATCGATCGCCGGATGCGCGCAGACGAACATCAGCTTCAGCCGCTCATCGGGGAAGGCGGCCTGCGTCGCCTCCGCCTGCGCTTCCTGGTAGCGCCGCTCGATCTCATCGGCGGCGCCGTCGCGGTGGCGGCGCGCGCGGCCGGCATTGAGCAGCCGGTTGCGCGCCGCGGTCAGCAGCCAGGCCTCCGGCCGGTCGGGCACGCCGCGCTCCGGCCAGGTGCGGAGCGCGGCGAGGAAGGCATCCGCCAGCGCATCCTCGGCGCCGGCGATGTCGCGGGTGCGGGCGGCGAGGATCGCGAGCAGCCGGCCATAGGCGGCGCGCGCCGCCGCCTCCGCCGCCTGGCGCGCGCCCCCCTCGCTCACGCAGGCGGGCCTGCCCGTGGCGGCAGCACCGGCCGCACCTCGACCGAGCCGGCCGCGGCGCAGGGCGCGCGCACCGCCCAGGCGAGGGCCGCGTCGAGATCCGCCACCTCGACGACGACGTAGCCGCCGAGCTGCTCCTTGGTGTCGGCGAAGGGCCCGTCCTGCACCAGGCGCTGGCCGTCCTTCAGCCGCACGGTGGTCGCGGCGTGCGGCGGCTGCAGCCCGTTGCCGTGCGTGAGGATCCCCGCCTCCCGCATGGCGCCGAGGAAGGCATACCAGCCGCCCCAGTAGGCGGGCGCGTCGGCGGGATCCTGGCGCTTCGCGAAATCCGCCTCGGTCTCGCGGAACAGGAGCACGTACTGCATCGTCGGGTCCTCTCATGGCAGGTCAGGATGACCCGTCCGATCCCATGACACGCAAGGCGGTCGCGTTTCGACATCGGCTGTGCTTTTTTTCCACGCCTCATCCCGACAGGCTCGCGAGTGTCGCCGCGAGCGCCGCCTCGATCGGCGTCGCGATGTCGCCGAAGGCGGACGCGAAGCGGGCGTGGTCGACGACGAACGGATGCTCGAACTCGTAGAGCATTTCTATGCTCTCGCGCACCGCCGGGATCAGCAGGCCGAGCAGCGCCATCTCGGCGCGGCCGGCGGCGCGGAGCCGCAGCGGCCGGCCCGCCAGCCGCGCCGCGGTGCCGAGGAAGTGCCGCGTCGACACCGCCGGCGCGTTCGGCACGTGCCAGGCCTGCCCGGGGCCGCGCGGATCGGTGCCGAGAATGGCGAGTGCGGCGCCGAAATCCCCGATGAAGGTGTAGCTGTGCGGCTGGTCCGGGTCGCCGCCGACCGTCACGCGGCGCCCGGCGGCGATGGCGCGGAACAGCCGCAACCCGGCCGCCGAGCCCTCGACCCCGGGTCCGAACAGGTCGGCGGCGCGGGCGATCGCCGCCTTGATCCGTCCTGCCGCCTCGGCTTCGGCGAGTGCCGCCAGCATCGCCGCGCGGACCCGGCCCTTGCGCGTGACCGGGCGGATCGGCGTCGCCTCCGTCATCGGGCCATCGACCCGGCCATAGGCATAGAGGTTGTCGGCGACGACGAGCCGGGCTCCGGTTGCCGCGGCGGCGGCGATCGCGGCATCCATCAGGGGCGGAAACAGTTTCGGCCAGCGGTGATAGGGCGGTTGCGCGCAGAAGTAGATCGATCGCGCGCCGGCGCAGGCCATCACCGCCGCGTCGCGATCCGCGAGGTCGAGGGCGATCGGCCTGGCGCCCGGCGGCAAGGCCGGCACGCGCCCGCTGCGGTTGGCGATGACGACCCGCTCGCCGCGCGCGAGCAGGGCGCAGGCGGTGGCGCGCCCGACCGGGCCGGCGCCGAGCACGATGTGCGGCCTGGTGTCCATGGTCATCCTCCGTTTCCCCGCCGCTCAGGCGCCGGGGCGCCGCAGCGCCCGCACGCCGAGGCCGAGCAGCGCGAATTGCCAGGCGGTGTTGCTGACGGTCAGCACGGGGCCGAGCGGCACGCCGAACCCGGCCGGCACGGTCGCGAGCAGCGCGAGGCCCGAGAGGCCCGCAAAGGCGCCGAGTGCCCGCGCCGGCCGGCCGCGGTCCCGGCCGACGGCGAAAGCGAGGAGGAGGGTCAGCGCCCCGCTCGCGATCCCGACGCCCACGACCTCCCCGATGCCGCCCGCATAGTCGTTCAGCGCCTGGAAGAGCAGCGCGACGCTGGCCTGGTCCGCGCCCGGCAGCGCCTGGGCGGCGGCTAGGCCCGGCATGGCGAACAGCCAGCGGCCGATGCCGATCGTCTTGGCGCTCGCGGCGATCGCCGCGAGCGCCAAAGCGAGGCCGCCGAGCTGGCCGCGGAGCCCGAAACGCGCGTTCAGCGCCGCCACCGCCGGCACCATCAGCAGCGCCGCGGCGAGATAGCAGCCATAGCCGGCGAGCACTGCGCCGCGATGCTCCAGCAGCCGCGGCAGCGTGATCGCAGCCGGATCGCGCAGGCTGGCGGGCCAGCCGATCGCGCCCGAGAGGATGAAGAAGGTCGCCCAGATCAGCGCGAACTGGGCAGCGAGCAGCAGGAAGGCGATGCGGCCCGCGCTGTGCGGTGGGCTTTCAGGCCTGGCGGTGGTCATGTCCGGTCTCCGGTCGCCCGGGATGGGCGTGGGGACCAGGTGCCACCGGCGCCGGCCTCGGCGCCTTGACCGCGATCAATAAGTTTCAGCCCGCGACGCGCCGCCGCCGGATCCGGCTCAGCGCCTCCGGCGTGATGCCGAGATAGGAGGCGACGATGAACAGTGGCACCCGGCGCGCGACCTCGGGCCGCGTCCGCACGAAGCGTTCGTAGCGCTGCTCGGGCGAGAGCAGCAGCAGGCCGGCGCTGCGGCGCTGGCTGCCGCCCATCGCTTCCTCGATCACCCGGCGGCCGAAGCGTTCCAGTGCGTGGTCGGCATCATAGGCGGCGAGCAGCGCGGCCCGCGGTATCGCGTGCACCTCGCTCGCCGCGAGTGCCTCGATGTTCTGCACCGCCGGCGTCTCGCCGGTCAGCGCCGCGACATCGGCCACGAACATGCCGGCATCGAAGAACTGTCCGGTGTGCTCGACCCCCTCCGCAAGGTAGTAGTAGCGCAGCAGGCCGGAGCGGACGTGGAACAGCGACGTCGCCGGATCGCCCTGGCGGCAGAGATGCTCGCCCTTCGCCAGGCGGCGCGGCCGGCTGGCGGCGACGAGGCGCCGCAGCGCCTCCGCCTCCGGCCGGCGCGGCGCCGCGAGGCGCGCGATCGCCTCGGCGAGGTCCGCGCCGTCCGTCATCACTCCATCCGGATGCCGGCATCGCGGATCAGCGCCGCCATGGCGGCGTGGTCGCGCGCCAGCGCCTGGGAAAACTCCTCCGGCGCATTGCCGACCACCTCGTAGCCGAGGCCTTCGAGCCGCGTCCGCACCGGCGCTTCCGCCAGCGCCGACCGCAGCGCGGCACTCAGCCGGGCGATCGCCGCCGGCGGCGTGCCGGCGGGTGCGAGGAAGGCGCCCCAGGTGAAGAAGGCGAAGCCCGGCAGCCCGGCTTCCGCGACGGTCGGCGCGTTCGGGAAGGCGTCGATCCGGGCCGGGCCGGCGGTCGCCAGCAGCCGCAACTGCCCGTCGCGGATGAAGCCATTGGGCGTCGGCAGGCCGAAGAAGCCGAGCGGCACCTCGCCCGCCGTCACCGCGGTCAGCGCCGGCGTCGCGCCGCGATAGGAGATGTGGTTCATCCGGATGCCGGCCTGGCGGAGGAACATCTCCATGGCGATGTGCTGCGGGCTGCCGGCGCCGCCCGAGGCGTAGTCGATGGTGCCCGGCCGGGCGCGCGCCGCCGCGATCAGCCCGCCGACGTCGGCGGCCGGTGCCGCGGGATGGGCGACCAGCGCCCAGCGGATGCGCACGATCTGCCCGATCGGCGCGAAGTCGCGGAGCGGATCGTAGCCCGCCTGCGGATCGAGGTTCGGCAGCATGGTCAGCACGGCATCGTTGACCGCGAGCAGGGTCAGCCCGTCCGGCGTTGCCCGGGCGCCGGCGCGCATCCCGATCATGCCGGACGCGCCGGTCTGGTTCTCGATCAGCAGCCGCTGGCCGAGCGCCTCGCCCATCCGTTCGGCCACGATCCGCACCACGACATCGACCGCGCTGCCGGCGGCGAGCGGCATGATCACCCGGATCGGCCGATCGGGCATGGCAGGCTGAGCCGCGGCGCCGCCGGCGCCGGCCGCGATCAGCAAGGCGAGAATGAACCGGCGCATCGCATCCCCCCGAGGCGTCTCCGCTCGTTCCGCGGATGCTAGCCCGGATATCTCACCGGGATCACGCGCGCTCACTCGGTCTCGGCGGCGCCTGGCATTCCGCCGTGCTCGCCAGGACAGCCTGTCCTGGCTCCGCGCGGCGAAACACCAGGCACCACCGATCCCGGCGCGATCATCGCATGCCCCGGTGAGATATCCGGGCCTAGGCCCGCGGCGGCCGCCCTTCCAAACCCGCAGACAGTTGCGAATGGATCGCAACGAGTTGTATCCCTTCTGCTCTGCCACCGCAGGGTCGCCCATTGTCCATGCCCGCCGACCATCCAGAGCCCGCCTTCCTGAACGCGTTCCTCCGCGAGCGCGGCCGGCTGGAAGAGCAGCTCTATCGGCGCACCCGCTGCCGGGCGGCGGCCGCCGACCTCGTCCAGGACCTTTTCCTGCGGCTCTGGCGGCGATGCTCCGGCACCGAGGCGATGACCCCGGCCTACTTCACGCGGAGCGCCCGCAACATCGCGGTCGACCACCGGCGCGCCGTTGCCTCGAAGCGCGAGCTGCCGCTGGAGGCAGCGGGCGAGGCGCCGTCCGCGGCGCCCGCGCAGGATGCGCGCGTCGCGAGCCGCCAGGAGCTCGACCGCATTCGTGCCGCCCTACGGAGCCTGCCGGACCGCACCCGCCACGCCTTCCTGCTGCACCGCGCCCATGGCCGTTCCTATGCCGAGATCGCGCGCGCCCTCGGCGTTTCCCTCAGCACCGTCGAGAAGGACATGATGCGGGCGCTTGCCGCCTGCCGCGCCGCGGTCGATGAGGGATCGCCGCCTGCCATTCGTTAGGGTGGGCAGGAACACGGAACACGGCATGGCCGAAACGCACGGGACGGAGAATGGCCGCCGGCAGGCGGCGCTCGCCTGGCTCGTCACCCTCAACGGCGCGCCGAGCCCGGCCGCGCGCCGGGATTTCGCGGCCTGGCGCGCCGATCCGGCCAACCGCGCCGCTTTCGCCGAGGCCGAGGCGCTGTGGCGCCGCGCCGCGCAGCCCGCCGCCGAGCTCGCGCGGGAGGAGCAGGCGTGGCTCGCGCCGCTGCTCGCCGGCAGCCGTCCGCGGCCGCGGCGCCGCGCCTTCCGCTGGGCGATCGTCTCCTTCTGCGCCGTCCTGCTCGGCTTCGGGGTCTGGCTGGAGCGGCCCGGGCTGTTGCAGGATCTCCGCGCCGATCACGCGACCCGCCGCGGCGAGCGGCAGAGCCTGGCGCTGCCGGACGGTTCCACCGCGATTCTCGATGCCGACACCGCGGTCGCCATCCGCTTTTCGGGCACCGAGCGGCGTATCGCCCTCATGCGCGGCGCCGCCTATTTCGAGGTGACGCCCGGCCAGGCGCCCTTCGTGGTCGAGGCGGCGTCGGGCGAGGTGCGCGTCCTCGGCACCCGCTTCGGCGTCACGCTGACGCCCGCCGGCGCCACGGTGACGGTCGCTTCCGGCCGGGTCGAGGTGCGGCCGCCGGTGGGCGCACCGGCGCTGCTCGGCCGCGGCCAGCAGCTCCGATACCGGTCCGGCGGCGCCGGTCCGGTCACGCCCGTCGATCCGGATCAGGCGCTGGCCTGGCGCGACGGCCGGCTCGCCTTCCAGCAGGCGACGCTGGCGGAGGTCGTCGCGGCGATCGGCCGCCATCGCGCCGGCCGTATCCTGATCCTCGATGCCGAGCTCGCCGGCCGCCGGGTGACCGGCAGCTTCCCCGCCGGCGACACCGAAGCGGCGCTCGCCTCCCTCCAGGCCATCCTCGGCTTCCGCCGCCAGGACCTGACCCCGCATCTCGTGACGCTGCGCTGATTTCTTTCGCGCCGGGCATGAGGGACATCTGCCCCCGATCCGTTAAGGCGAATGGGACGCATTCGCACCCGCGCCCGGCGCGGGCAGATCGGGGGCAGGGGCATGCGGGTTTGGATGGGCGCGCGCGGCATCGCGCTGCTTGCGACGATGGCGATGGCGATGGCACCAGACGCGCTGGCGCAGCCACGCCCGGCGCCGCCGGCCGCGGCGGCTTATGCCTTCGCGATTCCGCCCGGGCCGCTCGCCGCCGCGCTCAACGGCTTCGGTCGGGCGACCGGCCTGACGGTGCTGTTCACCCAGGCGGATGCCGCGGCCGCCCGCTCGCCGGGCGTCGCCGGCAGCATGGGCGCGGAGGCGGCGCTGACGCGGCTGCTCGCCGGCACCGGCTGGACGCACCGCTTCGCCGATGAGCGCACCGTGACGCTGGCGCCGACGCCGGTCCGGCTCGATGCCGGGGCGGCAGAGGTGCCGCAGATCGACGTCACCGCCGCACCGGCCACCGCCCTGATCGGACCGCCGCCGCCCGCCTATGCCGGCGGACAGGTGGCGACGGGCGGACGCGTCGGGCTGCTCGGCAACCGCGGCTTCATGGAGACGCCGTTCAGCAGCAGCAGCTACACCGAGCAGCTCATCCGCGACCAGCAGGCGCGCATCGTCGGCGACGTGCTGCAGAACGATCCCTCGGTGCGGGTCACCAGCAGCCGTGGCAACTACTTCGACCAGTTCTTTGTCCGCGGCTTCCAGATCCTCGTCAGCGAAGTGGCGCTCGATGGGCTGTTCAGCATCCTGCCGAACCGCCGGCCGACCCTCGAAGCCATCGACCGGGTCGAGCTGCTGCGGGGGCCGAACGCGCTGCTCTCCGGCATCTCGCCCTTCGGCAGCATCGCCGGCACCATCAATCTCGTCCCCAAATTCGCGACCGATGCGCCGATCACCCGGGTGACCACCGGCTTCGTCTCGCGCTCCAACCTCGGTACCACGATCGATGTCGGCCGCCGTTACGGGGAGGCGGGCGAATTCGGCATCCGCGGCAATTTCGCGCTGCGCGGCGGCAACAACGCGACCGACGGACAGACCGAGCGCTACCTCTCGGGTGACCTCGCCTTCGACTACCGGGGCGAGCGGCTGCGGCTGACCGCGCTGCTCGGCGCCAATGACGAGCGGCTCGACCGCGGCCTGCAGGTCATCACCCTGGCGCCGGGCCTTGCGGTGCCGCGGCCGCCGCGCAACGGCACCAACCTCCAGCAGCCCTGGGAGACGCAGGAATTCGACGCCCAGCATGCCGCCTTCCGGGTCGAATACGACCTGCTGCCCGGCACCACGATCGGCGCCGCCTACGGCGCCGGCCGCAGTTATGAACGCTGGTACTCGACCGGCATCCGCATCACCGGCGCCGGCGGCGCGGTCACCGCGACGCCGAGCTACTACAACGCCGCCTACGTCAACCAGACGGCGGAGGCGACGATCCGCAGCCGCTTCACGACGGGGCCGGTCGCGCACACCGCCATCATCGCCGCCAACGCGCTGTGGCGCGACATCGAGAGCCGCACCGCGACGGTGCGCGGCGGCAGCATCCGCACCAACCTCTTCGACCCCGTCTACGTCGCCGATCCCGGCCGCGGCGGGCTCGACATCGCGCTCCGGCCCGCGAGCGACGCGCAGCTGACGAGCCTCGCGCTCACCGACGTCATGAGCCTGCTCGACGAACGGATCGAGCTGCTGGCCGGCATCCGCGCCCAACGGATCGCGGCGCGGAGCTACGACGCGAATACCGGTGCGCGCACGTCACGCTACGCCGCAACCGCACTGACGCCCGCCTTCGGCCTGACGCTGCGGCCGATCCCGGAACTGTCCTTCTACGCGAACTATATCGAGGGCCTGACCCAGGGGCCGACGGCGCCGGCGACCGCGCGCAACGCCAACCAGGTCTTCGCCCCCGCGCTCAGCCGGCAATACGAGGCGGGTGCCAAGCTCGACCTCGGCCGCTTCGGCGCCCAGCTCGCCTGGTTCCGCATCAGCCAGCAGAGCGGCGCGACCGACCCGGCGACCAACCTCTTCGGCGTCATCGGCCAGCAGCGGAACGAGGGGCTGGAGCTGCTGACCTTCGGCGAGCCCGTCCGCGGCCTCCGGCTGCTCGGCGGCGTCACCTACACGGAGGGCCTGCTGACCCGCACCGCCGGCGGCACGAACAATGGCCGTACGGCGCCCGGCGTGCCGCGCTGGTCGCTCAGCATGGGGGCGGAGCTCGATGTCCCGGGCGTGGAGGGGCTGACCGCGACCGGGCGCGTCATTGCCACCTCCTCGCAATTCTACGATGCGGCGAACACCCAGCGCATCCCGGGCTGGGCCCGGCTCGACATCGGTGCCCGTTACGGAATGACGGTCCGCGGCCAGCCGGTCGTCATCCGCGCCGCGATCGAGAACGTCACCGGCGCCACCTACTGGCAATCCGCGGCCCGCGGCTTCCTGGCGCCGAGCGCGCCCCGCACCTACCTGCTTTCGACCGGCTTCGAGTTTTGAGCGTCCGATGACCGGAGGGCCGGATGGCCCGGAGGTCTGAATCGGATGCCCGACTTACAAGGGGCGTCCGATGACCGGAGGGCCGGATGGCCCGGAGGTCTGAATCGGACGGCCGACTTATGAGCCGCTAATCCCGACGATTCGCAAACGCCAGCGTCATCGTCAGGTCCTCGGGCGGCAGCGCGACGCCAAGCCGCGGCGTGGCGCCGATCTCGCGCGCCAGCTCCCGCGCATCGAAGACGACCTCGCCCGATCTCTTGTGCAGCTCGACCGCGGAGATCGCCGGCAGCGCGATGATCGCCCGCGCCCGGTCGAGCGCGGTCGCGACCGTCGCGAATCGCTCGATCCGGAATCTGCGGCGCGGCGCGCTCAGCATTCCCGGCTCGCGCTCCGCCCGTTCCACATAGGCAAGGTTGTACATGCCTCGGACTCCAGCCGCCGCGCCATCGTCACGGCCCCGAACACCGATGACAGCATGCAAGTTTGCAAGAATCGGTAAATGACATCGGTTACTATGCGGCTTTCGTCGCCGGGGTTGCCGCCCATATGGGTCCTGATGGCGACGCGGCGGACCATTGGCGTCGGCTGGACCGTCGCGTTCTCCTGCATGATGATAGGGAAAATGATCGCGCACGCCGAAGCCCCCACCGGACCGACGACGCGCTGCGACGTGCTGCTGCTGGGCGCCGGCCTCGCCAACGGCCTGATCGCGCTGGAACTGCGCCGCCGCCGCCCTGAACTCTCGATCGTCATGCTCGAACGCCGCCCCGGGCCCGATCGCCTGCACACCTGGTGCCTGTTCCGCTCCGATGTTCCGGCCGCTGCCTGGTCGGCGCTGGAGCCCTTGTTCGAAGCGCGCTGGTCCGGCTACGAGGTCGCCTTCCCGGGTCATCGGCGCCGGTTGTCCACGACCTATGCCTGCCTCACGGGTCCGGCCCTGTCCGGCGCGGTCGCGGCGGCGCTCGGCGACGGCCTGATCCAGCCGGCCGAGGTGCTGGAAGCCGACGGCACCGGCGCCCGGCTCGCCGATGGCCGCGCCTTCTCGGCCCCGCTCGTCATCGACGGCCGCGGCGCCGAGGGCGGTGGCGCGCTGCGCTTCGCCTGGCAGAAGTTCGCGGGCCTCGAGCTCAGGCTCGACCGCCCGCATGGGATCGAGCTGCCGGTCGTGATGGATGCCGTCGTCCCGCAGGAGGATGGCTATCGCTTCCTCTATCTGCTGCCGCTCGGCCCCGACCGCCTGCTGGTCGAGGACACGCGCTACAGCGACGGCCCGGCGCTCGACGTCGCGGCGCTGGAGCAGGAGGTGGTGCGCTATGCGGGCGGGCGCGGCCTGACGGTCGCCTCGGTGCTGCGGCGGGAAGCAGGCGTGCTGCCGATCACGCTCGGCGGCGACTTCGCGGCCTTCCAGGACGGGCACCCGGCGAGCCTGCCGGCGGTCGGGCTGCGCGGCGGCTTCTTCCATCCGACCACCGGCTATTCGCTGCCGCGCGCGGTCGCCGTCGCCGGCCTGATCGCCGCCACCCACCCGCTCGAAAGCGGCGTGGTCGCCCAGCGGCTCCGCCAGCAGGCCGCCGCCGCCTGGCGCCACGACGGCTTCTACCGCATGCTGAACCGCATGCTGTTCCGCGGTGCCGAGCCCGCGGCACGTCGCCGCGTGCTCGATCGCTTCTACCGGCTGCCGCAGCCGCTGATCGAGCGCTTCTACGCCCGCCGCCTGACGCTGTGGGACAAGTTCCGCATCCTGACCGGAAAGCCGCCGATGCCGATCTTCCGCGCCGTCGGCGTGCTCCGCGACCGCCCGATGCCGGCGCGCACCCATGCCTGAGGCGGTCGTCATCGGCGGCGGCTTCGGCGGCCTCGCCGCCGCGATCCGCCTGCAATCCCAGGGCGTCCGCACCACGCTGGTCGAGAAGCGGGAGCGGCTCGGCGGCCGCGCCTATGTCTACCGCCAGGACGGCTACACCTTCGATGCCGGCCCGACCGTCATCACCGACCCTTCCTGCCTCGAGGAGCTGTTCGCGCTCTCCGGCCGGCGCCTTGCCGACTATGCGACGCTGCTGCCGATCGCGCCCTTCTACCGGCTGCTGTGGGAGGATGGCGTCACCTTCGACTACGGCAACGACCAGGCGTCGCTCGACCGCCAGATCGGGGCACTCGCGCCGGCCGATGTCGCCGGCTACCACCGCTTCCTCGCCTATTCGCGGGAGGTGTTCGAGGAAGGCTACCGCAAGCTCGGCCACGTCGCCTTCCTGCGTCCTTCCGACATGCTGCGCGCCGCCCCCCAGCTCGCGCGGCTGCAGGCCTGGCGCAGCGTGCATTCGATGGTGGCGCGCTTCGTCGGCGACCCGCATCTGCGCCAGGCGCTGTCCTTCCACACGCTGCTCGTCGGCGGCAGCCCTTTCGCGACCTCGGCGATCTATGCCCTGATCCATGCGCTGGAACGCGAATGGGGCGTGTGGTTCGCGAAAGGCGGCACCGGTGCCTTGATCGACGGCCTCGCACGGCTGTTCACCGATCTCGGCGGCACGGTGCGCACCGCGACGCCGGCGGCCGAGATCACGACCGAGGGCGAGCGCGTCACGGGCATCCTGACCGAGGCGGGGGAGCGCATCCCGGCCGACCTCGTCGTCAGCAACGGCGACGTGGTGCACACCTATGCCGGGCTGCTGGCGCGGCACCCGCGCGGCCAGGCGATGGGGAAGCGCCTGCAGCGGCGGCGCTTCAGCATGTCGCTCTTCGTCGTCTATTTCGGCCTGAAGCGCCGGCACGACGAGCTCGCGCACCACTCGATCCTGTTCGGCCCCGACTACCGCGGCCTGATCGACGACATCCGCGCCGCCCGCCCGCTGCGCGAGGACTTTTCTCTGTACCTCCACGCGCCGAGCGTCACCGACGACAGTCTCGCGCCGGATGGCCGCAGCACCTATTACGCGCTGTCGCCGGTGCCGAACCTCGCGCAGCCGATCGACTGGGCGGTCGAGGGGCCGCGCTATGCGGACAGCATCCTCGCTTCCATCGAGCGGCGGGCGATCCCGGGGCTGCGCGCCGATCTCGACACCCTCCGCATCTTCACGCCGGCCGATTTCCGGACCGAGCTCAACGCCCATCTCGGCTCCGCCTTCTCGCTGGAGCCGACCCTGATGCAGAGCGCCTGGTTCCGCGTCCACAACCGCGACCCGGTGTTGCGCAACCTCTATTTCGTCGGCGCCGGCACCCATCCCGGCGCCGGCGTGCCGGGCGTCGTCGGCTCCGCCAAGGCGACGGCACGGGTCATTGCGGACGACCTCGCGCCGGGGCTTGCGGCGTGACCGACGCAGCGACGGATGCGATAGACGCCCACAGCGCCGCGGCGATCGCGAAGGGCTCGACGAGCTTCGCCGCCGCCTCCCGCCTGTTCGGCCGCGCGCTGCGCCAGGACGCCGCCGCGCTCTACGCCTGGTGCCGGCATTGCGACGACGCGATCGACGGCCAGGACCACGGCCACGGCATGACGGCGCTGACCGATGCGGAGCGGCGCACGCGGCTCGATCTGCTGCGCCAGCGGACGCTGGCCGCACTCGCCGGGGAGGCGATGGAGGAGCCCGCCTTCGCCGCCTTCCAGCGCGTGGCCCTCAAGCACCGCTTCCCGGCCGCCTGGCCGCTCGCTCTGCTCGACGGCTTCGCGATGGACGTGGAGGGCCGCGAGTATCGCGTCACCGAGCAGACGCTCGATTACTGCTGGGGCGTCGCCGGCGTCGTCGGCGTGATGATGGCGGCGATCATGGGCGTGCGCGAGCAGGCGGTGCTGGCGCGCGCCCAGGATCTCGGCCTCGCCTTCCAGATCACCAATATCTGCCGCGACATCCGCGAGGATGCGGAGCATGGCCGGCTCTATCTGCCGGCCGAGCGCTGCGGCGCCGCGGGGCTCGGCGGCGGCACCGGCGAGGTGCTCGATCCCCGGAACCAGGCGGCGCTCTTCGCCGTGGTGCGCGGGCTGCTGACGCTCGCCGAGGATTACTACAGCTCGTCCCGCGCCGGGCTGCGCGACCTGCCGTTCCGCGGCGCCCTGGCGGTCGCGGCGGCGCGTGGCATCTACCGCGAGATCGGCCGCCGCATCCTGCGCGGCGGCCCCGACACCCTCGCGCGGCGGATGCAGGTGCCCAAGCCGGTGATGGGCTGGCTGCTGCTGCGCGGCAGCCTGGTCGCGGTCTGGAGCCGCGTCGATCGCTTCACGCCGAAGGCCGCGCGCCCGCCGCTCTGGTCGAAGATCTGACGCCGGCCGGTCGAGGAAGTGAACGCCGGAGAACCCGCCGACGGCAGCGTCGGCCCGATCCTGTACCTGCAAGGCGTGGCCGACGGGCGGATGCTGCTCTCGGTGCTGATCGTGCCTGTCTGCGATGCCTTGCCGGCGCTCTGCACCGCGGACGGACCCGTGGCGGCCGCGACGGTCCTCGAATGCGACGGGCGACGTGTCCTCCGCTACCAGTTCAGCCTGCCGCTGCGGCGTGACGCCTGGTACGAGGTCGACGGCGCGCGCCACGCGGTGAACGCTGCGTTCGATGGCGATCTGCGCATCGCCTTCGTGTCCTGCAACGGCCAGGAATCGGGCGATCGCCGGCGCGCGAGGGAGGAGCGGAACGCGCTCTGGCATCGCCTCGCGCGCCAGCACGCCGGCGCGCCGTTCCAGCTGCTGCTGCAGGGCGGCGACCAGATCTACGCGGACGAAATCCTCGATGCCCATCCGCTGACCCGGGCCTGGGCGGATGGGCGCGGGAAGGGCGTGATGACCGCGGGCGAGGCGGCGGCGGTTGCCGACGCGCTTCGGCGCGCCTTCTTCCGGCTCTACCTCAGCGTGCTGGGTCAGCCGGAGACATCCTGGCTGATGGCCCGGATCCCGTCGCTCGCCATGTGGGACGACCATGACATCTGCGACGGCTGGGGATCGCTGCCGCGTGCCAGGCTCGATTCCCCCGTCGGCCGCAGCCTGCTGGCCGCCGCGCGCGAGCATTTCCTGCTGTTCCAGCTCGGCGCCGCTCCGGGCCGGCTGTCGGATATCTGCCTCGACGTCGCGGGCACCAGCCTGACCTGGCAGGTCAGGCTTCCGCTGCTGTCTCTGATCGCACCGGATCTGCGCTCGGAGCGCCGGCCGGATGGGGTGATGGGAGAGGCCGGCTGGCGGGTGCTCGACGAGGCATTGGCGGCGGTCGAGCGCGGGCGGGTGCTGCTGCTGTCCAGCGTGCCCGCACTGGGTCCGCGCCTGTCCTGGGTCGAAGCGGTCCTGCACCTGACGCCCATGATGCAGAAATACGAGGACGATCTCCGCGACCAGTGGCAGAGCCGCGCCCACCGCACGGAATGGCGGCGCTTCCTCGAGCGCCTGGCCCAGCTCCATGGCAGGCCCGACACCGCGGTGACAGTGCTCTCCGGCGAGATCCACCTGGCGACGCGGGCGGTCTTCGACGTGCCGCCGTCACCGATGCACCAGCTGGTCGCATCGGGCATCGCGCATCCGGCGCCATCGGCGGCCTATGCCCTGGCGCTCGGTGCGCTGGCGCGCTTCGGCTCCTCGCCGGTGCCGGGGCATGCCATTCGCCTGCATCCCTTGCCGGGCAGGCGGCTGACCTATGTCGCGCAACGAAACTACCTGATCCTCGAACGCCGGCACGGCGAATGGCGCGCCGTCTGGGAGCTGGAGAAGGACGGCCCGACGCCGGCATTGGCCATCTAGCGGTCGTCAGCGCGCGCCGTCGATGCGCACCTCGGGCAACCGCCACCACGGCACGTCCGGATGCAGATGGTGCTCGCGGTGGCGGCCGAAATGGAAGCAGGCGAGCAGCGACAGCACCCAAGGATAATCGAGGCTGCGGGCGCGGTGCTCGTCGGCGAAGGCCTGATCCTCGTGACGGTGCGGCAGCCAGGTGCCGAAGACGAAAAGCTGCAACGCCGAGAGCAGCGCCGGCAGCGCCCAGAAAGCGAGCAGGTTCCACAGATCGGCGCCGAGCGAGAGATAGAGCAGCAGCACCAGGGTGACGCCCGCGAATTCCCGCCAGCCGAAATAGCGGCGGAAGAAGCCCGTGAACCAGGCGCCGAAGCTGCGCGGGGCTTCGGGCCAGAAATCCGGATCCTCGGCCTGGCCGGGATGCGCATGGTGCCGGCCATGCGCATGCGCCAGCTTGCCGAGCGCGAAGCCGGCATAGAGCGCCACCGCAACCTGCCCGATTGCGGCATTGAGGCGCGGCCGGCCCGGCGCCAGCGAGCCGTGGATCGCGTCATGCGCCACGATGAAGAGCCCGACCGCAAGCCAGGTCTGCACCGCGATCAGCAGCGGCGCGCGCCACCAATCCCCGGGTCCCCAGTCATGCAGGAAGACGCCGCGCAGGTGCAGCGCCGTCCAGCCCGCGATGATGGCGGCGGCGAGGCCGAGGCCGATCGCCGCCTGGCGCCCGGGCGTCATCGCGGGCTGGCCTGCCGCTCGCGCAGCCGCCGGCGCAGCCCCGCGATGTCGGGCGGCATCAGGAAGCCGAAGGAGACGGCGCCCTCGCGGGCATGGGTCGCGTGATGCAGGTGGTGCGCCTCCGCCAGCCGCGCCAGGTAGCCGCGCTTCGCCCGGAACGGCAGCGGGAAGCGGCGATGCACCAGCCCGTCATGCACCAGCGCGTAGAGGATGCCATAGGTGCTCATGCCCGCCGCCGCCCACCAGAGCGGCGCCCAGCCCGGCTGCGCGCCTTGCCAGAAGATCGCGGTGCAGAGCACCGCGAAGACGAGGCCGAACAGGTCGTTGCGCTCGAAGCCGCCGCGCCGCGGCGCGTGGTGGGAGGCGTGCCAGGACCAGCACGGCCCGTGCATCAGGAAGCGATGCGTGGCCCAGGCGACGCCTTCCATGGCGAGGAGTGCCGCGAGGAAGGCGAGCGCGTTCACCGCGATCGTCACGGCACCGCCGCTCCCACGCGGCCCATCAACAGGTCGACATAGCCGCCGATCGGCGCCAGCGCCGGCCCGCCGCGGCTGAGTGCCAGCTTGGCGCTGGCCAGCCGCTCGGCCGCTTCCTGCCGCACGTTGTCGGCCCCCATCACCCGCAGCAGGTTGGCGGCCGGGCGCGGCAGCGCGATCTCGGCCGCGTCCTCGAGATCGTCGAGCGCCTGGAAGGCGAGGCCCAATTCGCGCGCGAAGGCGCGCAGCGCCTCGAGCGTCGCGTCGTCGGCGCCGGCGGCGAGCGCCCCCATCTCGACCGCGGCGATGAACAGCACGCCGGTCTTGGCGTGGTGCAGCCCGTTCAGGAAGCCGAGGTCGTGCGCCGCGGCGGCGTCGAGATCCTGCGCCTGGCCGCCGACCAGGCCCGCAAGCCCGACCGTGCGGGTCAGCAGCGACACCATCCGGAGCCGCGCGCCGTCCCCGATCGTTGCCGCCCGTGCGATGACCCCGAACGCCTCGTTCAGCAGCGCGACCCCGGCGAGCACCGCGACGTCCTGGCCGAAGCGGACATGCACGGCGGGCTGGCCGCGGCGGGTCGCCGCATCGTCCATGCAGGGCAGGTCGTCCAGCACCAGGGATGCGGCATGGACCATCTCCAGCGCGCAGGCGCCGGGCATCGCGACCGCCGCCGGGCAGCCGAGATGTTCGGCCGCCAGCAGCGCCAGGATCGGACGGATGCGCTTGCCCGGCGACAGCAGCGCATGGCGCATCGCCGCATGCAGGCGATGCGGCGGATCGCCCAGGTCGGGCAACAGCTCCTCCAGGGCGTCGTCGATCTGCGATCGCAGCAGCTTCAGCCGGCTCCTCTCGATACCGAGAGTGTCCATCCACGCGCTCCGTCAACCTTGCCGAGCACAACCACCCTGTCGCAGTACGGTTGGTGGCGTCACTGGAATTCTTGTATCGGTGGGAAGATAGGGTACCGGGAAACGAAATGGGGATGGGGTCGAGGCCGTGAAGGTGCCGAGCGCGATCGCGCGCCGCAAGGACGAACATCTCGACCTGGCCCTGGCCCAGCAGGCCGGCGGGCGGCGGCCGGGCGCCTTTGCGGGCTACCGCTTCGAGCATTGCGCGACGCCCGAGCTCGACCTCGATGCGATCGATCTCGGGACGCGGTTCCTCGGTGCCCGCCTCCGTGCGCCCCTGGTGATCAGCTCGATGACCGGCGGGCCCGAGCGCGGTGCCGCGATCAACCGTCACCTTGCGGAAGCGGCGCAGGCGCTCGGCATCGTCTTCGCGGTGGGGTCGCAGCGGATCGCGATCGAAGGCCGTGGCGAAGCCGGCATCGATCTCTCGCTCCGCCGCCTGGCACCCGACATCCCGATCTGGGCCAATCTCGGTGCCGCGCAGCTCGCCGCCGGCTACGGGCTGGAAGAGGCGCGCCGCGCGGTCGGGATGATCGGCGCCGATGCGCTGATCATCCACCTGAACCCGTTGCAGGAAGCGGTGCAGCCGCAGGGCGACCGGAACTGGCGCGGCGTGCTGGCGGCGATCGCGGCGCTGGCGCCGGCGCTCGGCGTGCCGATCCTGGTGAAGGAAGTGGGCTACGGCATCTCGGGTGCCGTTGCGCGACGGTTGCGCGATGCCGGCGCCGCCGCGATCGACGTCGCCGGCGCCGGCGGCACCGCCTGGGCCGCGATCGAGGCGGCGCGCGCGGGTGATCCGGCGGAGCGCGCGGTGGGCGAAGCCTTCGACGGCTGGGGCATCCCGACGCCGGAGGCGCTGGTTGCGGTCGCCGGCGCCTGCCCGGGCCTGCCGCTGATCGGATCGGGCGGCATCCGCGACGGCGTCGATGCGGCCAAGGCGATCAGGCTCGGCGCCGATCTCGTCGGCCAGGCAGGCGGCCTGCTCGCGGCCGCGCTCGTCTCCGCCGAAGCGGTCGCGGCCCATCTCGGCCTGCTGCTGCGCCAGCTCCGCATCGCCTGCTTCTGCACCGGCTCGCCCGACCTTGCGGCGCTGCGTCGGGTACCGATCGCGCATGCGATTCCTGTTCGCGAGCTTTGAGGGCGGCGGCCATGTGCCGCCGGCGATCCTGGTCGCCCGCCGTCTGCACGAGGCGGGGCATGACGTGCTGTTCCTCTCCGACGATGCGAACCGCGCCGAAGCCGCTGCCGCCGGGTTGGGCTTCGAGGCCTGGCGCCGGGCGCCGAATCGCGCCGCGGCCGGCAGCGCCGAGGATCCGCTCCGCGACTGGCAGGCGCGGCTGCCGCCGGCGATCGTCCGCGCCATCCTGGATGCGGTGATCGCGGGGCCGGCCGCCGCCTATGCCGCGGATGCGCTGGATGCGATCGGGCGCTTCCGCCCCGATGCGGTGATCGCGAACGAGCTGCTGTTCGGGGTGATGGCGGCGGCCGAGCGCCGCGGCGTGCCGCTCGCGCTGCTGACCGCCAATGTCTGGTGCTTCCCGACGCGGGACGACGTGCCGCCCTTCGGCCCCGGCTTCGCGCCGGGGCAGGGGCGCTTCGGCCGCTGGCTCGCCGCCGGGCGCGACCGCAACGTGCGTGGCATGATGGGGCGCTGGTACGACCAGGGACTGCCGGCGCTGAACGCGGCGCGGGCAGGGATCGGGCTGCCGCCGCTGCCGCGCCTGCTCGACCAGCTCGGTGCCGCGGCGCTGATCATGCTCGGCACCGCGCGCGCCTTCGACATCGGCGCCGGCACGGTGCCGCCGCCCTTCGCCTATGCCGGCCCGCTCGGCGGCATGCCGGACTGGGCGCGCGCGGCCGCGGCGCCGCCCGACCTCGTCCGGCCGGGGCCGCCGCTGGTGCTGGTCTCCTTCAGCACGACCTTCCAGGACCAGGCGCGCGCGATCGCGCGCGGCATCAAGGCGCTTGCCGGATTGCCGGTCAGGGGCATCGTGACGCTCGGCCCCGCGATCGCGCCGGAGGCGCTGCCGCAGGCGGCCAACGTCACGGTGCTGCGGCAGGCGCCGCACGATGCGATCGTGCCGCATTGCGCGGCGATGCTCTCGCATGGCGGGCACGGGACGGTGGTGCGCGCCCTGTTGCACGGCGTGCCGGTGGTCGCCTTGCCGATGGGCCGCGACCATCCGGAGAATGCGCGCCGCATCGCGGCCCGCGGCGCCGGCCTGCGGCTGCCGCGCAGCGCCGGTGCCTGGCGAATCCGCGCCGCACTCAGGCGCGTGCTGGAAGAACCGGGCTTCCGCAGCAGCGCCGCGGCGCTCGGCGACGCGATCCGGGCGGAGGCGGATGAGGGGCGACGGGCGGCCGCGGCCTTCGTCGCGGTGGCGGAGGGAGCCTACACCTCCGGCAACAGCCTCCGCACCGCGTCCCGCGCATAGGGCTTGCGGAGCACCGGGCGGTCGGCATAGGCGCCGAGGATGTCGGGATCGTCGCCATAGCCGGTCGCGAAGGCATAGGGGATGCCGCGGCGGTCGAGCTCGGCGGCGATCGGGAAGCTCGTCTCCCGGCCGAGGTTGAGGTCGAGCAGCGCGAAATCCGGCGGGTTGGCGCCGATCCGGACCATCGCCTCGGCGACGCTGCTCGCGGTGTCGACGATCGGCACGCCGAGGCGCATCAGCGTCGCCTGGGCATCGAGGGCGACGATCAGGCTGTCGTCGACGACCAGCGCGCGCTGCAGCGTCAGCGGCCGGGGTGCTGCCGCCGCAGGCTCCGGCACCGGGGCCGCCGCCGGCACCTCGACCCGCGCCACCTGGTCGGGCGGCAGCACGAAGCGGGCGCGCAGCCCGGTCACCGCGAAGGTGATCGTGGCCTCGCCGCGCAGGTCGTGCGGCACCGCGCGTTCGATGAAGGTGCTGCCGAACCCCTGCCGCTGCGGCGGCTGCACCGGCGGGCCGCCATGCTCCGACCAGTCGATCGCCAGGCCGCCATCCGGCTGCAACGCCCAGCGCGCCTCGACATGGCCGGCGGGCGCGCCGAGGGCGCCGTACTTCGCGGAGTTGGTGACGAGCTCATGCACGACGAGCGCCAGCGTCGCGAAGGCGGCCGGCGCGATCAGCACCTCCGGCCCCGCGAGCCGGACCCGCTCGCTCCTGCCGTCCAGATAGGCCTCGGTCTCGGTCGCGAGCAGCCCACGGAGCGGCGCCGGACCCCAGGCATCGCGAGTGATCTGGTCATGCGCGCGGGCCAGCGCGTGGACGCGGCCCTCGAGCTCGCCGGCGAATTGCTCGACGGAGTTGGCGTTGTCGGCGCTCTGCACGACGAGGCCCGCGATCAGCGCCAGGATGTTGCGGACGCGGTGGTTGAGCTCGGCGATCAGCAGCTTCTGCCGCTCGGCCGCCAGGCGCCGCTGCTCCAGCGCGCGGTCGGCCAGCCGCAGGATCACCTCCAGCAGCCCGACGCGCAGCGCCTCGGCGATCCGGATGTCGAGCGGCGTCCAGGGCGCGGAGCGCCCACGCACCACGTCCCGCCAGGCCTCGAAGCTTTCCCGCGGCGTCAGGCGCGGGCCGAGCGGCCCGATCGTGACGTGCTTCGCGGGCTCGCCGGCCCAGGTCACGGTGCGCGCATATTCGCGCCGGAAGAACACCAGGTAGTCGCGCGGCGAGCGGGAAAGCGGCACGACGAGCATGCCCGTCGCCTGCTGCGCCCAGGCGGCGGCCGCGGGGTGCCGGTTCGCGATCGTCTCCTCGGCCAGCACCGCAAGGCCGGCCTCGCGGCGGAGCGTCGGGATGAGCGCCAGGAAGGCCTCGCGGTCCGGGGTGCGGCCGTGCAGTGCGACTTCCTGGTCGAGGGCGAGGGCGATGCCGTCGGCGGGCACGGCGTCGGCAATCTCCGGCAACAGGCGCAGGATGCTGCTGCTGGCCCGCTCGCTGCCCGCGATCCGCGCCATGATGCGGTCCTGCACGGCGCGGGCGGCACTCTCCCGCTCCGCCTCCTCCCGGCGCTCGCGGGCTTCGAGCAGCAGGGAGAACATCTGCCCGAACAGCTCGGCCGTAGTGCGCGGCCGGCTGCCGACCAGATGCGGCGCGTAGTGATGGCAGGCGAACAGGCCCCAGAGCCTGCCCTGCACGATGATCGAGATCGAGAGCGTCGCGTGCACGCCCATGTTGCGCAGGTATTCGAGGTGCACCGGCGAGACTGCGCGGAGCACGGCGAGCGAGAGGTCGAGGCTGGTGACCGGCGCCTGGTTGCCGCCGCCGACGATGCGCACGGGGGGCGCATCCACGTCGGCGATGATGCGCAGCCAGTTGCGCTGATAGAGCAGCCGCGCCTGGGCCGGGATGTCGGCGGCCGGGTAGTGGTGGCCGAGGAAGCTGCCGATGTCGGGGCGCGCGGCTTCGGCGACGACCTCGCCGGACAGATCGTCGTCGAAGCGGTAGACCATCACCCGGTCGTAGCCGAGCAGCGCGCGCACCCGCTCCGCCGCCACCCGGCAGAAATCGGCGAAGCTCGCCGCCTGGTCGAGATGAGCGACCATGAAGCGGACGACGGTCGCGGTGTCGGTGATGCCGGAGCGGTCGCTGCGCTCGGCCTCGATCACCATGAGGCCGTCGGAGACGTGCAGCGCGAAGTCGAAGCGTTCGCCGCCTTCGCGGAGTTGCAGGCCGAAGCAGCGCTCCCCCGCATCGATGCCCTTCACCGCGTCGAGCTTGATGCGGATCGCGGCCAGCGTGTCCGGCATGATGAGCGCCGAGAGCGGCTGGCCCACCGCATCCTCGGCGCGGATGCCGATCCAACGCTCGAGGTCGGAGGAGGCGTGGCAGATCACCTCCTGCTCGTCGGCCGCGAGCAGCAGGCCGAAGGGCTGGATATGGCCGAGCCGGTGGATCGGCTCCTTGTCGCAATTGGTGAGGTCGATCTGCAGGACCGTCGGATCACCGTCGTCGATCGGGTCGTTCATGCCGCCTGCGCCACCAGGAACAGGCGGAAGGCGCGGCAGGCGCCGGTCTCGGCGGCCTCGGCCTCCTGCTCCGGCAGCATCGCGAGTCGCGCGAGGAAGCCGGGCCAGAGGCCCTGCTGGCGGCCATGGCGCAGGAAGCCGTCGGGGGCGCCGGCCGGCAGCCGCCGGGCGAGGATGGCGCCCCCGAGTCGGGAGCCTTCCAGGACATAGGCGACGCCCATCGCCTCCCCGCCCGGACGGGCGGCGAAGGTGAGCAACGGCCGCTTGGGATCACCAAGCGTCGCCAAGTCGCCGAGCAACGCATCGGCGCGGCGGCGGGCTGCCCAATCCGGCAGCAGCCCAGCGATGCCGGCCTGATCGAGGGCGGCTTCCAGCGGCAGGATGGCCGCGGCCTGAAGGGCCAGGAATCGGGCGTAATCCGCCGGTTCTGCGAGATCGAGATGGGCGAAGCCACGCTCCACCGCCTCATGCAGGCCAGAGGTTGCGGCGCGCAGCTGCGCGTGCAGGTCGTGTGCGCGGTCTGCCCGCGGCGGTTCATGAACGCCGGATGTCAAGATCTTCACGAAACCTGATCATATCGAAGTGCCTAGTTTGAACGTAGCCGACCGCGGGAAGTTTGCGGAGCCCGTCCACGATCATCGTTGCGGCCACGGCATGCATGCGGGCCGAGGCACGGCTATTATCGTGAGTCACATTCATGTGACTCACACCCATGCGCTTTCGGCATGTCTAGATTTTAGCGCATATGGCGCAGAGTGAAATCCATCTACGCGCGTTGATAGAAAACGAAGCGCTTGCACGACTGAACCGTCTGGTTATGTTGGGCGACCCTGCTGACACATTCACGTGACAAGCTTGAGCATAATATGTTGTTTTCACCTGTACGGGTCGCTCGGCGCCCCCATCTGCCACGCGCCGAGCGTGAGGGAGGCGAAATGAACCATCGTCGTTCGGGCCCTCGGAGTGGGGGCCAGGATCTGGTCGCCTATCAGTTGACGCCGGAGCAATGCCGCGCCGCGCGCGGGCTGCTCGACATGACGCGCAACCAGCTGGCGGTGGAGGCGCATGTCTCGCTCGCGACCCTGCTGCAGTTCGAGAACCATGAACGGATGATCAAGCTCAGCACCCAGGCGTTGATCCGCATGGCGCTGGAGGCGAGCGGGGTGCAATTCATCCCGGAAGGCGAGGGCGGCGTCGGCGTCCGCTTCCGCCAGCGCGGCGCCCGCCAGGCCGGCGATGCCGCCGAGGAGGATGGCGAACCGGGCCCCGACTCCGGCCGGATACTTCCGGCTCCCGGGCAGGAGGAGCATCGCCCGGCTTTCCGCTGATTGCGCGCCCGTGACCGGCTCACGCCGTCGTCACCGCGGTCCGTTGCATCCGCCATCGTCCCATCTCCGTACCGGCGCAAATGTCGGACGGATCGATGGCGTTTACTCTCGCTTACGTTGCATGGACTGCAAGACATGCCGACGGATCGGAGACATCCCTCGCCACGCCGGAGCGTCGGGCGGAACGGCACCCGACGCTGGAGGAGGCGATGCAGCGCGCCCGGACGCTGATCGCCACGCCCGGGATCGCGGCGCTCGAGCTGTTCTCGACCGATGGCGGCATCGTCATGGGGCCGCGCGACCTGGCGCGCGCCCTGGAATGGCTGTCGCCGCCCGAGTAGAGCAGATCGCCGGAGGGCGGAATCGCCCGGAGGCGTGAATCTGCTCGTCTCGATGATGGTCTAACCGGCGCCGGCTGCCTGCTCGCGCTGGAAGAACAGCAGGTCGAGCTCCGGCGCGCGTGCGCCGAGGCCGGTCAGGATGGCGTGCGCCTGGCCGCGGTGATGGGTCTGGTGGTTGAAGAGGTGCGCGAGCGTCGGGATCAGCCCGGCCTCGATCGGCTCCGGCGTCGAGACGCGGTGATAGCGGATGCTGCCGGCGAGTGCGGCCTCCGTCAGCCCGTCGACGAAGGCGACGATGCGCCGGTCCTCCGCCTCCCGCGCGGCGCGGAGCGGCGCGAGTTCCTCGAACAGGATGGTGTCGAGCCGGGCAGGCGCCTCGCCTTCGCCGGTCAGGCGGCGCATCCAGATCCGGTCGGTCGCCAGCAAGTGGTTCAGCGTGCCGTGCAGGGAGCCGAAGAAGGCGCCGCGATCGGCGCGGTACGACGCAGCCTCCAGCCCCGCCGCGGCATCGTAGAGCCGCCGGTTGGCCCAGGCGTTGTAGCGCGCGAAGCTCCGGAAATGCTCCTGCATCGCCATTCGCTTTCCCTCAACTGCCAGGATCGAACTCGATCGTCGCCCTTGTGCCGGTCCCGTCAGCGGCATAGGCGAGGGAGGAGCCGAGCTTGCTCGCCATCGCATTGATGATGGTGGTGCCGAGGCCGGAGCCCTTCGGCGTGCCGCTGCCGGTCCAGCCGATACCGTCATCCGCGACCTCGAGCCGAAGCCGCTCACCCTCCGTCCGGCGCAGCGCGATCCGGATCTCGCCCGCGGTCTTCGGCGGATAGGCGTACTTGAAGGCGTTGGTGACGAGCTCGGTGACGATGACGCCGAGCGAGACCGCGGCATCGGTCGGCACCCGGATGCCGGCATCGGTCGCGACCCGGACGGGATGCGCATGCGCGTCGCTCGCGAGCGCCTCCGACAGCTCGTCCGCCAGGTTGCCGACATAGGCGCCGAGCTCGACGAAGCGCACATCCTCCGAGGTATAGAGGCGGCGGTGGATGCCGGCGATCGCCGCGATCCGCGCCTGGATCTCCTGCAACGCCATGCGCGCGCGCTCGTCGGTCTCCGCATAGGCCTGCAGCCGCGCGAGGGAGGCGACGAGGGAAAGCGAATTGGCGACCCGGTGGTTGACCTCGGCCAGCAGCAGCACCGCCTGGTCGCGGGCGACGCGCACCGCCTGTTCGGCGGCCTCCTTCTCGGCGCGCAGCCGCCGCTGCGCCAGCGCCGCTTCCACCGACTGGCCCAGCAGCTCCCGGTACTGGCCCTGCACGTCCTTCCAGACATAGTCGACGGCGCCGGCCTTCAGCGCGGCGACCGCGACCCGGGCATCGTCGGAGCCGGTGACGTAGATCACCGGCGGCGCGTCCGGCAGCGCCGCGATCCGCGGCAGCAGATCGAGCCCGGTTTCGGCGCCGAGGTCGTGGTCGAGCGCCACCGCGACGAAGCCGCCACCCTCCAGCAGGCGCATGCCCTCGGCCGCGGTCTCGGCATGGCGCACCTCGAAGCCGAGGGGTGCCAGCGCCCGCTGCACGAGGCGGCCGAGCCCCGGATCGTCGTCGATGTAGAGGATGCGGCCGCCCGCCGTCATGGATCGGCGGTCACCGGAACCTGCATGACCGAGAAGAACAGCCCGAGCTGCCGGATCGCATGCGCGAAGCCTTCGTAGTCCACGGGCTTGGTGATGTAGACATTGGCGCCGAGGTCGTAGCAGCGCTGGATCTCGCGCTGGTCGTCGGTCGTCGTCAGCACGATCACCGGCGACAGCTTGATGTGCCGGTTCGACTTGATGGCGGCGAGGATGTCGACGCCGCTCATGTCCGGCAGATTGAGGTCGAGCAGCACCAGCAGGCTGCGCCCGGCATTCTCCGCGCCGCTGCCATCGGCCCCGAGCAGGTGGCCGAGCGCCGCGCCGCCGCTGGTGAAATGGGTGATGGCGTTGCTGACGCCGGCCCGGCGGATGTTCCGCTCGATCAGCCGCGCATGGCCCTCGTCGTCCTCGATCATGACGATCTCGACGGGGCGCCCGTCCTTGCCGCTCATTGCGCTGGTTCGTTCTCTTTGGAGGTATACTTGGGCAAGTCTATCTGAAAGCTGGTGCCCTCGCCAATCGTGGATGACAGCGTCACGTCGCCGCCGAGGCGGCGCGCGAGCGCCCGCACATGCGCGAGCCCGATGCCTTCGCCCGGCTGGTCCTGCACGCCGGCGCGGCGGAACAGCTCGAAGACCCGTTCCTGGTCGCGCGGCGCGATCCCCCGCCCATTGTCGGTGACGGTGACCGTGACCCGGTCCCGACCCGCCCGCCCCTCGATCGCGATGCGGCCGGGGCGCCCGGGCTGCAGGTACTTCACCGCATTCTCGATCAGGTTCGACAGGATCTGCTCCAGCGCGACCCGGTCGGAGACGATCGCCGGCAGCCCGCCGCCGATCGCGACCGTTATGCCGCCCGCGTCGATCTGGTGCTGCAGGCTGGCGACCACCTGCTCGACCAGCGGCCGCAGCTCGACCCGCTCCGGCCGCAGCTCGCTGCGGCCAAGCCGGGAGAGTTTTAAGATCGCCGCGATGAGCCGATCCATCTTGCCGGTGGACGCCCGGATGAAGTGCACCGCCTCCGGCACCTCCTCCTCGACCGCGCGCTGTGCGGCCTCGGGCTCCCGGCCCTCGGTGACGAAGGCCTTGAGCGTGCCCGTCGCGACCTCGAGCTCGCTCGTGAAGCCCATGATGTTGACGAGCGGCGCGCGCAGGTCGTGGCTGACGATGTAGGCGAAGCGCTGAATCTCGTCATTGGCGCGGGAGAGTGCGGCGGTCCGCTCCGCCACCCGGCTCTCCAGGCTCTGGTTCAGCGCCTCCACCTCCTGCCGGGCGGCGACCAGCGCGCGGGTGTAGCGGATCACGATCCAGATCGCGCCCGCGGCGAACAGCAGGACCAGGATGGCGCCGAGCAGGCTCGCCGCCACCTGCCACTGCGCATTGCCGGTCAGCATCCCGAGCTTGCCATTGATCTCGGCATCGCCTTCGGCCCGCGCCTGGCCGAGCACGGTGCGCAGCTGCTCCATCAGATCGAGGCCGCGATCGGTCCGGACGAGTGCCAGCGCCTGGTCGAGCGCGCCGCGGCCGGCCAGCGCGATGGTCTCGTCGAGCTCCTCGAGCTTGGCGATCGCGAGGTCGCGGAGCGTCCGCGCCCGCGCCGCGTAGCGACCGCCGCCGAGCACGTCGAGCCGCGCGAGCCCGGCCTCGACCGCGCCGCGCGCGCCGCGATAGGGGCGGAGGTAGTCGTCATCCTGGGTCAGCAGGTAGCCGCGCTGCGCGGTCTCGGCGTCCACCATCGCGGACAGGAGGTCGCCGTAGACCGCGAAGGTGGCACGCTCCCGCGCCACGTCGGCGGCGTGACGCGCGGTCTGGCCCGAGAGCCAGACCGAGGCCGCGACCACGGCGGCCAGCGCCGCGCCACCACCCAGCAGCAGGCTGAGCGTCCAGCGGAGGAATCGTGCGGCGGCGGTGCTCATGCGCCGCTCCTACACGGAATGGGTCGCCTCCGCATCCCAGCGAAGCGGCAGCGCGTCCGGCCGCAGCAGCATGCGTCTTGGCCGGAATTGCCAGAGCCGCTCGGCACCGGGGAAGCGGCTTGGCTCCGGCATGTCGGGCAACAGCGCTGCATCGCCGGTCATCTGCAACAGGCTGCCGGTCGCGTGGTCGAGGAAGACCAGCCCCGCCTTCGGATTGAGCAGGATGTTGCCGAGCGTGTTGAAGAACATGTTGCCGGCGTAGTCGGGCACGGTGAGTGCGCCATCGGCGCCAGGATGCACGAAGCCGCGCGGCCCGCCGCGATGCGAGACGTCGACCTGCCGGCCGCCTGCCGCGTCGACATAGGTCGCGACGAAGAAGCTGTTGGCCGCGGCCATGATGTTTTCCGCGCGCCCATCGGCGGCATCGAGCGATATCGGCGGCGATGCCGGGGCCTGCGCCGGGTCGCGCGCGAAAGCATGGCGGCGGGGCGTGATGAAGCGCGGGCAGTTTCCAAAACTCTGCTCGACGAGGACCTCGAAGCCGTGCCCGTCCTGCCGGACCACCCTGCCGTTGAGGCGGTTGCGCCGCCGCGTCTCGAGTTCGATGCCGAGCAGCCCGATCGCGTCGCCATCCTCGAGCCCGCGCTCGGCGGGATCGCCTGGATCGCGCGCGGCATCGACCGCGAGGTGCCGTGGGTCGGGCGCGTGCAGGAAGCCCGGATGCCCGGCGCGGAGCGTCGCCCAGGCGTCGCCTTCGGGATCGACGGCGCCGATCACGACGAAGGGCAGCAGCGGGTAGAAGTCGCGATGCTGGAGGGTGAGGACAGGGCGCAGCACGTGCCGCCCCACCTGATCCATGCGTCCGGCGACGCCGAGGCGCCGCTGCATCGCGATCTCTCCGGCATGCCAGGGGGAGGGCGCGTCGTCGGGGATGAGCCTGTCCATGCCGCCGAGATAGGCCTTCCGTACTTTGCGCGGCAGCGCTGCAATCCGGTAAGTAGCCTTCCATGGAATGGGAGGATGGCGATGGACCGGCTGGACTCCATGGCGGTGTTCCTGGCGGCGCTGGAGGCCGGCAGCCTGTCGGCGGCCGCGCGCCGCCTCGGCCAGCCGCTCGCGACCGTCAGCCGCAAGGTGGCGGGGCTGGAAGCCGCACTCGGCGCGCGCCTTCTGACCCGCGGGCACCGGCGGCTGCTGCCGACCGAGGCGGGGCAGGCCTATGCCGCCGCGGCGCGCGACATCCTCGCCCGCATCGAGGACGCCGAGCGCGCGGCGGCCGGCGAATACGCCGCCCCCAAGGGCGAGATCGTCGTCGCGGCGCCGGTCGTCTTCGGGCGGCTGCACGTGCTGCCGGTGGTGCTCGGTTTCCTGGCGGCGCATCCGGCGATCGACCTCCGGCTCCGGCTCGCCGACCGCATGGTCGACCTGCTGGAGGACGGGATCGACGCCGCGATCCGCATCGGCCCGCTGCCGGATGCGGACCTGGTCGCGACCCGGCTCGGCACCATGCCGCGCGCCGTCTATGCGGGGCCCGATTACCTGTCGCGGCATGGCCGGCCGGCGCGGCCGGAAGACCTCGCCGGCCATGCCTGCATCGCCTTCGAAGGCCAGGCGCTCGACCGCGCCTGGCAGTTCGTCGATGGCCGGCGCGACATCGTGGTCCCGATCCGCTTCCGGCTCGGCGTCACCACCGCGGAAGCCGCCGTCGATGCCGCGGTCTCGGGCCTCGGCATCACCCGGGTGCTCGCCTACCAGGCGGCCGACGCCGTCGCCGGGGGCCGGCTGGAGCGGCTGCTGGACGCCTTCGAGCCGCCACCGGCGCCGATCCATCTCGTGCATGCGGGGCAGGGCCGGATGGCGCTGAAGCTGCGCGCCTTCCTCGACTTCGCGGCGCCGCGCCTCCGGGCGCGGCTGCGGGCAGTTACCAACGGGCCGATTCGCTGACCGGCCCGAGGCCGCGAATGCGGCCCGCCCGGCGTCTGAGGGCCGCTTACAACGTCACCGCCAGCCGAGGGCGGGTGCCACGTGGCGGAGCACGGCATCGATGACATGGGCGTTGTAGGCCACGCCGAGCTGGTTGGGCACGGTCAGCAGCAGCGTGTCCGCCTCGGCGATCGCCTCGTCGGCGCGCAGCTGCTCGATCAGCCGGTCGGGTGCCGCGGCGTAGGTGCGGCCGAACACCGCGCGCATCTCGTCGATGATGCCGATCTTGTCGCTGTCTTCGCCGCGTCCGAAATAGGCGCGGTCGATGTCGTCCATGATGGCGAAGATCGACCGCGAGACGGAGACGCGCGGCGCACGATCGTGTCCGGCCTCCTTCCATGCGTCGCGATAGCGGCGAATCTGCCTGGCCTGCTGGATGTGGAACGGCTCACCGGTTTCGTCGGCCTTCAGCGTCGAGCTCTGCAGGTTCATGCCCTTCTGCGCGGCCCATATCGCGGTCGCGTCCGACGCCGAGCCCCACCAGATCCGTCCGCGCAGCCCCGGCGCATGCGGCTCCAGTCGCAGCAGCCCCGGCGGATTGGGGAACATCGGCCGTGGATTGGGCCGGGCGAACCCCTCGCCCTTCAGCAGCTCCAAAAACACCTCGGCGTGGCGGCGCCCCATGTCGGCGTCGCTCTCGCCTTCCGCCGGCGCGTAGCCGAAATGCCGCCAGCCCTCGATCACCTGCTCGGGCGAGCCGCGGCTGATGCCGAGCTGGAGCCGCCCGCCGCTGATGAGGTCCGCCGAGCCGGCATCCTCGACCATGTAGAACGGGTTCTCGTAGCGCATGTCGATCACGCCGGTGCCGATCTCGATCCGCCTCGTCTTCGCGCCGACCGCGGCGAGCAGCGGGAAGGGCGAGGCAAGCTGCTGCGCGAAGTGGTGGACGCGGAAATAGGCGCCGTCCGCGCCCAGCTCCTCCGCCGCGACGGCCAGGTCGATCGACTGCAGCAGCACGTCCGCCGCCGACCGCGTCGCCGAACCGTGCCCGTCGGACCAATGGCCGAAGGACAGGAAACCGATGGTCTTCATCACGTTCTTCCTCGCACAGCTCGCCCATCCCGACGTCGTCGGCGGTCGGCGGCTCCCGGTATCGTTTGGTGACTTCGGTATATAGAGTGATGCGGGAATGGCGCCGCAAGGAGGCACAGGCGTGATACCGGACCGCGGCGACGACGCGCTCGCCACGCTGAACGCGCCGGCGCGATGCCGGGTGGTGAGCGACGTCCTCGCCCGCATCGGCGACAAGTGGTCGGTCCTGATCGTGATGGTGCTGAGCTCCGGCCCGAAGCGGTTCAGCGAACTCAGACGCGCGATCGGCAGCATCTCGCAGCGGATGCTCACGCTGAGCCTGCGTGGCCTCGAACGTGACGGGCTTGTTGCCCGCGTGGTGACGCCGACCCTCCCGCCGCGGGTCGATTACGAACTGACCGATCTTGGCCGGTCGCTCCGTGGCCCGGTCGATGCGCTCGGGGGATGGGCGATGGATCATCAGGATCGCATCCGGGATGCCCGGATCGCGTTCGATGCGCAGCAGGCGGGCCAGCAAAGCTCGACGCGCCCTGCTCCCGCGGCGCGCGGCTGACGCTTCCGGCGTCCGTGAGGACGGCGGGAACCGTGACGATTTGCGAATGCCTCGCAATGACGTCATGCTGTATCCATGTCCGCCGCCGACCTCACCGCCGCCTACCTCGCCCAGCGCCATCGGCTGGAGCGTGCGGCGCTGCGCCTGCTCGGCTGCCCGGCGGCCGCCGCCGACATCGCCCAGGATGCCTGGGCGCAGGCTGCGGCGGCCGTGGAGCCGGCGCGGGATCCGGCGGGCTTCCTGCACCGCATCGCCCGCAACCTCGCACTCGACCGGCTCCGCCGCCGCGCCCGCCAGGCGCTGCCGATCGACGCCGCGGCGCCGCATCAGCTCGCCGACGCGGCGCCGGGGCCGGAGCGGATCGCCGCCGGCCGCCAGGCGCTGGGTCGCGTGCGGGACGCCATCGCGGCGCTGCCGCCGCGGGCCCGCGAAGCCTTCCTGCTGGCCCGGCTGGACGGGCTCTCCCATGCCGCGATCGCGGCCCGCATGGGCGTCTCCCCGCGCACGGTCGAGAACCATGTCGCCCTGGCGCTGCTCCGCCTGCGCCAGGCGGTGCGGGACTAGGGGGAAGCGCGGCGTCCGGCGTCCTGGTATCGGTGATGACCGTGCAGGACGAGGATCGAATCGCCGCGGAGGCGGCCCGCTGGCAGGCCCGGCTCTCCGGCGGGGCGGCGGATGCGCGCGACCTGGCGGACTTCGCCGCCTGGCAGGCGGCCGATCCGCGCCATGCGGCGGCGGCGGCCGAGATGGCGGCGCTGTGGCGGGCGGCAGGCCCGCCGGCGCGGCCGCGCCGACGCCTGGCGCGGCGGGCGCTCGCGGCCGGCGGCGCCGCGGCGGCCGCGGCGGCGGGGTTCGCGATCCTGCCGCGGCGGATCGAGGCCTGGGGCGCCGATGCGGTGACCGCGATCGGCGAACGGCGCGAGGTATCGCTGCCCGGCGGCTGGCAGGCGCTGCTCAACACCGACACCGTGCTGCGCATCGAAGCGCCGGACCATCTGGCGCTGCCGCGGGGAGAGGCGCTGTTCGCGGGCCCGCCGGAGGGATCGGCGCTGCTGGTCGCGACCGCCGGCCTGCTGGTGCGGGCCGTCGGCGCCAACTTTGCAGTCGCCGCCGACGGGCCGCGCCGCGGCGTGCAGGTGGCGGCCGGCCTCGTGCAGGCAGGCGCGTCCGCCGCGGCGGCCCTGGTGCCGGTCCGGGCCGGGCAGCGCCTGCGCGACGGCGCGGCGCGGCCGGAGACGGCCGACCCGCTCGACCTCGCCTGGCGCCAGGGCGTGCTGGCCTTCCGGCAGCGGCGGCTCGCCTCGGTCGCGGAGGAGCTCGACCGCTACCGCCAGGGACGGATCGTGATCCCGTCGGCGGCACTCAGGGCGCGGACGGTCTCCGGCTCGCTCTCGCTCGACCGGCCGGACGCGGCGGTCGCCGCACTCGCCGAGCTGTTCGGGCTGTCGGCGCGCTTCCTGCCCGGCGGGCTGGTTTTTCTCGGCGAAGGCTAGGGGCTCGGCACTGCCCCGGCGTCCTGTCGGTTGGGGAACCACCGGAGGGGTCGATGCGGGGGCTTTTGGCAGGGGCGGTTGCGGCCGCGTTGGCGATGCAGGGCGTGGGGCCGGCCGTGGCGCAGTCGGCGCGTCCGGTTGCGGTGCCGGCGGCGAGCCTGCCGGAGGCCGTGGCCGCGCTGACCGCCGCGACCGGCACCCAGGTGCTGTGGCAGGGCGTCGATTATGCCGGCCGCACCCGCCCGGTGAGCGGGGCCGCGACCGTGGATGCCGCGCTCGATGCCATGCTCGCCGGTACCGGCCTCACCTGGCGGCGGCGCGGGCCGGCCTCGGTCGAGATCGTCCGCGCCCCCCAGCCGGTCAGGCTCGATGCCGGCGGCGTCGAGCTGCCGCAGATCGACGTGACGGCGGCGCTGCCCTCCGGCGGCACGCTGGGCCCGCCGCCGCCGGCCTATGCCGGCGGGCAATTGGCGACCGGCACGCAGACCGGCTTGTTCGGCAACCGCAGCATCTTCGAGACGCCCTTCAGCCAGCGCGGCTTCACCCGCGACTTCATCGAGAACGCGCAGGCGCGCGGCCTGACCGACGTGCTCGCGGCCGACCCGACGGTGCGACCGCTCACCAATGGCGGCAGCAACTTCGAAGGCTTCCTGATCCGCGGCTTCAACATCGGCCGGCAGGCCTTCCTGTTCGACGGCCTGGCCGGGCTGATCCAGAACTACCACCAGGTGGTCGAACCGCTGGAACGGATCGAGGTGCTGAACGGTCCCAGTGTCTTCCTGAATGGCCAGCCGCCCACCGGCGGCGTCGGCGGGATCGTGAACCTGATCCCGAAGCGCGCGACCGACACCCCCGTCACCGACCTGCGGCTCGGCTACACGGCACCCGGCAATCTCGGCACTTCGGTCGACATCGGCCGCCGCTTCGGCCCGGACAACGCGCTCGGCGTGCGGCTGAATGCCGGCACCCAGGGCGGCAACACGGCGATCCGCGACCAGAGCGAGCGGCAGGATTTCGCCTTCCTGGCGCTCGACTGGCGCGGTGAGCGCGCGCGGTTCGCCCTCGACCTCGGCTACCAGCGCTACGAGATCGACGGCGTCAGGATCGGCTATGGGCTGACGGCGACCGCACCGGTGCCACGGCCGCCGCGCAACGACCGCCTCCAGGGCCAGCCCTGGGAGACCGACCGCTTCGAGCGCCGGCAGGCGGTGCTCCGCGGCGAGTACGACGTCGCGCCCAACTGGACCGCCGGGGTGGCGTTCGGGTATTCGCGCTACGACACCGACCAGAGGATCACCAGCGTCACGGTCCGCGACGCCGCCGGCAACGGCACCGCGACGCCCAGCCGGTTCGACACCCTGTCCGAGAACACCGTGGTCGAAGCGACGCTCCGCGGCCGCGTCGAGACCGGGCCGCTGCGCCACCTCCTGGCGTTCAGCGCGAGCCGCATCGGCAGCGACGGCGGCAGCCGCTTCGTGACCGGCAGCGCGCGCCCGACCAACGTCTATGCGCCGCCCTTCATCCCGGAAAGCGCCTTGCCGGCGCTGGCACCGTTCGGGCGCACCGGCACGACCACGATCCGCGGCGTCGCCATCGGTGACGAGATCGGCCTCTGGAACGACCGCATCCTGTTCACGGCCGGCCTGCGCTGGTCCGACGTCGTGGTGCGGAACTTCAATCCCGACAGCGGCGCGCGCACCTCCCGCTACCAGGCCGACCGGATCAGCCCCGCCTTCGGCCTGGTGGTGCGGCCGACGCCGGAACTCTCGCTCTACGCCAACTACGTCGAAGCGCTGGAGCAGGGGGGCGTGGCGCCCACCACCGCGGTCAATGCCGGCGAGGCCGCGCCGCCGCTGGTCTCCGACCAGGTCGAGATCGGCGCCAAGTATGATTTCGGCCGCGTCGCCGTCACCGCGGCGCTGTTCCGGATCGAGAAGGCCAACAGCTACGTCGACCCGGCGAGCCGGCGCTTCACGACCGAAGGCCGGCAGGTGCATCAGGGGCTGGAACTCACCGCCTTCGGCGAGTTGCTGCCTGGCCTCCGGCTGATCGCCGGCGTCACGCTGCTCGACGCCGAGGTGACGCGCTCGGCCGGCGGGGCGCTCGACGGGCGGCGCCCGGTCGCGGTGCCGCGGAGCTATGGCAGCATCGGCCTCGACTGGGACGTGCCCGGGGTGCCCGGCCTCGCCCTGAACGGCAGCGTGCAGGCCACCGGCAACCAGGCGGTCGATGCCGCCAATACCCAGCGCATCCGCGGCTACGCGCTGCTAAACCTCGGTGCGCGCTACACGGTCACGATGCGCGATACGCCGGTCACGCTGCGCTTCAACGTCCTCAACGTGACCGGGGAAGACTATTACGCTTCGGCCGGCTTCGGTACCTTGTTGGTCGGTGCGCCGCGGACCTTCCTGCTGTCCTCGGCCTTCCGGTTCTGAGCGTCCGATGATCGGAGGGCCGAATGGCCCGGAGGTCTGAATCGGGCGCTCGACTTACAAGGATCCCCTCATGCGCGGTTTCCTGACCATCCTCCATCGCTGGGTCGGCCTCGTCATCGCGGCTTTCCTGTTCGTCTCCGGCGTCACCGGCGCGGTGATCTCCTGGGATCACGAACTCGACGAATGGCTGAACCCGCATCTGACCGAGGCCCGCGCCGCCGGCCCGGCGCTGCCATCGCTCGATCTCGCGCGGGCGGTCGAGGCGCGCGACCCGCGCATCACGGCGACCTATGTCCCGCTGGCGGCGGAGGCGGGGCATTCGCTCGCGGTCTTCGTCATGCCGCGACGTGATCCTGCGACCGGGCGGCTGTTCGAGCCGGGCTACAACCAGGTCTTCCTCGACCCCGCGACGGGGGAGGAGCTCGGGCGTCGGCAATGGGGGCGGGCGTGGCCGATCACCAGCGAGACGCTGATCTCCTTCCTGTACAAGCTGCACTACAGCCTGCACATCCCGGAGATGTGGGGCATCGATCGCTGGGGCATCTGGCTGCTCGGCGGCATCGCCATCCTCTGGACCATCGATTGCTTCGTGGGCTTCGCACTCACGCTGCCGAACCGGCGCCCACGGCGCGCCGGGCGCCCCGCCGCGGTGGAGCGGCAATTGGCGCGCGGCTTCTGGGCACGCTGGGCGCCGGCCTGGAAGGTCAAGGCGTCGGGCAGCGCCTACCGGGTCACCTTCGACATCCACCGCGCCTTCAGCCTCTGGACCTGGGCGCTGCTGTTCATCCTGGCCTTCACCGCCTTTTCCCTGAACCTGTATCGGGAGGTGTTCCAGCCGCTGATGGCGACGGTCAGCCAGGTGACGCCCTCGCCCTACGACCAGCGCAGCGTGAGCCCGCTGCACAGCCCGATCACGCCACGCCTGACGCGCGAACAGGCGGTGGCGATCGGTGCGGCGGAAGCGGAGCGCCGCGGCTGGACGGTGCCGCCGGGCGCCGTCTTCTATGCCCAGCGCTTCGGCATCTATTCGGTGTCGTTCTTCGCCCCCGGCGACGACCACGGCGCCGCCGGCGTCGGTCCGGCGCGGCTCTGGCTGGATGGGGAGGACGGGCGCATCCTCGGCCAGCGGGAGCCCTGGGTCGGCACCGTCGCCGACATCTTCGTCCAGGCGCAGTTCCCGCTGCATTCCGGCCGCATCCTCGGCCTGCCCGGCCGCATCCTGATCTCGGTCATGGGCCTGGTGGTCGCGGCGCTGAGCGTCACCGGCGTGGTGATCTGGTGGCGGAAGCGCCGCGCCCGCCGCGCCGTGCAGCATCGCCGCGACGATGCGGCGTCACCGGTGCCGGCGCCGGCCGAGTGAGCGTCACGGTTCGTTCGACGGCCGCAGCCGCCGCGCCAAGGCTTCCGCGGCATCGAGCTGCTCGAGCGCGACCCGCACCTCGACCGCCTCGGCCATGGTGGCGCAGGCGCGCATCAGCGTCTCATGTCCCTGGGCGAGCTGGATGACGGCGAAGGCGGCCACCGCCGCATCCGGCTGCGGGCGGTCGATCCGGTAGGTCCTCCAGGCCTGCTGCCCGGGCTCCGGCGCGGGCAGGGCAAGCGGTTCGCTCATGCACCGAAGCATAGAAGCGGCCGGCGGCGCCCGCCTTAACCTGGATCAGTGGATGAAATGCTCGAGCGCGCGGAGCACGTCGCCGCGGCGATAGGGTTTCGGGAAGAACCGGCTGCCCTCCGGCAACTGCAACGCCTCCACCCCGGTATTGCCGGAGGTGACGATGAAGGCGACCGGCGGCCAGCGGCCGCGGACGTGGTTGGCCAGCCTGACCCCGTCCCACCCGGTCGCGAGGTCGATATCGGTGAACACCACGGCGATATCCTCGCGCCGCTCGAGGACGGCGATCGCCTGGTCGGCGCTGGCCGCCTCCAAGGCTTCCCACCCGGCCGCCCGGATGAAGGCCATCGCCATCATGCGCTGCAGCGGCTCATCCTCCACCACCAGGACCACCCGGCTCATCCTTCGATCGGCAGTCCCGGCATGCGCCATCATGGCTCCTGGATGCGCGCGAGCGGCGCTTCGAAATCGGCCTCGACGCCCGACGGTGGATAACGCAGCGAAGCACCGCCGGTTCCGAGCAGCCCGACCCCGATCAGCGTGGTGCCGAAGCTGACCTTGTCGGGCGGCGTCACCGGCGGTCCCCCGGTCTCCCGCCACCGCATGCGGAAGACGGCGTCGGGAAGCGTGCCGGTGACTGTCCAGGACAGCGCGACCGTCCCGGCATCGTTGCTGAGGGCGCCGTATTTGACCGCATTCGTCGCCAACTCGTGAATGATCAGCGACATCGACAAGGCGCAAGGCGAGCCGATCCGGATGTCGGGTCCGACGAGCGTCACGCGCTCGGCCATGCTGATGCCCCCGAGCACCTGGGTCGCGACGGTGCGGATGTCGGCGGAGGTCCAATTGCCGTCGACCAGCGCCTGATGGGCGGAGCTGAGCGCCACGATCCGGTCGGCGAAGGCATCGACCGCCTCCTGCGGCTCCACGTGCTGGAGGGTCTGCAAGGCGATCGCCTGGACCATCGCCAGGCTGTTCTTCAGCCGGTGGCTCAGCTCGTGGTTCAGGATGCTGCGGGTGGCCACGGCATCGATCTGCACGAGCGCCGCCTGCATGCGGTCGGCGAGGCCGCGCGCGAAGGTGATCTCGTCGGCCGACCAGGGGCGCGGCTCCATCGCATGGACAAAGAGGGCGCCGAGCAGCCGCCCCGCCCGGAGCAGCGGCACCAGGATCGCCGCCTTGACCGCGAGCGCCGCGAAGCCTGCATCCGCAGCCACCCCCGGCTCCGCCGCCACGTCGCGGAGCGCCAGCGGCTGGCCGGAGCGGAGCCGCGCCAGCGTCAAGGCGAAGGCCTCGACCGGGATCGGGCCCGCCAGTGCGGGCAGGCCCGGCGCCGCCCATTGCGCGGCGACCGCGATGCTGCCGCGGCCTTCGTCGATGTCGAGGTAGCCGGCCTGGGCAGCGCCCAGCGTCTCCCCGAGGCGCCGGGCGGCGGCGGCGGCGACCGCGCCGCGATCCTGGGCTTCCCGGATCTCGTCGCCGAAGCCGAGCAGCGCTTCCAGCCGCAAGGTCGCGAGCCTGCGGTCGGTGACGTCGTGCACGGTGCCGATCATCGCCTTCGCCCGGCCATCCGGACCGAGCTGGAACTCGGAGCGCCGGCTGATCCAGCGGAGCCGCCCGTCATTGGCGCGATGGATCCGGTATTCCGCATCCGGCGGCGCGCTGCCGGCGATCCGGCTCTCGCGGTTCGAACGGATCGCGCGATCCTCCGGCAGCACCAGCGCCTCGATCGCCGAGGTGTGCCAGGTGGCCGCCGGCGGCAGCCCGAAGATGCGGCAGAACTCGGCCGAGACCATCATGGTCCCGCTCGCCACGTCCAGCTCGAAGGTGCCGATCCGGCCCGCTTCCTGCGCCAGGCGGGAGCGGTTCCCGCTGTCGCGCAGCGCGGCCTGCGCCGCTTCGCTGGTCTGTACCCGCGCCTCGGAAGCGGCGCCGTCGCGCCAGGCAACGGCCAGGCGGTCGCCGCGCTCGATCAGCAGCCGGCGCATGGTGAGCAGCGCCATGGCCTGCCGGGCAAGCTGTTGCAGCGCGGCCATCTCGGTCTCGCTCAGGCCGCCTGGGCGCGGCACCGTGTCCATGACGCTGACGGTGCCGAGCGCCTGGTCGTCGGGCGTCACCAGCGGGATGCCGGCGTAGAAGCGGATGCCGGGCGGGCCGGTGACGAGCGGGTTGCCGGCGGTGCGCGGATCGGCGGCGAGATCGGGGATGACGAAAGGCGCGCGGCCGCGGATCGCGAGCGCGCAGACCGATTGCCCGACCGGCGTCTGGCCGAGGGCGATGCCGATGCGGGCCTTGAACCATTGCCGGTGCTCGTCGACCAGGCTCACGAGCGCGATCGGCGCCGAGCAGAAGCTCGCCGCCAGGGCGGCGATCCCGTCGAACTGCATCTCGGGCAGGGTGTCGAGGATGGCGTGGTCCCGGAGGGCCCGAAGGCGCCGCTCCTCATCCCTGGTCCTCTCCGCATCGTCAGGCACGGCGTCGAGGCTCCTCATCGCAGGCGGCCATGTCAGCGTGGCAGGCGGTACAACACCTCGGCGATGCCGATGCAGATCGCGCCGATCCCGGCGAAGCAGCCGGCGGCGACGATGTAAAGCTCCGCACTCAGCCAGATCGGGTGGCCCTGAAGGCGATCGGGCGCCACCGCGAGGGCGGTGTTCCAGAAGGTCACGCCCCAGGCGCCCGCGACAGCCGCCAGCAGCAGGAACAGCAGCCCCGCGACGATCATCACCGCACGCATCATCCGTTGGCTCCCGCTCGCTCCGGCGCCACCCATGCTGGGGCTGGACAGGGGCCAAGGAAAGGCAAGTCGAACACCGAAAGCCGGAAGCCCATCCGGGCGCGCCGGAAACCGGCGCGCCCCGGGGCGCCATCCTACTTCTTCAGCGCGTCTGCGGCAGCGTCCTTGGCATCGCCGACGCCCTTCTGGATCTTGCCCTCGGCCTTGTCCATCTTGCCCTCCGCCTGCAGCTTCTCGCTGCCGACGAGGCCGCCGACCGCATCCTTCACCGCGCCCTTGGCCTGCTTGGCGGCGCCTTCGACCTGGTCCTTGTTCATTGCGTGCTCCTTGCGTTCCGTGCCGGGATGGCGCGGTTCGGCGGAACAACGAAGAAGCTTGCATCCGGTTGCCTGCATCCGGTTAACCCGGATATCTCGCCGGCTTAAGCCTCCCGAAACCGGATCGAGGCGATGAGTGCCGGATGGATCGTCCCGATCCGGCCCGGCAGGAGGCCGTGCCATGAGGCGAATCGCTGCCCGGCTGCCCGGTCGCATCGTGCCGGCGGGCGTGCTGCTCGCCGCCTCGTTGCTGGCGGTCGTCGGTCTGACGCTGCTCGACGCCCGGCACGACGTCCGGCAGCAGGCGGATAGGAGTTCCGTGAACCTGGTCCGGGCCATCGCCCGCGACCTGTCGGCGGAGATGCGCGACATCGACCTGGCCCTGCTGTCGGTCGCCGGCATCCTCGACCGGACCGCCCGCGGGCAGATCAGCCCCGAGCTGCAACGCGACCTGATCCGGGAACGGGTCACCGCCACCCGCTACCTCGAGGGCATCGCGGTGCTCGATTCGGACGGCGATACGATCCTGGATTCGCGGGGCGAGGTGCCGGCGAACACGCCGCGCCTCGCCGACCGCGATTACTTCGTCGTCCACCAGGACCGGCCCGATATCGGCTTCTTCGTCAGCCGCCCGTTCCAGAGCCGCCGCACCGGCTCGGTCTGGACGCTCGGCTTCAGCCGGCGCCTGTTCTATGCCGACGGCCGTTTCGCCGGCATCGTCATGGGCGTCGTGCGCCTCGACCGGATGGAGGAGGCGGTCTTCAGCGGCATCGCCTTCGGCCATCGCGGCTCCATCGCGCTGGTCCGCCAGGACAGCGTGATCCTGGCCCGAAGCCCCTTCGACGAGCGCCAGGTCGGACGCGACATGCAGGGCTCCGCGAATGCGGCGCGCATCCTCGGCAGTCCGAGCGGTCAATTCGTCGGCCGGTCGGTCATCGACGGGGTCGAGCGCCTCTACACCCATCGCCGGATCGAAGCCGCGCCGCTCGCGATCCAGCTCGCCTTCTCGACCGAGCACATCTTCTCGCCCTGGCGGCGGAAGGCGCTGATGATCGGCGCCATCTCGCTGCTGCTGGCCGTCGCCATCGTCGCCATGGCGTGGCTGCTGCAGCGGGAGCTGGCGCGGCGGCGCGCGCTGGAACTGACGGCCCGCGACAGCGAGGCGACCTTCCGGCTGCTCGCCGAGAACTCCGGCGACATGGTCGTCCGCACCGACATGCGGGGGCGGCGCCTCTACGTATCGCCGACGGCGGAAACGATCTTCGGTCGCCCGGTGGAGGAGATGCTGTCGCGGGGCATCATCGACGACGTGGTGCCGGAGGATGCGCCGATCGTCCGCGGCGCGCTCATGCGCCTGCGGGCCGGCGTGCCCGAGCAGCTTTCGACCTACCGTATCCGTCGTCCGGACGGCACCGTCGTCTGGCTCGAATCCTCGACCCGCACGACGCGCGATACGCAGACCGGCCGGATCGACGGGGTCGTCGCGGTGCTGCGCGACGTGACGGAGCGGAAGGCGGCGGAGGACCGGCTGGCGGCGCTGGCGCGGACGGACGCGCTGACCGGGCTCGCGAACCGCCGGAGCTTCGACGAGGCGCTGGCGGTGGAATGGCGGCGGGCCCGGCGCGACGGGCAGCCGCTGTCGCTGCTGCTGCTCGACATCGATCGGTTCAAGGCTTTCAACGACGGCTACGGCCACCCGGCGGGCGATGCCTGCCTCCGGGCGGTGGCGGGGGCGATCGCGGCGACGGTGGGGCGGCCGGGGGATATGGTCGCCCGCTACGGGGGGGAGGAGATCGCGCTGCTGCTGCCGGTGACGGCGGCGGCCGGGGCGGCGGCGGTCGCCGAACAGGTGCGGGCCGCGATCGAGGCGCTCGGCTTGCCGCATGCCGGGAACGATCCGGCGGGCATCGTGACCGCGAGCCTCGGGGCGGCGACGGTCGTCCCGGGCGAGGAGGATCCGGCAGCGCTGCTGGCGGCGGCGGATGCGGCGCTCTACCAGGCGAAACGATCTGGGCGGAACCGGGCCGTGTCGGCGGCCGCGTTGCTCGGCACGGGGCCGGCTGCGGTCTCCGGGACAGGATGATCGGCATCCCCCCGATGGGCGCGATCGGACGCCTGCGGCGGCTTGGCCAATGGCTGGCGGCGCGCAGCGTCGCCGTCGGGCTGCTGGTCGGGGTCGTCGTGCTCGCGTTGATCGGCCTGACGCTGCTCGACGCGCGGCGGGATGCCTGGGCCGACGCGCGGGAGGCATCGGCCAGTCTCGCCCGGGCGCTGGCGCGCGACCTGTCCGCCGAAACCCGCGCCGTCGATCTGGCGCTGATCGCGATCATCGGCATCCAGGACCGCAGCATGACGGGCCGGGCCGATCCTGCGCTGCTGCCCGCCTTGATCCAGGAACGCATCCGCGCCACCCGCTTCCTGGAAACCGTCGTGCTGCTCGACGCGCGGGGCGAGGAGGTCTTCAACTCGGGACAGCAACCCGCGGGCCGTCCGATCAGCATCAGCGACCGCGACTACTTCACGGTGCACCGGGACCGGACCGATGCCGGCCTCCATGTCAGCCGCCCGTACCGCAGCCGCCGCGCCGGCGACGCCTGGTCGCTCGGCTTCAGCCGCCGCCTGTCCGACGCGGAAGGCCGCTTCGCGGGCATCGTCCTCGGCGTCATGCGGATCGCGCGGCTGGAGGCGGCCGCGTTCGAGGGCCTGTCGCTCGGCCCGCGCGGATCGCTGACCATCTTCCGCGACGACGGCATCATCCTGGCACGATATCCGTTCGACGAGCGCCAGGTCGGCCGCGACCTCAGCGCCTCCCCCGCCTTCCGCGGCGCGCTGAGCGCGCCTTCGGGGCAGCATGTCGCGATCGCCGCGATCGACGGCGTCGAGCGCTTCTATTCGCATCGGCGGCTGGACGCCGCACCGATCGTCGTCAACCTCGCCCTGGCGGTGGACGACATCTATGCCGCCTGGTGGCGCAAGGCCCTGGCGATCGGCGCGATCGCGCTGCTGCTGGTCGGCACCATCATCGGCATGACCATCCTGCTGCAGCGGGAGCTGGCGCGGCGGCGCGCGATGGAGCTCGCGGCCCGCGGCAGCGAGGCGACCTTTCGCCTGCTGGCGGAGAATTCGGCGGACCTCGTCTCCCGCATGGATGCGGAAGGGCGGCGCCTCTATGCCTCCCCGGCCGCGGCGGCGATCTTCGGCCGCTCGGTCGAGGAGATGCTGGCGCGCTCCGCCCTCGACGACCTGGTGGCGGAGGACGTGCCGGTCGTGCAGGGCGCGATCGCCCGGCTGCGCGCCGGCGAGCGCGACGTGATGACCACCTACCGCATCCGTCGCCCGGACGGCGCGATCGTCTGGCTGGAGGCGTCCGGCCGGGCGATCCGGGATGCCGGGACCGGCCGGCTCGACGGCATCGTCGCGATCGCCCGGGACGTCAGCGCGCGGAAGGCGCAGGAGGAGCGGCTGGCGGCGCTGGCGCGCACCGACGGGCTGACCGGGCTTCCCAACCGGCGCAGCTTCGACGAGGCGCTGGCGGTGGAATGGCGGCGGGCGCGCCGGGGCGCCCAACCGCTGTCGCTGCTGCTGCTCGACATCGACCGCTTCAAGCTGTTCAACGACACCTACGGCCATCCGGCGGGCGATGCCTGCCTGCGGCAGGTGGCCGGTGCGATCGCGGCCGCCGTCGGGCGGCCGGCCGACCTCGTCGCACGGTATGGCGGCGAGGAGATCGTATTGCTGCTGCCCGAGACGCCGGCCGCGGGGGCGGCCGCGGTCGCCGAGCAGGTGCGCGCGACGGTGGAAGGCCTCGGCCTGCCGCATGCGGGGAACGATCCGGCGGGCGTCGTGACCGCCAGCCTCGGCGCGGCGACCGCGATCCCGGGCGCGGAGGAGGCGCCGGAGGCGCTGCTGGCGGCGGCGGACGCGGCGCTCTACCGCGCCAAGCGCGCGGGGCGGAACCAGGTCGCGGTCGCGGCAACGGCCGCTCACGCGCCGTCGATTCCAGGATCGTGAAGGCCCCGCCGCCGCGACCCCCCGGCAACGGCGCCCATGGCTGCCTATCTCTCGATGAAGGCCGCTTGCGGCCGGGAAAGCCGGGGTTTGGAGATCAGGGGATTGCGGCAAGATGGCTTGAAGGGCGCGCTCGTCCTGGTTCTGGAAGACGAATGGCTGGTGGCGGAGGAGACCGCCGAGGTGCTCCGCCGATCGGGCTGCCGCGTGCTCGGGCCGGCGCCGAGCGTCGCCGCGGCGCTCGACCTGCTGGAGGGGGAGACGCCGGACGCCGCGTTGCTCGACGCCGCCCTCGGCCCGGAGATGTGCTTCGCGGTCGCCGACCGGCTGCTGGAGCATGGCGTGCCCTTCGCCTTCGTCAGCGGCCGCACCCGCGCCGAGCTGCCGGTCGGCTACGACGCCCATCGCATCCTGAGCAAGCCGGCCTCGCCCCAGGCGCTGCGCTCCGAGGTGCTGGCCCTGCTGGGGGAGGCCTGACGGCATGCCCGAACCGATCGTGATCTGGGGCAGCGGCGCGATCGGCGGCACGATCGGCGCCTGTCTCCGCCGCGCCGGGCGCGACGTCCTGTTCGTCGACCTGGTGCCGGAACACGTCGCGGCGATCGCGGCCGGGAGCCTGGCGATCGACGGCCCGGTCGACCGTTTCACGACCGGCGGTCCGGCGGTGACGCCGGAGGCGATGACGGGGCGGCACCGGCTGATGCTGCTGGCCGTCAAGGCGCACCACACGGTGGCCGCGACCCGGGCGCTGCTGCCGTTCCTCGCCGAGGACGGCGCCGTCGTCTCCTGCCAGAACGGATTGAACGAGCCGGTGATCGCCGATATCGTCGGGCCTGCCCGCACGATCGGCGCTTTCGTGAATTTCGGCGCCGACTACCAGGAGCCCGGGCGCATCACCTTCGGCGGCCGCGGCGCGGTGGTGGTGGGCGAGCTCGACGGCCGCACGACGCCCCGCATCCGGGACCTGCACGCGACGCTGGCGCTGTTCGAGCCCGAGGCGGTGCTGACCGACAACATCTTCGGCTATCTCTGGGGCAAGGCCGGCTATGGCGGCATCCTGAAGGCCTCGGCGCTGACCGACGACACGATCGCGGACTTCATCGCCGATCCCCGGCGGCGGCCGATGATCCGGGCCCTGGTGCGGGAGATCCTGGGCGTCGCGGCGGCGGAGGGCGTCGTGCCGATCGGCTTCGACGGCTTCGACCCTGCGGCCTTCCTCCGCGACGACGGCGCCGCGATCGATGCCTCGCTCGCGGCCCTCGCCGCCTATAATCGCGGCACCGGCAAGCCCCGGAGCGGCATCTGGCGCGACCTGGCGGTGCGCCGGCGGCAGACCGACGTCGCCGCCCAGCTGGCCCCGGTGCAGGACGCGGCCCGCCGCCACGGCATCCCGACCCCGCTCATCGACCGGCTCGTCGCCCTGATCCGGGCGGTGGAGGCGGGCGAGCGCGCGATCGGTGCGGCGCTGGCCGACGAGCTCGGGACCCTCGTCCCGTAGCTCAGGCGATGCCGGGCGCCGGCCGCCGGCAGACCATCTCGAGGCGCAGCGACGCTTCACATCCACCACAGTCGCTCGAGCGGCATCGGCTATCTTGATACAATGTAACTTGCCCGGCCCCGTTCCTGTCCGCAAAGTTAGCATCAGCATAACTTTGATGACATAGCGTCAGAAGGAAGCCGGGCATGCATTCGACGAAGCGGACGCGCCAGAAGATGGCGCGGCGGCAAGGTGCGCGGCTCGGCCGTCTGCTGCTGATGGGTCTCGCGCCGGCGGTGCCGGCGACCGCGCAGGAGGCGCCGGCGGCCGGCGTCACCGAACTGCCGGAGCTGGTGGTGCGCTCGCGCCGGTTCGAGGAGGCGCGCGGCCGCATCGCGCCGGCGCTCGGCGCCACCACCTACGAGATCGACCGCGCGACGATCGAGGCGCTGCCCTCGGGCGCCAATGCCGGCCTCAACCAGGTGCTGCTGCAGGCGCCGGGCGTGGTGCAGGAGGCGCAGGGCGACCTGCACGTCCGCGGCGACCACCGCAACCTGCAATACCGGATCAACGGCGTGACCGTGCCGGAGGCGATCAGCGGTTTCGGCCAGCTCTTCGACGCCCGCGGCCTCAGCGCCGTCTCGCTCATCACCGGGGCGCTGCCGGCGCAGTTCGGTTACCGCACCGCCGGCATCGTCGATCTCCGGCTGCGCAGCGGCGCCCAGGATCCGGGCGGCAGCATCGGCCTCTACGGCGGCAGCTTCGGCACCTTCCAGCCGAGCCTCAGCTATGGCGGCGCGATCGGCGGCCTCGAATACTACTTCACCGGCAGCTATCTGCGGAGCGACCGCGCCTTCGAGAACCCGACCCCCGACCGGGTCGCGCTGCACAACGAGACGCGGCAGGCGCGCGGCCTGATCAACCTCGGCTACGCGCTCGACGACACCACGCGGCTGGCCTTCATCGCCGGCACCAACCAGTCCCGCTACGAGATACCGAACACCCGCGGCATCGCCGCCGAGTATGAGGTGCCGGGCCTCGGGCCCTTCGACAGCGCCAACCTCCGCGCCCGGCAATGGCAGCGCACGAGCTTCGCCGTCGCCGCGGTCCAGCACACGCGGGAGGCGTTCGATGCCCAGATCTCGGCCTTCGTCCGGCAGACCTCGATCAGCTACCAGCCGGATGCGGTGGGCGACCTGCTGGGCTCGGGCGTCGCTTCCCGCACCATCCGGCGCAACCTTTCGGTCGGCACCCAGGCGGATGCCAGCTACCGGCTCGGCGAGGCGCATGTGCTGCGCGGCGGCTTCTTCGTCTCGAGCGACGTGACGCGCGCGGCCCTCGACAGCACGGTGCTGCCGCTCGATGCCGACGGCGCGGTCGGCGGCGCGCCCTTCGTGATCGCCGAGCGCGGGCGCATCCGCACCAGCCTCTACGGCGTCTACCTCCAGGACGAATGGCGCATCACCGACGCGCTGACGCTGAACTACGGCGCCCGCTTCGACGTGTCGCAGGGCCCGGCGGACGGGCAGCAACTGAGCCCGCGCGTCAACCTCGTCTGGCGGCCGACCGGATCGACGACGGTCGCCCTCGGCTATGCCCGCTACTTCACGCCGCCGCCGGCCGAGCTGCTGACCGCGCCGGCGCTCGCGCGCTACGTCGGCACCACGCTCGAGCCCGAGGTGTCGCGCGCCAGCCCGGTGGTGCCGGAGCGCTCGCACTACTTCAACGCCGGCATCCGCCAGCGCATCGGGGAGGAGCTGACCCTCGGGCTCGAGGCCTATTACCGCACCGTCCGGGACATGCAGGATCTCGGCCAGTTCGGCCGCGCCTATGTCTTCTCCCCCTACAATTACGAGGAAGGCCGGGTCTACGGCGCCGAGCTGTCGGCGACCTGGCGGCGCGACCCGCTGCTGCTCTATGCGAACCTCACCTATGGCCGCTCGGAAGGCCGCGGCATCCGCTCCAACCAGTATTTCTTCGGCGCCGAGGAGCTGGCCTACATCAACCGGAAGTTCGTGCGCACCGACCACGAGCAGACCTTCACCGGCTCGGCCGGCGCGTCCTGGCGCGCCTGGGAGGGCGGCACGCTCTCGGCGACGCTCGTCTACGGCAGCGGCATGCGCCGCGGCTTCGCCAACAGCGAGAGCGTGACGCCGTATCTCACCGCCAATCTCGGCGTGTCGCAGACGCTGACCCTGCCGGATGGCGGCGCCTGGACCGCGCGGCTCGACGTGATCAACGCGTTCGACCGCGTCTACCAGCTCCGCGACGGTACCGGCATCGGGGTCGGCGCGCCGCAATACGGCGCGCGGCGGGGCTTCTTCGTCGGCCTGAGTCGCGCGCTGTGAGCGGGGCCGGCCACGACCTGACGCTCGCCGGCCTGATCCTCGCCGCCGATCCGGTGGTGAAGGGCGTCATGCTCCTGCTGCTGCTCGCCTCGCTCGCGGTCTGGACGGTCGCGATCGACCGCGGCATCCGCCTCCGCGGCGTCCGGCGCGAGGTCGCGGCGCTGGATGTTGCGGCCCGTGGTGGCGTGGTGCCGCGCCCGGGTCATGATGCCGCGGCGCCGCGCCCGGGCGGCATGGCGGACCGCGTGCTGCGCGCCGGCGAGGCGGCGGCGCGCGCCGCGATCGCCGGCGACACCCTCGCCGAACGCCGCGAGCGCACGCGGGAGGCGATGCGCCTCGTGCTCGCGGATGCGCTGCGGCCGCTGGAGCCCGGTCTGCCGATGCTGGCGACGGTCGGCTCGGCGGCGCCCTTCATCGGGCTGTTCGGCACCGTCTGGGGCATCATGCATGCCTTCCAGGGAATCGCGGCGAGCAACGACACCTCGCTCGCGGTCGTCGCACCCGGCATCGCGGAGGCGCTGCTCGCGACCGCGGTCGGCCTGGTCGCGGCGATCCCGGCGGTGCTTGCCTACAACCGCCTGGTCACCGGGCTCGGCCGGGTGCGCGCCACGGCCGCCGGTGCGGTGACGCGGCTGGCGCGCCGGCTGACCGAACCCGCGCCGGCGCCGGTGTCCGCGGAGGCCGGCTGATGGCGACGATGTCGCCTGCCGACGCCGCCGAGCCGGAGGACGAGCTGCTGTCGGCGGGTGCGGCGCCGCTCTCCGAGATCAACATCACGCCCTTCGTCGACGTCATGCTGGTGCTGCTGATCGTCTTCATGGTGGCGGCGCCGCTGATGATGGCGGGCGTCAACGTCTCCCTGCCGCGCACCGCCGCGGCCTCGGTGCAGCCGCGCCGCGACCCGGTGGTGCTGAGCCTCGACCGCGACGGCCAGGCCTGGCTGGGGCAGGAGGCGGTGGCGGCGCCCGAACTGCCGGCGCGGCTGCGCGCGCTCGCCGCGGCCGAACCGGACCAGGTGATCCATGTGCGCGCCGACCAGACGCTGCCCTATCGTGCGGTGATGGAGGCGATGGGGGCGGTGGCCTCGGCCGGCTTCGGCCGCGTCTCGCTGCTGGCCGAGCAGGCGCGGCCGCCGCGCTGATGTTCGACGGAACGCCCGCCGCGCGCCGCTCCGCGGTCCCGCCCGCGGCACCGGCGCCCGACCGCCTGCTGCATCCGGCGGCGGCGCTGGCAGCCTTGCTGTTGCACCTTGGCGCGCTCGCGCTGCTGTTCGCGATGCCGGCGCGGCCGCCGCTGCCGGTGCCGGCGCGGATGCCGGAAGCGCTGGCCGTCGCCCTCGCCGAGCCGGAGGCGCCGGCCGAGGCGGCAGCGCCCGACCCGCCGCCACCCGAACCGCCGCCGCCCGAGCCGTCGCCGCCGGACCCTCCGCCACCGGAACCGCCACCGGAACCGCCGCCACCGGAACCGCCGCCGCCCGAGGCGCTGCCGCTGCCGCTGCCGGAACCCGCGCCGGAGCCGACGCCGCCACCCCCGCCGCCACGCGCGGAGCCGCGGCCGCCGCCGCCCCGGCCATCCCGCCGCACCGCGCCGGCGGCGGAGCCCCGTGCCGCGCCCGGCGCCGCCGCGTCGCCACCGGCGGCACCGTCACCGGCCGCGGCGCCGGCCGGCCCGCCGGTCGTCACCACGCCGGATTTCCTGCGCCCGCCTTCGCCCCCTGACTATCCGCCCCGGGCACGGCAGGACGGCCAGCAGGGGGTCGTCCTGCTGCGCGTCCTGCTTGGCCCCGACGGCGCCATCCGGGAGGTGCAGGTCCATCGCTCCTCGGGCTTTCCGCTCCTCGACGCTGCCGCCGTCCGGGCTGCCGCCGGCTGGGCCTTCCGGCCGCATCGCGTCAACGGCCAGGCAAGCGAGGCCGTTGTGATGTTGCCGCTCCGCTTCCGGCTGGATTGATCTTCGGCGGAAAATCGCGATTGCCGGTGCTGACGGCCTTTGCCGGCATAGCCGGAATATCGTATGCAAAATATCCTGCATTGCTCATGCTGCGTCACCGTGGATTGACGGTTCGACGTCACGGTTGTGTCCGGTCGCGGCTCCCCGCGCGTCCGGTTCTGCCTGCGCCGTCCAGCAATGCCAGGTGGCATGAGCCCAGCTATGTTGGTGGCCAGGACACGTGAAGCGTATTAATCTCTGGGGGACAGCATCTTGCTGCGAGCAAGCCGGGGTGAAGATGCAACTTGAGGTCTATCGTGCCGCGGGGGCTACGCTGGAGCTGCTCGGCACCTGCGAGATTCGTCGCCTCTCGGGACGATGGCTCGAAGTGCTGCACAAGCCCCCCGGGGATGGCGTCGCGCGCGGCACATTGCTGCCGCCGGATGCGCACGCCTTCCGGGTGATCGACCTCGACGACGCGGATGAGCCGAGGTCAGGCCTGCTCGTGCACGGATCCGCGGACCCCGAGGTGCTGCCGGGTTGGAAGCCGGCGCCCGCCGGTCAGGCGATCAGCTCGGGCGCGACCGCGATCGGCAGGCGCGCCGTCGCGCCGACGACGGAGGCGAGTTCGCCGGCATCGAGGACCACCTCGCCCGCGCTCGTGTGAAGCTCGACCGCGGTGATCCGCGGCTGCGCGATGATGGCGCGCGCCCGTGCGAGCGCCGCGCCCTTGGTGGCGAAGTTCTCGATCCGGAACCGGTGTCGCGGCACGGTCTGCAGCCCGAGCTGCCGGGCGGCGTGTTCGACATAAGCAAGCGTGTACATGGATCGGGTCTACTCCATGCGCATGGCCTGAACCGGGCGGGATGCTGCTCGGGACCGCGCCATGCTGCAACGCAAAAACCGCCTGAGCCTCTCAACAAATCTCGCGGAGGCTGGGCCTTATCAGTCGATGCTCAGGACAAATGGCAACTGATTTGAGGAGCTTATGAAACAAATCCACGGTTGCCGGCCCGCCTGACGCCTGGCGAATTTGTCATCCGGCGTCATTCCGCGTTCGCCGCGGGCCAGCGTACCGGCCCGCCTGGCGGCAGCGGCCAGCCGAGCTCCCGGGCCAGCGCCCTGGCGTCGAAGACGATCTCCCCGCTTTCGGCATGCAGCTCGATGTCGGAGACGGTCGGCGATCCGATGATCTCGCAGGCACGGTCGAGCGCCGCCCGCCGGGAGGCGAAGGGCTCGATCCGGAAATGCGGCGCTTCGCTTCGCGGCCGTATCTGGCTGCGCAGGGGGCGTAGGCATTCGACATAGGTCAGTCGGTACATGGTGACCTTCGCGGGGGGACGCTGGCCGGCAGGTGTCTCAACGCAAACGATGGTAAAAAGCAACGTTTTAATCGTCAAGCGACATTGTATGCGACAAATGAGACAAACATCCGCTCCCTGAGCCCGATCAGCCCTGGCTTCCGGGCTGGTGCGCATCCTCCGCGAACAGCTCGATGAGCACCTGCCGAAGCCAGCGCTGCGCCGGGACGGTGTCGTTGCGCTGGTGCCAGAACAGGCTGACGACGCGCGGCGGCGCCAGCAGCGGCAGCGGCCGCATGTCCAGGCCGGCAGCGGCGTCCGGGTGCGGCGCCGGCAGCCGCGGCAGCACCGCGATCAGGTCGGTCCGCCGCACCACCTCATAGGCGGCGCCATAATGGTTCACCGTCGCGACCAGGTTCCGCGCCAGCCCGCAGGAGGCGAGGAACAGGTCGTAGGAGGCGGGAGCCCGGCCGGCCAGGCTGACATCGACATGGCCGGCGGCGAGGAAGGCCGCGGTGCCGATCCGCTTCCGTGCCGCCAGCGGATGGCCGCGCCGCATGAAGCAGGCGTAGTCGACGGTCCAGAGCGCCCGCGCACGAATCTGCATCGGGTGCTGCGCCTCGTTGACGTAGACGCTCAGCACGCAATCGACGCGGTTGCCCTCGAGCTGCGCGCCGATGTCGAGGATGGTGTTCGGCACCGTGTGCAGCCGCAGCCCCGGTGCCGCCTTCGCCGTTCGCGCCAGCAGCCGCGGCGCCACGATGCCGGCGACGTAGTCCGACATCGACAGGCTGAACTCCGGGGCCGCGCGGCCGGCATCGAAGGCCTCCGCGTCGAGCGCCGTGCGCACGCGATCGAGCGCCTCGCCGATCGGGCCCCAGAGGGCGGCCGCCCGCTGCGTCGGGCTGACCCCGCTGCCGGCGCGGATGAACAGCGGATCGCCGAGGGCGGCGCGCAGCCGTGCCAGCGCGTTGCTGACCGCCGGCTGCGTCATGCAGAGCGCCTGCGCCGCGCGGGTGACGCTGCCTTCGGTCATCAGCGCCTCGAACACCTTGAGCAGGTTGAGGTCGAGCGTCCGGAGCGTCATGCCGGAACATTCATCTGCATGATGGATGGGATCATGACTATAAATTGTCCCGATAATCCGACCCGTGTCTAGCATTCCAGAGGTGCCATCCGACGGAGCTGGCCATGTCCCTGATCTCGGCGCGGATCGAGCGCCTTCCCTTCGCCGGCTTCCATCGGCACCTGCTGCTGATGGGCGGATTGGGCTACGCCTTCGATGCGATGGACGCGGCGGTGCTCGCCTTCATCCTGCCGGTGCTGCGCACCGCCTGGCAGCTCACCAGCGTCGAGATCGGGCTGCTCGGCAGCAGCACCTATATCGGCTTCCTGGTGGGCGCGCTGGCGGCCGGCGCGCTCGGCGACCTGATCGGCCGCCGCGCGGTGATGATGTGGGCGCTGGCGCTCTATTCGGTGGCGTCCCTCGTCAGCGCCGCGGTCGATACCTGGCCCGCCTTCTTCGCCGCCAGGGTCGTGGCCGGCATGGGCACCGGCGCCGAGAGCGCGATCATCGCGCCCTACCTCGCGGAGTTCGTCGCCCGGCGCTGGCGCGGCAGCTTCACCGGCGCGCTCGCCGGCTTCTTCTCCTTCGGCTTCGTCGCCGCCGCCCTGCTCGGCTACTTCATCGTGCCCACGCACGAGCAGGGCTGGCGCATCGTGCTCGTCATCACCGCCCTTCCCGTCGCCATGCTGCTCTGGTGGCGGCGGGCATTGCCGGAAAGCCCGCGCTGGCTCGAAAGCCGCGGCCGGATCCCCGAAGCGGAAGCGGTGCTCGACCGCATCGAGGCCGGCTTCGCCCGGAAGGGCATCGCGCTGCCGCCGCCCGAGGCGGCGACGCCGGCGGCCGCGCCCGCCGCCGGCACGCTGCTCGGCAACTTCGCGGCACTGCTGGCGCCCGGCCAGGCGCGCATCACCATCATGACCTGGATCATGTGGCTGTCGATCACCTTCAGCTACTACGCCTTCTTCGTCTGGATCCCGGGCCTGCTCGTGCAGTCGGGGATGAGCATCACGCGCAGCTTCGCCTATTCGCTCGCGATCTACTGCGCGCAGGTGCCGGGCTATTTCAGCGCCGCCTGGCTGAACGAGCGGATCGGCCGCCAGGCGACGATCGCGAGCTACATGCTGGCGGGCGGCGCAAGCGCGCTCGGCCTCGCCTTTGCCGTCGGCGACCAGCAGATCATGATCGCCGGCATCTGCCTCTCCTTCTTCATGAACGGCACCTATGCCGGCGTCTATGCCTACACGGCGGAAGTGTTCCCGACCGCGAACCGCACGACCGGCGCCGGCCTCGCTTCCGCGATCGGGCGGATCGGCGCCATCGTCGCGCCGATCCTGGTCGGCGTGCTCTACCCGGCCTTCGGCTTCGCCGGCGTCTTCGGCGTGACGACCGGCGCGCTGCTGCTGGGCGCGCTCGTCGTCCTGCTGATGGGCGTGCCGACTCGCGGCCGCTCACTCGAGGAAATCGCTCGAGGGCGCGTCGAGGGGCGTGGCGCATGACCTGCCCGCGCATCGCGGCCGTCGCCGCGGCGCAGGCGCTGCCGGACCAGCCCGCCACGCTGTTCGCCGCGCTGGAGACGGCGCTCGGCACAGCACCGGGCCATCGCCTCTTCACCATCCTCGCCTTCGATGCGGCGGGCGAGGCGGAGCGGCGGCATTCCAGCCGGCCCGACGCCTATCCGATCGGCGGCCGCAAGCCGGTCCCGCCCGGCGCCTGGCGCGCGGCGGTGCTGGAGCGCGGCGAGCCCTTCCTCGGCGCGACGCCCGATGCACTCCGCGCCGTCTATGCCGACCACGCGCTGATCGCGACGCTTGGTTGCGGCAGCACGCTGAACCTGCCGGTGCGCTGGCGCGGCCACACCCTGGGCGCGCTCAACCTGCTGCATCGCGAAGGCTGGTACGATGCGGCGGCGGCCGAAGCCTCGCTGCCCTTCGCGCAGCTTGCGCTGCCCGGCCTGCTCGACGCCCGGGAGGGGAGAGGATCATGACCGCCACGCTGTTCCGCAACGCATCGCTGCTCGATCCGCTCCAGGACGCGCTGCTCGAAGGCCATGACCTGCTGGTCGAGGACGGGCTGGTGAAGGAGGTGTCCGACCGCCCGCTGAACGCCGGTGCGGCACGCGTCGTCGAGCTCGGCGGCCGGACGCTGATGCCCGGGCTGATCGACCTCCATGTCCACGCCATCGCGGTCGAGCTCAACCTGGCGCACCAGGTGCAGCTGCCGAACGTGATGGTGACGCTCGGCGCCACCCGCATGCTGCGCGGCATGCTCCGGCGCGGCTTCACGACGGTGCGCGATGCCGGCGGCGCCGGCCATCCCTTCAAGCAGGCGATCGATGCCGGGCTCGCCGAAGGGCCGCGGCTCTTCGTCTCCGGCCGCGCGCTCAGCCAGACCGGCGGCCATGGCGACATGCGGGCGCGCAGCGACTTCCTCGCGAACAACCCGCCCTGCGCCTGCTGCGTGCGGGTCGGCGCGCTGGCCCGCGTCGCCGACGGCGTCGATGCGGTGCGGAAGGCGGCGCGCGAGGAGCTGCTGATGGGCGCCGACCAGATCAAGATCATGGCGTCGGGCGGCGTCGCCTCGCCGACCGACCCGGTCGGTGCCTTCGGCTATTCGGAAGACGAGATCCGCGCGATCGTCGAGGAGGCGCATGGCCGCCAGACCTATGTCATGGCGCATGCCTATACGCCGGCCGCGATCGCGCGCGCGGTGCGCTGCGGCGTGCGCACCATCGAGCACGGCAACCTGATCGACGCGCCGACCGCGCGGCTGATGGCCGAGCACGGCGCCTATGCGGTGCCGACCCTCGTCACCTACGAGGCGCTGGCGCGGGAGGGCGCGCAATACGGCCTGCCGCCCGAGAGCGTCGCCAAGATCGCCGAGGTGCGGGAAGCGGGGCTGCGCTCGCTCGAGGTTTTTGCCGCGGCCGGGGTGAAGATGGGCTATGGCAGCGACCTGCTCGGCCTGTCGCAGCGCCACCAGAGCGACGAGTTCCGCATCCGCGCCGGGGTGCTCGGCAATGCCGCGGCAATCAGGAGCGCGACGGTGATCGGCGCCGAGGTGCTGGGCGAGGCCAGCGGGCTCGGCCGCCTGATCCCCGGTGCGGCGGCCGACCTGCTGGTGGTCGATGGCGATCCGCTTCGCGACATCGGCTGCCTGCTCGGGCAGGGGGAGCGCATCCCGCTGGTGATGAAGGCGGGCCGTGTGCAGTTCGACGCACTCGCGGCATGACGCCGCCGCCGGCGTCCGGCCGGCAGGTCAGGCCGTTCCGCGCACCGCCCAGGCGCGGGCGGTCAGCGCGATGCTGCCGTCCGGCGCCGTCGACAGCGTGGCGCGCAGCCGGTCGCGCAGGGCGGCCCGCCGGTCTTCGCCGAGTGCCATGCAATAGCCCGGCGCCGGCGCCTGCCCGCTGAGGAAGGGCGTCCAGAAATCCTCGAAATCGCGGAACGGCGTCGGCACGGTGATGGCGGTCGTCGCCACGGCCTGGAAGCCGGCCACCTCGAACAGCGCGCGCAGCGGTCCGGGCTGGCAGAGCGGGAAGCGCCGGCCCTCATCCTTCTCGCGCGCTGCCGGATCGAGATCGATCGCGGCATCCCAGAAATGCCGCATCATCTGCATGCCCTCGGCATAGTCCCAGACATAGGCGGCGACCGTCGCGCCGGGCCGGGCGACGCGGCGGAGCTCCGCCGCGGCACGCGCCGGATCGGGCACGAAGTTCAGCACCAGGCCGCCGACCACCGCATCGAAGGCCGCGTCGGGCACCGGCAGCGCCGCGGCATCGCCTGGCCGGAACCCGGCCCGCGGATCGGTCACGCTGCGCCGGGCATGCGCGAGGAAGCCCTCGGACGGATCGATCCCGAGCACCGCGGCAGGCGCCTGCCGGTCGAGGATGGCCTGGCTCAGCGCGCCGGTGCCGCAGCCCACGTCCAGCCACCGCGCCGCCGCCGGCACGCCGAGCCAGACGAGGAAATCGACGGCGACCAGGCGGCTCCAGCGGCCGACATAGGGTTCATAGAGCTCCCCCGCCGACCAGACGTCGCCGCGGTCATTCTTGCCCGACATGGTCCCCTCCCGGTTCGGATCGCCCCGATCAGACGGCGCGCGTCCTGATCCGCGAAGTGATCCTCCGCACCTCACGGCATGAAGCTGCCGCCGCCGACGTCGATGGTGGTGCCGGTCAGGTAGGCGGCGGCGTCGGAGGCAAGGAAGTGGACGACTTCCGCCACTTCCTCCGGCTCGCCGAGCCGGCCGACCGGGATACGTTTCAGGAAGGCGTCGTTCATGCCGGGCGCCGCGCCCGCCACCATGTCGCTGTTGATGCGCCCGGGGGCGACGCTGTTGACGGTGATGCCGAACGGGCCGAGCTCGGCCGCCAGGTTGCGCGCGAAGCCCATCAGCCCGGCCTTGGAGGCGCCGTAATAGGCGCCGGTGATGCTGCTCGGCACATGCGCGGCCTGGCTCGTCATCATCACGATGCGGCCCCAGCCGCGGCGTTTCAGCACCGGGATCGCGGCGCGGGCGAGCAGGAAGGGGCCGGTCAGGTTCACCGCCAGCACGCGCTGCCATTCCGCCGTCGGGATCTCCTCGACCAGGCGCTTGCGGCCCTCGACCTTGGGCGAGATGCCGGCATTGTTCACCAGCACGCCGAGCCTGTCCCACCACTCGCCCAGCAGCTCCGGCAGCGCCGCGATGGCGGCTTCGTCCGCGACGTCGAGGCGGATGGCGCGCGCCTGGTGACCTTGGGCCGCGATCGCGGCCGCGGTCGCCTCCACGCTCTCCAGCACGTCGGCGAGCACGACGGGATGGCCGGCGGCGGCCAGGCGCCGGGCGATGGCGGCGCCGAGGCCGCGCGCGGCCCCGGTGACGATGGCGACGCGATCCTGCATCGGGGCGCGGTCCTGCATCAGAAGGGCTCCGGATAACGGCCGTGGTACATGGAAAGCGGCGGCTTGGCGTCGGGATCGGTGATCACCTCGATCAGCGCCGGCTTGCCGGAGGCGAAGGCGGCATCGAGCGCCGGCCCGAATTCCTCTCCGCGCGCGACGCGGTGGCCGGCGACGCCGCAGGCGCGCGCGATCGCCGCATGGTCGACCTCGGCGAAGTCGCAGGCGACGGTGTGCTCGCCGAACTTGGTGTCCTCGGCATGCATCTGGAAGCCGAGGATGCCGTTGTTCAGCACGATGATGGTGACCGGCAAAGCGAGGCGCCGCAGCGTCTCGAGCTCCGCCCAGGAATGCCCGAAGCCGCCATCGCCGCAGAGGCAGACGACCCGCGCGTCGGGTGCCGCGACCTGGGCGCCGATCGCGAGCGGCACGCCCCAGCCGAGGCCGGCCATGCCCCGCGGGCTCAGGAAGCGCTGCCCGGCGCGCCTGGCCGTCATGTAGATCGCGATCCAGTTGGAGGAGTAGGAGGCGTCGGCGACCATGATGCCGTCGGGCGGCAGGCGTCGGTCGATCTCGGCGGCGACGCGCTCCGGCCGAATTGGCCCGCCGTCGCGGCTGGTCACGCCGGCGACCAGGCGGCGCCAGCCGGCGATCGCCTCGGCGATGGTCGCCTCCACCCCGGGCCGCGCATCGGCGCGTGCCGCGAGGTCGTGTGCCGGCATCGCGTCCCGAAGCGCCGCGAGCGTCGCCTTGGCATCGCCCACCAGGCGAAGCGCCTCGTAGTTGCGGCCGATCTCGACCGGGTCGGGGTCGATCTGGATGAAGCGTGCGTCGCGCGGATAGAGCGTCCAGCCATCGGTGCCGTTCTGGTTGGTGCGGTTGCCGACCAGCAGCACGACATCGGCGTCTTCGACCATCGGCCGGAGATCGCGGGTGCGGGCGCCGAGCCCCATGGTGTTGCCGACGACGCCGAGCGACAGCGGATGGGTCTCGTCGACGCTGCCCTTGCCCATGAAGGTGGTGGCGACCGGCAGATGCGCATCCTGCTGCAGCGCCGCCAGCTCAGCCGCCGCGCCGGAGAGATGCACGCCGCCGCCGGCGATGACGAGCGGCCGCCTGGCGCCCGCGAGCAGCGCCGCGGCTTCGGCGATGCGCGCCGGATCGGGCAGCCCGCGGTCGAGCGGGAATTCGCCGAGCATGGCGCGGCGGCGGGAGGCGCCGACTGCCTGTTCCAGCAGCAGGTCGGCCGGCAGCAGCAGCACCGCGGGGCCTGGCCTGCCGGAGGTCGCGGCCGCGAAGGCCATGTCGACGTAATCCTCCAGCCGGTCGGCGCGGTCGATGCGGCGGACGAATTTCGCGACCGCGTCGAACAGGCGGATGTGGTCGAGCTCCTGGAAGGCGTTGCGGTCGACGCTGTCGCGCGTCACCTCCTGCACCAGGGCGATGACCGGCACGCTCGCCTTCATCGCCTCCGCGAGCGGGGGCACCAGCAGCGTCGCGGCGGGGCCGTTCTGGGCGGTGACGACGCCCACCTTGCGGGCGATGCGCGCATAGCCGTCGGCCATGGCGCCGCCCATGTTCTCCTGCCGGTAGACCGTCTGGCTGATGCCGGCGGCGGGTGCCGCCAGGTGGAAGGCGGAGGGCAGGCTCTGCCCGAAGGTCGTGGTCACGCCGTGGCGCGCGAGCGCCTCCGCCAGGCGGAGTGCGACGGTGGCGTTCGGCGCGGCATCGGGCACGGGCGTCTCCTGTGGTTTCTTGCTGCCAATGCAGACGACAAGCGCAGGAGGGTCAACCCGAGCCGCGGCGCGGCACGGCGCATGCTTGTATACCGAGCCCCGGCCCGTCCACACTGGCGCCGCAGCAGGAGGTCCCGCGATGCGCCGCCGTTCCCTGATGATCGCCGCCGGCGCCGGCCTGGCGGCGCCGCTCGCCGGGCCCGCGCTGGTGCGCGCGCAGGCCGCGACCACGCTGCGCTTCACGCCGCAGCAGGACCTGGTGACGCTCGACCCGGTCACCACGACGGCCTATGCCACGCGCAACCACGGCTACATGGTCTTCGACACGCTCTACGGCATGGATGCCGCGTTCCGCGCGACGCCGCAGATGGTCGACGGCCACCGCATCGAGGATGACGGCCGCCGCTGGGACCTGACGCTCCGCGAGGGCCTGCTGTTCCACGACGGGGAGCGGGTGCTGGCGCGGGATTGCGTCGCCAGCCTCCGGCGCTGGATGCGGCGCGATCCCTTCGGCGCCGTGCTGATGGAGGCGACGGAGGAGCTCTCGGCGCCCGACGACCGCACCATCCGCTTCCGGCTCAGGCGGCCCTTCCCGCTGCTGCCGATCGCGCTCGGCAAGGCCTCGGTGCCGGTCTGCGCCATGATGCCGGAGCGGCTGGCCGCGACCGATCCCTTCCGTCAGGTGACGGAGCTGATCGGCAGCGGCCCCTTCCGCTTCAAGGCCGACGAACGCGTGCCGGGCGCGCTCAACGTCTACACGAAGTTCGAGCGTTACGTGCCGCGCCGCGACGGTGCGCTCGCCTGGACCTCGGGGCCGAAGGTCGTGCATTTCGACCGCGTCGAGTGGCGCGCCATGCCGGATGCCTCGACCGCGACCTCGGCGCTGATCGCGGGCGAGGCGGACTGGCAGGAATACGCCTATCACGAGCAGCTGCCGCTGCTCCGCCGCGCCCGCAACGTCGCGGTCCGGGTGCTCGACCGCACCGGCTTCGTCGGCATGCTGCAGGTGAACCACCTGCAGCCGCCCTTCGACAACCCGGCGATCCGCCGCGCGCTCTGGGGCGGGATCGACCAGACCGCGACCATGCAGGCCCTCGTCGGCCCCGAGGAGACCAGCCTGTTCCACGTGCCGCTCGGCTTCTTCTGCCCGGGCACGCCGATGGCCTCGACCGAGGGCCTGGCACCGCTCGCCGCGCCCCGCGACTACGCCCGCACGCGGGAGGCGCTGCGGGCTGCCGGCTATCGCGGCGAGACGGTGCTGCTGATGGTGCCCTCGACCTCCTCCGGCTCGCTCGCGATGGGCACCATCGCGGCCGACACGCTGAAGCAGGCGGGCATGACCGTCGAGGTCTACTCGGTCGAGTTCAACGCCATGCTCCAGCGCCGCAACCGCAAGGGGCCGGTCGCGGAAGGTGGCTGGAGCGCCTTCGTCACCAACTGGGCGGGGATGGACTGGCTGAACCCCGCCGGCCACATCGCGCTCCGCGGCGCCGGGGAGGCGGGCTATGCCGGCTGGGCGACGATCCCGCGCCTGGAGCAGCTGCGCAGCGCTTGGTTCGAGGCCGCCGAGCTTCCCGCCCAGCAGGCGATCTGCCGCGAGATGCAGGCGGTCGCGTTGCAGGAGGTGCCTTACTACCCGCTCGGCCAGTATCTGCAGCCGACTGCCCACCGGTCGAACCTCGAAGGCGTGCTGGACGGTTTTGCGACATTCTGGAACGTGCGGCGGCGGTGACGCGCGGGGCTACGCCCGCACCGCCGGCGCCGCTGCCACCCGCCGGGTCTTGGCCTCGATCTCCTCGAGCAGGCGCGTCGCTTCGGCCAGCGGCAGGGCGCGGCCGAACAGCCAGCCCTGGGCGTGATCGCAGCCGGCCGCGACCACGCCGCGGAGCTGCTCGCGGGTCTCGACGCCCTCGGCCACCGTCTCCATCCCGAGGGCGCCGGCGATCCCGGTCACCGCGCGGACGATCGCCTCCGCGCCGCGGCGGCCGGTGCCGAGGTCGGCGACGAAGGCGCGGTCGACCTTCACCTTGTCGAAGGGGAAGTCGCGCAGCTGGCTGAGCGAGGAATAGCCGGTGCCGAAATCGTCCATCGCGATCCGGACGCCATCCGCGCGCAGCGCCTCGAACAGCAGCCGGGTGCGGTCGGCATCGCGCACCAGCATCGATTCCGTGACCTCGAGCTCCAGCCGGCCGCGCGCCAGGCCGGATTCCGCCAGCGCCCGGCGCACGTCGCCCAGGATGTCGTTGGCGACGAATTGCGCCGGGGAGAGGTTGACCGCGACCTTCACCCGCTCCGGCCAGGCGGCGGCATCGGCGCAGGCGCGCCGGAGCGCCCAGGCGCCGAGCGTCAGCACCAGCCGGGTCGATTCCGCGATGGGGATGAACTCCGCCGGCGGCACCGGGCCGCGCTCCGGATGGTTCCAGCGCATCAGCGCTTCCATCGAGGAGACCTGGCCGCTCCGCGCCGAGACGATCGGCTGGTAGTGCAGCTCCAGCGCGCCCTGCTCGATCGCGCTCCGGAGATCGGTCTCGAGCGAGCGGCGGCGCTGCAGCGATTGCCCCATGGCGCCGTCATAGAGGCGATGGGTGCCGCGACCTTCCGACTTTGCGGCATAGAGGGCGAGGTCGGCGGCGCGCACCAGCGATTCCGGATCGCTGCCGTCGGCGGGCGCGACGGCGATGCCGACGCTGGCGCCGACCGTCACCTCGCCGACGTCGAGCGCGAAGGGGCGGGAGAGCGCCTCGACGACGCGCCGCGCCACCGCCTCCGCCTCGATGCGGCCGGCGCCCCGGGTCAGCGCCGCGGCGAACTCGTCGCCGCCGAGGCGCGCCAGCGTGTCGCCATGCCGGAAGCAGGCCGCCAGGCGCTGCGCGACGGCGCGCAGCAGCGCATCGCCGGCGGCGTGGCCGAGGCTGTCGTTCACTTCCTTGAAGCGGTCGAGGTCGATGAACAGGATCGCCGCCTGGCCGCCGCGTGCCAGCGCATCGCTCAGCCGCTCCCGGAAGTGCGGCCGGTTCGCGAGCTGGGTCAGCGGGTCGTGGCGCGCCATGTAGGCGGCCTTGGCCTCGGCCCGCAGCCGGTCGGTCATGTCGTCGTAGACGCCGATCCAGCCGCCGCCCGGCGCCGGGCGCACCAGTACCCGGACGGCGCGCCCGTCGGTCGTCCGCATGTCCCAGGTCAGCGGCTCCCGCCGCGCCAGCACCGCGTCCAGCGCCGCCCGCGCTTCGGCCGGATCCTCCTGCTCCAGGCGGCCGGCAGCGGCGGCGAGCGTCAGGAAGTCGCCGATGAAGAGGCCGGGTGCGGCCGATCCGGGCGGCAGGCCGAACACCTCCTCCAGCCGGCGGTTGCCCATGACGAGGCGCCCGCCTGCGTCCCAGACCGCGACCCCTTCGGAGACGCCGCCGAGGGCTGCCGCGAGATCCGCTTCGATCCGCCCGGCCGGAACCGGCGTCATGCGCTGGCTGGACGGACGAGGCCGACCACCCGCTCCAGCCCGGCGCCGGCATAGTCGAGGCCCTGGGTATTGGCGCCGACGAGCTTCGCCCCGGTGAGGTCGGCATCGCGCATCCGCGCGCCGGACAGCATCGCCTGCGAAAGGTCGGCGCCGGCCATTCGCGCCATGTCGAGGACGGCGCCCTCCAGGTCCGCGCGGTCGAGCCGCGCGAGGGCCAGGTTGGCCGGCACGATGCGCGGCACCGGGCCGCCGACGACGAAGGGCGAAAGCCGCGCGGCGCCGAGCTGCGCATCCTGCAGCCGCGCCCGTTCCAGGTCGGCGCCGCGGAGGTCGGCGCCGGTGAGGCTGGCCTCCCGCGCATCGACGCCGGAGAGGTCGGCGAGCACCAGGCGGGCGCGCGCGAGGTTGGCGCCGCGCAGCGTGGCGCGGGAGAGGATCGCCGCCATCAGCATCGCACCGCCCAGGTCGGCGCCGGCGATGTCGGTGTCGGAGAAGTCGGCGCGGCTGCCCTCGCGCCCGCCGGAGGCGACCCAGACGGCGTGTGCGGACAGGATCGCCTCCAGCGCTGCGGGCCCGCCTTCGAGCTTCCGCGGCAGGATCGCGCCGGTCATCCGCGCACCGTCGAGTGCGGCGCCGTCGAGCAGCGTGCCGAGCAGGCTGGCGCCTTCGAGGTTGGCGCGCGACAGGTCGACGCCGATCAGCGAGGCGCCGTCGAGGCTGCTGCCCTTCAGCACCGCGCCGGAGAGGTCGGCGCCTTCCAGGTCGCAGCCGTCGAGCGCGCAGCCGGTGAGGTCGGCGCCGGCGAGCTGGCAGCCGCGGAGATCGGCATCGCGGAGGTCGGTGTTGGACAGGAAGGCGCGCGACAGCTTCGCCTTCACGAGCCGGGCGCCGAGCAGGCAGGCATCGGAGATGATCGCCGGGTCCGCCGCCCAGGAGGGCAGCATCTCGCCATCGCCGCTCTGCATCAGCACCCCGTCGCGGAGGTCGGCGCCGGTCAGGTCGGCATGCGCGAGGGAGGCGCCGCGGAGGGTCACGCCGCGGAGGTCGGCACGCGCCAGGCGGGCGCGGTCGAGGATGGCGCCGCGGAGGTCGGCGCCATAGAGGATGGCGCCCGAGAGGTCGGCATCGGTCAGGTCGGCGCCGCGGAGGCAGGCGCCGGAGAGGTCGGCGCCGGTCAGGTCGCGGCCGCTGAGCTCCCGCCCGGTCAGGTCGTGGAATTTGAGGCAGGCGCGGGCGCCACCCGGCACGCCGCGCAGGTAACGCTGGTGCTGCCCGAGCGCCTCGAAGAGGCGTTCGGGCAGCATCGGGGTCAGCTTCGCGGCCCGAAGGGGCCTGGTGGCAGCCATGGGTGTCCTGGAACCGGGTCGGACTGTACCACTACCCCGGCGTTCCTTAAGGTTCCTTGCATTCCCGGCGGGATAGGGGGCGGCCTTCGCGCCTGCGACCAGCTCCGTGCCTGATTCCTGCCGGCGATCTGGAAGACTGCGCAACAATACGTCTTGAAATCGATCCTGAGGCGACGTTAAAATACGATTTCGTGATCTTGATCGTATACGGATACCTAAGGTGCATCCAGTGAAAATACTGAATGTCCAGGCGCTACGCGCCATCGCCGCGTATGCCGTTGTCATCCATCATATCATCGACTCATTCAATAATTATATTGGATCGCATCAGATTTCAGTAACAGTATTTGCTGCCGGCCTCGATATGTTCTTTGTCGTTAGTGGTTTCGTGATGGCGGAAAGCGCAAGTAAAGGCGGGGTAACCGCTGGAATGTTCATGCGCGCGCGTCTGGCCCGCATCCTGCCGATCTACTGGCTTCTGACGATGGCGGCCGCGGCCGCCATCGTCTCGGGTCTTAATCTCTTCGGCAGATCAACGGTCTCTGCCGATGACATTCTCGGCTCACTCCTGCTGATCCCGATGGTCGACGGCAATGGCGCAGTCGTCCCGCCGCTGCTGTTCGTCGGTTGGTCGCTGATCTTCGAGATGCTGTTCTATGCCATCCTCGCCGCATCGCTGCTGATCAGTCGTGTCCACTGTCTCGCCATAACGGCGGCGGCGATCGGCGTCGTCCTCGTTGCGAATCTCATGCTGGACGATCCGGTGCTCGATTTCCTGGGCCGGCCCTACCTGCTGGAGTTCGCCGCCGGCATCGGCATCCGGCAATTGACCAAACGCATGGTGCTGACGCGAAGGGCAGCCTGGATTGCGATCTGCGCCGCAGTCGTCATGCTGGTCGGCAGCGAATGCGTCGCGGTGCCGGCGATCTATCAGGCCGAACTGGCGGGAGCGATCTATGCCGTGCCGGCTGCGCTGCTGCTGCTCGGCTTTGTCTCGCTCGAGTCGCGCGGCGTTGTCCTCGACTGCGCCGTTCTCCAGTTCCAGGGCGAGGCGAGCTACGCCCTCTATTTGACCCACATCTTCGTGCTCCAGTTCGTCGGCAAGCTGTCGATCGTCACTGGCGTGAACCAGACCTTCGCAGGGCAGATCGCGACGCTCGGCTGCGCCTTGCTCGCGAGCGCGGTCTTTGCCTCGCTCTTCCATTGGCTGGTCGAACGTCGTCTCAATACGGCGGCAGCGGCGTTGCTGAGGGCGACAAAACCGCAGATGCGCCAGGATGCTGCGGCGGCGCCGGTCGCTGCGGCGTCCTGATCGCCCGGCCCATCGCCCAACGACGCGCCGCGCTCAGTCCTTGTAGTCGGGCTCGCGGCGGTCGAGGATCCGCTTCAGCGCCGAGAAATGCCAATCGGCGTTCGATCGGCCGCCATATTGATGCGCGGAGGCCTTGAAGCTGGCGATGGTGCTGTCGACCACCTCGGGCGGCAGCATCTTCAGCGGCTTGCTGGTCCACATCGCATAGAGCTGCACCTGCGCCACCCGCTCCATGTAGTAGAGCCGGTCATAGGCGTCGGCGACGGTGCGGCCGATGGTCGCGACGCCGTGGTTCGCCATCATCAGCACGGTCTTGTCGCCGATCACCCGGGCCAGCCTCTCGCCTTCGGCGGGATCGAAGGCGAGGCCGGTATAGGTGTCGTCATAAGCGGTGCGCAGCATGGTGCCGAGCTCGGTCTGGCCGATCGGCAGGATGCGCGGATCCTCGAGCCGCGCGAGCGCGCTCGCGAAGGGCATGTGGGTGTGGAACACCGCGGCCGCCTCCGGCAGCGCGCGGTGCATCGGCGCATGGATGCAGTAGGCGGAGCGCTCGATCTCGCCCTCGCCCGCGAGGCGGGTGCCGTCGTAGCCCACTTCCATGAAGCAGCTCGCGGTCACCTCCGACCAGTGATGGCCGAAGGGGATCTGGTAGTAGCGGTCGTCGGTGCCGGGCACGCGCAGCGTGAGGTGGTTGAAGATGCCCTCGTTGAAGCCGTGCATCACCGCGATGCGGTGCGCCGCGGCCAGGTCGATGCGCGCCTGGCGGCGGGCATCGGCGATCGAGAGGTCCGGGTGTTCGGAGGTTTCCAGGGGCATGGGCCGTCGCTCCTCGGGGGTTCCGAAGGCGATGCTAGACCGGCAATCCCTGGCAGGACACCCGCCTTCGCCGGGTGTCAGGCGGTTCCGCCGCCGAGTTCCTGCGAAAGCGCCTGTCCGGCCTCGAGGATATGGACCGACATCGCGGCGATCCGTTCGGCATCGAAGCGGCCGATCGGGCCGGAAAGCGACAGGGCGCCGACCAGGACCCCGCCGGTCGCGAAGACCGGCACGGCGATCGCCGCGGTCTCCGCGTCGCGCTCGCCGCGCGAGATCATCGGCAATGCGCCGGGCGGATGCACGGCCCCGTTCTCGTATCGCCGCAGGACATGGCCCGCCGCGCCGCGATGCAGCGACAGGACGTCGCCTTCGTGGATGACGTCGCGGATGCCCCGGCGCGATTCCTCCCGGAACAGGCAGAGCCGCCCGTCGCTGCCCTCGCGGCGGAAGAAGGAGGCGCTCTCGCCGGTGGCGTCCAGCAGCCGGCGCAGGACCGGACGCACATAGCCCTCGAGGCGGAAGGATCGCCGGAAGACGCCGGCCAGGCGCAACACCTCGTGCCCCAGCGCGTAGGACTTGTCCGGCCGGCGGACCAGCAGGCCGCCGGTCTCCAGGGAGGCCGCCAGGCGCAGCACGCCGCTCTTGTGGAAGCCCGTGATCGCCGCGATCCGCGTCAGCGTCAGCACCGGCTCGGCATCGGTGAAGCAGCGGAGCACGGCGAGGGCGCGATTGGCGGCCTCCACCCCGGCTGCGGGCCCGGCCTTCACGATTCGACTTGACGTCCCCATCCGCGCCAGTTCTGATCAATGTAATCAAGTTCTATCAGATAGAACTATGAATGGGAAGGCAAGCGTGCAGCGATACCAGCTCTTCATCGGTGGCCAATGGGTGGATCCCGCCTCCGCGACCTGGTTCGAGACGGCCGAGCCGTATTCGGGCCGGGCCTGGGCCGAGATCCCGCGCGCCGGCGCGACCGATGTCGACCGCGCGGTGCAGGCCGCGCACCGCGCCTTCGAGGCACCGGAATGGGCCGGTCTGACGCCCACCCGCCGGGGTGCGCTGCTCCGCACCCTGGCCGGGCTCATCGAGCGCGATGCCGATCGCCTCGGCGCCATCGAGCAGCGCGACAACGGCAAGCTGATCGCCGAGGTCGGCGGCCAGGTGCGCGGCGTGGCGCAGTGGTTCCACTATTATGCCGGCCTCGCCGACAAGGTGCAGGGCGACGTGGTGCCGATCCCGCGCAACGACGTCTTCGCCTATACGCGCTACGAGCCGCTCGGCGTCGTGGCCGCCATCACGCCCTGGAACTCGCCGCTGGCGCTCACGACCTGGAAGCTGGCGCCGGCCCTCGCCGCCGGCAACACGGTGGTGGTGAAGCCCTCGGAATTCACCTCCGCCTCCATCCTGGAGCTCGCGCGGCTGGTGCAGGAAGCGGGCTTCCCGGCCGGCGTGCTCAACGTGGTCACCGGCTTCGGCGCTGAAGTGGGGGAGCCGCTGGTGCGTCACCCGCTGGTCGCCAAGGTCGCTTTCACCGGCGGCGAGGCGGGCGGGCGACGGGTGAACGAGATCGCCGCCGCCGGCTTCAAGAAGGTCACGCTGGAGCTCGGCGGCAAGTCGCCCAACATCGTCTTCGACGACGCCGATCTGGATCAGGCGGCACTCGGCGCGGTCGCGGGCATCTTCGGCGCGGCGGGCCAGACCTGCATGGCCGGCTCCCGCCTGCTGGTGCAGGACCAGGTCCACGACGCCGTCGTCGAGAAGGTCGCACGGATCGCGCGCGCCGCGCGGATCGGCGATCCCTCGCGGATGGAGACCGAGATCGGCCCGATCGCGACGCGGCCGCAATTCGAGAAGATCCTGCGGATGATCGAGACGGCCAAGGCGGACGGCGCGCGCTGCATCCTCGGCGGCCATGCGCTCGGCGGCCAGGGCTTCGGCCAGGGTCAGTTCGTCGCGCCCACCATCTTCACGGACGTCACCAACGCCATGCGCATCGCGCGGGAGGAAGTGTTCGGCCCGGTGCTGTCCGTCCTCCGCTTCCGCGACGAGGAGGAGGCGATCGGCATCGCCAACGACACGCCCTACGGCCTCGCGGCCGGGGTCTGGACCAGGGACCTGCGCCGCAGCCTCCTCTGCGTGGATCGGCTGCGCGCCGGCACCGTCTGGGTGAACAACTACCGCGCCACCAGCGTCGCCATGCCGTTCGGCGGCTACAAGGCGAGCGGCATCGGCCGCGAAGGCGGCGTCGATGCCATCAAGGACTATCTGCAGGCCAAGAGCGTGTGGATCACGCCGAGCCCGAACCGCACGAACCCCTTCGTGCTGGGCTGATGGGAGGAATGGGGATGACGGATCTGGTCGTCGTCGGCTGCGGCATCGCGGGGCTGTCCTGTGCGGTCTCGGCGCTGCAGGGCGGGCTCGCGGTCACGCTGCTGGAGCGCGCGCCGGAGGAGGATTTCGGCGGCAACACGCGCTGGACCGAGGCCTATTGCCGGATGAAGAACGACCACGAGGTCGCGGACGACTTCGAGGAGGCCTTCGCGCGCAACGCCGGCTGGAACCTCGATCCCAACCTCGTCGCCGAAGTCTCCGGACCCTCGGCGCACTGGCCGGGCTGGGTGAGGTCGCATCCCTTGCCGGATCCGGAGCTGATCGCGCGCTTCGCCGACCAGGTGCCGCCGACCATCGGCTGGCTCAAGGAATTCGGCCTGCGCTTCGAGCCGCAGCCGATCTACCTGCTGACCCAGAACACCCAGCGCATCGCGGCCAAGGGCGGCGGCCTCGCGCTGATCGAGCGGCTGATGCAGGAGGCCAAGGCGCTCGGCGCCACCGTGCTGTATCGCACCACCGCGATCGACCTGCTGCGCGACGAGCTCGGGCGCGTGGGCGGCATCCTCGCCACCGGGCCGGACGGGCGGCACCTGCGCATACCCGGCAGGGCGGTCGTGCTCGCCTCCGGCGGCTACCAGGGCAATCCGGAGATGCTGACGCGGTATCTCGGGCCGACCCGGGCGCGGCACATCCGCCCGGTGGCGCGCGGCGGCTACTACAACCGCGGCGAGGGCATCCGCATGGCGCTGGCCGCCGGCGCCGCGCCGGCCGGCGAATACGGCAGCTACCATGCCGAGCCGGTCGACCCGCGTTCGCGCTTGGCCGAAGCGGTCGTCTTCATCTGGCCCTACGGCATCCTGCTCAATCGCCGCGGGCAGCGCTTCGTCGACGAGGCGCACGGCACCGCGGACGCGACCTACGACAACGTCACCCGCGCCATCGCCGACCAGCCGGACGGGATCGCCTGGGTCGTCTTCGACGGCCAGGTCGAGGATATCCCGCAATGGCGGCGCTCCATCCGCTCCGACGTGCCGGCGCTGGAAGCCGCGACGCTGGGCGGGCTGCTGGCGCAGATCGAGGAAATCGACGTGGCGGCCGCGATGCGCAGCATCGCCGCCTACAACGCCGCCTGCCCCGAGATCGTGGCGTATCGGCCGCTGGTGCTGGACGGGAACGCCGCGGCCGGGCTGGTGCCGCCCAAGTCGAACTGGTCGCGCAGGATCGAACAGGCGCCGTTCCGCGCCTTCCCCATCGTCTCGGCGAACTGCTTCACCTTCGGCGGGCTGAAGGTGACCACCGACGCAGAGGTGCTGGACTGCGACGGCAAGCCGATCCCCGGCCTCTATGCCGCCGGCGAGACCGTCGGCCTCTACAACGACGTCTATGTCGGCTCGACCTCCGTGCTGCGCGGTGCCGTCTTCGGGCGGCTCGCCGGGCGGCACGCGGCCATGGCGCTTCAGGCACGCGGCTGAGCCGCACCCGCTTCCCCGGAGGACATCGAACCATGATCAGCCGTCGTCACCTGCTCGCCGCCGGCGCGGTGCTGCCCGCCGCCGCCGCTGCACGGCCCGCCGCCGCGCAGGGCGCGCCCGTCATCCGGATCGGCATCCTCAACGACCAGTCCGGCGCCTACCGCACGAATGGCGGACCGGGTTCGGTCGCCTGCGCGCGCCTCGCGGTGCAGGAATTCGCCAATGCAGGCGGCGTGAACGCGGAGATCCTGGTGGCCGACCACCAGGGCCGCCCCGATGTCGGCCTGGCCGCCGCGCGGCGCTGGTTCGACCAGGACGGCGTCGACGTCGTGATGGATTTCCAGAACTCGGCCATCGCGCTCGCCGTCGCGGGCCTCGCCCGCGAGAAGGACAGGATCGCCATCGCCTGCAACGCGGGGACGACGGAGCTGACCGGCCGGCAGTGCTCGCCCAACACGATGCACTGGGCCTACGACACCCACATGCTGTCCCGCGTCACCGGCGGCGCGCTGGTGGCCGCCGGCGGCGACAGCTGGTTCTTCATCACCGCCGACTACGCCTTCGGCCATTCGCTGGAGCGCGACACCGCCGCCTTCGTCAACCAGGCGGGCGGGCGCGTGCTGGGTCAGGTCCGCCTGCCGTTCCCGAGCCAGGATTTCTCCTCGGCGCTGCTGCAGGCGCAGTCGAGCCGCGCCAAGGTCATCGGCTTCGCCAATGCCGGCGCCGACCTCGTCAACGCGGTGAAGCAGGCGGCCGAATTCGGCATCACCCGCCGCGGCACCAAGCTCGCGGGGCTGCTCATCCAGATCAACGACGTGCACGGCCTCGGCCTGCAGGCGGCGCAGGGCCTCTCGCTCACCGAGAGCTTCTACTGGGACCTGAACGACCGCACCCGCGCCTTCACCCAGCGCGTGCTGCCCGGCATGGCCGGCGCGCGGCCGAACATGTCCCAGGCGGCCTGCTATTCGGCGACGCTGCACTATCTCCGCGCCGTCGCCGCGATCGGCCCGGCCGAGGCCAAGCGCTCCGGCCGGGCAGTCCTGGACCGGATGCGCGGCGTGCCGATGGAGGACGACGTCTTCGGCACCAGCCTGCTGCGCCCGGACGGCCGCGTGCCGCACAAGGCCTACCTCTTCGAGGTCAAGAGGCCCGAGGAGTCCTCGGGCGCCTGGGATTACTACAAGGTCGTCGGCGAGGTTCCCGCCGACCAGGCCTTCCGCCGGCTCGGCGAAGGCGGCTGCGAGCTGCCGGGCACGCGCTGAGGCCGGGCATCGGTGACCGTCCGGGCTCAGTGCGCCTTGGCGTGCGGCGCCTGGGTCATCCGATCCACATAGGCGATGCCGATCGCCGAGAAGATGAAGATCGAGTGGATGATCGTCTGCCACATCACCGCTTCGGAGGTGATGGTGGCGTTGGGCGTGCCCATGCGGCTCGCTTCGATGAAGACGCGCAGCAGGTGGATCGAGGAGATGCCGATGATCGCCATCGCCAGCTTCACCTTGAGCACCCCGGCATTGACATGGCTCAGCCATTCCGGCTGGTCGGGATGGCCCTGCAGCCGGAGCCTGGAGACGAAGGTCTCGTAGCCGCCGACGATCACCATCACCAGCGGGTTCGAGATCATCACCACGTCGATCAGGCCGAGCACGACCAGCATGATCTGCTGCTCGCTGAAATCGGTCGCATGCGCGACGAGGTGCCACAGCTCCTTGAGGAACAGGAACACGTAGACGCATTGCGCGACGATCAACCCCAGATAGAGGGGCAGCTGCAGCCATCGCGAGCTGAAGATGAGCATGGGCAGGGGGCGGAGCGGCACGCGCTCCGCGGCAGGGGAGGTGTCGGTCATCGGATCCGGTCGTGGCGGGGGGAAAGGGGTGTCGCGCTATATCGCCCCGCCCGGCCGGCTGTCGAGCGGGATCGCGTGACGGGTTCGGGGCGTCACGCCGGCCGGACGGGACCGGCCGGCGGCTGCGCCGCGGCAAGAATGCCGTTGAGCTTGCCGGGGTCGGTGATGCCGACCTCGCGCAGCAGGTCGTCGACCAGCGGCGAGGTGACGCGGTGGCGCAGCGCCGCATTCACCACCTGCTCGGGGAAGCCGGGTGCGGCCGGCTGGCCCTCGGCGCCGGCCGCGATGCCGTTGCCGCCGGCATGCGCGGCCCCGAGGCCGGTCACGTCGACGACGCGGATCGAATCGATGTGCTCCAGCGGCTTGACCATCGCCGCCAGCACCGCCGGCAGCGCCTCCACCAGGCGCAGCCGCAGCTCCAGCTCCACGATGCGCGGCTCCAGCGTGTTGCGCGCCGCGTTCAGCTTCGCCTGGCCCTCGGAATCCGCCGTGTACTTTGCGGCCGAGGCTTCCGCCATCAGGATCTCGGCATCGGCGCGGGCCTTGGTCTCGGTCGAGAGCGCCGCGGCGCGGGCCTCGGCGGCTTCGCGCTCGGCGCGCGCGCCGGTGGTGACCGTGATCGCTTCCCGCTCTGCGGCTTCGGCCGCCTGCAGCAGCGCGACGCGCTTCGAGCGCTCGGCGCGCTCGACCGAGCGTGCGGTCTCGACCGTCTCCTCGGCGGTGACGGCCAGGGCGCGCGCCTGGGACGCGGCTTCCTCGGCGGCCGACTTGGCGCGCGACTGGTCAGCGATCGCCGCCTCGCTCTCCTGCCGGCGGATCGCCAGCGTCTTCTCGTTCTCGATCTCGCGCTCGGTGACGCTGCGCGCCGCCTCGATCCGCGCTTCGCGGGCGATGCGCTCGGCCGAGATCTGCGCGAGCTCCGATTCCTGCTTGGCCAGCGCCTCCTTGCCGGCGATCTGGGCCTGGGTGGTGGCGCGCTGCTCGGACAGCGCCCGCTGCTGCTCGACCCGGGCGCGCTCGGTCGCCAGCTCCACCTCCAGCTTCGACTTGGTCTGGTCGCGGTCGCGCTCGGCGATCGCGACATTGGTCGTCGCCTCGATCTCGAAGCGCTCGCGCCGCTTCGCCTCGGTGATCTCCTTGATCCGCTTCAGCCCCTCGGCGTCGAAGGAATTGTCGGGGTTGAAGTGCTTCTGGTCGGTCTGGTCGAGCCCGACGAGGGAGGCGGTCTCCAGCTCCAGCCCGTTCTTGTTCAGATCCTCGCCGACCGAATCCCGCACCTTCTGCACGAAGTCGGCGCGCTTCAGGTGCAGTTCCTGGAGCGTCATGCCGGAGGCGACGGCGCGCAGCGCGTCGACGAACTTGCCCTCCACCAGCTCCTTCAGCGCATCCGGGTCATTGGTGCGGTTCCCGAGGGTCTGCGCGGCACTCTGGATGCTCTCGGCATCCTTCTTCACGCGCACGTAGAACTCGACGGTGACGTCGGCGCGCAGGCTGTCATGGGTGATCAGCGCCTCGGCCTGGGTGCGGCGGACCACCAGCTTGTGGGTCTTGAGGCTGACGGGGACGAATTCGTGGAACACCGGCAGAACCAGCGCGCCGCCATCGACGATCACCCGCGCGCCGCCGAGCCCGGTCTTCACATAAGCGGTCTCCTTGGACGAGCGGCGATAGAGCCGCGACAGCACGAAGCCGATCGCAAACAGGGCGACGATCGCAAGGACGGCGAGCGTCGCGGCAGTGACGAGGGTGTCCATGATCACGGTCCTGTCTTGATGAAGAAGGGGTCAGCCCGGTGCCGCGGCGTCGTCGCGTGCCGGCACCGCGACGAAGGCGCGCTCGTTCCGCGCCATCAGCACGATCCGGGTGCCGGTCGGGATCGGCGCGCCCTCCGCCTCCGGCACCACGGAGACATAGAGCGAGCCGCCGAAGCCATCCGGCACCCGCGCCTCGGCCGGCAGCGCCGCGGTCGCGGTGCCCTGCACGACGACCGCGATGCGGCCGAGCAGGCTGTCGCGGCTGGCGACGTAGCTCTGCTCGCGCGGCACCAGGCGGGCGACGGCGACGGTCGCGACCCGGGTCACCGGCAGCGCCGCGAGCAGCGCCGGGACCGAGGCGATCGCCCAGTGCAGCGGCGCGCCGAACAGGCCGCGCGCGATCGCCTGGGCCAGCAGGCCGAAGCCCGCGAAGCTCGCGCAGAGCACGATCAGCAGCACCGCGAGCGGCACCCGCCCGAAGCCGAGCCAGGCGAGGAAGCCGGCTTCGGCATGCTCGTGCGCGTGGAAGTCGTGGCCGGCGCCATGCGCGCCGTCATGGCCATGGCCGAGCAGCGCATCGGAGGAGAGGCCCGCCAGCAGCAGCGCGCCTTCCAGCACCGCCAGCAGCAGCACGAAGCCGCCGGCCACCAGGAAGGGCAGGTTGTGCGGCAGCAGCAGCAGGTCGATCATTCCTCGGCATCCTCGTCCGCGAAGCCGTGACCGGCGAGCATCGCCGCCACCGAGGCCAGGTTTTTTGTTGCGGGCACGAGATTTTTACCCGTCCGATACGCGGCCTGCCAAGCCGCCGCCGCGTCACGAAATGCGGCATGTGCTTCAGCGCACTCCAGCGCCGCCTGGGCGCCGAGCCGCCCGGCCCGGGCCACTGCACCACCTTCGCGGGCAAGGATCGCGGCGCTGCCGCGCAGCCGCTCCATCTCCTCCCGCAGCGGCCGCTCGAGCGCCGCGAGCCGCTCGGCCAGCGTCGCGGCGCGGCCCTCGGCGTCGAGGCGGGGCGCGGTCGGCGCCAGCAGGCGGCGGATCAGGCCGGGGCGCAGCCGCCGCAGCAGCGCCGCGGCATCGGCCGCGACCGCGGCGACCGCGTCCCGCAGCCCGGGCGCTGCCGGCCGCGCGGCGAGCGCGATGATCCGCGCCGCAGCGCTGCCGTCGCGGTCATTCCCGGCCGCCATGCCATGATCCCCGCCATGTCCGCCTCTGCCTTGCCACAGCCGCGCGCCGCCGACACCGACCTTCTGGCGGTCGAGCTCGGCTGGCCGGGGGCCGCGACGCAGGCGGCACTGCGCGAAGCGGCGGCGGCGATCCGCGACGCCGATCTCGAGCCCTTCGTGGACGGCGCCGAGCGGGGCTGGCTGTCGCGGCTGTTCCGGCTCGACGGCCGCTATCGCCGGGCGCGCCGGCGCACCCTCCAGGCCATCGCGACGCTCGAGGCGGTGATGCCGCGGCTGCGCGATGGCCTGGCGCTGCACAACGCCTTCCTGCAGCGGAGCGAAGCGGCGGCTGCGCGCTGCCGGGCGACCGAGCGGGACCTCGCCGCGGCGCTGGCGACGGCGGAGGCGGGCGCCGGCGAGGAGCGGGAAAGGGCGCTGCACGACCTCCGCCTCGCCCTCGCGGTCGCACGGCAGGACAGCCTGACCGCGGCGCTTTTGCTCGACCGCGACCGCGGCATCGCCCAGGCGATCCGCACCCTGCTGGAGGACACGCTGCCGCGCTGGCACGCGATGGTGGCGGAAGCGCTGACGCTCCGCCGGGCAGCAAGCGCGCGCCGGCTGCTGCAAGCGCTGGCAGCGGAGGAGGCGGAGGCCGGAAGCAGCGTGGCGCTGCGCGACATCGACGCGCTGGTCGCGCAGATCGGCACAACGCCAGGCTAGTCTGTGTTCTTGAGACGAATGTCAATCTTGGTGCATTTTCGTAATCGTTTTTTCTGTAATCGATCTGTCTTTTTATGCATTGTCATCAGGCGTCGTCTTCGCCGCTGTCCCGCATCCGGGAGGGCTCGCCGCATGACACTGGCCGCTCTTCGCGATGGCACCGTCCCGGAACGGGAAGGGGGCTGGCGCCGGCTCGCTGCCGGATGGGTGGTGCAGCCGACCGGGCGGCTGGCCGGCTTCCCGGCCGGCAGCCGTGCGCAGGACCGGCGCTTCCTGCTGTTGCATGCCGATTACGGCGTCACCCTGCTCGACCTCTGGTCGCCGGCCGGCGCGCCGCCGCCGGGCCCCGCCGCTTCCGGCTGGCTGGAGGCGGAGCTTCGGCTGGCGGCCTTCCTGCGCCGCTTCGATCCGCGCCTGCCGATCCGCCGCCTGCATCTGGCGGAGGCCGAGCTGCCGGCGCTTCCCGGCGTGCTCGCCCGCGCCGTCGCGGAGCTGGAGCCGCTCAGCCTGCCGGGCGGCGATGCCTGGATGGCTGCCGTGCAGGACATGCTCGAAGCGGTGCCGGCAACCGGCCCCCCGTCCCTGCCGCGGCCGGCGCCGCGGCGGCTGTCCCTGCCGTCGCGGCGGCATGGCCTGGCGGTCGCTGCCATCGCCGCGGTTGCCCTGATCGGCCTCGGCGGGCTGGCGGCGTTGCCGCTTCTCGGCGGCGACGCTGCGCGTCGGGCGATCCCGACGGCAGAGGTGATGCCGGCGCCGGAGGGTGCGTCCGAGGTGCAACTCGCGATGGCGCCGGCCTCGCCGCTGCCGGCCCTGGCGTTGCTGCTACCGGCTCCGGCATTGCTGCTGCCGGTTCCGGCGTTGCTGCTGCCGGTTCCGGCGTTGCAACCGTCGCCGCCGGAGATCGCGGCACTGGCCTGGCCCGTGGAGGCGAAGCTCGCGGCCTCGCCGGCGGATCCCGATGCGCCGCATCCGCTGCCGGCGATCGGCGCGTACGGCATCGCCACGCTCCAGGAGCCCGCCCCGCTGCCGGACGCCGTCGCCCTGGCCGAGGCCGAGCCGCAGCCGGCGGTGGCGGAGCCGCTGCCGGAACCCGAGGCACCGCGCCTGCCGCCGCTCGCGACGCCCGCGCCGCAGGCGATGGCAACGGAGGCACCGTTGCCGGAGCCGGAGGCGCCGCGCCTGCCGCCGCTCGATGCCGCACCGCCGCCGGCGCCGGTGGTGGCCGTGGCGCCCATGAGGCCCGACTTGCCCGTGGCACCGCCGGCGCAAGCCGCGGCACCAGCCGCGCCGGCGCCCGATCCCAAGGTGATCGAGATGCTGATCGCGCGCGGCAACGAGATGCTGGCCCGCGGCGACATCTCGGCCGCCCGCCTGTTCTATGGCCGCGCCGCCGCTTCCGGCAGCGCGGTCGCCTTCACCGCCATGGGCCGCAGCCACGACCCGGCGGTGCTGGAGGCGCTCGGCGTGCGCGGCATCCGGCCCGATCCGGAACGCGCCGCCTTCTGGTACCGCCGCGCCGCGGAGGCCGGCGGCACCGATCCGGAGCGGAGCGGACGATGAGCGAGGATCGCATTGACCTCCCGGCGCGGCGCCGGCTGCTGCTCGGGGGCGCGGCTGGGCTGCTGCTGCCCGGCGCCGCCGCGGCGCAGTTCGCGGCGGGCGAGACGGCGCAGCTCAACACCCTGGCGGCGCGCGCCAATGCCGGCACCGTCGGCATCATCGCCGGCGGCGTCGACGGCACCTATATCCGGATCGCCGCCGACCTCGCCGCGGTGCTCGACGGCGAGCGGCTCCGCGTCATCGCGATGATCGGCCGCGGGTCGGTGCAGAACATCGCCGACATCATGCTGCTGCGCGGCGTCGACCTCGGCATCGTGCAATCGGACGTGCTCGCCTATGCGCGGCGGGAGCGGCTCTACCCCTCGGTCGAGCGGCTGATCCAATACGTCTGCAAGCTCTATGACGAGGAGGTGCACGTGCTCGCCCGCCCGGGCGTCGCGACGCTCCGCGACCTGCAGGGCCAGGCGGTCAATGTCGACCTCCGCGGCAGCGGCACGGCGATGACCGCCTCCCTGATGTTCGGCGCCCTCGGCATCGGGATCGCAGAGCGGCACGACCCGCAGGACCTGGCGCTGGAGCGGCTCCGGCGGGGCGAGATCGCGGCGCTGGTCTATGTCGCGGGCAAGCCGGCGCGGCTCTTCACCGGCATCCGGCCGGAGGAGGGGCTGCGCCTGCTGCCGCTGCCGGCCGCACCCGAACTGCTCGACACCTACATGCCGGCGGGCTTCGGGGCGGCCGACTACCCGGCGCTGGTGCCGGAAGCGGGGACGGAGACGCTGGCGGTCGGCGCCGTGCTCGCGGTCTATGGCTGGGCGCCGAACACCGAGCGGCACCGCAAGGTCGCCCGCTTCGTCGCTGCGCTGAACGCCAATTTCGAGGCCTTCCTGCGCCCGCCGCGGCACCCGAAATGGCGGGAGGTGAACCTGGCCGCCGCGGTCCCGGGCTGGACCCGCTTCGCCCCGGCTTCGGGATAATCCCGGGGGAAATCTCTTTCTTCTGTCTTGATCTGTCTTTTTCTGCGTATACCGTCGCGCGCCGTCATCCTTGCCGCTGTTTCGGCGTCCTGGAGTCGTCGCATGGCGTCCGCTGCCCTCGAAGATGCTGCCGCCCCGGCCGCGGATCCGCGCGCCGATCGCGAGGTGCCGGCCGGCTGGCAGCCGGTCGCCGCGGGCTGGGTCATGCAGCCGACCGCCCGGCTGGCCGGCTTCCCGGCGGGTGGGCCGCTCCGGGAACGGCGCTTCCTGCTGATGCATGGCGATCACGGGCTGGTGGTGCTCGACCTCTGGGCGCCGGGCGCGGCTTCCCCCGATGCGCCCGGGCCCGGGTCGCTGGCCGCCGAGCTCCGCCTCGCGACCTTCCTTCGCCGCTTCGACCCGCGCCTGCCGGTGCGCCGGCTGCATCTCGCCGAACCCGAATTGCCGGCATTGCCGCGGTTGCTGGCGCGCACGGTCGCGGGTGCGGAGCCGCTCGACCTGCCGGGCGGCCATGCCTGGATGGCCGCCGTGCAGGCGATGCTCGCGGCGGCGCCGGAGGCATTGCCGGTGGCCGCGCCGGCGCGGCGGCCCGTGCCCCGGCCACGCCGCGCCCTGAACTGGCCGCTGGCGATCGGCGGCGCGGCCATTGCCGCGACCGCGCTCGGCCTCCTGCTCCTGGCCATGCTGCCGCCGGCCGCGGTCCCGCGGCCGGCGGCCGTAGCGGCGGCGGCGGCGCCGGCGCCCGTACCAGAGCCGGCCGCCGATCCGCCGCTGGCGGCGATGGCCGCGGCGCCGCCATTGCCCGCCGCCCGCGGGCCGGATCCGCTGCCGGCGCTGCTCGCGGAAGCCGTCGCCGCGCTGCCGGTGCCCTGGCTCGGCTTCGGCCAGGTCGCCCCCGCGGCACCGGCGGTGCCCGCCGCGGTGGTCGGGCCGCCGCCGGTCGGCGCGCCGCCGCCGGTCACGGTGCCGGAGCCGGCCGGACCGCTGCCGGAGGAGGAGGATGTCGCGCTGGCGCCGTCGATGCCGCCCGAGGCGCGGCAGGTGCCGCCCGAAGGCATCGCCATGGAAGCCTTGCCGGCACCTTCGGCACCGCCCGCGGCATTGTCTCCGGCGGCGCCTGAACCCGCGCCGGCGCGCGCCGCGCCGCCGCCGCCCGCCGCGGCCTCCGATGGCGATGCCAAGCTTGCGGAGCTGCTGCTGCTCCGCGGCAACGAGCGGATGGCGAACGGCGACATCTCGGCGGCCCGCCTGCTGTTCCGCCGCGCCGCGGCGGCGGGCAGCGTCGCCGCGCTGACCGCCCTCGGCCGCAGCTACGATCCCGCGGTGCTGGGCGGCCTCGGCGTGCGCGGCATCCGGCCGGACCCGGAGGAAGCCGCCCGCTGGTACCGCCGCGCCGAGGAGCGCGGCAGCGCAACGCCATGACCAGGAGCACGCGATGACAGACGAGAACCCCGCCGGCGGGCGCCGCGCCCTCATGATCGGGGCGGCGACGATGGGCGCAGCGATGGGGGCGGCGTTGCCGGCCGCGGCCCAGGAGCAGAAAGTGACGCCGGCCGAGACCGCGCAGCTCAACCTCATGGCGCTCCGCGCCAATGCCGGCACCGTCGGGATCGTCACCGGCGCCGCCGACGGCACCTATGTCCGGATCGCCAGCGACCTCGCCGCGGTGCTCGACGGCGAACGGCTTCGCGTCAACCCGATCCTCGGCCGCGGATCGCTGCAGAACATCGCCGACATCATGCTGCTGCGGAGCGTGGACCTCGGCATCGTGCAGACCGACGCGCTGGCGCATGCCCGGCGCCAGCAGATGTTTCCCTCGCTCGACCGGCTGATCCACTACGTCTGCAAGCTGTACGACGAGGAGGTGCACGTGCTCGCGCGGCCGGGCATCGCCGCGGTCCACGACCTCGCCGGGCAGCGGGTCAACATCGACCAGCCGGGCAGCGGCACCGCGGTGACCGCCAGCCTGATCCTGGAGGCGCTCGGCATCGCTGTCGAGCCGATGCACGACCCGCAGGATGTCGCGCTGGAGCGGCTCCGGCGGGGCGAGATCGCGGCGCTGGTCTATGTCGCGGGCAAGCCGGCGCGGCTCTTCACCGGCATCCGGCCGGAGGAGGGGCTGCGCCTGCTGCCCCTGCCGGCCGCACCCGCGCTGCTCGAGACCTATCTGCCGACCGCGCTGACGGCCGCCGACTACCCGGCGCTGCTGCCCGAGGGCGGCGCGGAGACGCTGGCGGTCGGCGCCGCCCTCGTCGCCCATGCCTGGCAGCCGAATTCCGAGCGGCACCGCAAGGTCGCCCGCTTCGTGCAGGCGCTGACGCAGAATTTCGACGCCTTCCTGCGGCCGCCGCGGCATCCGAAATGGCGGGAGGTGAACCTTGCCGCCACCGTCCCGGGCTGGAGCCGCTCCGCCGCGGCGCCGTAGCTCATGAGCCGCCCTCAAACGCCGGGCGGGCGGCATCCGCCGCCCTGGAGCGACCTGCCCTCGGTCGCCGATCTCCACCGGCCGGAGCTGGCGATCCTTCCGTGCCGGCTGCTGCGCGATCCCGGATGCCGGGCAGCGTCAGGGGAGGCGGATATCGCGCTTCGCATCGCTCCGAGGCTCAGGCCGCCATGACCCGTTCGAGCATGGCGTCCGACAGCCCCTCCAGCCGGTCCATGTAGCCGTCCCAGAGGCCGTCATCGTCGGAGACGACGAGTTCGAGCCCGTGCAGTGCGGCGATCCGGATGGCGAGGATGGCAGCGTCCTCGGCGCCGATCCCCGCCGCCGCCCGGACCCTGAGCGCCGGCAGCACGCGGGAGGGTGCGAAGACCTCGCCCATCGCCCGGCCGGCGGCGTCGATCCAGACACGCACCGTGACCGCGGCTTCGATAGGCACACCCTTGCGCTTGCTCACTGTTGGCTCCGTCATTCGACAGCGCCCAGTGTTCACGGAATCCGGCGCGCCTCCAGTCAGGTCCCGTCTGGTTTTGTCATCGGATGTTGGTGGGGCCTTTCGCCGGCGCCGGCGCGGCGCATCAGCAGGTCGGCCAGGCCGTCGACGACGCCCCAGCTCCATTCCGCATCCGCGGGTCGCACCAGGATCATCCGGCTGCGGAGATGGGCGAGCACCGCCTCGCCAGGCCAGCCATGCGCCTCGATCTGCGCATCGACGTAGCCATCCTCGTAGCGGCTTCCAGGCCTGAGGCCGGAGACGGGCAGCCGGGGACGGGTGGTCACGAAGGCATCCTCCATCCGCCTGGAGCGGCCGGACGACCGGGCGCTTCGGGGTCAGGGGCGATCCTGGCACGGCTTGGGTTAATATTACGATATCGGACCAAGAGGCTGTCGATATGCGTGCGATCGTGCGGCGACCGCCAGCTAACGGAGGCCGTGGGGCGTGGTTGCGGCCGCGGCGTGTCGTGATTGCGGCACGCCGCGAACCCGCGATTTTCCCATGCGGCGATCTGCACTAACCTTGCGTCATGCCGATGCTTCACGAAGCCGCGTTGTGCCTCGCCATGCTCCTGCTTGTCGCGGGAACGGCATCGGCGCAGGCGCCTGCCGCTCCGGCGGCACCGGCAGCGCGGGAAGAGTTGCCGCGCGAGTCTTCGCAGCGGGTGATCGGGCGCGAAGTGACCGGACCGTCCGGCGACGTGGTCGCACGCATCGTCAACGTGCTGCTCGACGAGGCCGGGCAGCCGCGTGCCGCGGTGCTGGATTACGGCGGCTTCCTCGGCGTCGGGCGGCGACGCGTCGCCGTCGCCTGGCGCACCCTCCGCTTCGCGCCCGATGCCGTGCGGCTCGAGCTGACGCGCGACCAGATGCGCGCCTTCCCCGACTATCGCGAGGGCGACGCGGCGGTGGTCGCCGCGCCGCCGGCCGTCGAGCCGCCGGCCGCCGAGCCCGAAACGCGCTGAGCGCCGGCATGACCGGGCGCAGCGCAGCCGGCCTCGACTGGCTGAACTTCTTCATGGCCAATGTGCAGACCGGTTTCGGGCCGTTCGTCTCCGTCTACCTGACGACCAAGGCCTGGACCGAGCTCGAGATCGGGATCGCGCTCAGCCTCGGCACGCTCGTCGGCATCGCGATGCAGGTGCCGGCCGGCGCGCTGGTCGATGCGACGCCGCGCAAGCGGCGCGCGGCGGCGGCGGCACTTTTTGCCATCGCGTTGTCTGCCTTGCTGCTGGCCGCCTGGCCGGAAACGCTGCCGGTCATGGGGTCCGAGGTGCTGCACGGCATCGCGTCCTGCGTGCTCGGGCCATCGGTCGCGGCGATCAGCCTGGCGCTGGTCGGGCGGCAGGCGCTCGGCGAACGGCTCGGCCGCAATGCAAGGTTCGCGGCGATCGGCAGCGGCGTCGCGGCCGGGCTGCTCGGCGCCGCCGGCGCCTGGATCTCGGGGGCGGCGGTGTTCTGGCTGACCGCCGCGCTCTGTGTGCCGAGCCTCGTGGCACTCGCCGCCATCCGCCAGGCTGACCTGCGACCACCGGCACCGGCGACGGAAGCGAAGGAGCGCGGCGTGGCGCGCGGCCTCGGCGTGCTGCTGCGCAACCGTGCGGTCGTGGTCTTCGCGCTCTGCTGCCTGCTGTTCACCCTGTCCAATGCCGCCATGCTGCCGCTCGCCGGCACCCAGGTGACGCGGAACGCCGGCGAGGAGGCGAACCTCATCATCGCCGGCTGCATCGTCGCACCGCAGCTGGTGATGGCGGCGATCGCGCCCTGGCTCGGCCGGCTGGCGGAGCGGCGCGGGCGACGGCTTGCGCTGCTGGTCGGCTTCTCCGCCCTGCCGCTGCGCGGCGCGCTGCTGGCGATGGTCGAGCATCCGGCCTGGCTGATCCTCGTCCAGGCGCTGGACGGGATCAGCGCCGCCGGCCTCGGCGTGCTGCTGCCGCTGCTGGCCGCCGATGCGACGCGGGGCACGAACCGCTTCAACCTCTGCCTCGGCGTGTTCGGGCTGGCGGTCGGCATCGGCGCCACGCTCAGCACCACGCTCGCCGGGCTGGCAGCCGCCTGGTTCGGCACCGAGGCCGCCTTCGCCCTGCTCGCCGCCATCGGCCTCGCCTCGGTCGCGGCGGTCTGGGCCGCGATGCCTGAGACGCGGCCTGCCGCGATGCCTGAAACCCGGCCTGCCGCGATGCCGGAGACGCGGCCTGCCGCGATGCCGTAGACGCGGCCGGCGTCGCGCTGAGCCGATGCCGGCTTGTCAGAGGAGCGTCCGATTCAGATCTCCGGGCCATCCGGCCCTCCGATCATCGGACGCTCAGGCCTCCTCCGCCGGCAGCTCGGGCGGCGGCGGATCGGGCCAGAGCTCGTCGGCGGCGATCTCCTCCGGCAGGTCGCGGGCGATGTCGGCGGGTGCAGCCGGCTCGCTGCCGTCCTCGGGCAGGAAGGCGCGGGCGCAATGCGCGGCGCAGTAGCTGCGGCCGGACGCCGTCGGCGCACCGCAGAAGCGGAACTCCTCCTCGCGCGGCTCGCCGTCCGGCCATTGGCAGTGACGGTGGCGCACCGACGCGACCGGGCCGTGGTTCGGCCGCTTCGGCGCCGCGAGCTTGCCCGCCCGGATGCGCTGGAACTCGGAGGAGCGCAGGCGCTGGTAGAGGGTGTGGTTCACCGGCCAGGGCCAGAGGCCCGTCATCTTGTTCATGGCCGGGTGCCTCCGTGGCGGGGGAGGCGGCTGCGGCGCGGGGGGCTGGCCTGGCGGCCGGGGGGATCGTGCTGCATGCCGGCAGTTTATATGCACGAATGCATCTGCACAACTGCATAATTGCAGGAGGACGAATCCCGCCGGATATGCAAGTTTGCTCATATGAGTGAGCAGCAGATCGCCGTCCGCGACCTGGTCCAGCAGATGCTGGCGGAAACCGGGCTGACGCTGACCGAGCTGGCGCGGCGCGCCGGCGTCTCCTCCACGACGCTCACCCGCTTCATGAACAAGGACGTGAAGCACACGCTGTCGATGAGCACGCTCGGCAAGCTTTCGGTCGCCTCCGGCGTCGGGGTGCCGATGGGGCTCTCGGCGCCAGGGGTGGTGGCGCGGCCGCCGGCCGAGAGCCTGGCGGTGCCGCGCCGCGCCGACATGCCGCACGACCTGCCGGTCTACGGGACGGCGCAGGGCGCGAACGGGGAGGGGGCCTTCATCATCAACATGGGCGGCCAGGTGGACCGCATCCGCCGCCCGCCCGGACTGATGGCCAACCGCGATGCCTTCGCGATCTATGTCGAGGGCGACAGCATGGAGCCGCGCTTCGAGCCGGGGGAGACGGTGGTGGTCGACCCCAACCGCCCGGTGCGGCCCGGCGACGACATCGTGCTGCTGCTCGAGAGCCCGGAGCCCGGTCGGCCGCCCTGCGCCTATATCAAGCGCCTGGTCCGGCGCGGCGCCGAGCGAATCCTGGTCCGCCAGTACAACCCGCCGCGCGAGATGGAATTCCCGACCGCGGCGGTGCGGAAGATCTTCCGGGTGATGCGGGTTGGCGAGCTGCTCGGCTGAGCTCCGTCACGCTCGAGCTTACGGCCAAGCCGGTGTTTTGGAGCCACAGTCACGTCCATAATTCCGCTATTTGCGAAGTAGGCGGTGGATCACGTGAAACTGATCGATTAGTATGCGAAGCATCACCAGCAGCAACCGGAGCGTGTGGTGCCTTCAGATCTGGTCGCGACCCTCTGCGCCAGCATGGCGCTGTTGAGCGTCATCCTTGCCTATTGCAGTGGCGTTGCGCGCGGCCGGCGGCGGGAGCGCGGCATGCGTGAATCGCTGGTTCGGCTGAACGCCGCCGTGGGCCTGGCGTGGCAGCCGGCCCGCCATGGTCCGGCGCTTTCCCTGGCGTCGCAGCCAATCAGCCGCTCGTCCGACAGCGGCGTCCGGGCGGCCTGAACCGATCGCGATGTGCTGGAGTTGAGGCAGGGCCCGCCGGCGGCGGGCCGCGGCCAGCTGGCGTCAGCGATCGGCGCCGAGCTGATCCGCCAGCAGGCGGGAGACGCATTCCTCGCGGCGGGAATCGCGGGCGCTGAAGCCGGTCGCGGCGGCATAGACGGCTGCGATGGCGGCACCGAAGATCGCGAACAAGCCCATCGACCAGAGATCGAGCATCCGCCTGCTTCCAATTCACGGACGGCTGCGTCCGCCCTAGATCCACGCCCGTCGCAGCCATCCTGGCCAGATCGGAACCACCACGCATCCTAGGCGGCAAGGGTAAACCAAAGGTTGACGGTGTATCCCGCGCGGTCCGGATGCGCGCCGTCGGGCTTGCATGCACTAGTGCATTAATGCATATGTTCTCCTTCAGGGAGGATCGTGCATGTCCGATGCCCGCAAGCTCGAGCAGCTTCGCACCTGTCGCGACCACCAGCTCCGTGTCGCCCGGCTGCATCGCGCCGACGGCCAGCGCGCCATGGCCGCCGACTGCGTCCGGCGCGCCCGCGCCTATGGCCGGGCCATGCTGGCGCTGCGGCGAGGGCCGGCGTGACGGCGCGGGACTACCTCGCGCTCTGCGACACGCCGCCGGCGTTGCCGAGCCCGGACCAGGCGAGGCGGGCGCTCGGCCGCCACATCCGCTCCGCAGCGCTCTATGCGGAACAGGCCGGCCGGTGCGAAGCACTGGCCGCCTGGTGCCGCGAAGCGGGCGACGAGGCCGGCCTGCTCTTTGCCGGCCACCACGCCGCCTGGGGTCGCTGGTGGCGGTGCATGCAGCGCGATGCGGCGTCCGAGTCGGCGCCGCAGCCGGCGCAACCGGGGGCCGTCATCCGGCATCCCGACTAGCGCGATGCTGGCATGAAGGCGGTATCAGCGGCGCTTCGTCGTCGTTTGTCATCATTCGTCGCCGATTGCTCTGGACCGGAGCCTGGCCAGGTCGCGAAATGGGGCGGCTGGCGGCAGGGGCGCACATGGGCCCGAGGGTCTTCACCATCATCCCGGTCTATCGGGGCGGCGGCGAGTTCACCTATCTCCTCGTCGAAAGCGACGAGGAGGGGACGGTCGATCAGTCGCTGACCCTGACCTTCGACGTGCTGGACGAAGCCGAAGCCGCCAAGAAGGCGCTGGAGCAGGTGGGCCACGCGAAGGACGCGGCGCGTCGCGTGGGGCCGGCGAACGAGCGCTGATGCCCGGGCGACGGACGGGGGCGCGCTCAGCCCTCGGCGACCGCCGCGGTCAACAGCAGCGCGCCGGCCACGCCCGCGGCCCCGGCGACGACCAAAGCGAGCTCGGGTCCCGACCAGGCCATCGCGACCGGCGCGGCGAGTGCGGCCAGCGCCCGGCTGGAGGTGAGGCGGCCGAGCAGGGTGCCGGCGGCCTCCGCCCCGAAGCTGTCGACGACGAAGGGCGGCAGCAGGCCGACGACGCCGCCGTTCACGATGCCGAAGACGAGCGCGAAGGCGGGCAGCAGGCCGAGGCCGCCCACCGCCCAGAGCAGCATGACGAGGCCGGCGCCGGCGCAGCAGGCGATGAAGCTGCCGCGCCGCCCGACGCCGTCGGCCAGCGCGCCGAGCAGGATGCGGCTGGCGATCGAGGTGATCCCGATCAGCGTCAGCAGCCCGACCGCATCCTGCAGGGCGGCGCCGCGGTCAAGCGCATAGGGCACGAGGTGGGCGAAGGGCAGCGCGATCGGCACCGAGACCAGCAGCACCCCGAACCAGGCCAGGGTGAAGGCGCGCCGGCGGTGCGCCCGGCCGCGGATCTCGCCCGGTTGCCGGTGCGTCGGTGCCGCCGGCCCATCCTCCAGCAGCGCGGCGCCGGCCAGACCGATCGTCAGCACCAGCAGCGCCGAGATCAGGAAGGCGAGCCGCCAATCGCCGAAGTGCTGCAGGATCTCCGCCGAAGGCGCGATCAGCAGGGTGCCGACCCCGATGCCGGAGGCCGCCAGGCCGGAGGCGGCGCCGCGCCGGCGGGTGAAGTGCCGCTGCACCGCGGCCATCGCCGGCACGTTGACGAACCCGACCCCGATGCCGACAAGCAGCCCGGCATGGATCCAGAGCGACGCGGCCGATTCCGCGGTGGAGGCGAGGGCCAGGCCGAGCGCCACGGCGACGATGCCGATGGCGGCCGGCCAGCGGGGGCCGGCGCGATCGGCGAGCGGGCCGGACACCAGGCTCGCGAGATAGGTCATAGCGCCGGACAGCCCCACGACGATGCTGACCGACAGGCGGCTGAGGCCGAGCTCGGCCTGGATCGGCACCGCGAAGGCGGCGAAGGAATAGACGGCGCCGAAGCCCATCATCAGGGTCACGAAGGCGCCGGCGATGCTGCGGACGCCCGGCGACGCGGCATGGCGAAGCAGGCCCACAGCAGGCAGGGCTTCGCTGCGCGGCGCCATACGGACCGACATGCGCTGCTCCTCGACCACCCAGGCGACCCCTCTGCTGCCGAACGAACGGCAGGAGGGCAGATCGCCCCCGGCCGGGCATCCCCCGGCCGGGGGAGGCCATGCGGCACGGCGCGGTTTCGGCAGGGCGTTCGGCAAGCGGGGATTCCTTCGCGGCGTGCACCGCGGAAGGCGGTGCCCGTGCGAAGGGTTAAGGGCGGCGGGACAGGGCCGCCGTGACGCGGATCACGCCTCGGGGCGATGGGCGCCCTGCGGCGATCTGCTTCAGGCGCCGCTCTCCGCGCGCTCGCGCGGCGTCAGCGCGCGGATCATCTGGATCACCGCCTGCTGCTGCGCCTCGTCCTCGATCCGCGCGAAGCTCTGCACCAGCTCCAGCACCAGGGGATCCTGGCCGGACCAGGGCGACAGGCGGCGATCGAGCCCGTCATAGAACCAGGCGACCGGGGTGCGCAGGCCGCGGGCGATCTCGTAGAGTCGGGCGGCGGCGATCCGGTTCTCGGCGGTCTCGTATTTCTGCAGCTGCTGGTAGCTGACGCCGATCAGCGCCGCGAGCTCGGCCTGGGACAGCCCCATGGCCAGCCGCCGCTCGCGCAGCCGCGCCGCGATGTGCCGATCCACCGGGTTGCCATCAAGGGCCGGCCGTCCCGCTCGCCTGCAATCCTTCACCCGCAATCCCCGTTCGTGACCAGCCTGTCATAAGGGCCGCACCGTCTAGAAAACGTGAACCGCGCACGCGCCTCACGGGCATTCCGTATCCAGAACAACGGGGTGCGGGTCGAACTGCCAGCATTGCGCGAGGATCCTGTTAACCCGTGGACAGGGTTTGGCGGCCGTCACAACCCCGGCGGGCCAATTTGTCGAGCACTTGCAATTTTGGGCTGTCTTTTGTTAACGATTGCGTGTTATCACGTTCTTGTGATCATCGAGCGTCGTCGAAGGTCACCGGATGTCACCCTGGAAGGCGGAACAGCAAGATGCGCGCACTGGTCGTCGAGCGTGATCCGATGAACGTCATCGGCAAGGTCCGGGCCCTCCAGCTCGCCACCATCACCGTCGATACCGCCAAGAGCGGGGAAGACGCCGTCGATATGACCCGGCACTTCGACTACGACGTCATGATCCTCGGCATGGCGCTGACCGACATGTCCGGCATCGAGGCGCTCCGCCGCCTCCGCGCCCGCAACGTCTCCGTCCCCGCCATCGCCACCACCCGCACCGGCGACCTCGCCGCCGTCGTCCAGGCCCTCGACACCGGCGCCGACGACTGCGTCAGCCCCACCATGGACCGCACCGAGTTCCTCGCCCGCGTCCGCTCCGTCATCCGCCGCGCCAAGGGCTTCTCACGCTCCATCCTCACCGCCGGAAACCTCTCCCTCGACATCCAGAGCAAGGACGTCGAAATCGCCGGCCGCGCCGTGCCGCTCACCGGCAAGGAGCAGAGCATCATGGAGCTCCTGATCATGCGGAAGGGCGCCGTCCAGTCCAAGGAGGCGATCCTCACCCACCTCTACAACGGCATCGACGAGCCCGAGATGAAGATCATCGACGTCTTCATCTGCAAGCTCCGCCGCAAGCTCGCCGAAGCCGGCTTCTCCGGCGCCATCGCCACCGTCTGGGGACGCGGCTACGTCCTCCGCGAAGTCGCCGAACGCGCCGCGGCCTGAGCGACCTCGCCATCGCAGCGGCCGAAGGCCGCAACCAGCTCCAGCAGGGCGAGCGCAGCGACGCCCTGGGGCCGCGAACGCGGCCCCGCGCACGACCAACAGTTGCTGCCAGCGCACCCTGACAGCGCGTAAGCCAAGGCAGCGGATGCGGCCGCCGGCGTTTGAGGCCTAAGAAATCTCCATCAGGAAGCCGGAATACTGCGGCACGCTGAAGGCGGGGCTGCCCGGCACCTCGATCTCGAATTCCGGGGCCGCCCATTCGTCGCGCAGCGCGTAGCCGAGCGCCTCCAGCCCGCGATAGAGCCGGGGCCGGTTGTGGACCACGCAGGCCGAGAGCCAGTGGCCGACATCCTGGATGACGGCATAGGTGTTCATCGGCGTCAGCGGGCTGCGGTTCACCAGGATGAAGCGCGGCCGCCGCTCGACCGCCGCCACGATCGCGACCGGATCCTGGTAGTAGTGCAGCGCGCCCGAAACCAGCAGCAGGTCGGCGCCCTCCATCATCTCCGGCACGGGCGTGAACAGCAGCCGCTGCTCCCGCCGGTCCTTCGCCTGCCGCGCCGCGAATTCCAGGTTCTTCGGCGTGTCGCAGATCGTCCAGGCGAAATCGGCCGGCCAGCGCAGATGCTCGTCGTAGCGGTAGAACAACGCGCCGGCATGGCCGCCGAGGTCGAACACGCTCCGGATCGCCTCCCGGTTCCGATCGAGATGCGCCAGCGCCGGATAGTCGCTGAGGCTCGACCGCTCGCTGGCAGCCAGGTGATAGAGCAGCGAGGAGGAAATCGCGGTATCCGCCTTCGCATAGTCGCGCGCATAGGCTTCCGCCGCCTGGATGCCCTTGAAGTCGCGGCGCTCGCGGAAGGCGCCGGCGACCACCGGGCAGGTCGCCTGGTTGCGCCGGAGGCTATCGGGCGTGATCCGCTGCGCCGATGCTCCCGGCCGTGCCAGGCCCGTGGCCAGCCGATCCTCGCCGGACCGGGGTTTTGCGGTGGGGGTCGTCATGCGCTTTCCGGCTGCTCGCGGAGATGCTGCATCGCCGCCCGCCGATCCTACGCGATTCCGCGCCCGGGCGGGAGCGCTTGCGACGGGTCGTTGCGCTGCCAGGCCTCGCCGATCATCCGGACCGCGTGTTTCCCATCCGCCGCCAACACCGTGAAGTTGCGCTCCGGGATGTCCCAGCGCGCCGACAGCGAGTAGCCGGCCCGCACGCGGAGCGCGTCGAGCTCCGCCAGCGCCAGCACCTGGTGCGGCATGCGGCCGAGCCCGAAGCTCTCGAGGGTGAAGAAGCCCCGGTCGTCGACCACCGAGACCTTGTTGAGCAGGATCGCGGGCGGCCGCGCCGGCAGCCGCGCCAGGATGACGTCCAGCGGCTCCTCCACATATTGCAGCGCGCCGGAGCAGAGCAGCAGGTCAGCGGGCTCCGTCGCCTCCGGCGTCTCGTGGAAGCGGAGCTGCGGCAGGCCAGCCGCGCGGCGGCGGCCTTCGCGGCACATGACGGGGACTTCGACCACCTGCCACGCGAAGTCCGGCGGCAGGTCGAGCAGGCCACGATAGGCGTGGTACTTGACGCCGACATGGCCGCCGAAATCGGTCAGCCGCCGCAGCGCGCCGGCCGCCAGCAGGCGCTGGAGATGGAACAGCACCGGCCAGTCGAACAGATGGACGCGGCTGAAGAGTTCGATGTTGATCTCGACCACCCGGTCGTCGTCATAGGCGAGCGCCGCCTGCGGCCGGCGATAGGCGAGCGCTGCCGCCCGCGTCGGGAAGCGGCCCCAATGATCGCCATGGCATTGCCGGAGAGCCGCATTGAGCCGCCCCGAACGGCGCAACTGCGCTAGTCCCGGCAGGCCCCAGAGACGTCCGAGCATCGCACCCCCGCCATCCGCTGCGGCCGCGAAGGTGTTGCAGCGCCACTGGCCTGGCAAGCGGCCGGGTCGATTCGGCGTCCGGAACCTTCGCACCGCGGCCGGCGTTAGTCCGCCGCAAGCCAGGCAAGGATGATGGAGCATGGCCCTGCGCGCGAGCTGGCGCGGCTTCCTGAAGGTGGCGGAGGTGACCTGCGCGGTCGCGCTGCATGCCGCGGCCTCGACCAGCGACCGGATCGTGCTGCATGCGGTCAACCGCAAGACCGGCCACCGCCTGCGCCGGCATTTCGTGGATGCCGCCAGCGGCGAGCCGGTCGCGCATGAGGACCAGGTGAAGGGCTACGAGGTCGCCGCCGGCGAATTCGTGGTCCTGGAACCGGAGGAAGTCGAGGCCGCCATCCCGGAGGCCGACAAGACCCTCGCGATCGACCGCTTCATCGCCTGCGCCGCCGTCGACAGCGTCTATCTCGACCGCCCCTATTTCCTGACCCCCGGCGACGCCCATGCGGAGGAAGCCTATGGCCTGATCCGCGACGCCATGCGCCGGCAGGAGGTCGCCGCACTCGCGCGGACCGTGCTGTTCCGCCGCGTCCGCACCCTGCTGATCCGCGCCCATGATGCCGGGCTGGTCGCGACCACGCTCAACTTCGACTACGAGGTGCGCTCGGCCGCCGATGCCTTCGACGCGGTGCCGGAGCTGCGCATCAAGGGCGAGATGCTCGACCTGGCGCGGCACATCATCGCGACCAAGCGCGGCGCCTTCGACCCGGCAGGCTTCGAGGACCGCTACGAGGCCGCACTCGCCGAGCTCGTGAAGGCCAAGGTCGAAGGCCGCCGGATCGCGCCGCCGCCGAAGGCCAAGGCCGGCAAGGTGGTCGACCTGATGGAGGCGCTGCGCCAGAGCGCCGGCGCGGGACCGGCGAAGAAGAAGGCCGCGCGCGCGAAGACGCAGCAGCCGAAGCCGAAGGCGCCGCCGCGGCGCAAGGCCGGCTGATGGCCCGCCTCGACGCCTATCGCCGCAAGCGCGACTTCGCCGCGACCAGGGAGCCGCGCGGGCGTGCGGCGCGCAGGACCGGCCAGAGCTTCGTCGTGCAGAAGCACGATGCGCGGCGGCTGCACTACGATTTCCGGCTGGAGATGGACGGCGTGCTCCGGAGCTGGGCGGTGACCCGCGGCCCGAGCCTCGTCCCCGGCGAGAAGCGGCTCGCCGTGCATGTCGAGGACCATCCGCTCGACTACGGCGATTTCGAGGGCACCATCCCGAAGGGCGAATATGGCGGCGGCACGGTGATCGTCTGGGACCGCGGCACCTGGACGCCGGTCGAGGATGCCGATCGCGGCTATGCCAAGGGCCACCTCGAATTCGAGCTGCACGGCGAGAAGCTCGCCGGCCGCTGGCACCTCGTGCGGATGCGCGGCAAGCCGCGCGAGAAGCACGAGAACTGGCTGCTGATCAAGGGCGAGGATGACGCGGCGCGCGGCGCCGGCGCGCCCGACATCCTGGAGGAGCGTCCGGAATCGGCCAAGACCGGGCGCCGCGTCGAGGATGTCGCCGGCGAGGCGCCGGGCTGGTCCTCGAAGACCGGCCGCATCGCCCGGAAAGCCAGGCGCGTGGCGGCGGCGGCGCTGCCGGATTTCGTCGCCCCGGCGCTCGCGACGCTGGTCGCGAAGCCACCCGCCGGCGATGCCTGGCTGCACGAGATCAAGTTCGACGGCTACCGGCTGCAGGCGCGGCTGGAGGACGGCCGCCTGACGCTCAAGACGCGGAGCGGCCTCGACTGGACGCAGCGCTTCGGCCGCGCCATCCCCGACGCCTTCCGCGCGCTGCCCGCGAAGACGGCGTTGATCGATGGCGAGGTGGTGGTCGAAGGCAATGCCGGCGCTTCGGATTTCTCCGCGCTGCAGGCCGATCTCAGCGAGGGCCGGAGCGACCGCTTCCTGTTCTACGTTTTCGACCTGCTGCATCTCGACGGCGCCGACCTGCGCGATCTGCCGCTGACCGAGCGCAAGCAACGCCTCGCCGCGCTGGTCGAAGGCAGCGCCCTCAGGTTCAGCGCGGATTTCGATCAGTCGGGGGAGATGGTGCTGCGCCACGCCTGCCGCCTCAGCCTGGAAGGCATCGTCTCCAAGCGGCGCGACGCGCCCTATCGCTCCGGCCGCGGCAAGGATTGGGTGAAGTCCAAATGCGCGAACCGGCAGGAATTCGTCGTCGCCGGCTACGTGCTGTCCTCGACCTCGCGCCGCGCGGTGGGCTCGCTGGTGCTCGGCCTGCATGAGGACGGCAAGCTCCGCCATGTGGGGCGCGTCGGCACCGGCTTCACGGACCGCATGGCACAGGATCTGTTCAACCGGCTCGAGAGCCTGCACGTGGCGAAAAGCCCTTTCGCGGCACGGCTGGCGGCGGCGGAAGCGCGGGAGGTGCGCTACGTCCGGCCGGAGCTCGTGGCCGAAGTCGAGTTCCGCGCCTGGACCGCCGATCGCCATCTGCGCCACGCTTCGTTCCGCGGCCTCCGCGAGGACAAGCCGGCGGCCGAGGTGGTGCCGGAAGCGCCCGCGTCGCGTGGCGCGGCTGCGACGACGGCGCGGCCGCGGGTGCGCCTGACCCATCCCGACCGCGTCTACTGGCCCGATGCCGGCGTCACCAAGGACGGACTCGCGGATCATTATGCGGTGCTCTGGCCGGAGATCGCGCCCTTCATCGTCGGCCGGCCGCTCGCGCTGCTGCGCTGCCCGTCGGGCATCGGCGGCCAGCACTTCTTCCAGAAGCATGCCTGGAAGGGGATGAGCGGCGCGATCGCCGCGACGCGCGATCCGAAGGCGCCGAAGGAGGAGCCGCTGGTCGCGGTCAACGACCTCGACGGGTTGATCGGGCTCGTGCAGGCGGCCGCGCTCGAGATCCATCCCTGGGGCAGCACGCTGCAGGACTGGGAGCGGCCGGACATCCTGATCCTCGACCTCGACCCGGGGGAGGGCGTCGATTGGCCGGCGGTGATCGCGGCAGCCGGGGAGGCGGCGCAGCGGCTGCGCGATGCCGGGCTCGAACCCTTCGTGAAAACCTCGGGCGGCAAGGGGCTGCATGTGGTCGCACCCCTGAAGCCAAAGGCCGAGTGGCCGGCAGTCAAGGCCTTCACCAAGGGCATCGCGGAGGCGATGGCGGCCGACGATCCGGACCGCTTCGTCGCCACCATCGCCAAGGCGAAGCGACGCGGGAAGATCCTGGTCGACTACCTGCGCAACCAGCGCGGCGCGACCGCGGTCGCGCCCTTCTCGACGCGGGCGCGGCCGGGTGCGCCGGTCTCGATGCCGCTCGCCTGGGAGGAGCTCGGCCCCGCGATCGGGCCGGCGCATTTCACCGTCGCCAATACCCCGGCGCGGCTCGCCGGCTGGCCGCCATCGCCCTGGGCGGATTTCCGCCGCGCTGCCGCGCCGCTGACCGTAAGGCCGTCGCGGGTCAGAAGATCATGATCCCCGGCTGACCGTAATGGCGGTCGACATCCGCGGTGGCCCAGCTGCTGCCGTGCGGGGCGCCCTGGAGCTGCTCGCGCGTGATGCCGGTGACGTAGCCGCCGATGCGCGTGTCGTATTTCAGCGCCGGCCAGGGCACCGGGTAATGCTCGGTCCCGATGCCGAGGAAGCCGCCGAAGGACAGCACCGCATAGGCGACGCGGCCATCGGCCTTGCCGATCATCACGCTCTCGATGGCGCCGATATGGCTGCCTTCGGTGTCGTAGACCGATGTCCCCGCCACCTTGTCGGACGAGATCAGCTGCGTCGTCTCGTCGCGTGCGACGTCGGGCGTGCTGCCGCTCATGATGCGTCTCCCTGCCTGTCAGGAAGACGGAACGGCTGCGCTACGGTGTGGTTGCGGCCTGGCCGCGTCCGCCGAGCATGGCGGCGAGGCCGGATTTCAGCGCCGCTTCGCCGACCGGCTTCCTGAACATGCGGCAGCCGGCGAAGCGGGGCGGCAGGTCGGCCTGGTCGAAGCCGCTGTAGAAGGCGAAGGGAATGCCGGATTCGATCAGCCGGTCGGCGACCGCCAGGCTGCTCTCGCCTTTCAGGATGGTGTCGATCAGCACGCCGTCGGGCCGCTGCTGGTCGAGCAGCTCGAACGCCTCCGCGACGCTGTGCGCCGGCCCGAGCGCGCGGTAGCCGAGCCGCTTCAGCGAGCGCGCCGTCGCCTCCGCGATCAGCCACTCGTCTTCCAGCAGGAGAATCTGGGGGCCGGACTGGCCCGGGTCTTCGGTCATGAACAGCTCCGACGGAACGCACGCGATACCGGGCAACCTAGCCTGGACCAGGCCGGAGGGCTACTCACCCCCGCAACCGAGGGGTGAGCGGGGCGGCATCTTCTATCGTCCGCCCGGCTTCCGCCGGTCCCCGCGCTCAGCGGCCAGGCTCCGCCGCAGCGCATCCGTGATGCTGATGACGTTGTCCGCGGCCGGCGCCTTCGCCGGCTTGGCGGCGCGCTTGCGCCCCTTCTTCTTCGCGGCGATCAGCCCGCGCAGGTTCTCCTGCACCGGATCCGCGACCATGGCCGGATCCCAGGCGGTGGTCCGCGCCTTGATCAGCGTCGTCATCATCCGCTTGAGCCCGGCCTCGCCGTCGGCCCCGCCGATGCTGCCGAAGTAATCCCCGGCATCGCGCACCTCGTCGCCGAAGCGCAGCGTCCAGAGCACGATCCCGCGGCCCTCCGGCCGCAGCATGACCGCGCGTTCGCGCCGGTACAGCACCAGGCGCGCGATGCCGACGGTCCCGGTCGCCGCCATCGCGTCGCGGATGACGCAGAAGGCCTCCACGCCGACGGTGTCGTCCGGCACCAGGTAATGCGGCGCATCGTACCAGAGCCAGCCGATGCTCTCCGCCGGCGCGAAGCGGTCGATGTCGATGGTGCGCGCGCTTTCGAGTGCGACGGCGTCGAGCTCCTCCTGCTCCAGCAGCACGTAGTCGTCCTCGCCGCGGCGATAGCCGCGCGCCTCGTCCGCGTCGGCCACGGGCTTGCCGCTCGCCTCGTCCACATACTGGCTGACGACGCGCTCGCCGCTCGCCCGGTTCAGGGTGTGGAACCTGAGCTTGCCGCTCTCGGTCACCGCCGGCGTCATGGCGACCGGGCAGGTCACCAGCGAGAGCTTCAGGTACCCTTTCCAGAACGGCCGCAGCGCCATGGCATCATCCTCCGGCCGGGACAACGCGCGAGGACGTGAAGCGTTGGCATGGGGTTCCGGCCATCCTGGCGCTTGCGCAACGGATGCCGCCCATGCCAAAGCAGCGCCCGCCACGGCTTCAACCAATCAGTTGACAGGCCAGCCTTCCCTGTCTCCGGGCCAGAATGGCCGCATTCGAGACCGCTTCCCGTCATCGCGCCTTCGTCCCCCCGCGAAAGGAGCCCGGATGTACAGACTGGCCTATGTCGAGAGCCCGCGTCGCCCGCCGCCGATCTTCGGCGAGGATGCGCGGCCGACCCCCCGCTTTCGGATCGAAGGCTTCGCGACCTCCGGCGCGGCGCTCGACCGCGCGCGCGAGATCATCGGCGTGCCGACCATCTCCGCCATCGAGCTGCACGCCCATTCGGGCGAGGTGATCTTCGACGTGGACGAGCTTGCGGTGGCTCTCGGCTGGCCGTTGCCGCCCTCCGCCATTGCGTCCTGAAGCGGCTGTGCCCGAAGGCACCCCCTGCGCCGGGACGCTTGCCGTAGGAGCCGCGATCCGTCTGGAGGATGCGTGGTGCTGCCGTTCCGTCGTGCCGTCATGGCCCTCATCGCCGCGGCTGCAGCGCTGCCCCGTGCCGCCTCCGCGCGCGCCCGGGTGGGACAAGTCGCGGCGGTCGCCGGCGAGGCCGCCGCGCGCTTCGGCGCGGAGCCGCGGCGGCTGCTGGCGCCTGCCGATGCGCTGCTGCTCGACGACCTGCTGACGACCGGGCCCGGCGCGCGGCTGCATGCGGCGCTCGAGGGCGGCATCGAGATCAGGCTCGGCGAGCGGGCGAGCCTGCGCGTCGACGCGCAGACGCTGCATGGCCCGCGCGCCGGCACCGTGCTCCGCGTCTTCGACGGGCCGGTGCTGCTGGACCGTGCGCCGGAGGCAAGCCGCACGCCGATCGAGGTGACGCTGCCCTGGGCCCGCATCGGCGTGCGCGGCACGCGCTTCTTCGCGGGACCGCTCGACGGCCGCTTCGCGGTCTTCGTCGCCCGCGGCCGCGTCGCCGTCGAGGCCGCGGGTGCGAGCGTGGAGCTCGCGGCCGGCGAGGGCGTCGACATCGCCGCACCGGGCGCAGCGCCGGGTCCCGTGCTGCGCTGGGGCGAGCCGCGCATCCGGCGCGCGATGGCGCTCGTCGAGTAGCCCAAAATGCGGATCGGTTCGCTTGACCGATCCGAGGCCGCGAATGCGGCCCGCGCGGAGTCGCGCGAAGCCAAGCCGGCGGATGCCGGCGCCCGGCGTCTGAGGGCATCAGGAAAGCGGGCGGACGTCCACTTCGCCGGGCAATCCGCGCAGCGCGAAGCGGCCGAGCGTCGGCGGCAATGAGGCGTGCTCGATCCCGGACACCAGCGCACGCCGGCCGAGCGTCTTGCCGAGCTCCTGCAGCCGCGCCGCCACATTCGCCGGATCGCCGCAGACCGACCAGGTGAGGCGGGAGCCGCCGATCTCGCCCGCCAGCACCGCGCCGGCGGTGACGCCGATGCGGGTCTCGCCCCAGCCGAGCGCCGCGGCATCGGCGCGGCTTCGGAAGGCTTCGGCGAAGCGGTCGATCGCCCGCGCCGCGGCCAGCGCCCGCGCGCCGGCATCGGCGAGCGCCACCGGGGCGCCGAACACCGCCAGCACGCTGTCGCCGATCAGCCGCTCCAGCGTGCCGCCTTCCGCCAGCACCGCCGCCTCGATGCCGGCGAGGTAGGCGTTGAGCAGCGTGACGATCTGCGGGGGATCGCTGTTCCGCACCATGGCCGAGAAGCCGGCGAGGTCGGTCATCATCACCGCGACCTGGCAGAGCTCGGGGCGCAGCCGCTCGGCTTCCGGCAGCGCCAGCAGGCGGTCGGCGACGCCGGTCGGCAGCCGGTGCGCGAAGCGCGCGAGCAGCCGCGCCCGCTCCCGCGCCAGGCGTCGCGCCGCGACGCTCACCTCGGCGAGGCTGGCCGCGAGCGGGGCCAGCGCCGGCAGCACCGGGTCGACCAGCACCGCCTGCCCGTGCAGCGCAGCGATGGCCAGCGCCGGCCAGAGCAGCGCCAGCACCGCGCCGAGCACCAGGCCCTGCATCGGCGCCCGCCGCGCGACGGCGGCCGCCAGCAGCGCGAGCAGCAGCCCGGCCGCGGCTTCGGTGCCGCGGCCGCCCGGCAGCCGGAGCGGCACCAGGCCCACGGCGAGTTGCGCCACCGCTTCCGCCTGGAGTGCCAGCGACGGGGTGAAGGGGCCGAGCGCCGATGGCCGCAGCGATGCCGCTTCCGCCGCGACGACGCCGATCAGCACGATGCGCCCGGCGAGCGCCGCGGCCTCGCCCTCCAGCAGCGCGCCCGCGGTCACCAGCGGCACTCGCCGGCGCGCCGGGATCAGCCGCAACAGGCCGTCCGCCGGCAGCGCCAGGCCGACGGCGCCGAGCTGGAGCAGCATCGGATCCGCATCCCGCAGCAGCAGCGTGTCGATGCCGAGCGCCCGCGCCAGCACGCCGACGGCAAGGCCCGGCAGCAACGCCGGATCGGCCTCCGCGCCGAGCCGCACCAGCATCGGCACCGCGCGCACGCGGCCCCCCGGCAATGCCGCGAGGCCGCCGGGCAGGCGGGTGAGGGCGGAGGGCTCGACGCCGGCGAGGTGCTGCAGCGGCGTGAGGTCCGGCCGGCCGAGCTGCGCGACGCCGAGCGTCGGCGCCGCCGGCGTGTTGCCTTCGAACAGGGCGCCGATGCCGCGCGCCGCGAGCAGCGCGTCCTCGAGCGCGGCGTCGCCCTCGGCCGGCTCGGGCAGCGCGATGTCGAACGCGACGGCGGCGGCGCCGGCCGCCGCGACCTGGCCGACGAGGCGCGCGAGCAGCGGGCGCGGCCAGGGCCAGGGGCCGTGGCCAGCCAGGTCGGCGCCGGTGATCGCGACCATCGCGACCGGGGCATGCGCATCGGCCGGCCGCGGCACCGCGCGGATCAGGAGGTCGGTCGCCGCTTCGCGAAGCTCCTCGGCTGCCGGCGCCAGCAGCAGCCCGGCGCCGAGCAGCAGCGCTGCTGCTGCCGCGCCGGCCTTCATCCCCCGTCCGCCAGCGCCTTCAGCCCTTCCGGATCGACGAGCCGGAGCCCGGCGCGCGCCGGCTCGATCAGCCCGCGGGCGCGAAGCTCGGCGAGCGCCTGGTTGACCCGCGGGCGGGTCGCCGCGACCAGGGCCGCGATCTGCCCCTGGGCCTGCCGCACGAGGCCGCTCGGGTCGACCGCCGCGAGCCGGAGCAGCGCCGCCGCCAGGCGCTGCTGCAGGGGCTGGAGCGCCACCGCCTCCACCTGGTCGGTGGTCCGCCGCAGCTTCGCGGCGAGGGTGCGGAGCAGGGCGGTCGCGATGCCCGGCTCCTCCGCGAGCAGGGCGGTGAAGTCGGCATGGCGCAACAGCAGCGCCGAGACCGGGGTCAGCGCGGTGGCGTCCGCACTCCGCGGCTCGCCGTCGATCAGCGCGATCTCGCCGATCGGCTCGCCCCGGCCGACGAGGCCGAGCGTCATCTCCCGCCCCGCCGCCGTCGCCAGGTGCAGGCGCACCAGCCCGTCGAGCACCAGGATCATGCCCTCGCCGGCATCGCCGCGGCGGAACAGGGTGGTGCCTTCCGCGTAGCGCACCCGCCGCGCCGCAAGCGCCAGGCGATCCCTGGCGCGCGCCGGCAAGCCGGCGAAGAGCGCGGTGCGGTCGATCAGGCGACGGAGCTCGGCGGGTTCGGACACGCGGGGAGTTTGCCCGTCGCGCAAACGGCCGACCAGAGGACGCCGGCAGCGGCGCTGCCGGCCGGTGCGCTCTGTCACACGCGGAACAGGGATGGGGACGGATGGCGCGGCATCACCGCGCCACAGGGTCGCATGCCGCGCCCGAGGAGAAGACCGATGACCGCCGCCATCACCACCGATCCTGCCGAGGCTGGCCTGCCCGCAACCCTGGCCGCGCGCGCCCGACGCCTGCTCCGTATCGCCGCGATGCGGCGCACCATCCAGGCGCTCGCCGCCCGCCACCAGGCCGCCCGGCAGCGGGCGATCTTCCGCGAGATGGACGATCGTATCCTGGACGACATCGGCATGCAGGATCGCGCGCCGATGCCGCCGGCGGCGCGGCCGCGCTGCTGGATGTTCTGAACGACGGCCGAGGTCATCACCTCTTCGTGATGTCTCGTCGGTGCAGCCTTGTTCCCCCGTCGCGCATTAACGCTTCGGATGCCCCGTGTTCCCCTCAGAATCCCGTGGCGGGGCATACCTTGACCCCCCTTGCCCGCCGCGACGTCCCCCGTCGCGGCGGGCAATTTTTTTGAGCCGGGCAGGAGACAAAGCGGAAAGGTTTTCACTCTTAAAAACGCAATCTGAATTCCCGGCGGATGGGGGCGTGCATGGCGATCTGGCTCGACTGGTTGGGCTATGCGGGCGGGTTGCTGGCGCTTGCCTGGGTCGGTTATCGCGTGGGCCTCGGCCGCGGACGCCGGCGCGAGCGTCGCGATCACCTGCTGCGGGATCGCCTGCAGCTCGCGGTCGCGCATCCGCAACTGGTTGCCGCGGCGGCCCGCCTGACGAGCCACCGCCTTGGGGCTGAGCGTCCGATGGTGCTCAAATAGACAGCTGCCGCTTCCGGCGCTGACAAATCCAGACACGATAGCAGTACGTCCCGCGATCATTTCGCCGTTATCTGATCGGCGAAGGATTCGCCAATGACCCAGCTTGCCCGCGTCGTCGCCGAGGATTTGTCGCTCATCGTCGATGGCGGGCGCGCCTCCTTGCTCGTGACGCGCGGCGAGGCGCATCCGGCACAACCGGATTTCCTCGACATCGAATTCGACGTCTCGCAGCTCGAGGTGCTGAAGCGGCAGATTGAAAAGACGATGGCCGTCCTGGAGCGTCGGGAGAAATTCCTGGCCTGACGACAGGGAAGGTTGCGCGTCCGACGGGGCCGCCACCGGAAGGCGCAGCGCCATCGCCGGACGGTCCGGGTCCGACGACAAAAAACGACAAATCCGGGGTTTCGCGGTGCCGCAGCAACTGCTTCGATCCCGAAGGATCAGGCAGGGAGCCTCGCGTGCAGAACCTTCTGACAGAAGCTGCGCCGATCTCGGCGCTGGCTGCGTTGGTCTGGCTGACCGGGATCGTGGCGATCGCCGTCCTGGCCCATGCCCGCGGCGTTGCGCGTGGCCGCGGCATGGAGCGCGGCCTGCAGGCGACCCGCAGCACCCTGGAAGCGGCCGTGCACGGCGTGCCGGATCGCCGCCGTCAGCAGGACCGGCCGCCGGCGGCCTCGTTGGCTTTGCCGCCGTCGAGCAGGGCCTTGAGCACCGGCGCCAGATCCTTTTCCCGGAACGGTTTGGTCAGCAGCCGGCAGGCCGCATAGGCGGGCGGCAGCTCCTCCGGCCGGCGGCCGCTCAGGAACGCAAAGGGAATGCCGCGCGCCGCCAGCAGGTCGGCCACCGCGAAGCTCGGCTCGGCGCCGAGCGAGGCGTCCAGCAGCGCCGCCGCCGGCGCCTCCTGCCCGATGATGGCCAGCGCGTCGGCGACCGTCCCCGCAGGCCCGAGCACCCGGCATCCGGCGCGGCGCAGCATGCGGGCGATGGCCTCGCCGATGATCCACTCATCCTCGACTACGAGGACGGCAGCGCCAGGCGGTATCGCCATGCCAGGGGAAAGCTCCGGGTCAGCGGGCGCAGCCTCCGCGCCCGGTCCCGATGCCTAAGGCAAGCCTTTGCCCTGCGTCCTTAACATGGATCAGTGACGTTCACCGGGATCGTCCATCGGCATGCCGGAGGGGAAGTCGGTGAAGACGTAGCCGAAGGGGCGGACCGACTTGATCGCCTGCGGATGGTGCTGGTTGATCTCGATCTTCTTGCGGATCTTCATCACCGCCATGTCGACCGCCCGGTCGCCCGGCCGGAACGGGCGGTGGAAGGCGCGCTCGCTGATCTCGTCCCGGCTCAGCACCTTGCCGCGGGCCGCGACCAGCACCCGGAGCACCTCGAACTCGGACGCGGTCAGCGTGCAGGGCTGGCCATCCGGCCGGAACAGCTCCCGCTTCTCGACCGAGAGATGCCAGCTCGACGCGCCGGTCGCGGCCGGCGGCAAAGACGGGGCGGCGGCAGCGGCCGGCGCCGCATCCGGCCCGGCCCGGCGCAGGATCGAGCGCATGCGGGCCACGATCTCGCGCGGCGGGGTCAGCTTGGCGACGTAGTCGTAGGCGCCGAGCTCCAGCGCCACGACGCGGTCCACCTCCTCCCGCCCGCCCGAGAGGAACATGCAGGGCGCCGTCGTCATCGCGGTCAGCTTGCGGAACACCTCGGTGCCGCTTTCGCCGTCGAGGTTCTGGTCGATGATGATGATGGAGGGCCGGAACTCGGCCAGGCTCGCGAAGGCGGGCGCGGAGCCGGTGACCGCGCGCACCTCGAACCCATGCGCCGCGAGGTAGCCGCGCACGGATTCCCCGAACTCGGCGTCGTCGTCGATCAGGAGGGTGCGGATCATCGTCTGTCCATGGCGCCTGCCGGCCGGCACCCGCCGGCGGCGCGATGCCGTGGACAGGAAGCCAAGCTCATCCACGGGTATAGAGGGCCAGGGTAGGCGGCTGTATTATTTCATTTTGGGAAAAGCAGCCGACAAATCGTCATTTGTCATGATTGGTTTGGCGGGCTTCCCAATGTGGCCGCCGTCACCGGCCGCGGCACAGGGGACCGGCCTGTTCCGCGAGGAACAGTGAATTTTGCGTTAATACGGCTCCTTGTCGGGGCAGTCGACGGATGTAAAAGCCCTCAGCACTCCGGTCCACCAGAAGGATGGCCATGTCGCTACCTGCCCCCCCCTCGTCGCGTACGCCGCTCGACACGGCCGTCGCGACCTGCCGCTCGGAATTCGTCACCGTCGGGGTGTTCAGCGGCGTCGCCAACCTGCTGCAGCTCACCGTCTCCATCTACATGATGCAGGTGTTCGACCGGGTGCTGGCGACCCGCAACCTCGACACGCTGCTCTACCTCACTGTCATCACCGTCGCCGCGATCGGCCTGCTCGCGCTGCTGGAGGCGGTGCGCAGCCTCGTGATGCAGCGGATCGGGCAGTGGCTGGAGCGCCGGGTGGCGCCGGAAGGTTTTGCCCGCGCGCTGGAATCGCAGCTACGCGGGCGGCCCTACCGGATGGAGGCGCTCCGCGACCTCGCGGTGGTGCGCGGCTATCTCGGCTCGCCGGGCGCGCTCGCGATCTATGACGTGCCCTGGGTGCCGGTCTTCCTCGCCGTCATCTTCCTGCTCCATCCGGTGCTCGGGATGATCGCGCTCGCCGGCGCGGTGATCCTGTTCGCGCTGACCCTGATCTCGGAGCTGATCACCTCGGCGCTGCTGCGCCGCGCCGGCACCGCCGCGATGGCGAGCCAGCGGCGCGCCGAGGCGATGATGCGCAACGCGGAGGTGATCGACAGCATGGGCATGCTGCCGGCGGTGATGGGTCGCTGGCAGGAAAGCCAGGCGGAGCTGGCGCCGGCGACCGCCAAGGCCGCCGACCGCGCCGCGGTGCTGGTGGCGCTGACCAAGTTCTTCCGCCTCGCGGTCCAGGTCGCGATCCTCGGCGCCGGCGCCTATCTGGTGCTCCAGCAGGAGCTGACCTCGGGCGCCTCGATCGCCGGCTCGATCATCATGGGGCGCGCGCTCGCACCGGTCGAACAATTGATCGGCGGCTGGAAGCAACTGGTGCAGGCGCGGCAGAGCTGGAAGCGGCTCAAGGGCTTCCTGGCACTGCCGCGGATCCGCCCGCAGGGCATCAGGCTGCCCGCGCCGCTCGGCCGGCTCGCGGTCGAGCGCGTCTCCTACGCCTTCCCGGGCCAGCAGGCGGCGATGATCAAGGGCGTCGCCTTCGGGCTGGAACCGGGTGAGAGCCTCGCGATCATCGGGCCCTCGGCGGCCGGCAAGACCACGCTGATCCGGCTGCTGACCGGATCGCTGCAACCCTCGCTCGGCGCGGTCCGGCTCGACGGCGCCGACGTCTTCACCTGGCTGCGCGAGGATTTCGGCCGCCATGTCGGCTACCTGCCGCAGGATGTGGAGCTGTTCGACGGCTCGGTCGCGCGCAACATCGCGCGCATGACCGATGGCGAGCCGGAGGCGATCTTCGCCGCGGCCCGCATCGCCGGCTGCCACGAGATGATCCTGCGGCTGCCGCAGGGCTACGACACCGAGATCGGGGAGGGCGGGCAGCACCTCTCGGGCGGGCAGCGGCAGCTGATCGGCCTGGCGCGGGCGGTCTATGGCGCGCCGAAGCTCGTGGTGCTCGACGAGCCCAATTCGAACCTCGACGGCGATTCCGAAGCGGCGCTGATCCAGGGCCTCGACGGGCTGAAGGCGCAGGGCTGCACGCTGGTGCTGGTCTCGCACCGGCCGGCCCTGGTGCAGGGGGTGGACAAGGTGCTGGTGCTGAAGGATGGCGCGGCCGAGATGTTCGGACCGCGGGCCGAGGTCCTCAAGAAGTTGATGCAGCCGCGCCCGGCCGAGGTCGCGGCGCCGGCGGCGGCCACCGCGCTGCCCTCGCCTGCCCGGGGGCGTGCGTCGTGAGCGGCGCGCTCGTCCCGGCCGGCGCCGGTCCCGCCCCGATCGACATGGCGGGGCCGCGGCCGCGCACCCGCGCCCTGGTCGTCTTCGGCCTGCTCGCGATCGCCGTCTTCGTGGGCGGGCTTGCCGCCTGGTCGGTGCTGGCGCCGCTGTCGGAAGCTGCGATCGCGCCCGGCCAGATCAAGGTCGAAGGCCAGAGGCGGACCATCCAGCACCTCGAAGGCGGCATCGTGCGGGAGATCCTGGTCCGCGACGGCGACGTGGTGCGCCGCGGGCAGTTGCTGATGCGGCTCGACGACGTGCAATCGGGCTCGACGCTGGAATCGCTCCGCAGCCAGCGCTGGGCCTTCCTCGCGCAGACGGCGCGGCTCGACGCCGAGCTGACGCGGGCGCCGGCGATCGCCTTCCCGGAGGTGCTCCGCACCGCCGATGGCCCGCGCGCCGCGGAGGCGATCACGACCCAGCAGACCCTGTTCGAGGCGCGGCGCGCCGCCCTGCTCGCGCAAGTGCAGGTGCAGGAAGCGAGGATCGAGCAGCAGAATGCGATGATCGCCTCCGCCGAGGGCCAGATCCGCGCCGCCGCCACCCAGTTGCAGCTCATCCGGCGGGAGGAGGAGATCACCCGCGGCCTGGTGCAGCAGGGGCTGCAGCGCCTGCCGCAGCTGCTGGCCCTGCAGCGGAGCGCCGCGGCGCTCGAGGGGACGGGCGTCGAGCTCCGCGGCCAGGTCGACCGGGCGCGGGGCGCGATCACCGAGGCGCGCAACACCATCCGCCAGATCGAGGACACCCGCCTGCAGGAAGCGGGAACCGAGCTCCGCGACCTGAACCCGAGGCTGTCCGAGGTCGAGGAGCGGCTGCGCGCGGCCGAGGACGTGTCGACCAGGCGCGAAATCCTGGCGCCGGAGGATGGCACCGTCATCGGCTCCCGCTTCTTCACGGTGGGCGCGGTGCTGCGCCCGGGCGATGCGGTGATGGAGCTGGTGCCGACCCGCGACCGGCTGGTCGCCGAGGTCAACATCCAGCCCAACGATATCGACGTGGTGCATGTCGGGCTGCAGGCGGAGGTGCGGCTGCCCGCCTTCAAGCAGCGGCTGGTGCCCTTCCTGCACGGCCACGTGATCTTCGTCGCCAGCGACGTCACCTTCGACGAGCGCAGCCGGCAATCCTATTACCGCGCCCAGATCAGCATCGACCGGGAGCAGCTCGCCCGGCTGGAGAACGTGACGCTGGTCCCCGGCATGCCGGTGGAGGCGATGGTCCAGATCGGGTCGCGATCCTTCCTGCGCTACATGATCCAGCCGGTGCTGGACAGCTTCCACCGGGCGTTCCGGGAACAATAGGCAGCGGGCGGGCCGGCTCTTCCACCGGCCCGAGGCCGCGAACGCGGCCCGCCGGCAGTCCGGCGAGCCAAGGCCGCGGATGCGGCCGCCCGGCGCCTGAGGGCGCGCAAACTGGGCTTTCGGCGGAGCCGAGAAGGGGGTAAACGGCGCGCCATGGCTGCGACCGACACCATCATCTTCGCCGACGGCATGGCCGATATCGCGGTCGCCAACGGCGTCGCCCGCATCACCCTCGCCCAGACCGGCAGCGAGGGAAAGCCAATGCCGGTCGGCCAGCTCTGCGTGCCCGTGACGCAGCTGCCCGCGATCGCCAATGGCCTGATCCAGATGCTCCGTCAGCTCGAGGCCAAGGCGCGCGAGTTGAATCCCGGGCAGGAGCCGGTGACCGCCGAGGCACCGGCCGCCGGCGGCAGCTTCCGCTTCGGAGGCAACAGCTGAGCGCCGCGCCGCCCTCCGCCATGCCGGACGAAGCTGCCGTGGTCGAAGAGACGCCGTCCCCCTCGGCGTCGCCGCGGCGTGTCTTCGATGCCGCGCGGCCGCTCCGGCTGACCCGGGCGCTCGCCGACATCCGCAGCGGCTTCGAGCGCTGGCCGCTGGCCTGGGCGCTGGCGCGGAACGACATCCGCCACCGCTACCGCGGTTCGGTGCTGGGGCCGCTCTGGATCACCCTGTCGATGGCGATCATGCTGATCGCGATGGGGTTCCTCTATTCGCGGCTCTTCAAGATGGAGCTGCAGAACTACCTGCCCTGGCTCGGCGTCAGCCTGATCCTCTGGGGCATGATCTCGCAGGTCTTCTCCGAGGCCTCGACCTGCTTCACCAGTGCCGAAGGCGTGGTGCAGCGCTTCCCGCTGCCCTATTCGCTGCTCGCGCTGCGCAGCGTCATGCGCAACCTGCTGGTGACCGCCCATCATCTGCCGCTGATCGCGGCGGTGCTGCTGATCTTCGGCATCGTGCCGGGCTGGGGGCTGCTGCTGTTTCCGCTCGGCCTGCTGCTGTTCGTGATCAACGCGCTGTCGGTCTCGCTGCTGCTCGGCATGGTGTGCGCGCGATTCCGCGACGTCGGACCGATCATGGCGAACCTCGTGCAGATCGCCTTCTTCCTGACCCCGGTGATCTGGAAGCCGGAGCTGATCGGGGAGTATTCGGCCTTCCTGCTGCTCAACCCGTTCCACGCGCTGCTGGAGACGATGCGGGCGCCGATCATCGAGGGTGGCGGCAACATCTATGTCTGGCTCTCGGCCAGCCTCTACACCCTGATCCTCGCCTTGATCAGCGGCGCCTTCTTCGTCCGCTTCCGCGACCGCCTGGCCTTCTGGGTCTGACCGGCATGGCGCTGATCTCGCTGAGGAACGTCGCGATCGAATTCCCGCTCTATCATTTCGGGGCACGGTCGCTGAAGAAGCGGCTGCTGGCGCGGCTGAAGACCGATGATTCGAACCGGATCGTGGTCGCCGCCCTCCGTGACCTCAACATCGAGATCGGCGCCGGCGAGCGCGTCGGCCTCGTCGGCCACAACGGCGCCGGCAAGTCGACCCTGCTCCGCACCATGGCCGGCATCTTCGCCCCCGTCGCCGGGCGGCTCGAAGTCCAGGGCAGCATCGGGTCGCTGATCGATCCGTCCGCCGGCATCGATCCCGAAGGCACCGGGATGGACAATATCCGCCTGCATTGCCTCTACCGGGGGCTGGGGCGCGAGGCGACCGAAGCCTTCGTCGCGGAGGTGGCCGAGTTCTCCGGCCTCGGCGAGTTCCTGGACGTGCCGGTGCGCGGCTATTCCGCCGGCATGGGCGTCCGGCTCTCCTTCGCGATGGCGACCGCGATGACGCCCGAGATACTGCTGATGGACGAGTGGTTCCTGGCCGGCGACGCCGATTTCATGGCGACCGCCGAGGCCAAGATGACCAGCCTCGTCGGCGGCGCCAAGATCCTGGTCCTCGCCAGCCACGACCACGGCATCCTGCGCCGCTGGTGCAGCCGCATCATCCGCCTCGATCGCGGCCGCATCGTCGCCGACGGCCCGGTCGAGGACGTGCTGGGTCCGGCGCCGGCCGCCGCGGCGTGACCCGCCCCGGCGCGCTGACGACCCATGTGCTGGACACTGCCGCCGGCCGCCCGGCGGCGGGTGTGCGGATCGAGCTCTGGCGGCTCGTGCCGCAGCCGGTGCTGGTCGCGGCCGCGGTCACCAACGCCGATGGCCGCACCGACGCACCGCTGCTGCCGGCCGAGGGCTTCGCGCCCGGCCCCCATGAGCTCCGCTTCTTCATGGGCGACTACTTCGCGCTGCCCGAGCCACGCTTCCTGGACGTGGTGCCGGTCCGGGTGACGCTGGCCGAAGGGCAGGGGCACTATCACGTCCCGCTGCTGTGCAGCCCCTTCGCCTACTCGACCTATCGGGGGTCATGACGGCGGCTTGCAAATCCGGGCGATCCGGCGCATCTACCGCGCCGACCGGACTCAACTGACTAAAGCGACCTTACAGGAGGCCGGCCCGGGCGAAAGCCGGGGCCCGGGCCCGTTCATGCTTATGGAGGCCCATCGTGGCGCGCACCCCGCTCGACAAGATCCGCAACATCGGCATCACCGCGCATATCGACGCGGGCAAGACCACCACGACCGAGCGGATCCTCTACTACACCGGCAAGAGCCACAAGATCGGTGAGGTCCACGACGGCAACACCACCACCGACTACATGGAGCAGGAGCGCGAGCGGGGCATCACCATCACCTCCGCCGCCGTGACCGCCGTGTGGAACGACTACCGCATCAACGTCATCGACACCCCGGGCCACATCGACTTCAACATCGAGGTGAACCGCTCGCTCCGCGTGCTCGATGGCGCCGTCTTCATCATCGAAGGCGTGGCGGGCGTGCAGCCGCAGTCCGAGACCAACTGGCGCCTGGCCGACCGCTACAACGTCCCGCGCATCATCTTCATCAACAAGCTCGACCGCACCGGCGCCGATTTCTATCGCGCGGCCGCGACGCTGACCGAGAAGCTCGGCATCAACTGGATCGCCTTGCAGCTTCCGATCGGCATCGAGGACAGCCTGAAGGGCATCGTCGACCTCGTCACCATGAAGGCGCTGATCTGGGAAGGCGACGACCTCGGCGCCCAGTACCACGAGACCGAGATTCCGGCCGACCTCCAGGACAAGGCCGCCGAGTACCGCCAGCTGCTGCTCGACACCGCGCTCAGCGTCGATGACGAGGGCATGGAGGAGTATTTCGACAAGGGCGACGTCTCGGTCGAGACGCTGAAGCGCGCGATCAAGAAGGGCACCATCTCCGGCGCCTTCCGCCCGGTCTTCTGCGGCTCCGCCTTCAAGAACAAGGGCGTGCAGCCCTTGCTCGACGGCGTGGTCGACTACCTGCCGAGCCCGGTCGACATTCCGGGGATCAAGGTGGCGCTCGACGAAGGCCAGGAAGAGGCCGACAACGTCGACCGCCGCATCATCCCCGCGAAGGAGGATGCGCCCTTCGCCGGCCTCGCCTTCAAGATCATCAACGACAAGTACGGCAACCTGACCTTCGTGCGCGTCTATGCCGGCGTGCTGAAGCAGGGCGACATGATCATGAACACGACGAAGGGGCACCGGGAGCGCATCGGCCGCATGTTCCAGATGCATGCCGACAAGCGCGAGGAGATCAAGGAGGTCTCCGCCGGCGACATCGCGGCCTTCGTCGGCCTGAAGGACACCGGCACCGGCGACACCCTGGCTTCGCAGGACGATCCGGTGGTGCTGGAGCGCATGGCCTTCCCGGTGCCGGTCATCGACATCTCGGTCGAGCCGAAGACCAAGGAAGGCGTCGAGAAGATGACGCTCGGCCTGCAGAAGCTGGCCGGCGAGGATCCCTCGCTGCGCCTCAAGACCGACCAGGAAACCGGGCAGACCATCCTGTCCGGCATGGGCGAGCTGCACCTCGAGATCATCATCGACCGGCTGCGGCGCGAATACGGCGTCGACGCGCATATCGGCGCGCCGCAGGTCGCCTACCGCGAGACGATCACCAAGCCGCACACCGAGATCTACACCCACAAGAAGCAGTCGGGCGGCTCGGGCCAGTACGCCGAGGTGAAGATCACCTTCGAGCCGAAGGAGCGGAACGCCGGGCTCGAGTTCTCCAACAGCATCGTCGGCGGCTCGGTGCCGAAGGAATACATCCCGGCGGTCGAGAAGGGCATCCGGGTGCAGGCCGATACCGGCGTGCTGGCCGGCTTCCCGACGGTCGACTTCAAGTACAGCCTGATCGACGGCAAGTACCACGACGTGGACAGCAGCGCGCTCGCCTTCGAGATCGCGGCCAAGGCCTGCTTCCGCGAAGGCATGAAGAAGGCCGGCCCGGTGATCCTGGAGCCGATCATGGACGTCGAGGTGACGACGCCGCAGGACCATGTCGGCGACGTGGTCGGCGACCTGAACCGCCGCCGCGGCGTGATCCAGAACCAGGAGATGGCCGGCACCTCGGTGCTGGTGCGCGCCCATGTGCCGCTGAAGGAGATGTTCGGCTACATCTCCAACCTGCGCGGCATGACCAAGGGCCGCGCGTCCTTCTCCATGCAGTTCCACCACTACGATCCGGTGCCGCGCAACGTCGCGGACGAGATCATGAAGGCGAGCGCCTAGCGCCCGTCGAGGACCGGGAGGGCGGCTACTCGCCCTCCCAGTAGTCGAGGCCGGCCGCTTCCCGCCCGACGAAGGCCAAGCGGCGCGGCGTGCCGTCCGGCGTCGCCGCCAGCACCGCCATCACGGCGAACTTGCCGCTGTCCGGGTATTCGCAGATATCCGGCGTGATGCTGGTGCTCACCGCGAGGAAGCGGAGCTCCTCGGTCCCGGTATTCACGATCTGGTGCGCGGTCTCCGGCCCGCCCGGCGGGCAGGCAATGATGTCGCCTTGCCGGATCGGATGCGATGCGGCGCCGAGGCGGAGGGTACCGTTGCCGGCAAGGACGAAGAACATCTCCTCGTCCATATGGTGGTTGTGGAACGGGAAGGCGCGCTGGCCGGGCGGCAGCACCGTCAGGTTGTATTCCAGTTTCCGGGCGCCGATGCGGCTGCCGATGAAGCCGATCCGCGCGCCGTAGCGCCCGGCCGCTTCTCCTTCCGGCGCGAAGGCGGCCGGGCGCGGTTCCGGCACGATGTCCGCGATGTTGATGATGGGATGCATGGGGTTTCTCCTTCCCTGGCAGTCTCGCCGGGAAGGCTTGCCCGATGTTGCCCGGTTGCGCGATTCCGTTCGATGCTGCCCGGCATGAACGGCGAGCGGGCGATGGCGCGGCGCGCCCATGACGATGGCGTCGACCGCTGGGAGATGATCCGGGCGGCGCCGGCTGCGCGTCTCGCCGGCCGGATCGACGGCTATGCCGACTACTGGGAGCGGACGGGGTCCTTCACCGCCCGGCGCGAGCTCGCCTCGACCTGCGGCGTGCTGCTCTATGCGTTGGGCGAGCCGCTCGAGATCACCGGCGCCGACGGTGCGGTCCTGATGGTGAAGCCGGGGGAGGCTTTCGTCGGCGGCATCGCCGATGCGACCTCGCTCTCGCGCGGGCCCGGGCTGCAGCGCGGGGTGCATCTCCACATGCCGCTCGCGAGCCTTGCCGCCGTCACCGGCGCGCCGCTCGCCGCGATCGCCAACCGCGTCGTCCCCTTCGCCGACCTCGCCGGCGCCGCGGCGCGGGAGCTCGGCCAGGCGCTCGGCGAGGCGCGCGGCCCGGCCGCCCGCTTCGCGCTGCTCGACGCCTTCCTGGAGCGGCGCTTCGCCGCGGCGCCGGCGCCCGATCCGGCGATCGCCTGGGCGATGGCGCAGCTCGGCCGCGCCGCGGCGCCGCATTCGGCGGCGCTGGCGCGCGAGCTCGGCTGGAGCCGGACGTACCTGGCGCGGCGGTTCCGTGCCGCGACCGGCTTCGCGCCGGACCGCTACCGCCGCCTGGCGCGCTTCCGCCGCTTCGCAGCCCTGGTGCAGCGCCGCCCGGCGCTCGGTCTTGCGGCACTCGCCGCCGAGGCCGGCTATTTCGACCAGCCGCATCTGACGCGGGAGGTGCAGGACTTTGCCGGCATGACCCCCGGCGAGCTCCGCGCCCGACTGATCCCGGGCGAGGGCGGCGTACGCGACTAGGTTGCGATCCTACAAGCCGTCGTCCGGTAGGCGATGCAGGATGGGCTGATCCGCAAGAGAGGTGACGCCATGCCCGTCAAGCCCGCCATCATTCCCTGCCTGTCCTATCGGGACGCGCCGGCCGCGATCGAATTCCTCTGCCGCGCCTTCGGCTTCGCGCGCCATGCCGTGCACGCCGACGAGAAAGACCCGCAGCGCATCCAGCACGCGCAGCTCCTCCGCGAGGGGCAGATGATCATGCTCTCGAGCTTCGGCGGCGAGAGCGAGTTCAAGTCCAAGGCACGGGCGCTGCATCCGGCCGAGGCCGGCGGCAACACGCTCACCTGCTACCTCGTGATCGACGACGTCGACGGCCATGCGGCCGTGGCGGCCGCAGCGGGGGCGGAGATCCTGATGCCGCCGGCCGACCAGGATTACGGCGGCCGCGTCTACGTGGCGTGCGATCCCGAAGGCTATGTCTGGAGCTTCGGCAGCTACGACCCCTGGGCGGGCTGACGGCGCGGCTTCACGGAACCGACGCGCGGTCTTCCCCGAACCGACGCCGGCACCGGGCAGGTTCGCCACTGCTGAACACGGGCGAGGACAGCCATGAAGCCGGACCGCGACATCGACAAGCTCTACCCGCTCCCCGAATTCGTCGCCAAGCTGCGGCGCCTGGCGGACGCGATCGAAGCGGGCGAGCGCTTCGAGATCCAGATCGCCGGGGAGCGCGTCGCCGTCCCCGCCCGCGCGGTCTTCTCGATCGAGCATGAGCGCGAGGATGGGCGCGAAGAGATCGAGTTCCAGGTGCGCTGGCAGGCGGAGTGAGGGTCGTCTGCGTCGCCGCAACTGCGGTAGCGGTGACCGGCATCACTGCACCTTCGCTGCACCTCGCCTATGCCTGCCGGCCGGCCTCCGGGCCCATCGGGCAGGGGGAGCATGGCGGTGGCAGGCACGCTGGGTCATGACGACACGCTGCTGTTCCGCAGCACCCTTGCAGAGCTTGGGTTGACGATCGGCGGCCTGACACGGGTCATGATCCGCCATGGCGATTGCCGCCCGGCGACCACCATCAAGCGGCGCATGCGGCGGATCGCCAATGGCGAGATCCGGCTGAGCGGCGAGATGCGGGTCATTCTCGGCATGCTCCGTCGCGGCCGCGGGGTGGCGGCCGGGTGGCATGACTGCGGCCGGTAGGCCCCTGCATCTTCGGCAAAGCGCGTTGTATGCAATAGAGATATCGTATACGCATTGAGCGGCTTTCGGTAAGGCCTTCGGGCAGCGCCGCAGGCGAACCCGGGAACGGTTCGGGATTGGCGGCAGATGGTGAAGCGGCCGGAAAACACGGGGCCGATGCGTGATGCCGAATGGGCGGCGCTCCGGCGCCTCTGGCGAGGGCTCGACCCCGAAGGGCGGCGCATGGTGCTGTGGTTCGCGCAGGAGATGGCACGCCAGGCACCGGCGCCGGCGGCAACGCCTTCCCTGCCGCCGCGGGGCAAGGATTAGGGACCGGCGGTCGCGAGCGTGGGACCGCGCGGATGGCCGAGCGCGTAGCCGAGCTGCACCGCGCCGGCGAGCAGGCCGAGGCCGACGCCGATCCGCCAGGCGAGGTCGTAGGAGCCGAGCGCATCGAAGGCGAGGCCGCCGCCGAAGGCGCCGAGGAAGCTGCCGAGCTGGTGCGACATGAAGGCGATGCCGCTGATCATCGCCTGCCAGCGCAGCCCGAAGGTCTCGGCGACCGAGCCCGCGACCAGCGGCCCGACGCCGAGCCAGAGGAAGCCCATCACGGCCGCGAAGACGAGCGTGCTCGCGGGGCTCGGCGGCCAGGCGAAATAGGCGCCGAGCGCCAGCGAGCGAAACAGGTAGATCAGGCCGAGCAGCGCCTGCTTGTTCCAGCGTCCGCCGGCCCAGCCGAAGAACAGGCTGCCGAGCACGTTGAAGCCGCCGATGACGCCGAGCGCCTCCGCGCTCAGCATCGGGTCCATGCCGCAGATCGCGAGATAGCTCGGCAGGTGCGTCGTCAGGAAGACGAGCTGCATGCCGCAGACGAAATAGGCGGCCGACATCACCACGAAGGCCGGCGTGCCGAGCGCCTTCCGCGCCGCCGCGGCCATGCCGGCGGGCTCCGCGCCTCCCGGGCCGCCGGCGGGCGGCAGCGCCACGCGGTCGGCGCCGCCCGCCGCCCAGGCAGCCGGGATCATCAGCAGCGCGAGTGCGGTGAAGCCGAGCACGCCGGCGCGCCAGCCATGCGCTTCGCTCAGGATCTGCCCGAGCGGCGCGGCGGCGAGCGCGCCGAGCGATCCGGCGGCGGAGATGATGCCGAGCATGGTGCTGCGGAACGCCGGCGTCACCACCCGCGCGCCGACCGCCATCGCGATCGCCGTCGCGGTGCAGGCGAGCGAGAAGCCGATCAGCAGCCCGGCGCCGAGCACGACGCCGAGATAGCCCTCCGCCGTCGCCAGCAGCGCCAGCCCCGCGACATAGGCGACGGCGCCGCCGACCATGATCGGCCGGAAGCCCCAGCGCACCGCAAGCCCGCCGGCGATCGGCTGCAGGAAGCCCCAGGCCAGGTTCTGCACCGCGATCGCCAGCGTGAACTCGGCGACGCTCATGCCGATGTCGCGGGTCAGCGGCTGCACGAAGAGGCCGAGGCTCTGCCGCAGCCCCATGCCGATGCTCAGCATCAGGGAGGCGCCGATCAGGATCGGCAGCACCGGCCGGAGGCCCACCCGTTCGCCCATGCGCATCCGCCTTGTCTGCACCGATCCGTGTGCTTATGATTCCCTATACCAGAAATGAGGTCAACCAAGATTACACAGACCGGTGCATTCTTGAAGCCACCGCCGATGCGCGCCCGCATCCTCGATGCGGCCGACCGGCTGTTCTACGGCCAGGGCATCCGCGCGGTCGGCGTCGATGCCGTCGCGGCGGCGGCCGGCATCAGCAAGCGCACGCTCTACAACCACTTCGCCTCGAAGGATGCGCTGGTCGCCGCCTACCTGGAACGGCGCCTCGGCGTGCCGCCGCCCTCCGACCGGCCGCCGCTGGAGCAGGTGCTCGGCGCCTTCGACCGGCTGGGCCGCGGCTTCGCCAGCCCCGGCTTCCGCGGCTGCGCCTTCGTCAATGCGGTGGCCGAGCTGGGTGAGGAGAGTGCGGCGGTGCGCGAACTCGCGCTCCGCTTCAAGGAAGCGCGGCGGGTCTGGTTCCGCGACCTGCTCGACCAGCTCGGCGCCGCCGATCCCGACGGCGTCGCGACCCAGCTCTCGCTGCTGGTCGACGGTGCGATCGCGGCCTTCCTGGTCCGCCGCGATCCGGCGGTGGCGCTGGCCGCCCGCGCCGCCGCGGCGACGCTGCTCGGCGCCCTCAGCGCAGCCCCGGCAGCCAGAGCGACAGCCCCGGCAGCAGCACCAGCAGGATGATGCGGAGCACGTCGGAGACGCAGAACGGCAGCACGCCGCGATAGGTCTCCCGCATCGGCACGTCCTTCGCCATCGCGTTGATGACGAAGAGGTTGAGGCCGAAGGGCGGCGAGATCATGCCGACCTCGACCGAGACCAGCACCAGGATGCCGAACCACACCAGCACCTGCGCCGGCGTCATCCCGAAATCGAGCGAGAGCATCAGCGGGATGAAGATCGGCAGGGTCAGCAGCACCATCGCCATGCTTTCCATGAAGCAGCCGAGGATGAAGTAGATGACCAGGATGGCGGCGAGCACCGCGAGCGGCGGCAGCGCCAGCAGCGCGACCGCGGCCGAAAGGTCGGCCGGCAGGCGCGACAGCGCGAGTGCCGCCGAGAACAGCTCCGCGCCCAGCAGCACGACGAAGATCAGCCCGGTCGTTTCCGCGGTCGAGAGCAGGCTTTCCTTCAGCTCCTGCCAGCGCATGCCGCCGAGCAGCACCGCGAGCAGCCCGGTCGCCGCGGCGCCGACCGCGGCCCCCTCGGTCGGGCTGAACCAGCCCGCATACATGCCGGTGACGACGAGGGCGAAGACGAGGATGACCGGCCAGACCTCCCCGGTCGCGGCCATCCGTTCCCGCCAGGGCAGGCGCTCCGCCGCCGGCGATCCGGCCGGGTCGCGCCGCGCCACCAGGTTCACGACCAGCATGTAGCCGGCGGTCGCGAGCAGGCCCGGGACGACCGCGGCGACGAAGAGGTTGCCGATGCTCTGCTCGGTGTAGATCGCGTAGATCACCAGGATGACGCTCGGCGGGATCAGGATGCCGAGCGTGCCGCCGGCCGCCAGCGTGCCGGTCGCGACCGCCGGCGAATAGCCGTAGCGGCGCATCTCCGGCCCCGCCACCTGGCTCATGGTCGCCGCCGTCGCGAGCGAGGAGCCGCAGATCGCCCCGAACGCCGCGCAGCCGCCGATGGTCGCGACCGCGAGCCCGCCGCGCCAATGCCCGAACCAGGCGCGCGCGGCCCGGAACAGCGCCCGGTTCATGCCGCCCTTGGTCGCGAAGTCGCCCATCAGCAGGAACAGCGGGATGACCGAGAGCGTGTAGGAGGAGAAGCGCGAGAAGGTGAGGCTCTTGAGCGAGGCGAGCAGCGGCGTCCAGCCGGCGATCGCCGCATAGCCGAGCCCGCCCGCCAGCAGCATGGCGATGCCGACCGGCATGCGGAGCGCGATCAGCACGAGCGCGCCCGCGAACATCGCGAGCCCGACCTCGAAGCCGCTCATGCGCGGCGTGCCGCGGCGATGCGCTCGATCGCGACGAAGGCGGCCGTCGCGGTCCAGAGCGCCATGCCGATGGCCGCCCCCGCATAGCCCCACCAGAATGGCAACTGGAGGAACATCGTGTCGCGCTCCCGCATCCAGTTGTCGTAGCCGCCGATCGCGAGGCGGAGCGCCAGCACCGCGATCACCAGGGCGGCGACGGCGCGCATGACGGCGTCGAGCGCGTTGCGGGACCGCTCGCCGAGCGGCTGGGTGAAGAAGTCGACGATCACCGGCGCGCCGCGGATCTCGCACCAGGGCAGGAAGCAGGCGACGGCGACCCCCATCAGCATCTCGACCGCCTCGGTATCGCCGAGCAGCGGGCGCCCGAAGCCCGCGCCCCGCACCACCGAGACGACGGTGATCGCGATCGCCGCCAGCAGCAGGGCGCCGCCCGCCAGCGCCAGCGCCGCGCTGGCGCGGGTCAGCAGGCGCCTCACGCGGCGCCGGCGGCGATGCGGGCGAGATCCTCGAACATCGCGCGGCCGTCGCGGCCGCGGCGGTTCATCTCCGCGATCCAACTGTCGTAGACCGGCTGCACCGCGGCGCGCCAGCGCGCCTTCTCGGCCTCCGGCAAGGCGATGATCTCGTTGCCGGCGCCGCGCGTCGCATCGAGTGCGGGCTGCGTCTGGGTGTCCCAGATGCGGCCGCGGTCGCGCGCCAGCTCGATCCCGGAATGCCGGTCGATGATCGCGCGGAGCGCCGGCGGCATGCGCTCGAAGGAGCGTTGCGCCATCAGCGTCAGGATCATGCCCTGGAACAGGCCGCCGGCCGGCTCGGTGTGGTACTTCGCGACCTCGTAGAAGCGATAGGGCCCGGTGATCGCCCAGTTGATCAGCATGCCGTCCACCTGGCCGCGCGACAGCGCCTCGTAGACCCCGGGCAGCGCGATGCCGACCGGCGTGCCGCCGAGTGCGGTCACCGCTTCGCCGATGAAGCGGCCGGCGACGCGCAGCCGCAGGCCGCGGATATCCTCCATGCTGCGGATCGGCTTGCGCACCGTGTGCAGCAGCGCCCGGTCGGTCGCATTGACGCAGAGCAGCTTGATGCCGCGATACTCGCTGCCGGCCAGGTGCTTCTCGATGAAGGTGAAGGCGGCCGGGCTCTCGGTCGCCGACAGGCCGGTGTTCATGAAGGGCAGTTCCAGCCCTTCGGTGCCCATGAAGCGGCCGGGCGTGAAGCCCGGCACGGTCCAGATGATGTCGACGACGCCGTCCTCGAGCTGCTGCACCAGGTCGCGCGCCTGGCCGCCGAGCTGCAGCGCCGGATAGACCTCGACCTTGATGCGCCCTTCGCTCTCGCGCCCGATCAGCGCTGCCCAGGGATCGAGGTGCATGGTGTGGTCGAGCGCGGTCGGCGAGGAGAAGGAGTGCAGGCGGAGCGTCACCTCCGGCGCCCGCTGCTGGGCGTGGAGCGCCGGTGCGGCGAGCGGCGACAGGGCAAGGGCGGCGGTCGCCGCCAGCAGGTTGCGCCGCATGGCGGTGTCCTTCATCGCTTGGGGTGGATCGGCAGGAAGACCGGACGGAACAGCCAGCGGCGTGCGATCTCGCCATAGCCGCGGAACACGAAATGCCCGTTATGCGCCAGCAGCCGGGCGCGGTTGGCGCGCCAGAAGCCCGGAATCTCGAACCACGGCATCGCCGGGTAGAGGTGGTGCACGATGTGCAGGTTGTTCCAGAGGAACAGCAGGCCGAACACCCAGTTGCTCTCGACGCTCGCGGTCCGCTCGCCCGGCCGGTCGCCCCAGCGATGCTCGATGAAGGCGCGGAGCAGGCCGAGGCTGAGCCCCGGCAGCACGAACACCGCGTAGTATTGCCAGATCGGCATGCCGGCGATGCCGGAGACGAACCACAGCACCAGGGCGAGCCCGGCCGCGAAGCCGAGCCAGGCGGGCAGGTTGCGGCGGTCGCCGCGCAGCAGCAGCCCGCCTTCGATCAGCACGAGCTTGCGCAGCCGGAGGAAGGGGCCGACCAGCAGCCGGCCGAGCAGCGTCTGGTTGAACAGCAGCACCGCCCGGAAGCCGCGCGAATAGCCCGACCAGTCGCGCTGCCGGTGATACTGGCTCTCGGTGTCCTCGCCCGGATAGGTCAGCACGGTGTTGCGGTGATGGCTGGTGTGGCTGCGCCTGTAGAGCTCGAAAGGGAACCAGCCGCCGATCGGCGGCCAGACGATCGCGGTGCGGAGCCAGCGCGGGAGCGATCGCCAGCCATGGATCGCTTCGTGCTGGAGCGAGAAATGCCAGGCCAGCAGATAGGCGCCGCCGGCCATCTGCAGCGGCCAGGGGATGACGGCGTGCCACCACACCAGCGCGAACCAGCCGGCGTAGATGGCGATGGCGACCGCCCAGGTCGGCAATTCCCAGCGCCGCCACAGGCCGGTGGCGGCGGGAAGGCTGCGCGCGGCGGGGAGGGCGGCTTCGGTCACGGCATCGCGAGACTGGCAAGAAACGGGCCGCGGCGGCAAGCTGGCACGATGATCGCCTGTTCCCGGATGTACGACGTGGCGCCTGCCGCCGGCGCCGCCTGGCAGGCGGCCTTCGCCCGCCTGTCGGCGCTGTCCGGCGTGCCGCTCCGGCCCTTCCTCCATGCCGCGCCGGATCCGATCGAGGCGCTGTGGGCGCGGGACGACATGGGCTGCGTCTTCATGTGCGGCTGGCCCTGGACGATGGCGTCGCCGCGGCCGCAGCCGCTCGCTGCCCCGGTGCCGGCGCCGCTCCGCTATGGCGGCCGGCCGGTCTACATGACCGACCTCGTGGTGCGGGCGGAGGCGCCCTGGCGGCGCCTGCCGGAGGCCTTCGGCGGCCGGCTCGGCTGGACCGTCGCGATCAGCCATTCGGGCTGCAACGCGCCGCGCCACCATCTGCTGCGCCATGCGGCGGCCTTCCCCTTCGCCGGCGCGGTCGGGCCGTTGCAGACCCCGGTCGCGGTCGCGCGCGCCGTGCGGGAGGGCCGCTGCGAGGTCGGGCCGATGGACAGCTTCGCCCATGACCTGCTGCGCCGCCACGCGCCGGAAGCGGTCGCCGGGCTCCGGGTGCTGGAGACGACCGATCCGGCGCCGGTGCCGCTGCTGGTCGCTGCCCCCGCCGCCCCCGCCGCGGCGGTCGCCGCACTCCGCGCCGCGCTGCCGCGCCTTCATGAGGATCGGGCGGCGGCGGCGGCCCTGGCCGAGGTGCTCGTCGCCCGCTTCGTCCCGGTCGCGGCAGCGGATTACGATCGGGTGGCGCCGGGCTGGGCGCGGGCCGCCGCCGCCGCCGGCATGCGCCTGCCGCCGGATGGCGAGAACCTCGGGTGACGGATGCGATGACGGGTGATGCGATGACCGACCTCCTGGATGGCGGCTGGCTCGCCGGTTGAGGCTCAGCCGGTTTCGATGCGCGTCGGGTCGAGCGTCACCTGCGGTACGTCGTAGGCGCGGAGCGATGCATGGAGCCGCGGCAGGTCGGCCTCGAACAGCCCGCGCGTGACGCCGGCGGCAAGCCGCGGCACTGCGATCGTCATGGCATTGATCGAACTGCCGGCCGGCCCGAAGGACAGGGTGGTGCCGATGCCGAACAGATGGATGTCGCGGATCCAGGGCGTTTCCCCCGGCCGCTTCTCGAGGAAGGCGTAGTCGCGGCCGAGATAGGGGAAGGCGCCGAGCCGGTGATCCGCCTCCGCCGCCGGCGGCGCATAGCGGTCGCGCCAGAGCGCGATGTTGGCGTGGCACTGCGCAAGCTCCGGCACCATCGCCGGATCCATCCGCACCCCGGTGCCGCAGATCGCGTGGTCCGCATCGAAGGGGCCGCGCGGCGTCTCCAGGCGGATGCGGCCATCGGCGACGATCGCCGCATCGGTCCAGGGCCGGCCGGTGTGCATGGAGAAATTCGGGAAGCGGAGGACGCGGCGATAGGTGTCCTCCGGGAAGCCTTCGCGCAACCCGAGGATATGGGCCATGAAGCGCCACCGCCAGGCATCCGGCATCTCGTGCAGGTGACGGAGGAAGCCCGCGAAGGTCAGCCAGCGATAGGGCTGGATGATCATCGGCTCGGCGCGCCGGCAGAACAGGTGCACCGAAGCGGCGCCGGCCTCGAGCGCGCAGGCGGCATTGTCGAAGGCGGAGGCGCCGGCGCCGAGCACGGCGACGGTCTTGCCGCGGAGTGCGGCGAAGTCGATCGCTTCCGCGGTGTGGTTGCGGCAGGCCGGCGGCAGGCGGGCGATGCAATCCGGCATCCACCAGCCGCCGACGCCTTCCTGCCCGGTGGCGAGCACCACCTTGCGCGCCAGCATCGGCCCCGCGCTGGTCTCGACCGCGAGGCAGGGCAGGCCGTCATCGGTCACGGCGGGCGCGATCGGTCCCGCGGCGACGCCGTTCCGCACCGGCACGCCGGCGATGCCGCGCAGCCACAGCAGGTAGTCGTTCCAGCGATCGGCACGGATCCAGCGCAGCGCGGCGAAATCCGCGGGCCCCCACTGCGCCTCGTGCCAGGCCTGGTAGGTGAGGCTCGGGATGCCGAGGTCGGGGCCGGTCTGCTCCTTCCAGGAGCGCAGCGTCGGCATCCGCGCATAGGTCGCCCAGGGCCCTTCGCGGCCGAACGGCGCGCGGTCCAGCACCAGGAGGTTGCGCACCTTGTCGCGCATGAGCGCGAAGGCGCAGGCGATGCCGCATTGCCCGGCACCGATCACGAGCACGTCGAGCACCGGGCGGCCGCCGCTGGTCTTCGCCTCCAGCCAATCGGCGCGCGGATGCGCGGTCAGCGCCAGGTCGCGCGCAGCATCGGCTTCCAGCTCGGCGAGGGTCTGCGGCGCAGGCATCAGGGCAGGGTGCCAGCGGTGCCGTTACGCGGCCAGTGGCTTCGCGACATTCGGTTGCAGGCCGCGCCGGCAACCCCGGCCTCGCCAGGATGGTTACCCCGGGGGAATCAAGGGAGCGGCTGCATGAGCGTGACGTCGCGGTCGGCCGGTGCGGGGGCAGCGCCGCCCTGCACCCTCGTCGTCTTCGGTGCCGGCGGCGACCTCACGCGCCGGCTGCTGATGCCGGCGCTCTACAACCTGGCGCGCGCCGGGCTGCTCGATCCGGCGTTCCGGGTGATCGGGGTCGGGCGCCGGCCGCTCTCGGACGGGGCCTGGCGGGAGGCGCTCGGCCATGACCTCGAAGCGCTCGCCGCCGATCCGGCTGCCGAGTTCCATGCGGAGCGGATCGACGCCGCGGGCTGGGGCTGGCTGCGCGATCGGCTCTCATTCCTGCAAGGCGACTTCACGACGCCCGCGCTGTTCGCCGAACTCGCGCAGCGCCTGTCCGGCAACGTCGTCTTCTACCTTGCGATCCCCGCCGCCGGCTTCGGGCCGGTGGTGGACCGGCTCGGCGCCGCCGGACTGCTTTCGGAGCCGCCGGGTGGCTTCCGCCGCGTCGTCGTGGAAAAGCCGTTCGGCAGCGACCTCGGGAGCGCGCAGGCGCTCAACCGGCGGATCCTGGCCGTCGTGCCGGAGCGGCAGGTGTTCCGGATCGACCATTTCCTCGGCAAGGGCAGCGTGCAGGCGATCGCGGCGCTGCGCTCCGGCAACCGGGTCTTCGATGCACTTCTCCACCGCGACCAGGTCGACCATGTCGAGATCACCGCGGCCGAGACCATCGGCGTCGAAGGCCGCGGCGCCTTCTACGAGGCGACCGGCGCGCTCCGCGACATGGTGCCGAACCACCTGTTCCAGCTCCTCGCCATGGTGGCGATGGAGCCGTCGGCCGCACCGGGCCCCGCAGCGGCACTCGATGCACGGCTCGCGCTGCTGCGCGCGGTGCAGCCGGCCGTGCCCGCCGATGCGGTGCGCGGGCAGTATGCGGGCTACCGGCAGGAGGAGGCGGTCGCGGCGGACAGCCGCACCGAGACCTATGCGGCGCTGATGCTGGCGGTCGCGACGCCGCGCTGGGCGGGCGTGCCCTTCTTCCTCCGCACCGGCAAGCGGCTCGGCCGGCGGCGGACCGAGATCGCGGTGCGCTTCCGGGCGCCGCCCGCCGGCCGCGATGTCAGTACGTTGCTGTTCGAGGTGGATCCCGCGCATGGCGTGGATGCGGCGGGCTCGGAGGTCGGCTACGAGGCGCTGCTGCTCGGCTGCATGCAGGGCGATGCGTCGCTGTTCCAGCGCGGCGACCTGGTCGAGGCGGGCTGGGCGGTGGTCGAGCCCTTGCTCGCCGCCTGGGCCGAGGGCGCGCCGGAGCCCTATGCCGCCGGCAGCGACGGTCCGGCCGCGGCGGAAGCGCTGCTCGCGCGTTCCGGGCGGCGCTGGCGGGCGCTCGGCGCGGCATGAGCACCGCCGCCGAAGGCCAGCCGCTGCCGATCGAGGATTACGGGCTGATCGGCGATTGCCGGACAGCGGCGCTGGTCGGGCGCAACGGCTCGATCGACTGGCTCTGCTGGCCGCGCTTCGACAGCCCCTCCTGCTTCGCGGCGCTGCTCGGCACGCCCGAGCATGGCCGCTGGCTGCTCGCCCCGCGCGATGCCGCCGCGCGCGCGACGCGCTCCTACCGCGGCGACACGATGGTGCTGGAGACAGAGTTCGAAACCGCGGAGGGCAAGGCCGCGGTCATCGACTTCATGCCGCAGGGTGCCGAGCCCTCCAGCATCGTCCGCATCGTCGAAGGGCGGGAGGGACGGGTGCCGATGCGGCTGCACCTGACGCTCCGCTTCGATCATGGCTCGACCATTCCCTGGGTGACGCGCCTTGCAGACGGCGGCGGCATCTCGGCGATCGCCGGGCCCAACCTCGCGGTGCTGCGCACGCCGGTCGCGTTGCGCGGCGAAGCGCTCTCGACGGCGGCGGATTTCTCCGCCAGTGCCGGCGAGCGCATCCCCTTCGTGCTGTCCTACGGCGCCTCGCACAAGCCGCCGCCGGCTGCACTCGATGCCGAAGCGGCGCTGCACGCGACGCTCGCCGAATGGCGGCGCTGGGCGCGGCGCTGCACCTATCACGGGCGCTGGCGCGACGTGGTGATGCGATCGCTGCTGACGCTGAAGGCGCTGACCTTCGCCGAGACCGGCGGCATCGTCGCCGCCCCCACCACCTCCCTGCCGGAGCAGCTCGGCGGCAGCCGCAACTGGGACTACCGCTTCTGCTGGCTGCGCGACGCGACGCTGACGCTCGTCGCGCTGATGCGCGCCGGCTATTACGAGGAGGCCAAGGCTTGGCGCGACTGGCTGCAGCGCTCGGTCGCCGGCAGCCCGGGCGACATCCAGGTGCTCTACGGCCTTGCCGGCGAACGGCGGTTGCCGGAATGGGAAGTGCCCTGGCTGCCCGGCTACCAGGGCGCGGCGCCGGTCCGGATCGGCAATGCGGCGTCCGGCCAGTTGCAGCTCGACGTCTGGGGCGAGGTGATGGATGCGCTGCGCCTGGCGCGCGATGGCGGGCTTGCCTCCGCCGCTTCGGCCTGGGCGATGCAATGCGGCGCGCTGAACCATCTGGAGGCCATCTGGCGCGACCCCGATGACGGCATCTGGGAGATGCGTGGCGGAAGGCGGCACTTCACCCATTCCAAGGTGATGGCCTGGGTCGCTTTCGACCGCATGATCCGCGACGCCGAGAAATACGGGCTGGAGGCGCCGCTGCCGCGCTGGCGGGCGACGCGCGACGCGATCCACGCCACCGTCTGCGAGCAGGGCTTCGACGCCGCGCGCGGCTGCTTCACCCAGAGCTTCGGCGCCCCGGAGCTCGACGCCAGCCTGCTGCTGATCCCGGCGGTCGGCTTCCTGCCGATCGAGGATTCGCGTGTCGCAGGCACCATCGCCGCGATCGAGCGCGAACTGGTGGTGGACGGCTTCGTCCTGCGCTACCGGACCGAAAGCGGCGCCGACGGATTGCCGGCCGGGGAGGGCGTCTTCCTCGCCTGCAGCCTCTGGCTCGCCGATGCCCATGCGATGCAGGGTCGCTGGCCGGAGGCGCAGGCGATGTTCGACCGCATCTGCGCCCTGCGCAACGACCTCGGCCTGTTGGCTGAGGAATACGACGTGCGCGCCGGCCGCCAGGTCGGCAATTTCCCGCAGGCCTTTTCGCATCTGACCCTGGTCAGCACCGCGATCGGCCTCTCGGAGCATGGCCCGATCCGGCGCAGCTCGGAACGCAAGGCCGAGGGGACGTCACCAACCTCGTGATCTTGCTGTTACTTGCCCGCTTGGCGCTTCCGATGGAACAGCGCGGCCCAGAGGCTCGACGGGCTGCGACGGTCGATCGCGAAAGCGCCCGCCGCGGCGCCGATCGTGATCAGCGCCGGGAGCACGTAGGCGAACCAGATATCATGGCTCATCGCAGCCTCCCTATCGCGGTCTGCGCCGCCAGATGCAGCGCCAACCCGATGCCCGGTCGACCGCCTGGGCGAAGAGCTTCCAGCGCTCGTTGGCGACGACCTTCTCGCGTTCCGCCTCGGCCGGCTTGTCGCTCATGGCCCGTTATGCCAGCGCGAAGCCTTCGTAGCCACGCGCCGCGACGCCCTCGCAGATGCGTCGGTACTGCGCCATGCCGCCGGCATAGGGCATGAAGACGCGCGGCTTGCCCGGGACGTTGGCGCCGAGATACCAGGAGCTCGAGGCCTGGGGCAGCAGCGTCGCCTCGGCGGCCGCGTTCACCTCCGTGACCCAGCGATCGGCGGCATCCGGCTGCGCCTCGATGCGGGCGAGGCCCTGCGCGCGGAGGTGCGCGATGCAGTCGGCGATCCACTCGGCATGCTGCTCGATCGCGACCGGCATGTTGCAAAGCACCGAGGGGCTGCCCGGGCCGGTCATGGTGAAGAGGTTGGGAAAGCCCGCGACCTGCAGGCCGAGATAGGTGCGGGGCCCGTCCGCCCAGGCCTCCTGCAGCGTCACGCCGCCGCGGCCGCGAATGTCGATGCGCAGCAGCGGGCCGGTCATGGCATCGAAGCCGGTCGCGAAGACGATGATGTCGAGCGGGTATTCGGCGTCGCGCGTGCGGATGCCGGCCGGCGTGATGCGCTCGATCGGTGCGGCGCGGACATCGACCAGCGTGACGTTGTCGCGGTTGTAGGCCTCGAAGTAATCGGTATCGATCGGCGGCCGCTTGGTCGCGTAGGGATGGTCGAAATCGGTCAGCAGCGCCGCCGTCTGCGGGTCCGTCACGATGCCGCGGATCTTCGCCTTGAGGAAGGCGACGGCGGTGTCGTTCGCCGCCCGGTCGGTCAGGATGTCGCCGAAGGTGGCGCGGAACTGCAGCCCGCCCCTCTCCCACGCCTTCTCGTACAGCGCCTGCCGTTCCTCCGCCGAGACCGAGAGTGCCGGACGGTCGGCGATGGTGAAGGGGTGGCCGTTGGTCGTGGCGCGGGTGATGTCGCGGATCGCATCGTAATTCGCGCGCACCCAATCCTTGAAGCCGGCATCGAGCGGCGCGTTGCGGGCCGGCACGCTGTAGTTCGCGGTGCGCTGGAAGACGGTCAGGTGCGCCGCCGTCTCGGCGATCACCGGCACCGCCTGGATGCCGGTCGACCCGGTGCCGATCTGCCCGACGCGCTTGCCCCGGAAATCGACGCCCTCATGCGGCCATTCGCCGGTGTGGTACCAGCACCCGGCGAAGCTCTCGAGGCCCGGGATCCGCGGCACGTTGGCGGTCGAGAGGCAGCCGACCGCGGTGATCAGGAACCGCGCCGCGATCCGCTCGCCGCCAGCGGTCTCGACCTGCCAGAGATTGGCGGCCTCGTCGTAGGCGGCAGCGGCGACGCGGGTGCCGAGGCGGATGTCGCGCCGGAGGTCGAAGCGGTCGGCGACGTGGTTGAGGTAGCGCAGGATCTCCGGCTGGCCGGGATAGCGCTCGGTCCATTCCCAATCCTGCTGCAGGTCGCGGGAGAACATGTAGCAATAGGAATGGCTTTCGGAATCGCAGCGCGCGCCGGGGTAGCGGTTCCAGTACCAGGTGCCGCCGACGCCATCCCCCGCTTCCAGCACCCGCGCCGAGAGCCCCAGGCGATCGCGCAGGAGATGGAGCTGATACAGGCCGGAGAAGCCGGCGCCGACGATCACCGCATCGAGCGTCTCGGACATGCCTGCCTCCTTCACCCGAAGGTCCGGAGCGCGACCGGGCTGGCGCTGCGGCCGCCATCGATCAGGTAATGCCCGCCGGTGATGCTGGCCGCGCGGTCGGAGCTCAGGAACAGCACCAGGTTCGCGATCTCCTCGGCCGTCGCGTAGCGGCCGATCGGGATCGCCGCCTGGTAGCGCTCGCGCACGCTGTTGCTGCGGCCGGGCGACGACAGCTCCTCGAGCGAGCGGATCATCCGCGTCTCGGTGGGGCCGGGGCAGACCGCGTTCACGCGGATGCCGGACGCACCGTATTCGCTCGCCGCCGTCCGCGTCAGCCCGATCACGCCGTGCTTGGAGGCGACATAGGCCGAGAGCCCGGGCGAACCGGCGAGGCCGGCGGTGGACGCCGTGTTGACGATGGCGCCGCCGCCCTGGCGCAGCATCACCGGCAGCACGTGCCGGAGCCCTAGGAAGACGCCCTTCAGGTTGACCGCGATCACCGCGTCGAACACCGCTTCTTCGTATTCGCCGGTCGGCTTCACCTGGCCTTCGATGCCGGCATTGTTGAAGAAGCAATCGATCCGCCCGAAGGCATCGAGTGCTGCCTGCACATAGGCGGCGACATCGGCCCCGCGGGTCACGTCGGCGGCGGCGAAGCGGGCGGTGCCGCCGGCCGTCCCGATCATCGCGACGGTTTCGGCCCCGCCCCCGGCATCGCGGTCGACGATGACGACGCGCGCGCCGGCGGCGGCGAAGGCGAGGGATGCGGCGCGCCCGATGCCGCCGGCGCCGCCGGTGACGAGTGCGACCTTGCCGTCGAAATCCATCGCGCGCTTCCTCTTTCGCTATGTCACGCGGCGGTATAGCCGCCGTCGACGGTCATGGTGGTGCCGGTGACGAAGCCCGACCGGTCGGAGCAGAGCCAGACCACGGCCTCCGCGATCTCCTCCGGCTGACCCAGGCGGTGCATCGCCGCGCGGGCCAGGATGCGCTCGCCGCGGCGGGCCATCGAATCGCCGATCATCGGCGTTTCGATGTAGCCGGGGCAGACCGCATTCACCCGGATGCCGGCCTCGGCATGGTCGATCGCGGCCGCCTTGGTCAGCCCGACGACGCCGTGCTTCGCCGCGACATAGGCGTGCGACCCGGGCAGGCCGACCAGCCCCGCGATCGAGGCGGTGTTGACGATGGCGCCGCCGCCGGTCCGCTCCATCGCCGCCATCTCATGCTTCATGCAGAGCCAGACGCCGGTGAGGTTCACCGCCATCATGCGGTGCCAGACCGCCTCCTCGATGTCGCCGACCCGCTGGCCGCCGGCGCCGAGTGTGCCGGCGGCGATGCCGGCATTGTTGTGCGCGCAGTCGAGCCGGCCATAGGCGGCGACCGCCGCGGCCACCGTCGCCGCCACCTGCGCCCCGTCCGCGACGTCGCAGGCGACCGCCTGCGCTTCGCCGCCTTCGGCGCGGATCGCGGCGGCGACCGCTTCCGCATCCGCGACCCGGAGGTCGGCAAGCGTCACGCGGGCGCCTTCGCGCGCCATGGCGATCGCGGTCGCGCGGCCGATGCCGGATGCGGCGCCGGTGACGAGCGCCGACTTGCCCTCGAGCAGCCGGGTCATGGCGCATCCTCCGGCCGCCGCCAGGCATCGGCGATCGCGGCCGCGACGAAGCGCGTGACGCCGTCCGCCATGTGGATCATCCGGCCCATGGTCAGGATTCCGTGGATGTGGTCGCCGAGATGCAGCGTCGTCACCCGCACGCCCTCCGCCGCCAGCCTTTCGGCATAGCGCCGCGCTTCCTCGGCGAGGGGATCGAGGCCGCAGCTCACCACCAGCGCCGGCGGCAGGCCGCGCAGGCTCTCGGCACGCATCGGCGACGCACGCCAGTCGCCGCGGACTGCCCGGTCCGGCGCATAGTGGTCGATGAACCAGCGCATGGTCGTCGCGGTCAGCGGCACGCCTTCGGTGATGCGCCGGTAGCCCTCGCTTTCCGCCGAGAGGTCGGTCACCGGATACAGCAGCGCCTGGAAGACGACGGCCGGCGCGGTGCCGTCGCGGCCCATCAGCGCCAGCACGGCGGCGAGGTTGCCGCCGGCGCTGTCGCCGCCGACCGCGATGCGCGCGGCATCGATGCCGAGCGCCGCCGCATTCCGCGCCACCCAGCACAGCGCCGTCGCCGCATCCTCGACCGCGGCCGGGAAGGGGTGTTCCGGCGCCAGCCGGTAATCGACCGCGACCACCGCGCAGCGCGCCTCATTCGCCAATTGCCGGCAGAGGCCGTCATGGCTGTCGAGGTCGCCGAACAGCCAGCCGCCGCCATGCAGGTAGAGAAGGCAGGGCAGCACTTCGCCTTGCGTCGTGCCGGCGCCGCGATGCAGCCGGAGCGGCACACCATCCGCCGACAGCGCGCGGGTTTCCGCGACCGCAGCCGGCTCAAGCTGCAGCACGGTGCGGCCGGCGGCGTATACACGCCGCGCCTCGGCCGGCGAGAGGGACTCGAAGGCCGGCCGGCCCGACTCCCGGATCAGATCGAGCAGCAGCGCGGCATCCGGATGGGCGGGCGGGTTCACCGGCGCATCGTTCACCCGATCCGCCGCCGCATCAAGGGGCGGCGGCCGCGCTACACGGATACGCGATTCCGTCCCTTCGCCTTGGCGCGGTAGAGCGCTGCATCCGCCGCCGCCACCAGGCCTTCGGCGCCGCCCGGTACCGCGGCCGGATCCTGCGCGGCGATGCCGATGCTGACCGAGATCGGAAGGCCGGCAAGGTCCGGCGTGGCGTCGGAGGCATGCGCCGCGACCGCCGCGCGCAGCCGCTCCGCGACGGTTTCGGCGCCGGCCGCATCGGTTTCCGGCAGCAGCAACGCGAATTCGTCGCCGCCGAGGCGCGCCGCCATGTCGTGGTTCCGCCGCTGGTGCGCCAGCATGGTGCGTGCGACGAAGCGGAGCGCCGCGTCGCCCGCCTGGTGGCCGTGGCGGTCGTTGATCTGCTTGAACGCGTCGAGATCGAGCAGCAGCAGCGCCAGAGGCTTCCCCTGCGCCCAGGCGGCGGCGATTGCCGCATCGAAGCTGCCGCGATTGGCGAGGCCGGTCAGGCTGTCCCGCGCCGCGCTGGTGCGCAGCGCATCCTCCTCCGCCTGCAGGCGCGTCACGTCGCGGGCGATCGCCAGGATCTCCTCGCCCGAGCGGTCGAGCACGGCCTCGAGCCAGACCACCCGGTCCTCCGGCGCCTGCATGCGGAAGCGGAAGCGTGCCTGGGCCGCGGCTTCGGCGCGGATCGCGTCGAAGGCGATGGCCGCCGCCTCCCGGTCCTGCGGATCGATGACATCGAGAAGCGTCGCGCCGTCGAAGGCATCGCGCGGACGGCCGGTCACCCGCTCGACCGCCGGCGAGACGTAGATGCAGCGACCGTCGGCATCCATCAGCACCACGATGTCGCTGCTGTTCTCGACCATGCGGTGGAAGCGCGCCTGGCTCGAGGCGAGCGCCGCCTCCGATCGGGCCCGGCGGCGCATCTCGCGGTCCAGCGCCCAGGCGACGAGCAGCACCAGCAGCAGTCCGCCGAGATTGGCACCGACGACGAGCAGGGCGCGATCGCGCCACTCCGCCTCGATCTCATCGGCGTCCTGCGCGACGTTGAGCAGCATGTCGGTGCCGTAGAGGCTGCCCGGCGTATAGAGCCGCCGGACGCCGTCGAGCCGGGCGGTCGCGACGAACTGGCCCTGCGGATCCTCGATCACCCGGTCGAAGACCGGCCCGCCACGCAGCGTGCGCCGGTCGCCTTCCCCGAGGCTCGGCACGCGGGCGATGATCGCGCCGTCGCGCCGGAACAGCGTGACCGAGCCGCGGGTGCCGAGCCGGAGGTCGCCGAACAGGCTCAGCACGCGCTCCAGCGGGATGAAGGTCATCGCGACGCCGCCGAAGCCGCCATCGGGTGCCGCGATGCGCCGGCTGAGCGGGATGCCGCGGACCGCCTCGCGGCCGATCCGGATCGGCTCGCCGATGAAGAGGCCGATATCGGGCGACAGCGCGTGCACGCTCAGATAGGTCCGGTCGGTGCCGCGCATGCCGTCGTCGACGAGGCCGCCCGAGCTCAGGACGATGCCACCCTCGGCATCGAGCAGCAGCACCCCGGGATCGAGGCGTCCATCGGGCAGGATGCCGAAGATCGCCTGACGCCGTGCCGCCGGCGCCAGGCTGGCATCCCGCGTCGCCTCCAGCCCGGCGCGGGCCCGCAGCAGCGCCGCGTCGTTTTCCCGGATCAGCTCCAGCAGGCGTTCGCGGAGCACGAGGCGGATGTTGCGCCCGGATTCGCGCGCACTCTCCCAGACATCCTCGCGCATGAGCCAGAGGCCGATCGCCGCCTGCGCGAGCAGGCCGAGGCCCATCGCGAGCATCAGGACGAACAGCCAGCGTCGGTGTCGGGTGGCCGTCATGGGCGGGCGCATGCCCTGCCCATGTGCCGCCGCATGCCGCGCCGCGCAATCCCTGGCCGGGTGCCGCGCGCTGCTCCGTGATCGCCTTCTATCCGGCCGCGGCCTCGGTTTCCTCGGCGCCGGCCAGGCGGTAGCCGAGGCCGCGCACCGTCTTGACCTCGGCCCGCGCCCCGGCGGCAGCCAGGCGCGCGCGCAGCCGGTGCACGTAGACCTCGACCGCGTTGCTCTGCGGCGCCCGGTCGAGCCCGGCGAGCCGTGCTTCCAGCGCATCCTTGGCGACCGGACGCGGCATCGCGCGCAGCATCGCCTCCAGCAGCGTCCGCTCGCGCGGCGGCGGGTCGAAGGGCGCGCCGTCGACCGTGACGGCGCGGGACAGCGGGTCGTAGCGCAGCGCGCCGACCGCGACCGGCACGATCGCGCGGCCGCCGCGGCGGAGCGCCGCGTTCAGCCGCGACACCAGCTCGGCGAGCGTCACCGGCTTGACGATGTAGTCGTCGGCGCCGAGGTCGAGCCCTTCGCACACCTCGCCCACCGCGCCGCGGGCGGTCAGCATCAGGACCGGCGGCGCCCCGGCCCGCTGCCGCAGCTGCCGCACGAGGTCGAGCCCGTCGCCGTCCGGCAGGCCGCGGTCCAGCACCACCGCGTCATACTGGCAGACCTCGACCGCCGCCTTCGCATCCTCGAGCAGGGTGACGCTGTCGGCATCCCAGCCCGCCCGGCGCAATCCCTCGCAGAGCAGCATCGCGAGCCGGGTGCTGTCCTCGACCAGAAGCACGCGCATCCTCAGCCTCCCACCACCGCGGCCTGGCCCCGGCGGATACCTGAAAACCCATACCTCGGCCCAGGGGCGCGATCTATCATCGTGGCATGCCGCAAGCCGCGAACCCGCCGTCCAGCCTCTTCCGTCAGATCGTCCTGTTCCACGCCGTCACCGGCATCATCGCGCTGCTGATCGGCGGGCTGCTGGTGCACAACGCGCTCCGCGGCGTGGTGTGGGAGGAGCATCAGCGCAGCCTGCTCGCCTCCGGCCGCGAATTGCTGGAGCGGCTGGGGCAGGAAGGCCAGGCCGGCCTCGCCCGGCCGCTGTCGCCCACCGTCGCGCGGCGCTTCGACGACCCCGCGGGCTCGCTCCGCTTCATCGTGCTCGACCCGCGCGGGGATGTCGTGCTGAGCTCCCCCGGCGCGCAGCCGGGCCTGCCGCGCCGCGGCCCGGACGGCCTGTCGCCGCGCTTCGAGGAAGGCGAGGACGGGTCCCGCCTCTGGGGACTGACGCGGCGGGTGATGACGCCGCAGGGACCCTTCGACGTGCAGATCGCCCAGGACATGGACATCGCCTATGTCGTGCTGGACGACATCGCGCAGACGGCGATCGGTCCCGTCCTGCTGCTGCTGGCCGCCGGCGCCGCGACGCTGCTGCTGGCCAACGTGATCCAGGTCGTGCTGCTGCTGCGGCCGCTCCGCCGCGCCGCGCGCCAGGCGGAACGGATCGGTCATGGAGCGCCGACCCGCCTCAGCGACGATGCGCTGCCGATCGAGGTGCAGCCGCTGATCGCCGCGGTGAACGGCGCGCTCGATCGTCTCGACGAGGCGCTCGCCTGGCAGCGCGGCTTCAGCGAGGAGGTGGCGCACGAGCTGCGCACGCCGCTCGCGATCCTGCTCGCCGAGCTCGACCTGCTGGAGGCCGGGCCGTCCACGGAGCGGATGCGGCGCGACGTGCAGAACCTGGCGGCCCTGGTGAGCGACCTGCTCGAAGCGGCGGAAGCGGCGCGCGATGCCCCGGTGGGCGAGGGCGTCTTCGACCTCGGCGCGCTGGTCGCCGATGCGGCGCACCGCTACGGCCCGATCGCCGCCCGGGAGGGCCGGCCGATCGCGGTGACGACGCCGGCGCTGCCGGTCTGGGTGCGCGGCAATGCGGAATCGATCGGCCGCGCGCTGCGCAACCTGCTCGAGAATGCGGTGTCGCACTCGCCGCCCGGCGCCGCGGTCGAGCTGCGCATGCCCGTCGGCGCCGCGGCCGAGGCGCTGGTCGAGGTCGCCGATCACGGTCCCGGCGTGCCGAAGGCGGAGCGGCAGACCATCTTCCGCCGCTTCTGGCGCGCCGGCGACAGCCACCGCCGGGGCCTGGGCCTCGGCCTGTCGCTGGTGGAGCGGATCGTGCGCGCCCATGGCGGCCGCATCGAGGTCGGCGACAATGACGGCGGCGGCGCGGTCTTCGCGCTGCACCTGCCGGTCGCGCCGGCGCCGCTCTCCGCCGACTGAATCCTCCCCCGAGGGTCCCATTCAGTCCTGCGTCGCCGCGCGGTCGATGAAGAGCGCGCCGCCGGCGACGACCCGCGCGCCCGGCGCCAGGCCATCGGTCACCTGCACCGTGTCGCCGGTGCGAAGCCCGGTGCGGACGTTGCGCATGATGAAGCGGTTGTCGTCGAGCGCTTCCCAGAGCGAGGCGCTGGCGCCGCGGTGGATCAGCGCGCCGATCGGCACCGCGACGCCACTCCGGGGCTCGCCGACCGCGATACGGAAGGCCGCGAACATCTCGGGCTTCAGCAGGTGCTCCGGATCCTCGATCGCGGCGCGGACCGTGAGCCGCCGGGTCGCGGGATCGAGGCTGTTCGCCACGTTCTCGACCCGGGCGCGGAAGCGCTGGCCGGGCAGGGCATCGACGGTCACCTCCACCGCCTGGCCGACGCGCACCAGCGGCGCATCGAGCTCGCGGACCGCGGCCACCAGCCACATCTGCGACAGGTCTGCGATGGTGTAGACCGGGTCGCCGCCGCCGGCAGCCAGCCACTGGCCGGGGCCGACCCGGCGCTGCACCACGGTGCCGCCGAGCGGCGCGGTCACCGGGATGACGGCATTGACCCGCCGCGTCGCCTCGATCTCCGCGATCGCGGCGGCGTCGCGGCCGAGCACCCGCAGCCTGTCGCGGGCGGACGCGACGGCCGCCTCCGCGCTCCGCTGGTCGGCGAGCGCATTGGCGAGATCGGCCTGCGCCTGCTCGACATCGCGGCGCGCCGCGGCGCGGGCGGCGAACAGGTTGCTCTGCCGGGTCTCGTTGCGGCGGGTGAGCTCGACCTGGTTGCGCGCCTTGGCCAGGTTGTCGTTGGCGGTGAGCAGGTCGTTCGCGGCCTGGGTCAGGTCGGTGGTCTCGATCTCGAACAGCACGTCGCCGGCGCGGACCTGCTGGCCGGGTTGCGCGAGCGCGCGCACCACGCGGCCGGAATAGGGCGGGAAGACCGGCGTCGCCCGTTCCTCGTTGTAGGAGATGCGGCCTTCGGCGACGCTCTCCGGGCGGAACTCGCGGGCTTCGGTCGGCTCGATGCGGAGCAGCCGGACCTCCGCCGCGGAGAGGCGGAAGGATCCGTCGGGCAGGGTGCGCGCGGTGGTCGCCGCATCGGCGCTCGCGATCACCGCGGGCTTGTGGCCGAGCAGGTGGAACCCGACGCCGCCGGCGACCAGCGCGGCGGCGCCTGCGAGCAGCAGCAGCCGCCGGCGCGACCGGCGCGACGGTGCCGGCGGGGCGTCGGCGATGGCCGTCATCGGCATCGGATCGGCGGCGGCCACGAGCTCCGGGGGTGTCGACTTGTTCATGGCCTGCCCAGTCCCGAAGTCGCGTCGCGGATCGGCGCGCCGCGACTGCGGCGCGACCGGCAGGCGCATCGACGCGGCGCGTCCTGCTGGCATGCTGACTATGACGCAGTCGCCTTACAGCAGGCTTACGCCCTGCGAAGCCTCTTCCGCGGTGCCGATCCCCGACAGTAATCCATCACTCCTGCGGCCCGCCGGCTCCGTGCAGCCCGGCTTCGGACAGGAGCAGATCCGCCTTGCGTCAGCTCGTTGCCTTCGCCCTCGACCGCCGGCCGCTCGTGCTCCTGATGTTCGCGGTCTTCCTCGTGGTCGGCGTCTTCGGATTCCGCAGCCTCAACATCGAAGCCTATCCGGACCCGGTGCCGCCGACCGTCGTCATCATCACGCAGAATGCCGGCCAGAGCGCCGAGGAGATCGAGCGCTACATCACGATCCCGATCGAGGTCGCGATGTCCGGCCTGCCGAACCTGACGACGGTGCGGTCGACCTCGCTGTTCGGCCTGTCCGACGTGCGGGTGCAGTTCAACTTCAACTACACCTACGACGAAGCGGTGCAGCAGGTGCTGAACCGCCTCGGCCAGCTCTCCGGCCTGCCGGACGGCGCGCAACCGGGGATCTCCCCGGCCTCCCCGATTGGCGAGATCATGCGCTACCGGCTGGTCGGCCCGCCCGGCTATCCGCTGGAAGACCTGAAGACCCTGCAGGACTGGGTGCTCGACCGCCGCTTCAAGCGGGTGCCGGGCGTGATCGACGTGACCAGCTTCGGCGGCACCTCGAAAACCTATTCGGTGCAGGTGGACCTCGGCCGCATGGCCGCACACGGCCTCGCGCTGCCGGCGGTGGTGGACGCGATCCGCGCCGGTTCGGTCAATGTCGGCGCCGGCACCCTCAACCTCGGTCCGCAATCGGTCGTGGTCCAGGGCATCGGGCTGATCCGCACGACCGAGGACCTCCGGAACGTCGTGCTCGGCGCGCAGAACGGCGTGCCGGTGCTGCTGTCGGACGTGGCGACGGTCGAGGTCGGCAACCTGCCGCGGCTCGGCGTCGCCGGCCATGAGGGCGACGACGACGTCGTGCTCGGCACCGTGCTGATGCGCCGCGGCGAACAGACGCTGCCGACCATCCGCGGCGTGCAGGCGGAGGTGCAGCGGATCAACGCCGGCGGCGTGCTGCCGCCCGGCGTCCGCATCGTGCCGCTCTATGACCGGGAAGACCTGGTCTCCGTCACCACCGCCAAGGTGGTGCGCAACATCCTGGAAGGTGTCGCGCTGATCCTGATCATCCAGTGGCTGTTCCTGGGCGATCTCCGGGGCGCGGCGGTGATCGCGGCGACCATTCCCTTCGCCTTCTTCTTCGCCGTCCTGCTGATGCTGGCGCGCGGCGAGAGCGCCAACCTGCTGTCGCTCGGCGCGCTGGATTTCGGGTTGCTGGTCGATGCGACGGTCATCATGGTCGAGAACATCTTCCGCCACCTGCATCTGGCGCGCCATGGCCACGGCGAGGAGCCGCGGCCGGTGCCGCAGACCGTGCTGCGCGCCGCCTCCGAGGTCGGCACCGCGATCTTCTTCTCGGCGCTGATCATCCTCGCCGCCTTCATCCCGCTCTTCACCATGGGCGGCATCGAGGGCCGCATCTTCGGCCCGATGGCCAAGACCTATGCCTATGCGATCGGCGGCGCGCTGCTCGCGACCTTCACCGTCACCCCGGCCCTCTCCGCGACCTTCTTCCGCCCCGACACCGAGGAGCGCGACACCTTCGCGATGAAGGGCGTGCGCTGGAGCTACCTGCGCATCTTCGCCCTCGGCATGCGGCGGAAGGCGGCGATGCTGGTGCTCGCCGCGGCGATGGCGGTCGGCAGCGTCGGCCTGCTGACCCGGCTGGGCGCCGAGTTCCTGCCGACGCTCGAGGAAGGCAGCATCTGGCTGCGCGCCACCATGCCGTCGACCATCTCGCTCGAGGAAGGCAACCCGGTCGCCAACCGCATCCGCCGCATCCTGATGGAATTCCCGGAGGTGATCACCGTCACCTCCCAGCAGGGCCGCCCCGATGACGGCACCGACAGCGCCGGCTTCTTCAACGCGGAGTTCTTCGTCCCCCTGATCCCGCAGGAACGCTGGACGACGGCGCCCGACCGCGACGGGCTGGTCGCCGCCGTCAACCGGCGCCTGGCGCAGGACTTCCCGGGCGTCGAATTCTCCTTCTCCCAGACCATCTCCGACAACGTGCAGGAAGCGGCGTCGGGCGTGAAAGGCTCGAACGCGGTCAAGGTGATCGGGCCGGACACCGCCGTCGCCTCCCGCATCGCGGAAGCGATCCGGCGGGAGATGGCGCAGATCGACGGCATCGCCGATCTCGGCGTGCTGATCTCGGCCGGCCAGCAGACGCTGTCGATCACCGTCGACCGGGCGCGGGCGGCGCGCCTCGGCCTCACGGTCTCCGACATCAACGCGGCGATCTCGGCGGCGGTCGGCGGCCAGCAGGCGGGCTCGGTCTATGAGCCGGGCGGCGACCGCAACTTCCCGGTGATCGTCCGCCTGTCGCCCCGCTACCGCGACAGCATCGAGGCGATCGGCCGGGTGCCGGTCGGCAGCGCCGGCAATGCGGTACTGCGCGACGTGGCGCGGATCGAGCTGGTCTCCGCACCCGCCTATATCTACCGGGAGAACTCCTCGCGCTACGTGCCGGTGCGCTTCGCGGTGCGCGGGCGCGACCCGGCGAGTGCGGTGACCGAAGCGCAGGAACGCGTCGCGCGGAACGTCCCGCTGCCGAACGGCTACCGGCTGGAATGGGTGGGCGAGTTCCGCAACCTCCAGCTCGCGATCGCACGGCTGACCGTGGTGGTCCCGATCGCCTTCGCGATCATCGCCATCCTGCTCTACGTCGCCTTCGGCCGGTTGCGGGAGACCTTCATGGTGTTCGGCATGCTGCCGCTCTCGATCTCGGGCGGCGTGCTGGCGCTCGCCGCGGCCGGGCTGAACTTCTCGGTGCCGGCGGCGATCGGCTTCCTGGCGCTGCTCGGGATCACGGTGATGGAGGCGATCATCTTCCTCACCCATTTCAACCAGCTGCGCGAACGGGAAGGGATGGGCTGGACGGCGGCGCTGCACCAGGCCGGCATCGACCGGCTGCGACCGGTGATGATGACCTGCTTCGCCTCCTTCTGCGGCCTGCTGCCGATGGCGCTCGCCTCCGGCATCGGCGCCGACGTGACCAAGCCGCTGGCGATCGTCGTGGTCGGCGGCATCGGCCTGGTGCCGGTCTTCATCCTGGTGGTGCTGCCGGCGGCCGTCGACGTGCTCGGCCGCAAGACCGCGGAGCGCGACGAGGCGGAGCAGCGGATGCACCCCGCGCGGCCGGCGCCGAGCCCGGCGGAGTGAGACGCATGCGGATGTCCCCCCGATCCATCCCGGTCGCTCTGGCGACCCTCCTGCTGCTGGCGACACCGGCGGCGCGGGCAGAGGATCCGCCGCATGCGCCGGCTGCGGCCCTGCCGTTCCGGGCGCCGGTGCTGACGCTGCCGCAGGCGGAGGCGCTGCTGGTCGATCGCAACCTGACGATCGCGGCCGCCCGCTACGGCATCGACATCGCCCGCGCGCAGCGGTTGGTCGCCGACACCTCGCCGTCGCCGACGGTCGGCTACAGCCAGACCGCGGCCCAGGTGAACGAAGGCGGGCGCTTGCGCGACTATTACGGCGCCCGCGGCTTCTCGCCGCTCAACAACGCCTCGCTCAACTTCAGCGTGACGATCGAGCGCGGCGGCAAGCGGGAGCTGCGCAACCGGCTGGCCGACCAGCAGGTGAGTGCTGCCGAGGCGCAGCTGCTGGACGCGCTGCGCGGCCAGGTCTTTGCCCTCAGGCAGAGCTTCGTGCAGGGCCTGCTCGCCCGCGCCAATCTGGAGGTCGCGGTCGCCAATCGGGCAACGCTCGACAATACGGAAGCGCTGCTGGCCCGCCAGGTGCGCGAGGGCCAGATTCCGGAAGCCGACCTGCTGCGCTTCCAGGCGAGCCGGCTGCCCTTCGCCCAGGACCTGGCGGCGGCGGCGCAGACCTATGCGGCCTCGGTCGCCCAGGTCGCGGCGCTGCTCGGCGCCGACGCGACGCGCATCGGATCGGCGCCGCGCAACCCGCGCGACCGGGCCGCCGCCGCGCTCGCGCCGGTGCCCTTCGACCTGCGCGGGCGCCTGGATGCGCCGGCATCGCTGTCGCTGACGCGCGAGCAGCTCGTGGCCGCGGTCGCGACCCGGCCGGACGTGGTCGCGGCGGAGCGCGCGGCGGCGGCGGCCGAGGCCAATACGCGCCTCGCCGAAGCCGGCCGCTCCCGCGACGTTTCGGTCAGCACCAGCCTGACGCGGACCGAGCTGAGCCAGGATCTGCCGAATGCCAGCCGGCCGCTGTTCGCCAACAACGCCTTCGGCATCGGCGTCTCGATCCCGATCTTCACCCGCCGCCTGACGGAAGGGAACATCGCGGTCGCTGCCGGGCAGGAGCGGCAGTCGCGGGCGCAGGCGGATGGCGCACTGGCGATGGCGCGGGCCGATTTCGCCGGCGCCTGGGCCTCCTACCAGCAGGCGCGCACGCTGCTCGACCTCACCACCAGCCAGGTGCTGCGCCGGGCCGAGGACGCCTATCGCTCGACCGAGGCCGCCTACCAGGCCGGCGGCCGCAGCCTGCTCGACATGCTCGACGCGCTCCGCACCGTCAATGCGACGCGGGTCTCGGCCAATGCGGCGCGCGCGAGCCTGCTGCTCGCGCTCGCCGGCCTCGAGCAGTCGAGCGGCGTCGGCGGGCTGCTGCCGCGCCAATGACCACGAACAGGGAAGAAGGAGGGAGTTCGATGATCGCACGGATGGCGGCCTTCGCCGCGTTGCCGCTGTTGCTCGCGGGTTGCGGGGGCCAGCCGGCGAACCGCCTGGATGCCTTGCGCCAGCAGCCGGAGGAAACGAGCCTGCAGGTCGCGGCCGGCTTCCGCGAGGCCTCGGCCTGCCTGATCGACCGCGAGCTGCGGCGGAGCTACCAGGTGGTGCCGAACTTCCGCGACAACGAGCGCCGCGCGACGCTGACCGGCTACTATGTCGGCGGCGTGCGGCGGCCGGCGGCCTATGTCTATTTCGAGTACGACGTGGCCGAGCTTGCGACCGGTGCTTCGCGGATCTCGATCAAGCGCGCCGACGCCGTGCGCTGGAGCGCGCCGGCCGCGGCCCGCCTGCAGGAAGACCTGACCGCCTGCGGCATCGCCCTCCGCGCCTGAGCGCCTTCTATCTCCGGCGCAGGAACAGCTCGAAGGCGTGCAGCGTCGCGTCGCTGACGTGGTGCTCCAGGCCTTCGGCATCCGCTTCCGCCACCGGCCGCGGCACGCCGACCGCGACCAGCAGGTCGACGACCAGCCGGTGGCGCGCCCGCACCCGCTGCGCCAGCGCCCGGCCCGCATCGGTCAGGAAGATGCTGCGATAGGGCTGCGAGACGACGAGGCCGAGCGCCTTCAGCCGCGCGATGCTCTTGATCGCCGTCGGATGGGTGACGCCGAGGCGGCGGGCGATGTCGGTCGTCCGCGCCTCGCCGGCGTCCGTCTGCAGGTCGTCGATCAGCTCCACATAGTCTTCCAGCACCGCGGAAGCGCGGCCGGCGCGGGCGCTGGAATGCCGCGCCGCCTGCGCGTCCTCCGCCGGCAGGGGCGAGAGGGCGGCGGCGCCGGCCTTCGTTCCGGCGCGGGTCTTGGGCGGGGCTTGCATCGCCGATAGGTGCCGCCTCCGGCGCGCGACCGCAATCATCCGTTTCGGGCTGGACAGTAGCCATGGCTACATGTTTATGATCCCGCTCGACCCTGGAGCCCAACATACAATCTTGCGGGCCCGCTTCGAGGAGCCGACCGGGATGATGTTTTCGCGTTTCCGTCGCCTGTTGGGCCCGGCGGCCCTCGCCGGGCTGTTCGCCTTTGCCATGGCGGGTGGCGCGGCGGCGCAGCCGGTGCGGCCGAAGCGCGTGGTGACCACCTTCACCATCCTGCAGGACATGGCGCAGACGGTTGCCGGCGAGGCGGCGATCGTCGAATCGATCACCCGCCCGGGTGCCGAGATTCACGATTACGAGCCGACGCCGCTCGACGTGGTCCGCGCGCAATCGGCCGATCTCGTGCTGTGGAACGGCATGGGTCTGGAACGCTGGTTCGAACGGTTTTTCCAGCGGGTGCGCGATGTGCCTTCGGCGATCCTCACCGAAGGCATCACGCCGATCGCCATCGCCGAAGGCCCCTATGCCGGGCGGCCCAACCCGCATTCCTGGATGTCGCCCGCCAATGCGGTGATCTATGTCGAGAACATCCGTCGCGCGCTGGTCGCACTCGATCCGCCGAATGCGGAGACCTACAACCGCAACGCCGCCGCCTATGCGGAGCGGCTCCGGGCGCTGGATGCGCCGATCCGCGCCCGGCTGGAGCGCATCCCGGCCGACCGCCGCTGGCTGGTCACCTGCGAGGGCGCCTTCTCCTACCTGACGCAGGGCTACGGCATGCGGGAGCTCTCGCTCTGGCCGGTCAATGCCGATGACGAAGGCACGCCGCGGCAGGTGCGGCGGGTGGTGGATACGGTGCGCCGCAACCGCATCCCGGTGCTGTTCTGCGAGAGCACGGTCAGCGACCGCGCGATGCGCCAGGTGGCGCGGGAAACCGGCGCGCGCTTCGCCGGCGTGCTCTATGTCGACAGCCTGACGGCGCCGGACGGCGAGGCGCCGACCTTCGTGCAACTGCTGGAATTCAACGCCAACGCCATTGTCCGCGCCTTCGACCAGGCGCTGCCGGCAGCGGCGGCGCGGCCGCGCTGATGCCGATGGACGACCTCGGCTGGCAGCGCGGTCCGGGTGCGGCGGCCGCCGGCCAGCGCTTCGACCTGGCGGTCGAGGGCGTCACCGTCGCTTATCCGAACGGGCAGGTGGCGATCCGCGATGCCTCGCTCCGGCTCGACGGTCCCACCATCTGCGGCCTGCTCGGGGTCAACGGCGCCGGCAAGTCGACGCTGTTCAAGGCGGTGATGGGCATGGTGACGCCCGCCGCCGGCCGCGTCGCGATCGCCGGCGGCACGGTGAAGGAGGCGCAGCGGCAGAACTGGGTCGCCTATGTCCCGCAGGCGGAGGAGGTCGACTGGGCCTTTCCGGTCAGCGTGCGCGACGTCGTGATGATGGGCCGCTACGGCTACATGAACATGCTCCGCATCCCGCGCGCCGCCGACCGCGCGGCGGTCACGGCAGCACTCGCCCGCGTCGGCATGGAAGGCTTCGCCGACCGCCAGATCGGCCAGCTTTCCGGCGGCCAGCGCAAGCGCGTCTTCCTGGCCCGCGCCCTGGCGCAGGATGGCCGTCTGCTGCTGCTGGACGAGCCGTTCGGCGGCGTCGACGTGACGACGCAGGAGCAGATCATGGCCCTGCTGCGCGAACTGCGCGACGAGGGCCGGATCATCCTGGTCTCCACCCATGACCTCGCGAGCGTGCCGGGCTTCTGTGACCAGGTGGTGCTGGTGAAAGGCACCGTGGTCGCGTCCGGTCCGACCGAGACCACCTTCACGCCCCAGAACCTTGCACGCGCCTTCGGCCGCTCGCCGCGGGCCGGGGCGGCGGCGGCCGAGGCCGCGCTGCTGGTGCCGGCCCCCGATGGCGGCACGCTGGTGCTCTCGGCCGAGGGCCATGTGCTCGGCCGGCTCGACGGGGCCGCGGGCCGGTGAGCGAGTTGCTGGTCCCCTTCGACTACGAATACATGCGCAACGCCATGTGGGTCAGCGCACTGATCGGCGGCGTCTGCGGTCTGCTCTCCTGCTTCGTGGCACTCAAGGGCTGGTCGCTGCTCGGTGACGCGCTGTCCCATGCGGTGGTGCCGGGCGTGGCACTCGCCTGGATGATGGGGCTGCCCTTCGCGCTCGGCGCCTTCGCCTCGGGGCTTGCGGCGGCCTGGCTGATGGTCTTCGTCCGCCGCAACAGCCGCATCCGGGAAGATGCGACGATCGGCGTGGTGTTCACCGCCTTCTTCGGCGCCGGCCTCGTGCTGCTGTCGCTGTTCCCGAGCAACATCCGGCTGCAGACCATCGTCTTCGGCAACGTGCTCGGCATCGCCCAGGGCGACATCCTCCAGCTGCTGCTGATCTCGGGCGGCGTGCTCGGGGTCATGGCGCTGCGCGGCCAGGACCTGATGCTCTGGGCCTTCGATGCCGCGCATGCGCGGGCGATCGGGCTCAATACCGGGCTGCTGCAGGCGCTGCTGCTCGGCTCGGTCGCCGCGGTCGCGGTGGCGGCGATGGTGACGGTCGGCGCCGTGCTGGTGATCGCGATGCTGGTCGCACCCGGCGCCACCGCCTACCTGCTGACCGACCGCTTCCGCCGCATGCTGGCGGGGGCTGCCGCGATGGGTGCGGTCACCGCCTTCCTCGGCGCCTACCTGTCCTACTTCCTCGACGGTTCGACCGGCGGCGTCATCGTCAGCCTGCAGGCGCTGATCTTCCTGGTCGTGCTGGTGTTCGCGCCGCGGCACGGGTTGCTGGCCGGCAGGCGCGCGCGGCGCGCGGCCGCGGCGGCGGTGGCGGTGGCGGCATGATCGAAAAACTCCTCGAACCCTTCACCTACGGCTTCATGCTGGAGGCGATCGGCGTCGGCACCGTGGTCGCGATCGCCTGCGCCGCGCTTTCCTGCTTCATCGTGCTGAAGGGCTGGTCGCTGCTGGGCGATGCGATCTCGCACGCGGTGCTGCCGGGCGTCGTGCTTGCCTCGGCCGCCGGCGTAGCGCTCGGCATCGGTGCCTTCGCGGCCGGCATGGCCTGTGCCCTCGGCGCCGGCTTCATCCAGTCGCATAGCCGCGTGAAGGAGGATGCGGCGCTCGGCGTCGTCTTCACCGGCATGTTCGCGGCCGGCCTCGTGCTGCTGGCCTTCGTGACCACCGAGGCGCACATCACCCACATCCTGTTCGGCAACATCCTCGGCATCGAGCCCGAGGATCTCTGGCAGACCCTGATCGCGGCCGGCGTCACGCTGCTGGTGCTGGCGGTCAAGGGGCGCGACCTGATGCTGTTCTGCTTCGACGCCGCGCATGCGCGCGCGATCGGCCTCGGCATCGGCCGGCTGCGCACCCTGTTCCTGGCGCTGCTCTCGGCCGCGGTGGTGGCCGGGGTGCAGGCGGTCGGCGTCATCCTGGTGGTGGCGCTGCTGATCACGCCGGGCTGCATCGGCTACCTGCTCGCCGACCGCTTCGGCCGCATGACCGTGATCGCGGTCGCGGCCGCGGTCGCGGCCAACCTGATCGGCATCGTCGCGAGCTATCACCTGAACGCCTCGCCGGCCGGCTGCATCGTGGTCACGCTGTCGCTGATCTTCGCCGTGACGCTGGTCTTCGCGCCGACGCACGGGCTGCTCGCCGCGCGCCGCCGCGCGGTTCCCTCCACCTGAAGACGGCGGTGACTATGCCAAAGTGTAGCGATCTCCCTGCGGGCAAGCCTGCTAAGCAGCCCGCGTCAGGGAAGGAGGCCGCGATGGCCCGACGCAAGCAGCCGGCCGCGCGGCGCCGCCGCAAGGCCGCCCTGCTGGCGGCGTCGCTCAGCCTGCCGGCCGGCCTGCCGGCCGCCGCCCAGGAGGGCTGCGAGGAAGGGACGCCGCTCGCCGAAGGCCTCTGCCTCGCGACCGAGGCGACGATCGACCTGTTCGGCAATCTTCGCGGCGGCCGTCGTCGGGGCGTCGCGGCGACCGGCCAGCTCCGGCTCGGGCTCGAGGGCGATCTCGGCCGCATGGCGGGGCTCGAGGGCTGGCGCTTCCGGGTCTCGGCCTTCGGCATCTACGGCCGCCAGCCGGGGCCGACGCTCGCCGGCAGCCTGACCGCGCCGAGCAATGTCGAGGCGCTGTCCACCTTTCGCCTGAACGAGGCGTGGCTGCAGCGCGACTTCGGCGACTGGGGCTCGATCCGCATCGGGCAGATCGCGGTGGACACGGAATTCGCCACCGTCGACAGCGCCGGCCTGCTGGTCAACAGCGTCTTCGGCTGGCCGTTGCTGCACGCCGATACCCTGCCCGCCGGCGGACCGGTCTATCCTTTCGCGGCACCCGGCCTGCGTCTGGCACTCGGCGATCCGGAGGCCGGCACCGGGCTGCGCTTCGGGATCTTCGCCGGCAACCCGGCCGGGCGACCGGGCGAAGACACCAACCCGCAGGCGCATAACCGCTACGGCACCACCTTCTCCTTCGCGGGCGGCGCCTTCATGATCGCCGAAGCGGTCACCGGCGCCGAAGGCGCGACCGGCGGCCCGCGCCCCTGGGTCGCCAAGCTCGGCGGCTGGTATCACACCGGCGGCTTCGATGCGCAGCGCCGCGATGCGGAGGGTCTTTCGCTGGCCGATCCCGCGAGCAGCGGCGTGCCGCGCCGCTACGGCAACAACTACGGCGGCTACGCGATCGGGGAAGCGACGCTGTGGCGGGACGGGGAGGGCGAGAACGAAACCAGCATCGTCGTCTTCACCCGCCTGCTCGGCACGCCGTCCGACCGCAACCGGATCGTGGCCCAGCTCGATGCCGGCCTCGCCTGGCGCAACCCGTTCGGCCGTCCGCGCGACACGCTCTCGATCGGGATCGGCCATACCCGGGTCGGCACGGAGGCCCGCCGCCTCGATCGCGACCTGCAGGCCTTCGGGGAGATCAGGCCGCGCCGCAGCGGCGAGACGGTGCTGGAGGTGAATTACGACGTCGCGGTGGTTCCAGGACGCCTTTCGGTGCGGCCGATGGTGCAGTGGATCATCAACCCCGGCGCCGGCGAGCCGGACGAGCGGGTGAGCACGACCCAGTCGCTCGATGATGCCGTGCTGCTCGGCCTCAGGGTGACCGCGACCTTCTGAGCGCGACCAGGATGGAAGAAGACGGATGGCGAATGCCGTCCCGCCCTTGCCGGACAGACCGCCTTGAGGATGTCATTCATGTCTTGCTGTCCGCAGCCGGCGCCGCCCCGCCGCAGCCGTCTCGCCGCGCTTGCCTTGCTGGCGGTCGCCGCCTTCGCCACCCCCGCCGCCGCGGCCGATCCGCCGGAGGCGATCTTCCCCGAGCTCGGCGCACTGCAGCAGCGGATCGAGGCGGAGGGCTGGCTGCTGCACGGCCAGGGCACCTTCGTCCTGCAGGGCAACACCCGCTTCCGTTCCCCCTATCGCGGGGATGCCAGCCTCAACCCGACCGCCAATGCCCGGAACACGCTCTCGACCGACCTGATCCTCGGGCGGCGGCTGTGGCAGGGGGCGGAAATCGTCATCGACACCTCAGTCACCCGCGGCTTCGGCCTGACCAATTCGGTCGGCGTCGCCGGCTTCCCGAACAACGAGGCGTTCCGCTTGGGCTCCACCGATCCCAAGATCTTCGTGCCCCGGGTCTTCTTCCGCCAGGTGATCGGCCTGTCCGGCGAGATGGAGGAGCAGGAGGACGATCCGCTGCGCTTCCGCCGCGCGCTGCCGCGGGAGCGGATCACCATCACCGCCGGCAAGTTCTCGGTCTGGGACATCTTCGACGACAACCGCTATTCGCACGACGCCCGCACCCAGTTCCTGAACTGGGCGCTGGTCGGCGCCGGCGCCTTCGACTTCACCGCCGATGCCCGCGGCTGGACCACCGGCCTGGCGCTGGAATGGGAGAACGGGGTCTGGGGCGTGCGCCTCGGCGCCTTCCAGGTGGCGCGGCAGGCCAATGGCCTGTTCATGGACCCGGCGATCGGCCGCGCCTGGCAGCTGATCGGCCAGGTGGACCGCTTCTGGCAGATCGGCGACCGGGCGGGCGCGATCCGCGTGCTCTACGGCGCCTCCCGCACGCGGCAATCGAGCTGGGGCGAGCTGTTCGCGAACGGTTTTGGCACCTTCGACCAGAACCCGACCGGCTACCGGGTGAAGCAGATGGTCGCGCTGAACATGGAGCAGGCGCTGACCGAGGAGCTCGGGGTCTTTGCCCGCCTGTCCTGGAATGACGGGCGGACGCAGAGCTGGATGTTCACCGAGATGGATCGCGCGGTCTCGGCGGGGCTATCGCTGCGTGGGCTCCGCTGGGACCGGCCGCAGGACACGGTCGGGCTCGCCACCAATATCGGCTGGGCCTCGCGCGGGCGGCAGCAATACCTGGCCGCCGGCGGCATCGGCTTCATCACCGGCGACGGGCGCCTGAACTATGGCCCGGAATGGATCGCCGAGACCTACTACGACATGCGGGTGGCGCCGGGCCTGAACCTGGCGCTCGACTACCAGTTCGTGGTCAACCCCGCCTACAACCGCGACCGCGGCCCGGTGCACCTGTTCGCGCTGCGCGCTCACGCGGAGTTCTAGCCGGCACTATTGCGAAGGCGTGCCGAACGGCGGCAGAGTCGCCGGGCGGCCATCTCCGGCCGCCTCCGGCGAGACAGGGATCCGATGCGCCGCCGCACGATCATCCTCGGCGGCGTCGCCGTCCTCGCTGTGGGCGGGATCGCCACCTGCACCTTCTGGCCGGAGGAGGAAGATCAGGGCCTGCCCGTCACGCTCGGCCCGCCACGGCGAGTGGGGCCGCCTCTCCGCGCCACCGTCGGCGGGCGGGACCGCGTCATTCTTCTGGTGCGGCGGAGCGAGACGGAAGCCACGTCCGGCACCGGCTGGCGCGGCGAGCGGCTGGAACTCCGCGCCTACGACGCCGCGAGCCTGGCACCGGCCTTCGCGGCGCCGGTGATCTCGGGCGTCGCCAACGGCTTCCGCAACGCCGGCCTGATCGGCGAGCAGGCGGCGACGATCTGGCTCTATGGCGATGCGCTCGGCGCCGCTTCCGCGGTCGACGGCCAGGTCTTCCTGGGCGGCGACGGCTTCGCGGCGGTGACGCCCGATCTCCAGGGCGCCTTCGGCCAGGCGCGCGACGCCTACCGGCTGGAGGAAGCGCTGGTCTTCACCTTCCGCGGCACCCGCTACCGCCTCGATCCGCGGAGCTTTGCCGCCGTTGCCGCGCCGCAGCCCGCAGCCGGCCTGCCGCCGCCGACCCCGGCGGCGCCGCTCGGCATGGGCGGCCCGGCCGGATTCCGGGTGCCGGAAGCGCTGCTCGGCGAGAGCTGGTTCGGCCTGCCGGTCGCCGGCAACCGCCCGAATGACGGCCAGGCGCAGGAGGGCGGCCGCTTCCTCACGGCGTCGCAGCGGCCGGATGCGCGCGGCGCGGCCCAGCGCCTCTGGCGCGCCGGCACCCGGCGCGGCCCTGCGCCGCCACCCGTTTCCGGCAGCTTCGACAGCGGCGGCCGAACCGCCGCCGCCGGCGACCGCCCGCTGCTCGACCGCCCGGCCGAGGTGGCGACGATGCCGGTGCCGATGCCCTTCGCCGGCTTCCTGACCGCCGGCGGCGCCGAGCCGCTGCGCCCGGCGGGCGCCCCGGGCCTGCTGCTGCTGCATCAGGTGAATGCGGAGGCGCCGCTCGTGCTCATGCGCCTCGATGCCGAAGGGCGGATGCTGTGGACGGGTGCGGTCAGCTTCCCGCGCCTGGTCTCGGTGCTGCCGGGCGAGGCGACGCTGGTGCTGGTCGGGCTGCGCGGCAGCGGCTCGGCCGAGCAGGACGTGATCGCTTCCGTGGCGCTCGCCGATGGCCGCGTGCAGGAGCGGGTGCTGGACGCTACTTCTTGAGGAAATGCGTGCCGATCGCCTCCAGCACCAGCACGCCATCGGCGGTGCGGGTGGCGGTGTGGCGGAGCGTCGCGACGCCGAGTGGCCGGCCGGACCGCGAGGGATGGATCTCGATCACCTCGGTGCGGATCGCGACCTCCTCGTCCGGGCGCAGCGGCGCCGGCCAGCGCGAATCGATCCGGTTGCCGCCGAGCGAGATCGCATCGAAGACGCCGCTGCCCATGATCCGCCCGAAGGTGGCGGAGAGCGTATGCAACCCGCTCGCCACCAGCTCCCCGAACAGGCTGTCCTTCGCGGCGACGGGGTCGAGGTGGAAGTATTGCGGATCGAACCGCGCCGCGAAGTCGCGGATCTCCGCCTCGGAGAGGCGGAGCGTGCCGAACTCGAACACCTGGCCGACGGAAAGGTCGTCCAACGAAGCGATAGCCGCCTTGGTTTGGCGCAGCCGATTCAGATCTCCGCGCCATCCGGCGCTCCGATCATCGGACGCGCTCACGCGAGGAACTGCATGTCGCCGTCGACGCTCAGCGCCTGCCCGCTGATGCTTCGGCCGAAGGGCGAGCAGAGATAGAGCGCCAGGTTCGCGATGTCGTGCTGGGTGACGTAGGTGCGGAGCGAATTGGCGGCGAGCAGCTGCGCCTCCTTGTCGCGGAAGGGAACGCCCTCCGCCTGCGCCTTCGCCTCGATCACACGGCGGATGCGGTCGCCGGCGACGAGGCCGGGCAGGATCGCGTTCACGCTGATCCCGTCCGGGCCGAGCTCCATCGCGAGCGACTTGGTGAAGCCGACGACGCCCCACTTCGCCGCCGCGTAGGGCGAGCGCAGCGGGAAGCCGAAGCGCCCGGCCGCCGAGGACAGGTTGACGATGGCGCCGCCGCCGGCCTCGCGCAGCGCCGGCACCGCGCGGCGGGTGCAGTGGAAGAAGCTCTCGATGTCGATCGCCATGGTGCGCTCGAGCGCTTCGGGGCGCACATCCTCGATCCGCGCGGTCGGCCCCGCGATGCCGGCATTGTTGATGAGCACGTCGAGCCCGCCGAGCGAGGCGATCGCGGCATCGACGAAGCCTTCGCAGGCGCCGGCATCCGCCATGTCGGCTGCCAGCTTCGGATGCGGGCAGGAGGCGAGCGCTTCCTGGTCCAGGTCGCAGACGAAGACGCGGGCGCCGCGCGCGGCGAAGCCATCCGCCATCACCCGGCCGATGCCGCCGGCGGCCGCGCTGATCGCAACGCGGAGCCCGGTGAGGTCGACGGTGAGCGGTGTGGTGCAGGCCTGGATCATGGCGGTTCCCTTATCCTCCTTCCCGATCTGCTGCCATGGTGGACCCGACGCGGCCGGCCGGGCTAGCCTGCCGTCTCGGGATCGCATCGAAGGAAGGCGGCATGGGGCTCGGCATCGGCATCGGTACCATCGTACTCGTCGTACTCTTGCTGCTGGCGGTGATCACCGCGGCCAAGGGTATCCGGACGGTGCCGCAGGGCGAGATCTGGACGGTGGAGCGCTTCGGCGCCTTCACCCATTCCCTGCAGCCGGGGCTCAACTTCATCATCCCCTACATCGACGGCATCGGGCACCGCATCAACGTGCAGGAGCAGGTGCTCGATATCCCCGAACAGAACGTCATCACCCGCGACAACGCCTCGGTCACCGTGGACGGCATCGTCTATTACCGGGTGATGGATGCGGCCAAGGCGTCCTATGCGGTGCAGGACCTGACCCAGGCGCTGCAGCAGCTCTCGATGACCAATATCCGCGCGGTGATCGGCGAGATGAACCTCGACGACACGCTGTCCGGCCGCGACCGGATCAATTCCGCGCTGCTGACCATCCTGGACGGCGCGACCGAGCCCTGGGGTGCGAAGGTCAGCCGCGTCGAGATCAAGAAGATCGAGCCTCCGGAGAACCTGATCCGGGCGATGAACCTGCAGATGACCGCCGAGCGCGAGCGCCGCGCGACCGTCGCCAAGGCCGAGGGCGACCGGGAGGCGGAGGTGAAGCGGGCGGAGGGCGAGAAGGCGGCGCTGGTGCTGTCGGCCGAGGGCCGCAAGGAAGCCGCCTTCCGCGATGCCGAAGCGCGCGAGCGGTCGGCCGAGGCGGAGGCCAATGCGACGCGCATGGTGGCCGAGGTCGCGGCCGGCAGCGGCGTGCAGGCGCTGCAGTACTTCATCGCCGAAAAATACGTGAAGGCGTTCGAGGTGCTGGCCGGCAATCACGCGCAGAAGCTGGTGCTGGTGCCGATGGAGAGCACGGCGCTGGCCGGCGGCATCACCGCCGCGCTGGAATTGCTGCGCGGCGGCGGCCTGGGCGAGGGCGGTGCACCGCCCGCCACGCCGCCCGCCACGCCGCCCGCCACGCCGCCCCGCGGCCCGCCGCGGCCGACGCCGCCCTCCGCCGGCGGGCCTGCCGTGCTGCCGCCTTCCGCACCGGGGTCGCCATGGATCCGGGGCTGATCTGGATCCTGGCCGGGCTGGTGCTGCTCGGCGGCGAGCTGGTGCTGCCGGGCATCTTCCTGCTCTGGATCGGCCTGGCGGCGATCGGCACCGGCCTCGTGCTGCTCTCCTACCCGATGTCCTTCGCGGTCACGGTGCTGGTCTTCATCCTGCTGCTGGCGGCCGGGATCGCCGCCGGCCTCCGCTGGCGGCCGCGCCACCGTGCCCGCTCGTCGGTGAACACGCCGGTCGCGGGCCTGGTCGGCCGCGCCGGCACGGTGCTGGTGGCGGCGCCGGAAGGGCTCCGCGTCCGAATCGGCGACAGCGACTGGCCCGCCCGCCTGCCGCACGACGTCGCGGCCCCGGCGGCCGGCACCCCGATCCGGGTGGAAGCGGTCGACGGCGTCACGCTGATCGTGCGGCCGCAGGGATAGCCGGCATGGCTCACCCGCTCAGCCCGGATATCCCGGCGGGCCTTGTCGGGGCGCTGGCGCAGGGCATGGTTGGAGGATAGCAATGATCCGGAGACTGGCCGAGGAAGGGCGCCTGTCGGGCGCCGTCGTGGCGGGCGGCATGGTCTGGCTGGCGGGGCAGGTGGCCGACGATCCCACGCTCGATGCCGAGGGCCAGGCCGCCGATATCCTGGCCCAGATCGACGCCCTGCTGGCCGAGGCCGGCACCGACAAGCGGGCGCTGGTGAGCGCGACCATCGTGCTGGCCGACATCGCCGATGCGCCGGCGATGAACCGCGCCTGGGATGCCTGGCTCGATCCCACGGCCAAGCCGGCGCGCATGACGATCGAGGCGAAGCTGGTCGATCCGCGCTGGCGGGTCGAGATCACCGGCGTGGCGTTGGCGCCTTCCTGAGCCGGGCCGCATCGGCTATCGCAGTCCGGCGCGGCGCCCGGAAGCCGCCGATCCTCCGGCGCCTTCCCGCCGCAATCGGGCGCCAGGGTGCGAATGACGAGACACGGGGTTCAGGGCATGGCGGCGCAGCAATCCTGGCGCGGCAAGCGGGTGCTGGTGACGGGCGGCGCGGGGTTCCTCGGCGCCGGGCTGTGCCATGCGCTGGCCGGGCTCGGCGCCCGGGTCACGGCACTCGACGCGATGATGCCGGATGGCGGCGCCAACCCCGCCAACCTCGAAGGTGCGGGCGTGCTGCTGGTGCGGGGCGACCTCCGCGACGCGGAGCTGCATTCGCTGGCCCAGGGCTGCGACGTGCTGTTCAACATGGCGGCCCAGACCAGCCACATGGGCGGCCAGAAGGACCCGGTCGCCGATATCGGCATCAATGCCGTCGCCCAGGTCCGGCTGATCCAGGTGATGCGGGAGGCGGCGCCCAAGGCCGCCGTCGTGCACGCCTCCACCCGGCAGTTCTACGGCCGCCCGCAATACCTGCCGGTCGACGAGAAGCACACCGTCAACCCGCCCGACGCCAACGGCGTCTCCAAATGGGCGGGCGAGCAGTACTGGCTGCTCGAGAGCCGGGTGCATCACCGCCCGGTCGTCTCGCTGCGGCTGACCAATTGCTACGGCCCGCGGCTGCGCATCAAGGATGCGCGGCAGACCTTCCTCGGCATCTGGATGCGCCGGGTGATCGAGGGCGAGCCCTTCGAGGTCTGGGGCGGCGAGCAGCTCCGCGACCTGACCTATCTCGACGACGTCGTCGACGCCTTCCTGCGCGCGGCCGAGAAAGCGGCCGAGCCCGCCGTGATGGGCCAGGTCTTCAACATCGGCGGCTCGCCCCCGATCCGCCTGGTCGACCTCGCCGAGCGGCTGATCGCCGCCAATGGCGGTGAGGGCCGCTACGAGATGAAGGAATTCCCGGCCGACCGGGCGCCGATCGACATCGGCAGCTACGCGGCCGACGACCGCGCCTTCCGCGCCGCCACCGGCTGGTGGCCGCAGGTCGGCATCGATGACGGGCTGCGCCGCTCGCTCGACTGGTACCGCGCGCGCCTCGCCGATTATCTCTGAGCTCCGGAGGATCCTCCATGAATGCCGGCATCCCGATGATCCCGCAGGCCGACCCCGGCGCCGCCTATCGCGCGCAGAAGGCGGCGATCGACGACGCCGTCGCCCGCGTGCTCGGCTCGGGCTGGTACATCCTGGGCCGCGAAGGCGAGGCCTTCGAGCGCGAATGCGGCGCCTGGCTCGGCGCGCATGCCGCAGGCGGCGCGATGACCGCGGTCGGCTGCGCCAACGGCACCGATGCGCTGGTGCTGATCCTGCGCGGCCTCGGCATCGGGGAGGGCAGCACGGTCGTCGCCGTCTCCCACACCGCGGTCGCGACGGTCGCCGCCATCGAGATGACGGGTGCGACGGCGCTGCTGGTCGACATCGACCCCGAGCACTACACCATGGACCCGGACGAGCTGGTTGCCGTGCTGGAGGATCCGCCGCCCGGCCTGCCGCCGATCCGCGCGGTGATCGCGGTGCACCTCTACGGCCAGGCCTGCGACCTCGATCCCATGCTCGCGGCCTGCGAGCGGAACGGCATCGCGCTGATCGAGGATGTGGCGCAGGCGCATGGCGGCCGGCTGGACGGCCGCATGCTCGGCACCATGGGGCGGGCGGCGGCGTTCAGCCTCTACCCGACCAAGAACCTGGCCGCACTTGGCGACGGCGGCGTGCTGGCGACCGGGGATGCGGCGCTGGCGCAGCGCATCGCGGCGATCCGGCAATATGGCTGGCACGAGCGCTACATCAGCGCCGAGGTCGGCGTGAACAGCCGGCTGGACGAGCTGCAGGCGGCGATCCTGCGCGTGCGGCTGCCGCTGCTCGACGCCGGCAATGCGCGGCGCCGCACGATCGCGGCCGCCTATGACGCGGCGCTGACCGGCGGCCCGATCGCGGCTCCCGCGCGGCGCGCCGGCGTCGAGCACGTCTTCCACCAATACGTGCTGCGCAGCGCCGACCGCACCGCGATCCAGGCGCGGCTGAAGGCGCAGGGCGTCGGCACCGGCATCCACTACCCGATGCCGGTGCACTTGCAGCCCGCCTACAAGGACCGCGTCGCGCTCGGCCCCGCAGCCTGCGGCGAGACGGCCCGGGCGGCGATGGAGGTGTTTTCCCTGCCGATGTATCCGGAGCTCAGCGACGCTCAGGTGGAGCAGGTCTGCGGGGCACTCAGGGGGCTGGCGGGGTAGCCCAGGTCAGAGGCTGCCGCAGACGCGGCGGGTGGTGACCAGCACGGAGCGCTGGCGGAAGCGCTCCCGGTAGGCGGCCTCGACCGGGGTGAAGCGTTCCCGCGTGTCCTCGCCGCTCAGGATGGTCAGCACCCGGGTCGCTTCCCGGATCTGCCGGCCATTCTCCGGGTTGCGCCATTGGCCGCGCGCCCAGGCGACGGTCAGCCCGTCCGGGAAGGCGGGGGTCAGGACCTGGGTCAGGAAGCGCTGCCAATCGGCTTCGGAGACGTTGCCGCCGAGATAGGCGTTGAGCTCCGTCATCGGCCGCGCCCCGGCCGGGCATTCGGAGGCTGCGTGCGGGGCGGCGCAACCGGCGAGCGCCAAGGCGGCCGCGAGCAGCGCACCCGCCAGCCGGGTGGCCGGGCGGCTCAGGCGCTGGCCAGCAGCACCACCCCCGCCGAGATCAGGGCGATCGCCAGCGCATGCTGGGTCCCGAGCGGCTCCCCGAAGACGAAGCGGCCGATCAGGGCGATGACGACATAGCTCGCGGCGGTGCACGGCAGGGCAACTCCCATCGGTATGCGACGCAGGGCCACGATATAGAGCAGCGCGGCGCCGCCATAGCATACCAGCCCCACAACCGTTGCGGGACGCAAGAGTTGGGCAATGAAGCCGCCGCCGGCAGCGACCGCGCCGGAGGCACCGTATTTCAGCAGCACCTGGCCGCCGAGCGAGGTCGTGATCGCTGCGACGAGCGCCAGCCAGTAGGCGGTCACGAGACCGCCCTGACCGAACGCTGCCCGTCGCCGGGCCTGGCGTCCCGAAGTGCCGAATCCCGTGCCGGCACCACCTCCCGCACCACGCCCTGCGGCTTGCCGTTGGCCGACATGAAGGCCCGCCCGACATATTCGCCGAGCACGCCGAGGATCAGGAACTGCACGCCGGCGATCAGCAGCGTCACCGTCATCAGCGACGCCCAGCCGGAGGGCGTGTGCCCGCTCAGCCCCTCGATCACGACGTAGAGGGCGGCGAGCAGCCCGAGGAAGCCCATCGCCGCACCCGCGATCACCGCGAGCCGCAGCGGCAGCACCGAGAAGTTGGTGGCAAGGTTCATCCAGAGCCGCACCAGCCGCTTCACCGTGTAGTTGGAACGGCCCTCGGCACGGGCGAAATGCTTCACCTCGATGCTGTCGAGGCGCTGGGTCACCTGCATCAGCAGCCCGTCGACGTACGGGTAGGGGCCGGCATACTTCACCACCTCCCTGACCGCGAGCGCGCTCATGCAGCGGAAGGAGGAGAGATAGAGCCCCTTCGGCTTGTCCATCAGCTGGTCGGCGACCCAGTTGGCGAAGCGGCTGCCGATATTGCGCCAGCCCTCATGCTCCTTCACCGCATAGCGCGTGTAGACCACGTCGAAGCCGCCGAGGCGGGCGTGGTCATGGAGGCGCACCACCTCCTCCGGCGGGTTCTGCAGGTCGTCGTCCATGGTGATGACGTAGTCGCCGCGGGCATGGCGCAGCCCGGTCATGACCGCGTTGTGCTCGCCGAAGTTGCGCGCATGCTCGACATAGGTGAGCGGCACCGTCGCGGCGGCGGCGATCGCGCGGCAGACCGCCCCGGAATTGTCCGGGCTGCCGTCGTTGACCAGCACGATCTCGATGCCGCCTTCGGGACGAAGGGCAGAGAGGGCGTCAACGAGCGCGCCGACGGTGGCGGCGCCGTTGTAGACCGGGACGACGATGGAAAGGCCGATGGGCATGGGGCTGGGATCCTCGGTCACGGACGCGTCGCCACCGCCAGGATGGACCCGCCTGCGGGGTAGCGGAGGCCGGCGCGGGCGATCCGATGCTCGATCGCCGTGACGCCGAACAAGGTCGCATCCAACCATGGCGGGAAGGGGGCGACGTCGCTGGCGGCGTCCGAGCCGCGCGCCAGCAGCTTGCGCTGCACGACCATCATCGGCAGCAGGAACGCGTTCCAGTAGCGCGCCTCGATCGCGGCGAAGCCGGCCGCCGCCAGCAGGGCGCGGGCACCCCCGGCGGTGAAGCGGCGGGCGTTGTGGACGCGGGCGTCATGCGCGCTTTTGAGCCAGTCGAAGGCGGGCAGGTTCAGCACCAGCGTGGCGCCCGGCGCCAGCACGCGATGGAGCTCGGCCAGCGCCGAGGCGGGATCGACCGCGGCATGGCTCAGCACGTCGAGGCTGAGGGCAGCGCCGAAGCAGCCATCGGCAAAAGGCTGGCGGGCGATGTCGGCGACCGCGACCGGCGCCGCGGTCTTGGCCCGTGCCCGCGCCGCGGCGTCCGGCACGTAGTCGAAGCCGAGCAGCGGCCGCGCCTCGCCGGCGGCGCGCAGCGCCGCCAGCATGCCGCCGGTGCCGCAGCCGGCATCGAGGACGGGGCCGGCGGCCCCCGGGCGCACGGCGAGTGCGGCGGCGGCCCGCGCCCGGAGCGCGCGGTACCACCACATGCGGTCTTCGACCGCGTCCATCAGCGCGTATTCGGCGGCATCCATCGCCCGGCCTTCTGGCAGCGGCAGCCTGCGGCGTCCAGCATCCCGCCCGGTGGGACGCTGCATTGCAGCACGCCGATCCGGCGCAATGGCGCCTCGCCAAGGCCGCAATGCCGGGTCTAAATGCGCTGCCGCCGGAATGCCGCGGCGCCAAGGACCGATGACGCCGCCACCCGGGAAATCCGCCGAGACCGCGCTGCCACCCGATGCCGCCGCCCCCGCCGTCGCGCGCGCCGGGATCGGCAGCCGCGCCGGGCTGCTGCGCGCGCTGGCGCTGCTGCCGGCGCTGGCGTTCCTGCTGGTGGTGCTGGCGCCGCCGCTGAACCACGACGTGGCGGCGGTGCTCAACTTCTCCGAACGCTGGCTGGCCGGCGAACGGCTCTATGCCGACCTGATCGACGTCAACCCGCCGTTGATCTTCGTCCTGACGCTCATTCCCGCCGCGATCGCCGCCTGGACGCCGCTGGATGGGCCGCAATCGCTGCTGCTCTGCATGCTGCTGCTCTGCGGCTTCGTCTGGCGGCTGACCATCCGGCTGCGCGCGGGGCGCCAGGAAGGCCCGATCGAGGCCGCGGTGCTGTCGGCGGCGGTGCCGCTGCTCATGCTCATGGCGGGCTACGACTTCGCCCAGCGCGAGCACCTGATGGCGGTGGTCTCGATCCCTTATGCGATGCTGGCGGCACGGCGCATCGAAGGCCCGCCGGCGCCGCGCGGCCTGGCCGTCACCGTCACCCTGCTCGCCGCCTTCGGCTTCGCGCTGAAGCCGCATTTCCTGGCGGTGCCGGCGCTGGTCGAGGGCTACCTGCTGCTGCGGCGCGGGCCGCGCCGGGCGCTGACCGACCCCATGCCCTGGCTGATGGCGGCGACCTGGCTCGCCTATCTCGCCGCCATCCCGGTGCTGTTCCCGGATTATTTCGGCTACGTCGTGCCGCTGGTCTGGCAGTTCTACGTCGACCTCGGCGTGTTCAGCGCCTTCGACGTGCTCGTCTCCCCGGTGCTCGGCCCGGCGATCCTGCTGCTGGTGGGCGCAGCCGTCTCCGCCTTCCGCCCGCGCGCCGCGGCGGCGCTGCCGACCGTGCTGGTGATCGTCGCGACCGGCGCCTTCGCCTCCGCCTGGGTGCAGCACAAGGGCTGGAGCTATCACGCGATCCCGATCGCGATCCTTGCCTCCGCCGCGCTGCTCGCGGCCGCGTCGCGCTGGCTGGACGGGGTGGTGACGCCGTCGCGTCGGCCGGCGGCCGCACCACTGATCGCCGCCGCGATGACCGCGGCGCTGGGCATCTACGCCGCCCAAGGCGAGGCGCCCTGGCGGGAGTTCTGGTATGCCGGCGACCGCTCCGGGAAGCTCACCGACCTGTTGCGGCGCGACGCCTATGGCGAGCGGCTGCTGGTGCTGAGCCCGGACATCTACCCGGTCTACCCGGCGCTGAACTATGCCCGCGCGCAATCGACGCTCAGGACGATGAACCTCTGGCTGCTGCAGGGCACCAACCGGAGCTGCCCGGAGAATGGCGAGCGCTATCGCCAGACCTGGGAAATGAGCCGCGCCGAATTCTTCGTCTACCGCACCGTCGCCGAGGATTTCGCGCGCGCGCCGCCGGCGGCGGTGCTCGTCTCCAGCAATCCCGGGATTCCCTGGTGCGGGCGGGAATTCGACTTCATCGAGTATTTCTCGCGCCATCCGCTCTTCGCCGAAACCTGGCAGCGCTATCGCCTGGGCGGCACCATGGAAGGCTACAGGATCTACGTCCGGGAGGATTGAGTGGCATCCGATGAACGCAGGGCCGAACGGCCCGGAGGTCTGAATCGGATGCCCGACTTACAAGCGGCATCCGATGAACGCAGGGCCGAACGGCCCGGAGGTCTGAATCGGATGCCCGACTTACAAGCGGCATCCGATGAACGCAGGGCCGAATGGCCCGGAGGTCTGAATCGGATGCCCGACTCAGAAGGCTCTTACGAGGATTATCTCGGGCGCAGCGAGCAGCGCGACGACCGGCTTGACCCGCGCCTGGTGCAGGGGCTGGCGGCGACGCTCGGACGGGCAGTGCCGGAGGGCGACATCCCACCGCTCTGGCACTGGATGCTGTTCCAGGATTGGCGCAACCCCGATCAGGTGGGCGAGGACGGGCACCCGAAGCGGGGCGGCTTCCTGCCGCCGGTGCATGACCTGCCGCGGCGGATGTGGGCGGGCGGGCGGCTCGACTTCACCGACAATGCGCTGCGCACCGGCGACGGGGTGAGCCGCCGGTCGACCATCGCGAAGATCAGCGAGAAGGCGGGCGGGTCCGGCCGGCTGGTCTTCGTGACCGTGCGGCACGAGGTCGCCAACGATCGCGGCCCGGTGCTGACCGAGGAGCACGACATCGTCTATCGCGGCGCCGAGGGTGCGGCGGTGAAGCCGGCTGCGCCGGCGCCCGCCTGGCCGGATGCGGCCGCCGCCACGCTCACGCCGGATTCGCGGATGCTGTTCCGCTATTCGGCGCTGACCGGCAATGGCCACCGCATCCATTACGACCACCCCTATGTGACGGGCGTCGAGGGCTATCCCGGGCTGATCGTGCATGGCCCGCTGCAGGCGAGCCTGCTCGCGCTGCATGCGCTCGATCAGGCGCCGGGCGCGCGGCTGGCACGCTTTGCCTTCCGCGGCCTGCGCCCCTGCTTCGACGGCCGCAGCCTGACCCTGCTCGCGCGGCGGGAGGGGGCGCGGATCGCGCTCGAGACCCGCGATGCCGAGGGCTGCACCTGCATGGCGGCCGAGGCCGACCTTGGCTGACCGAAGTCCTGAGCGTGATGACTTGAGGCCCTTCGGGCCGAAAAGTCTGAATCACGCGATCAAACAAGGATCCTACGGCGCGGTCGTGAGCGAATGCGAGTGGATCGCGCTGTAGGCTTGCTCTCCGTCCCGACCGGGGCGGAGGCGATGCGCGGCATCGGCCTGGTCGTCATCGGCTACCTGATCATCACCGGCGCCGACGCCGCGGTGAAATGGGTGCTGCCGGAGATCGGCATCGCCATGGCGATGATCTGCCGCGGCGCCATCGGCATGGCGGTGCTGGCCGTCATCACCCGCGGGCGCGGGTTCTTCCCGGTCGACCGCAAGCTGCTGGCGGCGCGGAGCATCCTGCATTGCTGCGTCTCCGCCTGCTGGTACTGGGCCTGGGTGCGGGCGGTGCCGCTGGCCGATTCCTACGCGGTCGCCTGCGCGACGCCGCTGCTGATGACGCTGCTGGCGATCCCGCTGCTGGGCGAGACGGTCGGCTGGCGGCGCATGACCTCGACCGCGCTCGGCTTCGCCGGCGTGCTGGTGATGCTGCAGCCCTCGGGCGATCTCTGGCGGATCGAGAGCCTGGTGCTGCTGGTCGCGACCTGCGTCATGGCGCTGACGCGGATCTGGACGCGGCTGCTGTCGCGGACCGACAAGCCGGCGGCGATCGCCTTCTGGCTGATGGCGGCGCATGTGCCGATGGGCCTGATGCTGCTGCCGGCCTTCCCGCCGCCGGCGGCGATCCCGCCTGGCAGCGTGATGCTGGCGCTGCTGTTCTTCGGCGCCGCCAATGCGGTGGCGCACCTGCTGTTCAGCCGCGCCTTCGCGCTTGCGCCGATCAGCGCGCTGGCGCCCTACGAATACACACCCTTCCTGTACGGGATCGGCATCGGCTTCCTGATCTGGGGGGAGGTGCCGGCCTGGACGACGATCCTCGGCGCCACGCTGGTCATCCTCGCCGGCATCTACAACCTGCACCGGGAACGGGTGCGCCGCGCGGAGGAGCGCCGGCGATGCCCCTGAGGCATGCTTCTCCCCGCGCGCTTCGCCACGACATCCGCCGCGGCGCGATCATGATGCTGGGCGCGACGGCGGCCTTCACCATCATGTCGGCGATCGTGAAGGAGGCGGGCGAGCGGCTGCCGTTCCCGGAGCTGATGTTCTTCCGCAACGCGCTGGCCTTGCCGGTGGTGATCCTGATTGCGGTGCGCGTCGGCAGCGGCTGGACCCTGCTGCGCACCGCGCGCTTCCCGGGCCACATGCTGCGCGCCTGCACCGGCACCGCCGCGATGTCCTGCGGCTTCTTCTCGCTGAGCGTGCTGCCGCTGGCGGAGCAGACGGCACTTTCCTACACGACGCCCTTGTTCGTGACGCTGCTGTCGATCCCGTTCCTCGGCGAGAAGGTCGGCGTGCATCGCTGGACGGCGGTGCTCGGCGGCTTCGCGGGCATTGTCGTGATCGCGCTGGGGCAGGGCGCGTTCGGCGGCGGCGGCCAGGTGGCGCCCTTGCTCGTCATCGGCACCATCGTCGCAGTCTCCAACGGTGTCTTCTCGGCGATGACGACCTTGCTGGTGCGCGGCCTGTCGGCGACCGAGAGCTCGACCACCATCGTGATGTGGCAATCCCTGCTGATGACCGGGATCACCGGCCTCGCGCTGCCTTTCGTCTGGGTGACGCCCACGGGCGGCGAATGGCTGCTGCTGATCGGGATCGGCCTGTTCGGCGGCATCGGCCAGATCCTGCTGACCGAGGCCTATGCGAGCGCGCAGGTCTCCGCGATCGGGCCCTACTCCTACAGTTCGATGCTGTGGTCGATCGCGCTCGGCTGGCTGATCTGGGGCGACGTGCCGGGCGGCGCCACCCTGGCGGGCGCGGTGCTGATCGTTGCCGCGGGCCTCTATATCCTGCATCGTGAGTTGATCCGGAGGCGAGGCGAATGAGCCCGAAGGTGCACCAGTGAGCATCCGCCATGTGCGGGAGGACGCGCTGGCAGCAGGCGCCGTCGAGCAGACGGCGCCGGGCGTGCGCCGCATCCTGTGCGACAATCCGGGGCCTTTCACCTGGCGCGGGACCAACACCTGGATCATCGGGTGCGGCCGCGTCGCCATCCTGGACCCCGGCCCCACGGATGCCGCGCACCTGGCGGCGATCCTGCGCGCGGTCGAGGGCGAGGCGGTGACCCACATCCTGGTCTCCCACACGCACCGCGACCATTCGCCGGGCGTCGCCGCGCTGCAGGCGGCGACGGGTGCCGCCAGTTTCGGCTTCGGCCCGCATCTGACGCCGCCGGAGGCGGGCGGGGAGGGTGGCGACCACGGCTTCGTGCCCGACACGCGGCTGCCGGACGGCGCGCCGGTGGATGGCGGCGACTGGCGCCTGACGGCGTTGCACACGCCGGGCCATTGCGCGAACCACCTCTGCTTCGCGCTGGAGCATGACGGCCCGAAGGGCCTGCTGTTCAGCGCCGACCATGTGATGGGCTGGTCGACGACGGTGGTGGGCCCGCCGGACGGCAGCATGGCGGATTACATGACGAGCCTGGCGAAGCTCGCGGCGCGCCCCGACGACACCCTGTACCTGCCCGGCCACGGCCCGCCGCTGCCCGACCCGCTGCCCTACGTCGCGGCGCTGACCGCGCACCGGCTGGAGCGGGAGGCGAAGGTGCTGGACGCGGTGCGCCGGCACGGGCCGGCGACGCCGGAGGCGCTGGTGGCGCCGGTCTACGGACCCGCGCTGGACCCTCGGCTGGCGCCGGCGGCGGCGCGGAGCCTGCTGGCGCATCTGCTCAAGCTGGAGGGAGAGGGGCAGGTGATGCGGGATCGGGAGTACTGGCGGGGCGCCTGATCGGGCGAGGGCGGCCGCCGGATTGCCTGGCCAGCATCTCGAATATCTCGTTCAGGCGCTTTTCCGCGGCGCATCCGACGCTGGCGGGGCTGTAACGGGCTTCCACGAGCATCTGCCCGTGGCGGGCTTTTGCAGCGGCTTCCACCTGATGGTCGAAGACATAGCGCATGGTCGCCGCACAGTCCTGCACGCTGGCGTCTGCCCAGACCTGATCTTCGGCGTGGACGTAATCATGCGGTCCGACCGGTATCAGTCGATAGGGGATGGGGTAGCCGGTTTCCTCGGTCAGGAAGTCGGTGCTGCCGGAGTAATCGGTGGCGATGACCGGCTTTCCGAACGTCATGGCTTCGACCATGCCGAGACCGAAGCCTTCCGCGCGATGGAGCGAGACGTAGCAATCCGTGGCCTTGATGAGGGCGAGCATCTCCGGCCGGGTGGTCGTCTCGTCGATGATCGTGATGCGGGGATCCTGCTCGGACGCGAGCAGCAGCTCGGCCCTGAGTTCGGGGTAGTGTCCAACCGCGCCGGTCGACTTGATGATCAGCCCCGCCGGGATGGTGGGGTTCGGGAAGGCTTGCCGGAAGGCTTTGAGCACGGCTTCGGGGTTTTTCCGTGCAGGCCGAGAATAATAGTCGAAGGAGAACAGATAGTAGAAGAGACCCGGCTGCAGGCCAAATCGGGCATGCCCGTCGACGTCGGTATGAGGCGTTTCCACTGCCGGTGGGATGACGGTGATCGTCCGATCGAAGATCGGGGCGAAGCTGCGGGTCACGAACTCGGTCGGTGTCCAGATTTCATCGATGTGCTCAAGATCGGCTCGCCATGCGTCAGGGGCTTTTTCAAGCTCCCAGTAAGCGCGTAGAATCGTGTAGCTACGGTCGAAATGGGATGGGCTGACGTGCTTGAAGACATGCGGCAACTCGTCGGGCGAGACTTCGACCACGTTGATGGTGTGAGCCCTGACTTCGTCGTAGCGCTCCGGCATGTAGTTTCCGACACGGCGCCCTTCGACGCCTATGCCGAAGGGATAGATGCGGAAGGCGATAGTGGTTCGCGCCAGCGCCAGCGCGAGCCCGCGCATCGACTGGCCGAGGCCGAGCTGCGCGTCGATGTAGCCAATGAGTAAAGTAGAGCGGGCGATGGGCTTCGCGCGGAATGGGCGCATGGCGGTTTCCGCCCTGGCGCGCCGCCACGCCGAGGCCGTGCTTTGCACCATGAAGCGGCCGGCTTTCCGCAACGTCAGTAATGCGGCGCTCGCGAGCCCTCCCTTCTGCCATCTGATGACGAATCGTGAGGCTAAACGTCGCGCAGCAAGCGCTCTCCGAAAAGCCATGTCTGTCTGGCGCCTGTCAACCTGTGGGTGAACATCCATCCAGCACGCGCTCGCGCCACCAAGCATAGGTGGATAGAAGACCCTGCTCGAGTGGGATTGCTTGCTTCCATCCCATCTCGCGATCCAGGACCTCGGTGCTCGCAACGAGCAAGGGCGGTTCGCCAAGAGGCGTCGGCCTTGCGCCGAAGCGAATGAGATCCGGGCGTCCCGCCGCGGCGGCCAGCATCCCGACGATCTCCCGGACGCTGGTAGGCTGGCCTGATCCGATGTTGAAAGTGCCCCGCCATTCGCCGTCCAATGCAGCGGCGAAGGCTGCGGCAACGTCGTCCACGTGCAAGAAGTCTCGCATCTGCCTGCCCTCGCCGACCGCGACCGGCATGCCGCGGGCCAGGGCGGCTGCGACGTCGGCAACGAGCCGCCCAGGCGCCTCCTCCGGGCCATAGAGCCAGAATACGCGCCCCCAGGCGACGGACGCGCCCAAGTGGGAATTTGCGGCCTCCGCAAGCCGCCTGGCAGCGTCCTTGGCCGCGCCGTACAGCGTGGCTGGCCGGGTAGCGGATCCTTCGTGTAGCCGGCCATCGGCCGTCCAATCGAACTCGGCGCAGGAGCCTGCAAGTACGGCACGCGTGCCGCCGAGTTCCAGGAAGGCGCGCAGCAGGCTGGCGCTGGCGGCGACCCAGTCAAGGTTGTCGGCGGCAGCCCAGAAGCGACCGGGCGTGGCATTCCACGCAAGATGGAGGAGATGCGTGGGGCGCACGCGGGCAATCAGCCGGGCTGCTTCCCCGGGGGCGAGCAGGTCCACCGCCTCGTTCCGGACGCCGGCAGGCAGGATGGAAGCGGGCTTCCTGCTGGCGGCCACGACCAGCCGATCCGGCCGCTGCGCCAGGATATCCAGGATGCGCCGACCAATGAACCCGCTGCCGCCGGTCACCAGCACCGTCGTCATGGCGCCCAGTCCGGATAATTGGCGTCGCGCTCCGACAGGAGGGGCTGTGGAAGCGGCCAGTCGATAGCAAAGGCCGGATCATCCCATCGCACCCCCGCGCCGTGGCCAGGGCGGTAGGTGGGGGTTATCTGGTAGAGAACGTCCGTCCGATCCTCCATCACTTGAAAACCGTGGGCGAAGCCGCGCGGAATGTACAACCCGACCCCGTTGTCGGCCGTCAAAGTCTCGCCGATCCACCTGCCGCGGGTCGGGGATCCCGGACGAAGGTCGATGGCCACGTCGAAGACGGCACCGCGGATGCAGCGGACGAACTTCGCTTCGCTGAACGGCTCCGGCTGGTAATGCATACCCCGCAAGGTTCCTGCGCGGGTATTGTGCGAGACGCTCGACTGTTCGAACCGCGCCGGCAGTCCGTTCGCACCGAACTCCTCTTCGCAGAAGCTGCGCAGGAACGCCCCGCGCTCGTCGCGGTGCGGCTGTGGCCGCACGCGCCAAACGCCCGGAAGGTCGGTCTCTTCAAAGATCATGCATGGATTTGCAGGCTGGGGATGGGTGTCACGAACTTCCCTCCCCAGCTCCGAACGGCCTCCATCTGGGTCATGATCTCGTTCTTCAGGTTCCACGGCAGGATCAGGACGTAGTCGGGTTTGCGTTCGAGGATGGCGTCCGGCGCAAGAACAGGAATCCTCACGCCTGGCAACAGCTTTCCGATCTTGTGCGGGCTTCTGTCGACGGTGAAGGGCAGCAGGTCGGATTTGATGCCGCAGTAGTTCAGCAAGGTGTTGCCCTTGGCCGGCGCGCCATACCCGGCGACCGTCTTGCCGTCACGGCGTGCCTTGATGAGGAAGTCCAGAAGGTCGCACTTGACTGCGATCGCGCCCTCGGCAAAGCGCCGGTAGGTTTCGAGATCGCCAAGCCCTGCTGCTGCTTCCCTTGCGATTAGATCGGCAACGCGCGCGGTGTCGGGGCGATCGGTATTCGTGGCGTGACAGGTATGAAGCCGGAGCGAGCCGCCATGGGTCGCCAGCTCCTCGACATCGAAGATACGTAGCCCATGGGCGGTCATGATCGTCCGCGCTGCAGTGAGCGAGAGATAGCTGAAATGCTCGTGGTAGATCGTGTCGAACTGGCGGTTCTGGATTTGGCTCAGCAAGTGCGGGAATTCGAAGTTCGCAACGCCCCCGGGCTTCAGAATGATCGAGAAGCCGGCCACGAAGTCGTTGATGTCGGGAACGTGGGCAAGGACGTTGTTCGCCGCGGTCACATCAGCCCGCACGCCAACATCCGCCAGCCGTTGCGCTGTTTCGCGTCCGAAGAAGGCGACCTCGCTGCGGATTCCGTGCTGTTCCAGCGCGGCGCGAGCCGTGTTGGCGGTCGGTTCGATACCCAGCACCGGAACGCCGCTCCGCTTGAAATACTGGAGGAGGTACCCGTCATTCGACGCAACTTCCACGACCAGGGAACCCGGTCCCAATGCCTCCCGCTCGATCGTCCGCTCGGCATAGGCCCGCGCATGCGCCAGCCATGATTCCGAGTAGGAGGAGAAGTAGGCGTAGTCGGCGGAAAACATGTTCTCCGCCTTCTCAAAGTCGATAAGCTGCACGAGAAAGCACTTCTCGCAGACATAAGACTTTAATGGGTAGAATGGCTCCATGGACAGCGAATTCTCGGTCGCAACATAATCGTTGGAGACTGGCGACATGCCGAGATCCGCGAAGACGACGCGCAGCGGCGTACGGCAAAATCGGCAGAAGTGCTTCATGAACGGCTCCGGGCCAGGCTTTCGTATCGCTCGATCTGTTCGAGCGAAGTATCCAGGGCTGATGCGCCTGCGATCAGCGCCTTGTGCCAGTCGACAGTCCAGGTCAGGGCTTCGCTCAGCGGCAGGCGCGACTGCCAGCCGAGCCGGAGCTTGGCCTTAGTGGCATCGACACGCAGGAGCATGGCTTCTTTAGGATGGACCCGCTCATCCTGCCTCCAACGGGCATCGTGTCCCCAAATGGCGGTAAGCTTCTCGACAATGTCGCAAACGGGCCAGGCGTCTTCATCGGAGGGGCCGAAGTTCCAGCCTTCCGCAACGGCGTCCTTCTGCTCGTACAAGGTCTGGGCCAGGATCAGATACCCGCTGACCGGTTCGAGAACATGCTGCCAGGGTCGGATTGCGAGCGGGTTACGTATCATCACCGCTTCACCTGCCTCGAACGCACGGAGGCAGTCGGGAACCAGCCGATCGACGGACCAGTCACCACCGCCGATGACATTGCCGGCGCGGGCGGAGGCGATCCAGGGACCGTCGGGGCCGTGGAGGAATGACCGGCGATAAGAGGCGGTGATGAGTTCCGCGCACCCCTTGCTCGCGCTGTAGGGGTCGCTGCCGCCCATCGGCTCTTCCTCCCGATAGGCCCAGATCTGCTCGCGATTCTCGTAGCACTTATCACTCGTGACGTTGACGATCGCACGCACCGATGACGTCGCGCGCGCCGCCTCCAGCACGTGGACCAGACCCATGACGTTCGTCGCGAACGTCTCGGCGGGTGCATCGTAGGAGGGGCGCACGAGCGCTTGCGCCGCCATGTGGATGACGATGTCGGGCTTGGTGGCCTCGAAGATCTGACGAACGCTATCCGCATCGCGGATATCGCTGATGCCGGGCGCCGCCGGCCTGCCCAGGAGCGTCCACAGCGAAGGGGTAACTGTAGGCTCAAGCGCCATGCCGAAAACCTGAGCGCCCATGCGTTGAAGCCAGATGGTTCCCCACGCCCCTTTGAAACCGGTGTGGCCGGTCAGCAGCACTCGTTTATCCCGCCAGAAGCCTCGTGACGGTGTCACCAGATCTTCCACTTTGCCTGACCTCGCTCCCACAGCTCCTCTAGGAGCCTCTTGTCTCGAAGCGTGTCCATGGGCTGCCAAAAGCCCTCGTGGCGATAGGCGGACAACTGGCCGTCGCGTGCCAGACCTATCAACGGCTCCTGCTCCCAGACCGTGTCGTCTCCTTTGATGCGGTCCAGCACTTTCGGAGAGAGCACAAAAAAGCCGCCGTTGATCCAACTCCCGTCCCCTAACGGCTTCTCGACAAAGTCGCGAACCTGATCACCTGACAGATCGAGAGCGCCAAAGCGACCAGGCGGTCGAACGGCTGTCACCGTCGCGTCCAGGCCCTTGTGCTTGTGAAGGGCTAATAGGGCGGGAATGTCTATGTCAGCTACACCGTCGCCGTAAGTCATACAAAATGTGTCGGACCCAATATGATCTTTCACACGCCTTAATCGTCCCCCAGTCATAGTAGTTGCGCCAGTGTCGACGAGCGTAACACGCCAGCGCTCGGCCCGCGATTGATGAACTGAAACCTCATTGCGACCTATATCCAGAGTAACATCACTCATGTGAAGAAAATAATTATTAAAATACTCCTTAATATAGTATCCTTTATAGCCAAGACAAATAATGAAATCATTAATCCCAAAAGAAGAATAAATTTTCATTATATGCCAAAGTATTGGGCGGCCGCCTATCTCGAGCATCGGCTTCGGTCGAGAAGCGGTCTCTTCGGATAGGCGTGTTCCCAGCCCGCCGGCGAGAATGACGAGTTTCATGTGCTTTCTCTGGTTGTCCTGAGATCGGCAACTGAACCGAGCTGGTCGTGGGCGTCACCGAACGGCCGAGGGTTATGCAACCTTGGAAAGCATGTCAACGCCATGGCGTATTCAATCACGGTTGGAGGCTTGCGAACATGCCATTGTTGTCAGGGTCGGCGGCGCCCGGTACGTTAGGATGCGCACCCGGGAGAGCCGCATCAGCGGCTCTACGGGGCGGCAAAAGTCTCGACGTAAATGCCACGTCGTTGCATATCGGGGAAGTCATGGCGGGAATAACCTTGGGAAGTTTTGTTCCACCGGTAACGATATCCGAGTTAAATACAAGTGAAAAAGATACTATCTCTAGTTTTGGGAGTCTATATTATGATAAATGGGCTCATGGGACTGGCTTGAGTACGATTCAAGTCTCGTGGCTCGGCTATGAAACCTTAAAGTGCCCTCTCGATTTATGGATTTATCAAGAAATCATTGTACAGCAGCGACCGGACTTCATTATTGAGTTAGGTACAAGGTTTGGAGGTAGCGCCTTATTCATGGCGTCTATATTGGATTTGATAGGATCTGGCATGGTGATCACCGTCGATGTTGATTATACAGTGGCGCACCGGCGGCCTCTGCACCCGCGAATAATCTACAAGACGGCGTCCACGACAGAGACGGGGACTGTGCGGGATATCGAAGACCTGATCCCGGCGGGTGCGCGCGTTCTTTTGATCCTCGACAGTGATCATACTCGTGATCACGTGCTGAAAGAAATGCGCCTTTACGCTCACCTGGTTCAGGTGGGAGGGTACATGATCGTCGAGGACACAAACATTAACGGCCACCCTACCTACCCCGAGTTTGGTCCGGGTCCCTACGAAGCGGTGCAAGCGTTTTTGGCCGAGTGTCACGAATTCGTGATAGATCACGGCTGCGAACGATTTCTACTTACCATGAATCCCAGCGGTTATCTTAGGCGTGTTGCGCAAGTCAGATAGGTGTGAATAATAACTGTTTACCGCGCACGGCGGCCACGCATTCAGCCGCCGGAGATCACGCGAATCAGATACAGTCACAAGGCGGGGGCTTAAATTGTTGAAGCGAGTGCTATTGGCGGTCGCCCACCGGCGTCCTGGAGTTGTGATGCGGCTTCGGAACGCGTGGCGCGGCCTGAGGGCGCGCCCGTTAGTTAGTCTAAGCGGAAAATTCCTCGTCGAACCAAAAGAGCTTGTTGTCCCGGCGCCCACGCGTCGGAAAGAGATTCCCGATGCTATCAAAATAAGTTACCCACTTACCGAAGTCTTCTTTCGTAACTTGCCGCCCGCGAAACCTGTGGCGCCGCACGTGTCGATCGTCATTCTATCTTATCGACGTCCGGATCTCGTCGAAAATTTGATAAGATCGATCTGGCTTCACACTCACGGGCTGCGGTACGAGATAATCGTTGTCGATAACGGGAGTCCTCTAGGCGAGCATGATCTGAAAAGCGAGTTCCGCGAGCGCGTGACCTGCATCCGACTAAAATATAATCAATATATCGGTGATGCTTATAACATAGGTGTAGAAAATGCGCGCTCACCTTACTTGGTGCTAATGAACAACGATATTGTCGTCGAGCCTAATTGGCTACAACCTTTGATTACACCACTTGTTCACGAGCCTTTTGTCGGAGCGACAGGGCCAAAATTTCTGTATCCAACGGGGCAGCTGCAGGAAGCAGGCGCCGTCATTGACTCCGAAGGGAGATCTGTGCAACTCGGCAAACGCGGTAATGCAACAGCTCCGGAGTTTAATCGGCGGCGAGAGATAGACTATTGTACTGGAGCAACAATAGCTTTGCGGCGGGAGTCCTATATCGGTCATTTGGGTTATGATTGGCGCTGGAGTCCAGGTTATTATGAGGATGTTGATCTTTGTCTTAAATTACGAGAGCTTGGTCAAGCGACTTTCTATATACCTGAATCGACGGTATTTCATATCGAGAGCATCACAATGTCTGATACACCGCCCGCTGCAAATATGCAGATGGCGGTCGACGTGAACCGGCGTCGCCTCGTGGCCAAGTGGGGCCGCCTTCTCGGGCAATCTAAGCCGGCGCAGCCATCCTCACTGTCCACAGTTGATGAGGTTGTGAAACGTTTTGAACGTATTCGCGCGCCATTAAATAAGGAAAAGAAAACGATTGCGGCTTTCTTTCCTTACGAGTTCATACCAGGAGGCGGTGAAAAATTTATTCTTTCAATCCTAGAGCAGTTCTCACACGATGCCGAAGTCGTACTGATTTTTGAAGGTGAGCAAAGCATTCTGCGGATTATGTCTGTATTGACTGACTTAGGTTTCCCATCGCTCGTCTTTAAGTTGATGACATTGAAAGAAGCTGAGGCATCTGCTCCATTCGATATTTTTCTGCTGCTTGGGAATGAAGTTTTCCCTGTTCGGTCGGCTATGGGACGAAAAAGCTACTTCGTCTGCCAATTCCCGTTTCCAGCGCCACATGAATTTCTCAGTCGCTTTCACGAGATGAGGTTATATAGAAACTTTGAGTCTTATCTGGTTTACTCTGAATATGTTGAGCGACATCTCAAAGCGCGGTTAGAGGCGTGGCGCGAGCAGGATATAAAAATCAACGTGCTGCCTCCGACTATAGACGACATAGGCGTTGGGGATAGCAAGAAGCAGGAGCAGATTATTGGCGTGGGTCGTTTCTTTTCAGGCGGACATAACAAACGGCATGACATCATGATTGATGCACTGCAGGCCGTCATGACGCAAAGTCCACAACGCAATTTGAAATTGTGTCTTGCTGGAGCATTGCACAAGGAGGGTCAACACGTTGAGCATCTCGCTCGCCTTCGAGAGCGGGCTCATGGGCTGCCGGTTGAGTTCCACGTCGACGAATGGCGCGAAACGCTCAACACGCATTACCGTTGCTCAAAGATTTATTATCACACTACTGGCTGGGGAGTTAACGTTGAAGAGAACCCCGAGCAAGCGGAACATTTTGGAATAAGTATCATTGAGGCGATGTCGGCTGGATGTATACCGATCGTCTACTCACTAGGCGGTCCGATCGAGATCGTGAAGCACGGCATCAATGGCGTGGCTGTAGGAAGTGTAGATGAGATGGCCGATTGGACGCTGCGCCTACTAGATGGGTGGGATTCTATTCAGGTGCAGGAAATGCGCCGGAATGCGGTTTCCACCGCAAAGACTTACGGAAAGGAGGCTTTCCGTGGCCGCTTGCTCGCGATCATTCCTTCTGACTCTGTTTAAGAGTGAGGAATGTACAGAATCTTCGGCAAACTAGGCTTATTTACCACTGGACGTAGAGGAGGGAATTCATGAAATTGCCAAGAGATATTGGCCAGTTAATCCAATTTACGTGCAATATATGCGGTGCGGGTAATTCTATACAGACCGCCGCGTTTCATCGTGAGGCCGCGCAGTGCCAAGATTGCGGCTCGGTAGCTCGCTTTCGCGGTATCGTTCATGCGGTTTCTCAGGCGCTCTACGGTCAATCCTTTCCCTTGTCGGCGATGCCTCTCGATAAGTCGATCGTGGGGATCGGAATGAGCGATTCTGATATCTATGCAAGTGGATTGGAGAAGGCATTTAACTATAGAAATACATACTATCATATGGAGCCAAAGCTTGATATTACTAGAATTGATCTTGAAATGTATCATGACTTAGATTTTATTATCTCGACGGATGTTCTTGAGCATGTAGCGCTCCCACTGGAACCCGCATTCCGAAATCTAAGGATGATGTTAAAGCGAGGCGGATTTCTTATTATTTCGGTTCCGTATTCATCAGCAGACAAAACGACCGAACATTTTCCTAATATCTATGAACATAAATTAGTTGAAATTAGAGACGGTGAATGGGTGCTCGTTAATAGGTCCCGCTCTAAACAGTGGGAAGTACACGAGAACCTAGTTTTCCATGGTGGGCCTGGTACGACCGTCGAAATGCGGGTTTTCTCCGAGCGCGATCTTATCCAACTTATTCTCTTATCAGGATTTATGATTGAGAAAATCTATAGTGAGCCATTGATAGATATCGGCTACTATTGGCCGCTGCTGCGCGAGCGCGATCACGACATTGGAGCTCCTCTGCTCGCATATGTCATCACAGCACGTGCAATCTAGGATAAAGCGAAGAGTGACTAAGCGAACTTTCTAGCGACAGCATCTTGGGCTGCATCCTTCTTTTGATCCGAAGATTTCTGCTCGAGCACCTTTGATGATAGCCCAACTTAAGAATGCTTACGCGAATTTTGCTCGATCGAGCTTGGCGTGATTTATTTGATGAAAGTTTATGAATGCTAAACGGTTATTGGGTATCATAATTCAAGTTATCTAGTTAGCGGTAGTGCAAACACTGCTCTGCCGTAACGCGCCACTAGAGCACGGCCTTCTCAATTCGATTCGTAGAAATGGCTTCCCCGACGCTGGCCTGAGCTGCTTCACCATGCTTTCCGGGCGGGAGCCAGCAAGCTTGGTGCAGACTTTGTCCGAGGATTTGCGGGTTCGAGTGATCGGCGCGGTGGATGGCGGCATGTCGCGCCATGCAGCGGCGGGGCGGTTAGGGGTATCGATGGCGACCGCGGTGCGGTGGCTTCGGGCTTGGCGCGAGCAAGCGCGGCCAAGCCGCGCGGCGGGGACCGCCACTCGCACCGGATGGAAGCGTTCGGCGAGGTGATCCTGAGCGCAATCGAGGCACAGGTGGATGTCACGCTGGTCTGCTGTCCGAACTGCTCGAGCGCGAGCACGGTGCGCGCTTCGCCCCGAGCACGATCTGGCGCTTACTCGACCGCCGCGGCCTCACCTTTGAAAAAAAAGCGCACGCCAGCGAGCAGGACAGGCCCGACGTCGCCGCGCGGTGCGAGGCTTGGTTCGAAGCGCAGCCAAAACTTGATCCCGAGCGGCTGGTGTTCTGAACCGCGCCGGGTTTGCCGGAGGCTCCAACCGTTGAGAGGATGGAGCTATGACGGCAAAGAAGATGGCGGCGAACTACTCGCCTGAGGTTCGGGAGCGTGCGGTACGGCTGGTGCTGGACGGCGCCGGGGAGTACGGCTCGCAATGGGCGGCGATCGGCTCGATCGCAGCGAAGATCGGCTGTACGGCGGAGACGCTGCGTCGCTGGGTTCGGTAAGCCGAGCGTGACCGCGGCAAACGGGCAGGTCCGACGACCGAGGAACGGGATCGCATCAAGGCGTTAGAGCGGGAGAACCGCGAACTGCGTCAAGCCAACGAGATCCTGCGCAAGGCGTCGGCGTATTTTGCCCTGGCGGAGCTCGACCGCCGGTCGAAGCCATGATCGCCTTCATCGACGATCATCGGGGCACCTACGGGGTCGAGCCGATCTGCCGGGTTCTGCCGATCGCCCCGTCCACCTACCACGCCCGTGTCGCGCAGCGCGCCAATCC